>QFCE01001541.1_pt1 | contig 360081 bp, 289 predicted proteins | sample 5346091 | NCBI WGS metagenome assembly QFCE01 (sample SAMN09062252, study PRJNA434731) | Human gut metagenome, whole genome shotgun sequencing project. | isolation source: stool timepoint A chromium assembly | host: Homo sapiens | collected 2015
TATAAACCGTACAGTTTTTGCAGTTCCTTTGCAATACTTTTGCAAGTTTTGTATCCGCCTAACGCTCAGCCACAATTTATCCATATAAAACAATATTTTCTTACAAATGCCACTTTCTTTCAGCCATAAATTCGTTATTTTGCTTGACACTGCTATTTTATTCTGCTATAGTTATTTTGTAAAATTATGCTAAAATGTGTTTTTTCTATGTACAGCACGCATAGCAAAATTACATTCGGCTTCCCTTTTTAAAATAAAAATTAGGAGATGAGAAATGAAGCTTTCGCTTTTTGGCAAAAACAAGAAATTTTAGGAGGAAAAACATGAAGAAGTATTTAGCACTGCTTTTAGCAGTAATGTTGGTGTTCTCCTGTGCGTTGCCGGCAGTATCAGCGGTTACCCCCTCCGATAATGTAGAGCTCACAGAAGACACCTCCTCGGAACCCGAGGGTTTCGCAGACCCGTCTTCCGAACCGACACCGGTAAACCCTTGCGCACATGAAAACAAGGAATTCGTAGAAGCGCAGGAGCCGACCTGTACCGACACCGGCAATGTCGCCTATTACCATTGCCCTGATTGCGACAGCAATTTGGACGAAAATGACAATGTGCTTGAAACCGTCAAACTCCCTACAGCTCCGCATGTGCCTACAGGTGAAATGTATAATGCCGACTACACTCCTTGTGGCGGCGGCTATAAAGACGCTCACTACTATTGCGATAATTGTTCCCAAGCAACAGACGCCAATGGCAATACAGTTGAATACTTTCTCGCCGAGACAAATAAGCACACACTCGGTGAAGAAAAACAGGAAGCCAGCTATACCCCTTGCGGTGGCGGCTATAAAACCGATTACTATTTTTGTGTATACTGTAACAGCATTATAGATTCTGACGGCAACATTCTTGATTGGTTTCCTGCTGAAACCAACAAGCACACACCCGGTGAAGAAAAACATATAGCCAGTTATACCCCTTGCGGTGGCGGCTATAAAACCGATTACTATTTTTGCGTATACTGTAACAGCATTATAGATTCTGACGGCAACATTCTTGATTGGTTTCCTGCTGAAACCAACAAGCACACACCCGGTGAAGAAAAATACGAAGCCAACTATAAGCCTTGTCAAGGCGGTTACAAAGAAGATAACTACTCCTGCATTTATTGCCATCAATGCATAAATGTTAACGGTGACATCATTCCATGGTATCCTGCTGAAACTGACAAGCACACCCCCGGAAACGATAAGCACGAAGCTAATTACAAGCCTTGTGTTGGTGGTTATAAAGAGGATTACTACTCTTGCGTTTATTGTAATTGGTTTACAAATGCTAATGGCGACGCAGTTTCCTGGTGTCCCGCTGAAACAGACAAGCATACGCCTGGAGAATTAATACAAGAAGCCAATTTCATTTCTTGCAAAGGTGGATATAAAGAAAACGGTTATTCTTGCGTTTATTGCAACCTTCTGGTAAATGCTGAGGGCGATTATCTTGAGCAGTGTCTAGCTGACGACAACGCAAAGCATACGCCTGGAGAATTAATACAAGAAGCCGATTTCATTTCTTGCAAAGGTGGATATAAAGAAAACGGTTATTCTTGCGTTTATTGCAACCTTCTGGTAAATGCTGAGGGCGATTATCTTGAGCAGTGTCTAGCTGACGACAACGCAAAGCACATCCCCGGCAGCACAAAATATCCTTCAAATTATACTGCTTGCGGCGGCGGATATAAAGAAGATCATTACTACTGCACAGCTTGCGGTAGCCCCAATCCAATTGATGCTGAAGGTAACGAAATTGAATGGGTCTATCCCATAAGTGAAACTCATACTCCTGGCAAAACTCAATATCCCGCTTATGCTACCTCTTGTGCAAACAGTTATGGCATAAAAACTGACACTGGGTATTATTATCTCTGTATATATTGCGATGCACCAGTAACCGAAACAGGTGAACGTGTTTTGTTCGGCGCATTTGAAAGCACTGCTGATCATGTGCCAGGAACAACAAAGCACCCCGCTAACTATGTTCCTTGCCGCGGTGGCTATAAAGAAGATTGGTACCAGTGCATGGAATGTGGCATCGCGTATCTCGATGAAAAAGGTCAACATTTGGAGTGGTTTGAACCTATCACCGATAAGCATACTCCAGGGAAAATTAAGCACCTAGCGAACTACACAATATGCGGTGGCGGATATAAAGAAGACTATTACCATTGTACTGATTGCGGAGCAGTTGTGAACTCCGATGGTTATACACTTGACTTTTTCAGTGCCAAGACCAACATTCATACTCCGGGTATCGAAACCTTCCCTGCTAATTATAACACTTGTAATGGCGGATATAAAAACGACTATCATAAGTGTATTTATTGTGGGCAGGCTGTAGGAGCTGATGGCGAGTATGTACCTTGGTATGGTGGTCCAGACATGTATCACATCAAAGGTACTGTATTACATCTAGCAGACTACACTCTCTGCGGCGGAGGCAGCCTTGTTGACTATTATGAGTGTATTCTTTGCGGAGGAAAGCTAAGTATTTCTGGTTATCCTCTCTATCATTCTCCTTACTTACGTGATCCCGTCGGCGACCACACCCTTGAAGCAATTTCCGCAAAAGCACCCACTTACACAGAGGATGGTAACAAGGCTTACTGGCAGTGCAGCGTCTGCAAAAAAGTATTCTCCGACGAACTCGGTGAAAACGAAATCACGGATATGAGTACTGTTGTTTTGCCAAAGCTTTCCGGTAAACGCCCAGACGGCTGGGAGCAAAAGAATAGTGAATGGTATTATTACGAAAACGGAACAGCGGTTACCGATTGGAAAATGGTTGGTGGAGTCTGGTATTATTTTGATGCCTCTGGCGTCATGCAAATCGGCTGGCAGTGGATTGCAGGCAACTGGTATTTCTTCAACCCTTCCGGTAATATGCAGGTCGGTTGGACGCAAATCAACGGAGACTGGTACTATTTCTACGATAACGGCCATATGGTATCCAATGACACTTTGAATATTGGTGGTACAAGCTATATTTTTGATGCTTCAGGACGATGGATAACTGAAATTCAAAAGAATGGTTGGGAAAACGAAAACGGAAACTGGTACTTCTACGAAAACAGTATCAAAGCCTACGGATGGAAATCCATAGGTAGTGTTTGGTATTTCTTCAACTCATCTGGTGCCATGCAGACTGGTTGGCAATCCATTGGCGGTATTTGGTATTTCTTCAACTCATCTGGTGCCATGCAGATTGGTTGGCAATCCATTGGCGGTATTTGGTATTTCTTCAACTCATCTGGTGCCATGCAGACTGGCTGGCAATTCATTGGCGGTGTTTGGTATTACCTCTACGACGACGGTCATATGGCTTCAAACGAAACTGTAAATATCGGTGGCACAAATTACTCGTTTGACGATTCTGGCGTGTGGGTTAGCTAAACGCCCACGTCCGACTCTCCTACAGCTAAAAATAGGACCTCTTGTTGTAAATTAAACTTACAACAAAAGGTCCTATTCTCTTTGTTGCTATTCTACCTCTTCTTATCGTCTGTTTTTAACTCTTTCATATACAATTTTGCGTCTTTTATGAAACTCGCTGCAATCATCACAATGACAACTCCTATCGGGAACGCCGCCACAATACTAACCGACTGAAGATTATTCATGGAGCTTTCTGCAAACAGCAACGCGATCGGTAGAAGGATCAGCAGAATGCACCACATTAACTGAATACTCTTATTAGGCTGCTCTCCATCATTTAGTGCATGATAGCTATAACAAGACGCTGTCAATGCAATAGAATCAAAAGATGTTGCATAAAAAGCAATCATCGTCAACAGAACAACTACCATGATAACAGGCGCGCCCGGCATCGTCTTAATAATAGATACGATCATTCCATACAGATCTCCGCTTTCCAGATACTGTGCAATAAAGTCAGCCTTTCCAGTGACCTGCATTCCCATAGAATAGTTCCCAAGTACGATAAAACTTGTCAACGTAGAGCCAACACCAAATACATAGCCACCAAGGATTGTCTGACGAACTGTTCTGCCACGAGAAATACTGCCGATAAAGAAAGGAGCAGCCACGCACCAGACCATCCAATATGCCCAATAATAAATCGTCCAGTTCTGTGGGAAATTCGATGTACGGAGCGGATCAGTGAATGTAGACAGATCAACAAAGTCCTGAATCATCCGTCCAAGGGAAGAAAAACCAGTTTCAATAATGTACCGTGTTTCTCCACCAAACAGCAGCACAAAGGCAATCAGGCCAAAGAACATATAAATACAAATGTTTGCCAACTTGCTGATTCCCTTAAATCCATGCAGTAAGGAGTATGTATATACAGCGCAGGTAATCAGGAGAATAATAATGTTGATCACAGTACGACTAACGGCAACATGGAACAACTCACTGATAATGGTTGCCATCAGCGGTGTTGCCACGCTAAATGTGGTGGCAGTACCAGCAAGAAGTGCAAACACAGCTAACAGGTCAATAATGCGACCTGCCCATCCATCGGTATGTTTTCCAAGAATCGGACGGCAAGCCTCTGAATATTTCTGACGATTTCTTTTTCTCACATGAAGCATAAAGCCAAAGGCAACGGCCAGTACCAGATAAAATCCCCACGGAATAAAGCTCCAATGGAACAGTGGATATACGCCTGCCCAATCCTGAATACTACCCATCTCAGCCAGATGTGGATCAGTTGCATACAGAACCCATTCCGAGAACGAATAGAACAAAATATCTGCTGCGAGACCACAGGTGAACATCATCGAGCCCCATGCAAAGAAGGAATACTTCGGCTTCTCATTCTGCTCACCAAGGACGATGTTACCGTACTTAGAACCGGCAATATACAGAGAAAGGATAAAAATTCCCAATCCAATTACCAAATAATATGTACCAAAGGTATCACCAAAGAAAAAACGGATCTGGCTCAGTACGGCATTCGATTGTTCCGGTACAAAAAAGAATAGTACACATAATGCAATTACAATTGCCAGTGGCACCAATGTTATCATCCAGTCTATTTTTCCACGTTCTTTTTTTGCATTCACTTACTTTCCCTCCATATATTTTTTGTAACTGGTATCCAGAGCAATTAGCTCGCTCAGATTATCCACTTCTATAATATCGTCCTTATTCATAGGACGGATACCCAATTGATACTCCTCTGGGTAGCAGAACATCGCCACATCATCCCAGTAGATTTGTCGATTCTTCTTTTGTTCAAACTCAATTTCGAGATGGTGTTTCAGTTTTTTCCCATCCTCTGCCGTCCAGCGGGAAATACTGTACAGCTGCCATCCGCCTTTTCCACCTGTCCGACTGCATGCTGTAACAATGCCATTCTCAACAGTCTGAAGCCACTCATCCGTTTCTCCATCTGTCCAAACACTGTTATAACCAGAGCGTTCAAACTCTGGTGCAAGAATTTCCGGATTATAAATAATCTGATCACCATCCAGAATAATCGCATTTTCAATGTAATCTCTTGCCACGTAAAGCGATGCAATGTTATTGCAGGTATCATAGTAAGGATTTTCAATCAGCTTAACACCAGGATACTCCTTTTCAAGCGTCACAAACTGCTCTTTCAGATATCCAACAACAACATAAATCTCATTGATTCCGTTTTTATGCAGACCATCAATGACTGTGTCAATCATCCGAACCCCATTCACTTTAACCAGCGGTTTCGGTATTGTCAGCGTCACCGGGTGCATTCGATTCCCTAAACCTGCCGCCATAATAATGGCTCTTTCTACTCTTGGCATTTACTTTTCCTCCCCTTGCTTTTTCAATTCTTCTTGAACAATTCGATAGTAGTCTTTTGCGTATCGATACTGACGAAGAGAATACTCGCCAAATTCTACGCCGAGGTTTCTCTTATACTCACACCAGTTACTCCACAGCAGACCACAAGCAGCAATATAGCAATAAATCTTGATTCTGGTCTCATCACTACAGCCTTCAGTAAAGTAGGCTGCAATCAACCGATCTACCTGACGTTTATTGTAAAGAGAATAAATACAGAACATCGCCACGTCCACATGAGGGTCTTGCATTCCTGCATACTCCCAATCAATCAGACGAATGCCCTCCTTACCATCTTTTTCAACAAACAGAAAATTATCCGGCACTGCATCAATATGGGTCAAAACTTTTTCTCCAGCATGTGCATTAATATAAGGCTTTAGCGACAGAACATTTGCTTTTGTTTTTTCATAGTCCTTATAAACAGAAGGAGTCCCCTCCCATAGCGTTTCATAAAACTCCATCTGTCCGAAAATATCAAACTCATGATTTACTTTCAGTTTCAAGTCATGAAATGCACGTAGTCGTTTCATACATTTCTTGACATCTTCGTAATTCGATGGATCACATACTCTGGCTCCTTCCAAAAACTCTGTGATTTTATAGCCATTTTCCGGGTTGATATATGCAATATCATCGCAGATATGCTTTCTATCAAGCGCTTGGTAAACTGCAGCTTCCTGTCGACGATTGATTAATTGATCAGTTCCTTCTCCAGGAATACGCATGATATATTTCTTACCTTTACATGTAAACAGAAACGATCGGTTCGTCATGCCTTTTTTTAAAACAGTTATGTCCGTAATTTCTTCTTCTTTTGCTTCAAGCGCTGTGCAAATCACTTGAATAGCATCTGTCTTCAATTGGCTAGAATGGCTATCAATTTCTCGAAGTTGTTCGTAAGTATTGATTTCAACGACATCTGATGAATGCACCACATAAGCGGTCACAATCATCCTATCATTATTATAAAGCGCTTCTTCCCAAAATGCTCCATCATACCAGTGGTTTTCACAAAGTTCATCAATGCGCTTTGCGACAACATCTGCATCTTCCTTCACAAGATAGCAGATTCCAATCATTGCATTACCACCTGAACTCTCCGGCACAGTTACAAGCTCCATCTTACGGTTGACGCGAACGTTACTCTCATTATCTATGAGATCACTGACCATATACCAAGAATACAACTCATATCGATGAAAAGGATTTTGATCGCACCAAATATCACAAGGAATAATGTAAGCATTTTCCAGATGTTCTTTTATAAGTTTGACCGAATGCAAATTATTCTTTGAAGCATAATCGGCATTAACTACGAGTTCTACGCCATACTCATCAATCAGATATTCATACTTTTCCTTCATAAAGCCTACAACTATATAAATTTCCTTGATTGCTACTTCATGAAGCTGTTTGATAATACGTTCAATCAAAGGTTCCCTATTAACCTCTAACAGTCCTTTCGGTATTTCTGTATTAATAGGAACCATCCGCATTCCAAAACCTGCAGCCAAAATAATCGCGCGTTTTGGTGCCTTTTGTTTAAACTCCTCTACCGCCTTGTTGGTTGGGCGGATTGACTTATCTATATATCCGTCTTGCATAAGTTCTCTTATCGAACGATTTACAACCCCCAGTGAATGCCCAGATTCTTCTGCTAAGATTCGTTGATTAGTAAACGAATTCAAAAAAATAGTTTTCAAAATATCATTTTTCTGCGTGTTCATATAATCTCCATTTTTAATATTCGTGAACATTTTCGCTTAAAAACAAGGATTTAAATCATCCTTTAATCCTCTAACATAGTATAGTCGATATAAATCCAAAAGTCAATACATCTAGCATTTTCTGCATTTATCTACTCTGCGTTGTAAATAGATATGACCCACAGAAGGTAAAGAAAAGAGGGATAGAAAAGAATCAGGCGTTAGAAAGAATTTCACGGAGGAGATCAAGAGGGCTTTTGCCGCCCAACGTGCGCATGAGCTTTCTGTTGCTCCAGCGCAAATGATCTTTGAGCTTTCGGTTTAGATCTTCTACACTTGCAAACTTTTCCCAGTTGTAAAAATAGCGCTGGTCGTTTCGACGACTCCGCTCTACCTTGCCGTTGTGCCAGGGCGTTCTGGGTGGAATCAGCTTGTACTGCACAAACGGTTGAAGAATTTTTTCATTTTGGACTTTTAATAATTAGTCTTTCTTAGTTTTTCATCCGGCTCCAATTTGCAATATTATTTGTGCTCCGTAAAGAAATCATTCACAATGTCGCTCACGTCATAGTGCACAAACGGGCCCAAACCGCTGTTGACATCGATTGTATATCGGCAATCGGTTTCCGTATAGGCGTCGATAAAGTAGTTTTCTACGATCTCAATGTAATTTTTCACACCGTCTCTTTCAGCGGCTTCATCATCTGTGCGCACATAGACGCTCTCGTCAGACAAAAGATATATGAAGACAAGCTCTCTTGTCTGACCCGGCTCCAACAGAATATTCCCGGTCTTGTTCGGGTCTTCCGCATTCATCGGAACTTCTGCAATGCCGTTGATCAGCTCTCGCTTGTCGGTCGTGCACTCGGACATATCCAAAGGGCAGCCGTCTGTGTCATACTGTCCCATGTCGTATACTCCGGAAAGGAATCCCGTCGCTTCATCTCCGGTGTTCTCAAAGCCGATTGTGACATACGCAAACGCATAATGCGGCGAAGAAAGCGTGCCGTCTTCGTTCAGCTTGCAGGTCTCCAGCCACGGGTAACCACCATTTATCCACCACGGAACAAAGCAGTCGTTATCCGCTGGCGTAAGACCATATTCAAGTTTATTGGACATATGCACGTCTTTGATCGTGGCTTTCACATTTTTACCGCCGTAAATGCTCGATGCAGAAAAGTACGGGTCATTCTCTGCATCAAAACTGCCGTCGCCGTTTTCAATTGAAATGCTCCCGTCTTCCGTGCGAACGATTTTCGGTATCTTGGAAAAATCCAGTTTTTCATCCGCTGTAAAATGCGATTCAAATTCTTCTTTCGCAGAAGATACCTCCGCCGTTTCAGATACTTCGGAGATTTCGGGATTTCCAGAGATCTCCGGCACCTCCGCTTTGCTTTCTTCCGAAACTACTGCTTCATTCCCCGGTGCCTCCGTGACCTCCACGCCGCCGGAGACCGCCTCCGCCTGCACACGCGGCAAATTTGCAACGCCAAAGGCCACGCCGCTGATGCACGCAACTGCCAACACAGCACACCAGATTTTCGTCCTTAACGTCCGTTTCATAACCAATGCTCCTTTCGGTTTTGTGTAACCTTTCTACGCCCAGAGCATACCACACCCGCCCCGCTGTTTCAATATAAACCGTACAGTTTTTGCAGTTCCTTTGCAATACTTTTGCAAGTTTTTCCGCACACAGAAAAAGAGCCCCGCAAAACGCGAGGCCCATAAACCTTTATATTTTATCTACCAATCTTTTCCATCACTTCCGTGAGGCTCAACCCGTTTTTCTCGGCGAGCGCCGCCAGGTCATCGTGCTCAAACTTCGCGCGCTGCACGCCGTAGCCGGAAGACAACTTGCGGCGCACCGGGCCGAGGGCGGTCTCCACCGTCTCCTCCGTGCGGGTCAGCACATAGCGGCGGCACAGCGTCTCGCGGATGCCGATGGTCGCCGTGTGTTTGAAAATCGCCTGCACAACGGCCTCCTTCTGCGCCTCGCGGCACAGCACCGTCAGCAGCGTGCCGGGGCGGTTTTTTTTCATCATAACGGCGGTCGTGAAGACCTCCACCGCGCCCGCCTCGCGAATCTTCTCCGCCGCAAAGCCAATCGTCTCGGCGGTCATATCGTCGATGTTGCAGTTCAGCTCGTAAACGGAGTCCGCGCCGTCGCCGGTTTCGCCCAGCATCGCGCGCACACAGTTTGCCACTTCAAAGTCCTTCTTGCCCATGCCGTAACCCACGCGCTGCACGCGCATAACCGGCATATCGCCGAACGCTGCCGCAAAGTGCTTCAGCAAAGCCGCGCCCGTCGGCGTGCAGAGCTCACCCTGAATGCGCCCGCCGTAGATCGGCACGTCGCGCAGAATATACGCCGTGGCCGGGGCCGGAACAGGCAGCACACCGTGTGCACAGCGCACCTTTCCCGCGCCTACATGCACCGGTGACGCAACAATCTTCTCCGGTGCAAGCTTGCGGATGAGCAAGCACGCCGCCGTAATGTCCGCCACCGCGTCCATTGTGCCGACTTCATGAAAGTGGATCTCCGAAACCGGCATGCCGTGCGCATGGCTCTCCGCCTCCGCAATGAGCTTATACACCGCAATCACGTCTGCACGCACCGCATTCTCCAACGGCAGATGCCCGATGATATGCTCGATATCCGCCATGCTGCTGTGGTGGTGATGCCCGTGGTCGTGTTCATGCTCATGCGTATGTTCGTGATCGTGGTCGTGGTGATGCTCATGTTCGTGTACATGGTCGTGAGCGTGATGTTCGTGGTCGTGCACGTCAGCGCTTTCTTCCTCCTCGCCGTTCACCGTAACGGAAAGATGCGTGCCGTTGATGCCGCATTTCGTGCTCACTTCCGCCTTAAATTCCACACCGGGGATACCGAGCGCGTTCAGCTCGTCGAGCACTGCCTGTTTGTCGTCAAACAGTTCTAAAAGCGCCGCCGAAAGCATGTCGCCCGCCGCACCCATGCCGCAGTCAAAATACAAAGTCTTCATGCAAATTCCTCCTAAAATCAAAAAGGCGCACGAACCCCATACAGTCCGCGCGCCTCCGCTGGCACAATTTAATCCTATAAAAACAAGATCCGGCGCTTCAACGCCCTCGCAGCTTCCTGCCGCAATAAATACAGTATACCGCCCCAAAGCGATGATGTCAAGCCAAACCAGAACCGCAAAGTCTTTCCCCCGCGAAAAAACACAAATTTTCGCAAAAACAGGGTTGACTTTTGCACACCGATGTATTATAATAACGATTGTCTCAAGCGAGCAGTGTGTTCGCCTTGCAACAAACGGGTTTCCCGTTTTTATAATATGAGTTTGCGTTTACGCAACTCTGTATATGGAGGAGTTCCCGAGTGGCCAAAGGGGACAGACTGTAAATCTGCTGCTTCTAGCTTCGGTGGTTCGAATCCACCCTCCTCCACCAGAAAAAAGGACTTTGCATTTTGCAAAGTCCTTTTTTCAACGAAATAAATCCCTTCGGTATGTGAAATTGCCCTGCGGGCAGTGAAATACACGGCGTCTCCAAATCACCCATGGTTCTGCGCCATCACGCCGACCAAGGCATGCGGCACGTAGGGCTCTTCAAGGTATGCAATCTCGTCAGTGGTGAGCCTCAATTCAACGGCGTTCACAAGCCCCGTGATGTGCGAAAGATTCGTTGCGCCGCAGATGGGCGACGCAACCTTCGTCAGCAGCCACGCGAGGGCGATCTCCGTCATGGTGCAGCCGCGCTTTTCGGCCAGCTCCGCCACACGGTCAATGATCACACCGTCGGTCTCGGCGGTCTTGTCGTACTTAAATTTCGCGTAGTTGTCTTCCTCAAGGCGCTTGGAGCTCTCACCAGGATGCCTCGAGAGCCGCCCTGCGGCGAGTGCACTGTATGGCGTCATCGCAATGTTCTCCGCCTTGCAGAACGGCGCCATTTCGCGCTCCTCCTCGCGGAAAATGAGATTATAATGCCCTTGAACGGACACAAACTCCGCCATGCCGTGCATACGGGCGTAGTAATTCGCCTGCGCCAGCTGCCACGCATAGCAGTTCGAGATGCCGATGGCGCGGACCTTGCCGGCCTTCACCGCGTCGTTCAGCCCCTCCATAATCTCCTCAATGGGCGTGCGATAGTCCCACATGTGGCAGATGTACAGATCAACATAGTCCATACCGAGACGCTTCAGGCTTGCATCGAGGCAGTTTTTCACGTGCTGCTGCCCCGTCACGCCGTTTGCAATCTCCTCGTCGGTGCGCGGCTCAAATTTCGTCGCCAGCACCACATCCTCGCGGCGGGCAAAATCGCGCAGCACACGGCCGACAAACATCTCGCTCGTGCCGCCTTGGTAGCTCATCGCCGTGTCAAAAAAGTTGATGCCGTTCTCCAGCGCCGCTTTGATAATCTCGTTGGAGTTTTCCTCATCCAGCGTCCAGCGGTGCTGCCCCGCGGCCGCTTCGCCAAAGCCCATGCAGCCAAGGCAAATGCGCGAAACATTCAGGTCAGAGTTGCCGAGTTTTACGTATTCCATGTGTCTTCCCCTTTTCTATGAAAAATTCGTAATTTCTTGCTTTCAGTATACTAAACCATCAAAAGAATGTCCAATACCTATTTTTTATCCTTCTCCATGCCGGAAATGTATTTCTTCGCAAAATCGAGAAACGCGTTCGTCAGCGGTGAGAGCACACGGTTCTTTTTCCAAACGAGCACCGTCGCGGCGCGAATCGGCGGCTGCAGCGGCACGAATTTCAGGCCGTTATGCTGCAGGTCGAGCTTCAGCGTGAACAGCACGCCGTTTTCGCGGCGAATGACCGAAGCCATGTTGTATTGCAAATCGCCGTGCGCGATAATGTTGAGCCGGTCCGCGCTGTCGCCGAACCAGTTCACAATCTCACTGCGGATCTGGTCCCGGCGCGAAAACACCGCCGGGTACGGCACAATGTCCTGTGGCGTCAAATACGGCTTCTGCGCCAGCGGCGAATCCGACCGCACCAGCGCGTTCCACGTTTCCGGCACCGGGAAGTGCAGAAAATCATACTTGCTGATTTCCACCGGCTCCAACAGCAAGCCGATGTCCAACGTGCCGCGTTCAATGCGCTCCTTAATGTTATCGGAGTTGCCGCTATAAATGCTGTACGTCACGTTCGGGTGCTCGGCGCGAAACGCCGCCAGAATGCCGGAAAGATGGCAGGAGCCGTGGTACTCGCCGCTGCCGATGGAAATTTCGCCGGTCAGCATTGCCTCCTGCTTTAATTCCCGCTTTGTCATTTCGGAAAGCGTCACGATTTCCTCTGCGCGGCGGCGGAATAACATCCCCTCCTCCGTCAACGTGACGCTGTGGTTGTTGCGGCTGAACAGCTTCACGCCAAGCTCCTGCTCCAGCCCCATCAGCTGGCGGGAAAGTGTGGGCTGTGTGATATGTAAAAGCTGCGCCGCCTTCGTGATGTTCTCCTCACGCACAACAGCCAGAAAATACTGCAAGACTCGTATATCCATAGATCTGAAAGCAGCCTCCTAAACCTCGGGCGGCAAACGCGCACCCTTTATATTTCGTATTATAGCACGCCTGTCATGCCCATTTCAATACAGCGCATTGTTCAAGTTGTGCAGACAAACCTTGTGCAACTTCAATAAAGTTTTGCGCCTTATGTAAATCTTCTGTTCAGTTTTAAAATCAAATCTTACAAATCTCTTTATAAATGCAAAAAAGCTGCAAAACCCCTTGTAAATCCAGAAAAGTTGCGCTAAAATAGTAATCCGCGCCGGGGTATTTCTTATTTATATGAGCGTAATCATGTACGCATGTACGCACATGATTTGAATTTTTATGATTTCGTAATTTTTTGAAACGGTTTTACCGGATCACGGTATACGGCCGCGGTCCACAGGAGGTGCATTTATCTGCAAGTATTCAGAGCACTGAAAAAGGGATTTTTAGAGCTTACCCCAAACGAAAAGGTCTTGCTCGTTTTAACGGCTTCCATTTTCCTCACCGTCTATGCCGAGATGCTGGCGTTGCTTTTATTGCCGTTTTACATTGCCGCCACGAAGCAGAGCTTCGTTTTCTTCCGCCGTAAACAGGATTTATTTTTTCTTTCGGCTTTCTGGGTGCTCTCCCTGCTCGTCACGATTTTCTCAGGCGGCACCGTAACGGATATTCTGCTCGGCGTTTTTATGGTGTTCGCATTCATCGCCGTCATTTTCGTCAGCTATACGATGACCCAGCGCGCGTTCCGCCTCATTTTGTCTTTCGTCTGCCTCATGAGCCCCTATTGCCTCCTTGTCGCGCTCGTTCAGCGCGCGCTCGGCATGGAGTGGGTTTACGGTGCGCGGTATAACTCCATCTTTACAAACCCCAATTACTATGCGTTTTACATTTCGCTCGTCGTGCTCTTCTGCATTTACAACATCGTAAAAAGCGAAGACACGCCGCTGCGCGGCTTATACGCTGCCCTGATTCCGTTGAATCTTATCGCACTCGAGCTCACCGAATGCCGCACCACTTTCATGGTGCTGCTCATCGTCTGCCCTGTCATGCTGTGGTTCTGTGGCAAGAAGAAGTGGCTTTCCGTGTACCTTTTCACCATGCTTGGCATTTTGCTCACACTCGTTCTGTTCGGTGAATCGCTCGATTTCCTCCCGCGCATCGATCTCATCCGCCACGATTTTGCAAAGCGCATGAGCATCTGGTCGGGCGCCATCGGCAGTATTATGGACGCCCCGTGGTTCGGCCGCGGCTACAATACATACGCACGCATCCATGACCTCTACGGCTCATACAGCATCGCAAAGCATTCGCACAACCTGCTTTTGGAGCTCCTCATGGACTTCGGATTTGTGGGTACGGCGGTCTTACTCGGTTACTTTGCCGTCAATGTCGGCAAGATTATCCGCCTGCACCGCAGCCACAAGTGCCACCAGCGCTACGCCCTCACGGTCTCCGTCATCGTTTGCGTTCTGCTGCACGGGCTTTTGGATATCTCCATGCTGTGGCCGCAAACCGGTCTGCTCGTCATTTACATCGTCGGCTTCAGCACCGAGTACGACAAGCAGCACATCTTCGGCACAGACCGCCGCCACGAGATCTTTGCGCTGCACGCAAGATCCATTCAGGCAAAAGAGCCCATCTTGTAAAAAATTCTGTTATCCTTTACAAAAAGGCTGCCGAAATTTCGGCGGTCTTTCTCTTTTGTGTCTCTTTTCGGATAACGCGATTTTTGTTATAATAAAAGAGTTTTGGACAATACCGCATAACTCCTCCGCGGTACTGCCCCCTCAATTTTTCAGCAAAGGAAGATCTATTTTATGGGCGGTTTTTTCGGCGCAGCATCGCAGACTGACTGCGTTTTCGACCTTTTTTTCGGCATTGATTACCACTCCCACCTCGGCACACGCCGCGCGGGCATGGCGGTTTACAGCCCGGAGACCGGCTTTGACAAGGCCATTCACAACATTGAAAACGCTCCGTTCCGCACGAAGTTTACAACGGAATCGCAATCTATGCACGGCACGCTCGGCATCGGCTGCATCTCCGATTATGAAGCACAGCCGATTTTGGTGCGTTCGCATCACGGCACCTTCGCCATTACGACCATCGGCAAGATCAATAACGCCAATGAGATCGTAGAGGACATCATCGGGCGCGGCACGCATTTCTTTGAGATGCAAAACGGCGAAGTGAACCCCACAGAGCTCGTCGCCGCCATCATCGACCAGAAAGAGAATTTCATCGACGGTATTCGCTACGCGCAGGAGGTCGTCGACGGTTCTTTGAGTATGCTCGTCCTGACGCCGCGCGGCATTTACGCGGCACGCGATAAACTCGGCCGCACCCCCGTCGTGCTCGGCCAAAAGGAAGACGGCTACTGCGCAAGCTTTGAAAGCTTCGCGTATTTAAACCTCGGCTACCACGACCTGCGCGAGCTTGGCCCGGGCGAAGTTGTCGTGTTCGACGCCGACCATGTGCAAACGCTCGTCGCCCCCGGCAAAAAAATGAAGATCTGCACGTTCCTGTGGGTCTACTACGGCTACCCGTCTTCCAGCTACGAGGGCATCTCCGTCGAGAGCATGCGCTATAACTGCGGCCGCGCGCTCGCCCGCCGCGATAACGTCCACCCCGATATTGTCGCCGGCGTACCGGATTCCGGCATCGCGCACGCCATCGGCTATGCCAACGAGTCCGGCGTACCGTTCTCCCGCCCGTTCATCAAATACACGCCCACATGGCCGCGCTCCTTCATGCCGACGCACCAGAGCAAGCGCGACCTCATCGCCAAAATGAAGCTCATCCCGGTGCATGACCTCATCGAGGGCAAGAGCCTCCTGCTCATCGATGACTCCATCGTGCGCGGCACACAGCTGCGCGAAACGACCGAGTTCCTCTACGCAAGCGGCGCAAAAGAAGTGCACATTCGCCCCGCCTGCCCGCCGCTGCTCTTCGGCTGCAAATACTTAAACTTCTCCCGCTCCACGTCCGAAATGGAGCTCATCACCCGCCGCGTCATTAAAGAGCTTGAGGGCTGCGACCCCGACCGCGCCACACTTGAAGAATACGCCGACCCGGACAGCGAGAAGTACCGGAAGATGGTGGAGAAGATCGGCGAAAAGCTGCACTTCACCTCCCTTCACTACCATCGCCTCGACGATATGATGGAGTCCGTCGGCATCGACGCAGACTGCCTTTGCACCTACTGCTGGAACGGCAAAGAGTAATGTAAAAAGCATGGCAAAAGTATTTTTGATCTGCGGCAAAATCTGCAGTGGCAAGGGCTTTTACACCCGGCAGCTCAAGGAAAAAGAACACGCTGTGGTGCTCTCCTGCGATGAGATTGAAAACGACCTCTTCCACCATGACCTCGGCGACCGCCGCGATGCGATTAGCGTGGACATCAAAGCGTATCTCCACAAAAAAGCCGTGGACATCGCCCGCGCGGGCTGCAATGTCATTTTAGATTGGGGCTTCTGGAGCCGCAAAGAGCGCACAGATGTTTCCGCCTACTACAAAAATGCCGACATCGACTTCGAGTGGCACTACATCGACATTTCCGATGCAGACTGGGCGAAAAACATTGAAGCGCGCAACGCTGCCGTTGCCGCCGGTGAAACGACCGACTACGCCGTAGACAGCGGCCTGCTGCAAAAAGTTCTCACGCTTTTTGAGACCCCCATACCCGATGAGATCGACGTGTGGTTTACAAACCGCAGATAATTTTGCACAGTAAAAAAGGACGACAGTTAAGCGCAACTGCCGTCCTTTTTCTATTCTTTGATTGTTTTTACACTTCGCCGTTAAACAGCTTTTCCGCGTAGCGCACACTGCCCATCGCATCTTTGGAGTAGAAATCCGCGCCAATCTCCTTAGCGTACTCGGGGTTCAGCACCGCGCCGCCCACCATGACCTTGCAGTCATGCGCTTTGCGCAGCTGGCGGATCGTCTCCGCCATGCTCTCCACCGTCGTCGTCATCAGGGCAGAAAGCCCCACAAGGCGCACATTTTTCTCGATCGCCGTCTGCACAATGATCTCCGGCGGCACGTCCTTACCGAGGTCGAGTACGTCAAAGCCGTAGTTTTCAAGCAGCACCTTCACAATGTTCTTGCCGATATCGTGAATGTCGCCCTTCACGGTCGCAAGGATGATGGTACCCTTCTTTTCCTCCTGAATGCCCTTTTTCGCAAGGTTCTGCTTGATGCGCTCAAACGCTTCCTTCGCCGCGTCTGCGCTCATGAGAAGCTGCGGCAGGAACACCGTGTTTTTCTCAAAGCCCTGCCCCACTTCGTCGAGCGCCGGGATAAGCTCACCGTTGATGATTTCCAGCGGCGGCGTCGTTTTCAGCATCTCGTCCGTCAGCTGTCCCGCCTGCTCGCGCAGGCCTTTCACAATGGCGCGGTGCAGCGAAACGCTTTCGGCAGACCCGCCTGCGCTCTGCTGCGCGGCGCCCGTGCGCACGTCCGGCGCCGCCGTGGTGTTCGCATACGCTTCGATATACGCCTTGCAGCCCACGTCTATGCCCATCAGCGCGCAGAACGAGCGGTACGCCTTCATCAGCTCGTCGCTCAGCGGGTTAATGATACCGGAGCTTAATCCGCGCTGCATCGCCATCGCGAAGAACGTGGAGGTCACCAGCTCGCGGCGCGGCAGACCGAACGAAATATTGGAGACGCCGAGCACCGTATGCACGCCGAGTTTGTGGCGGATGGTGTCAAGTGCATCGAGCGTGATAATCGCGTTATCCGCGCCCGTGCTCACCGTCATTGCAAGCGTGTCAATAATCACGTCGCTGCGGTCGATGCCGTAGCTTTCCGCCGTTTTCAAAATCTTCTCCGCAATTGCCACACGCTCCGCAGCAGAAGCCGGGATGCCCTTTTCGTCGAGCGTCAAGGCAACCACCGCAGCACCGTACTTTTTCACAAGCGGCAGTACCGTGTGCAGCGATTCCTCTTTGCCGTTCACGGAGTTCACAAGCGGCTTGCCGTTATAAATACGCAGCGCGCGCTCCATGGCCTCCACGTTCGAGGTATCGATCTGCAAAGGCGTGTTCGTCACGCTCTGCAAGTTGATGATGGCCCTTTCCATCACCGCGGGCTCGTCAAGCTCCGGCAGACCCACGTTCACGTCCAGAATGTCCGCGCCGTGTTCCGTCTGCGCAATGCCCTCACGGCACAGATATTCCAAATCGCCTTCGCGCAAAGCCTGCTTTAAGCGCGGCTTGCCCGTCGGGTTGATGCGCTCGCCAATCAAAATCGGTCGCGCACCGAACGTCACCGTATGCGTGTACGAGGACACCACCGTCTTCTTTTCAATGTGACGCTCCTTCACCGGCTTGTTTTTCAGGCGTTCTGCAAGCAGTCGGATATGCTCCGGCGTCGTGCCGCAGCAGCCGCCGAGAATCGCCGCGCCTTTCTCCGCAAAACGCTCCATGTACGCGTAAAATTCCTCCGGCCCCACGGGGTACGAGGTCTCGCCGTTCACGGAAACCGGCAGACCGGCGTTCGGGTTGATGACAATGGGCAAATTCGTCAGCGTCAGCATTTCATCGACAAAGCTTTCCATCTGCTCCGGGCCGAGGCTGCAGTTGATGCCCACCGCGTCCGCGCCGAGGCTCTCCGCCAGCAGCAGCGCCGCCGGGATGTTGCTGCCCGTCAAGAGCTTTCCCGTGCTGTCAAACGTAAACGTTACAATGACCGGCAGGTCACAGTTTTCCTTTGCCGCCAGCAGCGCCGCCTTCGCTTCGTAGGCGTCGCTCATCGTCTCAATGATCACGAGGTCGGCGTTGTCCCTGCCCGCGATAATTTCCTCTTTAAAAAGCTCATACGCGTCATCAAACGCCAAATCACCGAACGGCTTCAAAAGCTTGCCGGAGGGACCGATGTCGAGCGCCACCGCCGCCTTGCCGCCGCTCGCCGTGTGTGCAAGCTTCAACGCCTGTGAGACGACCTCCTGCACGGTGTGGCCCGTCTTTTCCAGTTTTAAACGGTTCGCGCCGAACATGTTCGCCGTCAAAATATCGCAGCCCGCGTTCACGTAGTCGGACTGAATTTTCAAAAGCACCTCGGGGTGTGTCAGGTTCCAAAGCTCCGGCAGCTCGCCGCCCATAAGGCCGTTTGCCTGCAAAAGTGTGCCCATGCCGCCGTCCACAATGACAACAGATTTTCCGAATCGTTCTATAACAGGATGCATAAATTTTCTCCCTTTCTCTGCGCGTCAGATTTCGCGGAACTCGCAGTCGGTGTTCGCGCAGCCGCGGCACTTTACGTATGTGCATGTCGGCGCGTCCGTCACGCCGATGACCGCCGTCACGGATTTAAACGGCACCATCAGCATGGTATCCGTCAGCGTCAGCCCAATGCGCTTTGCACATTCCAGCCGCGCAAAGATCTCTTTTTGGCTTTCGAGCGCAAAGTCGCCGTACCCCGGCGAATAGCGCGGCTTCAAAAATAAGCCCGTTGCGGCTTCCTTTTCCGCGATCTGCGCCTGCATTTCGTCACAGTAGTCTTCAATGAGCGCATTCGCAACGGAATGCGCCACCGTGCCGCGCGCCATATTGAGCGCGGATAACCGCCGTATCATCATATCGGCCTGCAAACCCAGCGTCGCCGCAAACAAATACGCTGCCTTGCAGCCGCGTAAATGGCGTGAAAGCTTTATGCTCTCGATGCGCCAGTCGTCCAGCTCCACCGCGTTCTCAAGTACTTTTATGTCGTATCTTTTATATACGCATTTCGGCGTGAGCGTGCGCAGCATCTCGCCGCCGATCTCGCGAATCATCTCCTCGATGTCCGCATCGGCCGGCTTCCCGCGAAAGCCAAGGTATCGCAGCGCCTCTTTCTCATTCAGCTTCATAGCCGTCAATGATCTTTGAAAGGTTCGTCATGATGCTGCCCGCAATATCCGGGCGGTTCATCGTGTAGATATGAATATGCGTCACGTCATTCGCGATGAGATCGATGATCTGCTCGGTCGCGTACGCAATGCCCGCCTGCTTCATCGCCTCCGGGTTGTTCGCAAAACGATCGACGATCGCCTTAAAGCGCGTCGGCATAGAAGAACTCGAAAGACTCATGATGCGCTTAATCTGCTTCGCGTTTGTCACCGGCATAATGCCCGCAATGACCGGCACGCGAATATCGTGGCGCAGGAGCTTGAACATATAATTATAAAGAATGTTGTTGTCAAAGAACATCTGCGTCGTTAAAAACTCGCAGCCGCTTTCCACCTTGCGGCGCACGCCGTCAATGTCCGCGTCGCTGTTGTACGATTCCGGGTGTCCCTCCGGGTAACATGCGCCGCCGATGCAGAAATCCGCACCCTCGCGGCGAATGGCATTGATGAGGTCGCTCGCGTGCGGGAACGCCTGCGGCGCCGTGTCCCCCTCCGGAATATCGCCGCGCAACGCCAGAATATTCTCAATGCCGCTCGCCTTAAACGCATTGATGGACGCTCTGAGGTTCTCTTCGTCCTGCCCCACACACGTCAAATGTGCCAGCGCCGTAACGCCGCTTTTCTGCACCTCTTCTGCAATGGACAGTGTGTTTTTGGAGTTGGAGCCGCCTGCGCCGTAGGTCACGCTCATAAAAGACGGCTTATACGCCGCGATCTCATGCACCACCTGCTGTGTGTTTTCCAATGGTTTGCCCGGCTTCGGCGGGAACATCTCGCAAGAGACCGTCACCTTATTGGTCTTCAAAATATCGGAAATTCTCATAAGTCATCACTTTCTGTATCGGTTTCGTATTTTCATGGATATACCGTTAAAGTATAGCATAAAAATGCAGGAAACGCAATTTGAAAATGCAGAATTTCGCTGTTTTTTCCGCTTACGGTTCCGGCCGCATCAGCGGGAACATCACCGTGTCGCGGATATTCCTCGTGCCGAGCAAAACCTGCAAAACGCGGTCAATGCCCATGCCCCAGCCGGAAATTGGCGGCATGCCGTATTCCATCGCCGTCAAATAGTCGTCATCCATCACCATAGCTTCCTCGTCGCCGTCCGCGTGGCTCTGCGCCTGAATTTGCAGTCTGCGGCGCTGCTCATTGGGGTCCACAAGCTCCGAGTACGCGTTGATGATCTCCGCGCCGTTGATGACAAGCTGAAAGCGGTCCGTAATCTCCGGATCATCATCATTCGCGCGCGCCAGCGGCGACAAGTCCGTCGGGTGCGCAATGAGAAACGTCGGCGCGATCATCTTCGGGCGGCTCACCTTCTTGTATAATAAATCGATGAGGTTTCCGCGCCCAAGCTTCTTCGGGTCGTCGGTGGAGTTTAATTCAATGTGCCGGCTTTCAATTTCCTGCAATAAAGCCTCCGCCGTCTTAAACTCGTCAATGTCAATGCCGCAGTCCTTTAAAATGAGCTCGCGGAACGTCACCACCGCCCATTCCGCGCCGAAATCGATCTCGGTGCCGTTAATGGAGATGACCGCGCTGCCCCGAATCTTCGTAATGACCGTTTGCAGCATGTCCTGCAAAAAGCGCATGTTGTCGCGGTAGTTATAGTACGCGCAGTAGCCTTCCAGCATCGTAAAATCCTGCAAATGCGTCGCGTCCATGCCCTCATTCCGAAAGCACCGCGCAAACTCAAACACCTTCGTAAACCCACCCACAATGGCACGCTTCAAATACGTCTCCGGCGCAATGCGCAGATAAACGTCCATGTCAAGCGCATTGTGGTGCGCAACAAACGGCCGCGCCGTCGCGCCGGACGGATGATCGATGAGCACCGGCGTTTCAATTTCGATGTAGCCGTTGTCTTCCAAATACCGCCGAATCTCCCGCACAAGCTGCGACTTGAAAAGGAACCGCCTGCGCGTCTCCCCGTTCATGCACAAATCGAGGTACCGCCTGCGCCAACAAAGCTCCGTGTCCTGAATACTGTGGAACTTCTCCGGCAGCGGACGGAACGCCTTGCCTAAAAACGTGATGCACTTCGCGCGCAGCGTCTTTTCGCCCACCTTTGTCGTGAACATCTCGCCCTCCGCGCCCATAAAGTCGCCTACGCCAAAGCCCCTCTTGAAAAAGTCATACGTGTCCTCGCCCACTTCGTCGCGCATCACGGCAATTTGCAGCTTGCCCTCCATATCGGAGAGCGTCAAAAACGAGAGCTTCCCCATGCGTCGAATGGCCGTCACACGCCCTGCAACGCACACGTCCTGCACCCCGTCCGGCAGTTTTGCCGCCTCGCACAGCTCATGCGTCCGCGCATAGCGCTCCGGGTACGGGTTCACGTGCTCCCGTACATAATGGAACTTTGCCTTTCTTGCTTCCAATAACGTGTTTTCGCTCATTTTCTACACCCTTTCGTGCTGTTATTTTCATCGGGCGGGAAATTTAGAGCGTAAAAAATCCCGTCCCTGTTTCCAAGGACGGGATACAATAACCCGTGGTACCACCTTAGTTTGCCCGCGCCTCACGACGCACGCCTTTGCAAGTACAGACTTCGCCGCAGGAAAAGTACGGAAAACATCGATACTCCTGTGCTGTAACGGGCACGCCCGGCATAGTCTCAGCGCAAAAACGCAGTCGGTATGCAGCTCCAAGGCTTTGTTCGGTGATCCGTTCCTGCACCCCATCGCAGCTTACGGGGCTCTCTGTGCCATTCCCGGATCCCTACTGTCACTCTTCATCGCTTGTTAAAACGGAGTATAGCACACGGTTTTCAAAAAGTAAAGAGAAAATTTTCATCCCCGCGCATTTTCCTCGCTTTGCACGTTGTGCGGGCTTGTTTTCGCGCCTGCCTTGTGCTAAAATAAATGAGAAAAAGTCGCGGAACAGCCGCGGCGGTTGTATTGATCTCATTTTCTCCTGGGAGGGCTTTATTATGTCAGAACCTTTACGCGCCATGATGATCGGCGCACACCCGGACGATGTCGATATCTGCACCTGCGGCATCACAAAGCGCTTGGTTTCAAAGGGCTGCATTGTCCGCTTTGTCTCCATGACGACCGGCAACGCAGGCCACCAGACCATGCGCGGCGAAGAGCTCATCAAAACGCGCGCGGCAGAAGCGCAAAAAAGCGCTGCCTACCTCGGCGCCACCTATGAAATTCTGCCGTTCGACGACGGCCGCCTGACCCCGTCGCTCGAAGCGCGCGAAACGCTCATGCGCACCATCCGCAATTTTAAGCCGGACGTCATCTTCACGAACCGCGCGTGCGATTATCACCCCGACCACCGCGCTACGGGCCAGCTCGTGCAGGACTGCTCGTACCTCATGGGCGTGCCCGCCATTTGCCCGGATACCCCCGTGCTGCGCAAAACGCCTACCATTCTTTACTGGGCAGACGGCTTCACCGACCCCAAACCGTTCCGCTCCGATTTCGCCCGCCCGGCGGATGACGACCGCGAAACGCTGTTTCACGTCGAGTGCTGCCACGCCTCCCAGTTCCTCGATTGGCTTCCGTGGGCAGATGACCACGTGAATCTCGCCGGTAAAACGCACGAGGAGCGCGTAGAGTACCTGCGCAGTACGTTCAACTGGGACCGCGGTGACGTGGACGAGGACGTGCTCGCGTGCCTCACCCGCCAGTACGGCGCAGAATTTGCAAAAAACGTTCGCTTTGCCGAAAGTTGGCAGGTGAGCGAATACGGCGCGCCTGTTTCCGATGCGCTCAAAGAACTGCTCATCGGTCTCGACTGAGCCGAATATTTCCGCGGTTCACCCCGCAAATCAAAGACCAAAGGATAGAAAAATGAAAATTTTAGCCATTGAAAGCTCCTGCGATGAGACCGCCGCAGCCGTTGTAGAAAACGGCCGTTGCGTGCTTTCCAGCGTCGTCGCAACGCAGGTAGAAGAACACAAGTTATACGGCGGCGTCGTGCCGGAGATCGCCTCGCGCCGCCACAGCGAAGCCATTGTAGGCGTCGTGCGTGAAGCACTCGAGCGCGCAGAGCTCACCGTAAACGACCTCGATGCCATCGGCGTCACCTACGCGCCGGGGCTCATCGGTGCGCTGCTCGTCGGCGTAAATTTCGCGAAAGGCCTCTCTCTTTCTGCAAATTTACCGCTCATCCCGGTGCACCACCTGCGCAGCCACATCGCGTCAAACTACATCACGAACCCGGAACTTGAGCCTCCGTTCCTGTGCCTTGTCGTCTCCGGCGGCCACACACACATCATCGAAGTGACGGACTACACAAAGCTCCGCATCCTTGGAAAAACGCGTGACGATGCCGCGGGCGAAGCGTTCGATAAGGCCGCGCGCGCCATGGGCATGCCCTATCCCGGCGGCATCGCCATGGATAAACTCGCTGAGACCGGCAACGACAAAGCGTTCAAGCTCCCGCGCCCGACCGTAGACGGCGCCCCGCTCGATTTCAGCTTCTCCGGCCTCAAGACCGCCGTCATCAACATTCTGCATAATGCCGAGCAAAAGGGCCAGACCGTCAATATCGCCGATCTTTCCGCCTCTTACCGCAAGGCCGTTGTCGATTGTCTCGTGCGCAACTTCCTGCACGCCGCAGACGAGACCGGCCATAAAAAGCTCGTCATCGCGGGCGGCGTCTCCGCAAACGCGCTCCTGCGCCGCCGCCTCACGGAAGAATGCAAGCGTACCGGCCGCACGCTCTATATGCCCGACCTCTCTCTCACCGGCGACAACGCCGCCATGGTCGGCGCACAGGCCTACTACGAATATCTCGCCGGCCATACCGCCGGCATGGAGCTGAACGCCTGCGCCCAGCGCTCCATCGACTTAGGCTGAGTTTTCAAATTTCACAACGCAAAAAACGACCCGCAAACGGAATTTTGAAGTGACCCCAAAAAGTTAGACAATATTCTGAAGTAAAAATTGTTCAAGCAGCCGAAAGGGCTTGCTGTCTGTGAATTGCAGGCGGCAAGCCCTTTAGCTTTGCCTTGATCCTGCGGTTGTTGTAGTAATCTAGATATTCGATCAGTTCCAGTTTGAAGTGTTCCATGGAGCGGAACTCCTGCAAATACAGCAGCTCACTTTTGAGCAGCCCGAAGAAATTTTCTATCACAGCATTGTCCAGACAGTTTCCCTTGCGGCTCATGCTCTGGCGAACACCTTTCTCCCGGAGCATCTGTTGGTATTGTTTGTGTTGGTACTGCCAGCCCTGGTCAGAATGGAGAATCAGGTTTGTTTCGGCCGGGATCTTCTCAAAAGCCTTATCCAGCATGGTGGTTACCATGCTGAGTGCAGGACGATCCGAGATGGTGTAACTGACCAGATCGCTGCTGTGCAGATCGAGAATCGGGGACAGATAGAGCTTTTCTCCGAACAAACTGAACTCTGTCACATCCGTGACCCATTTCTGATTCGGCTTTTCGGCATGGAAATCTCGATTTAGCAGATTTGGTGCGATTTTGCCCACTTCACCCTTGTAAGAACGATACTTCTTCATCCTGACACGGCAAACCAAGCCCAGCTCCTTCACAAGTCGCTGGACAGTCTTATGGTTCAGGAGGAAATTGCGCTTGTGAAGTTCTGTTGTAATGCGGCGATAGCCGTATCTTCCTTTGTTTTCATGGTAGATGGCCGTGATCTCCGCTTTGACAGCTTTATACTTATCTGCACTGTTTGTCCGCTTCAGATGGTAGTAGAAAGTGGCACGGGGTAGTTGAGCGATTGAGAGAAGAATATCCAGAGAATGTCTTTGCCTCAGCTTTTGAACTACCTGCGTTTTCTGCGCTGGCGTCGCTCGTCTTCCAAAACCAAGGCTTGCAAGTTTTTTAGGTAATCGTTCTCCGCACGCAGTCGCTGCACTTCGGCCAGCAGATCTTCTTCCACCTGCTTCGGCAACTGCTTTGGCGGACGGCCCTTACTGCTGCGGCCACGCCGTTCGATGGCTAACCCTTCTGGACCCTCCGTCAGATAGATTCGTTCCCAGTCTTGTACTCCGTGATGATTGCTGATTTCAAATTGTCGAGCCGTTTCTCTGTAACTCATCTTTTCTTTCATCATGGTTTCCACGACCAGCTTCTTGAATTCCGGCGTGTATCGTTTGTTTGGTACTCCCTTTGGCATTAAAATCACCCCACCTGTTAAACATTATATCATACTGTCTAACAAATGGGGTGCTGTTCATTTTCTCCGTCCCGGGTCGTTTCTTTATGCCTGTTTGGTTTTACTCCCGTGGCACCACAAACCAGTGCTGGTTTTCCTGCAGCTTTTCCTCTGCACGCTTCAAAAGCGCTTTCGCGTCGATAAGGTAGCACGTCGCGTCGCCGATCTTCCCCGTGACGATCTCATTTTTCGCGGGGTCCAGAATCTCCTTCACGCGGCGGTACGTCGTCTCCCAGCCCTTAAAATCGTGGCCGTACATGTATTTTTCCTCGCCGTTCACAACGTAGCGGATCTTCTCCTTCGTCAAGACGTAGTCCGTGCCGAAGCGCTCCTCCACGCCGTGCATAAACGTGCAGCAGTCAAGCACCTCGCCGATGAACAGCAGCCGTCCGCCGATCTCCGGCAGCTTCATAAACGGCGAGTTCTTCCCCACTGGAGTGATGTCCTCCCCATGCAATGCTGTCAGCTCCGCAGCACACTTGCCGCGCGCACAAACGGAGTGCGTCGGGTGCACGCTGCGCACCACGCCCGGCATTTTCCAAAACGTGCGCGGCAAAAGCCCGATGCACGGCACGGTTTTGTCCGCGTCAAACACCGGGTGCTCCGGCGTGACGTTCTCATACGTCAGCGCAGGCAGCGAAAGCGTGCCGTCGTCGCCAAGCGCCGCCTGCAACGTGTCGAGCACCGTCTCCGGCGTCTCCTTTGTCCCCAACGCCTTCATCGATGCGTGCACCAAAATCGTCTCACCCTCTTTGATTCCCAGCGCTTTCATATCCGCCAAAAGCTTCTTCGCATCATTCATTTGAGTTTTCCTCCCCACAAAACAATACCCAAGCAGCGCTTGTTCAGGCTTTTTTATTTCACCGAATCAATCGTCCCGCCGCCCAAAACGCGGTCGCCGTCGTACAGCACGACGGACTGCCCGCAGGTGATGGCGCGCTGCGGCTCGTCAAAGACGACCTTCAGGCTGTCCGGTCCTGTCTGCGTCACGGTCGCCCACTGCTCGGGCTGGCGGTAGCGTACCTTCGCTTTAATGTGCATCGGCTCCTTGATTTCCGCGACGGAAATCAAATTAATGCCGCTCGCTGTGAGCTCCTTTTTGAAAAGCTCGCTTTCCGGGCTTAGCGTCACGGTGTTCTTTTCAATATCCACCGATTTCACATACAGCGGTGCCGGCAGCGCGAGTCCCAGGCCCTTGCGCTGGCCGATCGTGTAGCGGATCACGCCGCGGTGTTGCCCCAGCACGTTGCCATCCGTGTCCACAAAATCCCCGGGCGGGTACGTTTTGCCCGTGTACTGCTCGATGAAATCGGCATACGAACCGTTCTGCACAAAGCAGATGTCCTGACTGTCGTGCTTTCTCGCATTGATGAAATTGTGCGCCTCCGCAAGCGCGCGCACTTCACACTTCTCCATGCCGCCGAGCGGGAACTGCACGTGCTTTAGCTGCTCCTGCGTCAGCGACCACAGCACATAGCTCTGGTCTTTATTGTGGTCAACGGCCTTTTTCAGGAGATACCGCCCCGTATTTTCGTCAAAATCGATTTGCGCGTAATGCCCCGTGACAACATAATCATAATTCAGCTCAACCATGCGCTGAAACAGCTTATCAAACTTCAAATAGCGGTTGCAATCGATGCACGGGTTCGGCGTTACACCCGTTTCATAAGAGTGCACAAACTTGTCGATAACATCCGTTTTGAAGCGGTCGGCAAAATTAAACACATAGTACGGCATGTCAAGCGCATACGCCACACTGCGCGCGTCCTCTACATCATCAAGCGAACAGCAGGTATGCTCGCGGCGCAAACCGACGTCCTCATTCTGGTACAGCTTCATGGTCGCGCCCATGCAGGTGTAGCCCTTTTCTTTCATAAGCAGCGCCGCCACACTGGAATCCACGCCGCCGCTCATGGCTATGATCGCTTTTTTACACATAGTTTCGGTAAAACCCTTTCGTTATCGTTTCACATCGCCGCGCGCGGTGACGATCTCATAGCCCGCCGACTTCACGCGCTGCTCCAGACATCCGCGGCACTGCGCGGCCTCTTCCCCTGTACAGATCTTGTTCTCGTACAGCTCATAAAGCTTTCGCACGCGCACCGGCGAAAGGTTCGGCATCACAACGTTTCCGCCCGCCTTCAGCCCCAGTTCACGCCCTTGCGGGTGAATGGTGCCAAGTGCCGTCGTAGACGGCAAAAGCGCATACGGAAACAACAAACGCAATATTGAGAGAAGCCGCAGTGTCAGCTCGAGCGAGCCGCTCTTTTCGTTTGCAAACGGCGTCTGCGCGTGCGTGATATACGGCCCGATGCCGATCATGTCCGGCTGCAACTTCTGCAAAAAGCGCAGGTCAGAAATAAGATTCTCCGTCGTCTGATACGGCGAACCCACCATAAAGCCGGAACCTACCTGGTACCCGATGTCCTTTAGATCAAAAAGACATGCTTGCCGGTGTAAAGCGCTCAATTCATTCGGGTGCAGCTTGCCGTAATGCTCGGGATCGGCCGTCTCGTGACGCAAAAGATAGCGGTTTGCGCCCGCATCAAAATACTTCTGGTAGCTTTCGCGACTCTTTTCGCCGATGGAAAGCGTAATGGCGCAGTCCGGGTGCTGCGCATGGATGGCCGCGACAATCTCGCAGATGAGGTCATCCGTGTAAAACGGGTCCTCGCCGCCCTGCAAAACGAACGTGCGAAAGCCGAGGTCGTACCCCTCCGCGCAGCAGGAGAGAATCTCCTCTTTCGTCAAACGGTAACGCGTCGCGTTTCGATTATCCCGACGGATGCCACAATAGTAACAGTTATTTTTGCAGTAATTCGTAAACTCAATGAGTCCGCGCACGTACACGTCCGTGCCGTAGTGCGCGCGACGCACCTCGTCCGCGGCCTTTTGCAGCGCCGCATCATAGGCGTCGGTCTCCAAAATCGTCTTAAATTCCGCATCGCTGAGGTTACGCTGCTCGCGCAGACGGTCGACCAAAGCGTTAATTTCATTTGCGGTCATGAAATTCCGCCTTTCTTTATTCGGTGTCGCTCACTCCGCCTGCGGCTTTTCCAGCGTGCGCATCGCAAGGATCGTGTCGGAAATGAGGTCGTCGAGCGTCCGGCCCAGCATATCTGCACCGCGCTGAATGACCTCACGGGAGCAGCCCGCGGCAAAGTTGAGCGCCTTGTATTTTTTCTTTACGGATTTAAGCTCCAAGTCGAGCGTGCTTTTCCGCGTACCAACGCATCACGCCCTCCACGGTCTCGCCGTGCTTCAAATGGAACGGCTCTTTGTTGTACGCCGTGAGTAGTGCCCACGCTTCTTCCCTTGTGATTTCCTTTGCCATTTTGCATCCCTCCGCAAAAGAACTAAAAGCATACGGTTTTACTATGCTTTGATTTTACACACGAAGCGTCGCTTTGTCAAGGAAATTAAGCGAAGTTGCGCCATACGCCGAAAATGAGCGCCGAGAGGAACCACGCCGCCCACAGCGCAATGGAAAAGCGCTTAAAAAGCAGCGGCGGTTTGCCCTTTGCATACCGCACCGCTTCCAAAACGCCCCAAAGGAGCGCAAACGGCAAAAAGAACAGCATAAAGGGGTTCAGCGCCCACGCACCGGCAAAGTCCAATTGCAAAAGCGCTGCGATCATCCGTGTCGTTCCGCAGGAAGGACACAGCACGCCGAAAACCTTGCGGACGAGGCATGGCGGACGAAGAATATACAAAACGACAAGCACAGCCGCAGCACCGAAAACCGTTGCCAAGGCCCGCTTAATCCGTCTTTGTCTCTCCCCGCTCATATCTCGCTCTCCTTTTAAACTTAACATTTCTATTGTACTGCAAAAGCAGAATACCGTCAAGCGCTGCGAGTTTGTTTATCTTTTGCACACTTTATGTAAAAAGTGTTTGCATTTTCGAAAAAACTTCTTGCAATTTCTGTGTTTTGTGATATAATCAAACTTACAGTAAACTTTAATGTGTTGTACGAAACGGCACAACTATTCTCGGGAGGAATTCAAAATGAACACTGGTTATCTTGGCGATACGACCCCGAAGCTCGGTTTCGGCCTCATGCGTCTGCCGATGATCGGCGACGAGATCGATATGGAGCAAGTGAAAGCCATGGTCGATACCTTCATGGCAAAGGGCTTTACGTATTTTGACACCGCATACGTATACATCAACGGCAAAAGTGAGGTCGCAGCGCGCGAAGCCATTGTAAAGCGCTACCCGCGTGACAGCTTCACGCTCGCTACAAAGCTCCCCCTTTGGGACAACATAGAGACGGAAGCCGACATGCAGCGCATTTTCGATGAATCTATGGAACGCGCAGGTGTCGAGTATTTCGATTACTACCTGCTGCACTCCATGGACAAAGCGAAGTTCGAGAAAGCCGACCGCATCGGCGCGTGGGACTTCCTTTTCAAGATGAAAGCACAGGGCAAAATCAAGCACTGCGGATTCTCGTTCCACGACAGCGCGGAAGTGCTCGACGAAGCGCTCACCAAGCACCCGGAAGTCGAATTCGTCCAACTCCAGCTCAACTACATCGACTGGGAAAACGATAACGTGCAGTCCAGAAAGTGCTACGAGGTCGCCGTCAAGCACAATAAACCCATCATCGTTATGGAGCCGGTCAAGGGCGGTTCCCTCGCAAGCATGAACAACGAAATTCAGGGCATCATGAAGGCACAGAATCCTGATCTTTCCATCCCGTCTTGGGCTGTCCGTTTCTGCGCAGGTCTCGATAACATCCTCACCGTGCTCTCCGGTATGAGCACCAAAGCGCAGCTTGACGATAACGTCTCCTACATGGAGCACTTTGAGCCGCTCAGTGACAAGGAGCACGAGGTGCTGAAAACCGTCGTCGAAAAACTCAACGCCATTCCCACTATTCCATGCACCGGCTGCCGGTACTGCGTAGACGACTGTCCCATGCAGATCCACATCCCGGACATTTTCCGCGCCGTAAACCACCAGAAGCAGTTCGGCTCCGAGGATAATGTCGATCGCAGCGGCTACGAATCCGCAACACGCGAAGGCGGCAAGGCAAGCGAATGTCTCCATTGCGGTTCCTGCGAAGCGCACTGCCCGCAGCACATCCACATCATCGAAGAGCTCGAAGATGCCGCAAAGCGGTTTGAAGGCTGAGTAGAATCCACGACATAAAATCGACCGGGAAGCACAGCGCGTGTTTCCCGGTCTTTTTCCGTTTATTTTTCCTGCACGGCAATGATGACCTTCATCGTCGTCTCGCGGTTCGCGTCAATGTATTTATACGCGTCAAGGTACTGCGCAAACGGGAAAATTTTCGAGATAAGCGGCTTTAACTGCACTTTGCCCGCCTCCACCAGCTCTATCGCGCCCACGTAGTCCTCGTGGCGGTACATCATCGTGCTCTTAATGTCAAGCTCGTGGTCGTTCGCCACAGCCAGATCAACAGTCGCCATATCGGCAAACACTGCCACAAGCACAATCACGCTACCCTTGCGCGCATACTGAATGGCCTGCCCCATCGTCACGTTGTTGCCCGCGCAGTCATAGATGACGTCCGCCTTGTCCGGGCCAAACGCTTCAACGAGCGCCTCGCCGAAGTTCTTCTCCTTCGTGTTCACGCAAATATCCACGCCGCATTCCTTGGCTTTCTCCAAACGGTAGTCGCTCACGTCTGTAATCATCACCTTCGCCGCGCCAAGGCCTTTTGCCGCCTGCGCCACAAGGTTGCCGATCGTCCCCGCACCGAGCACCGCAATGTTCATGCCGGTCACGTCGCCCATCTGCCGCACGGCGTGCACCGCCACCGCAAGCGGCTCCAGCATCGCGCCCTCTTCAAAGCTCATGCTTTTAGGGATTGGTGTCACTTTCTTTGCGTCCACCGCAAAAAATTCGGAAGCCGTGCCCGTCGTCTGGAAGCCCATGACTTTCAGCTCCTCGCACAGGTTGTACTTGCCGTGCCGGCACGGATAGCACTTGCCGCAGTACACCTGCGGCTCAATCGTCACTTTCTGCCCGACGGTAAGCCCTTCGACATTCGCACCGCACTTTACAATTTCACCCGAGACCTCATGTCCCTGCGTCACGGGGTATTTCGTGAACGGATGCTTGCCGTGGTACACGTGGATGTCCGATCCGCAAACGCCGATGTCCATAATTTTCACCAGCACCTGCCCGTCCCCGATTTCCGGCACGGGAATTTCCCGGAAAATGATCTTGCCCGGCTCTGTCATAACTTGTTGAAGCATACGCTTTCCTCCCAACTACTTTAGTAATTTTTGTATCTGCACTTCCGTCGCCGGAAGCAGGTTTTTAAGGTGTGCAATCATTTTTTCTTCGGAGACCTTCGGTTCGCTCTTATACGCAGACGTCACATAATCGTACCCGAATAAATGCTCCGGCGTCGTGTACTGCGCCACCGCCCAGCCGTAGGGCCTGCCGTTTTTATCCTTCAGGCGGATAAAATCCGAAACGCACAAATACGTCTGCATTTGCAGCCGCGTGATGCACGTTTCAAAGCCCGTGTTGCCGCCTTTGCGGTAATCGAGCTTCTTTTTGAGGAATTTTGAAAGAATTTCGCCCTCCGCATTGACTGTGTTATACAACTCCTCGTCCTTGTGGAACACCAGTCCGTCATCGCAGCGCGCGTCAAAATCATAGCCGTCACGGCGGAAATTTACAAGCTCCGGCAGCCATTCCCGGCTGACAAACCCCGCTTTTTTCCGGAAAAGCTTGCCGTACGCGCAGCGCTTCGTCTGCGCCGCCGGGCCTTTCCACTCCCAAGGTCCGTCGCGGTCTTCAGCGAACCAATACGCCGGCGCGCACATCTCCTCCACCGAAAAGCCCGGAATGTCATTCGGAAAAAACGGCAGAAAACCGTAGTATTCCACCGCCTGCAAAAGGTCTTCCATGCTCTCCAATTTCCGTTTCATTTTCCACGCCCTCTTTTCTTTATATCGCTTCCAGTATAGCGTGTCTTCGCCACAAAATCAAGATATGTTATTTAATTTTAGGTGCATATAAACAAAAGCAGCCTGCATTTTCTGCAAGCTATCTTGTGGTTTTATTCAGAAAGAGATGCGATTAGCCGTTCCTTATATCCGAAACGAGCTTCACGATTATAACAACCATGCCCACACCGCCCATCGCAATGCCGATATCGGTCTTTTTCAGCGACGGTGCGTCTGGATCTCTGAACGTGCATCACGGGTCTTGTACAAGCAAGAAACCCGTGCTTTGGCGTCAGGAAGCCAAAGCTTCGGGCACAATTTATGCCCTCAAGGCAGTTTAACTTAACATGAAATTGAGAAGTGTGTATCGTTTGTTTGGTGGAAAATTTCACTGCGCAGCGATATACTGAATGCAGAAAGGAAGTGGAGCTTATGCTCGCCGATAATCTCATTTTGCTGCGCGGCCTTAAGGGGCTGACGCAGGAGCAGGCGGCGGAAATCGCCGGGGTGACGCGGCAGTCCTACTCCAAGTGGGAGCAGGGCGAAACCGTGCCGGACATTGAAAAATGCGACCGCCTTGCAAGGCACTACGGCGTGACGCTGGACGCGCTTTTGCACGACCAAAACCAAGTGGGCCACACGGCCCTCGCCCCTGCCCCTGCGGGCAAGCACCTTTGGGGCGCGGTGACGCTCGGCGCGCGCGGGCAGATCGTCATACCGAAGGCGGCGCGGGAAATGTTTGCGCTGAAGGAAGGCGACCGACTGATCGTGCTCGGTGACGAGAGTGAAGGCATTGCCCTTGTGAAAGCAGAAGACTTTGAGCGAAAAATGCAGAAAGCGCTCGAGATGAGCCAACACCCTGCCGAGCCATAAGGTTTGCTTCCGCAAAATTGTTACACATTCAGAGAGGAGAAGAATTCTATGAATTGCCCGAAATGCGGAAAAGCGATGCGCGAGGGATACTTGTTTACAAGCAAGGACGGCGCGTTCAGCTTTGCGAACACCGTGCCCGGCGTATTTGAAAACGCCAAAAACGCCGACGGCTTTGTGAAGATCACGCCGTTAAAGCCAAGCCACCGCGTGCGGATACAGGCGAATATCTGCGAAGACTGCCGCACGATAGTTTTTGACTATTAAGCTTAAATTAAGAGCCCGAAAAAGGAAATTTAAAAAAGACGGAATACGAGAGAAACTAAAAACAGCGAGGTGCTGTGGGTATCCCCATGCACTTCGCTGTTTTGTTTGATTTTCAGCCGGGATCAGCCCATATTGGAGAAGCGTTCCACAGCTTTTGTGAAGTTTTCGATGGTTTTATCTGCATCGCAGTGCTTGATGTGCCCTTCTAATACGACCTTGCCGCAGCCGTGCAAAGCGAATTTTGCGGGAAATGGCTTACAGCTTTAAAAGCGGGATAGACGCTCTGCACGTTTCGATCAATTCGCGGTCGGCGAGCGCAGGAATCGCGCCTTTTTTCGTTGCACAAACGGAGCCTGCGGCGTTTGCAAAATCGGCAGCATCGCGCAGCTCGGCTTCGTTGATCTCGGAAACGGGCTTGCCGGTCTCCATGAGCTTTGTGAGGAACGCGCCGAAGAAGCTGTCGCCGGAGCCGGTGGTATCGACGACTTTTGTATCGTAGGTGTTGAGCGTTAAGGTTGTTTTCGGGGTGCAGACAACGCAGCCCTTTGCGCCGCGCGTGATGACCGCCGCCTGCACGCCGAGCTTAAAGAACTCCCTTGCGCCCGCTTCGATCTCGGTGCAGCCGGTAAGCATTTCAAGCTCCTCATCGGACGCTTTGACGACATCGGCAAGCGGCAGCAGACTTTTCATGGCGTGGATGCCGACTTCGGCATTTGGCCACAGCGGTGCGCGCCAGTTCGGGTCGTAGGCGGTGATAGCACCGTGCTCGCGGGCGTAGGAAACAATCTGCGGCACAGCCGTGCGGCCCGGCTCTGCGGTGAGCAGAAGCGAGCCGAAGCACAGCACCTTGGCGTTTGCGAGCGCATCCTTATTGACCTCATCGAACGTGATCTGCGTATCGGCGCCGGGGTTACGGTAAAAGCTGAAATCGCGATCACCGGATTCGGACAGCTGCACGAACGCGAGTGACGTTGCGGTATCGTTTGAGAAATGGAGGTTTTCGACATCGACATTTTGCTTAACGAGCGTATCACGCAGGAACGTGCCGAACATGTCCTGCCCCACCTTGCCGATGAAGCCTGCGGATACACCGAGGCGCGCCGCCTGCACGGCGACGTTTGCCGGTGCGCCGCCGGGGTTCTGCTCAAAAATCGGGATGCCGGCCGGCGTTTTGCCTGCGGGGGTAAAATCGATCAGAAGTTCACCGAGTGCGTAAAAATCTGCCATGAAAAACAGCTCCTTAATTACAGAATATTTTCATCAATGCACTTTAAGACAAATTCGCTGAACAGGGAATTTGACCATGCGAACCACGGGCGCGTGAACTTAGAGGGGTCGTCCTTATGGAAACCCTCGTGCATGAAGCCCTTGCCGTCATCGGTCGTTTTTAACATGTGGAGAAGCGCTTTGCATTCCTCCGGGTCACGGCTTGTGAGCCCCTGCATGGAAAGCGCGATGTGCCAGATGTACTCCGGCGGGGTGTGCGGGCTGCCGACACCCTTGGCCGCGGTGCCCTCGTAATAATACGGGTTTTCTTTGCTCAAAACAAAGGCGCGGGTGTTTTTATAAATTTCGTCGTCGGCGCTGCAGTAGCCGAGGTACGGGATGGACATGAGGCTCGGGACGTTGGCGTCATCCATGAAGACGTAGTTGCCAAGGCCGTCGGTCTCATAGGCGTACATTTTGCCGAACTTCGGGTGCTCGACGACACCGTATTTTTCGATGCCGGCGCGGATCTCGGACGCGAGCTTTTCGGCACGGGCGGCGACTTCCTCGTCCTTATAGATCTCGCGCATGATCTCCGCGGTGTAGCCGAGGGTTACGACGGCGAACATGTTGGACGGGATGAGATAGCCGTAGACGCAGGCGTCATCGCTGGGACGGAAGCCCGACCAGGTCATGCCCGTAACGGCGACCGGCGCGCCGTGGCCGTCGTGCGTAAGGGTATCGGTGGGCGGGCAGTTGGTGCGGCGGAAATAGTACGGGGACTTGCTGTGATCCTGCTCGACAGTGAAAAGGTCGAGGATGCGCAGGGTGCTCTTTTTGTACTGGTCGTTGAACTGGCCCGTGCGGCCGGTCTCTTTCCAGAGAAGGTACGCGAGCTGCACCGGGTAGCAGAGCGAATCGATCTCATACTTGCGCTCCCAGACCCACGGGGTCTCGAAATCGGTATCGTCGGACTCGCCGCCGGCGGTCTGACCGAGCGTTTCCGCAGCGTATTTCGGCCAGCACATGCCGTTCGCTTCCTGATTGAACGCGTTTGCGTAGGGGTCGATATCAATGCACTTGAACTGGCGGTTCACGAGACCCTCAATGCAATCGGCAACCTCTGCGTCGTGCTTTGCGACGGGCAGATAGTGGCGAACCTGCGCGGTGGAATCACGCAGCCACATGGCAGGGATATCGCCGGTGATGACGAAGGTATCTTTTTCGCCGATGATTTTGACGGTGGTATCCATGGTGTTGGGGTAGCAATTTTTAAAGAGCTCCGAGAGTTTCGCGTCATTTGCGAGCTTTTCCTCGCAGATGCGCTTGACTTCCAAATCAATGGCTTTCATGGGATGATTCCTTTCGGTATTTTATAAATGAGGTATCGGTAAGCGGAACGTAAACGTTTCGCCCGCCTTTTTAAAGGCGGCGGGGCCTTGGGGCAGCGCCCTAAGTCGCTTTCCGCAGAAAGCGAAATCCTTTTGCCTTCTCCAAGATCAGGAGGGTAGCCGAAACAGTCCGGTGGACTGTTTCGGTGTAGGGGACCCTATCAAGGGGTCCCCCGAAAAGGCGAAGCCTTTTAGAAAAGGTCGATCAAAGACTTTATTCGTTCGCGATTACGGAAAATCGGTGATTAAAGGCTCTGCAAAAACTCCGCTGCGAGGTCGAACCACTTGCCGACGTGCGGCAGGAGCTGGGCATCGCTGTTCGAGGTGACTTCGTTGCAAAGCGACAGGCCGTGGCCGCCCTCCGGGAACATGTGGAACTCCGTTTTGATGCCGTTTTTCTGCAAGGCGCTGACGAGCATCAGGGCGTTTTCGACCGGCACGCAGTCATCCGGCTGGGTGTGCCAGACGAACGTGGGTGGGGTATCTTTCGTGACGAAGTTTTCGAGCGACTGATTCGCTTTTTCGAGCTCGTACTGCTCACCGAGAAGGTTCTTGATGGAATCGTGGTGGGCGAACGGGCCGGACGTGATGACCGGATAGGAGAGGATCTGGCCGTTCGGGCGCAGAAGCTCGGACGGGCAGTTCATAGCCTCCGCAACGAACGGGCGGCTCCAGAAATTGCCGTAGCTTGCGGCTAAATGGCCGCCGGCGGAAAAACCGATGGTGAAAACCTTTTCGGGGTCGCAGCCGTACTTTACGCCTTCTTCTCGGACGTATTTCACGGCGGTGGCGACTTCCAGAAGGGCAGTCGGAAAGCGCGCCGGGGCAACGGAATAGCGCACGACAACGGCATTCATGCCGATGGCATTGAAGCGCATGGCGATGGGCTCGGCTTCACGGTCGGACGTAAAGGCGTACGCGCCGCCCGGGCAGACGATGACGGTGGGACGCTTTTCGATGGGAACCTCTTTTGAAAGATCCAGAAAATACGTATACATGGCTGCGTAATCCGCAGAGCCCGGCACGTGCAGTTCGATTTTTTCATGTATCATAAAGACAACTCCTTTGGCCGCAAAATTGCAGGATAAACCATACTGTCTTTAGTATATCAGCTGTTGACGGGCGGCGCAAGGCGATTTTGTGAAAATTTGGGTATGATCACGCTTTTTAGAATAATGTTGGGTAAAAAAAGAAAGCCGCTGCCCGGTTTGGGTGCGGTTCTCAGCTAAACGAACTTACTTCGTTTTCTTTGCGGCTTTGGTGGTTTTTGCGGCTGCCTTTGTGGTTTTGGCGACGGGCTTGGCTTCGGCTTTCACTTCTGCCTTGACTTCCGGCTTGGCTTCCGCTTTCACCTCTGCCTTAGCTTTCTCTTTTGCAGCCGGCTTTGCGGTTTTTGCAGCGCACTTTGCCGGGGCTTTCTTTTCCTTTTCGACCTCGGTGAGCACCCAGTTCTGGTTATCGCCCTTCACAAACTCCCAAAGCTGTGCCGGTGCGCCGTCTGCATCGCTGATGTCCTTGATGTCGACGACCTTGCCGGACGCGACATGCGTGATGCGGCGGCAGCCCTTGACGGTAGTGGTCAGCTTCCAGAGCTGGGAAGCGTTGCCCTGTGCCTCTGCGAGAACGAGTGCGGTGCCGTTTTCTGCCTCACCCGGAACGGTGAGCACGAGACCGCTGGCCTTATGGACGAGCTGCACGGACGTGCCCTCTGCCGGGACGGCGCACCAGACCTGCGTTTCGCCGCCGTTTGCGGTCATCTGCACGGCAGAGCCGCCGCAGGAAGCGAGAACCTTACCGCTTCTATGGTTTGTGATAACGTATTTCTTTTCTGTCTTTTCTGCCATGAATGATCTCTCCTTTATGAATAAACCTATGCTTTTCGCATATCATTTTCTGATTTTCTATGTACGATAATTAAGTATAATCATAAATTCCTGCAAAGTCAAATCGGCCACAAGGGCTTTTATCTGCGGGTTTTACAATGAGAATTTTGCTGTTTACGGCAGATTTTGACGGGTTTTTATCTCTCTATCGTGAAAAGTGTCAAAAATCCGGATAGATTTCAGGATAGACTTGAAAACTGAATTGACTTTTTCCATAAAATGTTAATTTGTTTTTTGCGGATATTCTACAAGCAAAAGGAAAGAATTCACAAAATCGTAAGAGAAATTTACGTTTTATATCCTTGCATTCGGGTGGTGTATCGTGTATTCTTATATCTAGATAAGAAAAAGGAGATCGTAACGGGATGGATAGCTTAGACCGTAGACAGGGGCTTTCTTCGGAGCAGGTAGCGCAGCGCGTGCGCGACGGGCTTTCAAACGCCGATGAGGGCATTAAGACCAAAACCGAAAAGCAGATCATTTTAGAGAATACGTTCACATTTTTTAACATTTTGAACTTTGTACTGGCGCTGTTCGTTTTGCTGGTGGGCTCGTTTAAGAACCTTTTATTTTTGGGCGTTATCTTTTCTAATATTATTATCGGTTCGTTTCAGGGCATAAGAGCGAAACGGATGATTGACAAGCTCTCCCTCATTTCCGCACCGAAGGCTTCTGTGCTGCGCAACGGAAAACTGCAGACGATACCCGTGAGCGGGATTGTGATGAACGATGTGCTGCACCTTTCGACCGGGCAGCAGATCTGCGCCGACGCCATCGTTTTGGATGGCGAAGCGGAAGTGAATGAATCGCTCATCACGGGCGAAAGCGATCCGGTCTTGAAGCGCGCAGGTGACGAGCTGCTTTCCGGCAGCTTCATCGTTTCCGGCAGCTGTTATGCCGAAGTGGAGCACGTAGGCCGCGAAAACTACGCAAACCGCATCGCAAACGGCGCGAAGTATGTGAAGCGCACGAACTCCGAAATTCTCCATTCCCTCGATTTCATTGTAAAGACGCTCGGCTTTACGCTGGTGCCGATTGGCATTTTGCTTTTCTGCAAGCAGTTTTTTTTGCTGCATGACACGATCCGCGAAGCTGTTGTGAGCACGGTCGCCGCGATCCTCGGCATGATCCCGGAGGGGCTCATTTTGCTGACAAGCGTGGTGTTTGCCGTGAGCGTACTGCGGCTTTCACGCTACAAGACGTTGGTGCAGGACCTGTACTGCACCGAATCGCTGGCACGCGTAGATGTGCTGTGCTTAGACAAAACAGGTACAATCACCGAGGGCACGATGCAGGTGGACGAGCTGCACCCGCTGACGGGCTACACCGAAGAGGACATGACGGCTCCGCTGGAGGCGCTTGTGCAGGTTTTGACGGACGACAACCCGACGTACAACGCGGTGAAAGCATACTTTCCCGGCGGATCGGACTGGAAAGCTGCGGCGACGGTGCCGTTCTCCTCTGCGAGAAAGTGGAGCGGCGCGTATTTCGGCGAGCGCGGCACGTATGTGATGGGCGCAGGCGAATTCATTTTGGGCGAACGCTTCGGTGCGCTGCGTGAACACACGGAGGAATATGCGGCGCGCGGCGAACGCGTTTTGCTGCTGGCCCACTCCGCAAAGCCTTTCCTTGAAAACAAGATGCTGCCGGACGACATTAAGCCGGTGGGCTTCATTTTAATCAGTGATAAGATCCGCACGGAAGCACCGCAAACGCTGCGCTATTTTGCAGAGCAGGGCGTGACGCTGAAGGTCATCTCCGGTGACAACGCCGTGACGGTCTCTAACATTGCACAGAAGGCCGGTCTGCCCCACGCGGAAAACTACTGCGATGCAACGACGCTGCACACCGACGAGGAGATTGCGGGGGCAATTGAGCAATACAGTGTGTTTGGCCGCGTGACGCCGCAGCAGAAACTGAAATTTGTGCAGGCGTTAAAAGACCACGGCCACACGGTGGCGATGACGGGCGACGGTGTGAACGACGTTCTGGCGCTGAAAGAGGCCGATTGCAGCATTGCGATGGCTTCCGGCAGCGACGCGGCGCGCACGGTCTCGAACCTCGTTTTGCTCGACTCCAACTTTGCTTCCATGCCGCAGGTGGTAAAGGAAGGCAGGCGCTCCATCAACAATTTGCAACGCTCCGCATCGCTGTTTTTGCAGAAGACGATCTATTCGACGGTGCTGGGTGTGCTGTTCATTTTTCTTTCTGCTTCCTACCCGTTTGAGCCGATTCAGCTGACGTTTATCAGTTCGATTACGATCGGTATTCCGTCGTTTATACTGGCGCTGGAGCCGAACAACGAGCGTATAAGCGGCAGCTTTTTAGCGAACGTTTTGAAGAAATCGTTCCCCTCTGCCCTGACGATGATTCTTGGCGTTTTGTTTTTGACGCTGTTTAAGGGACCGCTGAATTTGACGAACCCGCAGGTCTCGACACTTTCGGTCATTGTGGCGTTTGCCGTTGGGTTTATGCTGATGTTCAAGCTTTGCCTGCCGTTCAACGCGCTGCGTGGGGCGCTGTTCGGCACGATGGTGGCGGCGTTCTTTGTGGGATACATCGGCTGCATGGACCTGGTTTCCATGGTGCCGCTGACCGCCCCAATGCTGTTTATTTTGATCCCGCTGCTCATTGTGTCGATCGTCTTTATGGTGCAGACGAACCATTTTATGGAGCATTTTGCAGAGCACCACACGCGGCGTTTGCTGCAAAGCAGGTTCTTCCAGAATCACCGCAGAAAGCGGCGTGAGGCGGCGCACAAAGACCGCCACGCCGCCCGCAGAACGCGCCGCCGCACAGAGCAGCCAAGCAGGGTGCGAGACAGTAAAAGAGCTTAATTTAGTCGAGATAATATGAAAACACCCCGGCAGGCGGTTTGGATGGCTTGCCGGGGTGTTCTTATGCGCTTGTTAATTTTACAGGATGCAGTATTTTGCCATGTAGTCTTCCATGGCGGGGAGGATATTGTTGTATTTTTCGGACTGCTTTAAGTACTCGTGGATGTCCTCGACGGTGACGATAGCGTGGACCTTGATGCCGAACTCCTCGTTGACCTCCATGATGGCGGTTTTGCCGGGAACCTTGCCTACCTCGCAGCGGTTGACGGAGATGAACATATCGTTGACTTTCACATTACCGCAGCCATAGAGGATCGGCATGGTCTCGCGCACGGCGGTACCGGCGGTGATGACGTCTTCGATGATAATAATTTTATCGCCGTCCTTCGGCTTGTAGCCGACGAGGCTGCCGCCTTCGCCGTGGTCTTTCTCTTCCTTGCGGTTGAAGAAGTAGGGCTTCGAGATGCCATACTCGTTATAGAGGGACGCGGCGGCGGCTGTGGCAAGCGGAATACCCTTGTACGCCGGGCCGAACATGGCGGAGAAATCTTCGCCGACGGTCTCCTTGATGAGCGATGCGTAGAACTTGCCGAGCTTTGCGATCTGCTCGCCGGTCTTATAGTTGCCGGTATTGACGAAGTACGGCGTATTGCGGCCGCTCTTCGTGACGAAGGAGCCGAAACGCAGCACGTCTGCGGACATCATGAACTCGATAAACGCCTTTTTGCTTTCTGTCAGCATAAAAACCATCCTTTATTTCCGTCATGGGTCGGAATTTATTTTTATCAGTATAGCATAGATTTGTGGTTTCGTCAAAATTTTTTACGCGAACTTACGCTGCCGGAGAAAGTCCGTTTTCCGCCGACCACGTATAGACGGAATACGTATTGCCGTCCGTTGTAACGGCGACGGTGCCGTCTGTATCGGTGCGCAGGATCTTGCAGTTGCGTTCAGAAAGGCTTTCGAGCGTTTCGTGGTGCGGGTGACCGTATTTATTATCCTGCCCGCAGGAAATGACGGCGACAGCAGGGTTCACGGCGCGGAGAAAATCCATGGAGGACGATGTGGACGAGCCGTGGTGACCGCACTTTAAGACGTTTGAAGTGATGTCCGTTTCGCGTGCTAAGATATTCTCTTCAACTTCGGTTTCGGCGTCGCCGGTGAGCATAAAGGAGATATTGCCGTAGGTGAAGCGCAGAACAGCGGAATAGTTGTTGAGGTTATCGAATATCTCGTCCTTTTCCGGGGATAGGACGGCAAAATTGGCGTTTTCGGGCGCGGAGATTTTTGTATCGGTGGAGATCTGCTCGGTTTGGACGTTTTTGTCGAGCAGGGCATCGAGCATATTTTCGTATGTAGCGGTGGTGGGCGTTTGGTCGTCGGGCAAAAGGGGCATGTAGAACGTGCCGATGGTGTAATCCTCGATAATCTGCTTCATGGAGCCGATGTGGTCTGCGTGCGGGTGCGTGGCGACAACGGCATCGAACGATGTGACGCCGAGCGCCTGAAGGTCGCTTTCGATGGTCTCTCCTGCTTCGCGGGTGCCGGCATCAATGAGTATGTTGTAATCGGTGCCGATTTGAATTAAAATGCTATCCCCCTGCCCGACATCTAAAAAGTAGACGGCGCAGTCGGCGGCGTCGGTGCTTTGAGTGGGCTGTTCGGGGGCGCTTGAGTCTGTGTTCGGTGCACCGGTGAGGTACGTTTCAAGCTCCGGGAAATAATAGACAAGCACCGCCGCGAGCACAAGGACGGCGCTGATGACGGCGGAAAGCGTTTTTTTGTTCCGGGGTTGGCGGCGACGGGCTGCGCCGGTTCTTTTTTGTGGCATGAGTCTCTCCTTTTTGTTTACATAATTTGTTTTACGTGATACAAAAAAGCTGCCGCAGTTTTTACTTGCAGCAGCTTACTTTGCAAATCCTACTCTTTACTTACCTTGCGTTTCGTCCTTGTAAAGGTTAAAGCGGAACAGCTTGGATTCATCCGCTTCATTATCGCAGACCACAAAGGCTTCTGCGATCTTTCCGCCTTCAATCAGAGACGTAAGACCGATGAGCTGACACAGCTTGCTTTTCAGGTTCAGCTTATCACCGTCGCGCGTCATCAGATACACATTGCCCTCGCAACTATCCAGTACAGACAGGAAGCCCGGAACATCGATGTCGTGAAGTTCGATCATCTTGGACATCAGTCATCTCTCCTTCGATATGAGATTTAGTCTCATTATGGTTTGCCGATAGGGTTCTATGTGGAAAACCATAATATCCTATGATGGCTTTATTCTATCACAACAGCAGAGAATACACAAGGGCTAAACGGAAAAAAGGTGTGTTGCATTCAGGTTAAATTTTCAGTAAATTTGTTAAACTTTGAGAAAGTTTATGAATCTTTTCAATCATTCGCCGGAGGCACCGTAGTTCGCGAGCACGCGGGCGCTGGGATCGTTGACATCGCAGCCCTCCCACGCTTTGTTCGGCATCCAGAAGTCCTTGACCATTTCCGCCTGACCGGGATAGTATTTTTCAAAAATTTCACGGTAGAGAAGGGATTCTTTCGTAAACGGCGTTGCGAACGGATATTTTGCGGCGCGGAGCTTCATTTCGTCATCGGTATACTTGGTTTCGGCGTAGGCCTTGAGGTAATCGACCATAGAGTGACCGACGGCATCGGAGAACGCGGCTTTTTCGCGGTACAAAATCGGCAGCGGGAGGTAATCGCCCTCGAACGCGTGGCGCAGGAGGTATTTGCCTTTTTTGTACTTGTTGAGCTTCATCTCGGGATCGACGGACATGACGTATTTGACGAAATCGAGGTCGCCGAACGGAACGCGGGCTTCGAGCGAGTTGGCGGAGATGCAGCGGTCGGCACGGAGCACGTCGTACATATGAAGCTCCCGCACGCGCTTTTGGGCTTCCGTTTGGAACGCGGCGGCACTGGGGGCGAAATCTGTATATTTGTAGCCGAAGAGCTCATCGGAAATTTCACCGGTGAGCAGCACGCGGACATCGGTCTGCTCGTGAATGGCTTTGCAGACGAGGTACATGCCCATGCTGGCGCGGATGGTGGTGATGTCATACGTACCAAGCAGCGCAATGACGGTTTCGAGGTTTTCGATAACATCGTCCTTTGTGATGATGACCTCGGTGTGGTCGCTGTGAATGTAATCGGCAACTTCGCGGGCGTATTTTAAATCGATGGCATCTTCACTCATGCCGATGGCGAACGTGCGAATGGGCTTCTTTAAAAGCTTTGCCGCGACGGAGCAGACGAGGGAGCTATCAAGCCCACCGCTGAGAAGAAAACCGAGCGGGGCATCGGCATCGAGCCGCTTTTCGATGCCGGCAACGAGCTTATCATGGATGTTTTTACAGACGGTCTCGAGGTCATCGTGGCAAACTTCTTCGACTTCGGCGATGTCGCAGTAGCAGGTGAATTTGCCGTCCTTATAGTAGTGGCCCGGCGGGAACGGCATAACGCGATGGCACAGGCCGACGAGGTTTTTCGGCTCGCTGGCAAACATAATGTGGCCGCTTTCGCTGTACCCGTAGTAGAGCGGGCGGATGCCGATGGGGTCGCGCGCAGCGATGAAGCTATCGGTCTCGGCATCGTAAATAATCAGGGCGAACTCGGCGTCGAGCTTCTTGAACATCTCGGCGCCCTCTTCTTTGTAGAGAGGAAGCAAAATTTCGCAGTCGGAATCACTTTTGAAGGTGTAGCCTTTTCTCCGGAGCTCCTCTTTAACGGAACGGAAGCCGTAGAACTCGCCGTTGCAGACGACGGCGGAACCGTCCAGCTCAAACGGCTGCATGCCTTCTTCTGTAAGGCCCATGATGGCGAGGCGGTGGAAAAAGAGCCAACCTGCAGGCGTTTCCAGTGTGCGGGACATATCCGGCCCGCGGGAAACGGTTTTATCAAAGCCCTTTCGTAAATCTTCCAAACGAATGTCTTTTGCTGTGTAACCCATAATCGAACACATATCGGTTCCCTCCAAATAAAATAATTTCAGTCCAAACGCAAATAAAAAAACAGCCGTTTGTCCCAATTTCTTAGGACGAATAGCTGTTGTATCCGCGGTGCCACCTAAATTACCTTATAAAGAAGATCACCTTTACTGTCTCTAACAAGACAGGCACGGCTTAACGCGCCGCCACACGTCGCACCTACTGAGATATGCGCATCTTTTCGGCTTGAGGCTCCGAAGTGTTATTCGCCGGTGTGCTTACGCGGAGTTCACACTCTCCCCCGCTCACTGTGCAAAGCGGTCTGCCGGGTACTTCTCTTCATCTGTGCCCTTGAATTATTATGCTAAGTTTATACCACCAAAATTTCATTTTGTCAACACTTTTTTGAAAAAATTTTTGATTTTACACGAAATTTGCAATTTCTCAGTTTGCAACTTGCAGTTTGTAAGCGGTTTTTAGCCAAACTAAAACGTATTTGTCAAAAATCAAAAAGCTCTTTTCATTTTACGGGAGTTGTATTATAATAAGCTTGGATAAAATGCAAAATGAAACAGGAGGTCTTTTCCATGTTTGCCTATAAAACTTTGAAAAGCGGCACTGACATTCGCGGTGTTGCAAGTGAAGGCGGCAGCGCGCCGATTAACCTGACCGATGAGGTCGTGGAGCGCATTGCGGCCGGTTTTCTCGTTTGGTGCGAAAAGCACCTGGATAAGTGCGCCGAGGGGCTGAAAATTGCCGTCGGCCATGACTCCCGCATTTCCGCAGACCGTATTGCGGCGGCGCTGTTCCGCGCGTTTACGACGTATGGTGCTTCGGTTTACGACTGCGGCCTTGCCTCTACCCCGTCGATGTTCATGGCGGTTTTGGAGCTGCCGTGCGACTGCTCGGTGCAGATTACGGCGAGCCACCACCCGTTCTTCCGCAACGGACTGAAGTTCTTCACGCCTGCGGGCGGCCTTGACAGCCCGGATATTTCCGAGATTTTGGAATATGCACAGAACGGCGCTGCGCCGAAGGAGACCGACAACGGCACGCTGGTGCCGTTGGACTATATGTCGAAATATGCAGATAATCTGCGCGAGATGATCCGCAAGGGCGTGAACGCGGAAGATTATGCGCACCCGCTTGCGGGCTTTAAAATCGTTGTAGATGCCGGCAACGGCGCGGGCGGTTTTTACGCAAACGACGTGCTGAAGCCGCTTGGTGCGGACATTACGGGCAGCCAGTTTTTGGAGCCGGACGGCCGCTTCCCGAACCACATTCCGAACCCGGAGAACGAGGAGGCCATGGCGAGCGTTTGCGCGGCGACCGTGAAGGCCGGTGCGGACCTTGGCGTAATTTTTGACACGGACGTAGACCGCGGCGGCGCTGTGGACAGCCGCGGCGAAGAGATCAACCGCAACCGTCTTGTGGCGATTGCTTCCGCCATTGCGCTGGAGGGCAACCCGGGCGGCACCATTGTGACGGACTCCATTACGTCCGACGGACTCAAGACCTACATCGAGCAGACGCTCGGCGGCAAGCATCACCGCTTTAAGCGCGGTTACAAGAATGTCATCAACGAAGCGGTGCGCCTGAATAACGAGGGCGTGAATTGCCCGCTGGCGATTGAGACGAGCGGCCATGCGGCGCTGCGCGAGAACTACTTCCTTGACGACGGTGCCTATCTGGTGACGAAGATCATCATTAAGGCGGCACAGCTGCGCCGCGAGGGCAAATCGCTCGATAGTCTCATCGCCGATCTGAAGGAAGCCAAGGAAGAAAAAGAGTTGCGCTTCCCCATTACCGCGGAGGATTTCCGCCCCTATGGCGAGGACACCATTGCGGCGCTTGAAAGCTACGCGAAAGCGCACAACTGGAACATTGCGCCGGACAACCGCGAAGGCATCCGCATTTCGTTCCCGGAAAACGACGGCGATGGCTGGTTCCTGCTGCGCATGAGCGTACACGACCCCATTCTACCGCTGAATATCGAAAGCAATTCCGTCGGCGGCGTACGCGTGCTGGCCGAAAAGCTGCTGAAGTTCTTTGACGAAGTGAAGCCGGAGAATGTGGACTATGCGGCGCTGAAGGGATTTTTGGAAAAGTAAGCTGAAATTAAATATTTAAATAAAAGGAACTCCCGACTGCTGCGGTTCATCATTTGCGGCAGTCGGGAGTTTTTGGTTTTTACGGTTCGATGGGCGGTGTCGGCTGCGGTTGAGTGAGCGCGGCGCGGCGGTTTTTACAGTGGTTTAAGATGGCGTAGATGGCGATTTGAATGAGCATGGCGAGGACGTTGGAGAGACCGATAATCATGGGAATCAGTGTGACCAACGCATCGCCGAGCCAACTGGCATCCAGCGGTCTGAAATACACTTTGCAGTGCTGCCACACAAAGAAAGCCGAGCAGACGCTCTGTACGACCAGTACTTCTGCTGTATTCCAGATTTTTTGTATGTAACCGCCTTTTTCAAGTTCGAGGTTGATGAAAGGGGTTACGCTTGTCGTCATGGTAAGTACAATAAACGCTGACACGTAAGCAAAGAACTCCTCTAAACCGCTATTCTCACCGCCTATACGGCCAAGAGCAGTTGAAAGCCACCCAAAAAGAATAAAGCCGAAAACGCCGCTTACGGCTTGCGCGACTAAGATCAGGAGCGGCAGGAGAACTTTGAAATGCTTTTTGAAAGCCATGGGGTCACCTCGCGATCAGTTGTATGAGGGTTACGGATGAAAGAGATATTGGGGACATGGGCTCTCCCCTTTCTATGGTCTGTATGCTTTTAGTATACTGTTTTTCAGGTGGGTGTCAAGGGATTTCGTCAAAACTCGATGATATGGAGTTTTTGGGCGATTTCTTTGGCGTCGCCGCGGCGTTTGACGCCGAGCTTTTGGAGGATGTGGATGACATGCGTTTTGACGGTGGCGACCTTGACACCGAGGATGTCGGCGATCTCCTGGTTGCTGCGGTTGCCGCACAGGAGCCGGAGCACCTGCGTTTCTGCGGGCGAAAGCGGTTCTGAGAGCCGCGGCATGGGACGCAAGAAATTCGGGTACAAAACAGCCTGACGGCGCGTTTCCTGTAAAAGGAGTGAAAAGAAGGACTCGTCCTTTTTGTAGCCGGTAAACGTCAGCATGGGCATTACGGCGGCGCCAAACTGCGCAATAGGCATAACGAAGCGGTACTCATGGGCGGCATCAAGCGCCTGCATCCACTCCTCCTGCCACCGGGCGTTATTTTGCCGCTGATAGCAAACGGACGTTAGGATGCGGATATACATGCGGTCCATCACGCGGCCGCAGCGTTCGCAGAACGGGATGAGTGCGGCCAATGTGAGCAGCGCCGCATTTTCTTCTCCGAGCGCGATCTCAACCATGGCACGCGTTATATACTGGTAGCGCCACATGGTACGGATGCGCGGCGTGATCTGGGGGGCAGATGTACGGTACCACTGCTCTGCCTTTTCCATTTCACCGGTGCGCAGCCATATACGGCAGCGCATGGCATCAATATTCGGCAGGAAACGCTTGTTGTCCTCCTCAAACTCTGTTCGCAGACTGTCTAAAGAAGAAAGCGCCATGATGGCGTTGCCCTGCTTCGTTTGGGCGCGCGCCATGAGACCGATGATGGCGAACGTCATATCCGGCGTACCGTGACGCTCGATCTCGGGCAACTGGGCTACAAGCGTCATGAGCCACGGAAGGTTATCCTCCCCTTTTTCAAATTTGCTTTCACAAAGGGCGCAATCGACAAAACCGATGCCGTCTTTGCCGAGAATAGCCTCCATCGGCTTGCGGATGGTTTTGTAGAGCAGTTCATCGTGCTTGGACCACGAACAGAAATCTTTGCCGCCGTTCATAAGACTTGGCAGCATGCTGGTGACAGAAAACGTGGGTGTTTGCAAGCTTTTATCCGTTAGAATTTTGAAATAGTTGCCGATGTTCTCTGCGATGCCTTTGCTGCTGCGCTGCGGGAGGGCGATATCGAGATATGCAAGCTTGCCGCGCACCTCTTTGTAGGCGGTGTCGGTCTTTTTGAGCGGGGCTGCATACTCCTGCAGGGCGGAATACCACATTTCGGAGGCTTCGTAATCCATGCAGAGGGACGTGAGCATGCTCATACCGCACATGAGCGATGGCGAGCGGAGAATCTCCTCTTTCGGGATAGCATAGTAATACTTTTCCATCTCATAGTAATGTCCCACACCGGGGTGCTGCTCTGCGTTGCGGATGAGCATTTCCGAGACACGGCGGTGGTCTTTGCAGCGCGAATAGCACTCGAGCGCATGCTCGTAATCTTCGTGCAGCTCATAGTAAAGCCCGGCGCGGCTGTACACTGCGGCCTGCTCCTGCGGCGTATAGACTTGGCGGAGTTCCCACATGAGGAACTGTTGGAAAAAGCTCCAGAAGCGGTATTTCTGTGCATCGGCATTTAAAAGCATGGTGGTATCGTGCCGAACGATGGAAATAAGCTCGTTGATGTGGCTGTCGCCGGAAATCATCTGGGCAAGCTCGGCGTCGAATGTATCGAACGGGGCGATGTCGAGCAGCATACGGCGCAGCGGCATTGAAAAGCGGTTGAAGATGTTATCCTCAAAATAGTGATAGATTTCCTGCTGCACAATGCCGACGATCTCCGGCGTATAGGGCTGACCGTTTTGCATCAGGCGCGAAAGCGCCGTTAGGGCCAGCGGGTAGCCGAGAGAATCGTGGATGATGACGTTGATCTCTGCTTCCGTTGGTGTGCAGCCATTCTTTTCCAGAAAAACACGCACGGTATCGCGGTCAAACAGCAAATCTCTGGCCTCGATGAGCTGCAAAAGCCCTGTAAAGCGGAACGGCATGAGCCAGCCGGGCAGCACGCCGCGGCTTAAAATGACGAAGTGCAGCTCCGGATTTTCGCGGATCCATGCGCAGAGCGTTTGCTGATCTTCCGGGTCTTTGAGCGCGGGCAGGGAATCGATCACAATCGCATCTACATTTTTCGGCACGGGCTCGCGCAGGAATTCCGGGTCTTCTGCCGAAAACACGCAGGTTTTGTGATTGCCGAGCAAGGCGGTGGCGGCTGTAGACTTGCCGAAGCCGCACGGCGCGCTGAAGAAAATGACGCGGCACTGAGCCCAACCCTGTAAGAATTGCTCGCGCAGCGATGGCTTGATGACGACTTCATTCATGTGCTCTACTCCCCTTTTATGGTTTATAACCACAATATATCATATTCCGCGCGAAATGTAATCCATCTAAAGATGGATTTTTGAAAAAATTTTGGTTTTGTCGAGGAGAAAAGGTGGAAAGGTAGTACGATTTTGCGGAAATGAAAAAAGCCTCTCGAACACCGGCACGTGCATGCGGTGTTCGAGGGGCAATTTTGTTGTATTTTGTACAACTGTATTTTATACAGCTTTTATGCGGCTTTTTCCTGAAGCTTCTGCTTTTTTCTCTGCGTCTTCGACGAGACGGCTCTTGGAGAGGTCGGCGTGGCGATAATAGAGCAGTGTGAGGGTGCTGCACACGAGCCAACCGGCAGGGTAGCCTAAGGCGATGGGAATGATGGTGTTGGAGATGAAGTTCGCCATGATAAAGAGGTAAATCTGGCGGAAGACGACGAACGAGCTCAACATGATAATCATCGGTGCGCGGGAATTGCCTGCACCGCGCAGCACGCCGGAGTAGACCTGATTGACACAGCAGAACACATAGAACGGCGAGCAATAACGCAGCAGCATGGAACCGTATGCGACGACCTCTGCTTTGCCGTTGAAGAACGAGACGAGCTGCGGCGCGAAGATGAGCAGCGGGATTGTCAGAATGACGGTTGCGACGACGGACATGATGAACGCCGTGCGCGCGCCCTTCTTGGCGCGGACGACCTGATCGATGCCGAGGTTCTGGCCGACGAATGTGGTAGACGCGAGCGCGAGAGACTGCATCGGCAGGAAGAGAAGCTGGTCAATCTTGCTGTACGCCGTCCAGCCGGACATACAGTCTGCGCCGAAGTAGTTCACATAAGACTGTACAAATACGTTCGAGAACGCGGTGATCGCCATTTGGATGGCGGCCGGGATGCCGACGCGTACAATCTTCGCGAGCATTTCTTTATCGAGCTTCAAGTATTTGAGCTCAACCTTGATGCAGGAATCCGTGCGGAACAGCGTAATCATCGTAAGCATGGCGGAGACGCCCTGCGAGATGATGGTCGCATACGCAACACCCTTAACGCCCATGCCGAGCGACAGCACGAAGACGAGATCGAGAATGATGTTGAGCACGGCGGAGACGACGAGAAAATAGAACGGGCGCTTGGAATCACCCACGGCACGCAGAATGCCCGCGCCCATGTTGTAGAGCATAAGGCCGATGACGCCCGCGAAGTAGATGGTGAGGTACGCGGAGGACTCCGGCATGACCTCTGCCGGAGTCTTCATGAAATTGAGCACGAAAGGGATCATAGCGATGCCGATGATCGTAAAGAGCACAGCCAAAATGAGCGTCATGACGATGGAGGTGTGGACGGTATCGCGCACCTTATCATACCGCTTTGCGCCGTAATACTGTGAAATGACAACGCCGGCGCCGCTGGAAAGCCCTAAGAATATGCCGATGAGCATGTTGATAACGGGACCGACCGTGCCGACCGCCGAGAAAGCCTCGTTGCTGACATAGTTTCCGACAACCCACGTATCGACCGTGTTGTAGAGCTGCTGGAAAATGTTGCCGATGAGAAGCGGAAACGCGAATGTGATGAGGTGGCGGAAGATGCTGCCCTGCGTCATATCCACATCGCGCTTAGTTTTCTGCTTCAGGATGCTGAGTTTAGACATAATAATATCACCTGCAACTGATTATACACGCTCTGTTTGAGATAATCAACTAAAATCTTAAAAATGTGGAATATCTTTTACCTCGATACGCACAATAAACCCGGTTAAACAGAAAGGGTGATTGCATGAAAAAGAAAACACCGCAGCAATATGACGCGATGGTGCAGAAGGCTTCGCCGCACTCCCCCGTACTGAAAAACTGCCTGTTTGCGTTTTTATCCGGCGGGGCCATCTGCACGCTGGGGCAGGCGCTTGCGAACACGTTCATGCTGCTGGGGCTCGATTTAAAAGATGCGCGGACGTGCGTTTCCATCTCGCTCATTTTCATTTCCGCCGCGCTGACAGCCTGCGGCGTATACGACAACATAGCGAAATATGCCGGGGCAGGCACGCTGGTGCCGATCACAGGGTTTGCGAACTCGATGGTCTCCCCTGCGCTGGAATTTAAAAGCGAGGGCTTTGTGACGGGCCTCGGCGCAAAGCTGTTCACGGTGGCGGGACCGGTACTGGTGTTCGGCATTTCGGCTTCGGTTTTGTACGGGATCGTGCTGTATATCATCGGGCTGTTTTAAGGAGGGCTTATGAAAAGACTCGGACGTTACACGCTTCTATTTGAGCGCCGCCCGGCGATTTTGGGCCACGCGGCGGTGTGCGGAAAAAAAGAAGCCGCGGGCCCGCTGGCGCGCGACTTTGACCAGACGTTTCTCGATTCTTATTTGAATCAGGAAAGCTGGGAAAAAGCGGAAAGCATGCTGCAAACAGAAGCCGCGAACCTTGCGATACGCAAGGCGGGGCTTCAAAAGCAGGACATTAACATGGTATTTGCGGGAGATCTTCTGAACCAGTGCATTTCGAGCACGTTTGGTCTGCGCGGAATGGACATTCCGTTCCTTGGGCAATACGGGGCGTGCTCCACGATGGCGCAAACGCTCATCATGGCCTCCATCATGGTGGAATGCGGCGCGGCGAACTACGCCTGCGCGGTGACCTCCTCCCACTTCTGCACCGCGGAGCGGCAATTCCGCACGCCGCTGGAATACGGCAGCCAGCGCGCGCCGACTGCGCAGTGGACGGCGACAGCTTCGGGCAGCGCGGTGCTCGGTATGAGCGGCGACATTCAAGTGCGGCACGCGACCGTGGGGCGCATCACCGACCTTGGTGTGACCGACATGACGAACATGGGCGCGGCGATGGCCCCCGCTGCGGCGCAGACTTTGCTGGATTTTTTTAACGACTCGGCGACAAAGCCTGAGGACTACGACCGCATTTACACAGGCGACCTCGGGGCGGTTGGCACAAAATTATTATACGAATTACTGCGCGAAAACGGGATCGTTCTGCGCAACCACGAGGACTGCGGGCTGATTTTATTTGACCGCGAGGCACAGGACGTGCACGCGGGCGGCTCCGGCTGCGGATGCTCAGCCGGTGTATTATGCGGGCATATTTTGAATCGCATGGATCGCGGAGAGCTGAAAAATATTCTCTTTATGGCGACCGGCGCACTGATGTCCACAACCTCTTCGCAGCAGGGCGAGAGCATACCGGGCATCGCGCATTTGGTGCATGTGGGGAGGGGATAACAGCGATATGACAGCTATGTATGTTGCGCAATCAGAAGAATAACTACCTCAAAATCCCATAACAATATTGCTATTTAATAGTTGTACTCTTAAAGACAAAAAATTTGCAAAAAACGTAGTTTAATAAAACCACGACAATAACTAACGCAAGTTTTGCAATAACAATACCGTCAATCACAGTATCCCAAATTCTCAAAACCTCAAAACGATTCAACCGCAATATTTTTTCAGCAATAAATAGCCCAAATTCTTCAACTATAAATGAACCTATCCTTGTGGCTAAAAAAGATGGAATTTCTTTTTTCAAAACCATAAAAGACCAACTTTTACTTTCGAACACAAATAACTTATTCACAACGAAAGCAAAAAGCACTGCTTCAATAAAAGCTATAATATTAGCATAAAGACCATCTTTACCTCTAAATAAGGTATTATACCAAAGCAAAAAAGCTGAATAATTAACTACAGTTGTCAATATTCCAAATACTATATACAATACTGCCTCTTTATTTAGCAACTTTTCATTTTTCTGTATTACCCCTCAATTAAGCTTAATAAACAACCAACGCAGCAAGCATGCCTAACCCCAAATACCATAAGTATCTAGTTCCTTTGTCTTTCAATTCTTGCAGTATACAAGATGGAATAATAATTGATAACATAAAAGTACCTCTTAGCTTCAATTCAAAACCATCCCGTATAATGCTTAATCTTCTTTTCTATAAAGTCGATATCCATGGTACGGATGTCTTTCTCTCTCTGGTGGCAGTTGCATATAGTCGCCGTAGGTATCTCTTAATACGCTGTCATAGTCCTTTGGAACTTTAACTTGAATTCCTTCAAAGGGAAGAGTTGTATACTCTAAAAACCATTCTTTCGGGCACTGGCGAACCTCTACATCCCATATAATACAAGTGACGTATTTGCTTTTATCAAAAGGATAAACTTCCCTTAATGCTTCCATTTTATCAAGGAAGTACTTTGGCTTTTTGAAATGTGAATACAAATATATAGGCAACCGAATTGGTGTGAGCAGCTTATTGCTTTTAGATGGAATAGGAGTTTTACTAAATGCGCACCCAAGTAAAGCCATCAAATGTTTTTTCTTCTTCAGAATACTCTTCCAACGTTTATCATTGTTATTACCTGCACCATCGTGCGGATAAATATCAATAAACATCCCCTGCCCTGCATCTGGCACGTTGTCATTTCGTACCATTCGATACCGGGTATCGCAAAAGCGTCCAATCGTATAAGGGTAATCCGGCGTGTTGTGGCGATCAAAAAACCTGAAAGGAGTAAGTTCCCCTTCATGTTTATTACAATACTCTCTAAACTTTTCGTAATCTGGACGAAGCATAATAACATCCAAGTCATCATCCCAAGGAATAAATCCATGGTGTCTCACCGCGCCTATGAGTGAACCGTATGCCAAGAAATACTGTACTCCTATCTGATCACAAACGGAAATGAATCTTTTTAATACTTCCAACGTGCCCTCATGAATTTCAGCTAGCGTCAACTCTCTCTTAGTCATTTTGATTTTTCTCCTTAAATAGCCGCTTAAGCAGTAATAATCCCATCGGGATAACTGCAACCGCACATGCAAGATATCGAATAATAATGGAAGATATGAAAACTAAGTTTAAAGCTGCCATGCACAGCAGCAAAACTACTATAAAACAAACAACCTTAAAAGGCAAAATAGATATTCCAGAAAGTTTCCGAGCAATAATAAAATGAAGCACAGCATAACATATATATGCCACAAGTGTTGTATACGCAGCTGCTATAAATCCATATTTCATAATAAAAATATAGTTTAAAACAATATCGACCACACCAGCAGCAGCCGTTCCAATCATAATATACATTGTTTTCTCACAAAAATACTCAACTGGAACAACCACGTTATATATAAATACAGCAAAAGCACTTAAAATAAGCGGAATGGCAACATATTTACCCGATTCGTACTGTGTACCACCCAATATCCATACCAATTCCGGGCTAAGCGCCATTAACCCAATAGCAAGTATGGCAAAAAAAATGGTTAACTGCACTGCTCGTTTTTGAATCTCAGCAATCTTTTTCTCAGCATACGCTTCGTAAAACCATGTAGTCCATGCCGTAGATACAGAATCGATAATAATTGTTAAAATTAAACTGATATTCGCAACAACACTATAAATACCCGCCGCCGCATCACTTACCATAGACCGAATCATAATACGATCAAACTGGCCTAAAAGAACTTGTGACAAACCATGCGGAACCAATGGCAAACTATACCGAACAGCATATTCCCAGAATCTGCGTTCAAATTTTGGTTTAGCCCTATGATAAAGCGTGCCCAATAGTACCAGTGCCAGCAACAACATTGTTACCGAAACACCGATGATACGGCCTAAATCTTTTTGATTTTGAAATATAGTGTGAATTAAAACTAAGGAAACCAACAGGTTTCCAACTGTATTAGCAAAGGCTGCAAACAAATACCCTTTATAGTTATAATCCAAGCTAATCCTACAATTATAAAGATTTAGCACCGACGAGCCAAAACTCATGAACACCAGCAAATAAAGACAAACAACCGGCAGCCCAAGTAAGCTTGATAACGGGCCTGAAAATAGTGTTGCTACGATAAGACCAATAGCCATATTCATCCACAAAATCAAGCTAACAGACGAAGTATACTCGTCTACTTCCCCAGAAAATGTGTATTTAGCATTTTTAACACTGCTATGTATGGCTAAACTTAGAATTACAAAAAGAATGGAATCATACGCTACAAAAGCACTGTATACACCGAGCTCATCCGGAGTCATTATTCTGCTGAAAAGTGGAACAGAAAGGAAATTTATGCCCTTTATAAGTATATTTCCAATCGTATAACCAATACCCGCAGAAACCGCACTTCTGCTTTCTTTTTCTTTACTCATAAATATTACTTAAAACTGAAAGGTATCTTTCAGTCCCAGCCACTTCTGGTCCTTATCACTCAGATTCAGTGCCGTGCCATCTTCCAACGTGTAGCCATCTGCACTTGCGCTTCCCTTGTACTCACCTTTCAACTCCGGCCATTCAACACCGATTTCCGGGTCATTCCATGCGAGACCGCCTTCATCGTTTGGATGATAGAAATCATCGCATTTATAGCAGAATTCCGCTGTATCGGTCAAAACCAGGAAGCCATGCGCAAAGCCTTTCGGAATGAGGAACTGCTTCTTGTTCTCGGCAGACAGTGTAACACCATACCACTTATCATAGGTCTCAGAATTGCTTCTGAGATCAACAGCAACATCGAATACAGTACCGCGCACAGCGCGAACCAACTTACACTGCGGATACTGCTTCTGAAAGTGCAGACCACGCAGCACACCCTTTGTTGACATAGACTGGTTATCCTGTACGAAGTGGATGTCAATGCCCGCTTCCTTCATATCTTTTTCGTTGTAGGTTTCCATGAAATAGCCACGGGCATCACCGTGCACGGCAGGCTCAATAACACAAAGGCCCTCGATGCCACCTACATTTTTCTCAACTTTAATCTGTCCCATCTTCTCTATCTCCTCTTACTGCTCGATTTCTTTCAGGTAACGGCTCAGTGCATCCTGCCAAGTCGGAAGCGGAGTAAATCCTGCTTCCACCAGCTTGCTCTTATCTAAGCGACTGTTGAACGGACGAGCTGCCTTGCTCAGACCATACTCTGCCGTGGTCACCGGCAGGACTTCCGTCTTATATCCAGCCTGACGATAGATTTCTTTCGTGAAATCGTACCAGCTGATATAGCCGCCCTCGTTGGTCGCATGGTAATAGCCGTATTTTTCAGTTTCATTCATATCAACGAGCAGTCGAGCCAAATCGTATGTATAGGTCGGTGTGCCGATCTGGTCATTGACCACACGGACAGTGTCATGTGTCTTGCCGACATTCAGCATAGTCTTGATAAAGTTCTTACCATTCAGCCCAAACACCCAAGCAATGCGGACGATGAAATACTTCTCCAGTGTCTGGCTGACTGCCAACTCACCTTCCAGCTTTGTCTGACCGTATACATTCAAAGGCTTATAATCCTTGCAATCTGGCTGCCAGGGCTCTGTGCCCTGACCATCAAACACATAGTCCGTGCTGATATAGGTCATCTTACAATCCAGTTTCTTGCATACATTTGCAATATTCTGCGTGCCGCCCGCATTGATAGCACGGACTTTTGCCACTTTATCGTCATCCTCTGCCATATCCACAGCAGTCCATGCTGCACAGTGAATTACAGCATCCGGATTTACTTCTGTAATAACTTTCTCAACAGCATCTTTGTCGGTAATGTTCAGTGCTACATACGGTGCTTTTGTTACCGCAGAACCATCTGCTACACCGCTGTAGTTTTCCTGAATATCAGAACCCACGCCTTCGTGGCCGCGCTTCAGCAGTTCGTTCATGACATCATGTCCCAGCTGACCGCCAACGCCTGTTACAAAAAACTTCATACTGATCTCTCCCTGAGCGTTTTAGCGGTTACCGTACATTTTTTCGTAGTAATTCTGATACTCGCCGCTAATGATGGTCTGCCACCACTCGCGGTTATCGAGGTACCACTGGATGGTCTTCTTGATGCCGTCCTCAAACTTGGTCTCCGGCAGCCAGCCCAGCTCGTTATGAATCTTGGTCGGGTCGATGGCATAGCGCATATCGTGGCCCTTGCGATCGCCAACATGCGTGATAAGGCTCTCCGGCTTGCCGAGCTCCTTGCAGATGATCTTTACGATCTCGATGTTCTGCTTTTCATTGTGGCCGCCGACGTTGTATACCTCGCCAACACGGCCCTTATGGATAATGAGGTCAATCGCCTTGCAGTGATCCTCTACATACAGCCAGTCGCGGACATTGAGACCTTCGCCGTAAACAGGAAGGGGCTTGTCTGCCAGAGCATTCGCGATCATCAGCGGGATCAGCTTCTCCGGGAAGTGATAAGGACCGTAGTTGTTGGAGCAACGGGAAATGGTCACAGGCAGACCGTAGGTACGGTGATAAGCCAAAACCAGCAGATCTGCACCGGCTTTGGAGCTGCTGTACGGAGAGCTGGTGTGGATCGGTGTCTCCTCGGTGAAGAACAAGTCGGGACGGTCCAACGGCAGGTCGCCGTAAACCTCGTCGGTAGAGACCTGATGGTAGCGCTGGATACCGTACTTACGGCAAGCGTCCATCAGCGTTGCGGTACCCATAATATTCGTCTGGAGGAAGATGCCCGGGTCTTCGATGGAACGGTCAACATGGCTTTCTGCGGCAAAGTTCACCACAATGTCCGGATGCTCTTCTTCAAACAGCTTATTTACAGCTTCGCGGTCGCAGATATCGGCCTTCACAAAGCGGAAATTCGGGTTATCCATGACAGGCGCCAGCGTAGACAGGTTGCCTGCGTAGGTCAACTTATCGAGACAGATAATGCGGTAATCCGGGTATTCTTTCAGCATGTGAAAAATAAAATTGGAACCAATAAATCCGGCGCCGCCGGTAACGATGATCGTCATATTCATACTCTCCCTACTTATCTATGTATTTTCCATCTAAAACATCTTTAAGATACTGACCGTACTGATTTTTCTTCAACACCTCATAAACTTCCAGTACGTCTTCCCTACTGATCCAACCGTTCAGATATGCAATTTCCTCTAAGCAAGCAATCTTACGATGCTGATGTGTTTCCATCGTTTTTACAAAGTTGGTTGCATCGACCAGGCTTTCATGTGTTCCGGTATCCAGCCATGTAAATCCCTGGCCGAGCAATTCAACATTCAGCGCATTCTCTTCCAGATAGATACGGTTCAGATCCGTGATCTCAAGCTCACCACGAGCAGACGGCTTAAGATTTTTAGCATACTCGACTACGTGGTTATCATAAAAATACAATCCCGTCACGCAATAGTTGCTCTTCGGGTTTTTGGGCTTTTCTTCAATAGAAACAGCCTTGCCGTTCTTATCAAATTCAACAATGCCGAAACGCTCCGGGTCATCCACATAGTAGCCGAACACGGTTGCGCCCTTGCCGTTTTCTGCATTCTGAACCGCTGCTTTCAAACGCTTCTGCAAACCGTGACCGGCAAAAATGTTATCTCCCAAAACCATTGCGACGGTATCATTGCCAATAAAATCTGCACCTAAAATAAAGGCCTGTGCTAAGCCATCCGGAGACGGCTGCTCTACATAACTCAGTTGAACACCGAACTGATGACCATCACCAAGTAGCTGCTCAAAACGCGGCAGATCCTGTGGCGTGGAAATGATCAGGATATCTCGAATACCTGCACTCATCAAGACAGACATCGGATAGTAGATCATAGGCTTATCGTAAATCGGTAAGAGCTGCTTTGATGTTACTTTTGTCAGCGGATAAAGGCGGGTGCCAGAGCCGCCTGCTAAAATGATGCCTTTCATGTTTTCACTCTCCTCTGAATTATTTAAATTTGTTTACACTTTATTTTTGCTTTTGATTTTATTCACAGAAACATATGATACCATAAACAAAATCAAAACCTCTCCCCAATATACCCATTGAATAAACTCGCTCATCCATGGATCAAAGAAACACAGTGCAATTGGTGTCATGGCAACACCTAAAGCCATCAAAGAAAAGATACCTTTTCCTTTTTCATAACAAGCCTGAATGACTCCGAATGCAAATGACCATAAGAGCATAAAAACAACTACTCCCACTACTCCAAAATCGTAGTACGCATATCCGATCAAATTAATTGTAGTAAGGTGATCACGAACCTTATAAATATGTGCTTCATCAATCATTTGCTGTATAGATGGGATTCTCAAGATAACGTTAAAAGGAGTAAACTGTAAAGCACCATATGTTCTATCAATATCATGCAACACAGCCTCATTTAAATTATCATGACTTACCGTCAAATAGGTATATATAAACGCTGCTGTCCCTGAAAGCTCAAATCCTGTCCCCTTATTATCAGTTTCTTCTGAAATGCTCATATCAGGATTATCTTCTATATTAGCACTACTATCATCTGTTGAAGAACTTTCCGGCAAGCCTTCTATGGAAGATTGAGAATTGCTTGTATCTTTGCTAACTGGTTCAGAATTGTCTGTCGATTCTGCTACACCGATTTCAATCTTACTGGGTTCAAAAAATTCTTTTAACTGTGCCTCCGAATATCCACGCCCGCTGGTGCAAACTCCAAATGCAGCTGCAAGCACTATCACGCTTAACAAAAGTACTGCGAATTTCTTTCTATTAAGATAAAACACCACTGTAATAAGTGACAATCCAGCAGATAAAAGTGCACTTCTATTTACTATTAAAATTGGGAAAATAATTACCGAATAAATGATACTAAACCATAAAAAAACTTTTTGCCATATTTTTACGCTTTGTGTTTTTATCACGTAATAATCCAACCCAGACACAATAGTCGCTGCAACTGCAAAAAAATACCATTTGGTATAAAATCTTATATACGCATTATTACCATCAGCTGCAAAAAAAGGAATATAGCCGCGTATACAAATATTAATAACAAAGCAAGCTATGCCAAATATTGTAAGAATGACACATATCGGAAATAATCTCTCTCCATGGAGTCTGAATGTATCTTTATTGTTGAGAGATTCTTCCGATTCTGAGTTTTTGCTCTTGATTTTTACGAACCATGTACCACCAAAGTGAATTCCCAAATTCGCACCAACATGAAATGCTATGTAAGCAATGATTTGGCAAATCCATGTCTCCGTTTCCCATAAGACTTGATAATCTGTAAGGCGCAAAACAGCTAATCCAATCGTTGCTATCCATATAGCAGAAAAGACGCCTCGAATATCCAACCAATTTCTGGAAGTTTGAACAAACACACAGTGCACATAAACACATACAGCACATACTAATAGAAGCAGCCCGGCCAAATAATGATTATCCGGGCAAATAACAAGTCCAAGGATTAATCCAACTATACCAATTAAAACTCCCGGTAAGTCTTTAAGCAAAACTTGCTTAGTCATTTTTTCTTTCATAAGCCTCTCCCCTGAACTCTTTAAAACTACTAACTCTAAAAAAAGTCCTCAAAAAACTCATCGAATGATAAAGGATGGTCAATTTAACAGCTCGTTTTCCAGCAATAAAGAAATAAGATATACGACTATTTTGTAAAATATACCTATTATCCCGTGCAAAAATTTGAAATCTTGTTAAAGCGCTCTGCATAGAGGGTTTACTATCTCCACTGAATTCATGCGTACATCGATAAGGGAAAACCTTTATCATTCTTTTCTGAATGTTCATATCTCTCATAAAGTTATGATCTACGCCATCTAAGAAAATATGCTCATCATAACAATAGTTATCAAATACATTTAATTTGATTGCCATTCCAGAATTAATTGCAGTAATATCTCTTCTGTTGTATAGTAGAGCCTCCTGCTCATCTTTAAACATTGACACATTAAAATTAGATTTTATTTTACAGGGAGAAAGCAATCGCCCCGCAGAAAAAACAAGTGGAACATATATATCGGCACCACTGTCATTTATTGCGGAATTTAATGCATCAAAGTACTCTTCGCTAATATTCGTATCATCATCAAATAAGCACAAATAATCTGCCAGCATATATTTCTTTAAATGGTCTACACACACATTATAAGCTTTTGAAATGCCAACATTTTCCCCTTGCGAGAAGTAAATCCATTCTTGTTTTTCGCAATAAGACGCATTGCCGAAATCTCGCACAGAATTGTCATATACTAAAACCGATACCTTAGTGTGTCTAAGTGCTTTCAATGCTTGGCAAGTGATACTTCCTTTGCACGATTTATTATATACAACCACTATAACCGCAATTTTGCAGGAACTATCCATATTATGCTCTTCTCTCCCGGCGAATTCGCTTTCTAAGCTCTTTAATAAGATCAATTCTGGTACTCAAAATTACGCCTATAGAACGCGTGTTCGTAGTAACGTTATCTCCATGCATACGGTGATATAAAAGGATTCGATCGTCATATGCAATTTTTCCTAAGAACTCTCCTACCGTGCCAATCCATCTATCATACGCATCGATCTTCGGCGGCATCGGCAAGATCTTCTGTGCCATCTCACGTGTAAAAGCCATGCAGCACCCACTATACCGAGAGCGAAGGATATTTCTGATTTTTCCATCACCTATTCTATATGTGGTAAAAAAAGGTTCAGAAATTACTTTTCCTTCACTATCAATATGAACGCCATTATGAATAACCATATCCGCACCTGTTTTTTCAAAAGTCTCCAAAACAGCAGCACGTTTATTTTCTGCCCAACGATCATCCTGATCACAAATAAACAGGTAATCTCCTGTGCACAAAGACAATGCATTATTAAAATTTCCAGTAACACCGGGCGTTTTATTCTTGTAAATTTCAATCTGCGGATAGCGCTCTGAAAAAGAGGTTATAATTTCCCATGTTCTGTCTTTAGAGTTATCATAGGAAATAACAAGCTCATCCTGTGGCTCTAATTGCTGCAGAATGGAATCTAACTGCTCCTCTAAAAAACGTTCTCCATTATACACTGCCATCGCTATTGAAATCTTTTTCATAACATCAACTTTCTTTCAACAATATATACCATAAATAAGACTTATTCTAACATTTATTACGATGTATTCCTATATAAATCGACAACTTAATTCATAATGTATTATACCGTATTATCTGCTTAAAAGCAACCCTAAGCTAGAATTTGCATTTACTGAAACGCAAAGATTTAAATATAGGTAACAGCAATCTGAGCATTATATGAAAAATCGGTCACATCGTTTTTTCATGATGCAACCGATTCTCAAGCTACAAAATACCAATTTCAACCACTAAACACAGTTATATGATTGCAATAGTCTGCGAAAGCACTATGTATTCATCACAAATTTAAAGTTGAAATAATTCTTAACACTTTTTCACGGAATACACCTTTTGTAAAGTTCTTGTCAAAAAAGCTGCGCACTTCTTTTCTTGATTTTTGCAAAGCCATAATCTGATCTGCTGTGACCGAATTATCTCCGACATTTACACCTATTCCCAGTTCGTCCACAAATTTCCACGTATCGCCTTTGATCGTATTCAGGATTGGGAGTCCTGCTTCAAAGTAATCGATACTTTTCATCGTTAGACCGACAAAAACACTGTCTTTCATAAAATTGAAGCCTGCATGACAGCTATCAAAGATTTTTTGTTTTTCTACTCGATCATATACTTTGCCGTGGTAAACAACATTTGCCTCTACATTGGATGCCGCATCAATCAGCTCTTGCCGTTTCTCGCCATCACCTATAATATGGAAGTCTACCGGTTTATCCAGATTGGCAATCACACGGCAAATTTTAGAAATATCAACAATATTGTTAATTGATCCCAAATAGCAAAGTGAAATTCTATCCTGCGGTGGATTAGGTTTAGACTCGAGAGAATTGTTATCATGCGCTAAATACAACGTATAAATCTCTTTATCATAAAACCTATTTAATACGCTTTTGTATAAATCACATTCAGAAACCACAGCATCCGCTACTTTGAGCTTTAGATTTCGCAGTCTCCCCCATTCGGTAAAAGGAGGTAAATTTTTGTATTTGGAAATCGGCATAGATTCCGGCCACATATCAATAACATCAAATACAACCTTTACTTGTGAATTGCCCTTCTTGTACTTAGCCGCTTCTTTAACAAGCGAATTGGGTGGAACAAAAAACCAAACCAGCGATACACTATCATATTCTTGCGTCAAATGATTAATGGCTTCACATGCAAATCTATAATGGGAAAACAGTCTTTGTGCAGATAAATTTTTCTTGTATGGATAAACATGTATCGGATCAAAGTCCACTGGAAAATCATCGCGTTTCATTTTGAAAATATGTTTGTAATCTGAAGTGATAATACAAACTTTTTTCCCAATACTCTCAAAAACTTCTTTTAATAGTATAGCCCTGTGCTCGTATGTATCAAAGCAGTTGACTATTACTACATCTACATTTTGTTTCATTTAATTAAACCCGCTCCACTCAAAACTTCATAAGCCCTTTACCTATTACAAACCCTAATATAAAATATTATACACATATTTGCTCATTTATCTTGCAGTTCATCCGCACTCTTGGTTTTCTCCGTCATCTGGGCAGACTTCTCTTCTGTGAAGCCTTCTGTGGATTCCGGCACGAACATGATCTTGATTGTCAGCAGAATCAGCTTTAAATCAAGCAGAATTGACTGTTTTTCGATATACTGAAGATCGAGCCGCAACTTATCGTAGGGACTCGTGTTGTATTTTCCGTAAATTTGGGCATAACCGGTCAGGCCGCCTTTGACGCGCAGGCGGTAGGAAAACTCGGGGATTTCTTTTGTGTACTCTTCCACGTGTTCGATGCGCTCCGGGCGCGGGCCGACGATGGACATATCACCTTTTAAGACGTTAATAATCTGCGGGAATTCATCGATACGTAATTTACGGATGACGCGGCCGACACGTGTGATGCGGGGATCGCCGGAGCGACACGGAATGGATTTGCCGCCTTTTTCCGCATCTACGATCATACTGCGGAACTTGAGAATTTCAAAAACCTCGCCGTTTTTGGTGCAGCGCTTTTGCTTATAGAACACAGGGCCGCGATCCTCGAGCTTGATGGCCAAGGCTGTAAGAAGAAGCAGCGGGGAAAGCAGAATAAGTGCCGTAAGGGAAAGCAGAATATCGACCACGCGCTTGACAAGGTTGTACCAGAAACGCTCGCTTCGGTACTCATATTTCATCATGGGCGTATCGATCAGATGACGCGCTCCGAAGCCTTCCATGGTGATCTCACTGAGCTGCGGCGTGATATAGAGGCTTTTGCGGCTCTGCATGCAGTACCAGATCACCTCTGAACGTTTTTTAGAGGAAACCTCATAGAAAATGACAGCCTGATAGGGAGCGACTTCTTTTTTCCAGTCGCCCTTCAGAATATCCGCAGAAACGACCTTTTCGATGGTGAAGATATGACCAATCTTATCAAATTTTTGTAGAAACTCATTCACATTATCCGCGCCGGAGATGACGAGGGTCTTCTCCGGTTTGCCGAACGCGATGGTAAAACGCTTGCCGACAAGAGCCCAGCACGCTGCCGCCAAAAGCTGGCAAAGCACCGTGAGAATGCCGGGAATTAAGTTTACATAATTATGGCGAATCATGCAGAATTCGCCATAGAGCAGCAAATTTGCCATACCAAAGGACAGGAACTGCGAAAAAATAGTTTCTGCTATGGAATAATCTGTAATTTTAAACGCACGGAAAAGATTGCCGAGTGCTACGTATACGATGGCGTAGAGAATCAATGTGACCGCATATCCGATGCTGTCTGCTCTACGGAAAAGTCTTGGGCCGTAATATTGGAACAAAACCATGGCAAAAAAGCCGAATTGCAATGCAAAAATGGAGAACTTCATGATCATAGAAAGCGCAAACTTTCTGTTATTCATTTATATTCACGCACCTTATATTCTTAATAAATACTGTTACATATTTTTAATGATACCATTCGACACGCTTATTGTCAATTCGTTTTTTAAATCCTGTGCAACGCACTAATTACCCCCTATAATCTCTTCTTTTTTTCGTAATTGTTACTAATAATCCTACAATAAAATTAATATGCTTAGAACAGATCCATCATGGAGCACTTTTTGAGGTAGAAGACGTTGGGGACGGCAGGAGCTTGGCAGAGGAGGCGGACGTCAGGCATCCAGGGGATATCGGCGGCGGCGCGGGCGCCGGTGATGAGGGCAGAGAAGGCGCGGATGTTGAGGATGAGGTCCGGTACGGCGTCGGTTTTTTCGACTTTATTTTGCTCGCCGGGGGCAAAGTGCAGGCGCCATGTGCCGTTATTTTCCGTGATGATATCGTCTTCGATACGGAGGGTGATCTCCCCTGTGCCGCGGCAAGCACAGTTTTCTAAAACACGCTCGACGTTGACAACGCGCAGCATGCCGTTTGGGAACACGGAGCAGAACGTGCGCGTGTTTTCGCCGATGAGCTGCTCTAAGTGCATATCGGACGAGACGGTGAAGCGAAGCTTCTCGTAATCCGACGAGAAAGCGGATTTTGCGAAGAACAGCAAGCCGTTGAACGCTTCGGCATCGCACGCGAGGAAACCGCCGGGGCTTTGGAACGTGTGGGTGCAGTCAAGATATGTGACGCCGTCTTCTTCGATTTTATGGGTAATCATCAGCCCGCGCGGCTGATTTTCGTTATTGTACCAGACGAATATGTAGCGCTTATCGTTCCAGAGGTTCGCTTTTTCGAGACCTTTATCATACGTTTCGCGGACGGCGGAGAGATTGTGGTCTGCATAGAACGCGTTATAGACGGTGAGAAGCGGGGTGAAATCGCCGCCGGGGAAGATCTGCTCGACGTGCCCGCCGACATCCTGCGGCTTCATCGCTGTGAACGGCACCGACCAGCGGTATTCCGGCGCACCGGCTTCAAAGCCGAACTTACGGTAATACTGCATGCTGAACGGATACAAAAAAGCGAACGTGAAATCGTTTGCGTACATGTCTTTGAGAGAGGCCGTCATGCAAGCGCGGATAACGCCGCCGCGGCGGTACTGCGGCAATGTAGAAACACCGCCTACACCGCCGAGCTTATACGTGCCGCCGTCGAAGCGGCAGAGGTACTCACGGCTGTTCACAACACCGCAGATGGTCTCATCGTCGTCTAAAAATGTGCCAAAGCAGCGGTTGCGGGCGTCTTCCCTCTTTTCTTCTTCGGTGCGCTCACGGGCGGCGCTTTCTTTGGCTTTTTCGAGGTCGTAATCTCCCTCAAAGGCGACAGCCATGGTGAGATTTGATTTCCAGTTTTCTTCCGGGCGCAGTAATCTTGTTTTCATACAACCTTCCTCCGTTTTGCAAAAAAACCGGCAAGCGAAAAGGAACTTGCCGGTTTTTGTCTTTATATTGTGATATATATTAAATATATTCTAGTATACGGGCTTATTCCGAAAGGGCATGGATGATTTCATCCATGTGCATGCCGCGGGAACCTTTGCACAGCACGGCATCACCGGGATGCAGACGGTCTTTCAGATACGCGATGGCTTCCGCATTCGAGGCGAACCACACGCTGTTCTCACGATTTTTAAAGCCCTCGACGATGTACTTTGCGAGCGGGCCGACGCCGATAAGGACATCGGTGCCGTTTTCCGCCGCAAACGCACCGGTTTCATAGTGGCCGCGCTCTGCGTAATCGCCGAGCTCCAGCATATCGGCAAGTACGGCGTACTTTTTGCCGGTCGCTTTCAGGCCGCCGAGAATTTTCAAAGCGGCACGCATGGAATCGGGGCTGGCGTTATAGGTATCATCGATCAGCGTGACGCCGTGCGCTTCTTTAATCTGCTGGCGCATGGCGGGCGGTGCATAGGTGCGGATGGCCGCGACAGCTTTTTCCTCCGGAACGCCGACTTCCACAGCGACCGCGACGGCGGCAAGGGCGTTGCGCACGTTGTGCTCGCCGGCAGCGGGGACGTACATTTCTACGCGTTTACCGTCGTGCACACAGATAAACCTTGTTCCCTCCGTATCGGCCTCAAGCTCTACGGCGCGCCAGTCGCAATTTTCACCGAGACCGAAGCGCACGATCTGCTTTTCCGGGGTGCTTTTTAATGTGGAAAGCAGGTCGTCATCGCCGTTTACGAACACCTTGCTGCCGTTTGGCAGGTAATCCGTGATGCCGAACTTCTCTTTCATGATGTTCTCGCGTGTTTTCATAAACTCGATGTGCGACACGCCGATATTCGTCATGACGGCGATGTTCGGCTTTGCGACTTTTGCGATGCGCTCCATCTCGCCGGGCATACTGACACCCATTTCGACAACGGCGGCTTCGTCCTCCGGCGTGATGCGCAGAACGGTCATGGGCAGGCCGATCTGGCTGTTCGCGTTGCCGGCGGTTTTCATCGTTTTGAGACCGGCGGAAACAGCTAAAGCGACCATTTCCTTTGTGGTGGTCTTGCCTACGCTGCCCGTGATGCCGATGACCGGGATATTGAAGCGCTCGCGATAGCGTTCCGCGACCTTTTGCAGTGCCGCGCGGGTGTTTTCAACGTAGACAACATCGCCTGCGGGGGCATCGAGCGGCTCTTCGGAAAAAGTCGCTGCCGCGCCCGATGCGAAGACCTGCGGGATAAAGCGGTGTGCATCGGTGTTTTCGCCGCGGATGGGCACGAACATTTTGCCGGGCGTCGTCTCGCGGCTGTCGGTATAAAACGACGTAACGGTATTTTCGCCGCTGCCGACGAGCCTGCCGCCGCACATTTCGGCGATCTCAGATACCTTTAAATTCATAAATGCAGTAGTTTCCTTTCGTTTAGCGCACCGAAGCGAGGGAGCCCATCGGATCCCACGGCTGGAGCGTGATCGGCTCTTGCTCAAGCGCTTTGCGCTGTTCTTCTGTGAGGTACTTTTTATCGACGACGACCTGATACATATACTCGTCGAACCAAGCGTCGCTCATGATGTAGTAGCCGTCTACACCGGCATCCTTGCCCCAGCTGTTTTCGACTCTCCAGCGGTTCGGCTTACCGTTATCGTCGAGGTTGACGCCCTGGAAGACCATGGCGTGCGTCATGAGGCTCTGGCCGTAATCGAGGCGCTGAGCTTTATCCATGGTGAACTCGGTGTTGAAGAGCGTTTCGAGGTCAAGAGCGTTCAGATCCATAACGCCGCCGTCGCGAACGCTGCGCTTGCCGACATCGCAGCCGAACCAAACCGGCAGGCCGTCCTTCATCTGGGCGATGGCTGCCGCTTTCAGGTCTTCAATGGGCAGGTTGAGGTACTTGACGGGTCGGCCCTCTGCGACGTTACCAAGGAACGCGACGGTGTAGGTCTTGCCATAGGGCTTATCGGACGTCGGCGCATTGATGAGGCTGATGTACTGGGAAAGATCCATATCGACGTACTTTTTGAAGAACGACTGCGGAGTGATGCCGAGGTCGCGCACGAAGCCGTTCGGGGTCTTGACCTCGAAATCGAACTTCACAGGCGGCTTGCCGAGGCTGATGCACAGCATGTTATAGATGGTCTGCATCATGTCGTCCTTCTTTGCACGGAGTTCTTCCATGGAAGCGCCGTTCTGATACGCGGTGCGCAGCGTGCAGGCAAACTCACGCAGCTTTTCGGTGAGGTAGCCGATGATCTCACGCGTGGAGGAGGATGCGGCGGTTTCCGGCATGATTTCCTTCGGCACGACGCCGTACTTCTCTACGAGGTTTGCGAACATATCCCACTGACCGCCGTCGCCGAGCGGACCGGAAAGCAAATATGTAACAAGGCGGCCTGCGGTGGGCTCGTTGAGCGTCTCTAAGATGCTCTCGAGGAAATAGTTGCTCTTTTCAAGCTTATCGAAAAACAGCGCGTAGTTCTGGGAGAGCTCAAACGTTTTGACGCCAAGCTTTTTGATGATGCGGAAGCGCATGGTGTTGAGCGCCGCGAACATCCAGCAGCGGCCGCTCTGCTTCTGATTCGTGATGTCGCCCTGCTCCAGAGAAATATTGAACGTATGGCGCATTTCGCGGGCGTTCTCAAAACGCACGGCGGCGTTGTTGACCCCATTCTTCGTGACAGCATCCATGGCGATACGGTTCGCGCGGTCACCGTCGAACGCGGTCTCATAAGAAGCGAGCTGTTCCAGTGTGATTTCCTTATTCATTTCTGCACAAGTCCTTTCCCGAAAGTAATTTATGAGCTTTATTTCATGGAATCAAGGATTTCCCGAATGACGACACGCTCGTCAAACGGGTATTTTTTACCCTCGATCTCCTGATAATCTTCGTGACCCTTGCCTGCGAGGACAATAATGTCGCCGGGTTGTGCGTTTTCAATGCACCAGCGGATGGCTTCGCGGCGGTCGGGAATTTCAATGTATTTGCCGTCGGTCTTTGCAAGGCCGACCTTGATGTCCGCTAAAATATCGAGTACATTTTCGTAACGGGAGTTATCTGCCGTGATGACGGAGAGATCGGCTAAATTGCCGCTGACCTCGCCCATCTCGAAACGGCGCACCTTGGGGCGATTGCCGCCTGCACCGAACATGCAGATGAGCCGCTTCGGGTTATAGGCGCGCAGCGTTGTCAAAATGCTCTGCATGCTGACGGCGTTGTGCGCATAATCGATGAGCAGGGTGAAATCACCGGGCATCGGCACAGGCTCCACGCGGCCCTTGACCTTGACGGTTTTAAGCCCCTGCTGCATGGCAGTGACGGGGATATTCAAAACGCTGCACGCCGTGATGGCGCACAGGGCATTATAGACGTTGAACTTGCCGGGGATGGCGACATCCGCGGTAAAATTCAGCTTGCCTGTGACGGAGAAGCGCACGCCGAGAAAGCCCGGTGTGGTAACGAGTTCTTCCCCATGCGCAACAAAATCGGCCGATTTATCGTAGCCGTAGGTAACAATATTGCACGTATGATTTTTGATGATGCCGGTATAATTCGGGTCATCGATATTGATGATGCCGGTGCGGCACATGCGGAACAACATGCTTTTGCACGCCATGTACTCTGCCATATCTTTATGCTCTGCGCCGCCGATGTGATCCTCGGAGAAATTCGTGAAGAGGCCGAGCTCAAACGTGAAGCCTGCAACGCGGTGGTCCTTGAGGCCGATGGACGAGACCTCCATAACGCAGTATTCGCAGCCGGCATCGACCATTTGGCGCATGAACTTCTGCACCTCGTAGTTTTCGGGTGTGGTGTTATCGGTTTGAACGAGGGTATCGCCGTACAGTACGCCGATGGTGCCGATGACGCCGGTTTTATGGCCTGCGGCCTCCAGAATGGAGCGCATCATGAACGCGGTGGTCGTTTTGCCCTTGGTACCCGTGATGCCGATGACGTGCATCTGCTCTGCGGGGTGGCCGAAGAACTCGGCGCTCAAATATGCGAGGGCAAGGCGGGTGTTATCCGTTAAAATGACCGGTACGGGCGCTTCCACGGGCTCCTCTGCGATGATGACGGCGGCACCTTTTTCCGCTGCCATTTTCGCGTACTTATGGCCATCTGCATTCGCACCGCGCAGGCAGACGAACGCGCAGCCCGGTACAGCCTTACGGGAATCGTACACAAGGTCGGTGATGTCAACATCCGGCACCTGCTCCGCGCGATACTTGATGGCGGTTAAAAGTTGTTTCAGTTTCATTTTTATCCCATCCTTTTTCGTGAATTCGGATGATGTATACCGACATGGTATACTATGTGCTTATTATAGTCCGTCTGCGTGGTTCTGTCAAAGAAAAAAGAGAGCTGCGCGTAAAAATGTGCAGCTCTCTCATTTAATTTTCGGTATTTGCGGGTTCGTCGTTCAAAAGACGCTCGTACAGCTTGACGCTGTCATTGCGGTAATCGATCTTTTCCTGCTTTTTGAACGCGGCGCCGTCTTCTGTACGGACGGCGACCTTGAGCTCACCGAGGACGGAAAGCACGCTTTCTTTCGTTGCGCCCTCCTCGTTATAGTGGTTGAGCTCTAAGTTGTTCAGCGCCGGAATATCCTTCCAGAGGTAATAGTCGTTATCGGTGCCGTCTACGGGGCCAAAGAAGCCTTCTAAATCGTCCTGATCGAGGTATTTATAGCTTGCGTCGTCGTAAGCGAAAATCATGCTGTCACCGGCGGAGGCATCGGTCGCGAACTTGACGAACGAGGCCTGCAGCTCTGATGTTTCAAACTCCGAGGTGCCGCTTGTATTAAAGCGGCAGAAATTCATGGCGACGTATGTTTCGCCGTCACCGTTGCGGTCGTCTGCATATTTCTCGAAAAGCTCCTGAATATCGGTTTGCAGGTCGCTCGGCACGGTATACTGCGTCATGACGGTGATGGTATAATCGGGTTCCGTTTTGGATGTGACCGAATATATGAAATAGCCGACGACGGCTATGGCGAGCGCGACGAGCAGGACGTGCACCTTGTGATAATCCCACCAGTTTTTGCGTTTATCCGCCGCGGTCTGCGGCTTGATTTCGTTTTTATGAATGGTGTCTTCCGTATCGTCCAGCAGATACCGCTCTCGTGCCATGTGATTTCCTCATCTCTTCTTTAGTATTCTTTGGCTGTGTGGTTTTTGAAAAGGCGGCTTTGTGCCGCCTTTCAGGGAACCCATGCAACTGGGTTCCCTACGGCTCAACAGTCCACCGGACTGTTGAGCCTACCTTCCTAGTTTTTGGGGAGGCAAAAAGGTTTCGTCGTTTACGAACGACGACCAAAGGCGCTGCCTTTGGAATCCGCCGCCTTTAAAAAAGGCGGGCGAAGCTTTATCCGTTTGCTTTACGTTAGCTTTATGTTAATTCTACGCCGCTATTCTTTCTAAAAAGCCAATTTGCTGTGAACAAATTGTAAAATGCAAAAGCACTGCCCTCAACACAGGCAGTGCTTTTATTGTAACACAGATTAAATTTGTGTCAAGCTTTATCGAACTCAGCCTACGACCTCGTAGCCCTTATCTTCGATGGCTTTCTTGAGCTCGGCATCGGAAATTTCAGCATTGAGCTGAATGACCGCTGTGCCCTTTTCGTGGCTGACTTCTGCAGATGTGACCTGCGGGAACGCCTCCAGACACTTTTTAACAGTGGCTTCGCAATGCGGGCACATCATGCCGTTAATCTTAATTGTTTTTTCCATGGTTTTTGTCTCCTTTACTTCGATGGTTTTCATTTCGGCGGGTTTTGCCGATTTTATTTTTTTATCGTGCTTCGTGCTGCGGATGTTCAATAAATTCAGACGAAGCGCGTTTGTGACGACACAGAAGCTTGAAAGGCTCATGGCTGCCGCGCCGAACATGGGGTTCAACTGCCAGCCGAGCAGGTTAATGAACACGCCTGCCGCAAGCGGGATGCCGATGATGTTATAAATGAACGCCCAGAACAGGTTTTCGTGGATATTGCGCAGTGTGGCGCGACTTAAACGGATGCCCGCAGGAACATCGGACAGGCGGCTTTTCATGAGCACGACATCCGCGGCGTCGATGGCGATATCCGTACCGGCGCCGATGGCGACACCGATGTCGGCTCTGGTAAGCGCGGGCGCATCGTTAATGCCGTCGCCGACCATCATGACTTCGCCCTGCTCTCTGAGCTTGCGGATGACGTTTTCCTTGCCGTCCGGCAGGACGCCTGCGATGACTTCATTAACGCCTGCCTGTCGGCCGATGGCCTCTGCGGTGCGGGCGTTATCACCGGTGAGCATGACGACGTGAATGCCCATGTTCTGCAATTCGCGGATGGCCTGCGGGCTGTCTTCCTTGATGACATCCGCCACGGCGATAACGCCGATAAGCTTACCGTCCCTGCTGAAATACAGTGGGGTTTTGCCGGACTGCGCGAGGGCTTCGGCCTTTTCTTTAAAATCTGCGGGGACATCTGCCTGCGTGGAGATGAACTTCAGGTTGCCGCCTGCGAGAACTTCGCCGTTCAGGGCAGCGGTGAGGCCATTGCCGGGCTTTGCCATGAAGTCTGTGACTTCTTTTGCCTGCACGCCGATCTCGGCAGCGCGCGCCATGATGGCTTTGGCGAGCGGGTGCTCGCTCTTTTTCTCGAGCGCACTTGCGGCTTCCAGAAGGTTTTTTTCGGTGATGCCCGGGGCGGATAAAATATCCGTGACGCGGGGCTCGCCGCTTGTGATGGTGCCGGTTTTATCGAGCGCGACGATCTGCACCTTGCCGGTTTTTTCGAGCGAAACGGCGGTTTTGAATAGGATGCCGTTTTTCGCGCCCATGCCGCTGCCGACCATGATGGCGACCGGCGTCGCGAGGCCAAGTGCGCACGGGCAGCTGATGACGAGCACGGAGATGCCGCGCGCGAGCGCGTAGCCGAACGTCTGCCCAACGAGCATCCAGACGATGAACGTAACAACAGCGATGCAGATGACGGTCGGGACGAACACGCCGGAAACCTTATCGGCGATCTTCGCAATCGGCGCTTTCGTGGCGGCGGCATCGCTGACCATGCGGATAATCTGGGAAAGCGTGGTATCTTCGCCGACGCGCGTTGCTTCGCAGCGCAGGAAGCCGGACTGGTTTACGGTCGCGGCGGAAACAGCATCGCCCACGGCCTTATCGACCGGAATGCTCTCGCCGGTGAGGGCGGATTCATTGACGGCGCTGGCGCCTTCCAAGATAATGCCGTCTACGGGGATATTCTCACCGGGGCGCACGGCAAACACATCGCCGCGGCGAACCTCGGAAACGGGCACGGTGACCTCTTGACCATCCCGCACGAGCACGGCGGTTTTCGGCGCGAGGTTCATAAGACCCTTTAAGGCATCGGTCGTGCGGCCTTTGGAGCGCGCTTCCAGCATTTTACCGACCGTGATGAGCGTTAAGATCATGGCGGCAGACTCGAAGTAGAACTCGTGCATGTAGCCCATGACGGCGGCCATATCGCCGCGCATCTGGGCATCTGTCATGGCGAACAGCGCATAAGTGCTGTACAGGAACGACGCGCCCGAGCCGAGCGCCACAAGGGTATCCATATTCGGTGCGCGGTGAATGAGCCCCTTAAACCCGCTGATGAAGAACTTCTGGTTGATGACCATGATGATGACGGTGAGGAGCAACTGGATGAGGCCCATCGCGACGTGGTTGTCTTTGAGAAAATTCGGCAGCGGCCAGCCCCACATCATGTGCCCCATGGAGATGTACATGAGGACAGCCAAAAAGCCAACGGACGCAATGAGGCGCTTTTTAAGCTTTGGAGTTTCGCGGTCTTTCAGGGCATCCTCTGCAGCAGCGTTGGGGCTTGTGCTATTCTGTGCCGCACCTTTTTTGGACGCGCCGTAGCCGGCATCTTCCACAGCCTTGATGATACTTTCCGGCGAAGCCGTGCCCTCAATGCCCATGGAGTTCGTGAGCAGGCTGACTGAGCAGGACGTAACGCCCGGCACCTTGCTGACCGCTTTTTCCACACGGGTGCTGCACGCCGCGCAGCTCATACCCGTGACGTTATACTGTTCCATTTTCTTCCCTTCCTTTCATAAAAATACGCCGAAAATTATCGCATTAGCTTTTGCAGTGTGGTGACAAGCTCATCGATGACTTCATCGTTTCCTGCGCGGATGTCATCCGCTACACAAGTCTTGATGTGGTTTGCGAGCAGCTCTTTCGTAAATGCGTTGAGTGCCGCGTTGGCTGCCGCGACCTGCACGAGGATGTCCGGGCAGTAGGCGCTTTTCTCCACCATGCCGCGAATGCCGCGGATCTGCCCTTCGATGCGGTTTAATCTGTGGATGAGTTTTTTGTACTCCTCATCGGAGCGGTGCTTTGTTTTATGACAGCCGCAGCACTTCTCTTCGGTTTTTTCTTCGGTGCAGTCTGTGCACGCTTCCGTATCGGTTGCATTGCTTTTGCAGCAAGCGTGCAGCTCTTTTTCTTCTGTATGTTCCAACGGAATTCTCCTTTCCGATTTCGCTTTATATACCCTCTTAGGGTATCTTGATTATATACCTATACAGGGTATATTGTCAACTCTTATTTTAGCTTTTTTTCAAAAATATTCTGCCCGGATTTTTGACCTGCATTTAAAGTAAAAAGCACCGCTTGGCTTTTGGCTCAAAACGGTGCTCTTGGCGTTGAAATTAGGTTGACTTACACTTCGTATTCCATTTTCTCCGGCGTCCAGTCCTTGAGGATCTCGAGCATATCGACGGCAGTCTCTTTGGCGCCCTTGAGGTCGTGTTCTTTGTAGTTGCCGCACTCTTCGCGGCGGCTGCCGGGAATCTCGCCCTCAAAATCGCGGATGAACGCGAAGGATTCCTGCACGAGATGCAGGGCATCTAGGCGGCTCACATTGTCGCGCAGGAGGAAATAGAAGCCCGTGCGGCAGCCCATGGGGCCGACGTAGATGACGGAATCGGACAACGCGGAGTTGCGCGCATACGTGGCGAAAAGATGCTCGAACGTGTGGAGCGCGCCGTTTGAGAGGTAATCTCCGGCGTTCGGCACCTTCATGCGCAGGTCGTAGGTTACAACGTCGCCGTCGATGCGGGAAACGTACATGCCTTTTTTGAGCTTATCATGATTGACGGAAAAGCTGGCGATTTTTTTCATACTCTATCATCACTTTCTTCTATAATTTCGGGAATTTCTTAGAGTATACCACGCTTTTCTTTGAATTTCAATTCCGTCTTATTTTTCGACGGTGACGGTTTTCGGCTCGTAGCCGGCGTGCCAGACGGTCTGCTTCAAAACGACTTCTTCGACGGGCTTCTTTGTGTAGATTCGAGCGAATTTGCCGGCGAGGTCGACCTTTGCCATGCAGTCCGGCTGCTCGTTGAACGCGTTTTCAATGCGCATGGCGCAGTTTTTGCAGTGCATGCCCTCGATGTCCATACGGTAAACGTGGTCGTAGTCGTTCACGTTCGTATCCTGCGGCTTGACGTGCTTCACTTCATCGCCGCCACCGCCGCAGCAGCCGTTCTTCAATTTTTTGCGATAGCTGATGACCGCAAAAATACAAATAGCCGCAATCACCACACAGATGATGATCGTAGCAGGGCTGATGTCCGTGCCGGTCGCATTCAAAATATATGTACGCATTTAAACCGCTTCCTTTTGTGAAAATAGTTCTTGTGAGAGAAGACTTTCATATACCCTTTGGGGGTATCTTGATTATATACCTTGGCAATATAAAATGTCAAGAGAAAAAGTTAGCGATTTCTAACTTATTTTGAATTCCTGCGTTGCTGCGCGTGTGAAAAAATAAAAAATGCCGCCCGGCACTGTTCTAAACACAGCAGTCGAGCGGCGTTTTCGTTTACTTTTTACGGTTTCGCGTTCCAGAGGGTAACTTTCCCTGTTTCGCGGGTCTTGTTCATATCGATGATGCGCTGGTTCGACGAGCCGCGAAAGCGCAGGGAAATGTCTTTGAGTTCATCAACGAATGCGCCGTCGACGAGCACGTCGAGCAGGGACAGGAATTCGTCCGTGACCTCGCAGCGGTTGCGGCCGCCGTCTTTCAGCATATCGGTCTCCAGGGTGGAACCGGAATAGCACCAGATGTCCTTTTCGGGATATATTTCGCGCACGCGGTGCAGAAACGGCACCAAAGCGCGTTGATTCTGCGGCTCCATGGGCTCGCCGCCGAGCAAAGTTAAACCGTTGATGAAACCGGGTGCAAGGGCTGCGAGCACCTCGTCTTCCGTTTCTTTTGTAAACGGCTTGCCGTAGTTGAAATCCCACGTTTCGGCGTTGAAGCAGTTTTTGCAGTGGCGCGTGCAGCCGGAGACGAACAGCGTGACGCGCACGCCGATGCCGTTTGCGATGTCGGTTTTTTTGATCTCACCGTAATTCATGATGGTTTCCTCTATTCATGAAATACCGCACAAAGCGCCTGCCCTGTGCGGTACTGTTTATTCTTGATTTTGACTTAATTACAAGTGCAGCACGCGCTCTTTGATTTCGGCGGTACGGCCCTGGTTCCAGAACTGGGTGCCGATGTAACCGCAGGTGCGGCGGGCAACGTTCATGGTATCCTGGTCGCGGTTGCCGCAGTTCGGGCACTCCCAGACGAGCTTGCCGTCATCCTCGACGATCTGAATCTCACCGTCGTAGCCGCACTTCTGGCAATAATCGCTCTTGGTGTTAAGCTCGGCGTACATGATGTTATCGTAGATATAGCGGATGATCTGCAGGACGGCTTCGAGGTTATTCTGCATGTTCGGGACCTCGACATAGCTGATCGCACCGCCGGTGGAAAGCGCCTGGAACTGCGACTCGAAGCGGAGCTTTTCAAACGCATCAATATGCTCGGTAACGTGGACGTGGTAGCTGTTTGTGATATACGGCTTATCTGTGACGCCCGGGATGATGCCGAAGCGGCGCTGGAGGCACTTTGCGAACTTGTACGTGGTGCTCTCAAGCGGCGTGCCGTACAGACCGAAGCCGATGGTGGTCTCTGCCTTCCATTTTTCGCACGCAGCGTTCATGTACTTCATGACAGCGAGCGCAAACGGCGTTGCGCTGGGGTCCGTGTGGGATTTGCCCGTCATGTAGCGCACGCACTCGCACAGACCGGCATAGCCGAGCGAAATGGTGGAATAGCCGCCGTAGAGAAGCGCATCGATGGGCTCGCCTTTTTTGAGGCGGGAGATTGCGCCATACTGCCAGAGTATTGGCGCGGCGTCGGACAATGTGCCCTTTAAGCGGTTGTGGCGGCACATGAGTGCGCGGTAGCACAGGTCGAGGCGCTCATCGAAGACCTTCCAGAATTTTTCCATATCGCCGCCGGAGCTGAGCGCAACATCGACAAGATTCAGTGTGACGACGCCCTGATTGAAGCGGCCGTAGAACTTATAGTTGCCGTTTTCATCCTTCCATGGGCTTAACGCGCTGCGGCAACCCATGACCGGGAAGCAGTTGCCTTCTTTGAGCTCTTTCATCTTCTTTTCGGAGATATAGTCCGGCACCATGCGCTTTGCGGTGCACTTTGCGGCAAGCTCGGTGAGGTAATAGTATTCGCTGCCGGGGGTAATGTTATCCTCCTGCAAAACATAAATGAGTTTCGGGAATGCCGGGGTAACCCACACGCCCTTTTCGTTTTTAACGCCCTCATAGCGCTGGAGCAGCACTTCCTCGATAATCATGGCGAGGTCGCGCTTTTCGCGCTCGTTTTTCGCCTCGTTCAGATACATAAACACGGTGATGAACGGCGCCTGACCGTTCGTCGTCATCAAAGTTACGACCTGATACTGGATGGTCTGCACGCCGCGCTTGATCTCTTCACGCAGACGGCGCTCCACCATTTTGGAGATTTGGGCCTCATCCGGGGAAACGCCAAGCTCGCCGATCTCGACTTCGACCTCACGGCGGATTTTCTCGCGGGAGATCTGCACGAACGGCGCGAGATGTGCGAGGCTGATGCTCTGGCCGCCGTACTGGTTACTTGCAACCTGCGCGACGATTTGCGTGGCGATGTTGCAGGCGGTAGAGAAGCTGTGCGGCTTTTCAATGAGCGTGCCGGTGATGACCGTGCCGTTTTGCAGCATGTCTTCGAGGTTTACGAGGTCGCAGTTGTGCATGTGCTGCGCGAAATAGTCCATATCATGGAAATGGATGATGCCCTGCTCATGTGCTTCGACGATTTCGCGCGGAAGCAAAATGCGGCGCGCGATGTCTTTGGAGACCTCGCCGGCCATGTAATCGCGCTGGACGCTGTTTACAGTTGGATTTTTATTCGCGTTTTCCTGCTTGACTTCCTCGTTATTGCACTCGATAAGGCTGAGAATCTGGTTATCGGTGGTATTGGCGCGGCGCGCAAGCGAACGCGTATACCGGTAACAGATATACTCCTTAGCGACGTCGAACGCACCCTGCCCCATGATCTGCTTTTCTACGAGGTCCTGTATTTCTTCCACGGACGCTGCACGCCCCATGGCGACGCACGCTCCTTCGACATTTGCAGCGATTGTGCGAATTTGCTCGTTCGTAAGTCTCTGACGCTCGTCGATCTCTTTATTTGCCTTGGAGACAGCGACGATAATCTTAGTGATATCGAACGCTGCTTCCGAGCCGTTTCTCTTAATGATCTTCATGTTCCTTACCGCTCCTTCATACCGCCCGCGGGAGCTGCATGTTTCCAGCCCCTTTGGTTTTCATAATCAGTTTCCATAATTTTCCTTATATTGAATATTTATGCGTAACCACAAGATATTGTGTTTGTTTTTGCGGTTCCTGCCGCAAGCACCCTACCAGTATACACCGAAGTTGGCATCTTGTCGAGTAGTAAATGCGCTTTATTTTAAATTTCTTTTTGTACCCTTTTACCCATTGCGCAATAAAGCGTGAAAGGGCGCCGCGGAGCGATGCGGCAAAGCGCGGGTTTGGATGTAAAAAAGGGCGGTCGTTGACCGCCCTTGCAGGAACCCATGCAACTGGGTTCCCTACGATTTGAATGTCCCCCGGACATTCAAATCAACTTTCCTAATTTTATGTAGGCAAAGAGATTCCGCTTTCTGATGAAAGCAACTTAGGGCGCTGCCCTAAGTACCCGCAGTCTTTTGAAAAAGGCTGGCGAAAACTTTTGACCACTGTTACGGAAAGTTTCTTTTCTTACTCTTCCTCTGCTTTTTCCGGCAGAAGATCTGTCATGCTTTTGAGGCTGATGCCGAGTGTGGACATATTGTGCAGGAGTGCGGAGGTAGTCGGCTGGATGATTCCGCCTACGCCGAGCAGGATAAGCATGAGGTTGAAGCCGACGATGAAACGGTAGTTGCGGTGGATGCGCGCCATGAGCGCAGTGCTGAGCTGACGCAGGGTGACGAGCTCATAGAGATCGCCCGCCGCAACGGTGATGTCCGCGATCTCTCTGGCGATAGCGGCGCCGGTATTGATGGCAACGCCGACGCTTGCTTCGGACAGCGCCGGAGAATCGTTCACGCCGTCGCCGACCATGATAACGGTGCGGCCCATTTCTTTTTCGCGGCGGATAAAGTTCGCCTTATCCTCCGGCAGCACTTCGGCGTAGAACTCGTCCACGCCGACCTCTCCCGCAACGGCTTCGGCGGTCTTGCAGTTATCGCCGGTCATCATGACAACCTTCTTGATGCCGCAAGCGTGCAGAGCGCGGATGGCGTCCTTTGCTTCCTTACGCAGCGGGTCGGAGATACAGATGACGGCTGCGAGCACACCGGAAATGCACAGATAAAGGTGCGAATACTCGGCCGGAAGTGCATTGAACTTCGCTTCTTCGCCCTCCGGGATTACGCAGCCCTCGTCTTCAAAAACGAAGTGCGCGCTGCCGATGATGACCTTTTTGCCCTCCACAGTGCTGGAAATGCCGTGCGCGACGACGTATTCCACGCGAGAATGGTACTCTTCATGGGAGAGGCCGCGATCCTTGGCTTCGGCCACGACAGCGTTTGCCATGGAGTGCGGGTAATGCTCCTCAAGGCAGGCGGCAAGGCGCAGCATTTCGCTTTCCTCACGGTCGCCGAACGTTTCGATCATGGCGACACGCGGTGTTGCGTACGTCAGCGTGCCGGTTTTATCGAACACAATGGTGTCGGCGTTTGCAACGGCCTCCATGAAGCGGCCGCCCTTGACGGAAATATGGTGTGCGCTGCTCTCGCGCATCGCAGACAGCACCGCGATCGGCATGGAGAGCTTTAACGCGCAGGAGAAATCGACCATCAGCACGGCGAGCATCTTTGTGACGTTGCGCGTGAGCAGATAGGTCAGCGCCGTGCCGCCAAGCGTGTACGGCACAAGCTTATCGGCAAGGCGGGAAGCCTTGTCTTCTGCGGTGGATTTCAATTTTTCGGATTCTTCGATCATGCGGACGATACGGTCATAACGACCGCCGCCCATGGCTTTTTCGACGCAGATGACGCACTCGCCCTCTTCGGCGACGGTGCCGGCATACACGTAGCTGCCGACGGACTTCTGCACCGGCAGAGATTCGCCGGTCATAGAGGCTTGATTGATCAAGGCTTCACCCTCGACGACCTTACCGTCGAGCGGAATCATATTGCCCGTGCGCACAACGATGCGGTCGCCCGCCTGAATGTCGCCGATTGGCATGAGCACCTCGGTGCCGTTCGTCTTGAGCCAGACCTTATCGACATTGAGGGACATGGCGCCCGCGAGGTCGGCAACAGACTTTTTGTGCGTCCACTCCTCGAGAATCTCGCCGAGGCGCAGCATGAACATAACGGAGCTTGCCGTATCGAAATCACCGCGTACAAGAGAAACAGTGACAGCCGTGGCGTCAAGCACAGCAACGGAGAGATGACCGTGCAGCAGCGCCTTAACGCCCTCTTTGATGTACTTTGCGGAGCGGATGATGGCAAGCATCATGCGAATGGGCGCCGGGAAGAACATTTTGGCCATGGCGCGGCGCAGCACTGTGAAGACGAGCTTGTCTTCAAACTCGCGGTTCAGTGCGCGGGCGGTGTGATCCGGCACAAGCTCCATGCTTTCGGCTTTTGCGAACGAGAATGTCGCGAGCGCACGAATAAGGGATGTGCGGTCGTTTTGATAGACGATGACAGCATCCTGTGTGCGGTCGTAGACCTTAACTTCCTTTACGCCGTCCACGGCGCGCAGGTAATACTCTAAAATGTCGGCTTCTTTCAGCGTCATGCGGCCGCAGACGAGATGTACACGCATGTGCCCGCGCGCTTCATGCAGAATTTTACACTTCATAACTTTATCCTTCTATGCAACAATATATTGGAAGCTCCGAAAAACAGAGCAGATGAACGAAAAAAGAGAGCCGCTTTCGGCGGCTCTCCGGTAATTCAGACCCGGGATAGACCCGCGATCAGGCTTCGGTGGATTCTTCCGCGGAAGCAGTTTCTTCCGTGCATGCGCAAGCTGCATCTTCGATGACCTCTGCGGCAGCATCGGCAGCGCGCTGCTCGTTGATCTCCTTAGCGTCGGTCAGGATGTCGTTTGCGTTCTCCTTGATGGTCGTGACCGTTGTCATGACGCATTCCTTGGCACGCAGAGCAGCTGCAGTGGTCTCGGTGTAGACCTTCTTAGCGTCCTTGCTGCCGAGCACCTTGATGCCGGCGGTACCAAACAGAACACCTGCTGCGAAAAGACCGATTTTTGCCCAATTCATAAAAATACCTCCTGTATTGCGAGCCGCATTTTAACCATGCGGCTCATAAAATTATTTTTTCATGTGTCCACTGATGAGAGTCAGTGCAAAGAACAAAACGGTAAGCCTTGCAAAATGCTTATGCATTTTCATATTCATTCACCACCTTGTTTGTTCTAGCAAAAGAATAGCACGATTTTTACCTAACTTCAACAGTTTTCACACAAAAAACACAATTTTCTATTATTTGTAAAAAACAACCTGCAAGTTAGCAATACCATTTTGGACAATTTGTTAAAACAGAATCGGTTAGTTTAAACAATCACAGGTTTCATGCCGGCTTTTGCGGTTTCAGCACAGACGCGCATACGATGTACATACAGCTCAAAAGAAACATTTTGGCAATTTTTGAACCAAAAAGACGAAATTGCTCCATTTAGACTTTCGACATAACTTTCTCTTTCCGCAGCATTGGAATACAGCGGCTTACATTGCGCTTATAGGAACAATTAGACGTGCCAGAGGTATTCTCTGTTTCCCACTCTGTACGGTACACGAGGACAGACAACAAAGCGTGCGGCACGGGAAGCACCCATAAAGGCTGCTCATTACCGTTTCGGTTCTACGCACTCCTTTTGTTTCAGCGTTTTTGCACCCTAACGACTTTGTTTTGGATTAGTCAAAACAAACTTACAAGCTTATTGTACGTCTACTTCTTTCGCTTGTCAAGAGCCGTGTGTAAAAGCAGGCGCTTTTTTAGAAATGAGACCTGTGCGCATGGGCTTCTTTGGTGACACCTTGCGTAAGCCGCTCGAAAAACAGGGTATCCCCTACCACCTTGCCGTGACGCTTATACAAAATAAGCTGTAAAAGTCGCTTGTTTGGTTTTGCAATATCCCTATCGGACGTTTTAGTCCCATTTTTTCGCTGAAAACGACGAAAGCACGAGTCATACAGAATGAAGCGTGCAAATATATCGGCGTGAAGCCCGACCTCTATGACCCGATTGAAGAAGATGTAAAGGCGTATTTACGAGGTGAATAAAATGACCGTGCAGGAACTCCTAAAGAAAAGCTAGTCGCTGCTCCGCAATGTGGTGGACATCATCATGGCAGGCGGCATGAGCTACGGCGCGCTTGGCATGAGCCTTGCATGGGGCCTCAACGGGCAGGTGAACTACGTGCTCGAGGGCAATTTGAATTACACGGGCGCGTCATCACGTGGCTGAAAGAGGACGTCTCCCTCATCGCTTCGGCCAGAGAGAGCGAGCAGCGTGCGCAGCAAGGTTTTCCTGCGGATTATATGACCCGGAGACGATCTTTGCGAATACGCACCGCAGCTGCTTCACACCGGAGATGGATAATACCGAGCGCGAAGCACGCTACAATGGCTGGCAGAAAGCCGCGCGGCAAGCGCTGACGCACTAAAGCTTATTGAATTTCAAAACGCATATTCGCAAGGCAAAACCGCGAATGTGTGTTTTTTCACTATTTTTACACCTTGCGGTTGACAACGCACGCGGTTTTGTAATAGACTGGAGATAACGCCGAAATGCGGCGAAGAGTATTGGGATAAGAGGTAAGTTTACTATGAAAAAAGGTGCGAAACGCAACCAAATTATCAGCGAGCTTTTACATGTGACGGACGAGGAATTCACGGATGAGGAACTGATCCATCAGCTGATTGCAACGGAAGTCACAAAAAACGCAGACAAGGACGAGCACATGACGTTTGGGCAGCGTGCCGCGGACGCAGTGGCGCGCTTTGCGGGCAGTTGGGCGTTTATTTTCAGCTTTATCGCCGTCATGGTCATTTGGATGGTCATAAACCTCGTTTTGGGTTCGAGAGCATTTGACGAATACCCATTTATTCTATTAAACCTCGTGCTTTCGTGCATTGCTGCCGTGCAAGCGCCGCTCATCATGATGAGCCAGAACCGCCAAGAAGCAAAAGACCGTCAGCGTGCAGAGAATGACTATAAGATCAACTTAAAAAGCGAGCTCATCATCGATGATCTGCACAAAAAGCTCGACCTTGTTCTGGAAAACCAAAAGAAGATCAACCGCCGTTTGGATAAGATTGAAGCGGAGATTGCGCCGGAAAACGAAGAAAAATAACGCTTTACATATAAAGATTTGGGAAATCGTATTAAAAAAGCATCACCATCCGTAAAGGAACGACGGCGGATATCCCCGCCGTTTTGGAATAGAAAAAGCAGATGCACCCGATGTGGATTCGGGGCATCTGCTTTTTGTTGTCTTTCGATTTCAAATTTTACTCTGCTTCGCTCAAAAGCATACGGTCATTATCGAGGGCTTTGCCGGCGGCTTGCTTGAAGCGGTCGAGGAGGTCGGCAACAGTCATGTGGGCACGCTCTTCGCCGGTGACGTCCAGAATGATCTTACCGGCGTTCATCATGATGGTGCGGTTGCCGAGCTCCAGTGCGGACTGCATATTGTGCGTAATCATCATGCACGTGAGGTGGTTTTCCTCCACAGTGTTTTTCGTGATCTCGAGCACCTTTTCGGCGGTGGCGGGATCAAGCGCGGCGGTGTGCTCGTCGAGCAGAAGGAGCTTCGGCGGGTTATATGTGGCCATCATAAGCGTGAGCGCCTGACGTTGGCCGCCGGAAAGCAAACCCACGGGCTGGGTCATGCGGTCTTCGAGCCCCATACCGAGCAGGGAGAGGCGTTCGCGAAACGCCTGTCTGTCCTTGCGGGAGATGGAGCTGAGCCAACCGCCGTGCCCCGCTGCGAGCGCGAGGTTTTCTTCGATGGTCATGCCCGGTGCGCTGCCGCGCATGGGGTCCTGAAACAGGCGGCCGATGCTGCGGGCACGCTTATACTCCGGCATGAAGGTGATGTCCTTGCCGTCAAGCTCGATCTTGCCGCTGTCCGTGAAAAAGCTGCCGGAAATAGCGTTGAAGAGCGTGGATTTGCCCGCGCCGTTTGCGCCGATGACGGTGATGAAATCACCCTTTGCGGCGTGGAAGCTGAGGTCTTCGATCGCCTTTTTGGCGTTGACCGTGCCGGGGTTGAAGGTCTTCGAGATATGCGTGAGTTTAAGCATGGGTGCGCTCCTTTCCGAAACGGCGCTTCAGATACGGAAGCTGTTTTTTGAGGTACGGCCCGGAGATTGCCAGAATGACAATAACGGACGAGACGAACTTGAGCATGAACGCGGGCAGGTTGAATCGCAGCGCGATGGTATACACAAGGCGGAACACGAACGCGCCGACGACCATGCCGAAGATACGCAGCGGAATTTTGCCCTTGCCGAAGAACGCGCCGCCGATGAGGAGCGATGCCAGCGCAACCGTAACCATGCCGGTGCCGATATCGATGCTGACAGACTTTTGCGACTGCGCGAGCAAGCAGCCTGAAAGCGCCGTAAACGCATTGGAAATGCACAGGCCGATGATGGTCGTTTTAACCGGGTTGATGGACGAGGAGCGAACCATGTCCGGGTTATTGCCCGTCGCACGAATGGCGAGGCCGAGGCGTGTGCGGAGGAAAAGTCCCAAAACAACCGCCACGAGTACAACTGTGATGATGATGACGATAAGCTTATATTGCCCCGCAAGCGGTGTGTTTTCGAGCACCGAACGCATTTTGGTGAAGACCGTATCGGAATTATTGAGGTTCAGAAGCGACGCACCGTTCATGATGCCGATGTTGACGGAATAAAGCGCGGTATTGACGATGATGCCGGCAAGCAGACTATCAATGCCCATTTTCGTCTGCAAAAGCGCCGTGACGAAGCCGGAGACCATGCCGATCGCCATAGCGGCGGGGATTGCCAGAAACGGATGCCCGGAAAGCGCGACGGACGCGCCGACGACCGCGCCGAGCGTGAAGCAACCGTCTGTGGAAAGGTCGCATACGTTCAGCATGGAATAGCTCAAAAACAGTGCCAAAACAGTCAGCGAGCTGATGAGACCGAGCTCCAGCGCTGTCTGCCCAAGGGTCAGGATTGAATCGAAAGACATACAAAAACTCCTCGTTTTGCAGATTTGTGGTGATATGCCGAAGCCACGCGCCCGAAAACCGGGTGCATGGCAGCGGCGATTGCATTCTTATGGGTAAGTAAGGTATTGATGAAGTATGGTAGTATGAAGTGTTTGAAAGCTTATGGGGTAGGATAAGCTTTTGAGAGATTTAAATTAAGACTCGAGATCGCCGAAGCTCTCTGCGGTCGTGATCTCCTCCACTCTCGTGCAGTACGGGGCAAAAGCTTCGGAGACGGTATCGAAGTCGAGGCCGAGTTTTTCGCAGATTTCGGTGTTGACCGTTGCGGTGCCGTTGTCGAACGTGATGACCGGGGTGGTCGCCGGGTCTTTGCCTTCGGTGAGGATGGAAGCGATCATATCTGCGGTCTCACGGCCGAGGTTTGCGTAATCGACGCCGTAGCCGAGGAACGCGCCGTTGAGGGCGAAGGAATCGGCGCCGGTGTAGTGCGGGATGCCTGCGTCGGCAAAGGTCTCGTAAATAGCGAGCTCTGCCTTCATGATGGTGTTATCGGTCGGGGTGAACACGGCGTCTACACCGTCGGAAACGAGAGCCTGTGCGGCGAGCGCGACTTCTTCGGCGGTCGTTGCGGTGCGCTCTACATATTCAACACCTTTGTCGTCGAGGTACGCCTTTGCGTGCTCGATGGCGGCGGTGGAGGAATCCTGTCCTATGTCGTACAAAAGGCCGATCTTCTTGGCATCGGGATTCTGGGCGAAGATAAGGTTCATGACGGAGTTGGTATCGAGGTTATCGGAGGAGCCCGTCACGTTGCTGCCCGGCTCTTCAAGGGAAGCGACAAGACCCGCGCCGACCGGGTCGGACACGGCGGCGAACACGACAGGCGTTTTGCTGTCTTCGGTTGCGGACTGCATCGCCATGGCGACCGGGGTCGCGACACCGACCATGAGATCTACGTTATCGGCTGCAAAGTTTGCGATGATCTGATTCATGACGTTCGCGTCGGCGTTACAGTTGTCGTACTTCACGTTGATTGTGATGCCCTGCTCGCTTTCAATCTCGGCGAGACGTGCATTGATGTTCTCAACGATCTGGTTTAAGGAAGCGTCATCGACGTAGTTGCAGATGCCGATGGTGTACGATGTGCCGGAAGATTCTTCGCTTGCGGTGCTCTTTTCACTCGACACACTGCTTTCGGAAGCGGCGGACGAAGAAGCGTCGCTTGACGCGGAGGACGTGGAAGAAGCTGTGCTCTGACCGCTGCAAGCGGCGAGGCTGAGGGTCATAGCGGCAGCGGTGATCATGGCAAATACGTTTCTGAGTTTCATAAATTTATCGATCCTTTCAGGTTTGTTTTAATGCGTTCAAATGCGGGTTCAAAATTTCAGATGCAGCGCGGCTGCGCCATCGTTTTGTGTAAACAAACATGAAATAACCTCCCTGAAAAACAAAAAATCCTGTCCCTGCAATCACTTGCTGGGACAGGATCAAAATTCCTGCGGTGCCACCCGGCTTGGTATGTGAAACACACACCCTCTTACGCGTACCATCATACGCAGACCTTTGTTTACGGAGAGCCACACTCCGTCTCACATACTCGGGAAATCCTTTTCTGTTCGCCCTCAGAAGTCCATTCCGCTTTATCTTTCCGCCGTGATCCCACCATCCACGACTCTCTGTGAGAAAAGTTGCCTAAAGCGTACTCACTCTTCCTCAACGGTTTAGTGCATTGTAGCACACATTTTTTCGGTTGTCAATTAGGTTTTTGAAAAAATTTGAATTTTTGTAAAAAAGATAAATTTTGTTAAAAATGGCCCATCAGCAATGCTCAAGATTTATAAGCCACTCGGCGCAGGCGTTCTCTACGACGAGCCTTGCCGCAAGGGCGGAATTGCCCGGAGCTAAGCCACACCCACCGCTCGTTGCGAGTGGCAGAGTTCCTATCGCCTTATTATGCAAATCGTATTGCGGTCATCCTGTGACCTTTTTGTTATTCAAATGCAGCACGCGATCGCATTTCTCGGAGATGAACGCATCGTGCGTGACGGTGATGCAAATCTTGTCTTTGCAGACCCGCTTCAGAGCCTCAAACATGCCCTCTGCGGACGCTTTATCGAGGTTCGCGGTGGGCTCGTCGAGCACGAAGACCGGGCGGTCATCGTAGAAAATGCGCGCCAGCGCGACCTTGCGGCGCTGACCGCTGGAGAGATTTTTGCCCTCCGGCTCGATCTCGTACTCCGCTGTTTTTTCGTTTACGAACTCCGTAAGGTTAGCAAGGTCAACAGCTTTGCGGAACTTCTTCTCGTCAAACGGCTGATCCATGCAGATATTCTCTTTGAGCGTGCCCGCAAAAACGGAGACAAAGCCGGAATCGTAGCTTAAATAATTCCGAATCTCCGCGCCGTGCACGGTTTTATTGCCGATTTTGAGCTCGACCTCGCCGCCCGTGGGTGTATAGAAGCCGATGAGCAGCTTTGTGAGCGTGCTTTTGCCGCTGCCGTTTTCGCCGGTAAGCGCGACGATCTCGCCCGTGTGCACCTGCGTTTCGGCGTGGGACAGGATGACTTTTTCTTCGTCATACGCAAAGGAGAGGTCTTTGGCGGCGAGCGCTGCGCTGCCTGCATTTTGGACAGCGGGCTTTGCGGTTTGTGTGCTATTTTCGGTCGGCATGGAGAGAATTTCCCCGATGCGGTTTGTGGAGACCTTCACTTCGTTGACCTCGGCCATCCAGCCCGAAATGTGCAGGAACGGGCCGTAGAAGAAGCTGACGAGGTTCACGACGGCGATGAGCGTGCCGACGGTGGTTTCGCCGCGCACGACGAGAAATGAGCCCATGCCGAGCGCGATGATGAACATGCCGACGCCGAGGAAGTTATTGAGGAAGCCGATGGCGCCCTGCAAAACGCTGAGTTTGCCGACGTACTTCTGCTTTTGCGCGTATGTATCCCCCACGCGCTTCTGCACCCAGCCGAGCACGCCGTAGGACTTAAACAGCATGTACTGGCTTAAAAATTCCTGCAAAATATTGCGGTTTTTGTCTTCGTTCTGCATGATCTGAATGCTGTTCATCTCAAGCTTCGGGGAGATGCGGATCATGGTGAAAATCAAAATCGGCACGACGACGATCATGACGACCGCGAGTTTCCACTCGAGGAGGAACATCAAAACAAAGCTGACGACGAACGTGAAGCTCTCGAAAAAGATGCTCGGGATGAGCGTTTTGGAGTAGAAATTCGAGAGGGTCTCCGCGTCTTTTGTCATGCGCGTGAAGTAGTTATCCGCTGCGCCGCTGTCGAACGTCCTAAGGTCTGTGCGGTATAGGTGCTCCACCATGGCACTGCGCAAAGAAAGCTCCATGCGGCAGGAAAGCTTGCCCTGCAAAACGGACGTAACGACCTGCGAGATGCCGAGCACGAGCAAAACGCCGACCGCGATGATGAGACATGTGGTGAGCGGCATGGCGCTTGCATTTGTGGCGATGTCCAGGAACATTTTCATCAAAACAGACACCGCGATGACGGAAACGCCCAGCAGCACGGAAAAAATAACGAGCAAAATAAACTGCGGAACATTTTGACGGATGAGGTGAAGGGAATGCCGGTTTTGCTCTTTCTTCATTTCAAAATCTCCTTTTTGTTGTCTGAACTCATCATGTGACAACATGAAAATTCAGCCGTTTATTTGTTTTTGTGCAAAAGATCGACTTGCTCTCCCGTTTAACACCAGTATACTACATCATCAAAAATTCGTCTACTTTTTTTGCAAAACCATCTATTTTCACAATCAATTCGTCGAAATTTCCGCAAAATGACGAAAGCCGACGGCAGGGGCTTTTTCGCACCGAGATAATCCCCTGCGATGCAGCCCAGAAGCACCGTGACGGCACCGCCGAGCGGCAAGACGAAAAGACCCTTTAAATCAACATTCCAGATGACCATAAGCGCTATGAGTGCGCCCGCCGTAAGCAGGGCTGCGCGCAAGGAGCGCCACAGCAGATACGCTGCTTTGCTTTCGTTTTTTTCCGGGTAGACCGTAACGGTCTGCGGATGTTTCATGCGCGTCCCTCTCTCAGCACAAAATGCGGTAAACTTCATCTTCGATTCGCTCGGCAGGCAGTTCTACCACTTCGCAGCCGCCGCCCACCGCAATATGCTGCAATTTGCCGCCGGACACCGCACTGATAACGGTAGTGCCGATGCGACCCTCAAGCGGTTTTAAGGACACGGTGTATTGACCCGCGGCAAGCAGCTTTTTATCGGAATTTACGATGATGTTCAGGTTAACGTCCTTGCCTTGCTGCCCACCGGGGCGGACACGCATAGAAACGCGAATGCTGTGCGCATCATGTAAAACGAGCATACCGTTAATCACCATGAGCAGCAATAAAACGATCAGCACCGTCAGCAAAAACGACTTACTGTATAGGAACAGCAGCACTGTTGCCGTCAATAGGACAAGCCCATAGGCCAGTCTGTTTTTCCACATATCCGCTTACCTTTCCGTACCGGGCTTGATCTGCTGCAAAATCTCAGCCAGAATATCATGCGCCGTTATGCCGTCCACCTGTGCCTGCGGGCGCAGAATGAGACGGTGTGCGCAGACATCGAAAAACACGCTCTGCACGTCTTCCGGCACCACGTAGTTGCGCTCGCGCAGAACGGCACCGGCACGCGCCATTTTGACGAGTGCGGAAACGCCGCAGCGCGCGACTTATTCTCCCCCAAACCGTTCCGCCGCATTACACAGGGAACTGAATACAAATAAAGCCGGTCCATAGAACCGGCATATCTGTTAAGTCATATCAATCGAGCTTTTCGATGGCCTCCACGATCTCCTTCTGATCTTTGCAGACCTCTTCAAAAAGCGATTCGTCCGTCAGCGGAACGGCGCCGCGCACGGCCTCCGTTAAAGCGGATGCCGATTTTTGCAGGCGGTCGAAGCCGAGGTTCTGTGCCACACCCTTTAAGGTGTGCGCCGCAAGGAAAGCATCTTTCCAATTTTTGGCTTCCACAGCTGCTGTAAGCCGGTTATAGGTCGGGTCGTTTGCGTATTTGCGCACGAACTTGCCGATCATCGCCTCATTCGGGATGCGTTTCATCACGTTTTTGAGGTCGCCGCCGATTTTCTGATATAACTCTTCAAGCTTCATAATCTGTCACCTTTCTGCAATTCCTATCTGCATGCCGCATGATTTCCATTCGCGTGTTTCGCTTTATTTTCGTACATGCGCAGGTCTGCCTGCCGAATGGCTTCGGAGAGCGGGTGTACGCGGTATACGCCGCCAAGGCTGACATCAAGCTTCACCTCGGGGTAATCCGGCAATTTTGTCTCCTGCACGGCGCGTCTGAGCTGCTTTAAACGCTCATAGAAAACCTCTTCGCCGATCTTGGAGAAGATGAGGAGAAACTCGTCCCCGCCGTAGCGGATGAGCGTGTCGCTGCCGCGGATGCCGGAACGGATTGTATTCGCGATGGTTTTCAGCGCTTCATCGCCCACAGGGTGGCCGTATGTATCGTTAATCTGCTTAAAAAGGTCAACATCCACGATTGCCACGGCATCTGCGCTTTCCAAATTGGACTGGAAACTCTCAAGATACAGTCTCCTGTATGTTCCGGTCAGGGCATCGCGGTAGAAATTCATAAACGAAGAACGCGTTGGCGCATCGTTGTCGCCGCCGCAGCGTGCGCACTCCGCTTCGTCTTCATGCGAAGCAATCTCCAGTGTGCAGGTACGTCCGTTGACGTTGATATGTTTAGAAAGCACGAAGTACATTTGCCTGTCACGCATTTCCAGCTTGGTGACCCACTCTTTTCCTTCCAGAGAGCGGGAAGAAATACAGTTTTCGCACGGCTCGTTTCTGCCCCAAATTTCATAGCAGTGTATCGGCGTAGTGATTACTTTGCCGTCTTTATCCAGCTCAAGGTTCTCATTCGTTTTCGGATCTACAAGGCGCACCACTTCAAACACGCGGCTCAAATCTTTCAAAAGATGCGCTATGCTGTCTTCCGTGCACTTTTCGAGCACATCTTCTCCGCGCCGCACCATTTCATCCTGAATATCTTTAAAGTGTCCGAGCACGCCGGCATAATTTTTGTATTTAGTTGTCCAAAGCGATTTTACCGTAAGGCGCTGCCAGCGATATTCCCCGTTAACGGGGATCTGCACAATCATTTTCACTTCCGGTCTTTCCGGCGTTGTTGCTTTCAGCTTTTCACGCAAAGCGATCCAATCCTTTTCAGAGAGCAGCGAAACGTCGTTCCATTCCGTCAGATACATGGATTTTTCTCGTTGATCGACCGGCGCATTCCAATCTTTGAGATGTACGGTATTTGTCCAGTGGTCAAATTCAAACTGGATGCCGCCGCACTGCTCTGCGAAGAATTCCGCCTTTTTCTGCTCGAAGGTGAGCAGGCTGTGCGCACGGTTATTAGGCATAAGCTCTTTTTGCTCGAGCATTTCATCGGAAAGGCGCTTTGCTTCCTGACGGTAATCGAACCGTCTGGGGTCTGTGTGCATGTTCTCGAAAAGCTGATCCTGCACGTCCAAAAGGCACTGTATCAAAAGCGGATTGAAGGCGCCGCATTCGCCGTTTGTAATCATTTTAATAGCGGTCGCGTGGTCGAACGACTTTTTGTAGCAGCGTTCGCTTGTAAGCGCGTCGTACACGTCCGCCATGGCGACGACCTGCGCGGAAATCGGAATCTCATCGCCCTTGAGACCATCCGGGTAGCCGCGGCCGTCCCAACGCTCGTGGTGCCAGCGGCAGATCTCATGCGCCAGATTCATCAGCGTTTCGGATTGCTGCATACCGATGTCGGACAGCATCGAGTCACCGATGGCGGCGTGACTCTTCATAATCTCCCACTCTTCGGGGTCGAGCTTGCCGGGTTTATTTAAAATCGCTTTCGGAACGCTGATCTTACCGATGTCGTGCAGTGCGGAAACCGAAGCGATCATAGAGATATCCGTTTCCGTCAGCGGGTATTTATCCGTGATCTCAATCAAGCGGCGCAGGAGAATGTCCGTCATCATGCGCACATGCAGAATATGCTGGCCGCTTTCGTTGTTGCGGTATTCGATAACATGGCTCAAAATATTGATCATCGTGTTGTTCGTCTTTTCACGCTCGTAGACCTGCTCCTCCACAAGGCGCACAAGGCGCTTTTGGCGGGCATACAACATGAGCGTATTTTCGACACGGCGGCGGACGACCGTCAGATCGAACGGTCTGCTGATGTAATCCGAAGCGCCGAGGTCATAGCCGCGGCGGATGAAATCCACATCGCTTTCGGACGAGATGATGATAACCGGCACCTCGCTGATCCAATGCCGCAGATTCATAATCTCCAGCACGCCGAAACCGTCCATTTTCGGCATGTTGATGTCAAGCATCACGAGGTCGATATCCTCGTTTTTTTCGAGGATATCGACGGCTTCTGTGCCGTCTTTTGCCATGACATATTCGTATTTATCGCTGAGTATTTCCTCAAGGAGCATTTGGTTCATTTCCGAATCGTCCGCGATGAGTATTTTTTCCTTTAAACTCATAGATTTCTCCTTGCAGCGCTTTCTGTTTCGTCTCACAATTTATTTTTTATCGGAAAGCACTTTCATTTTTACCGATAGAATGACTTGCCAAAGACAGAATTCGCTATATTCTCTGCAAATTCGTCAAAAAGTGAATAAAAAGCAGCAATTCTATCTATTCTACACAATAAAGAACACTATTTAAATACACTGTTTTTCTATTTTATCATATTTGCTTTTTACGTGCAAGAAAAATCGCAAGAAAAATCGCATGAAATCATACTTTTCAAAAAACAAAGCGTATACAAATTCTTTATTGCAAAAACACCGCGCCTGCGGAGCATTCCGTTTGGCGCGGTGTTTCTCAGTTTTCTGTATTGCGGATGTCTTCGGCGCGGGCGCGGCCCTCTGCGGTGTCTTCGGTCGTCACATTGAGCTTTTCCACTTCAAAGGTGGTTTCGGCCAGCGTGTTTTTATTTTCGCTGTCTTTTACGCTCAGCCGCACTGTGAAAAGGGAGGAAACACCGTCATACGTTAAGCTTTCTACCTCAGCTTTAATACCGTAGGGGTACGCCTTTGCGGGCAGAATGTCCTTGCCGCCAAGCTGCACATGCCCTTCCGGCGTAGTGGTAAACGCGGTGTAATCGCCGCTGCCGAACTGCTGGCTGAAAAAGCCCGTAACGTTGCCGCTGCCGTCTACTTTCAGTGTGCCGGAATAGCGCAGCTCATCGCTGATGGTGGTCGTAAGCGTGGAGCACAGCACCTGCGCTTCCGAATATGAAACGGATTTTGCGTAGGAGCGCACGCCGAGCTGCACACCCAACACCATCACCATGCTGACAAGCACCAAAATGGCGACTGTGCAGAGCATTTCCACGAGCGTTAAGCCTTTTTTATCTTTCAGCTTCAAGTTCCCGCCCCCTGCTCTTTGCTTTCCCTGTAATACGTGTAACCGTTTTTGCTTGTGTATTCATCGACTTGAACATTGATGATTTTTGTGGCACTGTTTTTATCCTTAATGGTCAGCGTTTTGGTTTCGCCGCCCTTGACGGCATTCTTATACGTTAAAGCCACATCGGTTTTACGTACCTTGGCATTTACTTTGGAGGCCGTGGAAACTGCGGTGGAGAGAAAAAGCATAACGAGCACCACGACCAAGATGGCCATGAGCGTTTCCACCAGTGTTTCCGCTTTTTGTGAACGCAGCTTTTTCAACCCGTTACCTCCTTTTGCAGCTTTGCCTTATTCCATTCGAGTGTTTGGGTGACGACCTGCGTGGAGCCCGAGCCCGCATCGCCGGAGGTTCTTTCCTCCGCCAGTTTGCCCTCCATAGTCAACACCATGCGGCAGGGGTGTTCGGAACCCACACCGTTTGTGAATGTTGCAGTGAGGTTATACACCTTGCTGCTTGCGTCACTGCCGGTGCCGATTGATACAAGGATTTCTGCCGATACATCTTCATAACCGTCTACGGAGAACGTGTAGGTCTTTGCATAAGTGGACGTCGTGTTCACATCTATAAACCATGCGCCGATGTCATTGATCATATCTCCCACCGCACATGTGGCCTTTATCGTATCTTTCTTCGTAGTGGTCGTTCCATCCGCTTGCGTCACCGTGGTCGTAACATCTTTATACCGGCCCGTAAGGCTTTGGAAATCGTCGCGCACGAGCTCGGCGGCAGAGCTGACCGCGAGGTAGGCCTGCTGCTGTTCTTTTTCCGAGCGTTTATTTACGGCGGCGCTGGTGGCGGCGGAGATGATGACCGCGCTCACCATGATGCCAACCAGCATAAGCAGCAGCGCCATCAGCATGGAAGCGCCCCTTTGGCTATTCAGTTTTCTGCGGATCGCCTGCATTTTCGGCACCTGCCTTTTTGTTGATTTACGGTTCAACGGTCTCGCCGCCTGCTGCGGTATCTTCCCAAACGGCGTAAAGAGTGAGTTCGGTCTTATTCTCCATTGCCATAGAATCTATGATGCTCTTGATTGAGTTCATGTCTGTATACTGAACTGCACCCTCCGCTTCTACCGCCCAACCCTTAAAGGTGGATGTTCCTGTGAACGTATTCGGCGGAAGGCTGTCCGTTGTTTGAATCTTATCATAAGCATACGAAACAGCACTCATCGTGCCCGAACCGCCGTTGGCTTCAAACTTGATGGTATAGGTGTTCGGCGTTAATGTCGGGTGAATTTCTGTATCTGCGTAGATTTCAGAAAGCGCCCATGTGCAGGTGTAGCCCAACTCGGCATCGGCTTTCAATTTAGCCTTATCCTCCTCGGTCAGCTCCGGCTTTTTGCCATAATCGACTGTTTTTGTGAGAAGAATATTGCCCTTTGTGTCAAGGAACTTCACCGTATACGTGTTCGATGCGATGGTGTACGGGGTGGTGAGGTTGTAGGTCACGTCGCCGTTTTTGAGGACGATCTTTAGGGTGATCTCGCCTGCCGCGGCGGATTCCACCTTTACGGCGCGATATCGGAACTTCGTGTCGTTCGTTTTTGTCGTCCACTGATCGCTTACCGTCACTTTGTAGGTGTGATTTTCATCGGTGTAGGTGTGATTTTCATCGGTCGTGATGCCGTCTTCACCCACGGCGTAGGTCGTTTCCCCTGCGGTGATCTCGATTTGATCGACCGTAAAGCCTTTCAAATTGGTATACTCATCCGTTGCGTAGAGGAACAGCGCACTTCCCTGCATGGCGGGGCGGTTTTCCGGGTATTCAACGGTCGTACCGGTGTAGGAGGTCGTGGATTTTTTCGGCGTGTGCGGCAGAGAAATCTGGTTATAGACGCTGCCGTTTGTCAGGCCAAGCACATCACTTGGCTTTGTTGTAGCGCTGATATACAGCGTAGCCGTGACCTCTTTTGCGGGCTCCGCGGCAGTTGCCGCGCCGTACGGATATGTGCACGTAATGCTCACCGTGGCTTCGCCCGCGGCAAAGCCGGTAAGCGGCAAGGAGAACGTGCCGTCTGCGTTCAGCTTGATATCGTCCTTACTGCACTCGATGACATCCTGCTGCACGCCGTTGTTATCGACAGCAATCTCCCATCTGAGCGTCTTTTCGGTCTCGGCAAGCAGCTGCTTGTCGTTTGCGTCCTTTACGGTCAGCGTGATCGTATCGGTGTCGCCGGAATAAACCGAAATGTTCGTAGAAGAAGCCTCCAGCTTGAGCGATGCCGTAACTTCGATTGTAAGGCGCGCGATGTAATTGCCGAGCTTCGCCTCTGCGACGACCGTGCCGACATTCTGCCCGATGAATGTGACATCGTAGCAGTTATTCTCACGATTATACGCAATGCGGCTGACTGTTGCTGCGGCCTTATCGTTTGTGAGTTCGTTTCTGTTTTCGTCGTACAGCTTGATTTCCGGCGGCTCTGCGCTCGTATCTACATCGCTGCTGGCGACAAGCAAATGTGTCTGCAAAAGCGCCTTGCCGTCTTCATTGTCGTTCAAAGTGCTGTCTTCAGCTCTCGTTTTGATATCCGCAAGCAGGTCGAGCTTCTGGGAATTTTCTTCCCAGAAGAGACCGATGCGCGGCCAGCGGCCGTAATGCAAATTGACTGTGCTGCCGAAGATATCGGTCTGTGTCAGAACCGTCGGGAACGGATAGTTAAGCCCCTGCAGCGCCGTATCGTTGCCCGGGAAGCTATACTTGCCGTCGATATTCTGCCCCTGCTCGGTGATGGTGACGGTGGAGAAGCTCTTATAGCTTGAGCCGGACTGGTAGTTCTTGTTCAGTTTCGTCAAGAATTCGCTGCTCTGCATTTCGGCATACGATACGTATGGGGTGGAATCATTGAACAACTTGATCTCACGCCCCCGCAAACCCTGATGCGTCATGTTCAGGTTCAGGTTAGACCAACTTGAGGGAGTTTTACCGCCATATTCGCGGTAATCATCTGTATTTAATACGGCGGATTCAAGTGCATAGCAGTTATGAATCTCGATATAGTCGTTTTTAACATTCGCGAAATTTTCCTGCATTTCGCCATTGGAGGCGATTGCCTGCGTACTCTTTATAATATTTTGCTCGTTGGCTTTACCACGTTTTGGCATCTCAACATAACTGTAGCAGTTTTCAACCTTGAGCACACGACTCACATCACCAACCAAAGTTGCTAAGCCGCCGCTGTTTCGCATGACAATACCGCCAACAAGGCCACCCATCCAGATATTCGCACCCTGAGTATAGTGCTTATACCAAGATTTAGCTGTGCTTCTCATAGAACCGCCAGCATAACAATATCGCACTGCGCCACGCGAAACACCGGCAATACCGCCGACACGCAGATTTTGATAAGGGCCATTATAGCCGATATTGATGATAATATCTGTTACAGCGGAGCAGTTTGTAATATCCATGTTTGTCATGCCGACAAGACCGCCGACACTGCCGCCGCCCCAACCCGGGTCTTTTGCATGGTTATCCTGAATGGTATAGCCGGAAACCGTGCAGTTTGTAAATACACTTGCAGGATTGTCTCTGCCGGCCGCAAAGCCGACAAGACCGCCAACGCAGTAGCAGCTCTCACCATCCTGTTTAGCTTCGATTACATTGCCTTCATCCGAGTATACGACCACATTTTTAACCGTTGCGCCGACCGTAATACCAAAAATACCAACACATTCCGCATTGCTGTGAATTTCAACATTTTTGATCGTATATGCCTGTCCGTCATAATGAGAAGCAAAATATGACATTGTCGGATCAGCGGTTGCTGTATTGCCTGCATTATCATACATGCTTCCGATAGGCGTGAAGTTATTGTCCTTACCAAGTGTACTGTATTCTGAGGAAGCATTCAAATCGTGTGTTTGATTCCAATACAGCTCTTTGCCGCTTTCCGATACCCTGTGAGTATCGCCGTAAACCTGATACGTGTATTTATTCTTAAACGTATCCCAATCCCCTTGGTTCTGAGACACAATGGAGGTGTTTGTATTGTGCTTTCCGGAATTCCAGTTGATAAACTGCAGCTGCGAGACGGAACGAATCTCGTAAGCGTTGCCGTTGGCGCCGGGTTTGACGTCACCTGTTTTTGTCATTTTGTTCTGTACTTCGGAGCTATCGAGGCTCATAGAGTTTGCAAAGAACGGGTTGACGGTGTAGGCGTATACGGTAGCATCCGTTCTGTTGCCGTACTCCAGCTGCCATGTGCCGTTTGCGTTGTTGCCGGTCAAATACATTTTGTCTTCACCGGTTTCATATGCGACAAACGTATAGCCGGGCATCTGCTTACCGAGTGCTTCGCCGGCTTTTGCATTTTCTGCAACGCGCATGAAGTTTTCATTGAAGTTCACAGCACCACTTAATGAAGTCTCCAAATTATTGCTGTTTGCATAGAAATAGCCGTAGCCGTAATGCGTTACAACGCCGCCGTCGTCGTGCTCTTCACAAAGAGAATCGCCCTTTAAGATGTCGTTGTTTGCGCTGGAAATTTCATTGCCCTGGCTTGTGCCCACGTAGCTGAAGTGGTAGCCGCTGTTGCTGCCGCTGTCTTCATATTCCCAGTAGAACACACCGAGCGTACCGATGTCCTTCTGCACGGGCCAATCGCCGTAATGCACGGTCTGCCCTGCTGCATTGCGCACGACTGCCGGGTAGATATAATGATCGCCGGTCGTTTCTTTGGCATTATAGGTGCAATCTGCCGGTTCGAAATTGTTGATTGTTTTGTTTTGCAGCTCGCTGCCCGTAAGGGGCTCACCCGCCGCGTTAACTTCGAATTCGTTCGTGTAGGTGTTGTAAGCATAAAGCGTGCCTCTGTACGAATACGTGCCGCCGTCCAGATAATAGCACTGGTATGCCGAACCGCCGGTATGCGCAAAGCCGTAGGACTCCGCATCGCCGGAAGCTGTCAGCGCCGTAGCGCTGTAGCTGCGGCGAATCATGCCGCTGGCGTTGTTCGCCGCAAAGCCCGCGACCCACACGGTGCTGTTTCGCGCGCCGCGCACCTGAATGCTGCCAAGCGCGTAGGAATCCGAAATAGAGGCGTGGTTCACGCCCGCAAAGCCGCCCGCATAGGTGTTAGAGTTCGTATTTGCAAAGCGAATGGACGGGCAGTCCGAAGCGCTGTTGCGGATGGTGCCGTAGTTGCTGCCGACAAAGCCGCCGAGTGAAGCCGTGCTGGCGCTGTAACCGTAATACTCCATGGTATAGCCGGAAACCGAGCAGTTTGAAACCGTGCCGCGGTTATAACCGACGAGCACGCCCATGCTGACGCGCGACGCACTGCCGGAAGCCGAATTACCGCCCTGCGCATTGACATAGGCCACCGTGTTACTGCCGTCGCCGACAAGGAACACATTGCGCACCGCGGCAGCGGACGACGTATAACCGAACATGCCGATGTAAAGGGACTTTGCTTTAAAGGAAATTCCCTCTATCGTATTGCAGCCGCCGTTATACACAGCCGTAAACGGCTTATCCCCTGTGCCAATCGGCGCCTGTGTGTTAATCTTTGCAGGCACAACGTCATAATTTGTCCACTCATACCTGCTGTAATCGATATTGAGTTCCTGACGAAACACACTGTCCTTTACGGCATCCGCATACTGCGGGTAGTAAAGGCTCAAGGCATACAGCTGGCGGGCGGAGCGGATGCAGACCGTTTCCGGCGCCTGCGGCTTATTTTCGTTGACCGTCACCGTTTTTGCGAAATGCGGATTGTAGTAATACTCCGTATTCGTGTTGTTTGCGGTGTCTTCTATCGTGATCTTCTGGTAGAATGTATCCGGCTCTGCGGTGTCGATATACTCGGTGTTGACGACCTTTTTTGAGAGCGGATAGAGATAATACTTCGTATTTGTCGTGTCGTCGGTCGTTTCAATTGCGCTATTAAACGATACCTGTGCCGTTTGGTCGTTTGCATACGTCACGGTAACGTTATCGGGCGCATTTTTCTTTTCGATATACGCCAGCGCATAGCCGTCGCCGACGACAAACTTACTCGTTTTGAGCGTGGAAAGGTTCGCGCCGTAGAAGCCGTAGGTTTCGTCTTCGTAGCGCTCGTAATAAACCAGTGCGCCGGATTCAAACTCCGCCTGCCAGTCGCCGTAGTGGTTCAGCTTTTCAAGGCGCGGATACGTGTAATACGTAAGGCCCTGATCCATCAAGTTATACGGAAACGTAGCCGCGCCGGAGGAGGACGTGAACGCCTTGGAGATTTCTTTTGCAAAGCCCGATTCACTGAGTTCTTTATAGGTTTTCGGCGTGGTTTGATTGTCGTTTTCCCACTTGCTTGTGCCGTCTCCGGAAAGACCGCCGTCTGTCAGATAATATACGTTTGAGGCACTGCCCATTGTATTCACCGTGGAATGGACCTTTGCGTTTTCTTCAACATTGTAAACACACGCAGAATAACCGCCTGTGGCGATCACATTGGAGCCGCCTACTAAGCCGAAAGCATCGACGGTCGCCGTTTGGTAACCCGCTGCATAGAAATCCTTTAAGGTGATAGAGGTTCCCGTTGCGGCTACTTCAGACCCGCCCTCTGCCTTTGCGATAAGGCCGCCCGTTCTGGCTGCCGTCAAATAGCAATCCGCATAGGAATCGGTTATCGTTGCCGCATTATACACGGCACCGATGAGGCCGCCTGCTGCGCCGCCGTCTGCACGAATGACCGTAGACGCGGAGCTGTCCGTAACGGATACGCTGCCCGTTTTCGTCACCATGCCGATAAGTCCGCCGACGATTTTACCCTCGAGCCACGGCTTCACTTTTTCCGGGGAATCGACCGTTTCGATATCTGCGAGGTCGCCTTTTTTGGAGCTGAGGTATACACGGGTATTTGTGATTTTCACGGTATCGGAAACAGAACCGATGAGCGCACCGACGTTCTGGCCGACATTATCAATCCTCATGCCGGTAAGCGTCACGTTTTTGATCTCACCGTTAAATGTACTGAACAGACCTGCATCTCCGTTTTGCGCAGCTTTTTTGATATGCAGGTTTGAAATGGAAGAATACAGCTTTACGTTATCGACCTCGGAATAGCCATCATAGCTTTTGAGATACTTATTTGTGATGGGCGTAAAGGTGTCGTCGCGGTAAAAGGAATACCAGTCTTCGTTGTCGGCAGTATCATCCGCAAAGGAAAGGTCGCTGACCTGCACGGCGCGGGTAATCGTATCGGAAACATGGGAGGCCTCGTCCAAATTCTGTAAATGGCGGCCGTAGGCGATGAGCGCCGTGCCGACCGGGGTGTCCTCGGCATAGCGGAACAGGCTGTTCGTTTTGCGGGTGTAGCTTTTGCCGTCCACATTGGCGTTTTGGCTTTCTACGGAAAGCGTGACGGTGATGTCTGTGCCGCACGCAAGCTTATGGTCGGTCTGATTATAGAAGCGCGTCTTTTCGCTTTCCAAGCTATCCATAACCCACGTGTAGTACCAAGTTTTGCTGTTCAGCTGGCGAAGCTCGCTGTATTTTACGACCTTTACATATTCGTTCTTGCCGTCCGAAACCTTGATATTGAACGTCAGCTCATCGGCATAGGGGTTGTTGCAGTAGAACGTTGCCGTCAGCTTCTCACGGTTATCGATGGAGATGTCCGGCTTTAGAGTGTCGGTTGTGCCGGAGATCACACGCGCACCGCCGTAGTAGCCGATCTTCGCACCGTTGTGCAGGCGGGTCTGGCGCACACGCATACGGTTTAAGTATGTGGGCAGCGTGGTGGAGGCATCGCCGCTTGTGATCTTCTCTTCGCTGTAAAATGCGCTGTACACACTGCCGCTTTCGGGATCGTACTCAATAACCCAGTGGTTGTTCCAGAGCTCGGCATCTACGGAAGATTCCGGCAGAACGGAAGCTGCCGCCTTGCCGACCGTCACACGGTCTGCGGAAACAACGTAGCAGAGCGTGTCTTTTGTGATGGCGTCTTCCGCATCTTCTTCGGGAGCATCCAGCGGAATGAGACCAACCTTTGCAACGCCGTTATCCTTGTTTTCATCGTACTGATAAAGGCTTTCGTAGCCGCCGGCGCGCAGCTCGGACATGCGGTTCTGCGCGGCAACGTAAAGGATCTCCGCTTTACTGTCGAGTTCCTTTTGGCGCAGGTTCTTTTGAATCGTCACAAGCGAGAGAACCGCCACGGCAAACAGCACGATGACGATGGCCACAACAATCAAAAGCTCGGACATGGTAAAGCCGGCTTTCCCCTTTCTTCTGTTTTTCAAGCTCTTCATATCCTGTGAAAAATTCATGCGTTTTGCTCCTGAGAAAAATATGGAAACCGTAAAACGGTATAAGTCTTTTTAAACACAGAAAACCGGCAAGCAAAAAACAGCTTCCGGCCTGTGTTGCACCAGCTATTTTTGAAGTTCAAAATACGTAATATACAGGTTTACCTGCACATTGCCGGAGCTGCCGGAATTTTCAAACTGCACGCTGATGTCCGATATTTGGTTTGTAAAATCGCTGTTGTGCAGCGCATCAATGATGGCGCGCGTTTCGGCGTAGGTGTTCGTTGTAAAGGTCATGTTGATGGGGCGGCACATGATGTAGCCATCGTTCAGTGCCGAGACCTGACCGAAATCCAGCGAATAATCGACGGAAGCCGAAAGAATGCTGTTCAACTCAACGAGCAGCTTGCCGGAATTGTCGTAATTCGGAATCGGCGTGGGGTCGCCCGCGGCATAGATTTCCTCGAGCTCCTTCTGCATCTGGTTCATACGCGTCAAAAGCGCGGTGTTCTGCAAAATCTCGTCCTGCTCCGCGGCCGTTTCGGACTGATACTCGTCGATGGAATTGTTGATGGGCTCCAAGATGAGCTTAAAATATGCGATGACGATGAGCAGCACAGTGAGGACGAGCAGCATTACTTTTTCGCGCGTTGTAAAGGCTCTTTTCATGCTGTGGCCTCCCCTTCCGCCGCGTCAGCCGGCTGTAATGTGATCGTCACGGAGAAATCGAGGTCTTCGCCTGCCGTTTTTTCGGTGGAAGCGATTGTAAGGTCAGCAGCCTTTACAATGGGCTGCTGCTGTAAAATCTCAAACATAGCGGAAATCTCCTGCAGATTCATGCCGGACATGGAAACAATCATCACGTCGTCCGAAATGGTGACGGCCTTTATCGTGCCGTAGGGCTGCAGATAGTTCTCCATGAGGTCGAGCACTTCCTGTCTGTCCACAGAAACAAACGCGCCGGAATCCTCCTGCTGCATCCATTTTCTGGAATAGGTGCGGTACTCCTCTTCGACCTCTGGGTATTTCTCCACGGCGCTCTGCATTTCGGTATACTGGGCATGCACGGTGTTGTAAGCACTTTCTGCGGCACTTTGGCGCGCAAGCTGGTCAAGTACGCCGAATTTCACGACGAGCCCCACAAGCACGATAATGACCGCCGTGCCGATAGAAAGCGTCATAACGCTTTGGGAGTGCGACTCGCGCTTTGCAAGGTTGACGGTTCTTTTGGTGGGGTATTTTACGGGCTTTTTGGCGCCGTTCCCCATGCCGAGTTTCAAGCTTCATTCCAACGCCTCCTTACTTTTGCAGCGCGCAGCCGATTGCTTTGATGTAAAGCCACGCCGCTTCCAATGCGTCGTGCTGAGGAAGCAGCTCCTCGGCGTTATGTACGTCCAGATCCGTCACACGGCAGATGGCCGCGCGGATCTGATCTACCGCCACACCGCCGCCGCAAAGATAAATTCTCCGGAGCGAGCGCTCGCGGTTATTGTAATTATAGAAGTTGACGGCCTTCATGATTTCGATCGCCATGCGGTTGAAAAGCTCGGCGCTCACGTCTTCGGAAAGCACGTCGTTGTAATCGGACAAAATGTGTGCGTGTGCCATGTGAATATCCACGCCGCGCACATCGGAAATCGTCTGCTCAAGGTCGCGCAGGCCGAGGTCGCCGGAGCGCTTCGTGGTGAAATTGCCGTCCTGCAGAATGTGCATACGGATGCCGTTATGGCCGAGGTCTACAAAGCAGTAATCGCTGCCCGCGGGCGCATTTGTGCGCTGCATGTAATCCTCCGTCAGCGCAGCGTAGGCGCATTCCTCCGGCATGGCGACCTTCAAATTGAAGCCCGCACGACGCAGCATGGCGCGATATTCTTCCACGGTGCTTTTTAAGGTGGCGCAAACGAAAAGCTGCAATTCTTTCACATTGCCCTCTTCGTCTTTCACCGTATCCTGCACGGCGTAGTCGAAATAATACTTATTCTTTTCCTGCGTCAGGTAATCTTTAAATTCAAACGGCAGATTATACAACAGTTGGCCGTCCGTCATGGCGGGCACGGTCACGTTGCGGGTGAACACCAGCGTGCCGGGCAGAATGACCGCCGCCGCACCGCGGGAGATGCCGTTTTCTTTCGCCATTTCCTTGATAAAATCCGCCATGGCGTCCATGGAGACGATTTCGCCGCCGGAGACCATATTATCCGGCAATTCTTTCGCCATAACCTTTTTCAGTTTGCCGCCTGTAAAGCATACGGCTTTTACCATGCACTCACCGATGTCGAATGCCGTGATTTGTCCGGGCATGGTACAGACACCTCGCTTTCTTCTTTATCCCTATCCGTCAAGCTGTAAAGCTCTTATTCTTCACATTAAAATAAGCTCAAATACGCGCCGATGATCTCGCTGCCGCAAAGGAGCGTGAGAATCACCGCCGCCGAGATGGACGGCCCCCACGGAAAAAGCTTCCCGTCTTCTTCCTCTGCCCCGTCTTCTGTGGTACGTTTTTCCGGGAAGATAAACGCGAAGACGATGCCGAGCACGCACGCGATGAGCAGGCACAGAATGTTCCGTTGCCAGCCGAGAAACAGGCCGGTGAGGAACAGCAGTTTAATATCGCCGCCGCCCATGGCTTCCTTTTGGCGCACTTTTTCGTATAAGAGCACGATGAGCAGTAAACCGCCGCCAACGGCGAAGCCGCCGAGCAGCGCATCCATGAGGTTTTCGAGCACGTTCCCCTGCAAAAACAGGAAAACAACACGCACGACGATCCCCGTCACGATGAAACGGTCCGGGATCATATACCCCTCCAAATCCGTGAATGCAGCGGCGAGCAGCAGGCACGCCAGCAAAATGTATTCAAGGGCTTGGAGCGAAATATCATATTTTAGCACGAGCAGCAAAAACGTAAGCGCCGTTAACACTTCCGCAAAGACATGTCCCGCAGAGAGCTTTGCGCCGCAGTATTTGCAGCGGCCTTTGTGCATGATGTAGCTTAAAACGGGAATTAAATCTCCCGCGCCGAGCACGTGACCGCAGACGTCGCAGTGCGAGCGCCCGTGTAAAACAGATTCGCCGTGGACGATACGCCACGCCATGCAGTTGAGAAAGCTTCCCATGCACGCGCCGAGAATCCCCGTAAGCACACAAATATAAACCGTGAGAGCGGGTGAAACCCAAAGCATACTACGTCCCCTTTTTTATGAAAACCTAAAGTAAAAATCAAAAGAACAGATCATAGGGGAGCCGCAACCCCCGGCCCCTCAATAGATCTGGTTCATTTAAAATGAGTTGTGTTAATTTGCAGTTAGATAAAGAAATTACTTGCCGGCGCCAACAGAAATTGTAACCTTGCCCGTAGCATTGTCGTACTTATAGGAAATGGTGTCACCCTTCTTCCAACCAGTTGTCATAGCAACACCGCCGATAGAAGTACCTGTCTGAGTCTGATTGCCCTGGCAGGTGTAATTATCCTTTGTTTCATCCGCTGTGGACACAGAACCATCCTTGTTAAGCGTGTAAGTAACCGTTGTGTTTGCAGCAGCAAGAGCATTATCAGGATCAAGTACACGAACCATAACGGAAGCATAACCGGAACGAATGTTGGCTTCGTCAGTCGCAATTCTTGCCTTATTCAGAGAAGAAGCAAAGGTCGGGATAGCAATAGCAATGAGGATCGCGATGATTGCAACAACAATCAGCATTTCCATGAGCGTAAAGCCCTTCTTATTCTTCATCTTACGCATTTTGTTCATCATAGGAACCATTCTCCAATTCATTGAAATTTTGCTCGCCCCAAAAACGTACTTTTCGGGGTTCACCATCGAAATTTATGTATTCCGCCGGTTCGGGTTGGATCGCCGACGGGGTACAGCGAAATAAATCAAACGATGCTGCCATACATGGTAAACATCGGCAGGTAAACGGCCAGCAGCAAAATGACGGTGACGACCGCCAAAACAATGGTGATGGCCGGCTCTAACATAGAAAGCAGCCGCTGCGTGAACACCGAGACCTCGTTATCGAAGTAATCACCGATGACGGTGAGCGTTTCTTCCATGTTGCCGGAGCGTTCGCCCACGCCCACCATTTCGGTGAGCAGCTTTGGAAAATACGAAATCTCGTTCATGCAGTCCACCAGACTGCGGCCCTGCTCCACGCCCTGCCGCACTTTGCGGATGGACACCGCGAACATGTAGTTATCTGCCACATTTGCCGTGACCTCCAGCGCCTTTGTAATCGGCAAGCCCGCCGTGAGCATGGTGCTCATGGTGCTTGCAAACTGCGAAGCGGCGTTCAGACTGTGCATTTTTTGGAGCGGTGAGCGCTTTAGCTTGTTTTCCGCAAGGAACGCACGCCCCTTTTCGTTCTTTTTCAGCAGAAGCCTGCCGATGAAGAACGCGAGCACAATCAAAATAAGCGACCACCAGTAGTTCGTGAGAAAATCCGACGTTGCGATGAGCCCCTTTGTGATGCCAGGCAGCTCGGTACCGAGCTCCAGAAACACGCTTGTAAACGCCGGCACGGCTACCACCATAATGATGATGAACACGATGACGGCGACGCAAATGACAATTGCCGGATACGTGAGCGTGCTGATGATCTTCGCTTTCATTTTAGCAGTTTTATCGTAATATTTATGTAGTTTTTCAAAGCATTCTTCCAGTGTACCGGACTGTTCGCCCGCGCGTATGGTCTCAATAAACGTGGTCGGAAAGCCCGTAGCGTTGTTTTCAAAGCTTTGCGCAAGGCTGTAACCGCCGGAGACGTCCTCTGCGACCTTTTTCAGCATTTTTTGCAGCTCTTTGGTGCGCGCCTGTGCCGCAACCATCTCCACACAGTGCACAATGGGCAGACCGGAAGTCAAAATGATGGCGAACTGCGAGCAAATGATGGCAAGCTCCTTGTCTTTGATTTTCTTCGTGCCGATCTGTTTGTTCCAGCTCTGCGTCTCTTTGACTTCTTCTATTTTGGTGATGACGGAGCAGGTCTCGCGCAGCTGCGCGACCGCTTCAAACTCGTTATACGCTTTGATGACGCCGGAAAGCTTTGCGCCGTCCGGGGAAAGCCCTTTGTATTTATAGGTCGTCAAACCCGCTCCCTCGCTTTCTTCCTAAATTCAGCCGCGTCTTCCCTTGGAAAACGCTTCTCGATCTCTGGCGTAGCCGAGCGCCGTTTCATACGTTACGGTGCCCTCGCGCACCATTTTCAGCAGGGCATTATCCATCGTAATGCTGCCGTCCTGCGCGTTCATGGTAATGAAGCTGTCAATCTGCGGGGTCTTACCCTCGCGGATTAAATTCTTGATGGCGCTGTTCACCATCATGACTTCACACGCCGCCGCCCGGCCGCCCGCGCGCTTCGGCAACAGCTGCTGCGAAAGCACCGCACGCAACGTAGTGGAAAGCTGCAATCGAATCTGCCGCTGCTGCCCCTCCGGGAACACGTTCACCATGCGGTCAACGGAATCTGCTGCGGAGTTTGTGTGCAGGGTGGCGAAGACCAAGTGGCCCGTTTCCGCCGCCGTCAATGCGGTCTCAATGGTATTGAGGTCGCGCATCTCGCCGATGAGGATAACGTCCGGGTCCTCACGCAGGATAGACCGCAGGCCGTCTGCGTAGCTTCTGGTGTCTTTGCCGATCTCGCGCTGGTTGATGATGCACTGATCCGGCTCGTAGATGTACTCAATCGGGTCTTCCAGCGTGATGATGTGGCTGCGCCGCGTATGGTTGATGCGATTTAAAATCGCCGCCAATGTCGTGGATTTGCCGGAACCCGTTTCACCCGTGACTAAAATGATGCCGCTGCGGTACTCCGGGAATTCGGAAACGACCGGCGGCAAATTCAGCGCCTCGATCTCCGGGATGGTATCCGCCAAAATACGGATCGCCGCCGAAACCGCCCCCTGCTGGCGGAACAGATTGATTCTGGTTCGCGCTCCGCACGGAAACGTCCGCGCCAAATCAAGCTCGCCGATGCATTCGATCTCGTGGAAAAGGTCGCCCGCAAGGCATTTTGCGTAGTATTCGCAGTCTTCCCACGTGAGGACTTTCTCCGTGAGGTTCTGCACCTTGCCGTCTATGCGGCATTTCACCGGCAGGCCGGTGACAATATGAATATCGGAAGCGCCTTTTTGCTGCGCCTGCGCGATGATTTCGCTGATTTCAAGCATATTAAAACCATCGCCGAAACGCGGCGACTGCGTCCTTTCCGAAAGTTATGAGCAAGTTTTCAACAGATTTTCAGCAGAATGTCAATCCGCTGTGGAATTGATGGCGCGCGCGGCTTCCGCTGCGCTGATCTCGCCGCGCAAAACAAGGTTACGGCAATTTTCGCGCATCGTGACAAAATTATTCTCCGCTGCTGCCCTTGAAAGCGCATCGTACTTTGCGCCTTCTGTAACCATGCGGCGAATGCGCCCGTTGAGCATGAAGATTTCAAAGACGGCACGGCGACCCTTGTAGCCGGTGTGGTAGCACTCCTGACAGCCCTCGCCGCGGTAGAACTGCACGTTGGCGTCCTCCGGCAGGCCGAGCATGGCAAGCTCCTCCGCCTCCGGCCTATACGCCTTCTTGCAGTGCGGACAGACCTTGCGCACAAGGCGCTGGGAAATGACGCCGCGCAGCGCGCTGGAAATGAGGTACGGCTCTACGCCGATATCGACCAGGCGGTCGATGGCGGAAACGGCGTCGTTCGTATGCAAGGTGGAAAGCACCAAATGGCCTGTAATAGCAGCACGAATGGCAATGGCGCCCGTCTCGCCATCGCGAATCTCACCGACGGAAATGACATCCGGGTCCTGACGCAAGATGGCGCGCAGTCCTGTCGCAAACGTCATGCCGGTCTTTTCATTGATCTGGCACTGGTTAACGCCCGGAATGTTGTATTCCACCGGGTCCTCCAGCGTCATGAGGTTCGTTTCCTCATTTGCAAGCTCCTGTAGCATGGCGCACATCGTCGTGGATTTACCGGAACCGGTCGGGCCCACAATCAAAATCACGCCGCTGCTGTTTTTGAGCAGTGCATCGTACTTTTGCAGATCTGTGCCCTCAAGGCCGATGGACTGCTTCGTGATCGTATGCCCGGATTTATCGAGCAAACGCAAAACAACCTTTTCGCCGTAGATCGTCGGCATGGACGAGATACGCAGGTCGATCTCGTGGTGACGTACCTGCACCATGGCACGGCCGTCCTGCGGGATCTTACGCTCGGAAATATTCATGCCACCCATGATTTTCAGGCGGGAAATAACGTTGCTCTGCAAATTTGCGGGCACGGTCAAAATCTTTCTCAAAATGCCGTCGATACGCATGCGCACCACCATTTCGCCCTCCTGCGGCTCAAGGTGGATGTCGCTCGCGCGCTCCAAAAAGGCGCGCTCAATGACGGAGTTTACAAAGCGGATCGTCGGCGCGGCAGACGCGTTGCCGGCATCCGTCTGGTTCATCTGCACCGGCACGATATCCGGTGTGGATGTGCCGACCTCTCGCTTCATTTCTTCAATGGCGCGGGCCGTGCCTTCGCTGCCGTACAATGTGCCGATGGCCTGCTCGGTCGCGCGGCGCGTGGAGATCATCGGCACAACGCGTTTATGCGAAGCGGCCTTAATCTCTTCCTGCGCAACGAAGTTCAACGGATCGCTCATGGCAACAAAGAGCTCGTCTTTTACAAGCTTTACCGGCACCACGTTGTATTTTTTCGCGATGGCGCGCGGCACAAATTTGGCGAGCTCCAACGGAATAGAGATCGCCGTTAAATCGATGAAATCGACGCCGAGCTGCATTTGCAGTGCTTCAATGAGCTGCCGCTCCGTGATGATATTACTTTCAATCAGAACGTCGCCGAGACGTTCTTTCTTCTGCTTTTGAATGGTCAGCGCTTCTTCAAGCTGTTCCTGCGTAATGGCACCTGCCGCAATCAGCAGATCGCCAAGCCGCATATAAGCCATGGAACGTCCTCCCTTTCTAAACCGAGCTTCGTATTTCGTATATTTATGCTGCTTTTCGCATAATCGAGCAGTTTTATAGGCTTAAAATGCGAAAGCCGCGTCTGAAATTCTCATTTTCTGCATAATTCGCGCTATTATTTTATCATATCAACACTATGATTTCAACCTTCATGTGGAGAAAACTTCTACAGGAATTCATCTTATTTTCAGAATCAATTTATGAAATTTCTGCACATTGGTGTTTTGGTAGGAACAGACACACTGCAGCCCATAAAAAGGCGGCGGCGCAACCGCTTTTAAAGGCACGCCGCCGTTTTATGGCTTTTATCGGCTATTTTTCTTGCAATATTTGCGCACCGCTTTTGTGATCTTTTCAAGGTCGAGCGGCTTTGTGAGGTGCTCGTTCATACCGGCTTTGCGGCTGCGGGCGGCGTCGTCGGAAAACGCGTTTGCCGTCATGGCGAAGATCGGCACGGTCTCCGAATCCGGGCGGTCGAGCGCGCGGATCTTCTCTGCCGCCTCCAAACCGTTCATCACGGGCATCATGATGTCCATTAAGATGAGATCATACGTACCCGGGGCCGAGGCTTTGAATTTCTCCAGACCCTCTGCGCCGTTCCATGCTTTTGTGACCTCGGCGCCGCTGTCCTCAAGCAGGAACGCCGCAATCTCCATGTTCACTTCGTTATCCTCCACAAGCAGCACATGCAGCCCGCGGAACACGGTGGTATCGATCTCTTCCTCCGGCTTTTCGGCATCAGACGGCGCGGGGTCGAGCTTCAGCGGAATCTCCGTGATGAATGTGGTGCCCACGCCCTTTTCGCTGACCACGGTGACGGTGCCGCCCATGGCATCGACGAGTTTTTTCACGATGGAAAGGCCAAGCCCCGTACCCTGATACGTAGTGCGTGCACCGGAATTTTCCTGCGAGAACGGCTCAAACATATGCTTTTGGTATTCTTCGCTCATGCCGCAGCCGTTATCTTCACAGATAAAGCGGTAGCGAACGGTGTTCTCTGTTTGTGAAACGATGCTGCACGTAGCATGTACATAGCCGCCGGCTCTGCCATACTTGATGGCGTTGCCGCCGATGTTTTGAAAGATCTGTCTTAAATGCAGCGGGCTACCGATGACATGCTTTTCGCGCTTATCTTCCATTGTGAGGGTACACGTAATACCGCGCGCCTGCGCTTGCGTGGAGAGCAGCACGCCCACATCGTGCAGCAGCTCGTTCAAATTGAACGGCACTTCCTCAAGCTGCATTTCGCCGGATTCCAGCTTGCTCATATCGAGCACATCGTTTACAAGCTCTAAAAGAAAATCTGAAGACCGCATAATCTTTTCGCGGCATTCCGCCTGCTTTTTCGCGTCATTCGGGAAACGGTCGGCAATCTGTACCATGCCGCGGATGCCGTTGATCGGCGTGCGGATGTCATGGCTCATGCGGCGCAGGAAATCCGTTTTGGCGGCGTTTGCAAGGGTAGCTTCCTCTGCTGCGCGGCGCAGGTTTTCCTGATATTCCATATCGCGCTCCTTTTGCTTCGAAACATCGCGGAACAAAAGCATGAGTGAGCTCGGCTTTTCCCGGTGCGTAAAGCGGCGCTGCGGCACAAGAAGCAGCTGGTACCACTTGCCCTCCACATTTTCCATTGTGAAGCCGTCAAAAGCCTTGCCCTCTAAGCGCTGCTGAGCGGTATCGAGGTCCGTAAACGCACGGAATTCCTCCCGGTACGCCTCGGCTACGCACTCGGTGTTAAACTTTTCCAGCATGGCTTTTGCGCTTAAAATACCGTTTGTGACTGCTTTCATGCGCTCACTCTGCACAATGGGCTCCCATGTATCGTCCTGCGGGTGAATGAGCAGGTTTGACAGGTAAATGCTCGAAATGGCGCTGACAAGGTGGTATTCTTTTTCCATACGCAGCAGACGGCGCTTTTTACTGTACTGCCGCCAAATAAGGTACCCCATGCCGCAAAACAGATAGATTGCCGTAAACAGCAGCATCCAACCGCGGCGACTTGCGTAGACTACGCGACTCGGGAAAAAGGCATACAAATAATAATCTCTGTACTGGGTGAACATACCGTACCATGTGCCGCTGTCGTTTTTTAATTGCAGCAATGTGTCCGGTGTAAGTTGCTCCCCTCCAACGAGCACGTCAGCAATAGGATAATACTGCACAAGTATGTTCTCCAGCTGCTCGCAATTCGTGCTGATAACGCGCATGCCATCCGTGATGACGACGGTCACATCCTGCCGGAACATTTCAGCATCCAGCATAGTGGAGAGAGAAAGCTCATTTTTATCGTTTTGAAAGCGCGTGATATCCGTATAGCAAATAACGAGGCCCGGTTTATCCTGCCGTGCGGAAATGGCGTAGTTATACGTATTGTCGTTTAAACAGATCTGGTCGGCATAGGTTTTCTGCGGATAGTGCAAAATATCCGCCGCATTTTTGTCCCCTATTATCTGGCTGAGCAGCAGACTTTCATCCTTGCCCGCTTTGTCGTAATGAGCCAGCACGGAGAAATTTTCATCCAAAACAAAAATGCCGGTCAAATACTGAAATTTCGCATAGCTCTGTAAGCGGTTTTCGTTTAAAAGCGCATCTTCCTCTTCGTAACGGTACGCCGTCAGTGTTTTGACTTTAGTCAAAACATCCTGCAGCGCTTCGGTGGTATTGGCCAAGCGGTAGTTGTCGTACTTGCGGCAGTTCGTCTGCATAAAAGCGAGTACGTCCTCAACATCCGCTTTCGCCTTGTTCTGTTCATACTGTGTTACGCCTGCAAATACCGGCAGCAGCACAACACAGCCGAGAAGAAGCGTGACCATCCACCGCATGACCGTTTCCATGCTCGGCTTATGGAGCTTCGGTTTTGTTTTTCCCTTGAACTTCGGCATCATTCGGTACCTCCGTTCACATTTTTTTCGGCATCTAACCCATATTTTTTCACAATAGCGGCCATTGTGCCGTCTTCGCGCATTTCAAGCAACGTCTGCGTCAGCTTTTCCGCCAGTACTGCATCGCCGTCCGGTTTAAATGCCACGCCCACGGCGTCGCTGTACATGTTCATGTTGAGGTAGCGGTAGCCGTCCGGGTATTCGTCCGTATATAATCTCAGCGAGCTTTCATGCCCGATGGCCGCATCCGTATAGCCCTTGCGCAGCGAAGTAAACACCTCGCCCATCGTGCTGAATGTGGAAAGGTCCGTAATCTCCGGCAAATTCGGGTTCAGCCCTTTTAAAATGATCTCCTCGCTTATAGAGCCGGCCTGCACCGCCACGCACTTTCCGGCAAGGTCTTCCAGTGTTTCAATCTCGCTGTCCGCCGGCACCACGACCACGCGCTGCGTGTACATATACGGCCCTGCCCAAATAAACTTATCTTCGTTGCCTTCCATCGTCAGGCAGCACCAAAGGCAATCCACATAGTCTTCATTCAAAAGCTCAAAGCCCTTGTCGATATCGAGCTCCACGAAGATCGGCTCATACCCGATACGCGCACAGGCTTCCTCGGCAATCTCCACGTCGATGCCGGTATAGTTGCCGCCGATATTGCGGTAAAAATACGGCGCATACGTTGTGCCGCCGATACGTATTTTCGGTTTTTCCGTCTCCGGTTGCTGTGCCGTATCGCTGCATGCGCAAAGCAGCGCCATAAGCGTGGCAAAAAGCAAAAGGATACAAGCCTTTTTTCGCATATTTTTCCCTCTGTTTTCTATGTGATGTGATTTGAATACGGCACTCCAAAACTGCTGTTTTTCGGGGCTGAGCCACCGTTGCTTTTCTCAAAATGCGCTCTGATTTATAGATTTAGTATAGCGTACTTTCCGCTGATTTTCAATTATTTTTTGTGTTCTGTGCATAAATAACTTGTTTTTCTGCATTTTCGACGCGACGTGTGCGTAAAGACAATTCTAATGTGTGAAAAGCCGGAAGAATCTGTGCATTTTATCTTGTTTTCTGTACCTTATTATGCTAAAATCAAGTCAAAAGCACTAGTCTTTACGAAACCCCAAACCGCTATAGAAAAGGAGTTGCAACTATGAGGTATCTCGATAAACGTGTGGAGCGCATTTGTGATGAGCTTTACCGTCTGCGCATCGTGCAGCGCATGGAATGGACGGAACGCGGCCCCGTGCGCGCAACTCTCGAGACTGAGCGCAAGGTCAGCTGTTCGGTCATCTGCCAGAAAATTCACTTCTACGCCGCGTGCCCGCGCATCGACTTTGAGACAACGGTCGACTGGAAAGAGCACCAGCACCTCCTGAAAGCCCACTTCCCGATGGACGTACACACAGACGAAGCAACATTTGAGATTCAGTTCGGCAACGTGACGCGCAAAACACATCAGAACACGAGCTGGGATCAGGCACGCTTTGAGAGCTGCGGCCAAAAGTGGATCGATGTTTCCGAGGGTCACTACGGCATCAGCCTGTTAAACGACTGCAAATACGGTCACTCCGTGCACAACGGCGAAATGGCGCTGACGCTCATCAAATCCGGCACAGAGCCGAACCCTGTCGCCGATCAGGAGATGCACGTATTCACCTACGCGCTCTATCCGCACGCCGAAACATGGCGCAGCGCGGAGACCGTAGCGCAGGCGTACTTCCTGAATCAGCCTGTGCGCGCCACCGCAGGCGGCATAGCAGGCGAAGCGTACTCTCTCGTGAGTGTGGACGCCAAAAACGTCATTTTGGAAACCGTCAAGCAGGCGGAAGACGGCGACGGCGTGATCGTGCGTCTGTACGAATGTGAAAACGCCCGCACAACGACAAAACTGCATTGGAACCGCCCCTTCGCTTCCGTTACGGAGTGTGACTTGCAGGAGAATGCGCTCACGGATGTCCCGGTCGAAGGCGGAACATTCAAATTCACCATCAAGCCGTATGAGGTCAAGACGTTCCGCATCCGTTAATCAAAAATAAAGCACCGGCGGCTGTACCCGAGTTGGGCGCAGCCGCCGGCTTATTTTATGAGGTGATATGTTTTGAGGAGCGCCACGCGCCGCTTGCCGATCTCGACACTTTTTCTAAGACTCGTACGGTTTTGAATGCTTTCCTTACCGTAGCGTATAAGCCGCCTTCCCCATGCGGCAGGCAAGCTATGCGGCGCGCAATGCAGCGCTTTTGCAGAGGGGAACGCCGCACGCAGCACGGGAAAGCGCTCGCGTTTTCCTGCATTCTGCACAGCCGCCGCGTGCAGCGTCATGTTCGCACTGTGCAAGCGGCTTTTTTCTGCCGCACCGTGCACGCCGCCTATCAAAATATCCTCCAAAAGCGCAGTTTCATTCGGCGCAGGGTGCACGCGAAGCAGCGCTAAGCTTTCCGTTTTCTCAAAGCCGAGATATTTCTCGCCGATTTCAAAGAGCGCCGTCAAAAATTCGAGTGCCGAAAGCTTTTCGCAGCAGCGGCGCAAATACAGTTTGTCAAGCTCCTTTTCATGCTTTTCGGCAAACAACAGCAAATCACACACCGCGCGGATGCCGCACCCGCCGTGCAGAAAGTGCTTTAAGCTGTGGCACAAAAGGTACAAAAACGTCTCGTTCGCGCCAAACGTATAAATTTCTTCGCCCTGCACGGAAACGGTTTCCGTGCGCAGCTTTTCATGCGCAAAAAAAGCGTTCATATGCCCATACGCATCGTTTTCCGGGAACGCCGCGCCGTGCAGTTCTAAAACGAGCGGACTGCCGGGCAGGTAAAATGTCTGTTCAAGCGGATCGACACTCTCCCCCGCTGTGCGGCAGCCGAGCCGCAATAAAGCATTGCGTGTGCGGTCAAATTCACCCGAAACCGCCAGTAAATCGACATCCGAAAACAGCCGCAGCTCCGGCTTCGGGTACAGCGCAGCGCACACCGGGCCTTTCAGCACGAGCGGATGCAATTTCATTTCGCGCAGCTTGCTGTAAAGCTGTAAAAATACCTGCGTTTTCAAAATCTGCTCTGCCGTTTGGCAAAACGCCATTTGCCGCGCAGCTTTCAATGCCTTGCCGCACGCATCAAGAACAAGCGGCAGCACGCCGTGGCGCACCGCCTGGCGCAAAAACTCCGTCTGTGTTTCCTGCGGCAGCACACCGAGCGCCGCTTTTTCGTTATGTATCGCTGCTTTCAACGCGTTTAAAAGCAAACTATCCGCCTGTTTCATCGCCTGCTCCTTTTACTCGTCCGATATGCCCAAAGTATAGCAGGACAAAAACGCGCAATAAAACGAAAAAAGGCGCCCGCCGTGAAAAATCACAAGCGAGCGCCTCTTATGTTATCTCAAGCTAAAGTTCGTTTTATGTACGAATTACATCGTAACAAAGACAAACTTAATGACGAAGAGCGCAGCGATAATGGTGATACCGATGTCGTTCTTCTTGTACTTACCGGTGAAGAGCGTGATGAGCACATAAGCGATCGCGCCGATACCGATACCGTTGGAGATAGAGTAGGTCAGCGGCATCATGATGAGAGCGAGGAACGCCGGAACAGCGCTGCGCAGGTCGGACATATCGACCTTTGCGAAGCCCTTCATCATCAGAACGCCGACATAGATGAGTGCCGGAGCCGTAGCGCAGGTCGGAACAAGAGAAGCGACCGGGCTGAGGAACAGGCAAACCGCGAAGCAAATTGCAACAACAAGGCTCGTAAGGCCGGTTCTGCCGCCAGCGCCAACGCCAGCAGCGGACTCAACGAACGTGGTGCAGGTAGAAGTACCGCAAACAGCGCCCGCAACCGTTGCAACGGAGTCGCTGGTCATGCACTGGTTAACGTTGATCGGATCGCCGTTCTTATCCAGCATGTTTGCCTGAGAAGCGGTGCCGTACAGGGTGCCGATGGTGTCGAACATATCGACGAGGCAGAACGTAACGATGAGCATGATTGCGGAGAAGATGCCGCCGAGCTCAGAGCCTGTAAACGCACGCTTCCATGCGTCAGCCTGGAACACACCGGTGATGCCGATGGAGCCGAAATCCTTAAAGGTCTGGCCGATCTGGCTCATGTCGAAGGTCGGGGTCGTGCCGGAAAGGAGATAGTACAGAACGGAAATGCCTGCGATGCTGATGAGCACGCCGCCCTTGACGTTGTGCTTTTCAAGAATTGCGATGACGAGCAGACCGAGGAATGCGAGGATGGCCGGCATAAATGCCTTTGCACCTTCAACATCCGCAAAGAATGCGCCTGCCTTCAGTGCGCCGTGGATATCAACGAACTGAACGAGCGTGTACTGGTTAGTCTGGATGATGCCGACATTCTGGAAGCCGAGGAAAGCGATGAACAGACCGATACCGGCCGGGATTGCTTTCTTGAGGCAGTCCGGAAGAGCCTTTGCAACCTTGACACGGAGACCCGTGACAGAGAACAGCAGGAAGACAATACCGGAAACCAGAATGATGACGAGGCCTGCATGGTAGCCCTTGATGACGTCGCCGCCGGAGATGATTTCCGGCAGAATGAAGGATACGAAGAAGAAGGAGTTCAGACCCATGCCGCAAGCCTGTGCAAACGGCATCTTCGCATACAGAGCCATCAGCAGCGTACCGATGATTGCTGCCAGAATGGATGCGACATACACAGCGTTCCAAATCTGCTGGAAGGCCGGGTCGGCATCCGGAGCCAGATGGTTGAAGCTAACAATCTGGTTCGGGTTCGTGACTACGATGTAAGCCATCGCGAAGAACGTCGTGAGACCGGCAATGATCTCTGTGCGGACGTTCGAGCCACGCTCGGAAATTTTGAAGAATTTGTCCAAGGATGTTCACTCTCCTATAAATTAAAGAATTTCCTGTTCTTCGTTTTTTTGACCAGTTATGGTTTGCACACATCGGAAAAACAGGAATTGTTACCTATAGTATAGCCTCTAATTTTGCGAAAATCAAGAGAAAACCGAATAAAAAGTCACATTTTGTTCATAAGCTGTTTATGATTTGGAAAAAAAGAGTTTTTTGTGCATTTCGGCTAAGGCTATCCTGTATTTTGCTGTTTTTCTCGAATTGCACTGCCGTTTTTGCGTTTTAAAATGCGCTTCTTTTTGATCACCTATAAAGTTTTCATGAATATGCCCCTATCGCTTGCTTTTTTATGCTGTTCCATGCTATACTGATTTATATGCCGCGCGCGGGGAATCCGCGCGAAAGAAAGGAAAGTGTTCCCGAACCATGAACCTACTCACAAAGCTGTTCGGTAGCTACAGCAAGAAAGAATTAAAGCGCATTGAACCGCTTAAGCAAGCGGTGCTCGCGCTCGATGACAAATACACAAAAATGACAGATGAGGAGCTGAAGGGCCAGACCGCCGTGTTGAAAGAGCGCCTCTCCCTTGGCTCTTCCCTTGACGACATCCTGCCCGAAGCGTTTGCAACGTGCCGTGAAGCCATGTGGCGCGTGCTCACCATCAAGCCGTTCCCGGTACAGATTATCGGCGGCATCATTTTGCATCAGGGTCGCATCGCCGAGATGAAGACCGGCGAAGGCAAGACGTTCACCGCCGCCCTCCCGGCGTACCTCAACGCTTTAAACGGCAAGGGTGTGCACATCGTCACCGTCAACGATTACCTTGCAAAATATCAGGGCGAAATGATGGCGCGTGTGTTCAACTACCTCGGTCTCACCGTAGGCCTTGCCATCCCCGGCATGGAGCCGGACGAAAAGAAAAAAGCCTACGCCTGCGACATCACATACGCAACGAACAATGAGATCGGCTTTGACTACCTGCGTGACAACATGGTCACCTACAAAGAGCGCAAGGTGCAGCGCGGCCATAACTTCGCCATCGTGGACGAGGTGGACTCCATCCTCATCGATGAGGCGCGTACCCCGCTCATCATTTCCGGTCAGGGCGAGCAGTCCACGGAGCTTTACAACGTCGCCGACCGCTTCGCAAAGACCCTGCGCCCCATCCGCGTGGCGGAGACGAACGAAAAGGAAGACAATGACGAGATCTACGAGGATTACGATTATATCATCAACGAAAAGCAGAAGACCGCAACGCTCACCAAGCGCGGCGTAAAAAAAGCCGAGCAGTTCTTCAGCTTGGAAAACCTCACGGACCCGGACAACATCACCATTCAGCACCACATCAATCAGGCAATCAAGGCGAACGGCATCATGCAGCGCGATATCGATTACGTCGTGCGCGACGGCGAAGTCATCATCGTTGATGAATTCACCGGCCGTCTGATGTACGGCAGACGCTACAACGAAGGTCTGCACCAGGCCATTGAAGCGAAGGAAGGCGTGAAAATCGCGCGCGAAAGCAAAACGCTTGCAACCATCACGTTCCAGAATTTCTTCCGCCTTTACAACAAGCTCTCCGGCATGACCGGCACGGCCATGACCGAGGAATCCGAGTTCAGCGAAATTTACAAACTGGACGTTGTAGAGATTCCGACAAACAAGCCGATGATTCGTGAAGACTGCCCGGACGTTGTTTACAAAACCGAAAAGGGCAAGTTCAATGCCGTTATCAACGACATCATCGAGCACCACGAAAAAGGCCAGCCGGTGCTGGTCGGTACCATCACGATTGAAAAATCCGAGCAACTCAGCGCCATGCTGAAGCGCCGCGGCATCAAGCACGAAGTGCTGAACGCAAAGTACCATGAAAAAGAAGCCGAAATCGTCGCACAGGCAGGCCGTAAGGGCGCCGTGACCATCGCAACAAACATGGCCGGCCGTGGTACGGATATTCTGCTCGGCGGTAACGCAGAGTTCATGGCGCGTGCCGAAATGCGCCGCATGCAGTTCTCCGAGGAGCTCATCGGCGAGGCTTCCGCCTACGGCTACACGGACGATGAAGAGATTTTGAATGCCCGCAAGACCTTTGCGGAGCTCAACAAAAAATACAAAGCGGAGATTGCGCCGGAGGCAGAGGAAGTTCGCAAGCTCGGCGGCCTGTACATCATCGGCACGGAGCGCCACGAATCTCGCCGTATTGATAACCAGCTGCGCGGCCGTGCGGGCCGTCAGGGCGATCCCGGTAAGAGCCGCTTCTACATCTCTCTTGAAGACGACCTCATGCGTCTGTTCGGCGGCGACCGCATCCAGACCATTATGGACCGCTTGAATGTGGACGAGGACATGCCGATCGAAGCGTCTATCCTCTCCAACACCATCGAAAACGCACAGAAGAAGGTCGAAGGCAGAAACTTTGCCATTCGCAAGAACGTTCTGCAGTATGACGACGTGATGAACCGCCAGCGCGAGATCATCTATGAGCAGCGCGACCGTGTGCTGAACGGCGACAATGTGAAGCCGCAGATTATGTCCATGATCGATCAGGCCATCGAAGCGAATGTCAAGCGCTTCTTGCCGGAGAACACCCTGCACGACGACTGGGATCTCCGCGGTCTGCGCGACCACTACCTCGGCTGGATGGTCAATCCGGATGAGCTGCACTATGAGGGTCAGGCGTTTGAGGATCTCGAGCAGCAAACGGTCATCGATTTTCTCAAGGAGCGTGCGCACAAGCTTTACGACCTGCGTGAGAAGGCGTTCACCCCGCCGATCATGCGTGAAGTGGAGCGCGTGGTGCTGCTGAAGAACGTCGATACGCAGTGGATGGATCACATCGATGCGATGGATGAGCTCCAGAAGGGTATCCGCCTGCGCGCCTACGGCCAGCAAGACCCGGTCATTGCATACCGCGAAGAGGGCTTTGACATGTTTGACGCGATGATCGACACGATCCGCGAGAATACCGCCCGCATGATTCTGACTGTGCGCCTGAAGACGCCGGAAGCACCGAAGCGTGAAGCCGTCGCCAAGGAGACCGGCACAACATCCTCCGATACGCCGGCCGTCAAGCAGCCGGTGCGCAAAAACGGCAAAAAGCCCGGCAGAAACGACCCGTGCCCGTGCGGCAGCGGCAAGAAATACAAGAAATGCTGCGGCAGAAATGAATCCTAATTCATGATCAAATCTATGAAAGACTTAGCTTCTTTACATTTAGATAATCACGACAGCCGTTTGAAGTACTACCATCTGTTCATGACCATGCCGGCGAAAACGGAAATTCCGCATTATGATCTGCCCGCGGGGTATTCGTTCACAACCTACACCCCCGGCGACCGCGATACGTGGATTGAGATTGAAAAATCGGCGAAAGAGTTTTCGACTTTTGAGGAAGGCGTGGACGCGTGGCAGCGCTACTACGGCAAGCACGAAGACGTTCTGCCCGACAGAATGTTCTTCATCGTCGACCCGAACGGCAAGAAGGTTGCGACCGCAACGGCGTTTTTCGATGAAAAGCTGCCCGGTGGCTGGCTGCATTGGGTTTCCGTAAGCCGCGACGCGCAAGGCAAGGGACTTTCCCGCCCGCTCATCGCGCACACGCTGCACCGTTTGCAGGCGCTCGGCTACAAAGAGCTGTTCGTGCCCACCCAGACCACCACATGGGTCGCCGCAAAGCTGTACCTTGATTTCGGCTTCCGTCCCGTGCCGGAGAATTTGGAAGAAAATCATTTCGGTTGGCGCATGCTGAAAACGCTGACCGACCACCCGGCATTAAAAGAGCTGGAACCCGTCGAGGTTGACGAATTACTGAATAAATAAGAAAGCGACCGCTTTTCGAGTATTCGGAGAGCGGTCGTTTTGTATTCTTAAAATTGAATACACATTGTAAATTCTTATTAGTTTTGTTAATAATTTAAGTTCGCATCATTTTTCTTGAAAATTCCAACAATTATTATTGACATATAAGTTTTAAAATGTTAATATTTTATTGAAAAATAAAAAAGGTGTGATTTCAATGTATGAATAAGCGCTTTGCTTTTTTCCTCAGTATTTTGCTCTTGCTTTCCGGCTGCGCGGCGCACAAGGTCGATGTGCCCGCACTCGAATTCGGCGGCACAGAGGGCGACGTTTCCGTGCTGCGGCTCTATTTTGACGCCGACTCCCCTGTTTTTCTTGAAAACGGGTTCACCGACCTCAGCGCTCTGTACGTCACCGGGCAGTACAGGCACGTATTTGACCTTGAGGTGCTCGAAACGACGGATACGGAGACCATTTACGAGTTGCCGCGAAGCTACGACCTGCTCGACAATGTGATGGGCATTTTGATTTACAGCGATTACGCTTATGCCGCCGTGCGTGAGGACAGCAATTTGCGCCTGCATCCGCTTTCCCCCGGTGCGCCGGAGAAAACTTGGGAGGATTTTTACACCGCCGCGCAGAGCTATGCCAAAACGCACTCCGAGCTTTCGGGCGTGGAAAACTACGGGTTCGATTAAATTTAATTTTAGCATGACAAAAGCCCTACCGGGAATTTTCTCGGCAGGGCTTTGCTGTTGCTGTTTACTTTTCCAGTGCCTCGCAGCGCTCGTAAATTTCAAACGCGGCTCTGGCGTTGTGGTACGGGCACTTCCACGGGCCGCACAGCAGGTGTGAATTTTCCTCGTCCGGGGAATTTTTACCGCTTGCAAACCACTCGCCCGCCGGGCCGTTGATGATTTCGGCTTTGATGTATGCCCAGCTCTTCAGCGCGGAATCGAGATACTTTTCGTCGCCCGTAATCTGCCATGCGTTCACGCTGCCGACAACGGCTTCCGCCTGCACCCACCAGACCTTATTCGGCACAGCGATGCCGCCTTCTTCGTGACCCTCGTCAAACAGACCTCCGTCCGTATCCATGCCGTGGCTCAGCGTGAAGTTCACCATGTTGATGGCGACCTCCTTCGCTTCCTCAAGGAGCTTTTCCGCACGGGCTTTATCTGCGCCGTACTTTTCGAGCACTTCGGCAGCTTCCGTCAACAGCCAGGAACCCTCAATGTCATGGCCAAACGAAACCTCGCCCGGCAGCGGCTCCATTTTATCGTTGAAGAACATGACAAAATGGTGGTGCTCGGTGTCGTAAATTCTGCGTGCGGTGATCTCGATGAGGTTCACAAGACTCTCCTCCACGCAGGCATCGTGGCGAATACGGAAGTAGCACGTCATCGGCTCCAAAATGTGGATGTGCGTGTTCATGGAAAGGTTGCCTGCCTCTGTAATGGCGCCGTTGCTGCTGCCCGTGCCGCGTGCGTTTTCAAGGTAATAGTTGCCCTCTTTGCACTCGTTTTCGATGTAATCATACGTCATATCGGCATACCTGCGTGCTTCCTCGCTGCCCGTTGCGCGGACGTACTCGGAGAACGCATACAGCAAAAAGCCCTGGCCGTAGGTCATTTTCGTGTCGTCTTCCACAGAGCCGTCTGCATGCAGCATCCAGAAACCGCCGCCATTTTTGTGGTCCCAGAAGCGCTCAACGATGTAGTTAAACGCGCGGTCGGCGAGCTCCTTATACTTCTCGTCGCCGAAAATGCGGTACGCGCCCGCAAATGTCCACAGCAAACGTGCATTCAGCACGAGGCCCTTGGACGCGTCCTTGTGAATAACCTTATCAACCGTCACGGCGCCGTAAAAGCCGCCGTTTTCGTGATCGATGGTATATTGCTCCCAGAACGGGAAAATAGAACCGTGCAGCAAATCCTCTTTCATTTCATCGCGCAGCTTTAAAAGTTTTTCCATCACTTTCACCCTTCCAAATCACTATAAATTTAAAGCAGCGACCCGGCTGAACGAAGCCAAAAGCCGCTGCTTTACAATCAATATTTGTCCAAAATACAGTCCAGAACACTGACTTCTTTGCCGTTTTTCAGGTAGACGCGTGTGACACGCTTTGAGATGTCGCACACCACTTCGTAGTGGATTGTCTCCATGATGCCGGCAATTTCCGCCGCGGTGATCTCATCCTCGCCGTCGCGGCCGATGAGCGTTACGGTGTCCCCTACCTTCGCCTGCGGCACGGCGGAAACATCCACCATGCACTGATCCATGCAGACTTTACCTAAAATCGGGCAGCGCGTGCCGTGAATGAGCACACTGCCGCGGTTCGAAAGCCTGCGGGAGTAGCCGTCCGCGTAGCCGACTGGAATGGTCGCGACGCGCATGCGTTCCTTTGCGGTAAATGTGCGGTCATAACTGATGTCCGATCCGGGCTCAATCTCCTTCACGTGCGAAATGACGGAGTGCAGGCTGAGCACCGGGCGGAAATCCGCGTGATGCTCCACGCTGAGCGACGGTTCCATGCCGTATAAAATCACGCCCGCACGCACCATATCGAGGTGCATCTCGGGGTAATCGAGGATTGCACCGCTGTTCGCGCAGTGGTGAATTTTAAACGTGATGCCCTGCTTTTCAAGCTCCGCGATGAGCGCCATAAAGCACGAGAACTGCTTCAAGGTAAATGCCTTGCCATTCTCGCCACCATCTGCCACGGCAAAATGCGTGAAGATGCCCTCCGGGATAAGCCCCGGGCGGCGGCATGCTTCTGCCACAACGCTTACGGCCTCTTTGTCGCGCTCAATGTCCTGAAAATAGAACCCGAGGCGGCTCATGCCGGTATCGACCTTGACGTGAATCTTCACCTTAACGCCGCTTTTTACGGCGTTTTCGGAGAGCGCCGCGCAGTATTCTGCAGAATACGCGCACTGCGCAATGTCGTTTTCGGCAAGCACGTCTGCGGCTTCCGCCGGGGTATAGCCCAGCACGAGCAGCGGCAGCTTGATGCCCGCACGACGCACCTGCAAGGCTTCCTCAATGTTGGAAAGCGCCAGCCAGTCTGCGCCGAGGGCTTCGTATTCCTCTGCCATGCGCACCGCGCCGTGCCCGTAGGCATCTGCCTTAATCACACAGCAGACCATCGACCGGTTGCCGACATAGCGGCGAATTTCCTTAAAATTGTGCGCCGCCGCATCGAGGTCGATCTGCGCCCATGTTCTTTTCTGTAAAATGTCCATAACCAAATTGTCCTTATACGCGGCTGCGCGGGCAGCATTTTGCCCGCGCATACCGGAATTTTATAAGGCGTTTCTGCCTTTTATTACTTGAAGTAACGCACGCCGCTCTCAAAGATCTGCTGATCCTTTTCGCCCGGCACGTTAAAGTAGAGGTTTTCGCCCTTGCGTTCACTGTGGCCCATCTTGCCGAAGACGCGGCCGTCCGGGCTTGTGATGCCCTCAATGCCGCACACGGAGCCGTTCGGGTTCCATGTGATGTCGCCGCTCACCTTGCCGCACGGCGTGGTGTACTGCGTGGCGATCTGGCCGTTTTCGATGAGCTTTTTCAGCGCTGCGTCATCCGCTACAAAGCGGCCCTCACCGTGGGAGACCGGGATGGCGAAGACATCACCTGCGTTGACGCCGGAGAGCCACGGAGACTTCGTGTTTGTCACGCGCGTGTAGACCATGCGGGAAACGTGGCGGCCGAGCGTGTTAAACGTCAAGGTCGGATCGTCGTCCTTGAGGTCCACGATCTTGCCGTAGGTGACAAGACCGAGCTTGATGAGCGCCTGGAAGCCGTTGCAGATGCCGAGCACAAGACCGTCGCGCGTGTCGAGCAAGTCCGTGACCGCCTGTGCGATCTTCGGATTGCGGAACGTTGTCGCGATGAACTTTCCGGAACCTTCCGGCTCGTCGCCGCCGGAGAATCCGCCCGGGATCATGATGATCTGGGAGGAGCGGATTGCCTTTTCCATGCGGTCGATGGTGTATTCGATGTCCTTTGCGCAGAGGTTCTGCACAACAAGAATCTCGGTCTCTGCGCCCGCCTTTTCAAACGCACGCTTCGTGTCGATCTCGCAGTTGGTGCCCGGGAATACCGGGATGAATACCTTCGGCTTTGCGACGCGGATGACCGGGGAGCCGGTGTACTTGTGGTTATCGAGCGGCACATCATATTCTACGGCGACGGTCTCCGCTTTATTCGCGAAGATTTTTTCGAGCTTGCCGTTCCAGGTCTCAATGAGGTCGTCCAAGTCGAGCGCTTTGCCGTTCAGCTCAATCTTTGCCGTATCGGTAACGGTGCCGAGCACAACAGCGTCGAATGTATTCTTGACGCTCTCAAGTGCATCTGCCGGAACTTCCACGACGAGTGCGCCAGCCTTCGGGGCAAAAAGCAGCTCTGCGTTTTCGGCAGTCTTCTCGAACTTGAAGCCGAGCTTGTTGCCGAACGCCATCTTTGCAACGGCAGCAGCCGCGCCGCCTTCCTTGACGACGTGTGCGGAAAGAACAGAGCCGTCCGCGATTTTTGCAAGCACGTTCTTGTAGTATGCCTTCAAAGCTTCCCAGTTCGGGAGCTCGGTTTCCTTGTCCTCCGGAATCGGCAGCAGCACGGCGTAGCTGCCGGCGTTCTTGAACGCGCCGGAGATCGTCTTGCTGGCCTTCGTCATCGTCACCGCAAAGCTGACAAGCGTCGGCGGGACATCGAGGTCTTCAAAGGAGCCGGACATACTGTCCTTGCCGCCGATGGACGGCAGGCCGAGGTTCAGCTGCGCGGTGAGTGCGCCAAGCAGGGCTGCGGCAGGCTTGCCCCAGCGCTCCGGCTTATCGTGCAGGCGCTCGAAGTACTCCTGGAACGTCAAGCGGGACTTCATCGGATCTGCGCCGACAGCTGCGAGTTTCGAGAGACTCTCCACAACGGCGTATGCTGCGCCGTGGAACGGCGAGAAGCGCGCAATACCCGGAATATAGCCGTAAGCCATAGCGGTGGCGTCATCGGTCTCACCCGTGAGCAGCGGAATCTTCGCAACCATGGCGTCTTCCGGCGTCAGCTGATACTTACCGGCAAACGGCATCAAAACGGTGCCTGCGCCGATGGAAGCATCGAAACGCTCGGAAAGGCCCTTCTGGCCGCAGACTTCGAGGCGGGAGAGGTTCTCTGCGAACGCCTCGTCCAGTGATTTATTCTCAAGGCAAGCCGGTACGGCGTTGCGGTAGTTTTTCGTTTCATCCGGTGCGGTGATGAACGCGTCTGCGTTCTGCGTCACACCATTCGTATCGAGGAATGCACGGCTCAGGTCGACTACGCGGTCGCCGCGCCACTCCATCTTGAGTCTCGGCTCTTCGGTGACGATGGCCACGACCTGCGCGTCGAGGTTTTCCTCCTGCGCCTTAGCACGGAATTTCTCCACATCCTTCGGGTCGAGCACGACCGCCATACGCTCCTGCGATTCGGAAATCGCAAGCTCGGTGCCGTCGAGGCCCTCGTATTTCTTCGGGACTTTGTTCAAATCAATCTCAAGGCCCGGTGCAAGCTCGCCGATGGCGACGCACACGCCGCCCGCGCCGAAGTCGTTGCAGCGCTTGATGAGCGTGGAAACCTCCGGGTCACGGAACAGACGCTGAATTTTGCGTTCGGTCGGCGGGTTGCCCTTCTGCACCTCTGCGCCGCAAACCTCGATGGATTCGAGCGTATGCGCCTTGGAGGAACCCGTTGCGCCGCCGCAGCCGTCACGGCCCGTTGCGCCGCCGAGCAGCACAATGATATCGCCGGGCTTCGGCTCGAAGCGCTTGACGTTCGCTTTCGGAGATGCGCCGATGACCGCGCCGATCTCCATGCGCTTTGCAACATAACCGGGGTCATAAAGCTCCGTGACCTGACCAGTCGCAAGGCCGATCTGGTTGCCGTAGGAGGAATAGCCCGCCGCAGCGCCGGTGGTAATCTTTCTTGTGGGCAGCTTACCCTTCATCGTATCCTTAAACGGAACAGTCGGGTCGCCGCTGCCGGTAACGCGCATCGCCTGATAAACATACGCTCTGCCGGAGAGCGGGTCGCGGATCGCGCCGCCAAGGCATGTTGCCGCGCCGCCGAACGGCTCAATCTCCGTCGGGTGGTTGTGGGTCTCATTCTTGAACTGCACGAGCCACTGCTCGGTCTTGCCGTCGATCGTGACCGGCACTTCAATGGAACAGGCGTTGATCTCGTCGCTTTCGTCCAGATCGTCTACCATGCCGTGCTTTTTGAGGTATTTCGCACCGATGACCGCCATGTCCATGAGAGAAACGGGCTTGTCCTTGCCCTTATACAGCTCTTCGCGGGCTGCAAAATACTCGCCGAGTGCCTTTTCGATGGCGCCGCTCAGCTTGCCCTTTTCGATCTCAATGTTGTTGAGACGCGTAAGGAATGTGGTGTGGCGGCAGTGGTCGCTCCAGTAGGTATCAATCACGCGCAGCTCCGTCACGCTCGGGTCACGGTGCTCTTCGTCGCGGAAATAATCGCGGCAGAACGCGAGGTCTTCAAACGTCATGGCAAAGCCCATGGTGCCGTAATATTTTCTAAGCTCCTCGTCGCTCCAGGAGATCATGCCCGTGACGCGCTTAACGTCTGCCGGCACGTCGATCTTCATGTCAAGCGTCTCCGGCTTTTCCATCGATGCCAAACGGGATTCGACCGGGTTCACGATATAGTTCTTAATCTTGTCCATTTCCTCTTCGGAAAGGTCGCCCTTAACGGCGATCACTTTTGCATAAGCGACCTGCGGGCGCTCGCCCTGCGTCAAGAGCTGTACGCACTGGGAAGCGGAATCCGCACGCTGGTCGTACTGACCGGGCAAAAACTCCGTTGCGAAGACGTGATATTCGCTGCTGATCTTGTAGTTTTCGTCGTACACGTTGTCCACATTCGGCTCGGAAAGGATCGTGCGGGCTGCCGCCTCGAACTCCTCGCCGGAAAGACCGGAAACATCATAGCGGTTCAAAATACGCAGGTCCTCAATAGCCTTGAGGCCGAGATTCTGACGAAGATCCGCCATCATGTGGCGTGCTTCAACATCGAATCCCTTTCTTTTCTCCACAAATACGCGTGTGACCATGTTTGTGACCATTCCTTTCTTCTGGGGAAAAATCAGGATTTATACTGCCGCAAAAAACGGCACTTGTGACAAAGTAATCTCTTACTATTTTATCACAGGTGCCGTTTATAAGCAAATATAGATTATAGCAAATCACGCCCTGTTTTCGAGTGCAATTTTGTGCTATTTTTTGGTAGTGTCGTTCAGGTCTTCCACACTAAGCGCCACTTTGTGCTGAATGGGCTTCCATTCAATGTTCGTAAACACCGCGTAAACCATTGCAATCGCATAGGTGAAAATAAACAGCGGGAACAACAGCCAACCGAAGAACATCGCTTTTGTCGATGCACGGATGCGCTTTCTCTGCGTGATGCACGTGATACCGCCGACAAACCACAGTGTCAGTATAGAACCGAAAATGCCGCTGCACACGGAAAGCACGCAAACGCCCATATCCGGCGTGCGCGTCACAATGCCCGCCGCGACCATAATCGCGTTAAACACGATTGAAACGCAGGTCAAAACAAGGCACGGAATGTTGTTCATAATCATATCGAAGCAGGCAAAACTGCCATCCACAACGGTTTTTTTCAGCATTTTGAAGCCGTATCGGCTGAAAACCTGCAAATAGCCCTTAATCCAGCGGGCACGTTGCGTAAAGGACTGCCCAAGCCGCGTGGGCTGCTCGTCATAAATAATGGCGTTTTCGCAGTAACCGACCGTGTCGTCCTTTAAAATGCGGTCCACGGTGAACTCAAAGTCCTCCGTCAGCAGGAAATGCTTCCAACCATCGTTTTCGCGTGCAATCTCGCTGCTGAACAAAAAGCCGGTGCCGGAAACGCAGCTGCTGGTGCCGAACATCATACGGGCGCGATTGAGCTGCGTCGCTTCGCGCAGGAAGAAAATGGAGTAGCCTGCACTGATCCAGTTGTCGCCAAAGTTTTTCGAGTTGCGGTAGGACGTGACAACCTTGTAGCCGTTGTCAAAAACGTTATTCATCTCGGAGATAAAATTCTCATCCAGAATATTGTCCGCGTCAAAGACGAAAAAACCGTCGTAGGCATATTCGCCGAAATTCTTAAAAATGTTTTCTAATAAGAAACGCAGCGCATAGCCCTTGCCCACGGCATACGTATTGTGGCGCTCGTAAACGACCGCCCCGGCTTCACGCGCCGCCTGCGCGGTGTTGTCCGTGCAGTTATCCGCTACGACAAAAATATCGATAAGCTCCTCGGGATACTTCTGTGCGCGCACACTGCGGATGAGCTGCGCAATGACGGCTTCCTCATTACGCGCGGCAATCAGCACGCCGTAGCGGTGCAGCTTCTTCGCTTTGAAGACTTTCTGCTTTTTTAAAAGCGCCGCCACAAGGTAGACCGCCTGGTACGCGTAGCAAGCCATAAATAAAATAGAAATGATAAAGTTCACATATGACAGTGTTTTCATGGTTTCTCCTTTTCCGGCCTTGGTGCAAGACCAACGTCATCGTCTGTTTTCAGATTTCCAATTCTGTCTAAATCTCCGTATTCAAAGCACAATGCGCAACCGCCATCCGCTTTCATTCACATTCTATTCACAGTTTTCAGTATTTTCATTATACGGCATGGAAAAGGAATAAACAATAGAAATGTGCGATTCTTATGAGTTTTGTAAGAAACCTTAAATTTCTGCGAACAGTGCACCAAATTTTACGCACTTTTTCGTGATATTCACGAAAGGAAAATTAATTTTAACTTTTTCGCAAAAAAGACTTGCATTTTTCGGGGACTTGCTATATAATAATCGAGCAACAGAAAATTGGGCGCTTAGCTCAGCTGGCTAGAGCACCTGCTTGACGTGCAGGGGGTCAGCGGTTCAAGTCCGTTAGCGCCCACCATATTTTGTTCTAATGTATACGCACAACTGTTACTTACGTTTCGGTTGTGCGTATCGATTAAAACAAAGTATTTCGTTATAACGACAAGTGCCAACTGGCACAAATCGCTAAAATTCAGCTCGAGCTTCATAAGCGTCATCCCTCTCTCCGTGTTGGATTGAGGGATTTTTTCATATTCAAGAAATGTTCCCTCACACGGTACACCGAAGTGTATCTGAGGGCTGAACCGTCCACCGTTATGGCAGCACCCGAACCGCTATCACGGTTCTTTTAAATTCTACCAGAAATTCTTTTATCTGGCAAGTTTTATATTCACATAGAAAAAAACGGCAACATTGCCGGTTTTCCGTATCAGTTCAATTCTTCAAAATGCAAGCAGCAATTTATAATTTTCTCGAATAACATCTCCCGTGTCTCCGTTTGGTAAGATATTCCAAACCGTTTGCACCGTATACAGCATCACATGCAGGCGAGACGTGTACGCTGCATAAGCATGCACTTCTGCACCGGACAAATGGTCTTCTGTTTGCTTCTCGTCATAGGTCAAAAGTTCAGTCATATTGTATGTTTTTATCTCACCGCGTTTTATCCACTTTTCTTTTTCGGTTTCAAATTCTAATTGGGTCATTATCACTCATCTTACCTTTTAAAAATTTAAATTTCCTGTATTTATAAATGTATCTAAAAGGATCGGGCAAGTCACATCATGAACTTACCCGATTTTTCTATTTTATTCACTTCTATGTATGCGAGAACGACTTTGGATTTAATTTTGTTTTGATTGTAATCTTAACGTATGGGATAACAGGTTAGGATTATTTCACCAATTTCTCCGGCACTGTGGGTTCATAACCCATTCCATTAGATGCAGCGCCAGCACCTAAATTGGCAATAGTTTCGATCAGCTTTGCGATTGCGGTCCAGAATTCATTCATAACGTACTCTCCTTGCTTGACAGATTTTTGGGATTAGCATCATAAAGGATACTGCGAACATAGAAGTTGAAGCAATAGACAAAAAATTAATATTTCTTATAATGGTATAAATCGCCAAAATTACTATCATTTCAGTAAAAGCCAGAACTCGTGATATTCTTTTATTGCGAATGTAGCGTTCGTCTGAAAGGGGATGGTTAACATTTCTAATCGGTGTAAAAGCAAAAATTACAATAAAACTTATCAGCAATAGCAGAACACTCAAAAGCCACGAAACATAGGTTAGGCCCCAAGACAAACCGTAAACGGAAAGAAAGACCAAATTACTCAGTATAAAGCACCTAAGATATGTAGAAGCATGAAGGCCACCACAATACAGCCTTAAACTTACAAAAACAATTAAGAATATAATACCAGATAAAGGTCTTCCAAGCAGGCAAGAAATCAAGAATACCGACATCATACCTAATCCCGTTGATATAAGCAATTCACAACCGTAGGTATAAATTTTTATTAAGTCTGAAGATAATCGACACTTTTGAATGATAATACTCGATATCTTAGTTGCTATATTATTTAACATATAAAAGCTCCCCTTTGGCTTTAATTATAAACCAAAGGGGAGCTTTTGGAAGACAAATTGATCGAATTGTATAAGTTTATGTATCGAGTAGTCGAAAACACAGGGAAGCTGAAGAAACAAAATATCCATTTTCAAATTCATGTAAGAGGAATCCATTATTTCTCTCAACCGTATCTCGAATATTTTTAATTCCCCATCCATGCAGGTGATCAGAGTTCATTTTCGTACTGGCAAGCTCCGGATTCTTCAAAAGAGGGTTTTCTGCAGCCGTGTTCTTTACCGTAAAAAACGCAAAGCACTCTTTTTGCCTAATCTCCACAATGACTTTACGCAGCCTTCCTTCCGGTATCACACGGCACGCTTCCAATGCGCTATCAATTTGGTTAGACAGCACACCGCAAATATCTATCGAGCTCAAAGATGTCGGTAAATGAAAATCCGCATTAAATTCAAATTCTATATGATCCCGATCTGCTTCGGCAGCTTTACAATTTATAATCGCATCAATAATATCGTTTCCGGAGTGACAGGCTGCACCTTCTCTCACCGGCACATCTAATAAAGATTGGAGATATGCCGACATCTCTCCTATTTTTTGTTCCCGTACCAACTCGCGCATAACTTTCAAATGGTGGTTAAAATCATGCTGCCGTTTAGCGCTCTCCACTTTATCTGCATGAATCAGTTGATAATTTCGCGCCATCAAAGCGTTCTCCGATTGCAAAATCTCCTGCATTTGCTTGTCCTTTTCAGCTTTGGTCATCACAGAAAAAAGGGAAAAAACAACAGCAATAAGGCACAAAACGAACAACCATGAGAATATAACCGCGATCTGCATAGTCATTAAATCGGGTTTAATAACCATACCGAATAAGATCTGCATCACTGTATACGCCACAATACTCAACGAGCACAGCACCATCTGCAATTTTATCGAAAGTACTTTTAGACCCTTAATATGCTTTCGTATAAAAAGATAGAGCAATACATCCGTCAGTTTATCGATCAACAAATACAATGAACGCTTAGGCCCTACCGTTGTAAATTCGGTAAACATATCATGTGGTACGCCATAAACAAAGCCTACTAAAACTACAAGAATATAATCAATCGTTTGAACCACTAAAAAAGCCAACATACACGCCGTTATGCGAACAATCAATGAACCGGTTGAAGCTATTTTAGATGTAACAAAAATAACGAAAGCCATAGTTAGTATCGGTGTTAAAAAAGAAAAAACCGATATTTCATTCATACCTATAACAATAACAGAGGATATGAGCGAGAAGAATGCAAGAAAGAGTGCATACCTCATTCCTTTAAATTTCTGTCCGGAAATCGTTATCACAGCCATAAGAATAATTAAATTTTCAATATATGTAGCACCCATTTCTATCAAAGGGTAAACCTTATCCATATCTCTTATCTCCACATTCTAACAATGGTTTCTTTTACATTCGCTAACATAGGTCTGCTTATGGCTAAAGATTCACCAGTACGAAGGATAATTTCATTGCCTTTTAATTCTCGGATGAAATCAATATTTACAAAGGTACTCCGATCAATATAAATAAACCTCTTATCCCCTATCACGCTATAAATTGTCTTTAATCCTCTATTATCTTTGATGACGCCTTGTCGCAGCGTATAAATCTGTGAGCTTCGCAAAATATGCTGAACATATAATATTTCGTTATACGGAATTCGCAAAGCGTCTGTATAATGTGGAACGACCAGATACCCGGATTCCAACGCAGAGAATTCTTTCTGTACTGCTTCTAATGCTTCCGGCAACTTTTGAGATAATACCAATTTAGAAACATACCGTAAAGCTCGAAATTTATATCCGTCCGGTGCCAATTCACTATGTGAGGTTAAAAAGACGATAATGGCAGCAGGCAGCTTATTCCTTATTTTATCTGCAAGCTGAAAACCATCAACTTTTGGCATTTCAACATCAAGGAAAAAAACATCATGTGAATCACCTGCATCGATCACACTGGAAAGATATACGCTATCACTGTACTCCGTTATAGAAACACTTTGATTTTTACTATTTTCCCTATACCACTCAATAATTTTCTGATGTAACTGCAACATATCTTCTTTATTATCGTCACACAAAGCAATTCGTATCATATTCTCGCACCTCCTATTTACGAAAAAGAATATGTGCTCCGGCGATTTATATCCATAAACAGAGCATTTTTCTCAGAAATCATCAAAATATATCGGTCATTTACTGCTCTTTTATTTCTCAAATTCAAGTTACTATTAAATACTCTAACCCGTGGCGTAAAATCTGTCAAGCTATCTATGATAGATTCTACAACTTCTGAAATCGGGCCACTGCTATATTTAGAAGATGTCCAACGGGGAATACAAGTGCGTATATTATTCCTCGTTACTGTGTAGCGCTCTTTCGGTGCGGGACTTAAAATCATTAACTCATCAATTTCATTATTTTCAAATTTAGGTATTTCGGAATAAATCGAAAGCAATTCATAAAAATCGCATCCTCCTTCAACTAATAATTCAAACAATTTCATACTAAACGGATGTCCCGGTGAAATATCACTATTCTCTTTTTGTATCATTCTTTGAGCAAATTCTTTTAGTGATAAATTAAGTGGAACCAAATAATCATTTAAAGCCAACAAAATTACCTCCTTTAAATTTTTCTATATTTATATTTACCACATTTTGAAGCAATGTGCAGTATCTCTTGCTTCAAATGTATAATCTTATGTATCGAATTATCCCATTTTCAGCAATTCAATACACAAAATAGCCTAATTGGAGCAAAAAATATTTTCAAATCTGAATGCAAATGGTACGATGCAATCACAAGGTGGCCACCTAAAAGAAACAAAAATGGATGTACAGAAATGGGTATTAAAAAGTTCGCAGCAACACTTGCAGCCGTCGTTATGGCTTTTTCCTGTATGGCAGTTTCCGCATCAGCAGCTGAAACCGCTACTTACAATAACCATGACGACACCGCATTCTCTTTTGCTTTTAGCGATTGGGGAAGATCCAATACCACAGGTCGTTCAAAAACAGACACTTCCGGTACATACATCATCGCCAATACTATTTGCAACGGAGGCTTTGATGTTTATGTCGATGGATATGACTCAAGCGCTGGCACTTGGGTGGATTGCACAGATAAAACCACCCGTGGGCAGCCTCACCTGAAAACGACCAACAACCCTGGTCTTATCAGCCAATGGGTTTATGAAAACGGATACCGCACGGCACGTCTTGGCGGTTACAAGTGGGGATCAAATCGAAGTGCTACCGGTTTGTGGAGCCCTGATTCTGCTGGCAGTTACCGGTATCTTGGTTCCACCACGTAAACCAGCTAAAATGATTGCAAAATCTGCGAACGGCAAAACTGTTCGCAGATTTTGTCCTATAAATTGGTTTTAATACGGAGGCGACCATAAAATGGCCAAAAAACACATAGCAAAAAAAAGCCAAATGGAGTAACAAACAAATTTTTCTGCGCATTATCCTGCCTATCCTCATTGTCGCCCTTCTGACCTCTCTCGGCTTTTTACTTTTAAAATTATTAGATAACCACCAAGGTTACATACCGCCTGAAGATACGTCTTCCACTGAATTTTCCTCTGCCGCTGAACCCTCTTCATCCACTGATTCCGAAAGCAGTTCCCCAAATAAAACCGGTACAACCGTCGTACAAATTGGCGAGCCCATCACTTTAAGCGTTGAAGAAGACCTTGCAACTACCGGCCTTCTCGGCAATTACGATGCAGCACTCCCATGGGTTTCCGGCAGTATGCGCCTTACTGTCAATAAAGCAGAGCTGTATCCTTCTATTTCGGATGCCGGCATTTCTCCTGAAGAATGCGCTTACACGCGCGATGACAACTTACCTTTCATTCTGCTTGACATCACACTAGAAAACATTGATGCCGAGACAACCGGTGATATGACTTTTTTCATCGGCGACCTAATCTCAGCAGAAGCTTATGAAAGTCAAAATGTGCAAAGCGATCGTTTTCTTACCATGTCTCCTATATATTACAGCGACCACCGTGCCGTTTCTGATGAAACACGTGATTATTTTCATGGTGAACTATCGCCCGGCACATCAAAAACATTTCAGCTCGGTTTCTTTGCAGACGATACGCCGAAAGACGTGATTCTAAAGCTCGGCACAAATGGCTGTGTGCAGAAGTACGGTGTTGATCTCAATATGGACTTAAGTAAAGGAGCACAGAAATGAAAAATACACTGAAAGCAGAATTGCACCAAGCTTTTCATAACCGTTTCTTTTACATCAGCTTTTTTCTTATGTTGGCGTTTTCCGTGTTCGGTGTCTTCTTCATGGAATTACCACGCGAATCTGGCTTTGACTTATGGCGACAATACAGATTTGATGAAAATGGTGCACCGCTAACAACGCTCTTTTTGCCCGCTACCGGCCTTTATTGCAAATGGCTCGGCGGCGATGCTGGTCAATTTACGACCGCCGCCTTTTATTTTCTCGTGTTTTTAGTCTGCACGGTTCCATTTTCATGGTCTCTGGTTTCCGAAAAACAGAGCGGCTACGAAAGCCATATGATTTTGAGCGCCGGTAAACCTGCGTACTACATTTCAAAGTATTTCGCTTCGTTTTTGTCTGGTGCATTTGTCATCATCGTACCGCTACTCACCAATTTCATCCTTTCCGCCTGCTTTGTTCCTGCCTTTCGACCGGAACCTTATGCCGATCTATACTACGGCGTTCCTGTCACCTACCTTTGGAGTAGCCTCTACGTAACTCATCCATTGCTTTATGTGCTCTTATACATACTATTAGCAGGTGTCATGGCCGGTATGTGGGCCACAGTCGGTGTGTCCCTCGCTTTTTTGGTACAGAATCGGTTTGTCGTGATGATCCTCCCCTACCTCCTTCTCCTATTCTTCCACGTCATGTGGAGCCACTTTGCTGGTTCTATTTTAAATCTCCAAATTCAACTTTCGCCCTTTTACTTTATTATTCCAAGAGCGATTGAATATACAAACAGCGGCTGGGTGATTCTCGTGTGGATTGCCGTCATTCTGCTTTTTGATCTTCTCGTATATTGGAGAAAGGGGCTTTGTTCCGATGTTCTCTAACTTTATTCGGTTCGACCTAAAAAACGGCCTTTTAAAAGCTTGGAAGAAATATGTCATCGCTATATTCGTGTTTTCTTGTTTTTTCTCTTTTCATTTCTTTCGTGTACATGTGCAAAACATTCATCTGCAAAAATCCGGAGAAACACCTCTCCGTTTCACCTGCGGTGATCTGCTTCTTTCTGTTTTGGGCGGCATGAAGGAATTTCACTATGAAGACGGAGAGCCTTTCTTATTTCCAGCTTTGTGGATATTTGTATTTTTGCTCCTATTATATTTCACACTACGCTACCCCTCAGAGAATTTAAGCGGCATCGGTAAAAGCATGTTAATCTTGTCACAGCACCGCAAAACATGGTATCTTTCAAAATGTGTATGGTGTGTCAGTTTTGTGCTCATGTATTTTGCTGTACTTTATCTCACCGCTTTTCTCACTTGCATCTGCCTCGGCGGCGAAGTCACTTTACAACCAAGCGAATACGCTCCTGCTATATTAAACGCCGGCACATACCTCAAAGCCCCTCCGTGGGATATCCTCCCAGGGTTTTTCCTCATTCCCTGCATGGCCTGCGGCATCGCTCTGCTCCAAATGCTTCTCACCTTTTTCATGCGTCCCATTTTCAGCTATATTCTTTCTTGTGTTCTGCTGCTCTCTTCTGCTTATTTTGCATCTCCATTTCTTCCCGGAAATTATCTTATGTTCTTCAGAACCGAGATTTTTTCCGAAAATGGATTGTCTATTTTTCTTGGCTTTTGCACCGCTTTTTTCATGATCGTTCTAAGCTGTGTTATCGGCTGCCTGCGAATAGAACAAATGGATATACTCGAAAAAGAATAAGGAGGTTTTACCTTTGAAACTTATAGTCGATCACGTTTCTAAAACAATTAAGGGCATCGATATTCTCACAGATATTTCCATGGTTTTAACGTCCGGACATATCGTTGGTTTTCGAGGTGTAAATGGTTCCGGAAAAACTATGCTTATGCGCTTAATAAGCGGCTTGATTCGTCCAACAAATGGCACTGTTTCCATAGACGGAAAAGTTCTCAGCAAAGACATCTCTTTCCCGCCCAGTATCGGAACGCTCATTGAAAATCCTGCCTTTTTAGACGGTTACTCCGGATTTGAAAATCTCCGCATTTTGGCTTCTATACACAACAGAATAACGTCGGAAAACATTAAAGCTACCATTTCTGCCGTTGGGTTAGACCCCGAAAGCCACAAGGCTTATCGCAAATACTCGCTCGGTATGAAGCAGCGTCTCGGCATCGCAGCCGCCGTCATGGAACATCCGGAGCTTATCTTATTAGATGAGCCCACAAACGCATTGGATGTTGACGGTGTTGCCATGGTCAAAGAAATTATCCAAAAAGAAAAAGACCGTGGCGCGCTCATCATTCTCTGCTGCCACGATTCTGAAGTCCTTAATGCCTTAGCTGATGAAGTTTACCATATTCAAGAAGGAAAATTAGCTTCGCACCATATAAAGGAGGAAACTGCATGAAACGCATTGCAATTTTTACCCTCTCTCTTCTTGTCGCCGTTAGGCTTAGCACCCGTATCTGGTATGTAAATACTCATGTAGACCCGCAGTTCACGCCTCCCAAAACCGAAATATACCAAATGGGAGAATGGGTTGAATTGGACGGTGATTTTCAGTTTTCTGCCGATGAAAGTACAAAAGGCTATGCTGTAAAGCTTGAAAACATCGAATTCATGTCTCCGAAGGATTACGCTGCGCGTTATGGCCTTGAGCTTTCCGCATTTTATTCTCTTGATGATACACTGCCCGAATTCGTTGCCGACCTAACACTAAACTTCCGCAACACAGGAAACGATGAAGGATACATACAATTCGTTTATTACCGCATCTACTCAGAAAAAGACTTACGCTCTTTCTATCCGCTTGCAGATGTCAATGCCTTACTACACCCCGAAATGAGCGATAAACTCGGCTTCAAAATTTATCCGGGTACGGAAAGTGGGCCAAACCACTTTTGTCTTATCTCCGCTGTTGAAGCAACCGGTGCCGTAACCGGCAATAGTAAAAACTTTCCCAAATACCTTCAAATCTCCATGACCCCTACCCGCAAGGTCATCGAAATTCCAGAGTTAAACATTTCATAAACGTAAACCGGCAACATTGCCGGTTTTTGTTTTTCTTTCCTTTCACTGTTAAACTGAATTAACCCTAACGGGAATTTTTATCTAACAGGAGAAGTTTACAATGGAAAGAAAAGTCTGCACCATCGGAGAATGGCTGGATGTTTGGTATGAGGTGTACGCCGTGCCGGAATATGCCCCGAAAACGCTCGAAATCTATCGGGATGCCCGAAAAAGACTATCGCGGCGTTTCCCGGAAATCGAAAGCACACTGCTCACAGAGTTGCTGCCGGTCACGTTTCAAAAAGCCTTGAATGACCTATCAAAGAAATACGCAAAATCATCTTTACGGCATATCAAGTCGCTTTATAACTTGGCCTATCAAACCGCAATCAAAAACCACCAGTGTACAGAAAACCCGATCAGCGGCGTCACCGTCCCCAAAAAGGCTTCGGAAAAAGTCGTCAACGGGCTCTCGCGCGAAGAACAGCAAGCGTTTGAAGAAGCTGCAAAGCAACTCACGATTCGAGATCAGTTCATTCTGCAAACCTTTCTTCTGACCGGCCTGCGGCGCGGAGAGCTGCAAAACCTGCGCTGGCAGGACTGGGATAAAAAAGCCAAGGTTCTGCGCGTTGAAAAAAGCAAAACAAAGAACGGCATTCGCAGCGTGCCGGTGATTCCCGAAGTCGCCCTTATGCTCACACATCTGCAAGGCTGGGCTAAGCGCTGCAGCTCTAACCGATACATATTCGGCGATGCAGAACCGGTAAGCGCCGGTCACTTACGGCACATTTGCCTGTACACTTCAAAGTGCGCCGGAATTCGCCGCGTATCGCCGCACATGCTGCGCCATACCTTCGCGACCCGAATGATTGAAAACGGCTCGGACGCAAAAAGCCTTGCTCTTATCATTGGCCACTCCAACCCGGCCTTTACGCTCCGCCGGTACGTCCACCCGGATCACACATCCCTCTACGAGCAAATGTGCCGTCTTTCAAGCGTACAGCAATAAACCGGCAACATTGCCGCTTTTTAAAATAGAAAAACCTACTCACCACTATCGGCGGGTAGGTTTTACCTTTGCTATCCTCTGCTTTTTATGCGTAATGAACGATTTGGTTAAGGGTATAGAGCTGCGTTTCGTTTTCTGCCGCATGATCGATAATTTTCTTGTCAAATCCGTTTTCAGAAAATAGTGCATAGTGAAACTTGGCTTTTTCTTTCAGCGGAGAAAGCTTTGCCACCGTGTCACAGTACTCAGAATAGGAAAACGGTACGCCTTTGAATTTACATTCACCCACCAGATATTCCTTTGCCCCTCGGTCAATACAGAGTATGTCAATCTCCGTCTCTGCTGTCCGCAGTCCGGAAGCTGCTTTCTCGTCTCGTACCGTAGTCTTTCCAAACCAACGTCCCATCTTTGCATAACGGAAAGGCAGCTCGTTTTTCTTCTGCATTTCACGAACAAATTCCCGGCAAATATCCTCAAAAGTAAAGGAAGCAAACTTGTGGAGAGCCGGTTTTACAACATACTCGCATACGCCGTCCACATCGCCGTCCTCAAGCTGTGAAAAATTTGCAAAACCAAAGGCATACCAGAAACGGAAGAAGTTATCCGTCAGACGATAGGCTCCTCGACCGGAATTTGCCTGTTCCTTGGTCTTAGCATCCACGGAAAACTCCCGTTCCACAATTCCAAGCTCTATGAGATTTTTCAAGTAAACACTGGTTTTGGAAGTATCCTCCACAAGCGACTTTTGACTGATGTCGTTGAGCTTGGTACTGCCCAACGCAACAGCTTCAATGATAGAGTTGTAGATAGGTGTTTCCCGCAGCTCCTGATGCAACAAAAACTCCACCTCGCTGTAAAGGATGCAGCCTTTGGTCAGAATATTGCGCTTGATGTTCTCGTCAATGGACAGCCCGGGATTCCATTGGCGCAGATAATGTGGGATACCACCAAGAACAGCATAAGCCAGTACCTTATCACGGTCAGAATAATCTGGAAAGAACTTTGCGGCATCATAAAATCCCATTTCCTTCATCTTGTAGATACCCGTAGCCCTGCCGTAAAGTGGGTTTTTCTCTGCCAGCAATTCCTTTTCGATAAAGCTCATGGCACTGCCGCAAAGGATAATCATTACGTTGGCATCCCGCAGCTCCGCATCCCAGAGATTTTGAAGAATAGAGGGAATACTCTTGTTACCACGGCACATATACGGAAATTCATCGATCACCAACAACTTTTTCCGGTCACCGTATGGTAACTCCCGTACCGCACGGAATGCTCTTTCCCAATCGGTAAATTCAGTAATATAGCTTTTTGCAGGAATGTCTTCTCTCAGCATCCGAGCAGAAAAGTTACGAAGCTGTACCGGATCAGTCGTTTGCGTGCAGGAAAAGAAAACATGGGGCTTTCCCTTACAGAATTCCCGCAGCGTCTCGGTTTTTCCTACACGCCGTCTGCCGTACAGCACAATGAGTTGACCGCCATTCTCTGAATATTTATCATTCAGGAATTTTAATTCTGTCTCTCTCCCGATAAACATCGGCACACCTCCAAGTAATACAAATTTAGATTTAGTAAATCTTGATTTGATATTATTATATTCAAGATCAGTGAAAAAATCAAGAAATTTTTCAAGATTTGCATAACAAGTTCATTACCCCTGTATGTTTCCTATTGCCCACGTATGAAAACTCATTAAGTTCAATAACACGAAATGCAAATAAGTCGCTGCAACAAATTTCTCGGAGCAAAAGCGGCAATATTGCCGCTTTTTAAAATGGAAAAACCTACTCACCATTGTTGGCGGGTAGGTTTTTATCTTTTCTGCTCTCTGCTTCTTCAAAATCCGGCAACATTGCCGCTTTTTGATTTCTCTCTGCGGCAAGGGCACGTGCCTGCACAAACGGCAACTTACCGCGCATTAAGCGCTGCTTTTCTCGCCCGGTAAGCTGTTCCGAGAGCTGCTTATAAATGCGCACCGTGCGTTCGGAAACGCCGAGAAGCTGCATCAGCCGCGTCTGTAAACCGCCTTTGATTTCACCTGCGTCCTTCATGCCTTTCAGTAGCTTGTAGTAATTCTCATAGAGTTGGAGCCGGATACGCGGACTTTCTTCCGCCTGCTGCCTGCGATGAATTTCCCGACGGCGCCGTTCACGAGGATCACGTATCTGCCGTTTGATTTTGTAAACATAGCACGGGATTTTTGTCCAGTGCAGGCATTCCCTCAAATACCAAAACCGATACGCCCCCAGAAATACACGGTATCGACCGTCTGCTTCAAGTGTCACACCGATGGGATATTGCAGTAGCTCCATCACGTCTGGCTTAGAAAGCTTCGAGTTTTCAACGGCGTGATAGCTTACTTCGCCGGGCATGTCAATCCTATCCGCGTCGATGAGATGGCATCTCCATTTTATGCGGTTTAGTCCCGCTGCATTTTGGCGGCGAGCAGAACAAGGTCTGCGGCATCGGGCCTGCCATTTTCATTTAAGTCGGCGGCAAGCGCGGCTGTGTCGGTCAGTTCCGTCTCCCCGACGAGCACACGCTGCAAAAGACGCATATCGGCCGTATTCACGGTGCCGGAAGCGTTGATGTCGCCGGGCACAATGACCGTATACAGCTTGTCGTCGATCAGCACGCTCATGCCGGTTTTCAGCCTGCCGGAGGCCGCTGCGGAGGATGACGTGTACACTTCCACTTCCGCCTGTGGGAACGCTGCCCGTAGCTTTGCTGCCGTAACACCCGGTTCTGCGTACAAAATGTGGCCGGAAACACGTAACTTCGCTGTGACATCCGGATCCGGCGTGGCGGTCGGTTTCGGTGTAGCCGTTGGCTTCGGCGTCGTGCTCGGTTTTGGGGTAGCCGTCGGCTTCGGCGTTTTAGAGGGCTTTGGGGTCGCGGTCGGCTCCGGCGTAGGTGTCGGGATGGGCGAAGGTGTGGGCGTAGGCTGCACAAATGTACCGAACGACTCTCTGCACAGTGCGCCGTTTTGCCAGATGATCGCTGCATTTGCGGTGAGTGCAGCCGCTTCGCCGGAAAGCGTGAAGAACTCCGCCTTGTCGCCGTGGCGCACGCGCGAGACCTCCGAGGTGTCCGAAAGCCAGTAGAGCATGTCGCCGCTCAAAACGGCCTCCGTCACGATCGTGTCTTCCGCCCACTCTTCTCCGGAAAACAGGCGCACTTCGCCCTGCATGTTGACGTACACGTCGCTGCCAAGCAGCTTATACGGCCGCGCAGCCGGCGCATAGGTAAACGCCGTGCCGGAAAGTGTCGGCACATTTCCCGCAAGCGAAATCTGCACGGCACTTTCCGAAAGCAGCACATAAAGCGTACTATCCACCGTCTGTATGCCGAATATTTTATCTTCAAATATGAATTCCGTTAGGGGCTCACCCGCCGCGTCAAACACTTGCAATGTGCTCGGCGCGCCGTAGGTAACAGCATAAAGCCTGCCCGCGCTGTCGCTTTCCGCAAAGCGCAGGCCGCTCGTCACAGGCAAAGCGAACAGGTCTGTTTCCTCCAATGTTTCCGCACTGAAACGCTCCACGGCAAGGAACTCCTCCGTTTCGGCGAAAACCGTCACGGTATCGCCATGCAAAACGGCATATTGCCCGTTAAACGGTGCTTCGGCGGAACGACCGTCCGGGCGATACAGCACCGTCGTATGACCGGTGTAGACCAGTATCTCGCTTTCACCATAAGTTTCATACAGTAAAACCTGCGCATTCTTGTCTTCCGTGATGCTCTGCGGGGCAAATCCGCAAAGCAAAAGTAAAAAGAGAATTGCCGCAGCACCCGCAAAATATCGCCGTTTTTTCATGTTTTCGTCCCCTCTCTGCGCCGAACGAACTTCTTGACAAGAGTATATCGTAATCCGTTGAATATTTAAATAGTTTTTCGGCAATTTCTGCCATATTTTGCAATTTTCTAACAAACTCACCAAATGGCACGGGCGATTCTACGACATTTTCACATACAAAAAATCGCCGGAGCGCACTTGCCCCGGCGATTTTCCGCATACTATCTGTTATTTTTCTGTTATTTTTTGAGCTTACGCCCGTCTTCTTTCGCAAAAAATTCCTTTGTCAGCTTCACCACCGTGCCGGAAAGCAATAACAACGCGATAAGATTCGGAATACTCATCAGGCCGTTAAAGGTATCGGCGATGTTCCACAGCAGGTCAAGGTTGACGGTTGCGCCGAGAATTGCGACGAACGAATAAATGACGAGGAACGGGCGCACGGCCTTACTGGTGCGGAACAGAAATTCCACAAAACGCGAGCCGTAAAGGCCCCAGCCGATGATGGTCGAGAACGCGAAGCAGCACAGCGCGACCGCAGAGAAAATGGAAGCCCAACTGCCGTAGGTCGTCGTAAAGCCGGAAATCGTCAGGTCTGCGCCCGCCATGGTGCCGTAATTCACCGCCGTGCCGCTGCACAAAATGACAAGCGCCGTCAATGTGCAGATGACGATGGTATCGACAAACACCTCAAAAATGCCAAACACACCCTGTTTTACAGGCTTTTTCGTATCGGCGCAGGCATGCGCGATAGAACCCGTGCCGAGGCCGGCCTCATTGGAGAAAATGCCGCGGGAAACGCCGCGCTGCATGCTGATGAACAGACTGCCAATGGCACCGCCCGTGAAAGCCTTCGGGTTAAACGCGCCAACAACGATCGATGCCAGTACCTCCGGCAGACGCGTAATGTTCAGGACAACCACTCCAAGCCCCAAAAGCACATACAAAAGCGCCATAAACGGCACGAGCTTTTCGCTCACACTGCCGATGCGCTTGATGCCGCCCAGCAGCACCATGGCAACGAGCATTGCGCATAAAATGCCGATGACAAGGTTCACCGTGGGAATGTGGTCCGCGCCGATCACATTGTACTGCGTCAGCGCCGTATCGATAGCGGTTACAATGGTGTTCACCTGCGTAGCGTTTCCGGTACCAAACACCGTCAGCGCGCCGAACAGCGAATACAGCACCGCCAAAAATTGCCAGTGCCTACCGAGGCCGTTTTTAATGTAATACATCGGCCCGCCGACCCACTCGCCGGTCTTGCTGCGCTCACGAAAATGCACCGCCAACGTAACTTCCGCAAACTTTGTGCACATACCGAGCAGTGCGGAACACCACATCCAGAATACCGCGCCCGGGCCGCCTATCGCAATAGCGCCCGCCACACCGGCAATGTTGCCCGTGCCCACTGTGCCGGCCAGCGCCGTGCATACAGCCTGAAACGGCGTCATGGAACCGTCCGAAGCATCTTTTTTGCGGAACATGCGCCCTGCCGTGGTGCGCATGGCATAGGGGAATTTGCGGATCTGCAAAAAGCGCGTGCGGAAACTTAAAAGCAAGCCTACGCCGATGATGCAGACCATGGCCGGAGCACCCCAGATAAAATCGTTCACCGCTTTGTTTACGGCAGCTATGATCTCTAACATGATCTTCCAACTTTCGTTTCTCAAATTTGATGCGTTTTTCACTTTTCTTTCAGGCAAAGTCGAAAAACGCAGAATAATATTTTTTATTATACACACATATGCAAGATGTAGCAAGTAAAAATGCATATTTCTTTCGCACAAGGTCGGAAGACAAAAGTAATTTGTTGAATCGACCAAATACATTCAGCTTTATAAATCTTTTAACCGATAAAATCTGTCTTAAAACAGAAAAAATCCACAAAGATCAAAATCTTTGTGGATTCCTTGGCGCGCTTGAAGGGACTCGAACCCCTGACCTACTGGTTCGTAGCCAGTCACTCTATCCAGCTGAGCTACAAGCGCATTTCTCAAACAGCTTCATCATTATAAGCTCAAAAGTGCAATATGTCAACCCTTTTTTTAAAAAAACTTCAAATTTTCTCCGAAAATCTTATTTTAGCCAAAAATACTTGCATCGGCATTTTTATTGTGGTATTGTTTGACCAAAGACTTTATTCGTTCCCTTTACACCAACTCGATTTCATTTAGGAGGCGTTTACTATGATCGATCTTACCGAATTTGAAAGCCGTGCAGTGCCGCTTCGCGCACTCGGCGTTGTGGTCTCGCAAAACGGCACGCAGCTGGCCCGCAAGCTGTGGGACGATACCTGCCGCCGCAATGTGTATTCCGCAAGCAAAAGCTTTACTTCTATGGCAGTCGGCATTGCGCAAAAAGAGGGCCTGCTCTCCATCGACGAAAAGCTCACGGACGCATTCAAGGATGACCTGCCCGAAATCGTTTCCAACAACTTAAAGGCCGCCACGGTGCGCGATCTGCTCACCATGTGTCTCGGACAGGAAAAAAGCTTTTTAATGGGCGGCGAACGCCCGTACTATGAAGACCGCAACTGGGTGCGCCTTGCGCTTCGTCAGCCGTTCGTGTACGCGCCGGGCGAAAAATTCGTGTACAACAACGTCGGCCCGTACCTTGCCGGCATTCTCGTGCAGCGCCGCGCGGGCTGCGACCTTGTCCATTACCTGATGCCGCGCATGTTCGCGCCGATGGGCATTCAGCTGCCCACATGGGAAAATGACCCGAACGGTCAGACCTTCGGTGCAGGCGGACTGTTCCTCACCATCGACGAACTGCACCTGTTCGGTCAGTTATTGTTGCAAAACGGCGAATGGAACGGCAAGCAGCTCATCCCCGCCGAGTGGGTCAAAGAAGCGACCTCAAAACAGGTTGAAAACGACAGCGAGGGTTACGGCTACCTCTTCTGGGCAGGCCCCGAGGGTTCCTTCCGCGCCGACGGCAAATACGGCCAGTTCGTCATTTTGATACGCGACAAAAACGCCGTTGTCACCGTCACCGCCGAAAGCCGCGATGCCGGTGCACTGCTGCGCGCCGTCTTTGAGGAGATCTACCCACAGCTTTAAAATTTGAATCACAAGCAAAACGGCGCCGCACAGAGATAATTTACCCTGTGCGGCGCCGTTACCGTATGCTCCGTATTTTCCGTATTGAGCGTCCTTTCGCAGCGCTTTTCAGCCTTCCGCAGCTTCTAACAGCTCAGGCTCGCTCGTTTCAGTTGTTTTATTATATTTTTTATAATACTTTGTTGTTTTCTGACGGTACAGCATCAAAAGGCCGCGCACGCAAAGCTCCGTCCCCATGGCCGTCCACATGCCCGGCAGACCGAAATTGCCGACGAGCAACAGGGCAAGCCCGATGCGTACCACCCAAATACTGCCGAGGTTCATCATACTCGGCACGAAGGTATCGCCGGTGCCGCGCAGTGCGCCCGCCGCAACGATGGAAACGCCGTACAGCGGTTCAGCCAGCAGCCCGATGCGCAACGCCTGCGCCGCAAGCGCGCGGACGGAGAGATCGGGCGTCAAAATGCTGAATACAAACGGGCACAGGAACATCATCAAAAGTCCCGTTATCGCCATAAAGCCCGCGCCCATCACGATACAGATGTTGCCGTAGCGCTTAGCAAGGTCGGTCTTTCCCGCGCCGATGTTGCGCCCGACGAGCGTCGTCGCCGCCGAGCCGATACCGTAGCCCGGCATGTAGCACAAGCTCTCTGCCGTTACGGCGAAGGAGTTTGCCGCGATGGAGACTGCACCGAGCGGCGCAATGATCATGGTCGCGACGACCTGCGCGCTGCACATGGCGATCTCCTGCACGCCGACCGGCAGACCGATCTTCAAAGCTTTTTTGAGAATTTCCGGGTTAAAGCCGTGCTTTTCGGTCTCTTTGCGGTTGAGCCGCAAATGCGGGTTGCACAACAGGCAGCGCCACGTCATCGTCAGGCTGACGACCGCACACGCACTCGCCGTGCCGATGCCCGCACCCATCACGCCGAAATGCGGAATGAAAATGGTATTGAACACCACATCGAGTAAACACATGGCGGCGTTTAAAATGCTCGGCGTCAGCATATCGCCGCTGCACTGCAAGTACGACGAGTTCAGCGAGTTGATCTGCGAGAACGGGATCATCAGCGCGTACACCATGAAGTATTTCGAGGCATCGTAACGAATAGCCGGGTCGCCGCCGAGCCACGTCGGCAGCATACTGTGGATGGAAAGCCCCAACGCGCACAAAATCCCTGCCACGCACAGCGCCGTGCACAGGCCGTGACGCACCACGCTTCTCGCTTCCGCATCGCGTCCCGCGCCGATGTTATGCGCCACCTGCACGGAAAAGCCCGCCGAAACGGCGTATGTAATGCCGCCCAGCAGCCATGTGCTCGTGGATACCAGACCGATCGCCGCCGAAGCGTTCGCACCGAGCGAACCCACCATGGCGGAATCGATATACTGCATCACGATGGTTGTGATCTGCGTTAAAATAGCCGGCAGGCTCAGTACCCAAACTTCCTTCACCTGCGGCTTCAGTTCATGCCAGCTTATTTTTTTCATGTCTCGCTCCCCGTTTCTTCAAATTCCCCTGTTGTAAAATAGCGGTGCATCACGCCGGAAAACTGGAACAGCTCCTGCACAAATTCCGGGTCTTTATCTTTAAAATACAGCCGAAAAAGCCGTTCCTCTGCCTCATACACGGGCTTTAAAACCTCATTTGCGTAGTCTCTGCCCACTTCTGTCAGCGTTACGGAAAGCTCCCTGCGCTCGCCGGGAATGGGGCTCTGCACCACAAAGCCGCCCTTTTCCAGCTCTTTGATCAGCGTGTTCACCGTCGTTTTCGGGAATCCCCAGTCCCAGCAGATCTGCTTTTGCGTGTGCCCCTCGCCGTCGTTCAGCGCCGAAAGCAGCCACAGCATATTCGGTTTGATCTGCGCACTTTTCGAGAACACATCGTAAGCTGCGTCTATGCCGTACACCGCCTTGCCAAGCTGCCGGAAAAACGCATATCGTTCCATTTCGCTCCACCCCGCTAAAATACGAATTCGTATTTTATTTTAGCACGGGTCCGGACGGGTGTCAACCACGGTGTCGTATAAATCGTAAATATTTTTTGAATAAGAATGTAAAACCCCCACCCCGGGTGCCGGCACAAAGCCGATTTCCGGGGCGGGGGTTCATTACTTTTAGGTTTTCACTTTACTTTTCGTGTCTCTTCTTTTTATAGATGAGCACCGCTGCAAGCGCGCCTCCGCTCAGCACGAGCGCCGCGCTGCCGAAAACGACCGGCAAGTTGCTGCTGCCTGTCTTCGGGTTATTGGGGTCTGCCTTCGGCGCCGGAGTCGGCGTAGCCGTCGGTTTTACCGTAGGTGTTGCAGTCGGAACCGCCGTCGGTCTCGCAGAAGGCGTAGCCGTCGGTTTTACCGTCGGTGTCGCGGTCGGAGCCGCCGTCGGGCTTGCAGAAGGTGCAGCCGTGGGTGTTGCCGTCGGTTTTACCGTAGGCGTCGCGGTCGGAGCCGCCGTCGGGCTTGTAGAAGGTGCAGCCGTAGGCGTCTCGGTCGGAGCCGCCGTCGGGCTTGTAGAAGGTGCAGCCGTAGGTGCCTCGGTCGGAGCCTCTGTAGGCTTTTTCACCAACGCGGCCATAGCATCTTCAATGGCCTTCGCCATTGCGTCTACCTCGTCTTGTTCCGTTATGTTCTTGTCGCGCACAACTGCGTTAATCGCCGTTTCCACTGCGGTGAAGTTTGTATACGCGTCTTTATTCAGCGCATTTGCTTTCGCAATGGCCTCGTCCACTTTCGTGTAGTCGGCATCTTTGTACTGTAACGCGGTGATGGCATTTTCAATAGCCTGCGCCATTGCGTCTACATCAGCCTGCTGCATTTTGCTCTTCGAGCGGTCAACATTATTGATTGCAGCTTCTACATCACCGTAATTTGCGTAAAGGCTTCCATCGATTGCTTCGGCAGACGCGATTGCATCATTCACCGCCGTATAATCCGCCGGGATATTTCGGCTATCCCAACTGAATGTCGGATGACCGATTCCAGCAACCCACTCAACGCCCGCACCGGCATTGGTTTGCAAGCCAGCAAGGACATCTGCGGAGGTAAAGTCTGTGACGGCAGTACCTTCTCCAGACGCAAGCGGAGACGGGCCATATTTCGTGTCATTCGGCCAATAGCAGTTTTCTACTGTGCCGCTGAGGGCATAAGCTACCCAACAAGTATTTCCATCTTTATCTACGCCCATGTCGGTCGTCGTAACCATACAGTTCTTGATTGCAATATCGGCATCTCCAACGCTTCCGCCAACAGAGTTATTGACAGTTGCAGTACATCCAACGATTCCGCCAACAGCGGCCTGAATGGAGTTGACAACAATCTTACCATCAAACCAGCAATCCGTAACAGTTAAACTGCCATCAAATCTCGCACCGACAATACCGCCAATGGTATCGCACGGCCAAGTAGCTGGGTCCGGATTTTTATAATATCCCTCGGAATTCGTGAAATTACCTGTAAGTGTTGCTGTTGAATAGCAACCGGAAATGGTGCAGCCCTGCATGGTAATACCAACGATGCCGCCAATATTCTTTTCCGTTTTGGTGCCGCTGTAAATGCTGCCGGATGTCCAGCAGTTGGTGATTTTGGACTTACCCATCCAGTCAACTAAAATACCTTTACCTGCGGCACTGTCATCTTTAGGATCAATCCAGATTTCAGCGTCTGCAACACCAAGGTTTTTGACTTCGCCGTTGTAAACACTGCCGAACAGAGCGTTTCTAAGTAAATTATGGGACTCATCCGCGCCCTCAATGTCTGACTCATGAGAATAGAGATTCGAGATCACATGGCCCTGTCCATCAAACACGCCGCAAAAACTGTATTCAGGGCAATCCCCGCCGAGGACAGTACCAATCGAAATCCATTCATGCCCGGATAAATCAAGGTCATTTTCCAAATAGAAAGTTTTCCCTGCAAAATTTGTGGTTCCGGGGTCTGCATTTACAAGCTGTGCCAAACCTGCAAGCTGTTCAGCCGTGGTGATATGGTATTCAGTGTCTGTCTCATGGCCGACGTACCAACTTGTGTCTGCCGAGCCGTCCCAAACGTCCGCCGCGCTTTCCGCAAACACGCCCATCGGCACGCAGAAAATCATCATGCAGATTGCCAAAGCGATGCCTAATATACGTTTTTTCATATAGGGCCTCCTATTACTATATGTATACGCCGTACAGAACGTACCGTATATACTGTTTCTATTTTAATCATATACGAAGTTCAGCCAAAAATCAACCTATTTTCCTTTCTTCTTTCTTAAATTTTGCGTTATTATTCACAACAAGAATTAAAAATCCGCATTCCCGGTTTTTACGAAAATGCGGATTTAATTTCTATGGATTTATACGGTTTAGCTATGGTTTAAAACGCATTGGCCCACTCGGCAAGCGCCTTTTTGTCCATGCCGTTCACGACCTTGCCCTCTTTCCAGTCCGCGTTCGGGCACACGGTTTTAAGGCCGTCAAGCGTTTTGCCCATACCGCTGCCGCCGGAGGTCGCAAATGGAATCATCGTCTTGCCGGCAAAATCGTACTGCTCAAGGAACGTATCGATGATTGTCGGCGCCACATACCACCAAATCGGGAAACCGACAAACACGGTGTCATACTGTGCCATGGTGTCCAGCGTCTCGGCTACCACCGGGCGGGAAGCCGGGTCGTTCATCTCTTTTGTGCTGCGGCTCTGCTTATCCGTCCAGTCAAGGTCCGCTCTCGTGTACGGCACAGCGGGCTTGATCTCAAACAGATCCGCGCCGATGGCCTCCGCCAGCGTCTCCGCCGTCTTCTTCGTCACGCCGCTCGCAGAAAAATAAGCAACCAGTTTTTTCATCTTACATACCTCCATTTAAAATTTAGTTTTCACTTTAACTTCAGTATAGAACGTTTCCGCAGAAAAGTCTAATGCCGAAATCGCATAAGGCACCATGCAATTCCGGCATTTCTGAAACGATTTACGTTCTAAGCGCTTCCCACTCTCCGCGCGTGATGCGGTACGTGTAAGAAACCTTGTCGTTCGGATTATTCCATTCGGCGATCTTCGTCATGCCGTTCGCGCGCGCCGTGGCGGCAGAAGCCTCATTCGTGTATTTCATGTAAGAATACACCGCGTCGTACTTCATGTTTGCAAAGAACCAATCGCGCACCGCACGGGCAGCCTCCTTGCCGAGCCCGCGCCGCCAATACGTCTTCTTCACATGGTAGCCGATCTCCGGCAGCTGCTCGCCGTCGATCGTCTGCATCGTGATGCCGCAGTCGCCGAGGAACTCGCCGGTTTCTTTCAGCTCCATCGCCCACAGCCCGAACCCGTATTTGCGGTAATTTTCGAGGTTCCACTCGATCCACCCGCGCACCTTCGCTTCGTCGAACGGCTTCGGGTAATGCCGCATCGTCTCCGCGTCGGATAAAATCGCGTACAGCGCTTCAAAATCCTCCGGCACAAATTCGCGCAGCACCAAACGTTCCGTTTTCAAAATAACTTTCTTCATGACATACACCTCCGTTTTTATAGTGGATTTTTGAGTATATCACGTTTTTCAAAAAAGTCAATGTCGAAACCCCGTAAAATTCGCGGAATTTCGGCATTTTTACGTTAAATTTTAGAACTTTCCGCCGCCACCGCCGTGGGTTGTGCCGGAGGACGACGTGTGCGTTGCGGAGCCGCCGGAAGAATCGTTGTCCTTCGGCTTTGCCGTGCGGTTCACGTGCGAGTAGAGGAACACGTCGTTTGCATACGCCACGTTCATGCTGCCGGGGCGCACATAATCCGACGCGGCCGCCTTACGGCGCACGGTTTTGAGCTGCCCGCGCATAAAGCCCGTCACAACAAGCGCCGCGACGAGGCCGATAGCAAGCGAAACCAAAATCGCCGGGCCCCACGGGAAATCCCCCACGGTGCTCTCCTCGTACGCCTCACCTTCCTCGTAGTAACCGCTCTGCACGCCCGAGATGTAGTTGTCGCACATATCGGCATACGTTGAAAACGCGTCATAATAGTAGCCGCCGCTGAGGTCGCTCAAAAACGCATCCTCCATATTGCCGCGCCGCGCATCCGTAATGGCCGTAATGGCGCTGCCCGTCGTCGTTATGTACCAGTCGCGCTCTTCCATGCTGATGAGCAGCAGAACGCCGTCCGGGTTATACTTATACGAATTATAATCGTAAAAATCGTCCGCATATTCACGCGGTGTCTTGTCGCCGATGGAGTCTTCCGTCACAACGGCAACGTCCACGCTCAGCCGGTCGCTGATCTCATCAAGCTTCGCGAGCAGATTACTTTCTTCCTCGCCCGTCAAAAGGTCCGCGTTGTCGATCAGGTGCGGCGTGTAGTCCTCCGCCGTATCGGCAAACACCGGAACAGACACAACTACACATAAAAGAACGGCGAAAAATACCGATAAAAGCTTTTTATTCATTCTCCGCACCCCCTTAGAACAGCCAAAACAGGAAATAGGCAATCAGCGCAATCACGCCGAAGCCTGCCGTAAGCCCGCCAAGCCACTTAAAGTACAGCCCGTTATCCACCGGCAGGTCGCCGACGAATTTGCCGGTCTGCCCATTCATCGCAAAGAGGTACTTTTTGCCCTTCCACGTCGTGTTCAAAAGCCACACGGGGTAAAGCGCGTACTTTGCCTTGCCGTTGTGCAGACGAATGGAGGAATTCTCCGTCGTGACGGAGTGATACCCCTTCACCGTGGAAGCGAATGCGTCTTCCGTGGAGCGCTTGATGCGCTCGTTGGCGCGGTCGATGCTCTGCTCGGCCGTCACATCGTACTTGTCCGCAAGGTAGCCCGCAAGATACGCCGTTTTAAAATCCACCGCGTCCTCAAACTTGAACGGCTCAATGGATTCCATCAAATCGTCCGGCATCTTGGAGGAACCGCCCACCGGCACGCGGTCAAAGCCAATATCACCGCTGCGGCCTATCGAGTAGTAGCTTGTTTCCGTGTAATCGTAATCGCTGTCGCTCCAGGTGCGCACACGCGTCGCTTTATAGCGAATATCCGCATCGGCATCGGCATCAAACAACCAAAACGGCACGTAAATGCCCTTGATCTCATCGATATGGTTCTCTTTTTTGAAAATCTTCGGCAGCAGCTTTTTGCCCTTATAATGCCGCTGCAAGGCTTCCTTTGCCGCCTTTTTGTCGATCTTGAACGGAATCACGTAATCGGGCTTCAAAGCGCCGCTCACCTGCCCCATCATCACGACCGGGTTGCCGCAGTACGGGCAGGAGGTCGCCGCCGTGTTTTCATCACAGACGATCTCTCCGCCGCAGGAGTTGCACACGTAACTGCGCAGCGTGCTTTCTTCGCCCTGCTCCCACGCGCCGCCGGCCGTTGTCTCCCAGTCCATTTCGTCGGGCTTTGCGTTTTGTACTTCTTCCTCGTGCGCGGTAAACGCTTCGGTGTCAAACTCCGTGTCGCAGTACGGACACTTTATCTTCTGAATTTTACTGTCAAATTCCACAGCGCCGCCGCAGCAAGGACATTTGTATTCTTTAATTGCCGCCATTTGCTCTCATCTCCTCACAGTTCAACGCAGGTCGCAACCTTTAGGCACGGTCATTTTCATCAAACGGGTCGCCGCACTGCGGGCAGAACTTCGGCGGGTGCGCGGGGTCTTCCGGCTCCCAGCCGCACTTGTCACAGCGGTACTTCGGTAAGCCCTCCGGCTTTTTCGCGCCGCAGTTTGCACAGAAATTGCCCTTGTTCACTTTACCGCAGGAGCAGGTCCAGCCGTCGTTATCCGGCTTCTTTGCCCCGCAGTTCGGGCAGAAATTGCCGTTGACCACCGTTCCGCACGCGCACTTCCAGCTGTCCGCAGCCTGCACCGCCTGCTGCTGACCCATGCCGTACAGCGCCTGTGCGTTCATGCCGCCCGCATTCATAGCCATATTTACGCCCATAAAACCGTTCATAGCACCGGCAGAGTTGCCCGCGGCCGTTTTCATCGCGTCCGACTGTGCGCCGACGAGCGTGGCCGCCGCCATAGTCGGGTCGCGCATCATCGCCGTGCGCTGTGCCTGCTTAATCATCTCGGCGTCCTCGTCCGGCAGTGTCACAGAGCCAAGCGCAATGCTGACGACCGTCAAGCCGCGCAGCTCGCCCCATTTCGCGGAAAGCGCCGTATTCATGGCATCTTCCAGCTCCGTGTTGTGTGCCACAATCTGGTTCGGACGCAAACCGAGGTCGGAAAGCTTGCCGAACGCCGGCTGCAAAGCGCTGATGAACTCGTGCTTCAGCTGGCTGTCCAATTCGTCGCGGGTATATTCCTGCTCCACATTGCCGCACACATTCGTGTAGAACAAAAGCGGGTCCGCAATGCGGTACGAATATACGCCGGAGCAGCGGACGGAAACGTCCACGTCCAGCCCGATCTTGTTATCGACCACGCGGAACGGAATGGGGTTCGGCGTGCCGAATTTATTGTCGATGAGTTCCTTTGTATTAAAATAATATACGCGCTGATCTTTGCCGGCGTCGCCGCCATACGTAAAACGCTTGCCAATCTGCGCAAAGGTGTTTTTAATGCCCGCACTGAGAGAGCCGGAGAAAACAGAAGGCTCGCTCGAAGCGTCATAGGTGAATTCGCCCGGCTCCGCGCAAAGCTCCACCACTCTGCCCTGCTCCACGATCATCATGCACTGGCCGTCTGCCACCGCAATGCCGGAGCCGCTCGTGATGATGTTGTCACTGCCGCGCGTATTGGAGGAACGCCCGCTCGTGCGCTTTACACCCTTTGTGACAAGCACCTCTTTCGGCATCGATTCGCAATAGAAAAATTCTTTCCACTGATCCGCCATAACACCGCCCGCGGCGCCGACAGCTGCCTTAATAAGACCCATAAATAATTGCTCCTTTTCAATGGTTTCCGCACGTTATATTCCGCCCGGTGTTTATGCTCTAAGTTTAGCACAGAATTTTGCTGTTTTCAATGAATTTCGACAGCACACTCAACAAATATTTGCGCTTTCCTCTGCATTCAGGGAAGCATCCATGATGGAAACCCATTTTTCAATTTTGAACCTGTGCCCAGAAAACCGGGTGCATATCCGTCTGCGCGGCTCTTTTTTAAATCAAATTTGCTTTGCCTCTTCGCCGAGCGTGAATTCATAGTGCATCTCAAGCGCGGCAAACAGCTTTTGCATCACTTCGTTTGCAATGGCACGGATGTCGAGGCTCGCAATCAGCGCCATAACCTCCCGCTGTTTTTCCTCCGGCACGCAATAAATGCGCAGTGTCAGCTGCAAAAAGCGCTCTAACTTGCGTTCCAGCGTAAAATACACGTCGCACGGACGCGCCATATATCCGCGCATAATCGCCGCCGAACCGATGTCCGACTCATAAAAATCGCTCACACTGTACCCGGGCATATACGCGCCGAAAATACGGTGCAGCATCTCGGCCGTCATCCTGTGGATGATTTCCAAATTTTCCGGCAGCGTGTACGCCTCCACGTAAATTTGGCGCAGGTTCTCGTTCAGCTCTGCCAGCGTCAGCTGAATCGCCGTCTCCACCGCGTAGAGCTTTACGGGGTCTGTCTCCCCCTGCACAATCTGCCCCGCGATAGTAAACTGATTTTGAAACATGAACTCGGTCAGCTCGGTGAGCACACCGGCTTTCGTGCGGTACAAATTATAGAACGTGCCCGCGGAAACATCCGCTTCCGTCAAAATCTGCTTCGGCGGCGTATGCTTAAACCCCTGCTCCAAAAACAGACGCACACAGGTAGAAAGAATTCGCTTGCGCGAGGCCTCCTTTTCGTTGCGGTTTGCCATTTATACCCCTCTTTTCCCTGTTTTAGAATTGATTCTAATACTCCCAAATGAGTATACCACAACAAAAAGAAAAATCAAGTGTCGGTACACGAAAAAAGGGCAGCTCTTCGCCGCCCTTAACGAATATTTGTCTTTACCGCACGGGTTATATGTTCCGTAAGATCGCTTTTTTCAGCGTTTCGGCATTCAGCGGCTTCGAGAGATGCTCCGTCATACCGGCTTTGCGGCTGCGCTCCACATCTTCCGAAAACGCGTTCGCTGTCATCGCGATGATCGGCACCGTTTTCGCATCCGGCCGGTCCAGCGCACGAATGCGCTGCACCGCCTCAAGGCCGTCCATCACCGGCATCATGATGTCCATTAAGATCACGCCGATCTCGCCCGGCGCGGAGTTTCGGAAGGCCTCCACGGCCTCTTTGCCGTTCCACGCCTGCATCGTTTCGGCACCCATGTCTTCCAGGAAGAATTCCGCAATCTCCATGTTGAGTTCGTTGTCTTCGGCCAGCAGCACTTTCAGCCCGTGCAGAGCCGTTTCGTCCGCCGCGCCATTCGCCGCCGTCTGCGCAAAGGGGTGCTTGTCGATCTCAAACGGCAGCGTCACCGTAAACGCAGAGCCTTCGCCGAGCACGCTTTCCACCGTGATGGTGCCGTTCATCTTCTCGATGAGCTCCTTCACGATAGACATGCCGAGGCCCGTGCCCTGATACTGCGTGCGGGCGCCCTGCTTTTCCTGTGTAAACGGCTCAAAAAGCTCGTTGTTCACAAAATCTTCGCTCATGCCGATACCCGTATCACGTATTGTAAAGCGGAACGTCGCCGTGTTTTCGTCACAGGCAATCTCCTCCGCATACGTTTCAATCGTGCCGTTTTCTTTATTGTATTTTGCCGCGTTGCTGAACAGATTCAATAAGATCTGCCGCAGATGCAGCGGGCTGCCGATAAGCTTTGCGTGCGCAAACGAAATCTTGCTGTAGGTATACACAATACTCGTTTTTGCCACCTGCGCTTCGTTCAGTGCGCGGACGTTCTTCATCAAATCGTCAAGGTCAAACGGCACATGCTCCGGCTCCATATGGCCGGATTCCAGCTTGCTCATATCCAAAACATCGTTGATGAGCGACAGCAGATGCTCGGAGGAAACATGGATCTTTTCAAGGCAGTCGTCCACGCGCTCATGATCTTCACGATTTTTCTTGATAATCTCCAGCATACCCATCACACCGTTGATCGGCGTGCGGATATCGTGGCTCATGCGGGAAAGGAACTCCGTCTTCGCTTTATTCGCCAGCGTTGCTTCGTCCACCTCAGCCCGCAAGCGCTCGTGCTCCTTCTGCTCCTGTGCATGGAACTCCGTGGTGTTTTTCAGCAGCACAAGGCTGTGGATCATCGGCTTTTCCTCACCGCTCTTCGCATCGTATACGCGTGAAGACATCATCAGCGCCGTTTTCTGTATCCAGCGTGTCTCGCCGCCGGATACGCGCTCACAGTATTCCACCGTCACCTGTTTTTCTCCGCTCGCATAGCGCTCCAGAAGCTTTTCGGACGTGTCGATCAACCGGTAGCTGCCCATCGTTTCGGGCAAAATCAGCACAGAATGACGGTGACAGTATTCGCCGTACGGACACGGTGCTTTCAAGTCCTCAATAAAGATGTCTGCGCCGCGTTCACGACGGAAATCACGCTCCACCAGATCATCCGTCAGATTCACGGAGTATACCGCATCCGCAGTCTCCAGCATCGCATCCACGTAACTGTCGTTTTCCAAAATAGACTGCTTCAACTGCTCGTAATACTGCGTCAGTTGCTGCTTGGCGTCCGTCTCCGGCTGCACACTGTCGATCGTCTCAAACGCCAGCAAGAAATGGTGCAGCGTGCCGTCCGGGTCTGCATCCACAAAAATCGCCGTCAGTCGCCCATAGTCGGCACTGTTCTCGCCGAAAATCTTGTGCTGCAATTCCACCACGCGGTTCTTTTCGGAAAGCGCCTCGCACAGCGCCGTCAGCTGTAATTTGCTGCGCACCGCCTTGCGGTCTTCCTGCGCCACGCGTTCTTCTGCAATCTGCTCCACCGCGCCGGAATAACTGCCGTCCGCCGCAAGGAAAAACGCCTCGCTTGCACGAATCACCCGGTAAGCGTCCTGCCTTGCGTCGCAGTACAGGCAATCGGAAAAGTTGCTGCCGTATTTTTTCATGCTTTTCAGCAGCCTGCGATCCAGCTTCTTTTCGGCCAATGCTTCCTCGCGCTTCACGTGGTTTTTGTTGATATACATATTTTTGTCTGCGAAGATATACAAATCGCGCATCGTGCAGTTTTCGTTCTCGTCGGAGACCGAAATGCCAACCGCGTAGCTCACCGGAAAATCGGGGTTCGCCGTATTGTACGTGTCCACACGGTCGCGGATGAGCTGTAAGCACCGCTGCATTTCTTCCTTGTCCGCGCCGTCCATAATGGCGATGAATTCGTCGCCGCCCGCGCGACCCACAAAGTAATGCGCCGGCACCGCCTCGCGCACCAGCTCCGCAAAAATGCGGATGTACGCGTCGCCCTTTTCGTGGCCCATGCTGTTGTTGATGCGTCTCAAATTGTTGAGGTCAAAGCTGCAAACGCCCACGGGCATCGTGATCATCTCCGGCGCGCTCAATAGCTCCTCACATTTATTTTTGTTCGGCAGCCCCGTCGCTTCGTCCATGTACACCTTTTTCTGCAAAGCGTGGTTCATGGCGGCGTAGTGCAGCGCCTTGATAAACTCATAACCGATCAGCATCATCAAAACTACGATGTCCGCCGTGATGTACCGCTCCAAAACCGCCAAAGAGGACGCGCGCTTTTGCGAATAGGTTTCCGCAAGGCCCGTCGCCTCATCGCAAATGTCGAAAAACTTTTCGCTTTTGTCGATGATGTCGGTTTTCTCAAAACCCTTTTCGCGCACAAGATAAATCTCCTGCTTCAGGCTTTCAAAGCAAGAAGCCAACTCTTCCATTTTCGTTTGAAAACTCTTGTCGTCCAATCGCACAAGGGTAAGCTCGTCATCGCCGAAGCGCAGACCGTTGATGAACGATTCCACGCTCTCCATCATCCCGTCCTCCGCTTGACCCGCAATCTCCATTTTGACAAGGCGTTGCGTTTCGCCGCGCACAAGGCCCGCATAGTTCACCACGCGCGCCGTGCCCTGAATGCCCGAGACCAGCACCATCATCCAAACGATCAGCGCCGCCAAAACCACGGCCAGCACGCCGATGGACGCCTGCACGGCATTCGATATTTTCTTGTTTTCCCTCATATTCTTCACCGTTTCGAATCGTTTAGAGTTATACATTGCCGGACCCTTTCCCAAAATCTTACGGTTCATTATAGCACATTCATGTTCCGTCTTCAACACAAAAAAAGGCCCGACCTTTGTGCACCAAACTGCCAAAGGTCGGACTGCTGTTTACTTTACGCGCCGCACCGGCCGCACGTATTTCCAAAAGCGCTTTTCACCATTTCGGCATACTCCTTTTTCACGTTTTCCGGCTCCGTGATTCGGATTTTCCCACCGTAGCCGAACACCCAGCGGTAAAAGACAGGGCTTGCCGCCGTCTCCGTTTCCACGGTAAACGCATCGTCGCCAAAGGCCTTTGTTTCCACATCTTCGCCGAATGCGTCCACCACCGCATTCATCATCGCGTTGTCACACAAAAGCGTCACGCGCTCACGGCGGCTGTCATACATGCTTGTCATCGTGCGGATATGCCGCATCAACTCCTCTTTTTCGGGCCGCGGCTCCGCGTCCTCATCTAAAATCTCCGGGCAACGGTCAATGCGGTCCACGCGGAAGCTCACAAGCTTTTCGTGCTTGTCGGAATACCCCACAACGTAATATTCATCTGTATTCCAAACAAGCTTATATGGGCTGAAAACATACGGCTTCCCGTCGTTTTTCAGCACACGGTTCTTGCCCGGACCGTAATGAAAATAGTAAAACGCAATTTTCTTCCGCTTCGCAATAGCCGCGTTGATTGTGTCCGCAATGTAGTAAATGCTCTCGTTGCAGGATTTCCCGTTGTTCGCGCAAAATCCCTCCTGCAAAGCCTCGGCCTCATAAACGCTCGTCAGCCGGCAAAGCTTTTCAATCAGCTCCTCGCTTTTCTTTTCGGTGATGAATCCCGCAGATTCCACCGCGTCCGCAAGCAGCTTCAATTCCGGCATCTCAAATAAGCGGCTCGCAAGGTAATAGCGGTTCTGCGTCGTCTTGTGCGTGTAAATATCAAAGCCGCAGTCCGCAAGCTGCTTGATGTTCTTGCCGACGGTCGTGCGGTGCACCGTAACGCCGCATTCCTTTTGGAGCTTATCCATAATGTTCTTCGTGGAAAGCTCGTGGTTTTCGTCGCTGTATGTGTTCAGAATTTTCAAAAGCGAGATCGTCCGCAGCTCGGCGTTGTCCTCCGCCTTCGGTGTCTTATTCGTCTTTGCCATAAAGCAGCACTCCTTTGCGCTCGTTCTGCTTTTATTATAGCGGACGAACTCCCACCGCACAAGCCCGGAAACCGTCAGGTGTCGCTTTTTCGCTCACTGCGGCTTCGTGATAAGCTCTGTCACCGCTTCGCCGGGCATGTATATCCCTCACTTTTCCGCTAAAATGCGTTCGATCTCATCTAATGTGTCGGCAAAATAAATGCCCTCTTGCCGCTCCTTGGTCGAAAGCCCCATCTCGATCATATGGCCTAAAAGCGCCTTCAGCCCGTCGTAATATCCATTCAGATTATAAAGAATGCACGGCGCGTCTAAATGCTTCAGCGATACCTTCGACATCACTTCCGCAATTTCCTCCAGCGTGCCCGTGCCGCCCGGGAACGCGATAAACGCGTCGCCGAGCTCAATCATTTTCGTCTTTCTGTCCGTCATGTCCTTTGTCACAATAAGCTCCGTCAGCCCGTCGTGCTGCAGCTCGGAGTCCACAAAAAACTGCGGCTCCACGCCGGTCACTTTGCCGCCGTTTTGCAGCACGCTTTCGGCGATCGACCCCATTAGCCCGCATTTTGAGCCGCCGTAAATGAGGTCATGCCCGTTTTCGCCGATCCACTTGCCGAGCGCCTCCACCGCCTCTTGCAGCTTGGGGTCATTGCCTGCGTTCGCACCGAGATAAACCGTGATATTCATCTTCATCCCCGCCTTTCTTTTCCCTTATCATACAAGAATTCGCCGAAGATTTCAACCGCTTCACTCCACACGATACAAAACATGCGCATAAAAAACGGCGGCGCAAAGCCTACGCTCCACGCCGCCGTTTTGGGATATATAAATCAGGAGAGCGCCTGCCCGCATTCCGAGCAGAATTTACTGCCCGGCTTTACCGGCGCGCCGCAGCCCGGACACACCGTTTGTAGCTTTGCGCCGCAAGCGCTGTAAAACCTCGCGTTTGCGAAGATCTGCGCCCCGCACTGCGGACAGACTGCCCCCGCCGGAGCTGTCGGCGCCGCATTTACGGGCACGCCCGCCGTCCGGAAGCTCGTTGGCTCGCCCATCGTGCAGCGGTACACCACCTCAAAAATCTCGCTCGGCAGCTTTTTCTGCTTATACGCACCGATGCCCGCCGTTACCGCCAGCGGCCACAGCAGAAAAAGCCCCACGGCGCCCGCGCCCAGCTTGTCCGCCCACTGGCCCTCGCCGAGCGTCACATTGAGCTGCGTGCCGTTTACCGTGAGTTCCACCGTCGTCGCCAGCTTCATGCCGGAAAGCGTGCGCAGCGTATCGGCCTGCGCCGCCTGAATGAGGTATCCGTTCGGCGTCGCCACGCTCTGCACCTCCATGCCCTTTTCGCCGCGCAAAAATGTCGTCACAGCCTCCAAAGCCTGCTCTGCAGTCACTTGGTTCAGCTCAAATACTCTCGACTCTTTCATGTCGTTCCCCCATTTCTATTTCGCTTCTATTTCGCTTCGCGCAGCGCCTTCCAAAGCGCCGCATCATTTTCCAGTTGATAAGCGTCTTCTTCATACAGCAGGTTCCGCTGCTCAAACCGTATCACACACGTCGTGCCGTCTGTTTTCACAAACGTCAAACTCTGCTCGCTGTCCGTTGCACGCATGTCCGTTCTTTCGCCGATTTTCACCTCGCAAAGTGCGTCAAAAATCGTTTGCATCGCCGCCTTGTCCGTGATGCGGCAGGAAACGGGCGTGTCCATCGTGTAGCGATATTCCATGCAGTTCATCTCATTCACGTCAAATGTCTTTGCGAAATTCTCTGCTTCGCCGCCGCAAAACGTAAACACCTCGCCGGCTTCGCTTCTTTCCGCCGTCTTTCCTTCGCAGCCCGCAAGCAGCACGCACAAAACGACCAGCGCACACAGCAAAATAAAACCGCATCGCTTCATTTTCCCGCCCCCTTTTCTATCCCCTATCCTACCAAACGACCGTAACCGAAAAAAGCGTTTTCCCGGTTTGGTCATTGACACACCGGAAAATGTCAAAACCCACTGCGTTCGCTTATGGCGGTTTCGGTCGAAGCGTGGTATAATCGCCTTAAATCAAGCATACGGAGGGAACCCGCATGAAATTTTGTGACCGTCTCAATTTATATATCGAAACACTCGGCTGCTCCGCCAAAACGCTTTCCGCCGCCTCCGGCATATCGGATGCCGCCATCAGCCGCTACCGCTCCGGCGAGCGCGAACCCGGCAGGGACAGCGAACAGCTTCTGCGGCTCGCACAGGGCATCTGCGCCATCGCCGCCGAACACGATTATTCTCCCGGCTTTTCGGAGGACGAAGTTCTCTGCGCCCTCCGCGCTTCCCTGCACACCGAAAAATCCGATTTTGACAGCGCCGTTCAAAACCTCAAAAACCTGCTCACCGCATTCGGCATCAGCTACGCAGAGCTTTCCCGCGCCATGAATTTCGACGCATCCTACCTCTCCCGCGTCTGCTCCGGACAGAGAAAACCCGCAAACACAGAGGAATTCATCACGCAGGTCTGCCGCTATGTCACAAGGCGGTGCCTGAAAAGCGACCAAAAAGAAGCCCTCTGCGCGCTCGTCGGTACACCCGCAGAGCAACCTGCAAAGCCCGAGCAATACACTGCGCTCCTCATGGAGTGGCTGTGCACCGCAAAGCAGCGCGATGCCGAGTCCGTCTCCAAATTTCTCGCGCATCTCGATACCTTCGACCTCAATGAATATATCGAAGCCATTCATTTTGGGGAGATTAAGGTGCCTTCGCTCCCGTTCCGATTCCCTGCCTCGCGCAATTACTACGGCATAGAGGAAATGAAGCAGGGCGAGCTCGATTTTTTCAAGGCGACCGCGCTTTCCAAATCCGCCGCCCCCGTTTTCATGTGCAGCGATATGCCCATGGCCGATATGGCGGAAGATCTCGACTTCGGTAAAAAATGGATGTTCGGCATCGCCGTCGCGCTCCGAAAAGGACTGCATCTCGATATAATCCACAACATAGACCGCCCGTTTGAAGAAATGATGCTCGGGTTAGAGAGCTGGATCCCCATTTACATGACGGGGCAGGTCTCGCCGTACTACTTAAAAGGCGTGCAGAACACCGTCTACTGCCACTTTCATTACGTCTCCGGCGCCGCCGCGCTCACCGGCGAGTGCATAAACGGCTTTCACGAAGACGGCCATTACCATTTCACGAATAACCGTGAAGAGGTGCAGCACAGCCGCCGCATCGCAGACCACCTGCTGCAAAAAGCGCAGCCCTTAATGGAAATTTATAAAGCCCCACAGGCCGATCTGTTCCGCGCATTCCTCAAAAACGACGCAGCCACCGTCGGCGCACGGCAAAACATTCTCTCCGCTCCGCCGCTTTATACCATGCCGGAAGATCTGCTCGGACGCATTCTAAAGCGCAGCGGCATGTCGGCAGCAGACGCAGAAAGCATCAACGCCACACTCAAACAGCAAACGGAAAATATCGAGCAAATTCTCACTGCAAACACCGTCATCGACGAGCTCCCGCATGTAAGCGAAGAAGCGTTCCGGGCAAGCCCCCTCACGCTCTCGCTTTCAAACGCATTCATCGAAAACACCGTCACGTACACCTATGAAGAATACACAGCGCACCTTAAAGCCACCAAAATATTCGCTGAACAGCACCCAAACTACACCGTCCGTTTTGCGGAGAAACCCGCGTTCCGCAATATCCAAATTCAAATCCACGAAAACGAGTGGGTCATGCTGTCCAAAAGCAAAGCCCCCGCCATCCATTTCGTCATTCGCCACAGTAAAATGCTCAGCGCCTTCCAAAACATGATCTTGCCTTACGTTGAGGATTAACCGCCACCCGCGTCAACGTTGGTTAAAAGTTTTGCAGCGTTCGCGGCGCTAATCGCCGTTTATTGCCGAATATATTCGCAAAAATCATTCACAACGCGCTCCATCATTTCGTTATTCCGGCGCGAAACCTCGGCCGCGTTTTCCGCCTGCATGTTTCCTTGCCGTATCGCTTCCTGAATGTACTCGTCCGTAAACGTAAAGCTCGTCAAAGACTGTATCAAGATCGGCGCCACCGTCTCAAATTTTCCCTCCGGCGCAATGATGCCGAAAATGTTCGAGGCACTGCGTGAAGGCGTCACGTCCACACCGTTGATTTCATAGCCGCCCGCATCTAAAATGCTGCCCTCAAACATACCCGTGCAGGCCGCCCCTGTTTCCGATGTGAGGCTCGCTAAGATCGAAGCTTCCGAAACCGCATAGCTTGCAAGCGGCGTCGTAATGGGCGTTTCGCTCAAAACTGTCATGTTTTGAATTTTTGCAAACGCAAAGCTCTGGGGCATGATGCCGTCGTAAGCGTCTTGGTAATCGTCCATCGCGTTTAAGCACCCCGCAAGCGTCGGGTCCTCCAGCACCGGCAAATATGTCAGCGGGTCATTGCTCGTGCTCATCGATTGATACTGCGCCTTCGCTTCCGCACTCTTAAAGTACGGGCCAAGCTCACCGTAATAGAAGATCTGCACATCCGGGTCATTCGGGTCCCACGCGCGGATGGAATAGCCCGCGTATTCGCCTCCGGTCATAATCTGCCACCCCTGCGGCAGCTGCATCGTGAACACCCCGCCGTCGTAATCAACCAACGTGTACGTCGCTTCAGGTGTCGGTTCCGCCGTCGGCTCCGGGGTCACGGTCACTTCCGGATCGGGCGTCATTTCAGGCTCCGTCTGCGCATTTGAAGCTTCGGAGAACGCTTCCGTTTTTGATTCCGCCGTCCCCTCGTCCGGGTCTATCCCCGCTGCCTCAAACACCGTGTCCGTGCCGAGCGCATCATATGTCTTGCCGCCTAATACAACACACCCGTCCTCACGCAGCGTAAAGCTCATTTTGCTGCCGCTTGCGTCCGCAAATGTAAAAATATACCGCGTGTATTTGTCGTCCGTCTTTACAACTTCGCCGAGCGTCACATCTTTCAACGCGCCAAAAATTTCTTCCACTTGCTTTGCGTCCCGCACCGTTTTCGGTTCCGCCGCAAAGCTTCCTTTTTCTTCGTAAATCGTCAGGCTTTCCGCCGCAAATTTTCCCGTGCCGCTCACTCGGTCAAACAGCGCGTTTTTCGCGCTGCAGCCCGCAAAATTCAAAAGCAATACAAGCGTCAGCACAGCCACGGTCATTCGTTTCGTTCGTGTCATGTTTGTCTCCTCAGTAGTTTAATCCCTGAATGTTCAGCACCGGCGCCAAATCGCAATCCACCACATACACCATGCCGCCGGATTGCTGCGCCTCCTGCTCCTTGTTGTACAAGTAGTTCGCCCATTCCTCCGCGCTCAGTGGCTGAATGAGCGACTGCAGCGCGTCCTGCGTCGCCGTAAACGGCAGCATCGTCGTCTCAATGAGGAAGTATTGCCCGGAGCCGCTCCACGTTTCCACCGCTGTCTGCGCGTGTCCCGGCGTGAACACAATCATCGCGTGCATGCTTGCGGATTCCAGCACGCTCGCCATTAAAACCGCTGTTTCGATGCAAATTCCGGAGCCGTTCTCTAAAACTGCGTCGGGCATCAAAACGCGCTGGCTCGCACTGAACGAATACGGCCCCATGTTGTAGCGTACGCCCATGTTGCTGATGGCGCTCTGTATCGCCGCCACCTGATAATACGTGATGTACGCGCCTTGGTCGGACGTAAAGCCGTACGCCGGCTGATACCCCGGCAGCATACCGTATTCCGTGCCGAAGCTTTGCTCCAGCCACGATACCGCATTACGGCGCACCTGCAAAATGCCGTCCGTTTCCGGCGTCATCCACGCCAAGATGTTGTCGTTCTGGATGATGCCGAATTCATCGCTGTAATTTTTATAATCGTATACGCTGTGCAGCTCAATGTTCTTCGTCTCCTGAATAATCGCCTCGCCCGTGATCGTGTTTTCCACACGCAGCGTCATCTGCGTGTCCTTCGTCGTTGAAAGGTCGGGCATATCGGCGAGCACCGGCGGCTTGATCATCAAATACGTCATCTCCGGCGTCAGTGTCACTTTCTGCTCATATTTCTGCGTAAAGCCCGCAATTTCCGCCGTCACCATCACGTCGGTGTTGCCCTTGTCCGTATATAAAAGCAGGTTGATCGCCGAGTCCATCGAGGGGTACAAATTCGGAAAAATCTCCTCCACGGTCGAGTAGTCCGAGAACACGATCGGCGCCTGCGCGTCATACGCGCCAACATCTTTGCCGCCCTCGCAGGCCGCCAGAATCTCATCCGCATACGCGCCGAGGTTCTCATCGAGCAAAAACGCGGCGTGGTTATATTCGCGGCTGTATAAATCGAACATCGTCTCCTCGTGCCGCCCGGAAGTAATGCCCACGCGCGAGATAAGCTGGTTTGCGGAATACAGTCTCAAAACGTCCGACCATGCAAGGCCCCACGAGCGCGATTCCATGTATTTCGTCATCACATCAAGGTTCGCAACGTATTTCGGCCACAGGTCATTGAGCCACTCCGGCGTGTCCAGCGTACTGAGCGCCGTTTTCACATTGCCCGCCGCCTCGTAAACGGAAATGAGATATGCCTGCTCGTCGCTGCGGTCGCCGACCGTAGCCGTTACAAGCGGCTGCAAAGCGTCATACTGCGCCGTGTAAAATGTCAACGCCTCCTGAATGCCGCCGATCACCTCAAGTGCGTCCTCAAAGTAAGCCTTCTGCTCCGCTTCCACAGCCTTGCCTTTTTCGGTCTTCGGCGCGTCGCAGCGCTCGAGGCTCTGCATCTGCCGCCGCACCGCGCCCACCGCGTCGTTAAGCGCGTTTAGTTTCTCCGTGCACAAAGTATAATACTCGTCCAGCACGTCAAAGCCCTCTGCATTCACAGAATTCTCATACACAATGCTGCTCTGCCCGGAAAGCTCGTCCGCCGCAGCTTCCACGTCCTTTAAAATGCTCTGCGTCTCCGTCACGGCCGCCGCCACCTGCTCCAAATACGCCTTGTCCTGCTGCACCATGCCGCATCCTGCAAACGATGTGCACAACAGCACCACCGCCAAAATAAAGCTTACCGCCCGTTTCCCATTTTTCATACGCGTCCCCCTTTTGCTCAACAGAATTATTCTTTGGTTCTATTATAGCGAAAAGGTATGCCGTGTTTGAACCCGCTTTCCCGCCCTGTCCGTGACAAACCCGGAAACGAAAAGCTCCCGCAGCCAAAGCCGCAGAATCTTTTCACACTGTTTTACCTTTATAAATTTGCATTTTTCAGCAAACTCGCATATAGGATAGCAGCAATTCCCGACGTGCAAATGGTAGTCATCCATGAAGTTTTGGTTTTATCTTGTAGTTTGCGAATATCCGTATAAATAGAAAAGCCCTTTGAGAAAAGGATTTTTCCTCTCTCAAAGGGCAAGTTGACAAATGGTAATTTGTTAATTAGAATTGCTCTCAAAGCAACAATTATCTTAACATTCCCAATATGATCACAAGGAGGAGTTATCATGAGAACAAATCTGAAAATTACCGAGGGCATTTTCCCTATGCCGGTTCTGATGGTTGCGACTTATAACGAGGACGGCAGCGTGAATGTGATGAACGCCGCATGGGGCACCATGCAGGAGCGGGACACCGTTGTTCTGAACCTCACCGAGACACACAAGACCGCACAGAACATCAAGGCACGGGGCGCGTTTACCGTCAGCATTGCCGATGCCGCCCACATCTTTTGCCGTTTTTTCTCCATTATCATCACCCGTTTAAGTAATAAAGAGAAAGAATGACAATATACTGCAACCATAAAATACAAAAATATGAAAAAAGAAGGTTTTTCTATGTGGACTTTCTCGAAACGAGGATTTCTAACTTTGATCGCTCTAATATGGATCGCAATTCTTGGAGTAATATCCCCAGCTTGGTTTTCCATAGGGGTTGTACTGGTCACCGGAACTAGTAAAGGAATAGGTGTTAGCCTTGGAAGCGAGGGGAACTTATATTTTTGTGCCGGAGTAGTTATTTTAGTATTAGGTTTAGTTATATTTACTATAAGTTTTCGCGTTATTATCAGATATTTCCGAAAACTAAAAAAAGGGCTTTCGTTCATTCCGATCATCCTTTTTGGGGTATGTAGCTTTTGCACGATTGCTTTTACCGTTGGAATAGTAGAGTATTTCACAGAAATAGCTAAATGCTTTACTTACGCTATTTCTGTCTATTGGCAAAATGATTTTTAAAAAGACTGCAATTTATAGTTTTCCGAAATCTATAGCTTTTGAGAAAAACATCTCCTCAAGTATTTAAAGGAAATACTTGAGGAGTGTTTTATCGCTCGCCGTATTGCGGGGTTACCAATATGTAAGGTAACATATTTTTACTTGTACTTTTTGAAGATACGATTCGTAGGTATGATTGAGGATTTCGGGCGGCTCTTGATGCAGCAGCCAGTCCCGGTGTTTGTCCTGCTCGGCTTTCATTTTCTCATAAAGGCGAGCGTTGTAATCTGTTTCGTTCATAGCGAACACCTCCTTCAAAATAGAAACAGCCGCCTGATTTCTTTTGAAAACCAAACGGCTATGTAAGCTATATTCAGTTCGACAAACTGGAATTAATCAGTTTCTTGTAATCTTTCGAATAGTTGGCTATCAATTTTATAAATTCCTTGATAAGGCTGTTCAATATAGTATTTACCACTATCCTCATACGCAAAGATAGTACTTGTTCCTGTCTCAAACTGGAAGTCAATTTTGATATAACTTTCCACTTGTGGACAGTCTTGAACACTTTCCTTCTTAGTCGGTTCAGAACTGGAAATATCGGCGATTATTTCACTTATCCAAGTTTTGTCTGAATGACTTACTGTATTTTCCCCAAAAGTTATATCAATAGATGTAATCTCGTCGGTTTGAGGTAACGTAATAGGAACTACCTTTTTTCCACACGCAACTAAAGTCAGCACACAAGTAAGACATAAAAACAAAGAAAGAAATTTTTTCATAAGCATATTACCTCCAAATCCCGATTTGTCTCTCACAATCAAAAGTATTATACCACATCTTTATAGATTTTTCTACCACTTCGACTACCCTAAAACCCCTGCACCATATACCAGAATTTTCATTGCTTGCCTCCAAATCTGATCTTTACAATCTGCATCTTCATCATTCCGTCGCCGATTTTGGCGAGAAAACGGAAAAAACCGCTGACGGATGGGTCTTTCAAATCGGTGTAGCCCAGCATATAGCCTCGGCTGGTGACCTGCAAGCGGCTACCCCACGCACTGATCTCTTGGGGAGCGTCCGAAACCGCGAAATACGCGCCCACATCTTGAATCTTCGCACTTTTAAGCCATGTTTTTGCAATCATCTTCACCGCCGTCCGATTTGCAGCGTCAAACACCAGCACGCTGTCCGGAAAAGCGTCTGCCATTTGCTGTACCAACGCCTTGACCTGCTCGGTCAGGAAGTAATAGAACACGCCGGAGGCAAAGAACACCGCACCGTTTGAAGCGTCGATTTGAGAAAACCATGCCGTATCGTTCAGATCGCAGGGGATATTTTTCTCACGCTCCCCGGCAGGCAGCAGTTCATTCCGTACAGCAATCACGTCGGGATAATCCAGATTGTAAATTTTACAGCTGCCGTTGTCACAGGCTCTTCCGGTGCTGTCCAGCCCGCAGCCCAGATTGACTACCGCCGCATTGGGGTGAGATTTCAGATAATCCCGCACCTCAAAAGCAAGGTCATTCTGCCGCATGGCCACCTCCAGCGAGCCGAAACGCTGCATCAGGCTGCGGGAGTTCTTCTCCGCCTCTGAAAAATCGTAGTCGATCTTTTCAATCAGGCGAACCGCTGTTTCATCCCGGTAAAGATTCGGGTATAGTTCTGAGCAGACCTTCCGCGCATACAGCGGAATGATCAGCGTCTCCTGTACGGTGTTTTTCTCGATTTTATATTTCATATAGGTATCTCCTTCAGTGAATAAATGCCGACATAATCGCCGCCAGTGCTGCCGAAATGACCGCCATACCAATTGTGCCGAACAGCCACTTTTTGCCCTTATCCTTGGCTGTAATGTAGGGTTTCAGGTCTTCCGTTCCCGGAATTTCCCATGCGCTCGTATGTTCCACCCAATAGCCATCAATACAGCACATGGCTTTTGCGGTCGAATAGAAGCTCGTTGTCCTTCATCTGATTGCTCCTTCCTCATTTCCACGCCGTAATGCAGAGCCAGCTTTTCTTTTTGTGTATCTGCACATCGTGAAAGCCCGCCTGCTCCAGATACGTCTTCAGCTCGGCGTCCTTGTAGATGGTCATGCCGCCGATGATCTCCGTCCACTTCTTGTCCTTGTCCGTATCGCCGTTGCTTTCATTGCAGATGAGTAATGTCCCGCCGGGCTTCAGCACCCGGTAAACCTCCCGGAAGCACTGCGGCAGATCGGGCCAGAAATAGACGGTTTCAAAGGCCGTTACCGCATCGAACCAGTCGCCTGCAAAGATCATATCCGCCACGCTGCCTTGCAGAACGGTGCAGCGGCCCTCCGCTATGGCGGCCTCGTTGACCTTTTTGGATTTCTCCACACTGACGGGGGAATAGTCAATGCCCTTGACAATACCCTCCGGGCATTTTTTCAGAAGTCTCTTGATGTTCGCCCCTCCGCCGCAGCCGCAGTCCAGCACCTTGGCGTCCGGAGTAAGCTCCAAAAAGCGAAGTCCCCACCGTGCCACAGGACTGTGTCCCAGGTTCATCATGGCGACCATGATTTTCCCGCCAAGCCCCACAGGCTTTCTGGTGTTCTCAAAAAATGACATCTTATCACACCTCCGATTTCACACATTCCGCATAGGTCAGCGGGAAGGATGCCTTCAGAACAGCGCTTTTCCGCACCGTCCAGCCGTTTTGCTGCAGGAAGCGCAGGTATTCCGCGCTCGTCCACTTGCTGCGGAGAGGGAAGCCTGCCATCCTCATAAAAAATGCCCTGACCTTGCCGGAAAACGAGTTTCCCGCATGGGTAAAGGTGGGCGCAATCAACACGCCGTCATCCTTCAGCACCCGGCGGATCTCGGCAAGGGCTTTCTCTGGCTGCGGCACGATGTGCAGCGCGTTGGACACGATCACTACATCAAAGGACTTATCCGCATAGGGCAGGCGGAACATATCCTGCACGGAGAAGTGCAGCTTGGCAGAGCGGGTATCTCGCTTTGCCTCAGCGATCATCTCCGCAGAGGCGTCCGTCGCCTCGATGTGCGCCGCCGCGTTTACGATGTGTTTTGCAATCAATCCCGTGCCGGTCGCCAGCTCCAACACCGTCTTGGCTTTTACAACCGGCCGGATCAGCACATACATCTCGTCATACGCCGCCCGATCCTTTCGCATAAAGCGGTCGTACCGACCGGCATTTTTGTCCCAGAAATTCTTGTGTCCCTGCATCGCTATCATTCCTTTCAATGTTAGATTAACCTAACCGACGCGTGCGCCCAAGAGGTTAGATGGTGCTAACCGTTGCGCCTTGGAAAAGCCGCATCTCTGCGGCCTTCCGCTTATTTAAATAACTCCCTGCAAGCGCCGTACACCAGCGTTTCCAGCACCTGCGGGTACAGTCCTCCTATTTGCTCCTTGTGTGAGACGGTCAGAATCAGTCCGCGTACTGTCGCGGCGGCAAGTGAAATCCCCCGTTTAGGAACAAGGTCATATTTTTCCAGAAGCAGACGAATGTGCGTCTCGTCATCGTGGTAATGTTCCTTTTTGACGCCCTCCGGCAGTCTCTGTAAAAGCAACTTGGCGTCATGTTCAATGAAAACCATGTCGCCGGTATCAGACAGCCTCCGGCAGACGGCCAGAACCGCCTCTGCCGCGCGCTCCGATGTTGGCAGGCCGCCATTTCTGTGCAATGCCTGGTCAGCCACCCCGTAAAGCTCGGAGTGGATACTTTCCAGAACCGCGAAGAAGGCCATCTCCTTGGATTCGAAGAATTTATAAAACGAGCCTTTTGCGATACCGACAGCCTTTGTCAGTTGATCCACTGAGGTTTTCTTCATCCCCAACGTGACAGCACAATGTCTCGTTTCCTTCAGCAACGCCTTGCGGAGCTGCTCAGTCTCGTAATCGGTAAAAGCCAAGGCCGCACCCTCCCTGAAATATGACCATTTTGGTTCTTCTGGTCATATTATACCGCGCTTTTTTCGGGTTTGCAAGGGGTGTAGAGAAAAAATCGCTAATAAAGCATTATATCGGTTTCGTCAATTTGCTTTTTAACCGCTCCCGCACCTACAAAAGGAACGGTATGACTTGAAAAGGTGAGCCTTTCAAGTGCAAATTTTATGTTCGATGCATATACATTGTCGCACTCCAAAAGTGCAATACCGGCATTGTAAAGGTTTCGCCTTGCCGTAAGTACCGCCTTGATTTCGTTTCTTTTGTCATTTGCGGTCATACTGCCGTTTCCCAGCTTATGCAATTTAAAACGCCTCCATCCTGTGCAATATCGTTTATATTTACGGCGATTATCTCTTTAGCAAAAATACATTTTGCTGCCTTTATTGCGCTTTCATCCTCAGAGACGCCGAAAACGGGCAGAAAAATATGCTTTTGCGTTTCAAGAAAATTAAGATAACTGCCGACGGCACTTATGCCGTAAGACTCAAAATACGGAAAATCGATAGCCAAAATCCCGCTTTTTCTCAAAGCCGCTTTAACCCGTTGCTCATAACCATTCTTATATGGCGTTGCGTTGCCAATTACCGTTTTTTCGTCTACAAACCGCACAACGCCGTCCGCATGACCGGTCATATCGCTTTTAAGCGACGGAATAATGATGATTTCGGCCTCAAGCCGGTTTTCGAGCTCGGAGATAAGCACGGATTTTTCGTATTCCGGATTTTCGGAGAACACCCTGTCGGAAATGATCGCCTTTTCTTTTGACGGAGAAAACACAATATTCCCGCCGTCAAGATTGATGTTCGAGTATATTACGGGCAAACTGAGCTTTGGCGCGACATCGTTTTTGAAGTCGGTTTTTAGTTGGGGATCGTCTTTTAAATAACAGGGCTCATAGCGAAAGGATATGTATTTGCTGCTCCCTGTTTTGACCGGCATATAATCCTTTGCCCATATATCCTTCGCACCGTCGAAAAAAGTATATTCTTCACCGCATTTTGATAAAGCGGTAAACAGATTTCCCGCCGACGCGGCGTATTCGGGAATGGTTTTTAGAAGTGATGAAAAGCAGAGCATATTATTTACCTTTATACTTTTGGGGACAATACCCGAAATGATCGATGTACCAATTTTCTTTGTTGCCCAACTCATGGGTTGAAAGATAGTTATCAGCAAGACTTTCTAATTTAGGAAGCCTTTTTTCGCAAGGATATGATTTGTCGAAATTTTTGGCTATAGCCAACCTTAATGATATATAAGATTTTTTAATTTTCTCTGTACCCGGATTAGAATCTGTCGCTTTAAGTCCGATTCGTGTAGTATATCCTACGATGTCATTCGTGTTTGCTGCATTAAAAGTCTTATTAAAAAGAATACAGCTTTTATCTGATTCAGATAGTGAATTATATGCTTTTCGAATCTTAGCGCTTAATTGCGATTGTGTTGTAAACTCACCATTCACTAAAGTGTATTTGAGTAAATACGATAGGTAATATTTGCTTTTATTCTTATCCTCGTCGCATAAAGAAAGGCAAATATCCACACCACTTCTGGAATCATCTGTGCTATGATGAAAATATAAAACACAAAATTTGCTTTGTTCCTCTTTTCCATGAATAAATGGATCCGAAAATTTCTTTGATATGTTTGAATAATATGCTTCTACCCATAAAGGCTCAACCTCTATGTTTCCGATTTTAATGACATACTCAGTTAGTAGTTTTTTCCCCAGAAGCTGCAGCTCTTTTTCAACAGCAGTGTAGTCTTCGTTAGAAACTGTAATATTTTCAAGATTGCGTATTTGGCATTTTAGATTCTTCATTACGATTCAACCTTTCATAATATATTTTATTATATCACACTTTATAATAAGACCTAATAAATAATAAAAAAGAGATGAATTCGAGCGAGTATATCAAGAAAGAACGCCCATTCTCTCTTGAGGTATTTCGGCATACGGGGCATAGCAGGCACCTCCTTTTCGCTGCCGTATTGCTACGACGCTTTTGTCTTGCTCGGAAGATGGAGCAAGGGAACGCTATTCCATTATTTGTTATGCTTTTTCTTTCTGCTGACAACCGTTGTGCCAATGGCTGCACCGCCGCTGACAATCAGCAGCGCAAACCACAATGCGGGGTTGGCGGTGTCGCCGGTGCGCAGAATCGGGGAAACAGGCTGCGCTGTAGGCTGCGGGGTCACAGTGGGCTGCGGGGTTGCCGTTTCCGTCGGCTTTGCCTTGACGGTGAACTTAGCTGTTGCCGTACCGTGTTGAGAAACAATCGCAAGCGTATGCTCGCCCACGGAAAGCGTGGCAACAAAATCACGGTTCAGCGTGATGATGGTGCTGCCCTCTCTCTTCGTATAGTTCTTTTCTTCCAGCGCAGTGCCATCAAGCTCTACACGAACAAAATCGGCAAAGGATGCGTCAGAAGTGAAGGTCAGTTCCTTTTTCTCGCCCTGCGTGACCGCTGCACCATCCCCGGCTGTGATTTTCGGGGGCAGCTTGGGCGTCACGGTGTCAGCCTTGGTGATTTCCTTTATTGCCGCAGCATCGGAGAAATACTTGTTGCAGCCGTCGCAGTACCAATACGCAATGTTGCCTTCTTCGGCAGCGGTGGCGGCCTTTGCGTCAATGTGTTTCAGGTCGGTGTGGTTGTTCGGGTCAAGGCTGCCGTAACTGTCTCCACAAATCTCACATATGGCCTGAGCCTTGCAGGTCGCTTTGCCGCCGGAGTGCTCCGCGTAGCCTTTCTTTCCCGCGTTATCCGTCACATCGCAGTTTTTATTGTCACATTCATACCAGTGATGCGTTGCATCGGACGTCCACTCGGACTTCCAGCTGTGGCCGGTGGCGTCGATTGGCTCCGTCTTTGTCGCGCCGCATTCGGTGCAGGTATATGTCCTTTCACCCGCTTTTGTGCAGGTAGGCGCTATTGTTATCGTACCGCTGTCCCAAGTATGAGGGCTTACGTCATCCTTTTTATCGCAACGGGAACACTGCTTCCAGTGCTCGTTATCATCATGTGTCCAACTGGTAGTAAAATCATGTCCCAGAACATCGCCATATTCCGCACCGCAAACTGTGCATGTTGCTCTTTGGGTGCAGGTTGCCGTACCGCCGGAGTGTTGCGTCTTATGAAACACCGCGCCGCAGGTGCAGACCTGCCAGTGCTCCGTGTCGTTGTGTTCCCAGTCGTTGCTCTGGTGGTCATGGGCGTCGCCCTGTCCATTGAACACGGGCAGGGTTATTTTTGCCGCAGCCACATACTGGCAGCTGTCCCACGGAGAATTGTCGCGGTCAGCCTTGAGCAGCGCCAGCACCGTGTCGTTGGCGAAGTCTGCGGCGGTTTTGGACTCTGTTTTTGTAATGCTGCCATTATTGCTTTGGCCAACTGCGTTCAGATTCGTACCGGCAAGATAGTAGCAGTTTTTTACAGTGCCAACATTATTGCCAACGATTTCGCCAACAGCATTACTATTATGGAGCATTTTAATCGTTCCAACATTGTAGCAATTGGAGATCGTGCCCATGTTAAATCCCGTAACACCGCCAGTTTCAATAATTGTGCCGGTAATTGTGCCAACATTATAGCAGTCGATGATTCTCGCATTGTTAATATTACTGCCAGCAATACCGCCAATAAAATCGCCACTGCCGCCAGTAACGCTGCAATTGTTGCTGCAATTTTCAATCGTCGCAGCATCCAAAGCGCTGCCCACAATGCCGCCGACGTGACAGTCTAGACCCGTAGAAGAATAATTATGGGATACGTTACCTGCCACTGTCAGGTTTTTAATCGTGCCGCCTTTTACAGCACCGAACAGACTGGCACACCTGAATTTGCCCGTAACGTTCAGGCCGGAAATGGTGTAGCCGCCGCCGTCAAATGTGCCCTCGTAGTAAATCTGATTTCCTTCGGTATAGTTTCCGATTGGCGTCCACGGTTCGTTATTCAAATCAATGTTCGCTGTCAGCACAGCATACGCGCCACGGTTCTGCGTCTGGCCGCCCGCACCGTTGACAATATCCCGGAACAGCTTCAGCTGGTCAGCGGTGCTGATTTGATAGGGGTCTGTCTCCGTGCCGCTGCCGGTCATCGGGGTGTTAAATGTGCCGCCTTTGATGGTACCGCTGCCGGAGACTGTGTTGTTAAAGACGCCGCCGGTAATGGTTCCGTTGTTGATGACCTCGCCGTTGAACGTGCCGCTTTCGATGATGCTGCCGGGGGTAACGGTCACTTTGCCATTGAACACAGTCCCGCCGGAGCCTGTAATGGTACTGGGACCGTCTTCTGTATCTCCCAGCACGATGTCGCCGTCAACCGAGCCGCCGTTGGCGAAAAGTTTCCCATAGCCAGGTACCTGAGAGCCGGTAATGTATAGTCCGCTTCCGTTTGCCGCAGCACAGCCGACAATGCGCGCACTGTCCGCCAAGGTGATCTCCTTCACACAAGCGGCGCTTACGCCGCCGCCGTAGGCTTCGCCGGAGTTGGCGGAATTTGTTGCCGTGCAATTTTGAATCACGGCGTTGCCCGACAGGGTGAACTTCGTATTGTTTGCGAGATGGACGCCCCCGCCGTTGGAAGAGTTGGAAGAGTTGGAGATTGCCTGACAGGCTTCGATTTTTGCCTCATTAGACATCACAAAGCTACTGCTGCTGCTGACATATACGCCGCCGCCGTTGGAAGAATTGGAAGAGGTGGAGATTGCCTGACAGCCTTCGATTATTGCCGTATCAGACATTTCAAAGCTGCTGCTGACGTTGACATATACGCCTCCGCCGCAAACATATTGGGTCGCGCTTTCGGCGGTGCAGCTGCGAATGACCGCCGGACCTGACATTTTGAACGTGCCGGAAGCAAAAACACCGCCGCCGATGTCGGAGGCGACGCATCCGGCGATGCTGCCGCCGGACATAGAGAACTGACCCTGTTCCGAATCAATACATACACCGCCGCCGCACTCCGCGGAGCAGCCGATAATATTGCCGCCCCTCATGGTCAGGCTGCCGCCGTTTTTAATCAGCGCGCCGCCGCCGCAATACCACGTCGTTCCGCCGAACGTTGAGATGTCCGTTCCCGTGCCGCCGGTGATGACGCCGCCGGTGACGGCCTCTGTGCCGCTTGCATCGTCCAGCACCCACAGTTTGCCATTCGGATTGAATTTGTGCGAGAGATTACTCGTATTGCTGTCCTCGATAGTCAGCTGCCCGCCGTTCTCGACCACAATCACGCTGCCATTGTTTGCGCTCTCGTATTTGAGCACATGACCGTTCAAATCCAGCGTCACGGTGCGGTTGACGGTCAGGGTACTGCTGATGCTAATGTCCCCTGTCAGCCTGACGGTGTCGAAATTAACATCAGCAATAGCTGCAGTCAGTTCTTCCGCGGTGCTGACATCTTTTGCCGTCTCGTTTCCGCCAATTAACGACGTCAAGGCTGTCTCCGGCTGGGGGTCGGACACTTTCCCCTCCGGCTGGGGATCGGATACTTTCCCCTCCGGCTGGGGGTCGGACACTTTCCCCTCCGGCTGGGGGTCGGACACTTTCCCCTCCGGCTGGGGGTCAGACACTTCCCCCTCCGGCTGGGGGTCAGACACTTCCCCCTCCGGCTGCACTGCCGCATCGTCTGCGGGCTGGGCGCACTTTGCACAGTTCTCCGGCAAAGCGCCCTCTGCGCCGCAGATGGGACAATCTGCGTTCATTGCTTCTGCCGTGCAGGCTGTTTCACAGCTGCAAACAGGCGGTTCTTCCGTCTCGCTCTCGGCAAATGCCGTGGTCGGCACAAAGCAGAGCACCATGCACAGAGCAAGCAGGATACTGAATAATCGTTTCTTCATCTTGTTTCCTCCATTTCGCCGTTCTTTGACAGCTTAAAATCGTATTTCATTTCCAACATGGCAAACAGCTTATACATAACCTCTGTGGCGATTGCCTTAATATCTAATGACTGAATAAAGGCAAGCACCTTTGCCTGTTCTTCCTCCGGCACCCGATACACCCGCATCGCCGCCGTCAAAAAACGGCTGAGCTTGCGTTCCAGAGGAAAATGAATATCACATTTTCTCGCCATATAGCTGCGCATCAGTCCCGCCGTGCCGATTTCCATCTCATAAAAGTCGCTCTCGGTATCATCGGGGAAATTTTCACCAAAAATCTGCTTCAGCTCTGCCGTGGTATGCAGGTAGATATACTCCGATGTTTCAGGCAGGGAATAGGCTTCGATGTAGATTTCCCGCAGGTTCTCGTTCAGCTCGGTCAGTGTCAGTTGGATCGCCGTTTCCACCGCATAGGCGTAAACCGGCGGCAGCTTGCTGTCTGCAATGCTTCTTGCCACGCCGAACTGTCCGCCGAACATCGTTTCGGTCAATTCCAGCAAAATTTTATCCTTGGTGGGAAACAGATGCAAATAGCTTCCCCTTGCCACGCCCGCTTCGTCCAAAATCTGACTGACAGAGGTGTTTTTATACCCCTGTTCCAGAAAGAGACGGACGCACACGGTCAGTATTTTCCGCTTTGTTTCACTGCTGTCTCTTCGCAAATATATCACCTCTCTTTAAACACTTTAGTACACATACCAATAATATCATATCAAGTACAAAAAGGCAAGCGCTATTTGTCCTGCTCGGCTTTCATTTTCTCATAAAGGCGAGCGTTGTAATCTGTTTCGTTCATAGCGAACACCTCCTTCAAAATAGAAACAGCCGCCTGATTTCTTTTGAAAACCAAGCGGCTATGTACGCTATATTCAGTTCGGCAAACTGGAATTTATCTGCTTATGTTACGTACTTTCGTTGCTAACCTTTTCCTCCCTTACCAATCCTTTTTTTCTTTTGTACTGTCATGGTTCTTTTTGCGTTCTTCCACCATATTTGCAAACCATTCCACCATAGCCGGGTCATAGTGGGAAAAGAAAGCACTCATTTTCGTGTCCAGTGCGGCAATTTTTGCCATATCCTCCGCTGAGAGTGCAAAGTCGAATACATTCAGGTTTTCCTGCATTCGTTCGATATGTGTGGATTTTGGAATCACCACTACGCCTCGTTGCAAATGCCAGCGGAGAATAACCTGTGCTGCACTTTTACCATACTTTTTGCCGATTTCATTCAGCACAGGATTCTGAAACATATTCCCTCTGCCTTCGCCAAACGGAGCCCAGGCCTCAATCTGTACGCTGTACTTGTCCATCCACTTCTTTGCCTCTTCCTGCTGATATAAAGGATGTACCTCCACCTGATTTACCATCGGTTTAATGCGGGAAAAGGAGCAAATATCCACCAAACGGTCAGGATAAAAATTAGATACACCAATGGCACGAATTTTTCCTTCTTCGTATAGTTCTTCCAATGCCCGCCATGCCCCGTAATAATCCGAATACGGCTGATGCAGCAGGCAAAGATCAAGATAATCTGTACGTAGCTTTTCCATCGAGTCTAAAACCGATGCTTTAGCTTTCTCATAGCCGTAATGCTCGACCCAGACCTTTGTGGTCAGGAAAATATCTTTACGGTCCACACCGGTTTTTTCGATTGCTGCACCGACCTGCTCTTCATTATAATAGCTTTGTGCCGTATCAATGGCACGATAGCCGGCCTTTAGTGCATCCAGTACGCAACGTTCGCATTCCTCCTGTGTCACCTGAAATACGCCATAGCCCAACTGTGGCATTTTCACACCGTTGCTCAAAGTAATATAGTCCATAACAAAAGCCTCCTGTTGTGTTAAATTTAATTCTGTGGTATTATTGTAACAGACGGTAGTTACTACCGGTCAAGGATTTTTTTCAAAAACAGGAGGATTTTTTGTGTATTCTATGAAAGAGGCTTGTACTCTCACCAATATGACCTATGAAAATCTGAAATTCTACTGCAACGAGGGATTGGTCCCCAATGTCAAGCGAGACAGGCGAAATTATCGTGTCTTTGACGAACATGACATCAAATGGATTCAGAGTCTGAACTGCCTGAAAAGCTGTGGAATGAGCATTGCAGAGATGAAGCAATATCTTGCTTTGTGCATGGAGGGCGAAGGCACAATTCCGGAACGTAAGGTGATTCTTGCAGAAAAAAAAGAAACCTTGCTCCAATCCATTACGGAACTGCAAAAGGCAGTGGCATACATTGACTGGAAGCAGAGATTCTATGACGATGTGCTGTCAGGCAAGACAGCGTATTACAGTAATCTTGTTCCGGAATTGCTTAAGTGATATATCGGTACAGTTGACACAGCAAATCCCAATTTGTCATTCTGATTTAAGAATATTATACTACGATATTGTGACTTTTTCTACCGTCAAGTTCGCAGTATGTGATATTGTCAATGAAGTTTTGGCTTTATCTTGTAGTTTGCGAATATCCGTATAAACAGAAAAGCCCTTTGAGAAAAGGATTTCTCCTCTCTCAAAGGGCACGTTGACAAACTGGAATTTATCTCTCAGCAGCGATCAGTACAGCTCTGCACGGCGAACCATCCGCACCGGATAGATTTAATGGCGCTGCATTTAAGAAATAACTGCCTTCCGGAACTTCTGCCAAACGGATTCCTTCAAGCAATACGATACCGGCCCCCAGCAGGATGAGATGTACCTCCATTGGAGCAGCTTCGGGCCCGACAGTCTGGGATTCGTTGCCGAGCAGTAAGATCCCCGAGTCGGCAAATACTTTCGCTGCCTCCGAAGAAACCTCCGCGTCTCCCTTAATAAGAATTCTCATTGCCGCTTCCGGGTTCTGTTTTTTCGCTTTTTCAAGGATTTCCGCCGCTGCGGTGCCGGAGACAATTCCGCAATATTCCGCAACATAAGCCATTCCTACGAATGTGTCCAAGCCTATGGAATCAACGGTTTTTCCGTCTTTGATAAAATGAAACGGTGCGTCGATATGCGTGCCGTTGTGAGCACACATACCAAAAGCCGTCAGGTTACACAAATCGCCCTTTTCTATTGAGCAAAGCTGCCTTTTTTCAGGCGCCGGATCGCCGGCAAATACCTGACAGCCGAAAACCTCTTGGGCAATGTCATAAATTTTCATTTCACATTCTCCTCCGTCAAATTTCGATTAGTCATTCTGATTTAAGAATATTATACTACGATATTGTGACTTTTTCTACCGTCAAGTTCACAATATGTAATATTGTCAATGAAGTTTTGGCTTTATCTCGTAGTTTGCGAATATCCGTATAAATAGAAAAAGCCCTTTGAGAAAGGGATTTCTCCTCTCTCAAAGGGCAAGTTGGCAAACTGGAATTTATCTTTTCTTATATGTCACCACAACTCCAACCACCGAAGTCAAAAAAACAATCGGTGCGAGTCTTACAAACAAGAATTCAAACCCATGCAGTATTGTTCCTGCCACTGCCAACTCAGGATCATTGTAATTCCAATTCAAATAAAAACTATTCGTAGATGCAAGTGCGATAAATATTACCACTATAACCGCACACAATGAAATAAGAATCCATCGAATCGTTTTTACCTTTGTTATACTTCTTTTTGCAAGCTGCAAATTAATAACTTCTAATTTTTCAGAAAGAATCTTTAAATCATCGGTAGTCGGTTCTGCTACAGGTTCTCCAAGTAATTCACTTACAGTAGTATCCAGTTCATTCGCCAAAATAATCAGCATACTGGAATCTGGAACTGACAAACCATTTTCCCTTAATTAAAGATATTGTTGGGTAAAAAAGAAAGGTCAGTCGATTTTGCCGATGAAGCGGTAGTAGATTTCTACTTCCTGCTCACGGCTTCCGTCCTCGCCCTTGACAGCTTCGTGGACGGTTATTTTTTCAATTAGAGTGTTCAGAAGTTCGGCGGTCAGCTCCACAGGGTTGACATACTGTTTCATCAGGGCAATCCACTTTTCAGCATCCGCTGCGGTCTGTACGGCGGCTTCCATCATTTCGTGAAGCTGTCTTATTTTTGTTTCAAGCTCCTTTTGCTCGTTCTGGTACTTCTCGGACAGCATATTGAAGTTATACTCGGTTATGCGTCCGGCAGACCAGTCCTCATACATTTTAGCAAACAGCCCGTCAACTTCGGCTTTACGCTTCTCTGCCTTTTTCAGCTCCGCAGCCTGCTTTTTCTTCGCAGAGTTTCTTTCCCTGTCACTGGCATTGAGCAGCCGTTTCAGCAGCTTGTCCTCGTCTTTCTGTGCCAGCATAGACCAGTATTGCAGTCTTGCAAGCACATAGGCATACAGTACATCATAGCGAATATAGTGCATGGAACACTGGCGTAATCCCTGTCCGTACTTACTGCAATGGTAGTGTGCATAGGGATTTTTGTTCTGGCTGTTTACACCATAAGCCAATGACCATCCGCAGTCCGCACATTTTACCAGCCCGGAAAATATCTGCGTTGTGCCATTCTTCTGTCGTCTGCGTCTGCTTGCAATCAGCTCCTGAACTTTTTGGAACACTTCTTCGGAAATGATGGCTTCGTGGGTATTTTCCACACGATACCATTCTTCCTGCGGCTTCCGCACCTTTTTCTTGTTCTTGAATGAAATGTTGCTCTGCTTGTTGTGAACACTGTGACCGATGTAGGTTTCCTCTTTCAAAATGCTCTTGACCTGTGCTATCGTCCACGCATAGGCTTTTTCTGCGGGCGCACCGGCGTAGATATTGGCGAAAGTCCCATATCTTTCATAGTTCAGCCAGCCGGGGGTAGGTACTTTTTCTTCCACCAGAATCCGTGTAATGCTGGCGGCACCCCTCCCGTGTACGGCAAGGTCAAAAATCTTCTCTACAATCCAGCGTGTTTCCGGGTCGATCAGAAGATGACCTTTTTTGTCCGGGTCTTTTACATAGCCCAGCGGTGCATAGGCTCCATAGTGTGCGCCATTGGCGAATCTTGTGTGCATGGCAGCCTTGACCTTTTTGCTGGTCTGTCGGGCGTGCATTTCATTCAGGATGTTTAAGAACGGGGCAAGCTCGCTTTCTCCGTTGATGGTGTCCACATTGTCATTGATGGCAATGTAGCGTACTCCCTTGCTGGGGAAATAGATTTCCGTGTACTGACCAGTCAGGATATAGTTTCTTCCCAGACGGGATAAGTCCTTTGTGACAACGCAGTTGATTTTCCCGTCCTCGATGTCATCAATCATCCTTTGGAAACTTGGACGCTCGAAATTTGTCCCACTCCATCCGTCGTCAATGTACTCGTCTACAACGGTCAGCCCATGCTCTGCGGCATACTGTCTAAGCATCATGCGCTGGGTCTGGATACTGCCGCTTTCCCCCTGTAATTCATCGTCACGGCTCAATCTCAAATATAGTGCAGTGTTATAAATCGTTGTATTGTATGGTTGTTTCACGGTTAAAAATCCTCCTTCTAAAAGAAACAACCCACGCTTATACAATACTCGCTGGTACAAGTATATCATAAGCGTGGGCTGATTGACAGTCGTTATTCCGTATTTTTTCAGGAAGCGGCGGCAGCGTGCTGGATCACATCTTCCAGCAGGCTGTCAAGCGGCTTCCCATCCTGTGCGAAATGCTCCGATACCTTGATACGGACTTTCCCCATGACAAAATACTGGGTGCCGTCTTTTTCGGTAAGCAGGGTGCCGCTGTTTTTATTATTGCTCTCGTTTTTGCTTTTTGCCATAGGCAGTTACCTCCATAAATGAAATATGCCCGACAAGGGAATGTCAGGCAGGTGTACAGCCGCAGGCTGTCTCCATGTCAACCAAACCGTGTCAACCGGCAGAAAAGACTTTGAAAACAATCCATAGGCGTGAACAGCACCCCATTTGTTAGACAGTATGATATAATGTTTAACAGGTGGGGTGATTTTAATGCCAAAGGGAGTACCAAACAAACGATACACGCCGGAATTCAAGAAGCTGGTCGTGGAAACCATGATGAAAGAAAAGATGAGTTACAGAGAAACGGCTCGACAATTTGAAATCAGCAATCATCACAGAGTACAAGACTGGGAACGAATCTATCTGACGGAGGGTCCAGAAGGGTTAGCCATCGAACGGCGTGGCCGCAGCAGTAAGGGCCGTCCGCCAAAGCAGTTGCCGAAGCAGGTGGAAGAAGATCTGCTGGCCGAAGTGCAGCGACTGCGTGCGGAGAACGATTACCTAAAAAACTTGCAAGCCTTGGTTTTGGAAGACGAGCGACGCCAGCGCAGAAAACGCAGGTAGTTCAAAAGCTGAGGCAAAGACATTCTCTGGATATTCTTCTCTCAATCGCTCAACTACCCCGTGCCACTTTCTACTACCATCTGAAGCGGACAAACAGTGCAGATAAGTATAAAGCTGTCAAAGCGGAGATCACGGCCATCTACCATGAAAACAAAGGAAGATACGGCTATCGCCGCATTACAACAGAACTTCACAAGCGCAATTTCCTCCTGAACCATAAGACTGTCCAGCGACTTGTGAAGGAGCTGGGCTTGGTTTGCCGTGTCAGGATGAAGAAGTATCGTTCTTACAAGGGTGAAGTGGGCAAAATCGCACCAAATCTGCTAAATCGAGATTTCCATGCCGAAAAGCCGAATCAGAAATGGGTCACGGATGTGACAGAGTTCAGTTTGTTCGGAGAAAAGCTCTATCTGTCCCCGATTCTCGATCTGCACAGCAGCGATCTGGTCAGTTACACCATCTCGGATCGTCCTGCACTCAGCATGGTAACCACCATGCTGGATAAGGCTTTTGAGAAGATCCCGGCCGAAACAAACCTGATTCTCCATTCTGACCAGGGCTGGCAGTACCAACACAAACAATACCAACAGATGCTCCGGGAGAAAGGTGTTCGCCAGAGCATGAGCCGCAAGGGAAACTGTCTGGACAATGCTGTGATAGAAAATTTCTTCGGGCTGCTCAAAAGTGAGCTGCTGTATTTGCAGGAGTTCCGCTCCATGGAACACTTCAAACTGGAACTGATCGAATATCTAGATTACTACAACAACCGCAGGATCAAGGCAAAGCTAAAGGGCTTGCCGCCTGCAATTCACAGACAGCAAGCCCTTTCGGCTGCTTGAACAATTTTTACTTCAGAATATTGTCTAACTTTTTGGGGTCACTTCAGCGCTCTATGATTACTTTTTACTTTTTCTTTGATTTCTTGGTTGACATGGTTGACAAAGGAAAGAAATGCCCCAAATATCAGGCTTTTCCCCGTCAACCGGCTGTCAACCGAAGCGTCAACCAAACTGTCAACCGGTGGCTTTTCAGAATGGCAGTTCCATTTGCCTGGCTTCTTCTTCCGTGATTTCCTGAAAACCGTTCCCCTCCGGCGGAGCTTGGTTGACACGCTCCCAGCCTTTTTGAGAACCGTATTTCTTATACCGCTTCGGGCTTTTGTAGGCTGCCCAGCCCTGTATGATGCCGCCCGCAATGCCGGTATTCATAATCTCGCAGATTGCCCGTGTCTCCCAGTCTGCCGGGGAATTTAAGTTCCCCAGCGCTTCCTCATAAAGCTGCTTGGAGCATACCCTGTCACCGGTGTAGTCCTCCAAATAGGCGTAGATCATGCCAGCCTGTGTGTCCTCCTGCATGAAGTCCTGCTGATGGGCGTTCAGGTATCGGTTCATTTCCATGCTGAATGACAGCTTATACTTCCCACTGCGGTAAACCGTCATGGCTTCCGCCCACATCTGTTCGATATACGCCCTCGCCGCCGCTTCATCGTCCAGTATGTGAACCTCCGCCCGTTCCGGGTACACCGTCACGGGGAGAAAGCGCCGGTTGCCAGTGCGGTCACGGGGCAAAAAGTCCTGCCGGTTGGTCGTCCCTCCAAATACACATTGCCGCAGCCGGTCTGCCGGGTGTGTCTCATACGGCACTTTGTAGGTTTCTTTCTGGCGGCTTAAGAATGACTTGATTTCCTCAATACTCTTGGCGTTGGCTGTGGCAATCATCTCCGACATCTCGATAATCCAATGCCCTTGCAGCTTGCGGTACACATTTTCATCGTCCAGCTTCTTCAAATCGTCTGAAAACCATTCGTCCCTGCCTGCCAGCAGCCGGAAAAAGGTAGATTTCCCGGCTCCCTGACCACCAACCAGACAGAGCATGACCTCAAACTTGCTCCCCGGTCTGAATACCCGCCGGATGGCTCCCATCAGGAACAGTTTCAAGGCTTCATAAGTGTATTCGTCCGTATCGGCTCCCAGAAAGTGATGCAGGGCGTAACGGATGCGCTCTGTGCCGTCCCATTGCAGGCTGTTCAGGTAATCCCTGACCGGATGGTAGCGGTTTTCATTGGCAACAATCTTGATGGCGCTCTGCACCTTTTTCTCGCTGGTAAGCCCGTAGTTTTCTTCCAGATACAAAAGCAGGTAGTTCATGTCCATGTCGGTCAGCGTGGTACTGGTGCGCTCCCAGCCCAGCGGCTTCACAATGTCAATCTGCTCCGTCAAAAGGTTCAGGCGCAGCGCCCCACGAAACAGAGGGTCACGCTGGAACACCGTCAGGCAGTTTCGGATGCTGTTCTTCACACCGCCTTTCTGCGTCCCCTCTAATGTTTCCCGGATTTCTGCCGGTGTTTGCGCCGGTTCCATTGTGTCCATCGTCCTTTTGACCGCTTCCTGCGTTTCCGGCGGCAAGCTCTGAAATTCGCTGTTCAAGCCGCAGCACCTCCTTTCCCTGTGCGGCGATCAATGCCGCTTTTTCTTCTATTTCTCCGTATAACAAAATATCCAAAAGGTATTCTGTGTAGCTTATCCTCTGCAACGCTTCCACAAAAAGAGGATGCCAGATGGCATCCTGCGGCTGTGGGGCGTATGCTGTTTTCCAATGCTCCAGCAGGCGCAGATAATCGCACAGCACCCGGAAACAATACCGTTCCGTTTCCCGAAATCTCTGCTCCGCTGATTTTTGTCGGGGCTGTGACCTGTTGTGACGCTTCCTATCTGGCGGCGCATTGCCGGATTTCTCATAGGAAACGCCGAAGTCCTCCGCAAGCCTGACCGCAGCTTCCCGTTTCCCCAATCCATGCAGCAAAGCGGCAAAGTCGATCACATCCCCGGAAGCCCCGCAGCCGAAGCAGTAAAAGCGGCTGTCCACTTTCATGCTGGGCGTGCGGTCATTGTGGAATGGACAGCAGACCATGCCGTTTCTTCCCACCCGGATTCCATAGAATGAAGCAGCCTGCCGGGTGGTAACAGACTGTTTCACCGCTTCAAATACATTCAAATGCTCCCTCCATAAAAATGCCGGTAACGGTAAAGCTGCCGGTTATGTCATAGCTCCATCTCGTGTTTCTTTCTCTGTACTTCCTGTGGCTGCTCTCTCCGGCGCAGTGCGGTATCTACGGCGTTCTGCACCTGCCGCAGCCGTATCACTTCCTCCCGGAGTGGCTTGTGCTGCGGAGACAGTTCGGCATACTCTGTTTTTAACTGTGCGTATTCCTGTTTCCATGCTTTCAGGGCAATGGGTTTTCCGTCCAGTTTTTCTTTCAGAATACGGCGGGCGGCATAAAACAGCCGTAACTCCGCATCGTGTGATGTTTCAAATTTCTCCCTCTGTTTCTTAAACTTGATATTGTTCAATTCCGTATGGACAGGTTTTAGCCGCTGGTAATTCTCGCCCTCCCGTATCAATTCCTGCAATTCCTTTATCCGGGCAGATTTCTTTTTCATGGAGCCGCTTAATGCTTCAAATTCTTCACTGACAGAGGAAAGACGCTCCTGCAAATCCTCTAATGTGAGCAGCTTGTTTTCCGTCAGATAATTGACGGCTTCGGCAAACTGCTTTAAGTTTCCGGTTCTGGCTTTATTGCTCCATGCCCCTGCGTTGCGCTGGTTGTAATAAGCGATCAGCAGGTCGGCAAGGTTCGGTGTCTGTGGTTTGGAAAGTTCTTCTTTTACCTCTGCCATCCAGACAAACAGGGCTTTGATCTTCTTCCTCACATCCTGCATGAGCCGGTTGGTGGCTTTAATCCAGCGGTTCAGTTCCCCTTTCTCGGTGCGGATGCCCTTTGCTTCCATCTGCCGGACATTAGCTCCCTCGTGGACAGTAGGTATCAGGTCAAGCCCCTGCCGCACATAGGAACGGTGGTCGATACGCACATCCAGCCCTTTTTCCTCAAATTTTGTATTAACGGCAGCCGCCCACTGCTCCCGCCAGTGTTCCAGCGTTTCTGGCTCATGCCAGTCTGTTGTATGGACAGCGTTAAACATATAATCGCCATTTTTATCCCGGATTCGGTTTCCATCTTCATCAAGAAGATATTCCCGCCGCTGTTTTTGTCCCCATGTGCCATCCGGGTTCAAAGGGCGCATGGTTGTCATCACATGGAAATGCGGGTTAGGGATGCCGCCGTCCTCTTTCTCCGGGCTGTGAAAAGCAAGGTCGGCAATCATGCCTTTTGCCACAAACTGCTCCTGTACGAACTTCCTCGCCAGCTCCATGTTTTCTTCCAGCGTCAATTCATTCTGCATGGCAATGTCAAAGGAATAGGCAAGCTGTGCTTTTGGATGTTTCTCGCAGCTCTCCACAGCATTCCAGAGGGTCGCCCGGTCAAGATATATTTCCGGCGCATGGGGCGGCAGCATGATTTCCGAAGCGATCACGCCTCCCTTTTTGGTGTAATCGCTGACTTCTCCATAGTAGCTGCTGTAAAGACGCTCCCCGGCTCGATAGGCTGCGCTGGCAATGGCGCTCTGACCGGCGCTGCGCTTTATCTGTGCGATTGAAAAATGATAAAGTGCTATCCTTAGTCACCGCCTTTCTCCTGCCCGGAAATACGGGCGTGGTTCTCTGCGGCAGACCGGATGAAAGGCTCCGCCTGCGGCAGATTCAAAATGTTTTCCATGAGGGAATAAAATTCCGCTTCGGATAGCTCCTTTGTCTGTAGTGCAATGCTCTCAACGGCTGCCCCACGGGTAATCAGCCGGTGCGTCCTCTGTTTCCGGGAACCGCTTTCCAGATACGCCTGCCGGTTTTTCAAACGCTGCATTTTCCGTTTTTCCCGTTCCAGCAGGACAGTGTTTTTTTCATATTCCTGCTTCAACTGTTCCAAAGATTTTTCCGTGTTCTCACATCCTTTGCTTATAAGATAAAGAAAGACCATCCGCAGACAGTCCGTGTGTCAGTGCTTCTATAAAACCCGATGAAAAGGGAAAAACGCAAAGCGGATTTCTCTTTTTGGCGGGTACACAGGGGATAGCCGCTTTAGCGGCGCAAGGGGGTGTAGCCACCTTGTCGGAGCGAAGCGAACGCAGACCTCGGATTGCTGATTTTATCAGCGGCAGAGGTAAGCTCCGCAGGACGCACGATACATGGTCTTTAGACTATGTATAGAAGTGCGCCCTTAGTTCCTAAGGGATTTTGCCGTTTCCGGCAGTCTTGTCCTTTTTCTTGGAACGCTTGGAAAGATACTTCGGGCAGTCAACCACAACCGCCCGGAAGCTCTGTTTACATTCGTGCTGGCATTTCCGGCACAATTCGTTGTAAGTGATACGGCTGCGGTCATTTAAGAAGAAAGACCATTCCAGCCGTCGCTTGTTACTCATTCTTGCCATAACCGGCTCCTTTCTCCGTTTCTATCTGATGTACGCAGATAGGCTGTTTTGGTGTAGCGTTTCGGTATCATTTTTAAGGTTTTTTCCCTCTGTATGCCCCTTTGGAAAGTACGGCAGTATTGCCAGTCAGGGAATGATACCTCACGCTTATTTGTCGCTTCCCGGTACGGTTTCGGAGCCTTTTGCCATCCATTCAAAGAAAGCAATTTTGCTGACCTTGATAAGCCTGCCCCTGCGGAACACCGGAAAGCCGGGGTGTGTGTACCAGCTCATAGGCGCTCGCTCTTGAAATTCCCATAATCCGCTGAATGTCCGCCACATCCAGAACCAGCGGTAAATCCTCGTAGCTGTTCAATCTCTTTTTATCGTTCATTCTGTTCCTCCCATAAATCAAATAGGTTAAAATGCTTCCTGCTGCCGTTCTCCCCAAAAGCCGTTTTCCTGCCCCATTCCTGCGGTGTTTCCCTGCATTGGTGCGCCGGATGCGTCACTTCTCCTGCCGGTCATATCCCTTTTGGACGGTCATTCACTTGTCAAGGTACTGTGTGGCACGAAATTACCAACTGCAATCATCATAGCGGACTATCCTTGACAAAACAATACTTATGCGATACCATGAGTGTAACAGATATAACAGAATTATATAATTACCATAAACAAAGGCAGGGGATAGGGATGGAGAATCAGTTTATACGGCATGAGCCATGTTTTGAGAGGATTTTGTTTGTCCTGACGCTGGACAGGAAGAAAATGAAAGAGCGGATTTTGATTGGGGAAGAACAGCAGATCCGCTTCCGGCTGAACGGGAGCCAAAACGCAGAGGTGCTTTGTGATATGACACGCCCACTGGGAACTTTTTTGATAAACTTTGAGCGTGACACGGACAGAGACTGGAACTTATACGGGCTTTCTCGCTGCGGCAAGCCCTCCACTCCAACCGATGGAAACAGCCGGAGCTGGAGCAGGCGGCAAGCGAATTTCTCTGGGGAAAATATCTTAGCAACGACCCTCTGAAAATGTATGTGGCGTTCCGTATCTGGAACAGCTATCTGCTTGCCAGAGAACCCCGTGACCGTAACGCTGCCTGTGACCGCTTCATGGATAAAATGAGCAGCCTGACCGGGGTATTCCATAACGAAGCCATGAGCTTTGACAGGGAGACAGGAAAACCGAAACATTTTCAAGCTGGCAGCCTTTATTTCAAAGGCGCACCGTCAGAAGATACCCGGCTTGACCTCTGGTTCCCGGACAACCGGCGCACAGAAGAATGTGTGTCTGCCTATGCGTCCCTCTACCCGTTGATTACCTATTATTTGAACCGGCTGAATGACTGGGGGCTTTGCTTCCGGCAGTGCAAGGTCTGCGGGAAATATTTTCTGGCAAAGAGCCAGCGGTATGAGCTGTGCAGCGACAAGTGCCGCAAAGCACAGGCGCTTCAGAACAAACGGGAATTTGACGAGAGGGCAAGAGAAAACAACTATGACCTGCTTTATAAAAATGAATGCCAGAACTGGCGCAACAAAATAAACCGGGCAAAAAATACCGCAGGCTTTCCGGCTGACCGTCTGGAAAAAATACAGGCTGCCTTTTCCGACTTTAAGAAAGAAGCCTTACAGAGAAAAAAGGCTGTAAAAACAGGAACAGCCAGCCCGAAAGAATTTACGGACTGGCTGTATCAGCAGAGTAATGTAATTGTGGAACTGACAGAATATTAAATTTTTTTCTCGTTGTGAGGTTTCTGTGACATTTTGCTGATACTATAAAAAGAAAAAGGATGTGATACTATGCGAATACTGGTTGTTGAAGATGACCAGCTTTTGAATAAGACATTAAGCTATAATCTGTCGGCTGTCGGATATTCCGTGGATGGGGCTATGTCAAAGGCTGTTGCCATAAGATTTCTTGAAAAACAGGATTATGATTTAATCGTTTTGGATGTCAATCTGCCAGATGGGAACGGGTTTGATATATGCCATGAGGTAAAAGAACGCCGTCCTGATACCGCCGTGATTTTTCTAACCGCAAATGATATGGAAAGCGATATGCTGAAAGGATTTGAATTGGGCGCAGATGATTATGTAACAAAGCCCTTTCCTATCAGCGTGTTCCAAAAGAAAGTATCTGCTTTACTGAACCGCATTTCAGCACAATCCGGCGGCGATTTCTACGATGACGGGAATTTGTATATCAATTTTTCCGAATTATCAGCCTGTCTCGCAGGACAGCCGATTACCCTTACATCGTTGGAATATCGTTTATTAAAAGTGCTGACAAGAAATTCTCAAACTGTCCTGACACGTCAGGTATTGCTTGAAAAGCTGTGGGATGTAGATGAAAATTATGTGGATGAACACGCACTAACCACAACGATCAGCCGCATCCGCAGTAAAATTGAAACGAACCAGCATTCCTACATCAAAACCGTTTACGGTATGGGCTATATGTGGATTGGAGGAGCGCAAAAATGATTTCAAAAAAACTCTCCTTAAATAAAGTCTGCATAATACTGGCAACTACCATTTTACTTTTATCAGTGGTCATGTTTTCGGTTCTATATATCCTGACCAAAGAAATGTCTGTGGTATTTTGTAGCATGGCTTTTGGTCTGCTTTTTCTACTTTGTGTTACTGCTTTTGTGATACTGATACGGCGAAAGCTGACTTTGTTTTCTGAAATGCTTTGCTGCACCTTAGACGAAATGATGAATGGAAAAATAGATGTATCACAGGTTGCCGAAGAAGAAAACCTATTTTATAAAATCAATCATCGGCTGGTGCGTCTTTATGAGGTTATGCAGGAAAGCAAAAACAGCGTTGCCAGTGAACGAGCTGACTTACAGGAGTTAATTTCCGATATTTCTCATCAGGTAAAGACACCGATAGCAAACTTAAAAATGATAAATGCCACCTTATTAGAACAAGAAGTGCCACCGGATAAACAGCGGGAATTTCTACTTGCCAGTGGCACACAGCTTGATAAACTGGATTTCTTAATGCAGGCTATGATAAAAACTTCCCGACTTGAAACTGGCGTTATCTCACTTGAAAAGAAACAGCAGCCTATCTATGATACTCTTGCTATGGCGCTGGGCGGTATTTTTCTGAACGCTGAAAGAAAGCACATACAAGTTGAAGTAAACTGCCCGGAAACATTGGTTGTTTCCCATGACCGCAAATGGACAGCAGAAGCCTTATTTAACATATTGGATAATGCAGTTAAGTACACGCCGGAGTACGGTTCTATTCGTGTTTGCGTTGAAAGCTGGGAAATGCACCTGAAAGTCAGCATTACCGATACCGGCAAAGGTATTCCCGAAAACCAGCAAGGAGCAATTTTTAGGCGCTTTTATCGGGAAGAAGATGTCCACGATATAGAGGGAATCGGCATTGGGTTGTATCTTGCAAGGGAAATTATTAGCTTACAGAACGGTTATATACAAGTAACTTCTCAAGTAGGAACAGGTTCAACATTCTCCGTTTTTCTTCCCCATGAATAACCTGTTTTTTTGAAATGTCACAGGATTGTGACATTTCAGGGCAATTTATTATGCTGGCTGTGACATTTCTGTGAGGTTTGGTCGTTATAATGGATTTATCAAAAAGAAAGGATGGTGTTCTTTATGAGCATTTTGCAAACGACTGAACTGAAAAAATATTATGGTGCAAAGCCGAACATTACCAGAGCCTTGGATGGTGTGACCCTCTCCATTGAAAAGGGCGAATTTGTTGCTATCGTAGGAACCTCCGGCAGCGGTAAATCTACACTACTGAATATGATTGGCGGGCTGGATGTGCCTACCTCCGGCAAGGTTATTGTGGATGGGCGTGAACTCTCCACATTAAAAGATGAGCAGCTTACTATCTTCCGTAGGAGAAAGATCGGCTTCATCTTCCAGAACTACAATCTGGTTCCGGTGCTAAATGTCTATGAAAACATCGTGCTGCCTGTGGAGCTGGACGGAAACAAGGTAGACAAGAAGTTTATGAAAGAAGTTGTTCAGATGCTGGGGCTGGAGGATAAGCTGAACAATATGCCCAATAACCTCTCCGGCGGTCAGCAGCAGCGCGTAGCCATTGCCCGCGCCTTGGTGTCAAAACCCGCTATTGTTTTGGCTGATGAACCCACCGGCAACCTGGACAGCAAGACCAGCGCTGATGTGCTGGGGCTTTTGAAAACCACAAGTCAGAAATTCCACCAAACCCTCGTGATGATTACTCATAATAATGAGATTGCCCAGCTTGCCGACCGTATCATTCGGATTGAGGATGGCAAGATCGTGCAGTAACGGGGGCGGGACTATGAATGACATTCTATTTGGCAATAATAATACAAAAACCATCAAGCGGCTGTCTAAACAATATTTCAAGAAGAATAAGGTTCGTAATCTGGCGGCGATTCTTGCGATCGTTCTGACAGCATTTTTGTTTACATCCATCACTTCACTGGCATTTAACATGGTATCCTCCATGCAGCTCTCTATGCAGATGCAGAAAGGCAGCAAGGGAGATGGAACCTTCGGCTATATGACAGAGGAGCAATTTGAGCAACTGAAAAACAGTGATTTTGTGGAGCAGGCAGGTCATCGGCGGACGATTGGATATGCAAGCAACGCCGTGGGTCATTCTGTTGAATTAAACTATGCTGACAGCATACAGCAGGAACTTACATTCTGCGTGCCAACGCATGGTTCAGCGCCGGAAAAGGCGAATGAAATTGCTACTACCGAACTGGCTTTGAAGGCCCTTGGTGTGGAACCGGAGATCGGAGCAGAAGTTCCTCTGGAATTTGAACTGCGGGGAAAAACCTATCATTATGATATGGTGCTTTCCGGTTGGTGGGAAGCAAGCAACGATACGGTCAGCGTGGCGATTCTCTCAGAGCAGTTTGTAAAAGATAATCCGGATGTGGTGAAAAATACCCACGCAGTGGATGGAGAAATCTCAGGGGTTACTTTTTCTGAAGTTGTGCTGAAAGACAAGACGAACATTCAGGAGCAGATGGATAGCTTTGTCTACTCCATCGGCGGCAATCCAGAGGATATGTCTGCCGATAACTTTATCCTCTCTGTTGAAAACCAGATGGGAAAAGCCATGATTTCTTCGGAGTCCATCTTATTTGCCGTAGTATTTGTTTTGATGTTTGTATTGTGTGGCTATCTGCTGATTTATAATATTTTTGATATTTCCGTTATGCAGGATGTTCGGCAATATGGCTTATTGAGGATGATTGGTACTTCTACACGGCAAATTAAAAGCATCGTCAATCGGCAGGCGGTATGGCTGACCCTAATCGGTCTGCCGATCGGTTTAATTGCCGGGTTCTTTGCAGGCAGGGCGTTGCTTCCGGTAGTAATGCGAATTTTCAGTTATGAGTATTCTACGGCAAGTTTGCAGGCATCGGCATCTCCTATGCTATTTGTTATAGCCGCATTGTTTACGATTTTGACAGTGTTTATCAGTACCCGCAAACCGGCCAAAAAGGCATCAAAAGTATCTCCCATGGAGGCAATTCGTTATACGGAGCAGGATGATTATAAAAAGAAAACGGTTACACGAATCAGTGGAGCAAAGCTCTCTCACATGGCATTTTCTAACTTAGGACGTAACAGACGCCGTTGTGTATTCATTGTTGTTTCTATGCTTTTGTGTATCGTTCTGTTCAACTCTATTATCATCGTGACACAGAGTATGGATGAAGAAAAGTGGATTACCCGCACAACAAAAACAGATTTTACCGTCTACAATTCGATTGCAGTCAATGTTCAGGAGGGCTTTAGACATCACGAAGATGCACTTCCACAGCAAGTAGTAGATATGATCCGTGAGCAGAACGGTCTGGAAGAAGAACGGTATCTTTACCGTAACACCGTAGATGACGGTAACGTGCTTGTGGATTACGGCTTTGAGGGACTTACTTGCACAAATACTTTTGAATATGAAAATGGGATTAGCAAGTCTTTCGGGAATTATGCGCTGAATACTGCCCCGGATGCAGAAAATCTTTTCTTTGGAAATGTCTATGGCGCTTCCGAACATTTTTGGTCTGACATGATGATTTATGATGGTGAAACAGATCCTAATGTACTGAAACAGAAAATGCTAACCGGAGAATATGTCATTATCGGAAACCGATTAGACCGACTGAGTGGTGGCCCGAAAACAACATCCCTGTCAGAGCAGTTGCAGATCGGTGATAGCATTTCTTTTTACAGGGATGGTGAGTTAGTCAAAACCTGCACAATTCTGGCAAAAGCCTGCACCGTTGGGACTGAGGACGAAACGCCGACAACAACTACGGCTACGATGCATATTGGCGGCGATGCGCCTTTTGTGTATTTACCAGACACCGTATTCAAACAGATTTACACGACCCCGACCCTGTTGAACTATGGATTTAATATGGATGCTTCTCTGCATCCGCAAATGGAGGACTTTCTGAGCAGTTATGTTGAAAAGAACCCCTCTGTTACCTATACCTCAACAAAATTACTGAAAGAACAATTAAATTCTGTTGCAAGTATGGTTTGGGTTGTAGGTAGTCTGATTGGCTGTATCATGGCATTGGCAGGATTGATTAACTTTACAAATATGATCATCACCAATATTATTACCCGTCGCCATGAGTTTGCGACTATGCAGAGTATCGGTATGACAAATCGCCAGCTTCAAAGGCTGATGGTTTATGAAGGCGTTTACTATGCCGCTGGTGCAGACATCATTGGTGGAGTGGTTGCGCTGCTGCTTGCTGTGACGGTGCTGAAAAATGTCTTGAACTCGCCATCTATGTGGTTCTTTACTCTGCACATTACATTGGTTCCAGCTTTGGTCATCGGCGTGCTTTATCTGTTGCTGGCTGCGGTCATTCCGCTGATCGTTCTCCACTTCTTTAACAAAGGAACTGTGGTGGAACGATTGAGGACTTCGGAATAAGAGTAATTCTCTTAATAACCATGTAAAAAACAAATCAAAAAGGTACTTGATATTGCGCTTCATTGCTTTTATCAAGTACCTTTTTTCATGCAGTATCATATAAGCGTGGATTCGTTATATTTGGTGTGGTATCTTTAACTATGGGAAACTCCATTCTCCCATTTTGATACTGTCTGTCTTACTACGTTCAGTTTAATTGCCAGTTCTTCTTGCGACAGCCCTTTTGACTTTCTAATTCTTTTGATATTTTCATTTAGCATAATCTCTGCCTCCTTGTTTTTGATAGCTCAATTCTATATTCAATAGAGCCGTTGCCACAAGCAATACATATTAACATCCGCTTATTCACGGGCTTTTCACAGACAAATCCCGATTTGTATTTCTGTTTGTTTTAAAAATTACCAGCCATATTGCCACCTCCATGTCTATAATAGCATAAAAATAATGGTAGCCACTTTTGTGTCTACCATTATTTTATCACTTCAGGAGTCGCTGATGGCTGAGGCGCAGATGTGCCGGAAGGCGTTCTGCCGGGAATGTCGATAGGCTCCGTCTCTTTCTGATAGCAGCCCATAACTGCCGTGGTCATGGCGAAGAGAAGGACGGCCATGCAGATGATCGGACGAATGATTCTTGTGATTCTTTTCATAATGCTGTCTCCTTGCCGCGCTGGGATAGCGGCGCAGCTCAAAATGTCATTGATTAGCTTCTTGTAGTGATGAAAAAGGAACAGCTCAGCTTCCGGGCAATACCGGAAGCTGAGCTGTTTGTTGGCCTTAAAGGTGTGATAAAACGATTACCGTGCACGTTTTCTCTTAAGGTGGACGGCGCCGGTCAGAGCAAGGGTACTTGCCAGCAGGAGGGCGCTCCACAGCGGAAGATTGCTGCTGTCTCCGGTGCTGGCGCTGGCAGTGCCCTTGACGAAGATGGCCTCGATGGTATGGGGGCTGCTGACATTCTCAAAGGTGTAGGACTTCACCGCGCCAATGCTCTTGCCGTCAATCTTGACATTGGCAACAGCATAGCCCTCATCCGGGGTGATGGTGAAGGTCTGATCACCACCCTCACGAACGCTGACATTGCCGGAGGGAGAAATGGAGCCGCCAGCCCCGGCAGTTGCCTTGATGGTGTAGTAGCTGTCGTACCAACCGCCGCCACTGCTGGACTTGTGATACAGCTCAACCTCGCCGGTCAGGGTCGTGTAGTTGTCATCATCAGGCGTGAAGCGCCATTTGTAGGTCGTGTTGGCCTTGACCGTGGTATCGTCGGGCAGGGGCTCGCCCTTGTCATCCACCCATTCCAGCTTGCCGTCACTGGGATTCAGAGTGCTTCCCTCGATGGTCAGCGTCACGTCCTTCAATGTCTTGCCACTGGTTGTGATCTTGGTGTACTTGGGCTCACCGGTGGGAGTGGCCGGTTTGATCATGAGCACGAAGGGGGCGCTGGTGACGTCGTTATAGTTGTTGTCGCCTGCCTTGGTCGCGATGACACTCACAGAGCCGACCTTGACCGGAGTCAGAACGCCGGTGTTGGGATCGATGGTCGCCTCGCCGGTGCTCGCGTCTGTGTCGATGCGGTAGGTTACAGCACCCATGCCGGAGCCGCCGGTAGTGGTCAGCGTCAGCTTTTCACCATAGATTACGGAAGTGTTGCCGGTGATGGTCAACGGCTTCTGATCGTCCTTTTCTGTCAGAGTGACGTTCAGCGTGATGGTGAAATCCTCGTAATTGTCACAGGACGCCTTGAGGATGAGGGTGATCTTGTCACCCGCCTTGCCGCCGGAGATGGCATAGGTCAGCAAGTTGCCGTCCGCTGCGAAGTCCTGCTTGGGCAGGACGATGCTCGCTTCGCTGCTGAACGTCCAGTCCTGCCCGGCGGGCAGTCCGGCCCAGTCCGGCGTGTAGGTGTGATCCGAGGCGTCCGTGTACTTCTGCTCCAGCTCGACCGTTTTGAGGTTGCCGCCATCTGCCTTGTTCACCGTGACTTCAAGTTCAATGTTCTCCACTGTGTTGTAGTTTTCGGTGTCCTTCGGAGTGAACTTTGCCTGGAAGGTCTTGGCGGCAGTCGAAGCGCCGCCCACAGATTCGCTGCTATCCATCCAACTCCAGCCGTCCGGCAGCGTCACATCCGCCAGCGTCTGACCGTATTTTGCCGTCAGCCCGGTGGGAGCGGTGTAGGTCGGCGTTGCCTTTGCTACCACAAATTCGCAATACACAGCTTCAAATCCGTAGTAGTTATCCGTATCACCAATGCTGGCGTACATACGGTAGGTACCGGCGTTCAGCGCGGGCGGATTGCTGATATCCCACGTCTGAACAGAGCCGCTGTCCGCAGCGGCATAACTGTAGGTCACTTGAGCATTCAAATCGCCCGTCTGGTCTGTCAAGGTCGGTGTGCTGGGCGTTTTACCGTAAGTATAGCCCGCCATGCTGAGCTTGCCGTACTGCCGAGCCTTTTCGACAGTGATATTCGATCTTCCCGAAACCGTTAAATACTTCTCGGTGTCAGTCGGTTCGAAAATCCACTCGGCTGCATAGGTACCGTTCCCAACCACGGGTATATGCGTGCCGTCCACCCATTCAAAGGTTCCATCGACATCCACGTTGTTGACATTATCATGGAGCTTGCCGGAGAGAGCGATGGTATTCAGGGCGTCGCCGTAGATGATGGCGTTCTTGCTCAGCGTCGGTGTGCCGGTGGGAGTGATCCTGTTCTTCGCGCTGATCTTGACGGTCAGCGTGATGTCCTCATAGTTTGCGCTCTTGATCACTACGGTCACTGTGCCCACAGAGCCGGTGGTTTCCACGTCATTTTTCTGAATGGGCAGGGTCAGCTCGCCGTTTTCCACCTTCGCGCCGCTGGTGTAGTAGCCGTCATTTAGTTTGATTTCGCCGATCTCATAGGTGAGCGCACCGTACTCTTTGGGCGTTTCCAGCGTGGGCAGGGCGGGGAGCGTCACAGTGTAGGTCTTTTCGTGGCCGTTTACAATGGTCAGCGCGGTTTCCTTGGTGAAGTCAGGCGCAGCGGCCTTGATGATGCTGCCAGTCGTAGGGAAGCTGCTCTGCTCCAGGGCGTAATTCTTCGCTGCCGGTCCGATCAGGGTCACTGTGGCAGTGACGTTCTTGCCGTTGCCCACACTGGCCTCGTCAAAGCTGGCGGTCACGGTGTAGTCTGTGCCTCGGCTCAAGTTCACGCCGTCGAAGGTTACGCTGGTAATGCCCGCGTTTGTCGTGCCATCATAAGGCTTGGACGCAGCCGTTACCCCGGTGATCGTCAGCGGCTTCTTCCCAATGCGGACCGCCACGCTGGCGGGTGCGGTATCGTTGTGGTTTGCATCGCCAATCACCCGATACCACACGGTATATGCTCCGGCATCGGTGCCGGTAGGGGTGTCCTGGCTGTATGTGCCGTTCTCGGTCAGGCTGTACTGCATGGTGCCATGGTCCGTCATGCCCGCAGTAATCAGCTCCTGCTCCTGTCCGGTATAGGTCAGATTTTCCTGCGCCGTGGGAGCGATGAAGGTGGGGGTAGCCTTGTTCACCTTGATGGTCACAGTTCCGGTCGCAGTCGCGTATTCCTCATAGCCCTCCGCCGGGGTGAACGTCCACGAAGCCGGATAGTCGCCCGCAGCTGGCTTGAACGTGCCATTCGTCCATGTGAATGTACCGTCAATCGCCTTGCCGCCAGCTTTCATCTTACCTGCGATTTTACTGTCATTCAGCGCTTGACCATAGGTAATATCGCTTGCGCTGATGGGGCCGTCCGGCACGGGAACATCCTTGTTTTTGGTCTTCACCCCGATGGTTAAGTAAAAATCCCGATAGTTATCCGAGGTGACCCGGACATCAATCGTGCCGACAGAACTTACCCTATTGTAATCCACTGCCGGAACGGTCAGCTTCAGCTTATACTGACCGTTTTCCTCCACAACCTCGGCCTGAACGGTGTCCTTGTAGCCGTCCGTCAGGTAGGTACCCCTCAACGAATAGATGACGTTTCCATACTCACAGGGAGAACTCAGCTTAGGCAAGTAGTCGTTGGACAGTACCATTTCATAGGTTTTTGCCAGATCGTTGATGACTGTCACCGCAGGGTGGAGATCGGAACCGGGCGCGGTGGCCTTATTGATCTTGAAGGTCTTGTCCGTTTCCGAACCCTTCAGCGTAAAGTCCTTTTGGGTCGTGTCGTCTTCAAAGACATAGCCCGGATTCTTCAACTTGATGGTGAAGGAGACAGTCTTTTCGGTTTCGCTTGCATCGGCGGAATCATAGTGGGCGTTGGACACCTCATAATCTGTACCCTTAGCCAGCCGAAGCGTAGTACCAGTATAATATCTGTCCGCGCTCTTAAATGTGATTTTCGCATTTGCAGGCAGGTCTGTCGTTCCGTCGTATGTCTTAATGATGTCGCCGACCGAAGCCGCTACTTTGAGCGGTCGGACATTCCATTCGGCAGACTTGCTTCCGGTATAATCGCCGTTGTCTGTTGCCTTGATGGTCAGCGTACAGGGCCCTACATCGTAGGTGCTATCGCCGCTGGTGATGACGAAATCCACATTTTCTTCCAGCTTTGTGCCGTTGTATGTCACGACAAACATCGGCACACCGGTCGCAGACACAGAATTAAAGGCCGCTTCATTGCCATAGGGGAATGTGATCTCGGCATTGCTGAGATTCGGCTTGGTGACGGTCAGCTTCTTTTCGGCGCTCTGCACCGTATAGCCGTCCTTGGTGGCGGTGAAATAGATGGTGTATTCTCCGATTGTATCGAAGGAGTAATCTTTTGTATACTTCCCACTGGAATAGCTCGGCTCCGTCAAGGTGATGGGCGTTGTTTCGCCCGTCTTCAGGATGGAGAACGTCACCGTCACATCCTTCGCATTGCAGCTGGCGCAGAGCTGGACAGTCGTGCCGCGCTCCACCTTCGGCGAGTTGCCGGTCAGGTTCTTGCCATTGACCTTTAGATACAGAGTCTTGGTCGTGATGGGCAGTCTATTGATAATAACATTGTTCAACTGCGAGCCTTTGACATCATCCCGGGCATACCACTTGTGGGTGCCGTCCGTGTTGAGCACCTTGTATCCAAGTGCTGTGTCATTCAGAATCGTTTTCCACGTCGCGCCCTCTGCCAACGTCAATGTGCCGATCACGGCAGGATATTTCGACCCGGCGAGTTTTGCACCCTTGTAGGCAACGACATTATCAATGCTGACCGTGGTCGTGTTTTTCGTGTTGCTCAAGGTGGTGGTGTTGCTGCCTGCAGCCGTCTTGACCGTCACCGTGCCCTTGATGGAGTAGCCGTTCAGGTTAAGTCCCGTGTTCTGCGTGCCGTCGATGGTATAATCGCCGGTCACGTCGGCCAGCAGCTTAAGGGTCGCGCCGCCATCTCTGTCTGCGTCAAGGGCTGTCTGCAAATCAGCAAATTTCCGCTGCAGGCGGTTGCCCTCGCCATTGTACAAGGCTGTTTCAGCCACCGCGGGCGCGTTGCAGTAGGGGCAGGTAGTGGCGCTTTTGTCAAAGCCGTTCTTGCCGCCGTGGCTGCACGACTTTACCACCAGGTCGCAGGTCTGGGTAGCGGCTTCCTCCAGCGTGAGCTGCGTGTCGTCACGGTAGTAAGCAAGTCCCGCTTTCTGGGGAAGCAGATCACCCAATGTGATGTTATTATTCAGCCGCAGACCGCTTCTCGAAATCTTTCCGCCGTACAGCTCGACTGTGCCGCCCCAAACCTCCAGTTGGAGCAAAGTGGTATGGCCATTCTTCGGATCAAATACCAGCGTACCGCCGTCCCGCACGGTCACTCCCACCGCGCCGTTGCCGCCGCTGCTGTCAATAACCGTCAGTTTACCGGTGCGAACCTGGCTCGTGGGCGTAAGGCCGCCGACATTCAAGCTGTATCCGCTCAGACTGTGTCCGTCCAAATCCAGTGTGAGGGTTTTGCTGACATATGTATCGCTGGGCAGCATCTCGTTTGCCAGCAGCTTGATGGTCGTGCCGTTTACGGCGTTCTGAAACGCGGAAGCGAGGTCAAAGGCGTAGGTGGGCTCGGAGCCCTCAACTTCCACCTTGGCAACCACTTTTGCGCCGCAATCAGAGCAGGAGAGGGTAGTCTCGTCCACAGTATTGTGCGGGCAATGGTAGCCGCAGATGGGGCAGACACCGTTTACCAGCACCGACTTTTCTTCGCTCAAGTCTCTGTGTGCGTGGCTTCTGCCGCATTTGCAGTAGGCAATGCCATGCGCTTCGTCCTGGGTGTAGTTGCATGTATGCGACTTGATCGTGTATGTTCCAGTTCTGAGTTTAGGACCACTGGCGTCCGCAAGACTGCCATTCGCCCTATAGAAGGCATAATCCTTGGCTAGCAGCTCAAGTGCCTTTTTGTAGACTTCGCCGCCGGAAACTTCGCTGTCCGTGATGGCAATGGCATTACCGGTTTCAGAAGCGTCAACGTAGAACGTGCCCTGCGTCAGAGGATTGGTCAGTTTAGCGGTTCCGGTAATCGTCAGACCGCCGTTCAAGGATACGTTGCCCTGCAAATCCAGCTCGCCGTCCGTGGCATAGATCGCGGGCTTGCGGCCGCTGCTGCTGTCGTAGCCGCCCTGCGCGGTGAGGTCGCCCACAATCACCAGCTTGCCGCCGGTGAGCGTGATGGCAGGGAAGGCGGTCGCGTTGGAAGCGGTGTTCTGGTTGATCTCGCCCGCGCCCTCGATGCGCAGTGTGCCGCCGGTGACGGTCAGGGGAACGCCTGCTTCTGTTTCCAGTTTGTGACCGTTCATGTTCAGCGTGAGCGACCCAGCCGCCGACCCGCTGAACGTGATATCCTCGGTCAAATCCTGTCCCAGCGTTACCGACGTGATAGAAGCGTCATCCGCCGCTGCACCCAAAGCGGCCTGTAACGTGTTGTAGAAACTGTTGTTATTGTCAACGACGATTGCTGCCACGCCGCAGCCGCACTTGCCGTTTTCAAAGCTGTGCGTGTGCTCTTTGACCATTACCTCGGTCAAGGATGTTTTTGTGCCGTCCTGCACGTCGCTGGTGTTGTTCTCGTTAACGAAAGCGCAATCCTTCGCCAGCAGCAACATAAGCGGCTGAGGCGTGTTTGTGTCGTTGTTCGAAATCTTCTCGAATGTGCCGCCGCTGATGGCGATGGTTCCGCTGTTAACAAACTGCACGTCTTTAAAGGTACCGCCCGTAATACTCAGCGTGCCGCCGGAATCGACAGACCATCGACCCCTGTGATTGAAACCGTTCTTGACGGTGACGGAAGCACCCTCCAATACGGTGAGGCCATACACCGTGCCGTTGCTGATGGTCGCAGTGCCGCTGTTCACGTCGCAGACAAGTCCCGCGCCTTCTGAACCGCCGATCTCGCCGCTCCGGATGTCCAGTGCGCCGGCCATGAACATGAGATTTGAAATTCTGCCGTAAGCGCCCTCGCCTGTAACAGTCAGGTTGCCTGTCGCGAGAGTTTCTTTTTTCTGCGTTTCCTCGTTAGTCTCTGAGAATCCAACCTCGAGGTAGTCGACCGTCTTGTGGTTCAGATCGAGCGTCAGGGTTTTGGTGACAACGGGTACGATGGAAGCATACTGTTCGAACGTAAAATCTTCACCGAGCGCATTGAGGGCGTCTGCATCCGTCACATGGTCTGCCAGCAGCTTGACGGTGTCGCCGTCTGCGCCGCGTTCAGTGCCGCCGGGAGGGATTCGTATGTGCCGCCGTCCGTTCCGTCCGCTTTTGTTATCGAAGCGGCCTCAACGACAGCCTCGTTGACTATGAGTTCCGCAGTTGTTGACCGTTCCTCTTTGTAGTTCGTGGTTTCGCCGGTCTTGGCATAAACGTAATATGTGCCGGGCTCGCTGATTGCGGTGTTTTCGTCAATCTTGGGAACTGCCTCACTGCCTTCAAACTCCAAATATCCAGAATTGATCGGCGCATAGTAATATGTCACCTCGGCGTCTTCCGGAGCACCCTCGACAGACAGCAGCGGCAGAATCTTTTCGCCCGCCGTGCAAGCTGCCTTGGAAAGAGATACGGTCAGATCGGGATAGGCCTTGTCGATGTAGCCGCCGATCGTAAACGTTTCTTCGCCCGCCTTGAGCCTGTACTTTGCCGCCGCATCACCGATCAGCTCGATTTCCACAGTGACGGTATGCTGTCCCGCGTCCGCGGAATCGAACGTCTTCTTGGCGGTAAAGCCCGTTCCTTCTTTGAGTTTGATTTCATTTGTGCCGTCTGTAAACGTCAAGTCGATTGGAATCGTGCCGCCGTCCGTCGTGCCGTCATAGTTGCGCTGAATTAAAGAGGGTTTCATTGTGCACCAAATCTCCGTCCGCGTGTCCTCTCCGGGGATATATGTGCCGCCGCCCCCTTCTGTCGGGCTTCCGGGGGCTACATAGATCCCACCGCCCTCGCCACCGGTCTCACCGCCGGTCTCACCGCCGGTCTCACCGCCGGTCTCACCGCCGCCGATGACACCGCCCGATATGCTCACGTCCTCTCCCTCGGCGAAAGCCGCTGTGGGCAGAAGCGTCAGGCAAAGCACGAGCACCATAAATAAGCTCAATACTCGTTTTTTCATAAGATCCTCCTTTAGGATATGCGTATAGGGTTTATATTCAGCCCGTTCAAGCACAGGCACAGCTTTTATAGGTCATCCGGAATGAGCCGCAGCTTTTTCGCGACGGTCTTGGCCTCCGCCCGGCGCTTCACGTTCAGCTTGTCGAGGATGTGGCTGACGTGGGTCTTCACGGTCGGCAGCTTCACATCCATGATCTGCGCGATCTCGGCGTTGGACTTGTCCGCGCAGAGCAGATGCAGAATTTGCAGCTCCGTGGGCGTCAACTCCTCACCGGGGGCAAGGCGGGGTTCGAGAAAATGCGGGTAGAATGCCGCCTGCTTCCGTACCGCCGCCATTATCTGCTTATACCACTTTTTGTCGCCATCCCAGTCCAGTGCCTCCAGCAGCGGCAACACTGCCGTGCCGTATACGCTGACGGTGCGGATGAAGCGGTACTCCGTCGCCGCATCCAGCGCCGCCGTCAATCGCTCGCGCCACCGCTCGTCCTTCTTGCGGTACAGGGCAATGGCAGTCAGGACATTCAAGTGAATGCCGTCGATGATGCGGGCGCAGTTTTGGACATACGGCTCCAGCGGGGCAAGCGTCAGCTGCACCGTGTCCGGCCTGCCGTCCTCCAGCTCCACCATGGCCTGGGTGAGATACTGGTAGCGCCGCATGACGTTCAGGTGCGTCAGCTCCCGCGGGGCTTTTTCCCGATACCACGCGTCCGCCGCGTCAAGGTCGCCGGTGTGCATGTCAATACGGCAGAGCATGGCGTCCATATTGGGCAGAAAGCGTGTCAAACCGCGCTCGGCAAAGTATTCACGGAGCACCTCGATGGTGCGCCGCGCGTCGGCGGGCTGTCCGCTTGCCAGCTGGCTGCGGGCCAGCAGTCCACTGACGGCGAACTCCATGTCCGGCGTGCCGCGGTTGCGGACCTCGTTCAGCTGTGGGAGAAGGGACAGCATCCGACCAGCCACGTCCTCCCCCTTTTCAAACTTGCTCTCGGCGATGGCGCAGTCCGCAAGACCCACGCCGTCCCGCCCCAGCACCGCCTCCACGGGGAGACGGAGGGTTTTGTAGAGCAGGTCGTCCTTTTTGCTCCATGCGGAAAAGTCCTTGCCGCCGTTCATGATGCTGGGCAGCGCGCTTGTGACGGAGAAGGACGGCAGCGTCACTTCCTTGTTCATCAGCAGCCGGAACACAGCGGGAATGGTTTCCGTCAGACCGTTCACGCCCCGCTGGGGGAGAGAAATGTCCAGCCATGCAAGGCGGCTGCGGGCCTGCTTTCCGGCGGCGTCCTGCCTGCCGCAGCGCTCGGCAAATGCTTGCAGCTCGCCGTACCAGCGCTCCGAGCCTTCGTAGTCCATCGCCAGCGCGCAGAGCATGCTCATGCCCTGCATCAGCGAGGGAGAGGCGAGAATTTCCGCCTCCGGCAGGCTGCGGTAGTATTTTTCCATCTCGGCATAGTGACCCATGCCGGGGTGGAGTTCTGCATTGCGCACCAGCAGCTCGGAGACCTTGGCATGGTCGCCGCCCCTGGTATAGCAGTCCAGCGCGCTGGAGAAGTCCTCCTTTAACTCATAGTAAAGCCCGCCGCGGCTGAGTAGCGCGCGGCGCTTTTCCTCGGTATACTCCCGTTCCATCTCCCAGAGGAGAAAAGCTCGGAAACCCGACCAGAAGTGGAAGCGCTGGCAGTCGTCGTAGCGCAGCATAGTGGTGTATCGAAGAAGCCAGTCCAGCCGTTCGCCGGCACGGGGATCGCCGCTGACCATCCGCGCCATTTCCAGGTCAAAGCTTTCAAAGGGAGCCAGCTCCAACAGGAAGCGCCGCACCGGCAGGTCAAAGCGCCGGTAGATGGCGGTCTCAAAGTAGAGGAACACCTCGTGGAACACCCGCGCCACCAGCTCCGGTGTCCACGGCTTGTCCGGGGACATGCACCGCGCCGTGATGGCCACACCCAGCGGATAGCCCACGGATTCTTTCAAAATTCCGTCGATCTCGCTATCTGTTACATTTGCTCCCGAAAGCCGAAACAGCCGCCGCACATCGTCCGCGTCAAAAAGCAGGTCGTCGGCCTCCAGCACCGTCATCAGCCCCGTGTACTGAAACGCCGTCAGGCAGCCGGGCGGCACACCGCGCGAGAGCAGCACGAAATGGCGCTCCGGACTTGAGCGAATCAATTCGCAAAGAGCCTGCTGCCCGGCTTCCTCCTGCATGAGCTGAAGATCGTCAATCAGCAGAATGTCCCAATCCTGCGCTGACGGTGGGATCGCGCAGTCTGGGTCTGCCGCGCTTTGCCGCAGCACATTCCGCCCGCGCAGCAGCGCGTCCGCCAGCACGGTCTTTCCAAAGCCGCAGGGCGCGCTGAAAAAAAGGACTCTGCCATGCGCTATGAAGCTGTCAAACCGTTTCTGAACGGAGGACTTTATGATGATATTTTCGGTCATGTCTTCCCTCCCTTTGATACAGTGCGAGATTGTCATAAGCCTTTTGCCACCTATCTCAAATTATATTATACGCGGCTGTTCTGAAATGTAAATCATCCCAAAGGATGAGACGCGCTGCATAGCAAACGGCTGTGCAGGCCAGCATTTCGTGAGGTGAAAAAGAAATCGCACAGCATCAGGCCAAAATGCCTGCGCTGTGCGATTCGGTGTTTACTTATATTCAATATCTTTCGCTGTCTTTTACGTAAAGTATACGAGCTCTTCTTCCGGCTTCTCGGCCTTCTCGATCTTCACCGCGGTAAGCACCGGGCCGGGACCCTGATACTCTCTGCGCGTCTCGGTTTTCACCGTGGCGGTGAGTTTGATGAATTCCTTCTGGCGCAGCTTGTCCGCGAACTGGGATTTGCACAGGAAGCCCACGAAGGTGACATCCTCTGCACAGCAGGTCATGGCAAACCGACCCGGTACAAAGTATCCCTGGGGCAGCTTGTCACCCCGGTATACCATCGCTGTGAAACGCACGGTCTTGCCATCATATTTTTCCGGATGATCCATGGCATCCAGATACCACAGGCCGTAGTCATCATCTTCAATCTCGATGGTGTCCGCCGTCAGGTCAAAGGGCAGATCGTCCTCATCATCGTCCTCATCGCTGCCGTCAATGGACTCATAAATAATCTGTACCTGACGGTTGGCAGCTTTCACCGCACGGCGCAGACTGCCTTTCTTCGTATCCCTGGTGCAGCGGTTGAAGATCACCACATCGGACAGCTTTACCAGCTCCATCATGATGGAACGCATATTACTTAAGTACATTTCAAAGGTACTGGCATCGATCATGGTGAAGGTCTGTACCACCGGCCAGTTTTTCGGCAGTACTTCCAGCAGCTTCTCGATTTTCCACATGCCGTTGTACTCGAAGATGGTCAGCTTCTGGCGGTGCTGGCGCTGCAGCTGTTTGAGGAAATCGGTGGTGAGTTCTTCCGGGCTTTCCACGGTGACAAGTACGGCGTTGCCGTCGGCCAGCACTTCTTCCTCGTATTCCTCTACGCCTTCCTCACAGCAGATGACAAGCACTTTCTTGCCCTCTGTGAATTCATGGTCTTCCAGGATTTCTTTGATAAAAGAGGTCTTTCCGCTTTCCAGAAAGCCTGTCGCAATATATACCGGTATCTCCAGCATTTCTTCACATCCTTACTTCAAACGGAATGCCCGCTCGATCTCTTCTGTTTTCAGTTCTGTACCGATCACGCACAGGCGGCCGGTCACTTCCGGCTCTCCCTTACGGATCTCGTATTCGCCGGGCACAAGGTCAAAGTAGATCCATGTGCCGTCTGTTGCCTGGATCATGCCCTTTGCACGCAGTACCATACCGAATTCCTGGCTGTTAGCCATGCGCTCCAGCACTTCCTGTACCTCGTCGTCGGTGTATTTATGATGGGTCTCGGTGCCCCAGCTGGTAAATACATCATCTGCGTGATGATGGCCCTCATGGTCATGATGATGGTGGCCGCAGCTGCAGTTGCCGTGCTCATCGTAGTGATGCTCATGATGTTCGTGATCATGGTGATCATGCTCCTCGTGGTCATGGTCATGATCGTGGTGATCATGCTCCTCATGGTCATGGTCGTGATCGTGGTGGTCATGCTCTTCATGGTCATGATCGTGATGATGATGCTCGTGATCATGGTCATGATCGCAGCCGCAGTGATCGTGGTCATGCTCTTCCTCTTCCATCAGCTGCATAACGAAATCGTTCTTTTTCTCCATGGCGTCCATGATCTGTGCGCCGGAAATGTCATCCCACGGGGTGGTAACGATGGTTGCCTCCGGATTTTTCTCCCGGATCATGGCAACAACCTCATCCAGCTTCTTCTCGGAGAGCTTCTGGGTTCTGCTCAACACGATACACTTGGCGCTCTCGATCTGATTGTTGTAGAACTCGCCGAAGTTCTTCATAAACATCTTGCACTTCATAGCGTCTGCCACTGCGGTGTAGGTAGAAAGCTCGATGTCTGCCTCGTCAGCCACTTTTAATACGGCCTTCATCACGTCGGACAGCTTGCCCACGCCGGAGGGCTCGATGATGATCCGGTCAGGGGCGAACTGCTTCAATACGTCCTGCAGAGCGGTGCCGAAATCGCCCACCAGAGAGCAGCAGATGCAACCGGAGTTCATCTCTGTGATCTGCACACCGGCATCTTTTAAGAAGCCGCCGTCGATACCGATCTCACCGAACTCATTCTCGATGAGGACGATCTTCTGGCCTTTCAGCGCCTCGTCCAGCAATTTTCTGATCAATGTGGTCTTTCCGGCTCCGAGGAACCCTGAAATAATGTCTATCTTTGTCATGTTAATCCCTTCCTGTTCTTCAAAACTGATTGTCTGGTTGCAACTGCCGCACTGCTATTCCTCGAAGGTCTCCTTTAGCTTATCCATGAAACCCTTCTTCTTCGGCTTATCCTTGCCTTTCTCCTTGTCCTTGCCTGCCGCCTCTTCCGACTGGTTCAGGCTGTTGCCGCTGGCCATGTCAAACTGCTTTAACAGCTCCTTGGCCTCATTGCTCAGCCGCTCCGGTGTCTTCACCACCAGAGTGACATAGTGGTCGCCGCGGACAGATTTGTTCCGCAGGGAAGGCACACCCTTGCCTTTCAGACGCACTTTGGTGTCGGTCTGGGTGCCGGGCTTCACATCATAAATGACGGGGCCGTCCACGGTATTGATCCGCAGCTCGCCGCCCAGTGCTGCCTGTGCAAAGCTGATGGGCACGGTGGAGAAAATGTTCATATCCTGCCGCTGGAATACCGGATGTCTGGAAACCACAACCTCCACCAGCAGATCGCCTCTGGGGCCGCCGTTGACGCCGGGTTCTCCTTTGTCCCGGATACGGATGCTCTGGCCGTTGTCGATACCGGCCGGAATGGACACCTGGATCTTCTTCTTGCTGGCAATATAGCCGGTTCCGTAGCAGTCCGGACATTTTTCCTTGATGACCTTACCGGTGCCGTGGCAGTCCGGACAGGTCTGTACATTTCTTACCATTCCAAACAATGACTGCTGGGTAAATACCACCTGGCCTTTTCCGCCGCACTTGGAGCAGGTAACCGGTGACGTTCCCGCCTTGGCGCCGGATCCGTGGCAGGTCGGGCACTCATCTTTCAGCGTCAGCTCCAGCTCCTTCTCGCAGCCGGAAATGGCTTCATCAAAGGTAATGCGAACACTGGCGCGCACGTTGGCACCCTTCATCGGGCCACTGTTCGCACTGCGGCTTCTGCCGCCGCCGAAGAAATCTCCGAAAATATCTCCGAAAATGTCTCCCATATCCATATTGTTGAAATCAAAGCCGCCTGCCCCCGCACTTCCGTCAAAAGCAGCATGGCCGAACTGATCGTACTGTTTTCTCTTCTCCGGATCACTCAGCACCGCGTAAGCCTCGGAAGCCTCCTTGAACTTCTTCTCCGCTTCCTTGTCTCCCGGATTGGCATCGGGATGGTATTTTTTTGCCAGTACACGATATGCTTTTTTAATGGCTGCCTCGTCCGCACTCCGGTCTACGCCAAGCACCTCATAGTAATCTCTCTTGCTCTCCGCCATTTTATTCACCTTTCATCTTGTTTCTCATGATATACCGTATGCAACGCACCAAAGTCCGGCTGCAGGAGATGTCCTCCGCAGCCGGACTTCCGGTGCTTAAGCGACCCTGTCCGTGCAGGCCGCCCCTTGCGTTTTAGACCTCCCGGTAATCGCCGTCTACCACGTCATCTTCCGGTTTGCCTGCATCGTTCTGAGTGTATCCACCCATATCCGGTCCCGGCTGGCCCTGACCCTGGGCGCCTGCTGCTCCCTGAGCCTGCTCATATACTTTTGCAAACAGTTTCTGTGCACTGTTCATTAATTTCTCTTTTGCAGCCTTCATATCAGCCACCTGAGCCTCTGTCATGCTCTCAGCCGGTGTAGCCTCGATCATCTTCTTCAGCTCATCCAAAGCGGTCTGAACCTCTGCCTTGTCAGCAGCATCCAGCTTATCTCCCACTTCCTCCATAGCCTTCTCGGTCTGGAATACCATGGAATCCGCATCATTTCTTGTATCTACTGCATCCTTACGGATCTTATCCTGTGCCTCGAACTCAGCAGCTTCTTTTACTGCCTTGTCGATATCGGCCTCGGACATATTGGATCCGGAAGTGATGGTGATGTGCTGCTCCTTGCCGGTTCCCAGATCCTTTGCAGATACATTTACGATACCATTGGCATCGATGTCGAAAGTAACCTCAATCTGCGGAACACCTCTTCTTGCCGGCGGGATACCATCCAGACGGAACTGGCCGAGAGTCTTGTTGTCTCTTGCAAACTGGCGCTCACCCTGTACCACGTGGATATCAACTGCTGTCTGGTTATCTGCTGCGGTGGAGAAGATCTGGCTCTTCTTGGTCGGGATTGTTGTATTTCTCTCGATCAGTCTGGTAGCAACGCCGCCCATGGTCTCAATGGACAGGGACAGAGGTGTTACATCCAGAAGGAGGATATCCCCGGCACCTGCATCGCCTGCAAGCTTACCGCCCTGGATGGCTGCACCGATGGCAACGCACTCATCCGGGTTCAGAGTCTTGCTGGGCTCATGGCCTGTCAGCTGTTTTACTTTCTCCTGTGCTGCGATCATACGTGTGGAACCGCCGACCAGCAGTACCTTGGAAAGCTCTGCTGCAGTCAGGCCTGCATCCTTTAATGCGTTCTGTACCGGAACTGCGGTACGGTCGATGAGATCTTTGGTCAGCTCATCAAATTTTGCTCTGGTCAGGTTCAGGTCCATATGCTTCGGGCCCTCTGCGGTTGCTGTGATGAACGGCAGGTTGATGTTGGTGGTGGTTGCGGAAGACAGCTCTTTCTTTGCCTTCTCAGCAGCCTCTTTCAGTCTCTGCAGTGCCATCTTATCATTGGAAAGGTCTACGCCCTCTGCCTTCTTGAACTCGTCGATCATCCACTGGGTGATCCGGTTATCGAAGTCATCGCCGCCCAGATGGGTATCACCGTTGGTTGCCAGAACCTCGATGACGCCGTCACCGATCTCGATGATGGATACATCGAAAGTACCGCCGCCCAGGTCGTAAACCATAATCTTCTGCTCTTTCTCATTGTCCAGGCCGTAAGCAAGTGCTGCTGCGGTAGGCTCGTTGATGATACGCTTTACATCCAGGCCTGCGATCTTGCCGGCATCCTTGGTTGCCTGTCTCTGTGCGTCGTTGAAGTAAGCGGGAACGGTGATGACAGCCTCTGTTACCTTCTCGCCCAGATAGTTCTCTGCATCTGCTTTCAGCTTCTGCAGGATCATTGCGGAAATCTCCTGCGGAGAATATTTCTTATCGTCGATGGATACCTTGTAATCCTGACCCATATATCTCTTAATGGAAGAGATGGTCTTCTCTGCGTTGGTAACTGCCTGACGCTTTGCCGGCTCGCCCACCAGACGCTCTCCTGTCTTGGTGAATGCCACAACGGACGGTGTGGTTCTTGCACCTTCTGTATTGGCGATAACTACCGGCTTACCGCCTTCCATAACTGCTACACATGAATTTGTTGTACCTAAGTCAATACCAATAATCTTGCTCATAAATAAAGCCTCCTATCAAATCTATCTCTCTGTTGCTGATTACCTGTCTTTATATCAAAACGCTGACGCGTTCTGAAAGCTTTTTAGTTGGCTACCTTTACCATGCTGTGACGGATCACGGAATCACGGTAGGTGTAACCTTTCTGGAATTCCTCTGCGACGACATTCTCGCCCAGGTTCTCATCTTCCACATGCATCACGGCATTGTGGAGGTTCGGATCGAATTCCTTTCCAACCGCCTCAATGGGCTTCACTTCGATGCTCTCCAGCGTCGTCATCAGCTGCTTGTAGGTCATCTCTACGCCTTGGGCAAAAGGCTCTGCCTTCTGCTCCTCGGTCAGACCTGCCAGACCTCGCTCGAAGTTATCAATGACCGGAAGGATCTTCTCCACCACGCTCTTGGCTCCCACCTCAAACATGGCTGCTTTCTCTTTCTCGGTTCTCTTGCGGAAGTTATCAAACTCCGCCATCTGGCGCTTCACCCGGTCGGTGAGCTCCTCTATCTGGATATCTTTCTTGTCTTTTTTGTCCTTCTTTTTCTTACCGAACAGCCCCTTCTTCTCCTGGCCGTCCTCTGCGGCAGCTTCCGCATCCTCTTCGGGCTCTTCCGCATCCTGTGCGTCTGCCTCTTCCGCCTCTGCAGCTTCTGCTGTCTCTTCTTCTGCGGCTTCCTCCGCAGCTGCTTCCGCCTGGCGTTTCGCCTCTTCCACTGCCTGTTTTACCGCATCTTCATTCTTGAATTCTTCGTTTCCCATTACTGATCACCACTTTCCTCTGGTGTCCCAGATCGTTTATAAATTCCATCCAGCTGTACCATCAGTGTCCGCATCGTCTGGATCACCTTGTCGTAATCCATTCGCTTCGGCCCGATGATGCCAACCGTTCCCTGCATGCCGTCTCCCAGATCGTAGGTGGCAGTCACCACACTGCAATCCTTCATCGCCTTTACCGGCGTCTCCTGACCGATATACACCTGAATGCCGGTGTTGCTGTTGTTTTCCATCGTATCGTCGATGAGGTTCGCCAGCTCCTGCTTCTCCTCCAGGGTGCCGATCAGCTCCGTTGCCCGGTCATTATCACTGAGCTCCGGATATTTCAAAATGTTCGTCGCACCGCTGGTGTAAATCTCCATGTCCTCGGTGCTGACCTGTATGGCCTCCGCCACAGCATCAATGACGCTGCTCACCACGTTCGTGTGGATCCCGGCCTGTTTCTTCAACCGGGAAATCATATCCAGGTTGATCTCCTCCAGCGTCAGCCCGTTCAGGCTTGTGTTCAGGAGGATGTTTAATTTCAGAAGCATCTCATTGTCCATGGCCTCGTCCAGGTCAATGATCTTGTTCTTGACAATGTTTCCCTCCACGACAATAACCGCCAGAAGCTGGCGTTCGTCCACAAGAGACAGCTGGATGAACTTCAGCTTGCTCCTGTGATATCTCGGGGAGGAAATAATGGAGGTATAATGGGTATTGTCCGCAAGCACCTTGGCTACCTGCTGCAGCACCTGCTCCATCTTGTCAGCCTTCTCGATCATCAGCTCTTTCATCTCTGTGATCTCCCGCTGCTTCTCCTCCATCATCGTGTCCACATACAGGCGATATCCTTTATCCGAAGGAATCCGGCCCGCCGACGTATGGGGCTGGAGAATCAGACCCATCTCTTCCAAGTCCGACATCTCATTGCGGATGGTCGCAGAACTTAAATTCAGATCGGAATATTTGGAAATCGTTCTCGATCCCACCGGCTCACCTGTCTCCAGATAATTGCGGATGATCGCTGTCAGGATTTTCTTCTTCCTGTCATCCAGTTCCATTCTGCTCCCTCCTTTTGATTTGTTAGCACTCATTACTTAGGAGTGCTAATATCTTATGTAGATAAACTAACACTTCCCCTATTCTTTGTCAATAGGTTTATAAATATTTTATAATTTTATAATTTCAGTTCAGCCAAGGCTGCCTGGAGGCAGACTTCATGCTCGCATGAAAGGCTGACTTCGGGAAGTCTTGAGATGAGCGCCCGTTAATGAGCAAAAGGTAGCTGCGTCAGCAGCGAAAAGCGCTGACAGGCGCGATTTTGCGAATGGGCGCGGCTGAACTGAAAACCCAGGATATGCGCGGCTGAACTGAAAGCCCAGGATATGCGCGGCTGAACTGAAAGTCCGGGATATGCGCGGCTGAACTGAAAACGGCTCCGGGGTCACCCCAGAGCCGTTTTCAGTTCTCCCAGTGTTTCTATGATCTTATCCGGAACTGCTGCCATCTGTGCCCGTGCCGGCCTCGGATGCCCTTTCGGGCAGTACCACACCGTCCGCATCCCGGCCGCTTTTCCTCCTTTGATATCAGAAGTGAGGCTGTCGCCCACCATGACGGTCTCTTCTCTTTTGATGCCCGGCAATGCCGCAAAGCAGGCATCGTAAAAAGCGGCCGATGGCTTGTCCGCCTGCAGTTTCTCTGATATGAAGATATGAGCGAAATCTTTGTCCAGCCCGCTGTTGTGCAGCCGCTGCCGCTGCACATGGGCAGCGCCATTGGTGGCCAAGCAAAGCACATACTTTTCTTTCAGGTCGTCCAGCAGTTCTCTTGCCCCTTCTATATAGAAGTTTTCCCCTGCGGCCAGCTGATTTTCATACGCATCCGAGAGCCGGGCGCCGTCACCGGACACCCCCAGTTCTTCCAGCAGCCGGTCAAACCGGTACTGCATAACCTGTTCTCTCGTAAGATTTCCCAGCTCCAGCTGTTTCCAGTGGTAGTCATTGAGCTCATGATACCGGGCCAGCACCTCCGGTGTGGGGGTAATGCCGTAGCCGGGCAGCACCTTTTGCAGTGCCGCCCGCTCTGCCCGGTTAAAATCCAGCAACGTATTATCTAAATCAAAGAAGATTGCTTCTATAGCCATGTGAATCCTTTCTATATCTTCCATTTATTTTTCAAAACCGATTTTACAATTATGCATCCAAAACGCCTGCCTTCACAACACATCTATCCGTCAATACAAGCTAACACCACAGACTCTCGGAAACCATCCACACAACAATACCATCTGTTGCCGCAAGCCGGCGCGAACCAGGCACACACCGATACAATCTGATGCTGCAAACTGTCTACGTAAAATCAAACAGTGACAGCTGGTTGGACTCGGGCAGGTCGCCCAGCAGGTTCAGATCGTCCATGAGATCCACCACGGTCTTGGGCACCTTGGTGCGCTGCCGGAAGTCGTCCTTGGACAGGAACGGGCCGTCCTTGGCCGCATCCACAATGGCCTCCGCCGCCTTGTCTCCCATGCCGTCGATGGTTGCCAGGGCAGGCATCAGCTTTCCGTCGATGATCTGGAACCGGGACGCTTCCGCCCGGAAAATATCAATGGGCACAAAATCAAAGCCTCTGGCGTACATTTCCTGTACCAGCTTCATGTCCTTTAACGTATCTTCCTCTTTGTTGCTGAGCTGTTTGGCTTTTCGTCTGGCCTCGTAATCCTTCATATGATATTCCAGCCGCTCCTTGCCCAGACACATGAGCTCATAGTTGAAGCTGGTGGCACGGATGCTGAAATAGGCCGCATAGTAGGCCAGCGGATGATACACCTTACAGTAAGCGATCCGCCATGCCATCATGACATAAGCCGCCGCATGGGCCTTGGGGAACATGTACTTGATCTTTTCACAGGACCAGATATACCAGTCCGGCACATCGTGGGCGATCATGTCTGCCTTCCACTCCGGCCAGTTGTCACATTTGCCCTTGGCCACGGTACCCTTTCGGACAGCCTCCATGATCTTGAAGGATTCCTCGGAATCCAGCCCCTTGCTGATCAGGTAGATCATGATATCGTCACGGGTACAGATGGCCGTGGAAATGGTGGCTTTTCCTTCCAGGATCAGCGTCTGGGCATTGCCCAGCCATACGTCCGTTCCGTGGGCTAGTCCGGCGATTCGCACCAGATCAGAAAAGGACGTGGGTTTGGTATCAATCAGCATCTGCATAGCAAATTCCGTACCAAACTCCGGGATGCCAAGGGAACCCAGCCGGGTGCCGCCGATGTCCTCCGGCGTGATGCCCAGGGCGCTGGTGTTCTGGAACAGCGTCATCACCTTCCGGTCGTCCAGCGGGATTTTTTTCGCATCAAATCCAATGAGGTCTTCCAGCATACGGATCATGGTGGGATCATCGTGCCCCAGAATGTCCAGCTTCAGCAGGTTGTGGTCAATGGAGTGATAGTCAAAATGGGTGGTGATGATGTCCGTGGTCATATCGTTGGCCGGATGCTGTACCGGCGTAAAGCTGTTGATCTCCTCGCCCAGAGGCAGAACGATGATGCCGCCGGGGTGCTGGCCCGTCGTCCGGTGGATGCCCACACAGCCCGACGCGATCCGCTCGATCTCACAGCTTCGTTTTCGGATGCCTTTATCCTCAAAATACCCCCGGACATAGCCAAAGGCTGTCTTCTCCGCCACGGTACCGATGGTGCCCGCCCGGAACGTCTGCCCGGCACCGAAAATGACCTCCGTGTATTTGTGGGCATTACTCTGGTATTCTCCGGAGAAGTTCAGGTCGATATCCGGCTCCTTGTTTCCCTTGAATCCCAGGAACGTTTCAAAGGGGATGTCGAACCCGTCCTTTTTCAGCGGTGCGCCGCACACCGGACACGTTTTATCCGGCATATCACAGCCGGAACGGCCGCCAAAGGCTTTGACCTCCTCGGAATCAAAATCGCTGTAGTGGCAGGAGGCGCAGTAATAATGAGGGCTTAACGGATTGACCTCCGTGATACCGGCCATGGTTGCTACGAAGGAGGAACCGACGGAACCACGGGAGCCCACCAGATAGCCGTCCTCGTTGGATTTCCACACCAGCTTCTGGGCGATGATGTACATTACGGCGAACCCGTTGGAAATGATGGAGTTCAGTTCCCGCTCCAGCCGCTCGGTAACGATGTCCGGCAGATTTTCTCCGTAAATCTCATGGGCCTTGGTGTAGCAGATTTCCCGGAGCATTTTGTCCGAATCCGGGATGACCGGCGGGCATTTGTCGGGCCGCACCGGGGACAGGGGCTCGATGGCGTCCGCGATCCGGTTGGTGTTGGTGATGACCACCTCTTCCGCTTTCCGGCTGCCCAGATACTCGAATTCCTTCAACATTTCCTCGGTGGTGCGCAAAAACAGGGGTGCCTGATCGTCCGCGTCCTTGAAGCCCTTGCTGGCCATGATGATCCGGCGGTAAATCTCGTCCTCCGGGTTCAGGAAATGCACATCGCAGGTGGCAACCACCGGCTTGTTGAACTGCTCGCCCAGCGCCACGATCCGCCGGTTGTAGTCCCGCAGATCCTCCTCGGTCTGGGCCGCCGACTCGTTGTCCCGCAGCATGAACATGTTGTTGCCGATGGGCTGGATTTCCAGATAATCATAAAAATTCACGATCCGGGCAATGTCTTCCTCGGTGCTGTCCCGCACCAGCGCCCGGAACAGCTCTCCGGCCTCGCAGGCAGACCCCAGGATCAGTCCCTCCCGGTACTGCATAAGCAGGGATTTGGGGATCTTGGGCTGCCGCTGGAAATATTTCAGATGAGAGGCGGAGATCAGCCGGTACAGATTCAGTCGCCCCGTCTCGTTTTTCGCCAGAATGATGGCATGGTAGGAATGCAGCTTGCGGATGGCATCGTCGGAAAGTTTGCCGATCCGGTTCAGATCGTCCAGCGTGTAGACGTCCATCTTTTTCAGCATTTCCACAAATTTTACAAAAATCTCCGCCGTACAGCCCGCATCGTCCACGGCCCGGTGATGATTTTCCAGCGAAATATTCAGCGCCTTCGCCACCGTGTCCAGCTTGAACCGGTTCAGGTTGGGCAGCAGGATCCGGGCAATGGCCACCGTGTCCACAATGGTAAAATCCCGTTCCATGCCAAGAAGGCTTAAATTCCGCTTGATAAATCCCATATCGAAATCCGCATTGTGGGCCACCATGACGGCGTCCTGACAGAATGCCATGAATTCCGGCAGCACCTTGTCGATGGTGGGCGCATCCAGCACCATGTTGTCATTGATACCCGTCAGATGCTCGATTTCAAAGGGAATGGGCACCTGGGGGTTGACGAAGGTGCTGAACTTCTCCGTGATAACGCCGCCCACCACCTTCACGGCGCCGATCTCGATGATCTTGTTTTTCAGATTGGAAAAACCGGTCGTCTCGATATCGAACACCACATAGGTGTCGTCCAGCTTCTGGCCTCTGGCGTGCTGCACGATCTGTTTTAAGTCGTCCACCAGGTACGCCTCCACGCCGTAGATCACCTTGAAATCGCTGCCTTTGGGCACCGCGTGATTGGCGTCCGGGAACGCCTGGACAATGCCGTGGTCGGTGACCGCCAGCGCCTTGTGTCCCCAGGAAATGGCCGTGCCGATGAGATCCTTCACATCGGACACACCGTCCATATCGCTCATCTTCGTGTGGCAGTGCAGCTCCACCCGTTTCTGGGCGCTGGTGTCCATCCGCCGCACCCGGAAATCCGGGATCTTCTTGATGCCCACCACGGAACCGATGGTCAGCTCACTGTCAAATTTATCAATGGTGGTGACACCCTTCAGCTTAATGAAGCCACCCTGCTTCAGTCCACCCAGAATGTCACTTAAAAACTCGTTTTTTGTAAAAATCTTGATGCTCATGGTGTCGGTGAAATCCGTCACATTCATGATGATGATGGTCTTCTCGCCCCGGATCTCCCGGGTTTCCAGACTGCTGATCTGGCCCCGGACGGTCACCTCGCCCATCTCACCCAGAATCTGATCCATGGGGATGGCGTTGTCTTCAAAATCTCTTCCATATAAAACATCGGGATTATCGGAGCGCTTGTAGCCACCGGCAAAGCCGCCGCCGTTTTTCTGGAAGCCGCCTTTGCGGAACTCCTTCTTCTGGAACGTTCTGCCGCCTGCTGCCTGTCCGTTCTGGCCGCCCTTGTCCCTGGACGCGCCGGTCTGCCCGGCAGCTTTTTCTTTTGTTTCTTTGTCCCTGTTCTCCGCTTTTTCCGCCGGCTTCTCCGCCTTTGGCGCATCGTCCCAGGGCAGGTCTGCCCCCTTGGCTTCCAGCAGCGGCCCTTCCCCGGCTCCCTTCGTGTGGCGCACGATCTCCTGGATCTCCCTTGCGATCTGCTCCTCACTGTTTTTCCGGTATTTGCTCTCCTTGGGCGCCTCATACTCCACGGCGGTGATCAGATCCATGCCGCAGCGCTCGCAGAAAATCTTTTCCAGCACCCGGACGATCTCGTCACTTTTTTCCCGGGCAATGACACTGTCCGGGATGTGTAATGTCAGCTTCCGATCCTCGGTAAACTCCCATTTGGCCTGGGCAAACAGATTATACTCCACCCGGCTGTAATTTTTGAACTCCGTCAGGATACTGTCATAATACACATCCATCAGCGTCCGGGGGGAATACTGCTCCGACAGCCGGAATTTTTCAATGATCTTGATGGACATGCGCATCCGCGGAAACAGCTGCTGACGGATGGTCTGCTCCGCCTTGTAGATCTGGGGCTTCTGAATGAGCCGCTCGCTGTTCATATAAATACGCAGAATGTCCCGGTTGCGGGTGGTCGCCACCCGCTCCACCTCTGTCTGTGCAAACAGATCCCGGATATCTTCACTTAATTTCAGTCCCGGAAATACTTCCATGAACGCCTTTGCCATGTACTTTTACGCCTCCCAGTGATCCAGCTCGTCCTTTAATGTGGACAGCAACTGATCCTCCGGCACCTTGCGGATGACTTCCCCCTTACGGATGAGCAGTCCCTCCCCGATGCCGCCTGCAATACCGATGTCTGCCTCTTTTGCCTCGCCCGGGCCGTTGACCACGCAGCCCATGACTGCCACCTTGATGTCCAATGGATAGCGCTGTACCAGATCCTCCACCTGGTTTGCCAGGCCGATAAGGTCAATGCTGGTGCGCCCGCAGGTGGGACAGGATACCACCTCAATACCGCCCTTTCGAAGGCCCAGCGTTCGCAGGATCAGCCTGGCTGATTTGATCTCTTCCACCGGATTGCCCGTCAGGGACACCCTGATGGTGTCACCAATGCCCTGATACAAAATGATGCCAAGCCCCACTGACGACTTGATGTTGCCGGAAAGCACCGTGCCCGCCTCGGTGATGCCCACATGGAGCGGATAGGGTGTCTTTCCCGCCAGCAGCTCATGGGCCCGGACGCACATGAGCACGTCGGAAGACTTGATGCTGATGACCAAATTGTCATAACCCATATCCTCAATCAGGTGTACCTTGTCCAGGGCGCTCTCCACAATGCCCTCTGCCGTCACACCGTGATATTTCACCACCAGTTCCTTTTCCAGAGAACCACTGTTGACACCCACACGAATGGGAATGTTCCGCTCCCTGGCCACATCCACCACTGCCTGCACCCGTTCCCGGCTTCCAATATTACCAGGATTGATGCGGATCTTATCCGCGCCGTTTTCCATGGCGGCAATGGCCAGCCGGTAGTCAAAATGAATGTCCGCCACCAGCGGGATATGGATCTGTTTTTTGATCTCGGGCAGTGCTTTCGCCGCCTCCATGGTAGGCACGGTGCAGCGGATGATCTCGCAGCCCGCCGCCTCCAGCTCCTGAATCTGGGCCACCGTGGCGGCCACATCCTCGGTTCTTGTATTGGTCATGGACTGGATCAGGATGGGATTGCCTCCGCCGATGACCCGGTCTCCGATTTTGATCACTTTGGTATTGGAACGAAACATTATCATTTCCCCCTCATTTTTTACTTTCTTTCTTATTCTAACACGGGTATACTAAATGTACAACAAATGACAGATGAGGTTTTTTATGAAAGAAATTCTTCCCCATATATATATGGGTACCATCCCGGCGGAGAAATCCACCCAGAATGACGTAAATATTTATATGATCCGGCAGGGCGAACAGGCGCTGTTCATTGATTGCGGCTACGATACCTCCTCTTCACTGACTTTTTTTGAGCATGTATTTGACACCTTCGGTCTGCGGCCTGAGAAAACGGCGCTTCTGCTCACCCATTACCACATCGACCATGTAGGCATGGTGTGGTGGTTCCGGCAAAAAGGGGCTGCCATCTACATGAGTGCACCGGAATACGAGGATGCCCGCACCGGCCTGACCCGCATCCGCACAGATGTGGGCTACACCTGTGGCTTTCACGATGCAGAAATTTCCATTATCGGCCAGCGGATATTTGACCCGAGGGATTACCGGCCATTCTTCCATGATGTGAATCTCCTCTCTCCCGGGGATGTGCTGACCATCGGCTCCTGTCAGCTTCAGGCGCTGTCCCTGCCCGGGCATACCCCGGGACAGCTGGGGCTGTATGAGGCCGACCGCGGCATTCTGTTTTGCGGTGACCATATCATCCGCCATCTGGCTCCGGTTATCCTCACAGAGACCCGGGATCAGCATTTTCTGCATATTTATGAGGAAGCATTGCAGCATGTGGCAGACCTGCACCTGCGCCGGCTCTTCCCTGCCCACAATGACACGATTTGCGGAGAAGCGGACATTTTAAAGGCCATTGATGACATCCGCATCTCCTACCGGCATCTGTGCGGCACCGTCCGGCTGGTACTGAAAGCCTCCCGGCATCCCCTTACCGCCTATGAGATCACCTGCAAGATCTACCACCGCACCCGTACAGAGCTACGCCCGGTACTGGGGCTGCGGCAATATCTCATGGCCCAGAAGGTACTCACCTGCCTGGAAGCGCTGTACGATGAAGGAAAACTGCATAGAGACACAGACCGGCACGGGGCACTGATCTACTGGCAGTAATTATCCAAAAAACAAAAAAGTCCCGAAAGGGTAGTTTCCAATAAGACAGTATGAGGACATTACTGACATAGGGTAGCTGCCGTACAGGAGTGCGACAAGAAAAATTGGCGATACTTGGTTTTCACAACCAGGTATCGCCTTTTTCTATCTTTAACAGAATGTTTGAATCTTATTGGAGGTACATATGATGCAGGAACTGAACTATATTCGTTGTGGTGATTACTATATTCCCGACATTCGCTTACCGGAGGAATCCAGACCTATTGGTCGGTGGGGACGTATGCACAGAGATTCCTGACGAATGAAGCCGAAAAGGGGCGCGGGGCTATTGCCCGCGCCCCTAAAGGTGAGCCTGTTTACTTTTCGATGCTTTGCAGCGATTTTTCCTCACGCCGCCGCCTGATCTGCCATGTGGTCAGCGCAAGGCATCCGGCAAGAGATGTGCAGAGGGAGATCCCCCACAAGCCTAACACGCTGCTGTCGTCGGTCTGCGGGACTATGGTCACGCGCCAGCCTGCATACACGGTCATATCCTTCGTCAGATAAACGCCGGAAACCTTGTTTGTCAGGCTGCGTTCGCTGTACCAGCCCGTAAAGGCATAGCCGCTTCTTTTCGGCACATACTTCGACAGGTCAATGAGGGCGTTGTAGCTGCCGCTGACGGGAGAAAGCTTATCCCCGCCGTTCGTTTCAAAGGTCAGCGTGTAATAGACGGGCGGGTTGTAGCCGCCGCCGATGTACGCCCAGTGGGCGTAGACGGTGGTATTTGCAGAGAATACGGTATCCGTCGTAACCTTCGTACCGCCGCTCTTTTCGGTGTACCAGCCGTCGAAGTTGTGCTTGCTCCGGGAGGCACTGGGCAGCGAACTTAGCTTCTGATTGGTGGTGGTCATGCTGCCGACAGAGGGCGTACCATCGCCCGCGTCAAAGGTGACGATAAACTCGGTGGGTGCAGGCACGTCCTCCTCGAAGATTGCCTTGACCTCCACGTTGGCGTTCGGCATGGTGAACTTATTGTCCTTGATGGTCACGCCGCCGCTGATGACCTGCCACTCCTTGAAGTGGTAGCCGGTGTTTGGCTTGGCGGTCAGGGTGATCTCCGTACCGACCACCGCTTTTGCATGAGAGGCGGAAGCCGTTCCGTTTCCGTCCGTTTTCACGGTGATGGTAAACTCGGTAGGTGCAGGAACGTCCTCCTCGAAGACAGCCTTGACCTCCACGTTGGCGTTCGGCATGGTGAACTTATTGTCCTTGATGGTCACGCCGCCGCTCATGACCTGCCACTCCTTGAAGTGGTAGCCCTTGTTGGGCGTGGCAGTCAGGGTGATCTCTGTGCCGGCCACGGCCTTTGCGTGAGATGCGGACGCCGTGCCGTTGCCGCCGCTGGTCACAGTGACGGTGAACAGCTCCTCGACCTTATCCTCCACCGTCAGCGTGCCGTTGACCCTGTTGAGCGAATACCGCTCGTCCCAGCCGGATTTGAGGGTGGCAGCGGGGACAACGGTGTAGGTTCCGGGGGTATTGCGTGCCGCTTCCGCCGTGATTTCCTCGTTGTTCGCGTTAAGCAGCCGATAGGAAAGGGCGTTGTCCAGCACCGTATCCTGGTCATCCGTGCGTCCTTCGCTATCCAGCAGGCCGGTACAACTCACAAGGTCTGTTGGCAGCGCATCGCCCTTGGTGATGGCTGCGCTGCCTGCCGTCACGGTGAGACCTCGCACAAAGACCTTGCCACCGGCGACAACAGTACTACTGCACCATGGCGACCACAACGCCGTGGTATCGGACACATAGAGAATATCGATATAGGTATTGCCCGCCTTGATCGCCCTGACCTTCGTCGTATAGTGGGACACTCCCGGCTCGCTGGTCGTATCGACGGTTTCCTCGTAAATTTCAAAGATCCCCTGCTCCTGCATGATCGCCGACCAGGTGCCGTTTTCGCCGGGATTTATCGCCTTCCACTTGTAAGTGCGGGTATCTCCGTAGACCCAGGGGCTTAGATCCCATCCTGCTCTGAAGCCTGCAAAGAGATACTGGCGCACGGTCAGCGGGGCGGTAATGGGCGCGTAGTCATCGCTGGTGATGGTGACGGTGTAGACCTCTGTTTTCAGCTGCTCGCCTTTTGTTTCCGCTTTATCGTAGCGCAGGATACCGTCGTTGTCCACACGGATGCTGTCCAGAATAGATGGAGACGCGGGCGGTGTGATGGCCGTGATCTTTGCACCCTTGGGCGCCTCCCCCGGCTTGAAGAAATCCGCCGCCGTCCGTATGCCACCCTGCGTAGGATAGCCGCCGTGCCTGCTCGGAATGATCCGGATCACAGGGTCTACCAGATCCTCTGCGGAAGGCGCGTCTTTCTCGAAGATGGCCTTGATCTCCACCTCGCTGTCCGGCATGGTGAACTTATCGTCCTTGATAGTCACATTGCCGCGCATGACCTGCCACTCCTTGAAGTGGTATCCCTCGTCGGGCGTTGCGGTCAGGGTGATCGTCGTACCGGCGGTAGCGGTGGAAGGAGTTGCGGCACCGGTGCCGTTGCCGTCGTCACTGACGGTGACGGAGTATTCAGGCTCGGGAGCCTTGGCTATCGTGATGGACAGCTCCTTTGTGTCCTCGCCCAAAGCGTTGACCGCCTTGACGGTAAAGACCGCAGTCTCCTCCCCGGTGGGTGTGCCGCTTATCTCCCCGGTGGTCTCGTTCAGGCTGAGTCCCTTGGGAAGCGTGCCGCTCGCAATGCCCCATGTGATGGGCGCAGTACCCTTTGCGGTCAGGGTCTGGCTGTATGCCTCGCCTTCCGTGCCGCCGGGCAGGGTCTCGGTGGTGACGGTCGGCGGGCTGTCGGGAACGGTGAGCTTTACCCTGATCGCGGCTGTTACCGCAGGCTCCGGCTGCTGAAAGATGCTATCGGCGTCTTTGTCAAGCACCAGTGTGCCGGTGATGGTCTGCCAAGCCGTGGACTGCGCGTCATAGGACGATGCATTCCATGCCGCCTCGATCCAGCGCCAAGCGCCGTCAACGCCGTTGATGCACACATTTTCCGGCAAGCCAAGCTCTGCAAAGGGGGTGCCGATCGACTTATCGGTAATGGGATCCGGTTCGTCGATGTCCTTGATGGTGTTTTTGATGGCGTTTATTTTGATGGTGGTCTCCGTCGGCTTGTGGAGGCGTGTGTCGTCCGGCGTGAATACCACCGTCACCTCTTGTTCGCCCGGAGTCCGGAGGTAGAGCGGCGTACCCTTCTTGAAGGAGAACGTGCCGGGGGCGACAGTATCCGCACCCTTGACCTTTGCCACGCCGCCGACGAGCGTGCCGACTTCCGCGTTATAGGTTCCTACCTGGAGCTTTCGCCAGGTGAATATGGTGTTGTCGGGCAGTGTAAAATCGCCGTTCTTCCACCGGAATACGGGAGGCTGCGTTATCTCCGTCTCGGCCGGGTCGGGCTGCAGCTGAACCTTGGTCACGGCTCTGAGGTCGGCGTCCTCGGGTATGGTGAAATACTTCTCCAATTCGGCGCGGTTGACTTCGCCGTAGATGGTCTGCTCCTCAAACGAATTGGGGTCGTAGGTCGAGCTGTCCCACGAGGTGACAACGGGCATATCATAGCCTGACCCGGTCCCATCGGGGTCGTTTTCATCGCCGACGGCGTAAAAGCTGAACGAATCCGACAGGTTCAGCTCTTCAAAGGTCGTTCCGATCTTTTTATCGAGAATGTACCCGATACTGGAACTGATGAATTTGCGGGGGATGACGTTCACGTCGACGGTACATTCCGCCTTGGTGTACCGCTTCGGGTTGTCGGGCGTGAAGATGACCTTCAGCTGCAGCGGACCCGCCTGCAAAAGCGTACTCGCCGTCAATGAGTGGCCGTATATTTTCTGATCTTCGTCCAGCGTGAATTTGCCGAAAACCGTTTCGCCGTTCGCCGTGGCCTTTCCGCCGGAGAGATACTTGTTGGAAAATACAATGAAGCACAGATCGCCGCCGTAGAGCTGCTTGGAATAGGTGGGAGGCTCCAGCGTGGGCGTAAAGACGCGGTCGTCAATGAGCGTTATCCTTGCGGTGGCCCTGACCGTGCTTGTCGGCTCCAGATAATCCGTGTAGCTGCTCTTTTCAACATGCAGCTCGCCGGTAATAATCTGCTCGCCATATTTGTTCGGGTCATAGGCGGAGCCGTCCCATGTCACGGGGACGGGACTAAAGTTCGCGCCGGTGTTGGTCTCTACGTTGACGCCGGAGGGAAGCCCCAGGTCCTCAAACGCCGTACCCAGCGGCTTGTTGTTGATGTATACGTCGTATGGAACACTTGTGATCGTGCGCTTTGTCCCCATCACGGTAATGATACATTCCGCCGTGGTGTATGCCTCGGTATCTTTGGGGGTAAAGAGGATCACCATGCGGTTTTCACCCGGGTACACTTTGCCGCCCCGATCGTTTTTGAAGCGGAACGAACCGGGGACGACGCCGCCCGTATTCTCGGCCTTCGCTTCGCCGCCCATGAGGGCGGCGTCGGTGTACTCATTGCCGACATAGGCCGGAAGACGCAGCGTGGGCGGGGTGGTGATGACCGTTTTGGCAGGCTGCAAAAGCTCTCCGTAGGCCGTATGACAGGTTTCGCAAATGGCCTTCTCCGTGCCGGTGGCCTTGCCGCCGGAGCAGCTGCCTGTTTCGGTATGGCTGCTGTCCGTGGTGCAGGTGCGTGTGTGCGTTCCGTTGCCGTTGGAGATCCATTCGCCCCAGCTATGATTGTGCACCTCCCATATGGCGTAGATGGTTTCGTTCAAAGACGGATGTACCATCAGGTAATCCCAATAATATCCCTCTTCGCGAAGATACCTTGGTTCCCCATTCGGACTTTCTGCCCAACCCTTGAAGGTATATCCGTCACGGGTTGGAATTTTTTCTGATATAGGAACCTGTACATAAAGTTCCGAACTGGTCATGCTCTGACTTGGCGGCGCACCGCTGCCGCCGTTGGCATCGTAATGCAGCGTATAGGTAAATTGGGTGGCAGCGGGACGGACTGCCCCGAGCAGAGGCATTGGCGTTTTGCCGTCCTTGGAATTGCAAATCTCACATACATAGGTGCAGGGCTTCCCCATGGCAGCCGGTGCGTAGCCGCAATCCTTGTCATGCGCGTGCTTGCAGTCTGATGCTTGAAGGATGCAGCCGCTTTCCTCGGTGCACCCATGGGTGCATTCCGTCGGTGCTCCGTTCTCTGCCTCCGATAAGCCGTCGGCATTCTCCGACACGCCTTCCGCCGGGTAGCATTCCGCCGTATGCGCATGGACGCACCGGGTTATGAGACTATGACATTCCTCCGTGTGTTCATGAGAACAGGGAATTTCCGCTGCCCCTTCGGTATAGCCGCAGGCCTCGTCATGCTCCGGGTGGTGTTCGCACAGACCGCCCGGGTTCGATGCGCGTGCGCCGGTCTCTCCCTCCGCCGCGAAGGCAGGCACAGGCTGCATGGTCAGCACCATGCAGCATAGGAGCAGGATGCTGAGTATTCGTTTCTTCATTGGCTTTTCTCCTCCTGTTCGTGTCGGTTCGGTTTGTCCGCCCCGTCTTTTTTCTGGTTTTCTCTGTTTCTGAGCCGGAAGCACAGCGCGGTGATCGCCGCTGCCGCGGCAAAGGAGACGACGGCCACCAGCACATAGCCGCCCGCGTCCTCCCGCAGCAGCATCGCGCCGAAGCTGCCCCATGCGGCGGTCTGTCCCCGCCCGGCGACCGTGCCCGCCGCCTGCATCAGTGCCGCGAACAGCAGCATACACATAGCGCTCAGTCCATAGATGCCGCGCCGCTGCCTCCGGCGGGTGTTTTCCCGCATCCGCTGCTTGACGAGTGCGACCCGTCTTGCGGTATCGTACATATTGTTTGAACCCCCTTTCCGGTTTGTCTGGAACTGTGATAAAAACCCTTTCACTTATATAGGTACAAAAAATCGAAAAAACTCTCACCCAAAACGAAAAATTTTTCAAAAAAAATTTGAGAGCTGCCAAAAAGCAGCTCTCAATGGGTAAATGTTCGGTTATTCCCTCTGCGACAAGCGGAAAGCGGACAGCTTTCCCGCCGCCACCAGCAGCACCGGCAGGGCGTAGGCCACATACTGCGCCGCGCCGCCGTAGGCGATGAGCAGATTGTAGATGGCGTGGAGGGTGATGGCAGCGCCCAGCAGGCCGCAGGTGCCCGCGATCTTCAGCCACGTCCGCCGCCATGTGTATGCAAGCCCGCCGCCGACGATCAGACCGCAGAGGACGTGCATCGCTCCCGTGCCGAAGCCCCGGAAGAAAATGAAGGAAAAGCGATCCGCACCGTTCTGGATCAGATAGCACACATTTTCGAAGGTGGCGAAGGCGAGGGTGACTGTTATTGCCGCAGCCTTGATTTTATCGCCCTCCGGCTCAAATACCAGAAGATAGAACACCAGCGGCAGCAGCTTCATCATTTCCTCCACCACCGGCGCGATCTCCGCCGTGGCGGCAAGGGCGTCCGCCTGACATACCGCCGCGAGGAAGGTGTTGATATAGGCCGAAAGCAGGCACACCCCCATCCCGGCAATGCAGAACAGGAAAAAGCGGAGCTGCCGCCTGCCCATGCACAGGGCGGCCACCAGCAGGGGAGATACCATGCAGAGGAAGATGTTTTCGATGTAAGTCATGCGTCCACCGCCTTTCTCGTGGCGGGCAGCAGCCCCAGAATGGCAAACGTCAGCAGCAGATCGCACCAGAAGGTGGGGCTTGCGAGAGAAGTATCCGGCCAGAAGCAGCCCGCCGTCCAGAGCAGATATTCCGCAAACGCAAAGCACAGCACGCCGATATGGAAGTACCGCATATTCCGCGCCGTATCCGTCTGCGTTTTCGCATAGGCAAGAGCGCGAATGGCGCAGAAGGAGAGCCATATCATCATGCCGCACCAGATCAGGTTGGAGAGAATGTCCCCGAAGGTGCAGTAGAACGCCAGCAGCGGAAGGCCGAATGCAGGCGCAAGCCATGCCCTGCGGCAGTGGAAGGTGCGCTCATCTGCTCCGGCCAGCGTGGACTGCAAAATGCGCAGGAAAATTACGCTGGCCACCCAGCCGAACTCCGATACATAAAAGACCCGCGGCGTGGTATCGAACAGCAGCAGATACAGCGTCCAGTAAAGCGCGCCGAGGGCGAAGCAGCCGTAGAAGCACAGCAGCAGAAAGTACGCCTGCCGGTGGCTTTTCCGGTAGGATATGCCCGAAAGCAGTGCGCCGACGAACGTGGTCAGTAATTGCAGCAGGTTCTCAATCAGCTCCATGAATCCCCTCGCGTTCTTTGTTCTGATCGTCCTCCCGGTTCATCTGCCGCAGCCGGAAGCACAGAACGGTCACACACACGCCGAGTAAAAACGCCAAAAGCCCGATGACGATGTATCCCAAAGCCGCGCCGCCGCCGTACATACTGGCCGCCGTTTCAAAGCCCGCATAGTCGCCTGTCTGGATGTTTGCGGCAATGCCGGGCATGACGAAGGACGCGCCGATGAGCAGCACAAGGCACGCCGCTACGGCGGAAGCCATGGCGAGCGTATTGCGCCGCAGCCGTTTCTCCCGCTCAATTTTGGCGATGCGCCGCTTCGTCTCCGTGACCCGCTCCTCATGACTCCGCATTTGTGATCCCCTCCCGTTCCAGCAGCCTTCGCAGGCTCTCTTTTCCGCGATACACCATATTGGTGATCTGCTTCACCGTTTTTCCCGTGACCTCCGCCGCCTGCGCGTAGCTCATGCCTTCAAAATAGGTGAGATACAGGACTTCCCGATAGTCCGGATTCATTTCGTCCATGCAGAAATGCAGAATGCGGTTTCGCTCCTCCGAACGGATGACCTCCTCCGCCAGCAGCCGCCCGTCCGGCTCGCCGGTCAGCGTATCGAGGCTGAACAGGGTCTTTCGTTTGCTCTTATGGCGCAGCGCCATGTGCCGCGCCGCCTTATAGAGATACGCCTTGAAGCCGCCGTCCCGGATGCGGGGCTTTTTGGTGAACAGGTAGGCGAAAACATCCAGCATCAGCTCCTCCGCCTCGTGAACGTCGTGCAGATAGCCGTCAATATACAGGGTCAGGGGGTCGCCGTATTTCTTCATCAGGGCCTCCAGCCCCGCGTCGTCGCCGCTCAGGTATTGGCGGTAAAAAACCTCGTCGCAGGTCATAGCGTTCACTTCCTTTTTGCGGATGCTAAAATGCAGAGGGGTATCCGTCAGGTGCTTGTCCTGTCGGAATCGCGGCGCTGCCCCTTGAAGCGCGGGTCGGACGGCTTTTCCGCGTTTTCCGGAATCGCCCATGAGCGCCCGAACCGGGACACGCCGGGGATCCGCCCCTCGGCGCAATATTGGTTGACCCGCCGCTCTGACACGCCCCAACGGTAGGACGCCTCCCGAATGGAGATATAGCCCTTGATCCCGTTCATACCGCACCTCCGCATAGATAATACTCAACACGATACATTATATACGAATATCCGAAGAAACACAAGGCGTCTGGTGAAGTGGGCAGCGAAAAGTTACGGATAGGAGCGACATTTTTTGAAAAAGTCCTCCAAAACTGGCCAAAACGCCCTGTTCGGATTGTAGTATGGGTAGAGGGGGAAATACGGTGGTACGAAGTAGAAAAAGTTTCACAGGCTCGGAGAAACTGACACCCACTATTCTGAACGATATGGTCAACGCCGTATATGTTCATGCACCGGACAAGTCCAGCGGACACCGAGTGCAAGATGTGACCATCAGCTACAACTATATCGGCATACTCCCCGCCAATTTACTCTATGACGTTATGAACGGAAAAGCGGCATGATTACTCATGCCGCCTTCCCGAAAACATTATTATACTGTTTTATTGGATCGCCCCGAAGAGTGCTATAATTATGCCTTCTTTCGGGACTTTTCTACGAAACTATAAAAGCGCTTTATCCCAGCTCATGATATCTACCCAAGAATTCTCTTGTCCGCTCATTGGTGGACTTGAACATTTCTTCCGGTGTGGTTTCCTCCACGATGACACCCTTGTCCATGAAGATCATCCGGTTGGATACCTCTCTGGCAAAATTCATCTCGTGGGTAACGATGACCATGGTCATCTTCTCCTTCGCCAGCTCCCGGATGACCTTCAGGATTTCCAGGGTCAGTTCCGGATCCAGCGCCGATGTAGGCTCATCGAAAAACAGGATCTTCGGCTTCATGGCCAGCGCCCGGGCAATGGATACCCGCTGCTGCTGTCCGCCGGAGAGTTCACAGGGATATGCAGTTCCCCTGTGCTCCAGTCCCATTTTCGCCAGAAGGGCTTCTGCCTCTTTCTGCACCTCATCCTTATTCCGTTTCTGCACACAGATTGGTGCATCCATGATGTTTTTCAGCACCGAATAGTGGGGAAACAGATTAAAGTTCTGGAACACCAGGCTGAAATACTGCTGGATTTTTTTCAGATCTCCCTGTTTTGCATAAACACTGTGTCCATTGGCATCGTTCCAGGCTGCTTTTTCCCCCAGATAGATCAGTTCGCCGCCGTCCATCTGCTCCAGCAGGGTGGCGCACCGCAGCAGCGTGGATTTCCCCGAACCGGAAGGCCCAATGATGGAGATGACCTCGCCCTCTTCCACAGAAAAAGAAATGTCCTTTAAGACTTCCGTGTCTCCGAAGGATTTTCTGATATGATTCATTTCCAGAAGTTTCATTGTCCATCCCTCCTAACGGTAATAGCTGAGCTTCTTCTCCAGCCACTCCATGATGGTGGCAACGAGAAGGTTGAAAACATAGTAGAAAATACCGGCAATGGCGAACGGCATCATGGTTGTCTCGGCTGCAGCGATCTGCTTGGCGATGGAAAACATCTCCATGTAAACCAGTGCAAAGGCCAGGGACGTGTCCTTGACCAGCGTGATCACCTCGTTGGTGACCGCCGGAAGGATCCGCTTGATGACCTGAGGCAGGATGATCTTGCCGAAGGTCTGTACCTTATTGTAGCCGAGGATCCGGGCCGCCTCATACTGCCCCGCCGGCATGGATTCAATGCCGGAGCGGTAGATCTCTGCAAAATAAGCCGCATAGTTGACAGAAAAGCCGATGAGAATGGCAATATACCGATAGGCACCGCCGATGGACATGCCAAACAGATAATACGGTCCATAGAACACCACCAGCAGCTGCAGCATCAGCGGCGTTCCTCTCATGATGGAAATATAGATTTTAAACAGGAACCGGATCACCGGATTTTTTGACATCCGTCCAAAGGAGACAAGCAGTCCCAGCGGAAGGGAAAAAATCAGCGTCCAGCAAAAAATCCCCACAGATTTCATCATTCCTGTGGAAAGCTGCACCAGCATCGTATTCAGGGTCATGGCATTTCCTCCGTTCTTACGGCATTTTCATCATTTGTGCTGCCGCATCGCCGGAAAAAACATCAACCGATATTTTCTCCGGCCATAAAGCAGCCGGGTGACAGAACAGCAAAATGCGAGGGTGTCCTGCCGGGAAAGGCCAGAACCTTTCCCGGCAGAAAGCACCCTCACAAAAGCAATTCTTCTACAGTCTTCAGGGCAAATTATTTATCCAGAGTTGTATAGTCTGTCAGCTCATATTTCTCAGCCAGTGCGGTGAAAGTACCATCGCCAACCAGCTCGTCCAGAGCCTCCTGCACCTCATCACGCAGTTCGGTGTTGCCCTTCTTGAAGCCGATACCGTACTGCTCGCTGTTCAGGTACTCATCCAGCATCTTGAAGCCCTCTCCTCTGGATGTCAGCTGATACTGTGCCACACCGATATCCATGGCAATGGCATCGATGGCACCTGCCTTCAGCTCTACAAATGCGTTATTGTAATCACCAAACTCCTGCAGCTGTCCGAAAGATGCAGTCAGATCCTTGTGATCATCACTGTTGAGCACGTCCAGTGCTGCGGAAGCAGCCTGTACACCGACGATCTTGCCTGCCAGATCAGACAGGGCATTGATGCCGGAATCCTCAGCGGTTACGATCACCTGGCTGTTGTTGATATAAGGCTCAGACCAGGTATAGTCATCTTTTCTTCCGTCAATTGTAAATCCGTTCCAGATACAGTCGATCGATCCGGAATTCAGCTCCATATCCTTGGAATCCCAGTTGATCGGTGTCTTCACCAGCTCCCAGCCCTTCAGGTCGCAGACTGCCTGTGCCAGCTCCAGGTCAAATCCGGTGTACTCTCCGTTCTCATCCATATATCCGTAAGGCGGATATTCTGCGTCAAACCCTACTGTAAACGTGGTGCGCTCTCCCTCTGTGGATGCAGCTGCATCCGCCGTATCCCCTGCCGCGTCCTCTGCTGCTTCCTCAGACTCTTTCACCGTAGCCTCCGGTGAACCGTCTGTCGTAGATGCTGCATTGTCACCGGATCCGCACCCGGTCATGCCCGCTACCATTGCCGCTGCCAGTGCAACTGCCAATTTCTTTTTCATAATACAAGTTCCTCCTCTTTGCTTTACTAGTATACTATCACTCTGCCACAGCAAAGTGCTCCTCGTATTGACAGAATACCATAGAAAGAAAAGAGTGTCAATGCCAACCTAACAGTTCAGCCATCCTTTATGCGGACAGCTTTCGGGCTTGCACGAAAAGATGTCTGTATAAAAGGATGAGATGAGCGCCACGTATGAGCAGAAATGAGCTGCGAAGCAGCGGAGAGTGCCGTCAGGCGCGGTTCTGCGAACGGCGCGTCTGAACTGTCTCGGATGGATTCTACAACCCTCGGATGTATTCGTCCAGCACCTGCAGCCGCTTTTCTGCATAATCGGTAATCCGGGTAAAATCATCGGTATGGGGACTGTCCTCCCAACGCTCAGCGTCTCTTGCAAAGGCACCGCTGTCCAGAAGATAGCTGCTCTGCCGCTTCATCTGTCCTGTAAGTACTTCCGGCGAGAGCACACCGCCATCGTACAGTTCTTTCCAGCGTTCCTTGATGATCTGCCGGATATTTCCCACATTTCTTTCAATGAGCTGTGTGCCCGGGCTCCAGCTCAGGATCTTGTCCACCGGATATGTGTAATAGCTCTGCAGCGTCGGTGACGTCTCATCCGTCTCATTCCCCCAGGTCATATCCATATCCCAGGGTACGAAATAGATCTTGTACCGGCCATCCACTACCTTTGCGCAGTAGTAGAGGTTTTTCGCCCGGTTATCCACGCCCATGATAGCCTGGATGTAGATCCACACGTCCGCCACATTTTCCAGGTCAAGAAGAGTCCCGGCATCCTCGGCAAACGTCTCCTCCCGAACCATCCTCATATATTCCCGGATGGGCGCCCAGGCATTCTGTGCCGCATGTCCGTTGCCGTTTTTCAGCTCCAGTCCGGCCAGGATCATGTCCGGCAGGCCTTCTTCCTTCTCCGGTACCCGCTCGTCCACGGACGGGAATACAAAATCACTGTCCTGACCGATATCCTCTCCTTCCTTTTTGTAATAATACTCATGAAGCCCCTGGGAACCGCCGTCTGTAATGCCCAGCTGTTTCTCGTCAATGGGCTCCATCAGACCGTACAGCCCCATATATTCCCCGTTCATAATAACTTCCACATATTCCATCCGGGTCCCGAACGTATCAGAAAACGGAATGGTATCTGCAGACATGTCCGCCCACAGATCAATGGCCACCTTATCCCGGATCTTCGTATCATCCGCATAAAGCGCTGCCAGATTCCATTTACTGTCCCTGCGCAGCCCCAGAAGACTGACGTTGCGCTTCTGCCGGTTGCCCTGGGCGTCCTCCTCAAACAGCTTCAGCTTGAAGCCCAGTTTCGGATAATTCCGGCTGACACCGCCCCGCACCCGCATTTTTGCCTCGGAGGATACCACTTTTCCATTGTCCTTCGGCCCGCTGTGCATGTCGATATGGACAATGGTATACTCCCCGTCTGTCTCGTCTGAAAACGTAATATCCAGCACCGGCGTTCCGGTAAACACCACCTGATATTTCCGAAATGCCTCATCATCGTAAATGTAGAGAGAAAAGCCTTCCCCTGTCTTCACCGCCCGGGCCAGTGCTTCTTCATCCGCCGGAAAATCCGCAAATACCACCTGCTGCTCCCTGCCCGCGGATTCCACCTGAAAATCTGCCGCCCGGGGCATTTTCCCGGAAAGCACCGGCACATAAAAGGTTCTCTCATACGCACAATAAGGGAGCTTCTCTTCTTTCCGATAAAGCTCCCCTGATTTTTCATCGTCTTCAGTTCCGGCATCCTGCCGGCTATCCAAAAGCCCGCTGATCGCCTCCGCGTCCAGTACCCGGGCCTCATTGCTGTATATCTTCGGCTGTCTTCGCAGTGCCAGCGCAGTCAGTGCAAGCAAAAGCAGCAGACTTGCCGCAAACAGCCATCTCCGTTTCCGTCTGTCTGTCATTGATCTTGTCCTATCATTCGTTATCTTATCATCGTAAGTCTGAATATTCGCATACCTGCGGATTGCCCCCGCAATCCTGACATCCTATATTATAAGAAACTGACCGCCCTTCATCAATGAACAATTTTAATTTTATATGTATTTTATTGAACGTTTGTCTCGTTATCCGTCCACAATTTTACAGTTCTTTGATATATGCATCCAATGCCTGCATCCGTTCTCTGGCAAAAGTCTCCATCTGTGTAGTAGTCGCCGTGTGGGGGCTTGATGTCCATCGGGCAGCATCCCGGGCGTATGCACCGGACTGCTTCACGTAGTTGAACTGGGTGCGCATGGCAGAGATCAGATTCTCATCCGACAGGATGTCCTGCCGCAGTTTGCTGTAACGTGCTTTCACCAGTTCCGGAAAACCGGCACAATGCCCTTCCAGCATGGGCGTTCCCGGATTCCAGTCGATCCACGCATCCGCTGGACAGGTGTAGTAGCTCTGGAAGGTATGGGATTCCTCGCAATATTCATTGCCCCAGCTCATGTCCATGTCCCAGGGCACAAAATAAAGCCGGTACGTACCGTTCTCAAAGCGGGCCGCATAGTACATATTTTTGACCGCATTATCCACACCACCGATGGCCTGTAGAAAAATCCAGTAGTCCGCCGTATTGGTCAGATTCAGTAATTCCGGTGCCATGTCATCAAACAGGCCATAACGCATCATGCACATATACTGGCGGACAGGCTCCCAGGCTTCCTTCGACAACTGGCCCGCTGCCTCCTTGATTTCCAGAGATGCCACATAGTTTACGGAATTTTCTGTTTCCGTCTTCGTCTCCGGCAGGATCTGTTCCGACACGGAGAACTGAAATGCCGCTTCCTCCGCGATCACATCGTTTTGTTTTTTATAATAATATTCCGACTGTCCCGCGCCCCCGCAGACTGGGCAATTCCCAGCTGCCGGGCGTCAATGGGCTCCAGCAGGCCATACAGGCCCAGATAATCCCCGTCCCGCAGCACCTCCACATACTCCATATTAGTGCCAAAAGCCGCCTCTGTTCCGTAGGCATCTTCCTCCTCCATCAGCTGCTGCCACAGGTCAATGGATACCTTATCCCGGATTTTCAGATCATCTGCATACAGTGCCGTCAGGTTCCAGGAATCACTGATCCGCATATCCAGAAACGACAGCGGATTCTTCTTCCGGTTGCCGAATTCGTCCGTCATTTCCAGCTTCAGGCGGTATCCCACCTTGGGAAAATGCGTGCTCAGTGCCCCCCGCACTTTGATCCGTCCTTCTGTATGTACCACCGCACCATCAGAAAACATTCCGGAAAACAACGTCGCCTTCACCGGCGTATAGTCCCCGTCTCCCGCTCCTGTTTCCTCCACAGAAAGCATGGGCATGTCCGTAAATACCAGAAAACAGGGAGTTCCGCCCTCCGGAAAAGAGAACGGATAAGCTGTCCCTTCTGCCGCTGCCGTCTCCAGCTCTTCCGTCTCCGGCAGCCGGACAAAGGACACCGTCTCACCGTTACAGTCCGCAAAGCCGGCTTTTTTGACACCCTTTTCCTTCATTTCTTCGGTCAGCGGCAGATAAAAAGTGCGGCTGTCCCGGCGGTACGGAAGGCTTTCTCCCTCCCAGTACAGTCCGAACGTCCGCACCTCCTGCTGCTTTTGTTCTGCCCAGACAGTGCTTCTCTTTGCAATTCCCAGGAGCAGCACGCCACCTCCCAAAAGAATCCCCCGTTTGACCCATCTGCGAATATTTCCACCATACATGAATAAGGGTTCCTCCTTATCATCTGTCCGTTATCTCCCGTCTCCATCAGTAAAAAATGCTGTCCGCACCTGCCCGTCACCATTGAGCCGGGAAAGAAGCGCTTCTCTGTCCGCATTTCCGATATTCATACGGATCAGCAGCTCCCGAAAGCCCTGTCCCTGATTCCGTCCGCGGATCTGTGCCTTTTTATCGTATTCCTTTGCCAGTGCCAGCACCGGCTCTTCCGCCTCCTGACTGTCCATCTCCAGCTGCAGCAGTACATTTCTTCGCGGCTCTTTTGTCCGGGGCAACAAAAATAATACCGCCGTCAGGATCACGGCCTCCGCCAGCGCCACACCATAGCAGGATGCCCCGCACAGAAGCCCCACGCTCACGCTCCAGAAAATAAAGATCTGATCCACCGTCCCCTTTACTGATGTCCGGAACCGGATCAGCGACAGAGATCCCAGCATACCAAAGGTAATAACAAAATTCGCCTGCATGGAAAGTATCATACCTGCGGTGACCACCGACAGCATCACCAGGGAAATGCCGAACGTCCGGGAATAAAAGGTGGATTTTGTCATTTTCCGATACAGGATCAGAATATAAACAGCAAAAAACACCGTCACCAGCAGCGTCACGATCAGTTCCGGCGCAGACAGCTGCTGCTGTAACAAGCCGCTGGTCAGCGATTTTTTCAAAATACTTTTAAAGCTCATTGCGAGGGGTTCTCCTTTGTCAAATAAGCAACAGTTGTCTGTTTACTTAACAATCTCTGTATTTTTCTATCGCTATTATGTAAAATATATGTTAGAATTTCAATAAGCAGTTTGGTTTTTTCTGTGTGATATTTAACATCTTTTTATATTTTGTTTAATTACTCACTGATTTATTTCTTTAATACTTTTTAAGGAAAGGATGAACATAATGGCGGAAAACAAAACAGACCGGCGGGTCAGACGAACAAAACGGCTTCTTCTGGAAAGCCTTACCTCACTCATGAAGGAAAAGCCCATCAAAGATATTTCTGTCAAGGAACTGACTGATCTGGCAGACATCAACCGGGGGACCTTTTACCTCCACTACCGGGATATTTACGACATGTTAGAACAGCTGGAGGACGAGTGGTTCGCTGATTTTAACGAATTGCTGGACAAGACACCGCCTGCCCCCGACAGCACAGGCAGTGTGGCCAGATTATCGGAGAATATGTTTCAGTTTCTTCTGGATAATAAAGATATCGCTGATGCGCTTCTTGGCCCCAACGGAGATCTGACATTCATCAACCGACTGAAGGACCTGCTGCGCAGACGGACATACTCCCTGTGGAAGCTCCGCTTCCGCGATACCCTCTATTTTGAATATTATTTTTCGTTTATCGTGTCCGGTTATATTGGCCTCATCCAGACGTGGCGCCTCAATGGCTGGGAGCCATCTGCCCATGAGCTTTCCCTGATGGCGGATCAGCTGCTGGGAGCACGGGAACGGAGCTGACCCACATACTGACCATCCCGCAGATCTGTCCGGAAATGTTCTGCCAAAAGGGGAAGGCACTGCCTGAAAACAGCAGCGCCTTCCCCTTTTGCTTCGCTCATTCACGCCTATCCTCTTTCGGATGGAGTTTCTTTTCTATTTCTTCTCTATGCCTTCTTTGCAAACAATTCGCTGCCCTCTACTACGATCCACACGATGATACCGATCAGCAGTGCCCAGCCCGGCGTATAGAAGGTAAGCGCTGCTGCAATGATGCAGGCAATCCCGCGCTCATTTGCAGTGGTACACATTCTCATACCGATATTGCCGCAGGCAAATGCCTGAACGCCCATCGTGATGCCAAAGAAAATGGCAAATGCCGGACGGATCAGGGTCACCAGCGGAAGGATCAGTACGGAAATAACGGTTGCCGCACGGAAGGTACACACACCATCCCAGTAGCTGTTCATCGTCTTGTAGCCTCTCTTGTAGCGTTCGGTGATCGTCAGCAGGCCGGATGCCCACAGAGGACCGCACAGCGGCACCCAAGGTGCAAACAGTGACATAATCCCATTACGGAGAAAGCTTACCAGGTTGGAACGGCCTGCATCGAAGATAACCGTCTCATCCGGCCGGGTTGCCGTTGCCTCGGTTACAACCTCCTTCGCCAGAACGAAGTCAGAGAATGCAATAATGTAAACGGTCAGTGCCATGGGGATTGCGGAAATAAAGAATTTCGCTGCCGGGAATCCCAGGCCAAATATGGTAAAATGCTCCAATACAAATCCAAAAGATAACGGGGTAAGGCCCCACTGAATCTGCGGAACCGCAATTTCCCGGATCAGGAACGGTGCAAGTACGATTGCGAATACCTGTGCAGGCACAACGCCCTGATTCCGTAAAAGGTTCAGCCATTTATTCTTCTGCGCTGCCCGGGCAAATGTCGGGTTGAACAGGAAGAAATAGGACATCAGTACCGCGATCACGACCGTAATCGGCGCTTTCGGCATACGGGCGGAAAATACATTCACACCGGCCGTAACACCGGCACCGAGAACGATTCCGGCTTTGATGGAAGTCGGCACCGCATCTACCAGCTTTCTTCCCAGACCGGTAGCTCCCATGATCAAGAAGCTTAAGGCTACCAGCATCTGCAGGGCAATCATCGCATATATCCGGTCAACTTCACCGGTGGCATAATCCGGAAGCGCATAGGCACTCAGATAATTCAGTGTCAGCGGCAGTGCCGGCGTGATCCATCCGGGCACAACCGGGTCACCGAGCAACGACGGCAGATAATAGCAGATGGCATTCAGCACACCGAAGGTCAGGCTCATCAGAAAAGCACCGTTTTCCGTCAGGCCCAGTGCTGCAATATTTGCCGCTTCGTCCAGACCGAATGTGGTCATGGTTGTCGCTGTTCCGGCCCCCAGGCAGGCAACGCCAAGAAACATGGCGGCGGCCATCTCTGTCCAGGACCAGCGGTGGTGAATCAGTGGCAGGCGGAGCTGGAAAGGTCCCAGCGGTATGTACGGCTGCATGCCACCCAGTTCACGCTTCTTCAGTGGGAATTTTCCCTGATTGAAACCTTCCGGTTCTTTCACTGCAGCTGTAGACTTCATATTCATTTCGCTCATAAGCTTCCCTCCTCTGTTTGTTTAACCATTTGCGAAATATCCGTCTTCCATTTCCTGGTTTCATTATATGCGCTTTTGTGCAAAATGTAAACACAAACCTCCTGTTTATAAATTTTTCGTTAAAATTTGCCTAAATTTTGCCCAATAATATATGCATTTTGTACCTGTTTTTTGTCTAATTTAATTCCATATTTTGGAAATTCCGTTTTTCTTACATTTTATCGTTATGCAAATTATACAATTTAATGATTTTCTCCTTCTTTTTTCTCCAGCATCTCCATCTCCCGGGCATACACCCGGTTTAACTCCCTGTATTCCTCCGCTGAGCCTCCACTGATCCGGCGAAGCAGAATCATCCGGTATTTTACCTGCTTCTGCAGAAAGCTTTCAAACTGCTCCACCTTTTCCGTTGTATCCATCCGGCGAACATCCTCACACCCGGTCAGAAACGTATGGGTCAGCAGCAGGATCTCTTCCACCGGATCTGCAAACTGTGCTTTTCGCGTCCGGTTGATGCCTGCCAGACGTTTCACCTCGTCAGCTGCATCTGCCATCTCAGCAAACAGTTTCACCGGCGTTTCCTCATTGGCCCGTTTCATGATCGCCCGGATGGCGCCCGGCTGCTGCTCCGGCGGCAATACCCGGATCACTCCATTCTCCTGTTTTTCCACTGCCAGATGGTTTTCAGGGGCAGTGGGACTTATATAATTGGAGATCCGGACAAAAGGAAAGGCAAACGCATCCACAGCCTTCCGCATTTCTTTTTTCTGGTTTCGGGATATCACAAAGCAGAAAATAATCCCTATCACCATCACGCCATACGCCAGATGGATGCCACTGAAACCACTTGTCACAAATACCAGTCTCATCATCATTCCCCCTCATCAGCTTTTCCTTTATGCCGTTCCCGGCATATTTTATTCCTTCTGTGCCTATTATATCTAAAATTTTCCAAATTCACAATATAAAGTCTGAAATTGACCCGTTATCATTTGTATGTTATACTAAATTCAGAATTGATTTTATTTTTTTCGAAATAAAGGGGGATTTTCTATGAAAGCATCTGTTTCCGACACACAGGCCTCCCGCAGAGGTGTCACTGTCATCTGCTTCCTTCTTGTAATCTGCGGTGAGCTCTGGCTGCTGCGCAATCTTCTTTTGGAAGGAAATCTCTCTTCTCTTTCCCCTGTCTGTTGGCTGGAATTGCTTTTCCTTCTCCTCCTTGCCGCAGGCACGGTGTTCTGTCTGATCCGTCCGCAGGGATGGGGCGGGAAAGTCGGGTGCGCCACCGCACTGCTTCTTTTTACAGTATATGCTGCTTTTTCCGTATGGAACTATTCTTTTTTCCTCCAGGCGTATCTTACCGGTTTTCATCCCGCTTATGAAAGCAGCGCCGGCGGACTGATCGGTCTGAAGCTGGTTCTTGTCCTGATCGGCATCACAGCCGCCATTCCAACCACTCCCCGCATCGACGATCGGGAATACGCAAGACTGCTCCGGGAACAGGCACAGCGTCAGGAGGCTTCCTGGGCCAGGGCATCGGTGGAGGGCGCCCGGAAGGATCTGAACGCCACCCTGGAAAAGTTAAAAGCGACGCTTTCCGAAGAGGAAATCGCCGCTCTCATCAAACAATCAGAAAATACCGCTGCCCATTCTGCTTCCGATCCCGCACCAGATCCGGAAGAATGGCACGGATGGGGAGGAGGCATGTAATGCCTTCTCTTTTTATGCCCCTGTACCGTCTTTGTCCTGCCCTCTCTCCGAACGGATAAACGCGATCAGAATGCATACAAAGGCAACCACATTTGCCAGCACTATGGAGGTCAGTGAATAGGTATAGATCTGAAAAATCCGGAAAAGATTCAGGGCGACCGCTCCCATCCCACAGATATACAGGCCTCTTCTTGCCAGGATACTCTGCGGCTTCTCTCTGCCGGCCCTGATAAAATTGTAAGCCCAGCAAAGGATCATAGCCGCACACATCACGATCACACCAACTGTAAATAAATTCATCCGTATCCCCCTCAAAGAAACTCTGTTTTATTTTTTCTTTCTCTCATACCGCAGGAAATAGTATTCCAGGTCAAAGTACGTCTGTTCCTCACTCTCTCCGGTGAGCTCCCAGTCCGGCAGTTCATCCAGATTGGGAAACCAGGTGTCCGCCTGATAAGTGTTGCACACCCTGGTCACATGGGCAGTGTCGCAGTACGGCAGCAGCTGCCGGTAAATACTCTCCCCGCCGATGACGTAAATATTTTCACTGTCGTAGGGCTTCAGCGCCTCCTTCAGTTCCTCCAGATCATGCACGATGACAGCACCCTTCACCTGATAGGCCGGATCTGTCGTCAGCACGATGTTGATCCGGTTTTTCAATGGCTGGCCGCCGGGAAAGCTCTCCAGCGTTTTTCTTCCCATGACGATCACCTTGCCGGTGGTCTCCTGCCGGAAAAACTTCATATCTGACGGAATGCGCACCAGCAGGCTGTTCCGGTAGCCAATGGCCCAGTTGTTATCCACATTGACGATCATATTCATCGCTGTTTTCCTCCTTCCTGTTTCTGTTTTTCCTCATTTTCCGCGTCTTATACCGCCACCGGGATGTTTGTGATCTGCGGCCCGGTCACATAATTATCCACCCGCACATCGTCTCTCGTGAACTGATAGAAGTCCTTCACCTCCGGGTTAAGCCAGAAGGTGGGGGCCTCGTAGCAGGGACGGCTGATCAGCTCCTTCACCAGCGGGATGTGCCGGTCATAAATATGGGCGTCGGCGATGACATGCACCAGCTCCCCCACTTCCATGTCACTGACCTGGGCGATCATGTGCAGCAGCACCGCATACTGCACCACGTTCCAGTTGTTGGCCGTAAGAATATCCTGGGATCGCTGGTTCAAAATGGCATTCAGTGTCAGCCTGTCGTGGCCGGGTTTCTTCGTCACGTTAAAGGTCATGCTGTAAGCACACGGATACAGGTTCATCTCATGAAGATCCTCATGGACATAAATATTGGTCATGATTCTCCGGCTGTAGGGATTGTGTTTCAGATCATAAAGCACCCGGTCCACCTGATCCATCATGCCCTCCTTGTACTGGTGTTTCACACCCAGCTGATAGCCGTAGGCCTTACCGATGGAACCGTCCTCGTCCGCCCAGCTGTCCCAGATATGGCTGTGCAGGTCATGGATGTTGTTGGATTTCTGCTGCCAGATCCAGAGCATCTCGTCCGTGGCACTTTTCAGCGCCGTCCGCCGCAGCGTCAGCAGCGGAAACTCTTTGGACAGATCATAGCGGTTCACCACACCAAACTGCTTGATCGTATAGGCAAAGCTGCCATCCTCCCATTTGGGGCGCACCTTCTCCCCCTCCGTGCTTGTTCCGTTTTCCAGAATATCCTTACACATATCGATAAAAATCTTATCTGCCTGACTCATATTTTCTCCTTCTGAGCGCCATTCAAAAGCAGGCGCATCATCTGTTTTCCTTAAAACCTTTATCCCAGGATCATCATGACCACAGGGACAGTCACGATCATAAATACCATGCTCTGCACCACCGCCTGTGCGGCAAATTCAGGTGCACAGCCGTGTTCCTCTGCCACGATCACGTTCATGGTTGCGGGAGGCAGCGCCGTCAGCAGAATACCTGCCGCCGTCACCTCCGGCTCCAGATGCAGTGCCACAGCCGCTGCCCAGAAAAGCACCGGATAGATCACCAGACGCAAAGCAGATACCAGATATGCGTCCCGGCTCTTCAGCACATCCGAAAGCTTTACCTCTGCCAGGCTGCAGCCCACCACTATCATAGACAAAGGTGTGGTACAACTTCCCATCATCCGCATGGATTCCTCCACCAGTACCGGCATCCGCACCGGCGAGCAATACAGGATTACCGATGCGATGGCGCTGATGGCCACCACATTGCCCAGCAGTGCTTTCAGATCCAGCTTTCCACCGTGACGGATGTAATACATTCCATAGGTAAAAAAGATCACGTCAAAGGCCAGATTATACACCACTGCCACCAGCGTTCCCGTGGCACCAAACAGTTCTTCCGCCAGCGGAATGCCCAAAAAGCCCACATTTGCAAAGCTTTGCAGCAACACAAAAATCCGCGCCCGATGTTCCTCCATATGGAACAGTTTCCCCAGTCCCATGCCGATAGCCATGGAAGCGATATAGTAGATGAGCGACAGCCCCGCCACCAGCAGAAGACTGTGGGACATTTCTTTTGAAAATGCGCTGTTTCCTGATACCAGAATGCTGAATGGCATGAAAACATTGACGATCATGAAATTCAGTGCCTGCTTGATCTGCACTGTGATAATATTTCTGCGCCGCAGGAAGTATCCCACAGCAACCATGATAAAAATCTTAGCAAATAATTGCAGTAGTGTATCTATTGCCATCTGTGTTCCCTCATCTTCTCTTTTTTCAAACCATATCCTCTCCGGACAAATGTTCCCCTCTGCCCGTCAGACAGCCGCTTACCGGATCGTCAGATGGGGCTTTCTTCTGCGCCGTTTCCGGCTGCCGGTGTGCATAATAAGGAATGCCATCCCCGCCGCCACACCGATGCCGACCAGCACGATCAGAATATATTTCCAGTTGATGAACAGGACAAATCCGCTGTCCGGGTGAAAAATATCATACGTGGTGTCCGTCTCCTCCCGGGTGCCGCCAAAGAGCAGGCTGCTGCCTGACTGGGGATCCGCCGCCTGCACCCGCATCACCGAGCTTCCCACATAGACGCCATGATAATAAAACTCCGAGGTCACTGTCCCTTCGCTGTCTCCGGCCTGGGCCTCGCCCTTCACATCATCCACCGAAGCGTTGACCGGCAGCACCGCCGTGCCGTTCTGCCGCACAGAAAGGCCGGTATCCGCATTCTGGGTCTGCGCCTGGGTCAGGAAAAAGCTGCTGTTCTCGCTGTCCTGCCCCTGACCGTACTCGCTCATATCCACCTTGCGGAAATTGGCAAAGCCATAATCCAGAAGCGTGGCTGTATCCAGAAACTGGGACGGAGCCTCCTCATTCATCACCACGCAGATGAGCATCATGCCATCCCGCTGGGCAAAGGTCACCAACGTGCTTCCCGCTGCCGAGGTATATCCCGTCTTTCCTCCCAGGCAGCCATCATAGGCATACTCCATGCCTTCCATCATTTTGTGATGGTTCAGTCGGATGCGCTCCTCTCCCGAGGAAGTGGGCGGAAATACATACCGCCTTGTTGTGGCGATCGTCTTAAAGCTTGTATTTTCCAGAGCAGCCCGGGTGATCTTCGCCATATCCATAGCCGATGTCACATGGTTCTCATTGGGCAGACCGTGGGGATTCTCAAAATGGGTATCCGTACAGCCGATCTCCTGCGCCCTGGCGTTCATCATATCCACAAAAGCCGGGATGCTGCCGCCCACATGCTCTGCCGCCGCGTAAGCCGCTTCATTTCCCGAACAGATCATGATGCCGTACAGCACATCCTTCATGCTCATGATATCTCCGGGGTTCACACCGCCGATGATACTGCTGCCCGTATCCAGGCTGAACACCGAGTCATAGGAAAACGTCACCGTCTCGTCCATGGTGGAGTGCTCCAGCGCCACCAGCGTCGTCATGATCTTCGTGATGCTGGCCGGATACAGCTGGTCGTGGGCATCCTTCTCATACAGGATCGCGCCTGTGGACGCCTCCATCACCACCGCCGACTGTGCCGACACCACCGGCCCCTGGGGCCAGCCTTCTGTCTCATTGGATACGATGGGCAGTGCCCGCCGTGCCTCCACATCCGACACGATCTGCGCTGCGGCATACGCTTCCCCGCCCTGAGCCAGGAACAGCGTCAGCGCCAGCAGCGGTGCCGCCATCTTCATCAAAAATCTTCTGCCTTGCATTCGATTCATTCGTCATCCTCTTTATATAAAAATCAATGATCTGTAACCGTGTTTTTCATTATACCACGCGTATCGGGGGGTGACAACCGTCGAGTTCAGTTCAGCCATGATAAACGAGTGCAGCGATCGTGCTTGCACGAAAAGCTGGACGAGAGCCGGCATGGACGGAGCGCCGGAGATGAGCAGAAAGTAGCTGCGAAGCAGCGGGAAGTGCGACAGCACGATTCTGCGAATGGCGCGGCTGAACTGAACTGAACTTTTTTAAAAAAATTTAATTTACCTGTTGACAAATCCGGATTCCTCTGGTATAGTTAATCATGCGTTCGGCAATAACAATTTCAAGCAATGTACATGCGACAGTAGTACAGTTGGTAGTACGCCACCTTGCCAAGGTGGAGGTCGCGGGTTCGAGTCCCGTCTGTCGCTTTTTTGATGCAAAAATTTAGGGCTGTCACAGAGGTGGCAGCCTTTTTCGTTTCTTATTCTATTTTCCCAGAAAGAGTACACATGCTACTATGATGATCACACACACAACAAGAATCATTCCACCTGATGAATGCTCTGGTTCTCTCCTAGGCATGGGTTGCCTGTTATATGTATCATATGTATTTGTTCTCACAGATTCCTGCTTTTTCCGGTTATCTTCTCCGCCTTTCTTTGTAAGATGATAATATAATGCCAGCGGATCTGTCTGGTTCATGATCCGCGAATAAAAATTTTCAAGCCACAGCACATCATTCGGCCCACATAAATCCTCTTCTTCATAATCAGGATCATGCACAATCTGATTACGCACCCACCGATAATGTTTCAGTTTCTTTAAATCTTCATTCCAGCCATGCACTGCAGATGAACCGCTGGCTATTTTTGTCATTTCATCAATATAAGCAGATATCCGTCTGTCGTCCTGTAGTATGTCCCCACACAATTTTTCAAGGTGTTTGTAGGAACTCATGAAATCTGCCATGGAACCTCCCGCATTTACGGCTTCACCAGCACGCTTCCCACATACCGGTAATTGGCCACCGGCTTCTCCGCCAGATTGTCGGAATGGGTCATGGTCACGTCGATCCAGTATTCCTCCGCCGCCATGAGAATATGGGCCATCATGATGCCCATGTTGATCTCCTGCCAAGCACTGCGCTTCCCGCCCTGCCGCTTCTGCACCTCAAAGATGTGCAGCCGGTTCCGGTATACGACAAACTTCCAGGGCTGGCTGTTGAGGCTGGACGGCGCCAGACGTGCCGCCTCGATGAGCTCCTGGGTCTCCCGCAGTGGCTCCTGCTTGTACACGCACAGCCGCTCCATGGACTCCCGGTGAGCTTTCTCTGCCGGGCGGTTCAGCTCTCCTTTCGGCAGACCGAAAGCCAGCATGATGACAAATTCCATGCCCTCCGGCGTCGGTGCGCCCTTGGGCGGCCGCATGCCTCCCACGAAACAGGTGCCGATGCCCCGGCTGTGCAGATACAGGGCGATCTGCTCCAGCAGGTTGCCCGCATTGCTTCTGCTGCCTTCCAGCGTCTGGGCATACACCGCCAGATAATAAGGAGCCTGCACGCCGAACAGGGCTGGCATTTTGCTGTGATACTCTTCTGCCCGGTAAACCTTCGTCTCCATTTTCACATAAGGAAAAATGGGGATCAGCTCCGCTTCAAAATTCTCTATCTTATGAAGAACCGTCTCCGGCACGGGATCTTTTCGAAAGTGCCGGATGGATTGTCTCTGAAAAATCGCTTCAAATGGTGTCATCGCTCTCACCGTCCATTATTGTTACGTAATTGTTACAATAATATTAAATCCCGTTTTCCGGCAAAAGTCAATACAAAGAAGGCATTTTCTTCTATAAAAGATTTTCCAGTTCTTCCACATACTGCCCGAACACCTGCAGGGCCGCTGTGATGGGCGCTGTGCTTTCCATATCCACACCTGCCATCCGAAGCAGCTCGGTGGGGTAGGCACTGCAGCCGCCCTTTAAGAACTTCTTGTAATCCTCCACTGCAGGAGCGCCCTCTTTCAGGATCCTGCCGGACAGGGCGATGGCTGCGGAAAATCCGGTGGCGTACTGGTACACGTAAAACGGCGTATAGAAATGGGGGATCCGCGCCCACTCCATGGCGATCTCCTCGTCCACCACCATGTCCTCGCCGAAATATTTTTTGTTCAGAGTATAGTATGTCTCGCAGAGCCAGTCTGCCGTCAGCTGGCCGCCGGACTCCTGCTGGGCGTGAGCCAGTTTTTCAAATTCTGCAAACATGGTCTGCCGGTACAGGGTGGTGCGGAACTGCTCCAGGAAATAGTTGATCAGGTACATTTTTTCCTTTCGGTCCTTCGCTTGGTCAATGAGATGCCGGATGAGCAGTGCTTCGTTGCAGGTGGAAGCCACCTCCGCCACGAAAATCCGGTAACCGGCGTACACGTAAGGCTGGTTATGATCCGAATAATAGGAATGCAGCGCATGTCCCATCTCGTGAGCCAGGGTGAAGACGCTGTTCAGATTGTCCTGATAGTTCATGAGCACGTAGGGATGGGTGCTGTAAGCGCCCCAGGAATAAGCGCCGCTCCGCTTGCCCTCGTTTTCGTACACGTCGATCCAGCCGTTGGCAAAGCCTTCCCGCAGCAGGCCCAGATATTCCTCTCCCAACGGGGCCAGCCCCTCCAGCACCATTTCTTTTGCCTTCTCAAAGGGAACGTCCATGTCCACATCGGAAACCATGGGCACATACAGATCATACATGTGCAGCTCTTCCGTCTGCAGCACCTTTTTCCGCAGCGCCACATAGCGGTGCAGCAACGGCAGGTTTTCATCCACCACAGCCAGCAGATTGTCATATACCTGCACCGGCACGCCGTTGGCAAACAGCGCCGCCTCCAGAGAGCTCTGATAGCCCCGGACGGACGCATAGAACGTCTCCTGCACCACATTGGCCTTGAACGTGGCCGCCAGCGTATTTTTATACTTCTGATAGGTGTCATACACCGAGGAAAAAGCTGCTTTTCGCACTTCCCGATCCTGGCTTTGCATGAGGGAGATGAAGGTGCCGTGGGTCACGGCGATGGGCTCCCCGTCCTCTCCCCAGATGGTGGGAAATTTGATATCCGCGTTGTTGAACATGGAAAAAATATCCCGGGGACTTTCTGCCATCTCCCCGGCCTTCGCCAGCAGCGCCTCCTGGGCCGCATCCAGCGTATGCTCCTTAAAACGCACAATTTCCCTGCAGGCATGGCGGTACATTTCCAGCTCTGGCTCCTCTGCAAAATAAACCTCCACCGTTTCCTCCGGCAGGGCCAGGATCTCCGGCGTCATATACGCCTCCGCCTGGGAAAGCGCCACCATCAGCGTCTGCGCCCGGCCGGACAGCGCCTGATAAAAGCTGTTGCCGGTATCCTCATGATGCCGCTGATTGGCATACACATACACCTTTTCAAAAAGCATATTTGCCTCGTCGTGCAGCCGGAACACCTCCAGGAAAACCTTTGCGCCCTCTCCCAGCCGTCCCTGGAAGCTGCCCAGCTTCTCTATTTTTTCAGACAGCAGGGCTGCGTCGGCCTCCCAGGCCTCATTGGACGCGTACATATCCTCCAGTCTCCACTGTGTCTCTTTCTTTCCTTCCTCCCGCTTTGGAAGCATATTTGCCATTTGTCGTTCCTCCGTTTTTCCAGTATGTGTGCATTATATCTCAATTTCCGGCACTGCACAAGGCCGCCGTTTTCCTGTCGCGAAAATTGTTACAATTCACTCGGATGCAATACAACGAAGGGAGCTCCTTGTAATGAGTAAAAAAGAGCTGCGAAGCAGCAGAAAGCATTAAAGATGCGATTGTGCGAATGGTGCGTGTGGACTGGAACCTTACATTGGCGTCTTGTCAGCCAGCATCCCTGTGTTTATAATAAAGAGAGAAATTTTTCCAAAAACATTCACACACAAAGGAGGAACTCCTATGACCCCAAAACAGATTTATTATGAAAACGCAGCCGCCACCATCATCAAAGGGCTGGAAAAGCGCCAGATGGAGGGCTATTACTGCCCGGACCGCACATCCGCTGTGGCAAAAGCACTGGAATTGATGCCCGAAGGCTCCAGCATCGCCTGGGGCGGCTCCATGTCCCTGCACGAAAGTGGCCTGATGGAGGCAGTCTGTCATGGCCCTTATAAGATCATCGACCGGGAAAGTGCCAAAACTCCCGAGGAACAGCGGCAGCTCTATGGTAAGATCGCCTGCTGCGATTATTTTCTCATGAGTACCAACGCCATCACCATGGACGGCGAGCTGGTCAACATCGACGGCCGCGGCAACCGGGTAGCCTTTCTCTGCTACGGCCCCCAGAACGTCATCATTCTGGCCGGTATGAATAAGGTGGTCACCGATGTGGACGCGGGCCTGAAACGGGTGCGCAATACCGCAACGCCGCCCAACACCGTCCGCCTGCACAAAAAAACGCCCTGTGCGGTCACAGGACGCTGTGGAGACTGCTTCTCCCCAGACTGCATCTGCAGCCAGTTCGTTGTCACCAGGCGCTCCGGCATTCCGGGACGCATCAAGGTGATCCTTGTGGGCGAAGAGTTAGGCTATTAATTTACGGTCGAAAACCTTCAAAGATAAACCAGTCGTAAGTCGGGCGCAGTTCTTCCAGCTGCTCCCGGCTTTTTACAGTCCAGGCCGCCAGCGGAATTCGATACAACCTGCTGCACAGCGCCCGGGACAGTTCTGTTTTTACCCTTCTGTCATAGGCCACAAAATTGGGCCGGGCGAAGAAATTGAACAGCAGATGCCTGCTGCAAAAATGCAGCGGTGTCATGGGAAGGCTCCTGCCATCCCGGTAATCGGTGGACAGAATGCCCCGCAAAATGCCGGGCCGGTTCTGCCGGTACCACAGCAGGGCAAAGGGATGAAAGGACTCCATACAGTATTCTCCCGGGTAGCTGTTCAGCAACCGGTCAGCCCGCACACATACTGTCGCATCCATCTGTTCCATCTTATATTCTATCAGCAGCGGCACCCGTCCGGCCACCAGCTCCAGTACTTCCTGCAGCCGCGGCACCTTCTGCTGGGTGCCCAGAAGCCGTAGGGCATCTGTCTGTTCCGCATTCAACTCCTCAATGCTCCCGGCGCAGCCACACATGCGCTCCAGCACGGGATCATGGAACACCACCGGCACGCCGTCCTTCGTCAGCCGCACGTCCAGCTCGATGCCGTACCCGGCTTCCGCCGCAAGCGCAAACGCCCGGAGAGAATTCTCCGGTGCGTCGCTGTTGTTATCATATAAACCCCTGTGGGCGTAATAGCGGACTTCCCGTTTTGCTTCTCGTGCCGCCCGTCTGCAGGACGGATGGATCGCCAGCACATAGAGCAAAACAACGATTGCCACGATAATTCCGATCACGGCCATTTCCATCCACATCCTTTCTTATCTGTCATTGATCATAATACAATTTCTCTGTTTTTCAAAAACAAACTTTGTCCATGTCCGTTCTTCCTGAACATTTTCTGCAAAATATTATTCGTTCCGAATCGCTGCCAGCGGGCTTAACTTCATGGCACGCACCGCCGGGAAGAATCCGGCCACCATACCCACAAGAACGGCAAATCCCACCGCCACAAGCACCAGCCATGGCGGAATATAGGAAATCGAGGAATAATAATCCCCGCCCTGCCTGGACGCCACGAAATTGATGATAAACGAAATGATGTAACTGAGCACCACGCCGATGACACCGCCCAGAAAACCGATAAATCCAGCCTCCATGAGAAACATTTCCCGGATATTCTGGAGCGCACAGCCCAACACCTTGATGATGCCGATCTCCTTCGTCCGCTCGTAAATGGACATCATCATCGTATTGGCAATACCGATGGCCGCCACAAACAGCGACACCGCACCGATGCCGCCCAGCACCAGCTGGATGTTCCGGGACTGTTCCTGCATCTGCTCGATCCACTCTGCATTGCTGCTGGCGTTCAGCCCCAGGTTCTGGATAGATTTCTGCACATCCTTCATGTTGTCCACATTGTCTACCTTTACATAAGCCTGATTATAGTAAAGCTCTTTGTACGGTTTTCCCGAGGAGGTCGTGGGCTGCCCCGGGATCGCCTTGTTTTTAAATACCCGCCTGATGTACGTCTTGAACAGATTGATATCACAGAGCACGGAATCACTGTTGTCAGCCCAGTCCTCCACGCCCCCGGCCATCACGCCGCAGGATTCAATCATATATTTCTTCGGGGGCTGTGTTACGGTTGCATTCCCATTTTCATCCACATTCATGCCACTTCCGTTCTGCGACTGCCAGTATGCATCCTGATCGAAGATCACAAACATGGGCTGGTTCATAAAATCCACATCCGGCACCTGACCGGTCTCCCAGTAATACTGCTGGGTCTTTTCATTCATGAAATTGGTCGCTACCGTATTGCCATAGAAAAACTTCAGCTCCTGATCGCCTGCCCGGGGCAGCGATCCCTGTCCGACCTTAATATTCATCTGTGTAAAAGCTTCCGGCTCCATGGCCACCACATTCAAATACGAACAGATATAAGCACCCTGCTTGGCCACCACACTCATGGTCAGCATCGGAGAAACAAAAGAAACATGCGGAATATTTTTCAATGTCTCGATCATCGCATCGTCCAGCCGGACCGGTTCATTCTTCCCGGAACCGGAGCCGGAAACACCGCCATCGGAGACAGCCGTCCCGGATCCATAGTGCGTGGAGCTTCCATTTTCATTGGCATATACGTTGATCGTCGTCAGACCGCCATATTTCTCGATCTGCTCCATATTGGCCTTGTTCATTCCCATACCAAGGGAGATCATTACAACGATGGAAGCTGTTCCAATGATCACGCCCAGCACTGTCAGGAAGGTACGGAGCTTTCTGCGCCACAGATTGTTGACACTCATCGTGAGCAAATCCAGAAAATTCATGTTACTCTCCTTTATTTTCCTTGGCATCGTCACCGATGCTGTCTGCCAGTTCATCCTCCAGAAGAGAGGCTGCTCTTGCTTTCTTTTTCTTCTTTACGATGATCACAGCGGCCACTACGGCAGCGATCACCACCAGTACAAGGAGAATCTTTGCCCAGATGGGAAACCCGCTCTTTGTGTCATCCGACATGTCAAAATCATTCATATCCATATCATCATACACCGGTTCGGAGACGTACAGCGTCAGCTCCTTCTCCACCTCAGTCTTGTTCGTCTCGTTGTCCTCAAAGGAAATGATCGCCTTGATGATACCGTCATCAGTGGTGGGAGCCACACCGGTCAGCATCGTATCCACATTGCCGGTACCGCCGGACTGGATATTCCCCACAAAGGCCTCCCCGCCGGAAACACTGTCTCCCTCAAACCGGACAGATACATTATAAAGGGTTGTCTTACCGGTATTGTAAATACTGAACATGACGTTGGATTCTGAACCCACATCGATGGAGGACGGCATCACCTCAGGCTCACTGATCTCATAGCGGGCCTCCTGATAAACCGGGATGGAAACACTGGAGCTGGCGGTGAATTCCTTCAGCTTCTCATCCTCATATTTCATATCAATATTGAGTACATAAGGCTTCTGGGCCAGGTCGGCCTTCGCCTTCATATCAATGACCAGGTCGGTCGTTCCGCCTGCCGGAATGCTCTCCACATAAATGGTACTGGAACCGGCCACCGGAAGAAATGCCTCATAGACAGCATCTGCATCTTTGCCTTCCGTTGCCGCCTTCAGCGTAAACTCCACGTTGGAAACTGCTGTTCTCTTGGCTGTATTCTTCATGTGTACCGTCAGCGTGAAGTTATCGCCCGCCCGCACCTGTTCCGGATCTGTATCAAATCCTGTGACGATCAGACGTGGCGTGGAGGTGGTGTCTCCCGTGCCGGAACCCGGCGCACCTACCGCCTTTACGTAAGTGTTCAGCGTGGTGTTCACCTGCTCTCCTGCGGAATTGGTGTACTGCACGTTAAATGCGATCTTCTTATAACCGGATGTCACGTCCTTTCGTGTCCTGAAATTCCAGGTGATCTCCTGCCGTCTTTCCATGGCATCCCCGTTCACATTTTCTCCGGCCAGCCGGTCCAGCTTCACTGTATAGGAAGACTGCTCAATATCAAAGGGCCAGTTTTCCGGATCCGTATCCAACACCGGTGTTACGATCACATCCGTGGCATCCTCTTTCGCCATATTCACGATCGGAAGCACCACATTCACCCGCTGGCTGTACGTTGCCACCGGTGTCACCCAGTTGCCGCCCACCTGCACATAATCTGTCGGGGCCGGGAGTGTCGGCTCTTTGTCATCAGCAGGAGCGTTGGAATTGTCATATTTTTCCATACGGGACTTGGTCTTGTTCACAAACTCTTCCAGTCCTGCAGGAGTCCATTTATCCTTTCGGTTGTCAATCTCTTCCAGCGCATACTTCTGGATCTCTCTCACATCGTCTGCACTGTAGGTATCCTGAAGGATCACAGCAGCATAATCGTTGATGGCTTTCTTCGCACTATCCGTATCACTGATTGTTCCCGTACCCGTATTGGGTTTGTTCTCATCCTTCGATCCTGACGAAGCAGACATCTTATCAATAATACCATCCATATTGCTTTTCGCAGAGTTGAAAATATTATCGATACTCTGCGTTGATCTCCGGCTGTCCACCTTATCGCAGGCATCTTTCTTTTCTTTTTCCAATGCTGCACGGGTCTTATCATAGGTTGCCTGATCAATCTGCTTATTTTTCAAAGCGTTATCCAGAATTTTTACTTTGTCGTTGAAGTAATCTTCAATGTCTTTCTTAATGTCTTTTTTATAATCGTCAACACTGACTGCCTCGATATTCTGATTCTGGGACAACATCCGCTCCAGGCCTGCTCCGCCCACATTGGCAGCTGCTGCCTGCATGGGTGCCGTCAGCACGGCAGCACACACTCCGAGAACCAACAGTTTCTTATACACGCTCATGTTTCATTTCCTCCCTGTATTCCTCACCATTCTCTATCTTCACGATCTTACCGTCGATAATATGAAAGATCCTGTCTGCAAATCCTGCCAGGTGGTTATCGTGGGTTACCATAACCAGTGTCTTGCCCTGCTCCCGCACGACCTTTTGCATCAGCTCCATGACCTCCGCGGAAGTCCGGGAGTCCAGGTTGCCCGTGGGCTCATCTGCAAAGATGATCTTCGGATCCACCACAAGCGCCCGGGCCACGCCGACGCGCTGCTGCTGTCCACCGGACATCTGGGTAGGCTTGTGGTGCATCTGCCCGGACAGTCCCACCAGCTTTAACATCTCCTCTGCTGCTTTCATCCGCTTTGCCTTATTCTCTCCCCGGAATGTCAGCGGCAGTGCCACATTCTCCACAGCATCCATCGTGCCCAGCAGATTAAACGACTGAAAAATAAATCCCACATGATCCCGCCGGAAGGAAACCAGCTCATTTTCCGTCATTCGCTCCATATGATGTCCTTCAATGATGACCTCGCCCTTGGTGGGCTTCTCCAGGCCGGCCAGCATGTTCAGTAATGTGGATTTCCCTGAGCCTGATGTCCCGACGATAGAGCAGAACTCTCCTTCCCGTATCGTCAGATCCACGCCGTTCAGCGCAAACACCTTCGACTCTCCGATGGGATATACCTTATACAGCTTGCGCACCTGTATGACCGGCTTCCTTTCCTGATTCTGTACTTCTGTTTTTCCCGCTTCCTGTTCTGCCAAAGAAGTGTCCTCCCCTTCTCTTTCCCTGTATCTTTGCCGGTCTCTCTGCATATAGCGTCTGCCCCCGGATGATACTATTGGATTTAGTATAGCATATCCACAGGTTCCATCGATATCCTCTTTTTGAACGTTTTCTTACAAATTTCTTAACTGCTTTTCCGGTATTTTCACATACAGACATCAAAAACCCGCCGAAGAGTGCCTGTTACAGCGCCTCTCTCCGGCGGGTTCCTTATTTTATCAGCTTTTCCTGTGTCGATCAACCATGCTGCGATTATCCAACCAGCGGATGGCTGTCTGTGATCTTCTTGATGATGGCTTTTGCCTTCTCTTCGTTGGCATCTGCATCTTTCAGCATCAGGGCGATGGCCTCTGCGATCTGATCCATGTCTTCCTCGTTGACGCCACGGGAGGTAACCGCCGGGCTGCCCAGACGCAGGCCGCTGGTAACGAACGGAGACTGCGGGTCATTGGGGATGGTGTTCTTGTTGCAGGTGATGTTGGCACGCTCCAGAATCTTCTCTGCCTCTTTTCCGGTGAGGCCCACGCTTGTCAGGTCTACCAGCATCAGATGATTGTCTGTACCGCCGGATACGATCTTGACGCCGCGTTTCATCAGGCCGTCAGCCAGCGCTGCCGCATTCTTCTTTACCTGTACCATGTAGTCCTTATAGTCATCACTTAAAGCTTCCTTCAGGCACACGGCTTTTGCTGCGATCACGTGCATGAGCGGGCCTCCCTGGATGCCAGGGAAAATGGCCTTGTTGAAGTTGAACTTCTTGGCAGCCTCTTCGTTTGCCAGGATCATACCGCCTCTCGGTCCACGAAGGGTCTTGTGGGTGGTGGTCGTTACCACGTCCGCATACGGGAACGGGCTGGGATGAAGGCCGGTTGCCACCAGACCTGCAATGTGGGCAATGTCTACCATCAGGTATGCGCCTACTTCATCGCAGATTTCACGGAATTTCTTGAAATCAATCGTTCTCGCATAGGCGCTGGCACCTGCCACAATCATCTTCGGTTTGCATTCCAGTGCAAGTTTTCTCACCTCGTCATAATCAATGAAGCCCTGATCGTTGACGCCGTAAGGAACCACATGGAAATATTTTCCGGACATGTTCACCGGACTTCCGTGAGACAGGTGTCCGCCATGGTCAAGACTCATGCCCATGAAGGTATCGCCAGGCTCCATCATGGCAAAGAAACAAGCCATATTGGCCTGGGCACCGGAATGTGGCTGTACGTTGGCATAATCACAGCCAAACAGCTTTTTGGCACGCTCGATGGCAAGTGTCTCCACCACATCCACGTTCTCACATCCGCCGTAATACCGCTTTCCCGGATATCCTTCTGCATATTTATTGGTCAGAGGGCTTCCCATGGCTGCCATCACGGCCTTGCTGACCCAGTTTTCTGACGCAATCAGCTCGATGTGGCTGTTCTGTCTCTGCAGCTCATCATCGATCGCTTTCGCTATTTCAGGATCCACTTTCTGGATTTCATCAAAACTGTACATATCCTGTCTCCTCCATTTCTTTTCCCTTCGGAAATTTGTTTTTTATTATAGCACCACGTTAATATAATAGCAAAGTATTTCTTTTCCCACTTTCTTTGATTCCTTTTCCGTAATGTGTTACTATGATGTAAGTGTCAAAAGTCTGAAATGCGATTGTGCTTGCACAAATGAGCAATTCAGACTTATTGACACGCCGAACACCGAAAACGTAATAAAATGTCGGGTATACGGCATTTTATGGGAGTTTGAGGTGGGCGAGAATTGCGCGAATTGCGCAGCAATGCAGCAATTCAAATACATCAATGAAGCCCCCACATGAGCATAAAAGTGGGATGGCAATCCCACGATATGCGAATGTGAAAGAAAGGAGTCCTTCTTATGCCGTCATTTACCCGTATTGTTTTCATTTATCTTGTCATCATCAACCTGATCGCCTTTTTGCTCATGGCCATGGACAAATCCCGGGCACGAAAGCATCAGTGGCGCATCCCGGAGAAAACGCTGTTTCTGTCGGCAATCCTGGGCGGTAGCATCGGCGCCATCGCTGGCATGTATACCTTCCATCACAAGACCAAACACTGGTATTTTGTCATCGGCATGCCTGCCATTCTGATCGTGCAGATTGCTTTAATCGTGTGGATTCGCAGCCGTTCTTAACCCGCAGGACTTTCTGGCGTTAGTTTTCGGATTTTCTTCCTGCGCTGAACCACTCTTGTGATATTTCGTCTATCCCACCGCAGTGCGTCTACATTTTACTTCGGGCAACGTATAACATATACCCTCCAGCTTGTTACATCCCTGTGGCGCATTTCCTGTTTCACAGCAAATCGTTTCTGATAAGCAATTTTCTACCATACAAAAAGCTCCCGCATCGTCAGGCATCATCCCCAACTTTGCGGAAGCTTTTTCTTACCCCGTTTTTTCAACAGGTTTTCTTTCTTTTTCTGAGATTATTCTTCTGTCTTTTTCTCGTCCTGTTTTTTCTCGATGACAGCGATATCCAACTCTGCCAGCTGCTTCGGATCTACCACATCCGGCGCTCCGGACATGAGGCAGGAAGCATCCTTCACCTTGGGGAAGGCGATGACCTCACGGATAGAATCCTCTTTTGCCATGAGCATGATGAGACGATCCAGGCCGTAAGCCAGTCCTGCGTGAGGCGGAACACCGTATTTGAAGGCATCCAGAAGGAAACCGAACTGGTTCTGTGCCTGCTCCTTGGTGAAGCCCAGCACCTCGAACATCTTGGACTGGATGTCGTTCTGGTGGATTCGGATGCTGCCGCCGCCGATCTCGGTACCGTTGAGGGTAATGTCGTAAGCTTTTGCACGGACAGCGCCCGGATCGGTGTCGATCTTGTCCAGATCCTCTTCCATGGGCATGGTAAACGGATGGTGCATGGCAACGAAACGATTCTGCTCCTCAGACCACTCCAGCAGCGGGAACTCGGTGATCCACAGGAACTTGTACTCGTCTTTATGCAGCAGTCCCAGGTTTTTGGCGATCTCCAGACGCAATGCGCCCAGCACATCCCATACAACTTTGTTCTTGTCTGCGGCAAACAGAAGCAGATCGCCCGGCTTTCCGTCCATGGCTGCCACCAAGGCATGCAGCTCTTCCTCGGTCATGAATTTGGCAAAGGAAGATTTGTAGCTGCCGTCCTCGTTGATGCACAGGTATGCAAGGCCCTTGGCACCATAGGTTTTTGCAAACTCTACCAGGGCGTCGATCTTCTTTCTCGGCATGCTGCCCTGTCCCTCGGCGTTGATGCCGCGCACAGTGCCGCCGTTGGCCAGCGCACCGGTGAATACGCCGAAGCCGCAGTCTTTTACAATATCAGATACATTTTTCAGTTCCATGCCAAAACGGGTGTCCGGCTTGTCGGAACCGAAACGGTCCATGGCTTCCTGCCAGGTCATCCGCGGGATGGGAAGCTGCACGTCCACACCAATGGCCTCCTTGAAGATCCGGGCCAGCAGACGCTCATTGACATCAATGACATCATCAATGTCCACGAAAGACAGCTCCATATCGATCTGGGTAAATTCCGGCTGACGGTCTGCACGCAGATCCTCGTCACGGAAGCATTTGGCCAGCTGGAAGTAACGGTCATAACCGGAGCACATCAAAAGCTGCTTGAACAGCTGGGGAGACTGGGGCAGTGCATAGAAACTACCCGGATGCACACGGCTCGGTACCAGATAGTCTCTGGCTCCCTCGGGGGTGCTCTTAATCAGGATGGGGGTCTCGATCTCCAGGAATCCCTCGTCTGCCAGGAATTTCCGAACCTCGGTTGCCACCTTGCTCCGCAGCATCAGGTTGCGCTGCAGGTTCGGACGGCGCAGATCCAGGTAACGGTATTTCAGGCGCAGCTCGTCCTTGGTCTGAATGTTCTCCTCGATGGGGAACGGCGGTGTCTCGGACTCGGACAGGATCCGCAGCTCGTGGGCCTGCACCTCGATATCACCGGTTGCCAGATTTTCATTTACCGCACCGGCACGGGCGATGACCTTACCGGTAACAGCAACCACGAACTCACTTCTTAAAGTAGCTGCCTTCTCCATTCCGGCCTCGGATACATCGTTGCTGTCAAATACAATCTGTAAAATACCGGAGCGATCCCGCAGATCGATGAAAATCAGGTTTCCCAGATTTCTTCTCTTCTGCACCCATCCCATGACGGTAACGATCTCGCCGATATTTGCTTTCGACACTTCTGTACATCTGTGGCTTCTCTTCATGCCACGCATGGACTCTGCCATTTCTCTTCCTCCTCATTATATATTATGATGCCAGGGCCAAAAAGTCTAAGCCCACATGAGCTTGCTCATAAGTGGGTGAAAGGTCTTGAGGCCCGCCCCGATATGAGTATAAAAGTAGGATAGCAATCCCACGATATGCGAATAATGGCAAGGATTGTGGGAGTGCATAGCACGGAACAATCCGTAGCCATCAAAGCCGGGGGCTTTTGACCTCAACATCATATTATCAAAATATCAGAACAACCCTGCAATTTTATCCAACGCCACTTCCACCTGCTCGCCGGTTTCCATGTCTTTTACGTGGGCCAGATTATTTTCCAGCTCCTCGCTGCCGATGATGACGGTCTTCTTTGCGCCGATCTTGTTGGCATATTTCATCTGGGCCTTGACGCTGCGATCCATGTAATCGGTCTCCACAATGACACCGTGGCTGCGGATCTCATTGACCAGCTTGTATGCCCGGGCCTTGGCATCTTTTCCAAGGATGCCCACATACAGTGCCACCGGATCCTGGGGCGGCAGCTCCACGCCTTCCCGTTCCAGGAAATATAAAATACGCTCGATGCCCATGCCGAAACCAACGGAAGGGATGTCCTGCTTCTCGTCGATCTCGTGGATCAGGCCGTCGTACCGGCCGCCGCCGCACAGGGTAAAGCCATCCTCGTTGACGAACTCAAACACGGTCTTCGTATAGTAATCCAGGCCGCGCACGATACCGGTATCGATCTCGTAGGGAATATTCAGCTCGTTTAACAGGCTCTGCAGCTCCTCGAAGTGCTCCCGGCACTCGTCATCCAGATAGTCAATGGTCCTAGGGGCATCTGCCACAATGGCCTTGCACGTCTCCACCTTACAGTCAATGACACGTAACGGGTTCTTCTGCATCCGCTCCCGACAGGTGGGACACAGAGACTCCTCATGCTTTTTCAGGTAAGCCAGCAGTGCCTCGTTGTACGTCTTCCGGCAGTTTTTGCAGCCGATGCTGTTGATGTGCAGCTTGGCATCTTTCAGGCCCAGTTTTTTGATGAGGGTGGTCACCAGCGTGATCAGCTCCACCTCGGCCAGGGGACTCTTGGATCCCACAAACTCCACGCCGAACTGGTGGTGCTGACGAAGTCTTCCGCTCTGGGGCTTCTCATAACGGAACGCCTGGGTCACATAATATAACTTGGTGGGCGCCGGCTGGGCATACATGTTGTGCTCCAGATAAGCACGCATGACGCCTGAGGTTCCCTCCGGTTTCAGCGTAATGCTCCGGTCGCCTTTGTCTTTGAAGGTGTACATCTCCTTCTGTACCACATCGGTGGTCTCGCCCACACCGCGCTGAAACAGCACCGTGTGCTCAAACATCGGTGTGATGATCTCTGTCATATTGTAGGTTTTCGCCAGATCCCGGGCAATCTTCTCCACCACTGCCCGCTTGTGCATGTTTTCGCCGTACCAGTCCTGTACGCCTCTGGGTGCCTGTGTAATCATTCCTCTTCCTCCTGTATATGCAGCTTCGTGTTCAGCAGGTCCGCTGTCCCCGCCTCATGGGCGATCCGCTGGAATGCCAGAAAAATGCCCATATCGAAGTTTTTGATCTCTTCTATCATCAGTTCCATTGCCGTGTCCGCGGAAAATGCGCTGCGGTACCGCCGGTCCGAGGTCAGCGCCGCAAAGACGTCACAGACCCGCAGGATCCGCGCCATATACGGGATGTCCTCCCCCGCCAGATTATCGGGATAGCCGCTGCCGTCGTAGTTCTCATGATGGTAGCACACCGCCTCCAGGATCGGTTCCTCATAACCCTTTTCTTTCAGGATATCATAGCTCAGACGGGAATGGGTGCGGACATATTTCATTTTCTCCACATTCAGTTCGATCTGGGCATTGCCGTACAGATAGCTGGACAGCCTGCATTTTCCAATGTCGTGCAGAAGGCCCGCCACCGCCAGCTGGTACTGCTCCTCTTCTGAAAGGCCCAGCTCCCGGCCCAGCCGTCTGGCCAGACAGCTCACCGTCATGCCGTGGGCAAGCTCCCGTTCCAGGTCATCCATGGCCACCTGTTCCTGGGAAAGCGCACCCGAAACCGGATTTTTTTCAAAAAACTGCCGCTTCCGGTCGATCATTTCCCCGATCCGGTCAATATACTGCTCCACGTTTTTCACATTTTCCACCCGCTCAATGCGGTTCTCGCTGTGGATCACCGCCTTGGTGGAAGCACCGGCGCCGCAGGCCACGATGGTCTGCTTTTCTTCCATAATCAGTATATTGTAAATCCCGGCTTTGTCAACCTTTGCGTAGCCCACATTTTCATAATTTCCGGCCATATTTTTCTGCCGGTACAGATAATAGGGCTTCAGACCCATGTCCGCCGCATAAGAGGAAGCGATATCCATCATGCACCCCATCTCTTCTGCGCTCACCGGCTCGTACTTTTCTTTTTCCAGATTCAGCCGTGCCGCCCGCTTCAGCGCCAGGGAATGGAGCGTCACACTGTCCGGGGAAAGCTTTCGGATCTCTTCCATGGTGCTCCGCACATCCGCTGCAGTCTCTCCGGGCAGCCCCAGGATCAGATCCATGTTGATGTTGTCAAATCCCAGCCCCCGGGCCAGATGGAAGGCTTCCTTCGTCTGCTCCACCGTGTGTTTTCTGCCGATGAGATCCAGCGTCTTCTGCTGCATCGTCTGGGGATTGATGGAAATCCGCGTCACCCGGTGCCGTTTCATGGCCAGCAGCCGATCCTCGGTGATACTGTCTGGCCGTCCGGCCTCCACCGTCAGTTCTTTCAGATATTCATAGGAAAAACTGTCCTCCAGCTTGTACAGCAGCCGGTCCAGCTGCTCCGCCGTCAGCGTTGTCGGCGTACCGCCCCCCACATAGATGGTATTCAGCCGCTTGCCGACAAAAATCTCCGCCACCGCATCGATCTCCTGAAACATGGCTGCCAGATACTGCTCTGCCAGATGTCCGAATTTTTCATAAGGATAAGAAGAAAACGAACAGTACAGACAGATGGACGGACAGAAGGGAATGCCCACGTACAGGCTGTAGCCGTCCTCATAGTCGATGGCCCGCAGCACATGCCGCTCCCTCCTGGCAATGTCGATGGCCAAGTCGATCTTCTCGTCACTGGCGTAATACGTCTGCCGCATCTGCTGGGCGATTTCTTCCTCGCCGATGCCGGCTTCCAGCAGCACCATGGGAATGCGCACAGGACGGATGCCCGTTAAAGTGCCCCAGGGCAGCTCCCTGCCGGTCCGGGCAGAAAGCGCCTGGTAGAGCATCCGCTTCATGGCGCTTTTGCGCTCCTTGCGGGGCTCCTGCCGGTCACTCCAAGTGTCTCTGATTTCCAGCACACGCACCGGACAGGCTCCTTCTTCTGCCATCTGTACATCACTTCCCGGCAGCTTCACCTGGATGCCATCCACCTGTTCATCCACCGTCACGGTGAACTGCTCTCCCGGATAGAAGGCCTTCACCAGCTCATATATATCATTTTTAAATTCTTCTTTGCCGATCAGAATTTCTATCATATCTTCATCTTTCTCATGTAACCTTAAAGACGGCCGCGCTCCCGGAGCATTCATCTGCTCCCGTCCGCGGCCGTTCTCTTCTGGCTTTCCGTTACAGGAACGGGTTGTTTTCTTTCTCGTATAAAATATCCGTGGAACCCTCGTGTCCCGGATAAGCTTTCGTTTCGTCCGGCAGTACCATCAGTTTTTCTTTGATGGAACGGATCAGCCTGGACATGCTGCCGGTGGGAAAATCCGTTCTTCCCACGGAACCGTTGAACAGCGTATCGCCGCAGAACACGATGCCCTCATCCGCGATATAATAACAGCAGCCGCCTGCCGTATGGCCGGGCGTAAACAATACCTGGATGGAAAAGCCCGCCAGATCCAGCATCTGTCCGTCCTTCACAAATTCATCTGCTTTCAGCGTATAATTCATGCCGATCATGGTCGTCAGGTTCTTTCTCGGATCCTCCAGCACTTCCTGCTCCTTCTCATGGGCAATGACCGAAATGCCGTAAGCCTTCCGCAGCTCATCTGCAGCCATCATATGGTCATAATGGCCGTGGGTCAGCAGGATCGCCACAGGCTTCAATCCTTTGGCATCCAGATGCTGCTTCAGCGCCGGAGCGTTGTCCGCAGGGTCGATGATGATGGTCTCTTTTGTCTGTGTATTGATGAGAAAATAGCAGTTGGTCCACACGGAACCACAGACCAGTTTCTCTACCTTCGCTTTTCCCATATTTCCTCCTAACCGGTGGTACGCTCGATATCGATCACGCTTTCTACCTGTCTGATTTTATCAATGATGGAATTCAGCTCCGACACCCCGCCGATCTCAAAGGACATGGATATCGTTGCCGTTCCCTGCTTGCTCGTCCGCACGTTCATGGCGGTCACATCAATGCCCCGCTCTGTCATGATCTTGGAAATATCTACCAGGAGGCCCATACGGTTGTTGCCGTAAATCTTGATCTCCGCCTCATATTTCTCTCCGGTGTTCTCATTGTCCGGCTGCTGCCATTCCGCCTCGATGAGCCGTGCCCGCTCTTCTGCCGGCAGATGGATGATGTTCACGCAGTCTGTCCGGTGAATGGAAACGCCCCGGCCTCTCGTCACGAAGCCCACGATCTCGTCCCCGGGCACCGGGCTGCAGCATTTGGAAAAACGCACCGCCACGTCGTCGATGCCCCGCACCACGATGCCGCTCTTAGATTTGACAATGTGAAGCTTCTCTTTGTCCTTGTTGGCCTCCCCTGCCGCCTCCAGCACCTTGGCGTCGGTGATCTTCTTCTTGTGATCCCGCTGGTATTCATCCAGCATCCGGTTCACGACCTGGCCTTCCTTCAGGCCGCCGTGTCCCACTGCCGCCAGAACAGAATCCCAGTCCCGGAATCCGTATCTGCGCTGCACGGATTCCATATACTCAGGCTTGCGGATCTCGGAATAGTTGATGCCCTTGGCCTTACAGTACTGATAGATCACCTCACGGCCCTTGACGATATTTTCTTCCTTGAACTCACTCTTGAACCACTGGTTGATCTTCGTCTTGGCCTGGGTACTCTTCACGATGGACAGCCAGTCCCGGCTGGGACCCTTGGAGTTCTGGGAGGTGATGACCTCCACCCGGTCACCGTTCTGGATCTGATAATCGATATTCACCAGCTTGCCGTTGACCCGGGCACCCACCATCTTATTGCCCACGGCACTGTGGATGCTGTAGGCAAAGTCAATGGGTGTGGAACCCTTTGGCAGATTCTTCACATCGCCTGCAGGCGTGAAGCAGTAAATATTCTCTGCAAATAAATCCAGATCATTCTTTAACAGGGAAATGAATTCCCGGTTGTCCGACATGTCCCGCTGCCACTCCAGGATCTGGCGCAGCCAGTTTAATTTTTCCTCCTCCTGATCGGCAGAAGGCTTCTTGCCGTCGGAGGCTTCCTTATATTTCCAGTGGGCTGCGATACCGTATTCCGCCGTCTTGTGCATCTCAAAGGTCCGGATCTGGATCTCGAAGGGCTGGCCGTTGGGGCCGATCAGCGTGGTGTGCAGCGACTGGTACATGTTCTGCTTGGGCATGGCGATGTAATCCTTGAACCGGCCCGGAATGGGCTTATACATCTCATGGATCACACCCAGGGCCGCATAGCAGTCCTTCACCGTGTCCACCAGGATCCGAACAGCAAACAGATCGTAAATCTGATCCAGCGTCTTATCCTGGTTCACCATTTTTTTATAAATACTGAAAAAGTGCTTGACTCTTCCGTCTACCTTGGCCTTGATGCCCGCATTGGAAATATGGGCGCTGACCTCTTTCACGATCCGGCTGACAAAGGCCTCCCGCTCGCTCTTCTTCACGGCGATCTTTTTCACCAGATCATAGTAGACCTCCGGCTCCAAATATTTTAAGGAAAGGTCATCCAGCTCTACCTTGACCTTGGAAATACCGAGACGCTGGGCGATGGGTGCATAAATGTCCATGGTCTCTCTGGCCTTTTCCTTCTGTTTCTCCGGGGTCATATATTTGAGGGTACGCATATTGTGCAGGCGGTCCGCCAGCTTGATCAGGATGACACGGATATCCTTGGCCATGGCCAGGAACATTTTTCTTAAGTTTTCTGCCTGTACCTCCACCTTGTCATGGGAGTAGGACAGCTGGCCCAGCTTAGTCACACCGTCCACCAGAAGCTCCACCTCTGCGCCGAATTCCTGCCGGATCTCCTCGCTGGTCATCACCGTATCCTCCACCACATCGTGGAGAAGACCGGCAACGATCGTCTCCTTATCCAGCTCCAGGTCCGCCAGAATGATGGCAACACAAAGCGGATGAATGATATAAGGCTCACCGGACTTGCGCACCTGTCCCTTGTGGGCGTTGTACGCAATGTTGTACGCCTTCTCAATCATCGAAATGTCCGCGGATGGATGATATTTTCTCACACTGGCGATCAGCTCCTGGTAGAGCTGCTCCGGGCTCGTAAAATCCTCCATCGTCTTCACTGCCCCGTCGATCTTCGCATTGCCCGGATCTTCCAGGTTCCGGTTTAATTCCTGTAACTGATTCTCCATATCTGCACCTTCTCTATCGCTCTGAACCGTCATACGCAAAACCGTCCTATTTTATCCTGCTTTACTTGCCTTCATAGCGGATCACGGAAGCCACGTCGTAGCCCGCAAGCCGCTCTCTTCCCTTCAGTCCTGCCAGTTCCATGAGGAAGATCACCTTCACGACCTGGCCGCCCAGTGCTTCTACCATGGCGATGCTTGCCTCAATCGTTCCGCCGGTGGCGATCAGGTCATCCACAATGACCACCTTCTGGCCGGGCCTGATGGAATCCTTATGCATCTCCACCGTTGCGGTGCCGTATTCCAGGTCATAGGTTCTGGAAATGGTCTCGCAGGGAAGCTTTCCCTTCTTGCGCACCGGCACAAACGGCTTGTGCAGATTGTATGCGATAGGTACACCAAAAATAAAGCCGCGGGACTCGGTTCCCACGATCACATCAAAATCCAGACCGTCCAGCAGTGCCTGCATGGAATCAATGGCCAGTGCCAGTCCATCCGCATCCTGAAGGATGGATGTTACATCTCTGAAAATAATTCCTTTTTCCGGAAAATCCGGTATGCTTCTTACATATTCTTCCAGTTTTTTCATCTGAAATCGCCACCTCGGTATATTGTAATTTGTCATCGGTTTCGTCCGCAGACCATCACTGTCTGCGAATATTCGTCAACAGTATAACACTTTTTCCCGTTTATATCAAACCGTTTTCCACCATCAGGCGCATTTTCCGGCACCTTTTCCAACGAAAGATAGACATTTTTCCTGTCACCGGTAATTTTTCACCACGATCTGGATGTTTTTTTCTCCCCGGTACGTGTGGATCTCGGGATAATAGACCACAGAAAGCCGCACCGCATTCTTCCGGCCCAGATACATCTTCTCCGCCTCCACGTCGCCGAACTTCTGCCGGACGTAGGCGTCAAATGCCGCCGGGTCTGCAAAGGATACCGCATCCACCTGAAGGGAACTGAAGGGGCTCTGTAAGGACAGCCGCAGGACGTTGCGGTTCTTCCCCAGCACCCGGGCGCTGCACACCTCCACGTCCTTCTGGGCAAACTGGGGCTTCTCGTTGGCTTTGCCGAAGGGCTCCAGATAAGACAGCTCCGTGATCTGCTGCTCCGTCACATACTCAAAGGGCATGGCCACATCGATGGCCACTTTGGGGATAAAATCCTCTGCCGTCAGCCGCGCGTTGGCATTCAATGCTCGACGGAAATCATCCACTGCCGCCTCCTGCATGCTCAGGCCCGCCGCCATGGGGTGTCCCCCGAATTTGTCCAGATACTGCCGGCATTTCACCAGCTCCTCATACATGGAATACTGCTCGATGGAGCGGCCGGAGCCTTTGATGCCCTCCTCTGCCCGGGTCAGCACGAAGGTGGGCTTATGGTACGCTTCCCGGATCTTCCCGGCAATGATGCCCGCCAGACTCTCGTGGCAGGCATAGAGCGGCACCACCAGCACCGCATCGTTTTTCAGATCGCTCCGGGCAATGAGTGCTTTGGCCTCTTCCGTGCCCCGAAGAGTCATGTCCTTGCGCGCATCGTTGAGCTCTTTCAGCTCCTGGGCCAGCTGGACTGCTTTTTCCGGATCCTCCGTGAGAAAAAGCTCCAGCGAGCGTCTGGCCGTGTCCAGTCGTCCCGCCGCATTGATGCACGGCCCCAGCACAAAGCCCACATGGTAGGCGCTCACCGCCGCCGGATCCACGCCGCATGCCTGCATCAGCGCCTGCAGCCCCGGATTATCTGCAAAGGCCAGCGCCCGCAGACCGTATTTCACCAGAATCCGGTTTTCTCCCTGGAGATCCACCACATCACCCACTGTGGCGATGGCCGCAAAGGGAAGAAACTCCTGCTCATTTCTGGCAGCCCCTTCCGCTTCCCCAAAGGCGTGGGCATACAAAAGATGCATGAGCTGGTAGGCCACCCCGGCGCCACAGAGCACCTTGAAGGGATAGGCGCAGTCCGCCTGTTTCGGGTTCACCACCGCGTCCGCCGCGCTCTGTAAAAACACCCGCCTGCCGTCCGGCTGATCCGCAAAGGGCACATCGTGATGGTCTGTCACGATCACCGTCATGCCGAAATCCTTTGCCAGGGCAATCTCCGGGATGGCGGAAATGCCATTGTCACACGTCACAATCGTGTCGATGCCGTCCGCCGCTGCCTTGCGGATGATGGACTCGTTGATGCCGTAGCCATCTTTGATGCGGTCCGGGATCTGCACATCCACCACCGCCCCCAGCTGCCGGAAGCCCTTGAGCAAAATGTAGGAGGAACACACGCCGTCGATGTCATAGTCCCCCACGATCCGCATGGGCCGTTTTTCCCGGATCTTCTCCTCGATGAGGGCCGCCGCCTTCTCCATATCCTTCATGAGACGGGGATCCGAAAGATCCGCTGTCGTGCCGTGCAGGTACGCGTCGATGGCCGCATCCCCCACAATATCCCGATTGCGGATGAGGCGCGCCGTCACCGGGGAAATGCCAAACCGGTCCGCGATCCCCTGAAAATCCGCCCGCTTGGCTGTTACAAACCATTTTTCTTCTGTCATACTGATCTCTCCTGTAAAAGGCATTGTAACATAAGTTTCGGGATACTTGCAAATACAGAGAAAAAGAGACCATCCTTTCCGGCCCTTTCACCAGGAAACAATAGTCTCTTCTCCCCTTCAGATGATACCTGTGAATTGCTTCGTGCTCCGCACTCTCACAATTCACACATCCATTCGCATATCGCGGGATTACCATCCCGCTTTTATGCTCATGTCTGGGCGAGTCCCAAGGTCTTTCATCCACTTGTGAGCAAGCTCCCGTGGATGCAGACCTTTGTCCTCTGGTATCATATAAAGAATTCATTTTCTTTTCTTGCGGTAAAGTTCTCCACCAGCATTTCCTTGTGGGAAAGGAAGGCCGGATCTTCAAAATATTTGGCGCCCGCCGGACACTTCCGCACGCAGGCCTGGCATTTGATGCACACACCGGATACGGTCACACAGTCTGCCTCGATGGAGCCCATGGGACAAGCACCTGCGCAGATCCCGCATTTGCTGCATTTTTCCATATCCGTCAGAGGTTTTGCTTTCAGGAACTTGGCAGGCTGACCGTCCCGTCCCAGGGGCGTATAGTAAGGGCCCACCGGGCTGTTGCCGGGCACCTGTACAATGGTCTCTGCGGTTCCCGCCGTGATCCGCTCTGCCGCCTGCTTGGCAAACGCACCGATGGCTTCCAGATCCTCTGCGTTCGGCCTTCCCGTGGCCAGGCGGCTGTCAAAGGAGTGCTCTGACGGGATGGCTGCTGCCGCAAAGGGCACAAAACCGTTGTTCACCAGCTCATCCCGCAGCTCCGTCAGACCGTCGCCAAAGCTCCGGTTGCCGTAGGAACAGGCAATGACCGCCTTCGTGTGATCCCCTTTAAAAAGCTCCTGCACACAGGGCAGCATCTTGTTGGGCAGACGACCTGCGTACACTGGCATCACAAACACCACCACGTCCTCCGGACCAAAGGTGTATACCTGCTCTCTCGCTCCCGGCAGGGTAAAATCTACCGTCGCCCGCTCTGCCTGCAGCACCTCCGCCATGGATGCTGCGATCCGCTCTGCAATTTTTCCCGCGTTGCCGCAGGGGCTGAAATATACAGCCGTTACTCTCTTAGTTTCCATATAAAATCCCCCTTCTTCATCTCACGAACCCACACTATCGTGCTCTACTGCCTGCTATCGCAGGCGGAACCTTCGATGTGTTTCGCAACTTGATCCATCTCGCAAACCCGCACTATCATTATAGCATACATCCCCGGCCTGGAACAGTCTTTTACACCATTCCCGCCGGGGACGCACGTTTTCTCTATTTTTCTGTTACAGTTCACTCGTATGCTCTTGTAGCCAGATTCCATGCTTGCATGAAAATCTGGCTGCATGAACATACGAAGGGAGCGCCCGGTAATGAGCAAAAATGAGCTGCGAAGCAGCGGAAAGCATCAAAGATGCGATTTTGCGAATGGCGCGTGTGAACTGTAACTATTTTCTATTTCCCGCAGGCCATTTACGCCTTCTTCGCGCCTGCTTTTTCCTGCTTTTTCTTCATCACAAACCAGAGAGCACCGGTGATGCATACGGAAGAGTATGCGCCGCACACGATACCGACGATCAGCGGCAGAGCAAACTCCCGGACGGAAGTCACGCCCAGAATGTACAGCACGACCACGGTGATCAGGGTGGTGAAGGAGGTGTAGATGGATCTGGTCAGCGTCTGGGTGATGCTGCGGTTGACAAGCTCCTCCAGCTCGTCTTTCTTCTTCATAGCTGCCAGATTCTCACGGATCCGGTCGAAGATGACGATGGTGGCGTTGATGGAATATCCCACAATGGTCAGCATGCAGGCAATGAACGTGTTGCCCACAGAGATCCGTGCCACCGCGTAGAAGGTGAGTACCACCAGCACGTCATGTACCAGCGCAGCCACGGCACTGGTGGCAAAACGGATATCCTTGAAACGGAACCAGATGTATAACAGCATACCGATGGTGGCAATGATCACAGCAATGACCGCATCGGATTTCATCTCAGAGCTGACGGTGGAGCTGATGTTCTCGGAGGTGATCTTGGATTCATCCACGGAGAATGCATCCACCAGCGCGTCGTTGAGGGACTGGCGCTCCTCTACGGACAGGCTTCTCGTCTTCACCACAATTTCATTGGTGCCGGTAACCTTCTGGATCTGTACATCCCCATCTCCGGTCACGCCTTCTACTACGGGCTTCACCTGACTGTCGATCTCGTCAATGGTCATGTCATCCTGCATGGTGACAGTGGTGGAAGTACCACCCTTGAACTCCAGGCTGTAGTTCAGGATATCGCCGCCCTGGGATCTGTGGATGCCCATGGAAATAAAACCGATGATGATGACTGCCAGGGAAGCGGTAAAGAATACCTTCCGTTTTCCCAGGAAGTTGATGGTCTTGCGCTCCTTCTGCACACCGAAGAACTTCACGTCCTTGCAGCCCAGTGCGATGAATGCGTTCAGGATCAGACGGGTGACCACCAGAGCCGTAAACATGGAAAGCACGATACCAAGTCCCAGTGTCTGGGCAAATCCCTTGACGCTTCCGGTACCCTTGATGCCCAGCACCAGTGCTGCGATCAGCGTGGTGATGTTGCCGTCCACGATGGCGGACAGGGCTTTCTGGAAACCGATCTTGGTGGCGGATTTCACCGTCTTGCCGGTGGCCAGTTCCTCCCGGATCCGGGCAAAAATGATGACGTTGGCGTCCACGGCCATACCGATGGAAAGAATGATACCTGCGATGCCCGGCAAGGTCAGTGTCAGATCAAAGGCATTGATCAGTGCCAGCATGAGCTCGGTATACACAACCAGCGCCAGGCTGGCTGCCAGACCGGGAATCCGGTATACGATACACATAAAGATAAACACACAGATCAGACCGATGATACCGGCTTTGACGCTGGTGGAAATGGCGGTCTGTCCCAGCTGGGCACCTACGGTCTTGGACTGCAGCTCGCTCAGCTCTACGGAAAGGGCACCGATGCGGATGGTGGAAGCCAGATTGTCTGCTGCCTCAAAGGACTCCAGATGGGTGATATACGCTTCGCCGCCGGTGATGGCACTCTGTACGGTAGGTGCGCTGATCACTTCACCGTCGTAGACGATAGGCAGGCGCTTGCCGATATTTGCTTCGGTGACCTCGGCAAACTTCTTGGCCCCCTCGTCGGTCAGTGTCAGCTGTACCACATAATCCTTGCTGCCTGTGGTGCTGTTGGACTGGGTACCGGCCTCTGCCGTCTTGATATCCGTTCCCGCAAGGATGGTCTCCCCGTCCTCATTCTGGAATTCCAGGGAACCCGGTTTGCCCAGCTCCTCCAGGATCTTGTTGGCGTCTGATACGCCCGGGATCTCAATGTTGATCCGGTCAGAGCCCTCCTGATATACAAGCGCCTCTGTGCTGTAGCCTTCCACACGCTTCTGCAGCTTGTACACCGTATCCTTCATCTGCTCCTTGGTCGGATCTCCTTCGGCTTCATAGGTGATGCTCACACCGCCGGCCAGGTCCAGGCCCAGCTTGATATTCTTCGCTGCGCCGCTGCCGGTGCTGTCCACCCCGTTGATGCAGGTGAAGCCCAGTGCACCGATGACAAGCACGGTCAGGAGCATCACAATCACGCCTCTGCTCTTCTTCATCTTTTCGCTTACTTCCTTTCTTCTATCTTTCTGTCCTTATCTTTCCTTCTGCCGCGGGCCTGGCCAAAATCCCTGCGCCCGGACAGACATTTATGATCAGCTGCTCCGCAGACCTGTACAGCCTGTTTTCCTGCAGCTTATGCTTCATCCTCCGCCAGTGCGGCCTTGATCATGATGGCACACTCCACACGCTTCCGCTCCAGCTCACAGCCGATGTCATAGGCATCGTTGATGGAATGATGGAAATTCCAGGAATTGGCTGCACAGCCGCCGCTGCAGTAAAATCTGGCGAAGCAGTCCCGGCATTTTTCCTTGGCGTACACGTTGCACGTCTTGAACTCGTCCCGGATGTCCTCCCGGACAATGCCGTCATCCACATTTCCCATAAGGAACTCTTCCTGGCCCACAAACTGGTGACACGGGTAAAAATCTCCCCATGGCGTCACGGCCAGATACTCCGTTCCCGATCCGCAGCCGGACAGGCGCTTTGCCACACAGGGACCGCCGGTCAGGTCGATCATGAAATGGAAGAAATTAAAATGCTCTCCGGCTTTTTCCCGGCGCACGATCTCGGCAGCCAGGCGGTCATACTCTTCACAGAGAACCGGCACATCCTCCTCCCGGATGGCGTAATCTGCCTCCGGCGGTGCCACCACCGGCTCCACAGAAATCTGCTTGAAGCCCAAATCTGCCATGTGCAGTACATCTTTGGCAAAATCCAGATTGTAATGGGTAAACGTACCTCTCACATAATAGTTGGTCTGATTCCGGCTCTCGGCCATCTTCTGGAACTTGGGCACGATCTGGTCGTAGCTGCCCTGGCCGCCCCGGAACGGACGCATCATGTCGTTGATCTCTTTTCTGCCGTCCAGGCTTAAGACCACGTTGCCCATCTCTTTGTTGACGAACTCCTGTACCTCGTCATTTAAGAGAATGCCGTTGGTCGTCAGGGTGAAACGGAAATTCTTGTCGTGGATCTTCTCCTGCTCTCTGCCGTAAGCCACCAGGTCTTTCACCACCTGCCAGTTCATCAGCGGCTCACCGCCGAAAAAGTCCACCTCCAGATTTCTTCTGTTGCCGGAATTGGCAATGAGGAAATCCAGTGCTTTCTTGCCTACCTCAAAACTCATGAGCGCTCTGCGGCCGTGGTACTCGCCTTCCTCCGCAAAGCAGTATTTACAGGCCAGATTACAGTCATGGGCAATGTGCAGACAGAGCGCCTTGACAACGGTCTTGCGCTTCTTGAAATCCATAATGTAATCCCGGTAAATGTCCTCTGTAAAAAGCTGTCCGGCATCCTTCAGCGCCCGGATGTCCTCCAGCACTTCCCGGATATCGTTTTCCGGGTAGCTGCCCTTCAGCTCCTGTACGATCTCTTCCTCACTCTTCTTATCATAAAGAGCAATGGCATCGTAGGCCAGATCATCCACCACATGAACGGAACCGCTGTTCACGTCCAGCACGATATTCCGGCCGTTGTTCTTATATTGATGAACCATTCTCATCCTCCTGCTAACTGTGTAATGTAAAGTAACAGCATAATAAGCAGCGGCAGGTTGCCGCTGCTTATTATAAATAGTTTCTGAATAACCAGAATTTATCTTGCGTTCTCACAGCTCTGATTGCCAACTGTGCAGGAAGTCTTACATGCAGACTGACAGGATGTCTGGCATTCGCCGCATCCGCCCTTCTTCATTGTTCCCTGTAAACCTCTGGTGTTCAGTGTCTTGATATGTGCCATGATATCTACCTCCTGTTCATTCCTCGATTGTCCTACCGCGGCAGTGATAACTGGCACCCGCAGTAATATCTGGGATATTATATCACAATCCCACAGTCTTTTCAACCTCCCGCATGGCCAAAATCGTCCGTTCCAGCAATTCGTCCAGCGACCAGCCCAGCATATCCGCGCCGCGCTGGATCACCTCCCGGGAACACCCGGCCGCAAACTTGGGGGTTTTATACTTCTTTTTCAGAGATTTCAGCTCCAGATCCATGGTACTCTTCGATGGCCGCATGAGCGCCACCGCACCGATAAGCCCGGTGAGCTCGTCCGTGGCATACAACACCTTCTCCATCTCATGCTCCGGCCGGATATCCACCGTAATGGCATATCCGTGGCTGGCGGTGGCGTGGATGATGTCCTCCGGCACGCCCCGCTCTCTCATGATCTGCTGGGAACGGATGCAGTGCTCCTCGGGATACTGTTCAAAATCCAGGTCGTGGAGCAATCCCACGATACCCCAGAACTCCTCCTGATCTGCATATCCCAGCTCTCTGGCGAAATATTTCATCACGCCCTCCACCGTCTGGGCGTGTTTTAAATGGAACGCGTCCTGATTGTACTCTGTCAGCAGTTCCCATGCCTCTTCTCTGGTCATATCTTTTCCTCTTTTCTGTTGTTCCTGCTGCCTGCCCTGTAGCTGCGGCAGCTGAAACAGCCGCGTCTTACAGTCCCCGGAAGCCCTCCGGCTTGTAAGCGCGCTGCTCCATTACCTGATGAAGCTGTGCCAGAAGCTTCGGCGTATCCTGGTTCAGGGTTCCGCCCAGCGGCACATAATTGGAAGCGTGATTTGATCGGAAAATACTTCCCTGGCTGTCTGTATTTTCCAGAAACAACACCATTTCCCGGGCCACCTCATCGGCGGTCAGAAGTTCAAACTTTCCTGCCTTATGCTGCTCATAGAGCGGTGTGCCCGGCTCCAACATCAGCGTCAGGATGCTGACATACTCCGGCTTTACAGCGCTGATGAGCCGTCCGGATGCCACGGCATGCTGCTCCAGACGATCCCGGCCGCCCAGGCCTGAAATCAGTGTCACAGATACCTTGATGCCCGCTGCTTTCAGCTTCAGGCAGGCTTCCCGGATCTGTTCTGCCGTCGCCTGCTTCTTCACATCCTGCAGGATCTCGTCATCTCCGGACTCCGCGCCGATATAGATCATATCCAGCCCGGCTTCCTTCAGAAGCTTCAATTCCTCCGGTGTCTTCGCCAGCACATCCAGCGGTGCCCCGTATGCGGATACCCGTTCCAGCCGCGGAAACAGCTGCCGGATAACCTTCAAAATACTGAGCAGATCCTCGGTCTTCACGACCAGGGCATCTCCATCAGCAAGAAAAATCCGTTGTACGTAAGATCCGTAATATTGCTTCGCAGATCTGAGATCCTCTGCCACCTCCTCCAACCGGCGGACGCGGAACTTCTTTTCCTTATACATACTGCAGAATGTGCACGTATTTCTCGCACATCCAATGGTCAGCTGTATGATCAAACTGCGTGCTTCACTCGGGGGTCTGTAAACCATTCCTTCATATCTCATATATTCCGGCTCCTTTTACTTTGCCCCATCATCTTCCTGAAAATCCTCGATGCTCCTGCCTACCCCTGACAGGAAAAAACACATCTTTTAAGTATTCTAATTCTCTTTCCCCCTCCTGTCAACACAAACGTACCCCTTCTGACGCGCAAACTTCTCCCGCGTTTCCGGCAAAGTTTTCCCTTTTCTTTTTTCCCGTTTTGTATTACAATATAGGATATGATGCCAGGGCCAAAAGGTCTAAACCCACATGAGCTTGCTCATAAGTGGGTGAAGGACCTTGAGGCCCGCCCCGATATGAGCATAAAAGTAGGATGATAATCCCACGATATGCGAATGTCGATGAGGATTGTGGGAGTGCGTAGCACGGAACAATCCGCAGGCATCAAAGTCGGGGGATTTAAATCTCGACATCTAGCAATTTCCAACAGAAAGGAATGTATCTCATATGAAAAAATCCGGAAAATGGATCCTCTCTGCCGCTGTGGTCACCATCGCAGCCGCAGTTACCGCTTATTTTGTTAAAAACCGCAGCCAGGAAAAGCAGGAGGACGATTTCGACGACTTTGATGATTTTGACGACTTCGACGAGGAACTGGATCAGGAGGAAGCGGGCGAACCCTTCTCCAGAGAATATGTGTCCCTGAACCGGACACACCAGACAGAGAACGCAGACACCGCTGCACCTGCACAGGATGCCTCTGAGCCTGCACAGGATACCCCCGAGGAAGAGGTGACCGTCAGTGATGCCCCGTCTTCCGACACCATCGCCGAGGAGGAGCCCGGACAGGAATAAGCCCGAAGCAACGCTCGCAAAGCTTGCTGCTGGCCGTTTCTGCCAAATATAATATCGTCTATAGGATAGGACACACTTTCTTATCATGAAAAAGAACGATGGAATTTTCTCAATCGGGAATCTTCCATCGTTCTCTTTTATTCTTATGCATTTACGTTCTTTCTGTTCTCAGGATCTCATCTGTCACAGGCTTTCCATCCTGTTTTCACGTCTTTTTCGCATGCTCTACAGCTGCGCCAGGATGATCCCGGCAAAAACCAGTCCACAGCCCAGCAGCTCCCGGGGTGACAGCGCCTGCCCCAGCAGCACCCAGCCCGCCAGCATGGCAAACACCGATTCCATACTCATCAGAAGAGATGCCACCACCGGGTCGGTGTCCTTCTGGGCCAGGATCTGCAGCGTATACCCTGCACCGCTGGACAGCACGCCCACATAGACGATGGGCAGCCACGCCCGGGTCATCGCCGAAAAAGACACCGGCTCCACCAGCAGCATGCTCACCCCCGCCAGCGCCGCGCACACAAAAAACTGAATACAGGACATCCGCACACCGTCCACCTGGGGCGAAAAATGGTCAATGACGAGAATGTGGCAGGCAAAGGCCACTGCACACAGCAGCTCCAGAAAATCCCCGGCACTGATGGAGAAACCTTCGGTGATGCACAGAAAATACATGCCCACCACGGCCAGTGCCACGCTGATCCACAGCTTCCGCCGGATGCGCTGCCCCGTAAAAATCCGCAGAAAGGGCACGATGATGATATACAGCGCCGTGATAAATCCGGCTTTTCCCACCGTTGTATACTGTATGCCGTACTGCTGCAGGCTGCTGGCCAGAAACAGCACGCAGCCACAGCACACGCCGCCGATCAGCAGCGGTCGTTTCGGCATCTGCCGCTTTTTCTCCCGCTCCGCCTCCGGCGTCAGGTGGTCCATCAGAAAGATGCAGGGGATAAGCACCAACCCGCCCAGGACGCTTCTGGCAAAAAGAAAGGCAAAGGGCCCCACATAATCCATGCCCGCACTCTGGGCCACAAATGCAATACCCCAGATAAATGCTGTCAGCAACAGCAGCGCGTTTCCTTTTGCTTTTTTCGTGTTGATGTTCATGCTTCTTCTCTCCGTCCTGTTCTTTTCTGCACAGCCTTTTCCGGTTCTTCCTGTGTCAGTATTTTCTTCATTCTATGTATTGGTTTCCGCTGCCACCTTTTCCAGCAGTGTTATTCCTTTTGATCCTTGCGCTTCCGTTCCTCCAGGCTTTCCTTCAGCATCTTCAGCGCTTCCTTAAATTCTTCAGATGTGGCAGACGGGCTGCTCTTCAGCAGGCTTCTGCCGTAGAAATCCAGGCCGTTCTTCTTCACCTGGGTCAGTCTCTCCCGGGTCACAGCCACTCTCGTCTTCAGTCCCTCGAACTCAGGCAGCTTCTCGCCCAGCTTTTCCTTCTGGGACTCCAGACGGCTGACGGTATTTTCCAGTCTTGCCAGCGGTCCTTCCAGACGCTCTTCCAGCCGTTTTTCCAGTTCTTCCTTCTTCTCCAGCATATCCGCCTGGGCAAAGGCCACGATCACGTTGGCCCGGTTCTGCAGGTTGTCCAGATCGCCCTTCAATGCGGTCAGCTTCACCAGCACATCCCGGACATCCAGCGCTGCCTTGAAGGAAAGCGCCATATCCACGCCCACCAGCGCCGTCAGCACATGAGTCACCACCGACACCAGCTGCGTCGGAAGTCCCAGCACGAACCGCTCAATGGGCGGATGGATGACTTTCAGCAGAAAAATCGTCAGGCCGCCCCAGGCCAGGGTGGATGACAGGCAGATCTGCCCCTTATAGTTAAACTTCTGCTTGCTGTAGTCCCAGTAACGCACCTTGAACAGCTTTTCCATGCACACGCCGGTGACATATTCCAGCGCCGTGGCCGCAATACAGCCTGCCAGGTAAACGAGCGCCAGATGATTTTCCACCGGAATAGACACGAACAGCATAAGGATCGCGCCACTCCCGTACAACGGCAGGAACGGCCCCCTCATGAAGCCGCGGTTGACAAACCGGTGCTTACACAGGGATACATATGTACTCTCAAAAATCCATCCGAAGAAACAGTAAATAAAGAAAAACAACAGCCACTGGTCTGTCGTATAGCTGAATATCGCATGCATAAGCGTATCTCATCCTTTCTCTTGCCAACTGTGTATCTTTTGATTAAAATATATAAATACAATATGAAACGAGGTACAGATCAATGGATAAAATCACAGCCCTTTACTGTCGGTTCGCCTACGGCGATGTTCCCGAGATCATTGAGGAGCAGAAAGCCCTGCTTCTTCAGACTGCCTGCGACAACGGTCTTTCCAACACCCGCTTCTATGTGGACAGCGGTGTCAGCGGCCTTACCATGGACCGCCCGGCCTTCAACGAGCTGATGGCCGATATGGAAAACGGTCTCATTGAGGCGGTCATCGCACAGGATGCCTCCCGCATCTGCCGCCGTTCCTCTGTGAGCACCACATACATCGAGGAAATCTTCCCGGCACACGGGGTCCGGTTCCTGAGTGCCGAAGCACCCTCCGACAAAAGTCTCATGGACATCCTGCTGGCTGCCCGAGACAGCAGCAAAGAAACCAGATAAGCGATCTTTGCTCCGACAGACAGAACATCCTGATTTTGAAAAAAGAAGAAAAGGTTCCTGCTCATCAGGGCCTTTTCTTCTCTCTTTTTTCTGACACCGGAAGTTTTAGTAGTATCTCTTGATGGCTGTGATGGTACGGTAGGTCGCATTGCCGTATTTGATCCCTGTCTTGGCCGTGCTGGCGTGAACAATCCGCCCGCCGCCCAGATAGATGGCCACATGGCCGGGATAACAGATGATATCACCGGGCTGTGCATCCGCATAGGACACGGACCTTCCGCCGGAAGCCTGACCGCCCGAGGAGTGGGGCAGGGAAATGCCGAAATGGGCAAATACCGACATGGTAAAGCCGGAGCAGTCTGCACCGTTGGTCAGGCTGGTACCGCCCCATACATATGGATTACCCACAAACTGGCAGGCATAGCTGGCGATGCTGTTGCCGGCAGCGCTGCCGCCTCCGCCGCTGCCAATGCTGACAGAACCGGAACCTGAAGAAGAACTGCCGCTTTTGGTGGTAGAGGCAGCTGCCTTCGCCTGCGCCTTCTTGATCTCACTGTTCTGCGTCTCGATCCTCTTCTTTAAATTGGCTGCTTCCTTCTTGGCATTGGCCAGCTGGCTCTCAAAGTTGGCCACCTTCTTCTTCTTCTCTGCGATCATCGCCTCCAGGGACGCCTGCTGCTCCTTGTAGCTGGCTTCGATCTCCAGCAGTTCTTCCTTATCCTCATCCAGCTGTACCTGCAGATCAGCCACCTGCTGCCGGATCGCCTGATAATTGATGAGCATATCCCGGTCATAGGAGTATACCTGCTGGGCATAATCAGCCTTGTTGATCCAGTCTGCAATACTCTGTGCCTGGAGCAGAAGCTCCACATAACTCGTCTCGCCCTTCTCATACATGTACTGGATCCGGAGCTTCATATCCTCGTACTGCTTGTCCTCCTGTGCCTTGGCCGCATCATAATCCTTCTGTGCCTGTTCGATCTCCGCTTCTTTATTCGTAATATCCTGTTCCAAAATGTCCAGATCTGCCAGAAGGGAGACCAGCTCGGAGTCCAGTTCATTGATCTCATTCTGGGTCTGCTGGGAATTCTTCTGCAGATTGGAAATATTCTCATTGACTTTATTCAGTTCCTGCTGCGTCTTACTCTTCTGATTCTGCAGATTCTTGACGCTGGACGCGTATACCGGTGTCTGTACCATCATAGATGCTGCCAGGATCATTGCCAGCAGACGTATTCTTTTCTTCATGCATTCCACCCTTTATTTTTCATTCTGAATTTTATGTACGCTTCATTATTATAACTTTATCCCCGGTTTCTTTCAATGGATAAATCTAAAAATTCACAAATTATTTTCATTTGTCCTTGACGCTGTCTTTTGCATATGCTATCTTTAGGTTAGTATTTTAGCAGTTGATTTTGATGCGCATATTATGTAAGTCAGTAATTAATTCGTGACCTACTTATATGCGTTTTTTCTTTTTCAGTTCTACTCGAAATACGTATTATTTTTATGAAGGAGGTATCTTTACCATGAATAAAGGTACAGTAAAATGGTTCAACGCAACTAAGGGCTATGGCTTCATCACCGATTCCGAGAACGGCCAGGAAGTATTCGTTCACTTCTCCGGCATCGTTGCCAACGGATTCAAGACTCTGGAAGAGGGTCAGCAGGTAACCTTCGATCTCGCTGAGGGTCAGAAGGGCATGCAGGCAGTCAACGTTGTTGTTTGCTAATCAATGCACACATTTCCAAAGATAAGATTGGGGCAGGAATCAACCGATTCCCGCCCCACTTTTTTGTTATTATAACACCTTGCTTAAAAACGACTGCAGCCGCTCATTTTTCGGATGGCTGAAAAATTCTTCCGGTGTATTTTCTTCCATGAGAATTCCCTCGTCCATGAATACGACCCGGTTTGCCACCTCTCTGGCAAATCCCATCTCATGGGTGACCACGATCATCGTCATGCCGCTTCTGGCCAGATCCCGCATCACGTTCAGCACCTCGCCTACCATCTCCGGATCCAGCGCCGAGGTGGGCTCATCGAACAACAGCACCTCCGGCTTCATGCACAGCGCCCGGACGATAGCGATTCGCTGCTTCTGTCCACCGGACAGCTGGTTGGGATATGCATCCGCCCGGTCCGCAAGACCTACCAGCTTCAAAAGCTCCATGGCTTCCTTCTCTGCCTCCTCCGGCTTCCTGCCCTGCAGCTTGATGGGGCCCAGGGTCAGGTTTTTCATCACGCTCATATGCGGAAACAGGTTGAAATGCTGGAACACCATGCCCATTTTCTGCCGGTGCAGGTCGATATTGACTTTCTTATCGGTGATATCCGTTCCCTCAAATAAAATATGGCCGTCCGTAGGAACCTCCAGCAGGTTCAGGCAGCGCAGGAAGGTACTTTTGCCGGAACCGGACGGGCCGACGATCACCACCACATCGCCCTCGTTGATCTCCAGATTGATGCCCTTCAGCACCTCCTGCTCTCCGAAATTCTTCTTCACATCTACCGCCTGGATCAGCGGTCCGTTATACTTATCGCTCACTCTTCTTCAGCCTCCTCTCCAGCAGTGTCACAAAGTGGCTGAATACCACCACCATGATCAGGTAAATGGCAGCCACCGCCATCAGCGGGAAAAACGCATCATAGGTACGGCTGCGGATGATATCGCCGCCCTTGGTCAGATCCTCCAGGGCAATATATCCGGCCACGGACGTCTCCTTCAACAGCACGATAAACTCATTGCCCAGTGCCGGCAGCACATTCTTAAACGCCTGGGGCAAAATGATATACCACATCGTCCGTCCATAGGAAAAGCCCAGACTTCTTCCGGCCTCCAGCTGGCCAATGTCGATGGACATGATACCGCTCCGGCAGATCTCCGCCACATAGGCACCCGAGTTGATGCCGAAAGCCATGATCGCCGCAAACACCTTGCTCACATCGGTGGATGCAAAAATAACGAAATAAATGATCAGCAGCTGTACCACCACCGGCGTTCCCCGGATCACGGTCAGATACACCTTGCAGATAGCGTTCAGGAACTTGAATTTTCCTGTCCGCTCATGGGTGGAGCGGATGATACCCACAAGAAATCCCAGCACAATACCGATGAGTACGGCAAAAAAGGTTACCTTCAGGGTCACCCCCAGACCATTGGTGATATATTTCCATCGGTCATCTTTGATGAAATTTTTGTAAAACGCATTCAGAAAAGTTTCCATTCCCTCATCCCCCTTATTTTTTCTCCCCTGTCTACTACCGACTGCTCTGCTACATACAAAAGCATCTGTTCTTCACACGCAGACTCTTTTTCCACACAGCAGAACAGCCGACGTCTCCGGACGCGCCATACATGCAGATGTCACGCGTGGAGGGTCGGCTGCATATCTTCTTCGATGGACTATTCTGCGCTGATGTACTTTCCGATGATCTCATCCAGCTTGCCGGATTCCTTCAACTCACCAAGTGCTGCGTTCACCTTGTCAAGCAGCTCTGTATTGTCCTTGGCAACGGCAATGGCATACTCTTCCTCTGCGAATGCCTCATCCAGGATCTTCAGTCCCTCGTTCTCATCCACAAACACCTGTGCCGGCTGACGGTCAATGATCACCGCATCGATCTTTCCCTGGGAAAGTGCCTGAACAGCTTCAAACCCCTTGTTATAACGCTCTACGGTTGCGCCTTCCACATCATCTGCCAGGATGTCGCCTGTGGTGCCCAGCTGTACACCGATCTTCTTACCGGACAGATCGTCACTGGAACCAATCTCGCTGTCCCCGGTAACAATGATCACCTGAGAGGAAGTTGCATAGGGATCAGAGAAATTTACATTCTCCAGACGATCCTCTGTCACAGTCATGCCCGCAATTCCCACATCCGCTTTGCCGGAATTCACTGCCATGATAATAGAATCAAATGCCATGTCCTCAATCTTCAGCTCCATGCCTAACTGCTCTGCGATGGCTGCTGCGATATCTGCATCGATACCAACGATCTCACCGCCGTCATGATATTCATAAGGCGGAAACTCTGCATTGGTTGCCATCACCAGGGTGCCGCCTGCTGCCGCGTCATCGGCGGTCTCTTCTGTCGCATCCGCTGTTTCATCTGCTTTCTCTTCTGCAGCAGTTGTATCCTCTGCTGCCTTCTGTCCGCAGGCTGCCATAGATACAGCAACTGCACAGGCCATCATCAGTGCCACTACTTTCTTTTTCATATATACCTCTCCTCTCTCAACCGGCGTCCCCCGCCGGATCCTGTTCTTCTTATTATAAACACATTTTATACAAAAATCAAGCATTTTTATACATCACAGTTCACACAAAGATTTATGCAGGCAGATTTCAGGTTCGCATGAAAATCTGTCTGTGAAAATCTTTGTAGGGAGCGCCTTCTTATGAGCAAAAATGAGCTGCGCAGTAGCGGAAAGCATCGCAGATGCGGTTTTGTGAATGATGTGAATGAACTGTGCATATATTTATAAAAAATGTATAAATCAGGAAAATACCCATGCCAGACGCATTTTCTTCCTTCACAGACACCCCATCTCTTCCCCCGGCCCAGGATGAAAATTATGCAGACTTTATCATAGAATACCGCAACACCCCCGACCGGCTCCCCGCCCCTTCCATACCCCATGCCATCTCTGTCATTGATGACCGGTACGCCGTACTCTACGTGCCCCGCACCTACCTGATGCCGGACACCGTTTCCGCCTCCGATTACAGTGCCATTCCCAAATGCTATACGGCCATGGATCTGCCAAGCCTTGACAGCTCCGGCATTACCCGTCTGGCAAACCATCCGTATCTGTCGCTGACAGGCCGGGGCACTGCGGTTGCCATCATCGATTCCGGCATCGACTACACTCTGCCGGTGTTCCGAAACAGCGACGGCACGACACGGATTGCCTGGCTGTGGGATCAGGCGCTGACCGAAACCCATGCAGATCCCAGATATCCTTCGGTCCCCTACGGCGCGGTTTTCTCCGCCGCAGAGATCAACCGGGCGCTGACAGCCGGGGATCCCCTCTCTGTTGTGCCCTCCGCAGATCCCACCGGACACGGCACCTTTCTAGCCGGCATCGCCGCCGGAAAAGAAAGCAGCACCGACAATTTCCGGGGTGTGGCACCGGATGCTTCTCTGATCGTTGTCCGGCTCAAAACGGCCAAACAATACCTGCGGGAGCTGTTTCTTCTGCCTGCGGATGCCGATGTCTATCAGGAGGACGATATCATGCTGGCCATTTCCTTTGTACTTTCCTGCTCCGGCCAGATGGATACCCTGCCGGTCAGCCTGTGCATCGGCCTTGGCACCAGCCTGGGAAGTCACAGCGGTACCAGTCCCCTGTCCCAGTACGCCGACCGGATCGCCCGGCAGTTTGCCGTGTGTATCTCCATCGCCGCCGGAAACGAAGGGAACGCCCGGCATCATTACCGGGGCGTCCACACGCCGGAGAAGAAAGAGGATATCGCCGAGCTTCGGGTGGCAGAGGGTGAGACCGGATTTTCCCTGGAGCTTTGGGGACGCTCCCTGTCCCCGTATCAGGTTATCCTGCAATCCCCTTCCGGCGAATCTGCACACATCACCCCATCCCGGTTCCAGTCCTCCACCACCATCCGTTACATTTTCACCCAGTCTGCCATCTACGTCACCACGATCCCGCTGGAGCCCCAGTCCGGCGCCCAGATGCTCTTTCTCCGATTTCTCTCCCCCGATGCCGGCCTGTGGCGGATCACCGTCACCACCGACACCCAGGCAGAGGTGTTCTACGACCTGTGGCTGCCCGCCCGGGGTCTTGTCCGGGAAAACACCTATTTTCTGCGCTCCACACCACTGCAGACCATCACCAGTCCGGGCAGCGCCCTGTCCCCCATCACCTATACTGCTTACGATTACCGCAACTCCAGTCTGTATCTGGAAGCCAGCCGGGGCTTCACCCCCATCATGTCCATCAAGCCGGATCTGGCTGCACCGGGTGTCGGACTCATCGGACCGCTGCCGGGCGGAAGGTTCCAGGAGCGCTCCGGCACCAGTCTGGCCGCCGCCCACGGAGCCGGGGCTGCCGCCCTGTTTTTCGAGTGGGCCATCATCCGGCAAAATGCCCCCTCCCTCAACGGCCTGGGCGTCAAAAATTTCTTCATCCGCAGTGCCAGACGCTCCACAGATCTTACCTATCCCAACCGGGAATGGGGCTACGGCATTCTTAACCTGTACCATACATTTTCCACATTGTTTTAAAAAAAGAGACGGGAATGCCTCTCACTCCCGTCTCTGCTTTTGCTGTATGGATTACTTCGCCTTTTACTTGTCAATTCCGGCATGGATGCGGATCAGGCTCTTGATGATCTCCGCAGATTCCTCATAGGTAAACTTGGATGTATCCAGGCACAGATCATAGTTGTTGGCATCTCTCCACACATGGCCGGTGTGGTAGGTATAGTATGCCTCCCGGTAATTGTCCATCTTCTCCACATAGGCGGATGCCTCATGCTCGGTGATGCCCTGGCGCTTCATCTCCCGCTCGATGCAGATATCCTTCGGTGCATGGATATACACACGGATCAGGTTGTGGAAATCCTTCAGCACATAGTCGGCTGCACGGCCGATCACCACATAGGACTCCCGCTCTGCCAGCTCCTTGAGCACCTTGGCCTGGAACGCAAACAGATTCTGGTTCGATGTGAAGTTCTCACTCTCCGGAGGAATGATCTCACCGGTATATACCTTTCTGGAAACCTTGTACAGCATGCTCTTCTTCACATTCTCATCCGCGCTGGCAAACAGCTCCTCGCTGATACCGCTGTCCTCTGAAGCAAGCTGCAGAAGCTTCCGGTCATAAATATTCACGCCATAATGGTCCGCAAGCAGCTGGCCGATGCTCATACCGCCGCTTCCGCACGTTCTTGTAATCGCTACCACAAAGTTGTTCATATTCTGTGTCCTCCTTCATTGTCTGTTTTGATTTTTAATTTAATAAAAAACCCCGGAAATACTGCCTTGTTCTTTCAGTACTTCCGGGTACGCCTCAAGCAGATAGCGGGAATCGAACCCGTCTCTCCAGCTTGGGAAGCTAGCGTTCTACCGATGAACTATATCTGCATGAGAAGTATTATAGCACAGTCTGCTTTATTTGTGTAGCCCTTATTTTTCACCAATTTTTTTAATCCTTTGGTTTCTGATAAAACCGCCCGGTCACCTGGTCGGTGCTGACCGCATTGATGAACGCCTTGGGATCCACCTGCCGGATGGCAGCCACGACTTTCCGTGCTTCCTCTCTGGAAACGACGGAATATACCATCTTCCTGGGTTTGTACAGATACAGGCCGATGCCCTTGAACAGGGTGGCATCGTGATTGGTCGTATCCCGAATTGCCTGATATACTTCATCCGGCCACTCAGTGATGACGAACAGTGTCTCCTTCTGGTATCTGCGGTACAGGCCGTGGAGCACCTGGGTGGATGTAAACTGAAAAATAATAGAATACATAGCCTTCGTCCAGCCGAACAGGGCACCCGCCACCAGAAGAATGCACACGTTGATCATCATGATATAATTCCAGGCATCAATCCCATATCGTTCCGACAGGAAAATGGAAATAAAATCTGTTCCTCCCGTAGTGGCGTCGGCTTTCAGGCAGATGGTAATGCACAGACCATTGATGATGCCTCCAAAAATGGCATTCAACAGCACCTCATCCGTCACCGGCGCCGACGGCAGCATATCCACCAGCAGGCCGGTGAGCACGATGGACAGCACCGAAAAACCGGTGAATTTCTTCCCGATAAACTTAAAGCTGATGGCTGCCGGAATGCAGTTCAGAATGACGTTGATGGCAGAATAAGGCACTGCCAGATGCAGGAACGCCGCAAAGCACTCCTGCAGCAGCAGGGAAAGACCCGTAAATCCACCGGGCAGAAGCCCTGCTGCATGCACAAAAGTATTGATATTCCACGCACTGAATACCGAAGCTGCCACTACCATCAGCGTCCGTTTCACATCTTCCCCTATCAAAACTTTCTTCATAAACCCTCCTGTTTTCGGAGATATTCTCAGTCACGCAACCGCTTACAGCAGGGTAGCGCGAAGCTCCTCTCCTGTCTTGGCAGACAGATAAGCCGGTGCGATATCGAAAACGCTTCTGCAGCCGGTCTGGCCCTCTGCGTGCAGGCGTGCAACGGCTCTCGCGTAAGCCACCAGCACACTGGAGGTGAACTCCGGGTTGGAATCCAGCTTCAGGCTGTACTCGATGATATGAGAATTCTCTTTCTCCCATCCGGTTCTGCCGCTTCTGATGACAAAGCCGCCGTGAGGGATGGTGCTGTGGTCTCTTGCAAACTCTTCCTCGCTGATAAAATGCACGGTGGTGTCATAATCAGCGAAATAGTTGGGCATGGTCACGATCTCTTTTTCGATGGCTGCCAGGTCTGCGCCCTCCTCAGCCACAACAAAGCACTCTCTCGTATGTTTTTCTCTCGTTGTCAGATCCGGATTCTCTCCGTTTCTCACAGCTTCCAGGGCCTTTTCCACCGGGATGGTGTACTGCTTGGCATTCTTGACACCCTTGATCCGGCGGATCGCATCGGAATGTCCCTGGCTGACGCCCTTGCCCCAGAACGTATAATCCTTGCCCTCCGGCAGGATGGCATTGGCATACAGACGGTTCAGGGAGAACAGGCCCGGATCCCAGCCTGCGGAAATGAGCGCCACATGGCCGCTCTCTTTCGCTGCTGCATCTACATTGGCAAAATGCTCCGGAATTCTTGCATGGGTGTCGAAGCTGTCCACTACGTTGAAATATTTCACATATTCCGGCGTCTGCTTCGGAAGGTCGGTGGCACTGCCGCCGCACAGAAGCAGTACATCGATCTTATCTGCCATCTTCACCGCATCCTCTGCCGCATATACCGGCACGCCCGGTGTCTGGATGTGCAGGCTCTTCGGATCTCTTCTGGTAAATACTGCCACAAGCTCCATGTCTGCATTCTGCCGGATGGCACACTCAATGCCTCTTCCGAGATTTCCGTAACCCATAATTCCTAATCTGATACTCATTGTTATTCTTCCTTTCCTGTCTGTGTTTCTTCTATAAAATAGTTGTCTTATTTCAGGAAGCCGTTGATGATCTGTGCCTCAGCCTCTTCCTCGGTCAGTCCCAGGGTCATCAGCTTGATCAGCTGCTCTCCTGCGATCTTTCCGATGGCAGCCTCATGAATCAGACTGGCCTCGGTGCTGTTGGCTGTCAGCTGCGGTACGGCGCTGACGCTGGCATGATCCATGATGATAGCGTCACACTCCGTGTGTCCTGAACAGACATTGTTGCCGTTGATCTTTGACTTGAATAACTGGTGAGATGTTCCTCTGGCAACTGAACGGGATACCACATCGGCGCTGGAATTCTCCCCATCCAGATCCACCTCGAAGTCTGTCTCTGCCGTCTGGGCGCCGTCTGTCATGATCTTCTCATGAATGATCAGCTTGGCATCTGCAGCCAGCTTTCCTCTCGTGGTGCGGATGGTGGAGTTGACACCCTTGATCTGCACGGTCTCCATCTCCATGTAGCTGCCCTCATCCAGGGTAACCTCCGTCACCGGGTTGAGGATCCGCTCGCCGGTACCGGTGCCTTCCCCATAATGCTTCTCGATATATTTTACCCGGGCATTCTTTCCGAGGAAAAAGCGGTGAATACCGTCGTGCTGGGAATCCGCACCGCCGTCATTGTGGATGCCGCAGCCTGCCACGATGACCACATCTGCGTCCTCTCCCACATAAAAATCATTGTATACCATATCCTTCAGTCCCGACTGGCTGAGCACAACGGGAATGTGGACGCTCTCTTTCTTTGTGCCAGGCTTGATGATGATATCAATGCCGGGCTTGTCCTGCTTCGGCGCGATCTCAATGTTAGCTGTGGAATTTCTTGCGATTCCCTGGCCATTGGAACGGATATTATAAGCACCCTCCGGAACGCCGTGAAGATCTGCGACCTGTTCCAGTAATCCTAACTGTATTGCATCCATGTCTACTTCTCTCCTTTGTAAAATTTGCAGCTTCCGGGCTCACATAAGAGTTCCGGCAAAATCTCATCCTTCGTTCCGGTCTTGCTGATCCGGCCGTCTGCGATGACCACAATGCGGTCAGCGATATTTAAGATCCGCTCCTGATGGGAAATGATCAGGATCGAACCGTGGACATCCTCATGAAGCTTCTCAAATACCTGAATGAGGTTATTGAAGCTCCACAGATCGATGCCGGCTTCCGGCTCGTCAAATACGGACAGCTTCGTGCCTCTGGCAATGACCATGGCGATCTCGATCCGTTTCAGCTCTCCGCCGGACAGGCTGGCGTTCACTTCCCGGTTGATGTACTCCTGCGCACACAGGCCCACCTCTGACAGATAAGAACAGGCCTCCGCCGTCGTCAGATTCTTCCCTGCTGCCAGGGTGATCAGATCCCGCACTGTGATGCCCTTGAACCGCACCGGCTGCTGGAAGGCAAAGCTGATGCCTGCCTTGGCACGCTCCGTGATATTCATGCCTGTGATATCCTCGCCGTCCAGAAGGATCTGGCCGGAAGTCGGCACCAGAATACCGGCAATGATCTTTGCCAGTGTGGATTTGCCGCCGCCGTTGGGGCCGGTGATGGCCACAAACCGCTCTTCTATTTTCAGATTAATGTTCTTTAATATTTCGATCTCCCGTTGGTCTTCATTGACCTCATAGGAGACGTTCTTGAGTTCAAGCATACCCTTTCTCCTCCGTTTTCCTGAATTCACCTTATTCTACCACAATCTAATAGGAAATCAAATGAAAATATGTGCTCTCCTGCGCTATTCCAGGTAGTTTTCCCGTAATTCCCGCTTTTCTTCCTCTCCAAGGCCAAGTCCCTCCCGCAAAAAAGCATCCATGGAGCCATAATGCCGATCCACTTCCGCATACAGCCGGTTCAGGTAGCTCTCTCTGGCCGTGTTCATGATCCGCACGCCATTTAACACCTTCTCATCCGGTACGGTTTCCGCCAGATGGGCGATCATCCGGTTTAAGTTTTTCTCCAGATACCGGTCCGTCAGAAGATAGTCTGCCCGGATCACCGGTTCCGATACGCCCAGCGCCCACAGCAGGTATACCGCGCCCATGCCCGCCCGGTCCTTGCCTGCGGAGCAGTGCCACAGCAATGCGCCCTCCCGGTTGTTTAAAACAGCGTCGAAAAATGTCCGATAACGTCGAACTGTTTCCTCATGCAGCACCAGCTGGGCGTACAGATCGGACATGAACTGCTCCGGCCCGTTTTCTCCAGTCTGAATGAGCTCCACGAGAAAATCCAGCAGTCCCTTGTTCTCCGCTTTTTCCTCATGGGTCATGCCCATCTGCGCCTCATTTAAAATCGGATTGTGCATATAGGTCACACCGGGAAGCGTCGGATCCGGCTTTTCTGACAGTTCCGCTGCCGTCCGGAAATCCACGATCGCCCGCAGCTCATAATCCTCTGTCAGAATCTTCGTATCCGCCTCGGTCATTCCCGTCAGACAGCCGCTGCGGATCAGCCGGCGGGGTTTGATCTGATGTCCGTCCTTTGTCTTATATACGCCCAGATCCCGGGCATTGGGAATCCCTTCCAGCAAGATTCTTCCGTTTTCATCCTGTTTATGACTCATATATATATTCTCCGTTCTGTCTTGCTTTTCTCTATGCATAGGTGATGATATCAACGATGAGCAGGCTCACATAGATGTAAGCCTTTTGCCCCCGGTATCGTGATGTATCTATTATAGAAGAATTTCTTCTTCCTGGCAACCGGTTCCTGTGATACAAAAAGCGCCCCGGGAGGAAGCTTTCTTCCATTCCCGGCAGCGCCTTTTATCCGTATCACAATATTTACAATAATCTTTTCCAGATCTGCCTCTTACAGTGTCTCCGGCAGCAGATTCTCCATGCTCTTCAGACTGATGCCCAGTGTGGACATGTTGTGCAGCAGGGCAGAGGTGGACGGTGTGAGGATACCCATAGCGCCCAGCACGATCAGCGTCGTGTTGATGCCCACAATCTTCCGGTAGTTGCCGTGGATCCGCTTCATCAGTCCGGCACTCAGTTCTTTCAGCGTTACCAGCTCCTGCAGATCATCCGCAGTGATGGTGATGTCCGCGATCTCACGGGCGATCTCTGCGCCGTCGCTGACTGCGATTCCCACATCTGCCGCAGACAGTGCCGGGGAATCGTTGATGCCGTCGCCGATCATGATGACGGTACGGCCTGCTGCCTTCTCTGCCTCGATGAAGTTGGCCTTATCCTCCGGCAGTACCTCTGCATGATACTCATCCACACCGATCTTTGCTGCCACAGCTGCAGCGGTCCGCTCGCTGTCGCCGGTCATCATGACTGTCTTGGTGATGCCAGCTGCCTTCAGGGCTGCCAGCACAGCCGGTGCCTCCTCACGCAGGGGATCCTCAATACCGATGACCGCAGAAAGGACACCTTCAATGGCCAGATACAGATGAGAAATCTCCGGTGACAGGCTGTCAAACTTCTCCTGCTCCCCTGCCGGGATCACGCAGTTCTCATCCTCGAATACAAAGTGGTAGCTGCCGATGACAACCCGTTTCTCCTGAATGGTGGATGCAATGCCGTGTGCCACGATATATTCCACCTTGGAATGCATTTCCTCATGCTCCAGGTTCTGATCCTGGGCTGCCTTTACCACAGCCTTTGCCATAGAGTGCGGGAAATGCTCCTCCAGGCAGGCAGCCACACGGAGCATATCTGCCTCTTTTCTTCCGTTGAACGGTACAACCTCTTTTACGGTCGGACGCGCCTTGGTCAGGGTGCCGGTCTTGTCAAATACGATGGTATCAGCTGCGGCAACTGCCTCCAAGAATTTGCCGCCCTTGACCGTCATATGATGGCTGCCTGCCTCACGGATGGCGGACAGTACCGAGATCGGCATAGCCAGCTTCAGTGCGCAGGAGAAATCTACCATCAGCACGGACAGTGCCCGGGTTGCATTTCTTGTCAGCAGATATACCAGGCCAGTGCCCAGCAGGGTGTAAGGTACGAGGCGGTCTGCCAGATGCTCGGCCTTGCTCTCCAGACCGGATTTCAGCTTCTCGGACTCCTCGATCATGGACACGATCTTCTCATAACGGGTAGAACCGGACGTCTGTTTCACGCGAATGGTGATCTCGCCCTCTTCCACAACGGTACCTGCATAAACATAGCTGTCCAGAACCTTGTGTACCGGCAGGGACTCGCCGGTCATGGATGCCTGGTTGACCATAGCCTCGCCCGCTTCCACGATGCCGTCGAAGGGGATCACATTGCCCATGTGTACGATGACAGAATCACCGGCCTGTACCTTGGAAGAATCCACCAGTACCTCCTGTCCCTCTGTTTTCAGCCATACCTTGCCTACACGCAGGGACATGCTTCTCGCCAGATCGCTGACAGATTTCTTGTGGGTCCACTCCTCCAGGATCTCACCGATGCCAAGCAGGAACATGATAGAGCCTGCGGTCTTCATATCGCCGCGGAATACGGATACCCCGATGGCGGTCGCATCCAGTACCGGTACCTCCAGACGGCCCTTGGCCAGCGTCTGTACCCCGTGCTTCAGATATTTCACGGACTTGATGGCAGTCCACACGGCCCGGATGGAATACGGCACAAATAATTTTCCTGCATAACGCAGAACGACCTTCATGACCAGCTTTTCCTGATAAGCGGAGTTCAGTTCCCGGCCCGAGTGCGCCAGATACTCCTTAGGTACCAGCGAACTGTCGAAACGGAACTGCTGCAGCTTCTCTAACAATACCTGCCGGTCTGTGGTATATACAACGGACGCATCCCCGGTCCGCTCATACACCTTCGCCTGCTCCACGCCTTCGATCTGTGTCAAATAATACTGCAGCATATCTGCCTCTTCACAGGTCATACGGCTTTTGATCACATGGATACGAAGTCTGCCCCGCATCTCATGCTTTATCTGAAATCTCATATAAATCCTTCCTCCTGTGCAAAAAGGAGGGCGCCCCGGTTCTCCTCATATGGTTCGATCCGCGGCACCCTGTCCTGCAACTTATTCAGCCTCTGTTGTCTCTGTCTCAGATTCGCAGCAGCAAGCCTCGTCCTCGAAAACTTCCTCTTCCTTCTTGGCACGCTCTTCATTGATCTGCTTTGCCTCAGCGAGGATGTCCTCAGCGTTCTCCTGTACAGTAGATGCTGTCTTCATGACACAATCCTTTGCGCGAAGAACGGCAGCTGTGCAGCCTGTGTAAACTTTCTTTGCATCCTTGCTGGACAGCACCTTGATTCCGGCTGTACCAAATAAAACGCCACCTGCAAAAACTCCGAGTTTCTTAAGTACTGAACTTTCAATCATGATTCTTTATCCTCCTTTTTATTTGCGCCGGTGTCCTGTATATAACACCATTGCCATACAGATCACTGTGGCCCAAGCCCAAAACTTATGCTGTTTCATCAGGAATCACCTCTTGTAAATGAATGAAATTCCAACGGGATTGCATTGCCATTCCCTTTGGTAAATCTATCATATGCGCTTACCTTCCGATTCGTCAAACCTAACTTTTATTATTGATATTTTTTATCATTATTTTCCATTTTTGAACCGCTTGTTTTATTTTTTCAAATCATATATAATAAAAAATTACTACATAAAATGAGGTGTCTTATCATGAATAAAAAGGAAATCAATGAGATCCGCAAGCAGTTTACGCCCAACAACTGCACCATCACCCGTATGTGCGGTTGTTACGTGGACGGCGAAAAGAACAAAAAAACAGAGTTGAAAGAGGCTTTTCTTTCTCTTCCTGAGGAAGAGATCTTTAAATATTTCGATATTTTCCGTAAAACCCTGTCCGGCACAGTGGGGAAGAACCTGCTGAACATGGAATTTCCGCTGGACAGCGAATTCACCGGCGGCACACAGGAATTTCTCATGAGGCTCAGGGACAGCAAACTCACTGATGAAGACCTGCTGGAGCAGTTTTATGATAAAATTATCACTTCCTATGATTATGGGGAAAATTTTCTCATTTTGCTCATCCATGCCGCCTATGACATTCCGGGCAGAGCTTCCGACAATATGGAAATGTTCGACGCCTCCGATGAGGTGTACGACTACATCCTGTGCAGCATCTGTCCCGTAGATCTGTGCAAACCCGGCCTGTCCTACAACATACAGGACAACCGGTTCCAGGACCGCATCCGGGACTGGATCGTGGGACTGCCGAACCTGGGGTTCCTTTTCCCGGCCTTCAACGACCGCAGCACCGACATCCACAGTGTCCTGTACTATTCCAAAAATCCGGGGCTTTTAAACGACAGCCTCATTGATGCCATCTTCGGCTGTCCCCAGCCCGTGTCCGCTGCCGAGCAGAAGGAAGTGTTCCACGCCCTCATTGAGGACACCCTGGGGGAGGACTGCTCCTACGAGACCGTGCGCACCATCCATGAAAATCTCAACGAAATGATGGAGGAGCATCAGGACGAGCCCGATCCGCTGGCGCTGGACAAGGACGAGGTGCGATATCTGTTTGAGAAAAGCGGCGTTGCCGAGGAAAAGCTGGAAAATTTTGATGACAGCTTTGCAAACACTGCCGGAGAAAACACCACCCTGCTGGCCACCAACGTGGTGAATACGAAGAAATTTGAGATCAAGACGCCGGACATCGTCATCCAGGTCAACCCCGAGCGCACGGATCTGGTGGAGACCCGGATCATCGACGGCCGCCAGTGCCTGGTCATCGCCGTGGACGACCATGTGGAGATCAACGGCATCAACGCCCGCACGATGAAGCCGAAAGCTGCGAGAGCAACCATAAGTGAAGAAACAGACGGTGATACGGAGCTGTAAACCATAAGAAACGAACTCCCCCGAAGTATGGTAAAGTACGCCGGGGGAGTTTCCCTCTTTATTTCCAGTGGATCACCGCCTCCACCTCGTCGGTGTACTGGTCATCGGTGACAGCTTTGTACCGCGGCCCCGTATACCAGTCGGTGAATCCGTTGTCGATCTTGTAAATGCTGCCGGTCTCGGTGTCTACGATCCGCTCATAGCCCAGGGTGGCATCGCTCTGCTTCTGGCTGATGATGTCCTGACTTTTATTGCGGTTCTCCCAGGAGGACATGATGGTGTCCGACATCTCACTGGCTGTCTGGCTCAGAGATTGAGAGGTGGCCGCAGACTGATTGCTCTGGGACATGGCAAAGTCTACGAACTGCTGGGTGTACTGCAGGCTGCTTAACACTTTTCCCAGTGTTGCTTCCCAGTCCTGAAACGTATCTTTTGCCGCACTGAGCACGGTGATATTATAGGCTGAATAATATCCGGCAACATCCATGGCAAAGGGCACCACATCTGCCAAAAACATTCCCTCGCCCGCCATGCCGTCCAGCGTAAAGGTGCCCCGGAGCACTGCCGGATTGACAGCCACGCTGCTCATTCCGCTGCTGCTGGCAAACTGCTCCGTCACAGAAAAGTTTTCTATAGAAGGAACCTGTATGCTGTCATAATCGGACGTATTCCCGATGGCATAGGCCAGTTGCGGAAATATGTGAAACAGCCCTTCCGTTGACGGATCGGTCAGCACCGGGTAACTGGCAAAGGTCTGCCCATACAGGGCCATCATGGTGCGGGCATCCTCACTGACAAACAGCGGCTCCATTTTCAGCATAAAGAACACCTGGTTCACCGGGTTTGCCGGATCAAACACCCGAATGGCATGGTACATCCCGGTCAGCATGGGAGAGGACTGCACCGTCCACCCCTGGGGAATGTTCATGCTAAATTCCGTGCAGCTGTAGGGCACCAGCGCCTGGGACGATGCCAGGGGCACCACCGTCCAGTTGTCCTCTATCGCATTTGGGGCCTTTCCAGACGGGGAATTGCCCGTTCTGCCTGCCAGATCTGTGCTTCCCGTTGTGTCGTCGCCCTCATCTTCGCCATTCTGATCACCAGCGCCGTCTCCGTCGGTTCCTGCGGCCATCAGATTTCCTGCTGCCCGTGCAAATACCAGCTCCATGTTCTCATCGGCCATGGTCAGCAGGCCATCTGCCAGCGTGTACGCATCTGCCACACCGTCCATGGTGATGTCGGTTTCATCCCAGGACAGCTCCCGCAGCACGCCGTCATAGTCCATCGTTCCTGTACCGTCCTCCAGCAGCTGCAATGCCATAGAAACATCCATATCCTCCAGATCTTCTTTTTCCACCGTCAGGCCATTGTAGGACATGCGAACCAGCGTCCATGCCCCGGCCGGGGTATCTGCGCCTGCCGTTTCTGCCGCTGCCTTGCCGCAGGCTGTCAGCCCAAACACCGGCATTGATAAGATTGTCCCCGCCAGCAGCACAGCTTTTCGCAGCTCCCAGCCACTGATCAATGCCCTCTCGATTTTCCGCAATATCCTCTGTGATGCCGACAGATTTCCTGTCTTTGTTACAACCTCTGCTTGTGATCGTTTTCTTCCCAGGTTCATTGCATCCCCTCCCCGGCCAGCGCCTCCTTCAGTACCTCCCGAACGGCCTTCCAGCCCTCAGTCGCATAGCAGCTGCCGTTCCGCACCAGATTGCCGTTTTCAAAATCCAGCGTCCATGTACTTCCGTCCGCCATTGTAAAAATCAACGTATCTCCGGCATCCGCCGCGCGAAGGTCGGTTTTCTCCCCTACTTTCATCTGCTCCAGCGCTTTCAGGCAGGCAACGATCGTTTCTCCGTCTGTGATTTTCCACTCATTTCGTCCTTCTGCCTCCTGTACATAGGTCAGCGTCTCCGGTGTCCCCATGTATGCGGCCAGCTCCGCCAGCGAAAGACCCGGAAACGTGACTTCTGTCTCCATCACATCGTCTCTGCCCCGGCCATAGGCATCCACCGTGTACCAGGCAGAGGTGGCTGTGTGCCACGTATCTGCATCAATCTGTACATTCTCGTAGAGCTGGATGGTAGTCGTGCCATCCCCATTGTCGGTGCACGCCCCCTCCGGCGCCAGAAAATCATGTTCCCTCTGATAAAAAGCCCGGGCCAGCGCCACCAGTTCCCTGCCCTGATACGGAGCCATGAAATCCGCCGTCTCTGTGCCCGCCTCTGCCGAACGCCCGTCGGCCTTCTCTCCGGTCTGCTGCGGCTTCCAGTCCGAAGGGACAAGGGTATACTCTCCCGTCAGCAGATTTTCCGATTCGCCGCCTGCCAGCTTCTCCTCTTTCCGCTCCACCGTCATCACCACCTGCTGCGGATAAAAAGCAAAATGGAATCCGGCAAAGGAATCCGTCAGATCCGTATCCGGCTCCTGCACCACCTTCGTCACATCTGTGGAAGCGCCTTCTCCCGCCAGCGTCAGATCATAAATGACTTCTTCATATGCCGGGGAATCCGACTGAAAATAGCAGTACAGCCGCAGGCCATCCGTGGCATCCAGCGCATATTTCACCTGGCCGTCTGCTTCCGCATAAGCATAGCCCTGGTAAGCTGCATACGCATTTTCACCGGCAGCCGTCTTGCCGCCGTCTGCCTTCGTACTTTCGGCTGTATCCACAGCTGTCCCTTCCTGCCCGTTGTCCGCTTCTGCCTGTGCCGTCCCGTCCGATGCAGTCCGGGTATCCCCTCTGCCGCAGCCTGCACACAGAGCCGCCGACAGCAGAAGTGCTGTCATTTTACAAATCTGCCTTTTTCTCATTTTCTGTCCTCCCTTGATATGTATAATAAAACTGGACGAGCCCGATGCGGGACTTTGTTCCGGTCTTCTCATTCAGACTGGCGATATGCCGGTACAGCGCCGCCCGGGAAATGAGCAGCTGCTCCGCAATGTCCTGCACATTTTCCTCCGACACCAGCAATACGCGCAGCACCTCTTTTTCCCGTTCCGTCAGGGAAAAATCTTCTGCAAACGCTTCCATCCGCCGGACTTCGTCCCGCGCAGGCTCCCGGACGTTTTCCCGGCTCTCCCCGGGCGCATTTCCCATCTCTGCGGCATTGGTATAGAAGAAAAAGGCCAGGCTGATCAACACCAGAAGCACCAGCAGCGTTCCCGTCCGCAGCACCTCCCTGTCTGACCGCAGCAGCGCCACCGACATGGGCCCCATCCAGAAAGCACACAGATTATTGACCGCCCTTCCAAGCCCCGCCCAAAGCTGCGGGCATTTTTCATATTTCGATAACCGCATAAAACTGGCGGTAAAAAACACGACAAAAAATCCCGCTGACAGATAAAACACCGCCAGCCCCAGCCAGAAGGCGCCGCCATTGTCCAGGATCACGATGCAAAGCACGGACAAGATCGTCACACAGTACATGAGCATATTTCCAACACGGTGTTCCCAGCCATCGAAGAGAACACCTGCCAGCAGGCCGCTTCCCGCCAGCAAAAGTCTCGGCCACTGCCCCACATCTGCAGCTCCCGCCGCATGCACCAGCGTCACCGCCGCATCCAGGGTGGAAAAAATACACGTCAGTAAAATCACCAGCAGGATCAGCCAGAGACCGGCACGAGCAGAAATATCTTCATTTCCAACGCTCCTGTCCAGAGTCTCTGTCCTTTCCTGCCCGACGCCCGCTCTCAACAGGAGCACGGCAAACACCGCAGCAGATACCGCCAGCACCACCGACTCTGCCATATCATTTTGCACCAGCTGATGATTCAGAAATTGCAGACAGATACCCACCCCATAGGAAACACCCACTGTTTTCGCAAGATACCGCTCCTTCACCGCCAGTGACAGGCCATAGTGTACCGCACTTCCGCCCATACCCAGCAAAATAAAACAAAGGCATCCGGCGATCAGCAGCATCCCATACGAGGCATGCTGCCACATAACAAAGATGCAGATGATCCCGGCCAGCGCCCCGGCAAAAACCGGCAGCATCCCGCCGGTTCCCCGTATCGTATGCAGGTCAGCTGCCGCACGTTCCCTTTTTCTTTCCATCCCGGATATCACTGCCGGATAAAGCAGAAATCCCAGCACACTGGCCCCCAGCACATACCCCTGGGCAGTCACCACCCGCGCCGGTTCTGTCACCAGCGCCATCATATCGTCAAACAGATACTCTGTCCCGAGAAAAACAAAATGAAAAAAGGCAAGAGCCGCCATGAGCACGTATCCCCGTCCATCGGCTGTCCCGGTTATTTTCTGTCGGATTTTCATTGACTGTGTTCACTCCATTGATATCGATATCCATCCGTCTCTCCTGTAAACGGACGCCACGTCTGATCTTATGATTTTATTATAAACAAAAGTCTCATTCCCGCAAGGTGACATTCGTCTCAACCTGCCGCCAGCCGCCTTTTCTGCCCGCATCCCCCGTCATTGGCCGCTTCTTTCGGATTTTGTGTACGAAAAAAGACGTGTGAAAATTTCACACGCCCCGCAAAGTCATTTTTTATAAAACCTTTCGGCCATTTACCGTCAGTTTGAAGGTTGTCCCCAGAACCTCTGCGGACTTTCTGCACAGCAGCATACGTTCCAGGAAAATCTCAAAATAGTCAAACATGGAACAGATTTTCTCATCGATCTGCAGATTCAGCGCGATCACCGATCGATCCTTCTCTATCTTTAATTTGGCATCGGTCACCGCATAATTCACACGGTCATGGATATCAAAGGCGGCCTGCTCTTTTTCCCGCACCCTGCTTCTTCTCACATCGGTCTTATCTGCAATGATCAGGGCGGCTGATATGACATCCTCCGGATTCCCCGTGGATTCATCGTGGTTGCCGATGGCTGATATGACCGTGATCCGATCCTCCAGAGACATGTTCGTGTCTTTCAGAAGGTCATTGGCCAACAGCGCACCATACTCTGCATGATGCGTCCGGTTGATGGCATTGCCGATATCATGCATGTATCCGGCGATCTTGGCAAGTTCAATCTCATGCTCAGAATATCCGAACCGTTCCAGGATCTTCCCTGCCTGATGCGCCACATGCACACAGTGCGCCTGGGAATGGTCTGTAAAGCCCAGCAGGCCCAGATTGGCGTCTCCTTTTTTCAGATATGCATTGATTTCCTTATTCTCCCTGATTTCTTTATACTTCACGATGCTTTTTTCTCCTTTTCTCTCGTCTCTGATCATTTATCATACAGGAACATGCCTTCCTTCATCTATCATTTTTCTGTATGGTTTCTGTAAAATGCACGTAAAGAGAGGACAGCAAGGAGTGTTTTCTTTCACAGAAAAACCCCGGAAACCTTACGGTTCCGGGGCATCTTACGTTTGGACATATGTCATGCTTTCACATGAATTTTGATAAACGGATCTGAATTACTGTTTATCCTTTAATGCTGCCTGAGCTGCTGCCAGTCTTGCGATCGGCACACGGAACGGTGAGCAGGATACATAATTCAGGCCTACACGATGGCAGAACTCTACAGAGCTCGGATCTCCGCCGTGCTCGCCGCAGATACCAAGCTTGATGTTCGGTCTGGTTGCCTTACCTTTCTCTACAGCCATCTTTACAAGCTGGCCAACACCAGTCTGGTCAAGCTTAGCGAACGGATCAAACTCGTAAATCTTGTTCTTGTAGTAAGAATCAAGGAACTTACCGGCATCATCACGGGAGAAGCCAAAGGTCATCTGTGTCAGGTCGTTGGTACCGAAGGAGAAGAACTCAGCCTCCTCAGCGATTGCATCTGCAGTCAGAGCAGCACGAGGGATCTCGATCATGGTACCGATATGGTACTGGATGTCGGAGCCTTTCTCAGCCTTTACAGCCTCAGCGGTCTCTACAACGATATCCTTAACGAACTTCAGCTCTTTCTTCTCGCCAACTAACGGGATCATGATCTCCGGAACGATGTCATAGCCTTTCTCAGCCTTCACTTCGATTGCAGCTTCCATAACGGCTCTTGTCTGCATCTTAGCGATCTCAGGGTAAGTAACAGCCAGACGGCATCCTCTGTGACCCATCATCGGGTTGAACTCATGCAGGGAATCGCAGGTAGCCTTAACCTCTGCAACAGTCAGACCCATATCTTTTGCCAGTGCCTCAATATCAGCTTCCTCAGTAGGAACGAACTCATGAAGCGGCGGATCCAGATAACGAACGGTCATCGGCTTGCCCTCCAGAGCCTCGTACATAGCCTTGAAGTCTGCTTTCTGGAATACGATCAGCTCGTTCAGAGCAGCCTCTCTGGCCTCTACAGTCTTGGAAAGGATCATCTTACGGATCTTCGGGATTCTCTCCTCACCGAAGAACATATGCTCGGTACGGCAAAGGCCGATACCCTCAGCACCAAGCTTCACAGCGTTGATGGTGTCTGCAGGTGTATCTGCATTGGTACGAACGCCAAGCTTTCTATACTTATCTGCCCAAGCCATGATTCTTCCGAAGTTTCCGCCGATGGAAGCATCAACGGTCTTGATGTCTCCAAGGTAGATGTTACCGGTAGAACCGTCAAGGGAAATGTAATCTCCTTCATGGATGGTCTCGCCGCCCAGTGTGAATACCTTTGCTTCCTCATCGATGACGATGTCGCCGCATCCGGATACACAAGCAGTTCCCATACCACGTGCAACTACTGCTGCGTGAGAAGTCATACCACCACGAACAGTCAGGATACCCTGGGATGCATGCATACCCTCGATATCCTCAGGGGAGGTCTCCAGACGAACCAGGATGGTTCTCTCGCCTCTTCCGCCGATACCAGCAGCCTTAGCGTCGTCAGCGGTGAAGTAAACCTTACCTGCTGCAGCACCAGGAGAAGCCGGAAGTGCGGAACCGATCACCTTGCCAGCCTTCAGAGCTGCGGGATCGAAAGTCGGGTGAAGCAACTGGTCAAGGGACTTCGCCTCGATACGAAGAACTGCCTCTTCCTCTGTGATCTTGCCCTCATCAACCAGGTCGCAAGCGATCTGCAGAGCAGCCGGAGCGGTTCTCTTACCGTTACGTGTCTGCAGGAAGTATAACTTGCCTTCCTGAATGGTGAACTCCATATCCTGCATATCACGATAGTGATCTTCCAGGGTCTTAGCGATCTGCATGAACTGTGTATAGCACTCCGGCAGATCCTTCTCAAGCTGTGTGATCGGCTGCGGTGTACGGATACCTGCAACTACGTCCTCACCCTGTGCATTGATCAGGTACTCACCGAAGATACCCTTAGCGCCGGTGGAAGGGTTACGGGTAAATGCAACACCTGTACCGGATGTATTGCCCATGTTACCAAATACCATGGTCTGTACGTTGACAGCGGTTCCCCAGTCACCCGGGATATCGTTCATACGTCTGTAAACAATGGCACGCGGGTTGTCCCAGGAACGGAATACGGCCTTTACAGCCTCCATCAGCTGCTCTACCGGATCCTGCGGGAAATCCTTGCCCAGTTCTTCTTTGTAAAGAGCTTTGAAACGTGCGATTACTTCCTTCAGATCATCTGCATCCAGGTCTGTATCGTACTTTGCACCCTTAGCTTCCTTGATCTCATCCAGAACACGCTCAAATTTTGCTTTGCTGATCTCCATAACAACGTCGGAGAACATCTGGATAAATCTTCTGTAAGAATCATATGCAAATCTCGGGTTGCCGGTCTTCTTTGCAAAGCCTTCTACTGCAACATCGTTCAGTCCGAGGTTCAGGATGGTGTCCATCATACCAGGCATGGAAGCTCTTGCGCCGGAACGAACAGATACAAGCAGCGGATCCTCAGGATCGCCGAACTTCTTGCCGTTGATCTCTTCTACCTTCTTCAGTGCAGCAAAGATCTGCTCTTTGATCTCGTCAGAAATCTGCTTTTCCTGTGTGTAGTAATCTGTGCAGGCTTCAGTCGTAACCGTAAATCCCTGAGGGATCGGCAGGCCAAGGTTGGTCATCTCTGCCAGGTTTGCGCCTTTTCCGCCAAGAAGGTTTCTCATATCAGCGTTGCCTTCTTTGAACATGTAAACCCATTTTGCCATTGAAATATTCCTCCTAAATTATTTATTAACAAATTCAACCACATCTATTTTATCATAATCCGACAGATAGTCAAGCTTCGTGGAAAATTATTCTTGTTTTCTTTGAAAAATTTTCTGCGAATGGCGCGTGTGAACTGTATAATCATTCTTCCTTGATTTCCTCCAGCTCCCCGTCCTCCGTCATGCCGAACAGCTGCCCGTCCTCCTCAAAGAACCAGGTATAGTCCGTGCCGTACAGCGACAGCTCCTTTGTCATGAAATCCTTCCGGCGGCTGTATGTATCCCGGATCTTGTCTACCTTGGCCTGATAGCTGCAGTCCGCCCAGCGGCTCTGGTTCAGAAGCCCCGAAGCGGCATAGGTCTGCTCGTACCAGTCCAGGCTTCCCAGGCCCTGTTCGTCGGAGATCTGGCCTTCTGCCACAGAAGCGTTCAGTGCCGGCAGGAACTTCTCCTTCCACTCTTTTTCCACTGCCCGGGCAAAATCCTCATGCTCGTAAAAGACAACCCAGATTTCCTCCAGGGAACCTCTGCCGAAGCCCGGGCGGCTGATCCATCCCGCCGTAATGTGGTTCGTGCTTCGAAGGGCATGCTCCATATCCCACGGATAGCAGGCGTGTAACAGTCCGTCTCCAGTCACATCGGACTGTTTATAATAGTAGATACTGCTGCTCATGCTGACCTCTGTGTTCAGCTCATAGAAGATCCACTGATCCGCAAAGGAGGTCAGGTCAATGTAATCGGTATAGTGCTTTCCTTTTTCGTTGTAACCGTCCTCCGCATACAGGGCATCCTCAAAATCCTGCCAGTAATCCGCAATGTAATTGGCCTCGTTTCTGGACGCATAAGGCAAGCTCCGCAGCACCAGCGACCAGCCGTGTCTGCTGACAAACCGGCTCTTCTGGGGATCGTAGTCGATCACGTCCCGCTCCAGAATATAGCCGCCGGTAATATCCTCCGGTTCTCCGGTCAGCTCCCGGAATACCCGCAGGCCGTTGTCCGTCAGCTCCTCCCGCAGCGGATACGTCCGCATGGCATTGCCGTTGTATTTTGCATTCTCCGCCGCCAGATCCGGCTGATCGAAACGGTTTTCGCCGATCTCGATCCTGCCGGTAAGGAAATACATGCCCATGTAATTGCCGTCGATGTACAGCTGCACAAACCGGGTCGTGGGCGCATAATCCATGCCCACTGTCCGGGCCAGATCGTTGGTCACCTTGTAGGCCAGCAGGGAATTGTCCCGGTAGCCTGCCATGAGCACATACCGTTTGGACGCCCCCATGCCCAGAAGATCTGTCTCTTTCGCGAAATCCAGATTATAGCTGATCTTGGGTGCTGCAAAAGAATCATTTCCATGGCCCCTCAGCCGCTGCACCTTGCCGCCATCCAGCACTGCGCCATCGCTTCCGGTCATCGTCCAGCTGCCGGATACCTTGTTTTCCTTATTTGCTGCCAGATAAGAGACGGCATCACTCATGCCGGTATCCAGAAACAGCGCCGGGGTATTCTCATCACAGAGGATCCTGATGGGATAGGAAATGCCCGCCCAGTCGGTTGTCACTTCCCCGATTTGTCCGTCGGCATTGATCCCCAGACTCTCTCCGTCTGTAAAATCCAGCCGCAGCACCATCGTCGCCTCTGTCCAGCCAGAAGGCAGTGCCACACACCAGGCATTTTCAAAATCCGAGTAGTAGGCAGACAGTGTCCGCGTCTCCTCGCAGAAGGTCACATCTGCTTCCATGGAAACCAGTGTGGCTGCCTGGGTATCCGTCAACGTGCTATCCTCCGCCCAGCGGTACCAGCCGTCGATCTGTCCACCGGCATAGTAGGCGCAGCGGCTCAGATTCCCGTTGAAATCCTCTTTTATATTTTGCGGCAGTGCACAGTTGAATATCATCCCCGGCTGTCCCTCTGCCGCAAATGCCGCATCCGCCGAACAGTTCAGCACCTTTCCTTTTTCCAGCACCTCCACGGAAAGTGCCGATGCTTCCCCGGCCTCTGCCGCAGCATCCACCACCGCCACGTTGCAGACCACACCGCTGATCCCGGCCTTTACCTCCGGCGCTTCCCTGCGGATCAGGCCGGAATTGCGGATGCTGTGTCCGTTGCCGTCAAAGATCCCGGCAAACACCACACCTTCCAGCCCCCAGTCGGTCTCTTTTCCTTCCAGATCAATATCCGCCTGCAGGTTCACATACTGGCCGTCATAAGTATCCCCGGCCCGCAGGCTTTCCACAAAGGCAAGATAATCCTCCGCAGACCAGATCTGCGTGATGCGGGTATTCGTCTCCCCGGTATCACCCAGCCGGGGAAACACCCATTTTTTCAGGCAGACAACCGCCGCTCCCACCAGAAGGGAACAGCACAGCACATAGGCGATTTTTCTCTGCCGGTGATTTTTGTTTTTCTCTCCTGTCAAATTGTCCTCTCCTTCTTTGCATGCCATGTAGAAGGAAGGGACAGCATCTGTCACCAGAAAACTGCCCCTCACATCGGTTGTTTCTATCGTTCTTTATTCTAATCAGAATGTAAATTTGTCCTCAAAATATGCCTTCAGATCCTCGATCTTCACACGCTCCTGTGCCATGGAATCACGGTCACGGATCGTCACCGCACCGTCTGTCTCGGACTCAAAGTCATAGGTCACGCAGAACGGAGTTCCGATCTCGTCCTGTCTGCGGTACCGTTTTCCGATATTGCCGCGGTCATCAAACTCGCAGTTGTAGCGCTTGGACAGCTCGGCAAATACCTTCTCCGCACCCTCGTTCAGCTTCTTGGACAGCGGCAGGACACCGATCTTCACCGGAGCCAGTGCCGGATGGAAATGAAGCACGGTACGCTTGTCTCCGCCTTCCAGCTCTTCCTCATCGTAAGCAGCACACAGGAATGCCAGAACCACACGGTCAGCACCCAGAGACGGCTCGATGACATAAGGGATGTATTTTTCCTTCTTCTCATCATCAAAGTAAGACATATCCTCACCGGATACATTCTGATGCTGGGTCAGGTCATAATCGGTACGGTCTGCAATGCCCCAGAGCTCGCCCCAGCCGAAGGGGAACTTGAACTCCAGGTCGGTGGTTGCCTTACTGTAGAAGCAAAGCTCCTCCGGAGAATGGTCTCTCGCACGCATCTCATCATCGCGGATCCCTAAGTTTTTCAGCCAGTCGATGCAGTATTTCTTCCAGTATGCGAACCACTCCAGATCGGTGCCGGGCTCACAGAAGAACTCCAGCTCCATCTGCTCAAACTCTCTCGTCCGGAAGGTAAAGTTACCCGGTGTGATCTCATTACGGAAGGATTTACCGATCTGGCCGATACCGAAGGGGATCTTCTTCCGGGAAGTTCTCTGTACATTCTTGAAGTTTACGAAAATACCCTGTGCGGTCTCGGGACGTAAGTATACGGTATTCTTTGCATCCTCGGTAACGCCCTGGAACGTCTTGAACATCAGGTTGAACTGACGGATGTCTGTAAAATTATGTGCACCGCAGGACGGACACTTGATGCCCTTCTCCTCGATATAATTCTTCATCTGCTCCTGGGACCAGGCATCAATGCTGCCCTCCACGGCAATGCCGTTGGCCTCATTGTAATCCTCGATGAGCTTGTCTGCACGGAAACGCTCATGGCATTCCTTACAGTCCATCAGCGGATCGGAGAATCCGCCCAGATGTCCGGATGCCACCCATGTCTGCGGGTTCATGAGGATCGCACAGTCCACACCCACGTTGTACGGGTTCTCCATGACGAACTTCTGCCACCATGCCCGCTTTACGTTGTTCTTCAGCTCCACACCCAGATTGCCGTAATCCCATGTATTGGCAAGTCCGCCGTAAATCTCGGAACCGGGATAAACGAAACCTCTGGCCTTGGCCAGTGCTACAATCTTGTCCATTGTCTTTTCCATACTTCTATCTCCTCTTAATATTTGTGTTTATTTTTCATAAATAATATAAGCCAGCCCGGTGGCATCCTCGTTCACTCTCGCCAGCTTCTCGCCTTCGATACTCATGTTATTGCTGACATAGGCGATCTTTCCCGCCGTCTGCACAACGATCTTCTCTTCCAGAAGGATCACATAATAATCCCCTTCTATCTGATCCAGCGTCAGTGTCTCCGATCCGTCCCGACCGGTAAACGTCACGTTCGCTCCGTAATTCTTCCCCTGAATATCCGCCAGCTTCCCGGCAAAAAACTGCACGTCATTGAAATGCGCATAGTCCGCCCAGTCCGCGTAATTCATGATCACTTTCACCTGTCCGCCGCTCACCTTGAAGCTGTCCACTTCGATGCTGTTCTTCCCGTTCTCGCCGTTGTATTCCGCGACGTCCTGTTCCAGCATTCCCTGAAGTTCGTCCGCATCATAATAGTCCTTATCAAAGGATTCCACGATCGCGCCGAGCACCTGGCCCTTCTTATTCACATACACCGCGTCTTCCTCTGCGCTGAACTTCATGGAACAACCGCCAAGCATCACTGCGGAAATGCCCAGAAGCATCAGGCTCTTCCACTTTCTCATCTGTTGGCCTCCAGTCCATTGTTGGTCTAATCCAATTTATTATACAGGTATTATTTTATATTTTCAACCATCATCTGTAAAATATCCAGTGTTTTGAACTTTTTGTCCACATACCGGTCAAAGTGCCGGTTCATGACCATGGAAAGCTCTCCCAGCACCTGTTCGGTCACCCGAAACGTATACAGCTTTTCGATGGGGGAACAGATGATATACTGCATGGTATACACTGTGGAGCCCCCGATGGTGATGCCGTCGGCTACCTTCGGCGCGCAGGTATGGCATACCGCGCCGCCCCTGACGGCAGAGTACATGACAAGATTCTGTTCCTTATGGCACAGGCAGCAATGGAACATATCCGGATATTCCCCGTTGATGACCAGCATTTTCAGTTCAAAGATCCGGCGGATCAGCGCCCGGTCCAGGGCAGGCTTCATCAGCGCCCGGAAAGTCTGGTACAGAAGGCGCAGCATCTCCAGTGCCTCTGCATTTTCCTGGCTGTAATACTCCGCTAGTTCCAGAAAATAAAAACCATAGCAGGCTCCTTCCACATCCCCGGCCAGTTCCCGGAAATAATTGGAAATCTCGGTCTGCACCAGGGTATAGGAGGAACGCCCTTCATATACATGAAACTGTCCGAAGGCAAACGGGTTCGTCCCGGCCAGCAGCGGGCTGTTCTGCCGTCTCGCGCCCCTGGCAAAGGCCGAAATCTTTCCCCGCTCCCGCGTCAGGATCACCACCCGCTTATCATGTTCGCCGATGGGCTGGGCAGAAATCACCATCCCCATCAGGGCAATCGTCTGATCCATAGATTAAATTTCCTTCTTGTCATAGCCGAAGTTCTTGATGAGGAAATCGCTTTCCCGCCAGTCCTTCTTCACCTTCACCCACAGCTGCAGGTTGACCTTACACTCCAGCATCTGCTCGATCTCATAGCGGGCAGCACTGCCGATTTTTTTCAACATGGCACCCTGTTTGCCGATGATAATGCCCTTGTGGGACTCTTTTTCACACACGATGGTGGCAGAAATGTCTGCCATCTTGCCGCCTTTGCGGAACTTCATCTGGTCGATGGACACCGCAATGCCGTGAGGGATCTCTTCATCCAGACACCGAAGTGCCTTCTCCCGGATGAGCTCCGACACGATCTGGCGCTGGGGCTGATCCGTCACCGTATCCTCGTCATAAAACTGCGGCCCGTAGGGCAGATATTTGAAGATCACATCCAGAAGCGTGTCCGTATTCGTCCCCTTCAGGGCAGATACCGGCACGATCTCCGCAAAATCCAGGATCTTGCGGTAGGCATCGATGAAGGCCAGGATCTCCTCCTTTTTCACCGTATCTACCTTATTGATCACCAGGATCACCGGTGTCTTCACCGTGGACAGCTGTTTGGCAATGTGCTGCTCCCCGGCGCCGATGAAGGTGGTCGGCTCCACCAGCCAGAGCACCGCGTCCACCTCATTGACCGTGCGCTCCGCCACGTTGACCATATATTCTCCCAGCTTGTTTTTCGCCTTATGGATACCCGGTGTGTCCACAAACACGATCTGTCCCTTTTCACAGGTGTAAACCGTCTGGATCCGGTTTCTCGTTGTCTGGGGCTTGTTGGATGTGATGGCGATCTTCTGACCGATGAGATGGTTCATCAGTGTGGACTTTCCCACATTCGGTCTGCCGATCAGCGTCACAAACCCCGATTTATACTGTTCGTTCATTCTTTTCCTCCCATGCTGCCTTTCTGTTTTCTATCTGTCCTGTCTGCATTTCTCCGGTATGCGCCCGACTTTCCTGTTCCAGCGTTTCGTTATGCATGGATCAGCGGCTTCACTTCCATAAACAGGTCTTTCTCCTCCTGGATCTTCTCCTCGTTGCCGATGACACAGAAGTTATCTGCTGCCAGCACCGCTTCCACAATGGGCCGCAATGCCCGGATATCCTCCACTGTGGCGCCAAGGATCTCATCCCGCTCCCGCTGCACATCCTCCCGGGTCACATGGCTTCTGTACATGCTCAGCGCTTTCCTGCCTCTGGCCGACGGATTCAGCGGCGCATCCACCTCACTCATGGTACCGATGATGTATTTTCTCATGGTCGGCTCATCTGCCGTAAACTGTGCAAGGTACGCCGGTGTACCCAGGAAAATCTCCCGGGACTCCCGCAGCTTCGGATCCCGGTAAGTGGTAAAATAGGAATCCCCGATCCTGGAAAATCCGCTCATACAGCCGTAGGCGCCGCCCTTTACCCGGATGTTGTTCCACAGGTAATCGTAGCTTAACATCACCTTCAGGATCCGCAGCGCGCCGGTGTAGGCAAACCCGGCATCCCGGAAATTGCCTGCGCAGGCCACGTACTGTACCTTGGAGGCCGTGAGAAAGCCCTCGTTCTTCTTCTCCGGCACCGGCAGAGCCCCGCCAGACGGAACAGCTTCCCGGTGCAGGCGGGCTGCAAAGTCCGGCAGCTCCTTCAAAAGCGCTTCCTGTCCGCAGCGCTGGGCCGTGTAATGCACCAGCAGGTTCTCCGGCCGGAACAGGCGGATCATCAGTTCCTTTAAGTTCTCCATGAGTTCTGCTTTCTTTTCCTCAAAATGCTGTTCCAGATCCTCCACCAGCTCATAGTAGGCAATGCCGCTGGTGCTGTCCGTATAGGCAGCCAACCCGGAAGTATAGGACATGGCCCGCATCGCTGCCGCGGAATGACCGGCAGACACAAGGCTTGCCTGGAGTCTTGATTTCAGCCGGGACAGGATCTCCTTCAGCCGTTTTTCATCCTCCAGCTGAGAAGTAAACAAAATCTCTCCCAGCAGGGCAAAGACCGACGGCATCTGCCCGTAAAGCGCCTTTGCCCGCACCGTATACACCGGCGTATAGGCCCGGTACTCCTTCGCATCGCCATACACATTGATGGAGGAGGCGATGCCGCCGGTCTGAATGTTCACCTCATGGAACAGCTCCTGATAGCTGTAGTGTTCTGTGCTCACATAGCCCAGCACACTGGTGAGGATGCCCACATAGGGCACCAGTGCCTCCGGCACCTGCCCGGCATCAAAATCCAGCTCTACATAGCCGATGCCGTTGGATTCCTGTTCGGTGAACAGCACCTCTGCGGTGCCATCCCCGATCTTTTCCAGAGGCGGTACTTCCGCCTCCTTTCGGATATCGGAAATCTGCAGCACCGGAATGGTGGCCAATGCTGCCGGATCGTCCGGCGCCTCCTGGTACGCCCGCAGGTTCTTCGTATCCGCCGCCAGTTTCTCTTTTTCTTCTTCCGAAAGGCTGTCTTTATAGGCGGCCAGCTTCTCCTTCTGCGCCGCATCCATCCGGGCAGTCAGTCCCCGCTCCGGCCGGATCAGCACAAGAGACGCATGGGGATTGTCCAGGAGATACGTCTGGATCAGCTGTTCATAGTAATCCGTATCCAGCTGCTCTTTCAGATACCGGAACGTATCCAGCGCTTCCAGATGCATCAGCGGCACACGCTCATCATAGAGCCAGCTGTCATATGCCTGGAGACCATACATCAGTCCCTTCGGGTAAGGGCCGAAATCTGCCTCCCGGTACTTGAATTCATAATAATTGATCCCGGCCTGCAGCGCTTTCCGATCTATGCCCCCGCTGGCGATCCGGGAAAGGGTCTGCTCAATGACCTGCACAAACGCCTCTTCCTGCTCCGGGTTGGCCTTCTTGGCGATCACCGAGAAAATCGGCTGGTATACGCCGTTGTCGTAGGAGCTCATGATATCCTGTCCGATACCGGCATCCAGCAGCGCCTGCTTCAGCGGTGCGCCGGAAGCCCCCAGCAGCACATACTCCAGCACCTGGAACGCCAGATACAGCTTCGGATCTAGGCTGGTGCCAATAACTTTATTATAGGAAAGGTAGGTGTTATCCTTCTCCTCCTCTCCCTGGGCGATGGAATACTGCTTCTCCACCCGCTGCATGGCAGCAAAGGGCTTCTGCAGTGCAATGGCGGATTCCACCGGCTGGATAGTAAACCGGCTCAGGTATTCTCTGTCCATCCAGAGCAGCCGCTCCTCCACATCCATGTCGCCATACAGATAAATATAGCTGTTGGACGGATGATAATAGGTGCGGTGGAAATCCAGGAACTGTTCATAGGAAAGGGTCGGGATCACCTCCGGGTCTCCGCCGGATTCATAGGCATAACCGGTATCCGGGAAAAGAGAGTTCAGGATCACCCGATCCAGAACGCCCTCCGCAGAAGAAAAAGCCCCCTTCATCTCATTGTATACCACGCCGTTGACCGTCAGTTCTCCCTGGGGATCCTCCAGCTCATAGTGCCAGCCCTCCTGTCGGAAAATCTCCTCATGCTTGTAAATATTCGGGAAGAAAACCGCATCCATATACACGTGCATCAGATTTTTGAAATCTGCATCGTTGCAGCTGGCAACGGGATAAACCGTCTTGTCCGGGTAAGTCATGGCATTCAGAAAAGTATTCAGTGAGCCCTTGACCAGCTCCACGAAAGGATCCTTCACCGGGAAATGGTCAGAACCGCACAGCACGGAATGCTCGATGATGTGCGGTACCCCGGTACTGTCGCTGACCGGGGTACGAAAACCGATGCAGAACACCTTGTTGTCATCCTGGTTGGAAAGCACCAGCACCCGGGCGCCGCTCTTCTTATGCCGCAGATAGATCTCTGTGGAAGCCAGATCCGGTGCCGGACGCTCCTCGATCCGCTCATATATATCATAAATTTCCTGTCTCATCTATTGTATACTCCTTCCATTCTGTCCGTTTTTCTGTAGTATGCAGACCATTATACCATTTTATTCTTCTTTTGGATACATTTCCCGGTTCTCTTTCTTTCAGCTGCCCTGTGCGGGACTTTAATTGCACATTGATAACGTCTGTGTTATGATAGAACGAACAGCCTGTGCAGCAGGCGATAGCACGCGGCAGCGCGTGTTCGTCAGATGATACATACGCTTTTGGAGGTAATCATGTACATAGATCTTACCAGGGGAAATATTTCCCGTTCTCTTCTGCTGTTTGCCCTGCCTATGATGGCAGGAAATCTGCTGCAGCAGTTCTATAATATCGCTGATACACTCATCGTGGGCCGGGTGCTGGGCAGCAACGCCCTGGCCGCCGTAGGCTCCGCTTACACGCTGATGACCTTTCTCACTTCGATCTTTCTGGGCTTAAGTCTGGGCTCCGGCGCTCTTTTTTCCATTTACCAGGGAAGAAAAGACAGCATCGGCCTGAAAAAAGCGGTACTTCACGCTTTTCTTCTGATCATGAGTGTCACAGTCCTTCTGAATATCGCCGTCTACGCAGGTCTGCACCCGATCCTGTTATTTCTCCGGGTGCCGGAAGAAGTCATGGGCGGTATGCGGGAATATCTGCTCGTCATTTTTGCCGGGCTGGTCGCCACATCCCTGTATAACTTCTTCTCCTGCCTGCTGCGCTCCGTGGGCAATTCCACCGTGCCACTGGTATTCCTGGCGGTATCTGCCCTGCTGAACATCGGCCTGGATCTGCTCTTTGTCGCTGTCTTTTCCTTCGGCATCGCAGGCGCGGCCTGGGCCACCGTCATCGCCCAGTATGTGTCCGGCATCGGCATCTTCCTGTACACCCTGCTTCGCTGCCGGGAACTGCTGCCTTCCCGCACCGAACTTGCCTTTGACCGGCATATTTTAAAGGAGATCATCCGGCTGTCCTCCATGACCTGCGTGCAGCAGTCTGTCATGAACTTCGGCATCCTCATGGTACAGGGGCTGGTCAACAGCTTCGGCCCCACCGTTATGGCCGCCTTCGCCGCCGCCGTCAAGATCGACACCTTCGCCTATCTGCCGGTACAGGATTTCGGAAACGCCTACTCCACCTTTATCGCCCAGAATTACGGAGCCCGGAATCAGGAACGTATCCGCAAAGGAACCCGTCAGGCCTTCCTCTTAAGCGCCACCTTCTCCATCGTGATCTCTGCCATCGTCTGCCTGTTTGCCGCACCGCTGATGCAGATCTTCGTCAGTGCCGCAGAGACTGCCGTCATTGCCTGCGGCGTCCGCTATCTGCACATTGAGGGTGCCTTTTACTGTGGCATCGGCTGTCTTTTCCTGCTGTACGGCTATTATCGCGCCATCCGGCAGGCGGAAATGTCCGTCGTTCTCACCGTCATTTCCCTGGGTACCCGAGTACTGCTGGCCTACCTGTTATCCGCGCACATCGGTGTCACCGGTATCTGGATGGCCATTCCCATCGGCTGGGCACTGGCCGACATCACCGGCCTTGCCTGTATGGGACGTGCTTCCCGGCGCATCGCCCGGGAGCTGTCCTGATCATTCGTGCATCCGCTTGATGATCTGATACACAATCTCATGTTCATTGACAAGAGGCTTCTTGTAGGCGAAGAAAACAATGCCGTCACAGGGGGCCTCTATTGTTTCGATCACATTTCCCTCGTAGGGATGCAGCACTTCTGCGATCTTCTCACCCTGGCGCACCTCCTGTCCGGGATCCTTGCAGCGCCGGTAAATGCCGCCGCAGCCACTGTACACCGCCATCAGATCGCCCTCGTTGATCACGCTGGCAATATACCCGCTGTGGCTGTTGTAACGGACGATCCCCATCCGCGTCAGGAACCGCAGGATGGCCGATACCGCCTGTCCGGCACTCTCCTCATCGATCCGGTCTGTTTCCCTTGTATACACGGAAAACGCATTGGTCTTGCACATCTGCCAGTTATAATTCAGCGTCGCCGTATCGATGGGCTGTGGTTTCCGCACCACCACGAAGGGCAGACCAAACAGGTTTGCCAGACTGGCGCTCTGGTAGCCGGTCTCCATCATCCGCACATGGGGTACAAAATCCCCCGGCCGGTAAAAGCTTGCCAGCTGAATGCCATAGTTATATCCCCGTATCTGCTCGAATACCCCCGCCGCGATCCGCTCGGTCGTCTCCCCCGCAGGGTTTCCCGGGAACATCCGGTTGATATCCCGGTTATCCGCAGGCCAGAATCGTTTCCCGATATTTTCCGCATAATAATTCACCGCCGGAATGACCAGAATGCCATTGTCGGACACGATCCCGCCTTTTTGCTCCAGCTCATGCAGCCGCCGGATGAGCTGCGAACACACATACATCTGCTGGATCTCGTTGCCCCGCATGGAGCCCACGATACACGCGGAGGGTTCCTCTTTTCCGAAATGATACCCCCATACTTTCAGTTCCTCCCGGTAAGGGGACTTCATGGAATAAATCAGTTTCTTCTTCATTTCTTCTCGCCTCCCAGCACTCTCGCCAGAAGAGCGCCTTCATACACCACCGGGTATTCTCTGCGGGTAAAAAGCAGGCCGTCAATGGGAGAAAGCACCCGCTCCAGCACCTGTCCGGTCAACGGCCGGACAATCTCCCCCAGAAGGGTGCCCTTCTTCACCTGAGTGCCAAACGCCGCGCAGGGCATGAAAATGCCGGAGCAGCTGGCATTCACCAGCTCCACCTCGCCATCGGTGGAGATCACCGGCGTCCGCACCGGTTCTGTCGGTCCGTCCCAGATGCCCATTTCCTGCATGACCCGGAAAATCCCGGTCACCAGCTGTTCCGTGTATTGTCTGGTGATCCGCATGCCTACCCCCATCTCCACTGCCAGCGTCGGTGTTCCGATCATATTCAGGCTGTGGGCCAGCGTGGCCTCCAGAACCGTCGCCGAGGCATGGATCCACACGAAATCTGCATTCAGCAGTCTGGCCCAGGGCAGCAGCTGTTGCGCCGTGTCCTCGCTGATGCGCACCTGCGCCACCTCCCGCAGATAAATATCGCTGGCATGAATGTCAATGCACAGGTCTGCACCAGACAGATCCTCTATAACACCAGCCGCAATCTGCTCTGCCATAGAGCCGTGCCGGCTGCCCGGGAAAATCCGGTTCATGTCCAGATCAAACATGGGAATGCTCCTGGTCACCGAATCAATGCCCAGCGGGTTCACCGCCGGATAAATGTCCACAATGCCCTTCAGATGCTCCGGGTGTGCAGCCAGCCGCCGGTTCAGCTCATAGCACACGCTCTGCCCCTCCAGCTCGTCCCCGTGGATGCCGGTCACAATCGCCAGTCGTTTCCGGTTTTTGTCCCTGTCCGTTTCGCTGTCCGCCCCCTGGGGTAGCAGCCGGTTCTTCTCGATCGTCAGCCGCTCCCCTACAGGAAGAGCGATGGATACCACTGTCTCTATCATCAATCTATTTCCTCCGCTTTTGCCTTGCGTCTATTTTTTCGCATATATTTTACCATAATCTGTACCACTTATGGTATACTTTATCCTAGTTCAGCCATAAACGGCTATTCATCAAACCCAAAGGAGCTCCCATGGATATCAATTACGAATTATATAAGGTCTTTTATTATGTAGCAACCACCCTAAGCTTCTCCGAAGCCTCCCGGCAGCTGTATATCTCCCAGTCTGCCGTCAGCCAGTCCGTCAAGGTGCTGGAAAAAAAGCTGGGCAAACAGCTGTTCCTGCGCAGTACCAAGAAGGTGCAGCTGACACCGGAGGGCGAGATCCTGCTGCGCCATGTGGAACCCGCCATGAATCTCATCATGCGCGGGGAATCCCAGCTGCTGGACGCCAATCCCCTAAGCGGCGGACAGCTGCGCATCGGTGCCAGCGATACCATCTGCCGGCATTTTCTCATTCCCTATCTGAGCCGTTTCCACCGGGAGCACCCGAACATCCATATCAAAGTGACCAACTCCACCTCCATCGGCTGTGTGGATCTGCTGGAAAACGGGCAGGCCGACCTCATCGTCGTCAACTATCCCAATTCCCGGCTCACCAATCTTGTCCACCGGAAACCACTGCGAACCTTTCAAGACGTATTTGTGGCCAGCCGCCGGTTCTTCGATCTGGAGAATGTCTCCCTGTCACTGAAAGACCTGCAGAATTACCCGATCCTGATGCTGGATCGAAAAAGCACCACCAGCGAATATCTGCATCAGCTGTTTCAGCAGCACCAGCTGGATCTGGTGCCGGAGATCGAACTGAGCAGCAACGACCTGCTGCTGGATCTGGCCAGCATCGGCCTCGGCATTGCCTTTGTCCCGGACTTCTTCCTGGACGGCAAAAGCCAGGATCTGTTCCGCCTGAACATCCGGGAAGAACTGCCCGGCAGGCAGCTCGTTCTGGCCTATCAGGAGCAGATTCCCCTGCCCCAGGCCGCCGCGGAATTCATCCGTTATTTCTGATTCCGTCCCAGAAGCGGCGAACCGCATCTGCAACCGTCTCCCGGGTACATACGGTATATTCCTGCCATTCTGCCGGGAAGGTTCTCTGATAGACGCGCTGTAGGAACCGGTCATCCAACAGGGCGATGACCCCCTGATCCTGCTCCGTGCGGATGACTCTTCCGGCTGCCTGCTGCACCTTGTTCATCCCCGGATACAGATAGGCGAAGGCAAACCCGTCCTCCTGACGCTCCTCAAAATAATTTTTCAAGATTTCCCGTTCCCGGCACACCATGGGAAGCCCCGTTCCCACAATGATGGCGCCGATCAGGCTGTCCTCCCGCAGATCAATTCCCTCCGAGAAAATCCCGCCCATGACGCAAAACCCCAGGAGCAGATCCTGCCGGTTCTGCCGGAAAGCCTCCAGAAATGCCTCCCGGTCAGATTCCCGCATCTGTCCGGACTGCACCAGGCAGCGCAGCCCCAGCTGATCCCCCGTCTCTTCCCGAAAGCATTCATACACCTGCTGCATATATTGATAAGAAGGAAAGAACACCAGATAATTGCCGTTCTTCTGGCTGGTGATCCTTCGAATATAATCGGCGATCCTGCGATATTCCATTTCATTCCTTCTTGTATACCGGCTGCTCACGTCCTGCCCGATGACAATCTGCCGCTTCCCGGCATCAAAAGGCGACGGAATATATACCCCGTAATCTGACGTCTCCCCGCTCAAAAGCTTCTTATAATAATTCACCGGCAGCAGCGTCGCCGAAAAGAACACCGCCGCGCTGCCCTTATCCAGACATTCCCGCAGATTTTCCGAAGGATCGATACAAAATTCATGGATCCAGAACCGGCCGTCCTGCCCGTGTTCCGTATAGATCACATAGCCGCTTCCCAGCCGGTCCGCCATATGCAAAAAGGCGTTGACCTGAAAATAAAACTCCCGCAGCGGCTCTGCGATATCCGCCGCCCGCTCTTCCTCCAGCAGCTGCTCCAGGATCCCGTTCAGAGAAAGCAACGCCGTGAGAAAAGGGGTGATATCCCGCAGCACTTCATAGTCCTCACACTCCCGCTTGCGCTCCAGCAGGTACCGGTTGCACCGCTCCAGCGCCCGTTCCAGCTTCCTGCTCACCGGCTTCGCCAGCTTCTTCATCGCCAGAAAATCTTCCTTGCAAAGGGCCGCACTGAACATTTCCCGGGAACGATCCACCAGATTGTGGGCCTCATCTATGAGAAAAATGTAATCCCCCTTCATCCCTTCGCCGAAAAACCGTTTCAGCCGGGCAGTGGGAGAAAAGGCGTAATTATAATCTCCCACCACCGCGTCTGCAAAGGAAGAAACATCCAGACTGAAAGCAAAGGGGCAGACCTGATACTGCTCCGCCCAGTCCAGCAGCTCCTCCCGCCCGCCATAGTCCTGATTTTGCAAAAATGTATACACCGCCTCATTTACCCGGTCATAATGTCCCCGGGCGTAAGGACAGTGTTCCGGGTCACACTGGGGCTCCTCCAGGGGACAAATCTTCTCCTTCGCCGTCAGGAACACCCGCTTCAGCCGAAGGCCCTGCTTCTGCAAAATGGCAAAGGCATCTCTGGCCGCCTGGGCCGTCACCGTCCGGGCCGTCAGGTAGAAAAGCTTCTCTCCCAGCCCTTCCCCAAACGCCTTCACCGCCGGAAAAACCACCGACATGGTCTTCCCCACCCCCGTAGGCGCCTGGATAAACAACCGCTTCCGCCGGCTGATGGTCCGGTAAACCGATACTGCCAGCTCCCGCTGGCCCTTGCGGTAAGAAAAGGGGAATGTCAGCGCCCGGGCAGAAGCATTTCGCGTCTCCTCCCAGGCAATCTGGAAATCCGTCCATTTCCCATAGGCCTCTGCCAGCGCCTGCATCCACGGTTCCAGCACTTCCATCGAAAAATCTTCACGGAAATAGCGGATCTCCTCCGTCTCCAGATTCACATAGGTCATCTGCACCCGCATCTGCTCCCGGTTCTCCTGTACCCCGTACAGATACGCATAGCATTTGGCCTGGGCCAGATGCAGCTTATCCGGCTTTTCCATCTGGTGAATGTCCCGGTATACCCCTTTGATCTCATCCACCGTCACCGTGCCGTCCGCTTCCGTCATAATCCCATCTGCCCGGCCTTCCACGATCAGATCGTATCCCTCTCGTGGAAATACCCCTTTCAGAGAAACCTCTGCCTGATAATTGCTGCCCTTGCCACCCTGTATCTTCCGATGGATCCGTCCGCCTGCCAGCATCGCTTCCTGATCCACCCCTGGGCCGCCATGACGGTTGTCAATATCGCCCTCCCGCAAAATAAATTCCACAAGGTTTCTCACAGAAACCCGCATCTGCCGCTGTTCCACCCCTGTTCTTCCTTTCCCGTTTTCCTCTGCCCATTATACTATGAAGAAAAATTTTCGTCAAAAATGGCCGACAAAAAGAACAGCGCTTCCTCTGCGCAGCTTCTTCCTGTCGGCCACTCATTTCCAGGCTCTGCCGGATCAGCATGCCTGGTATTTATTCAGTAAATCCTCAAATTCCGCGTTTTTCCCCCGGTATTTCACCGTCAGCACCTGGTTCAGATCCAAGCTGAGCACACCAAGGATGGATTTGGCATCAATTACAAAATGATTGTAAAAAACATCCACATCAAAGTCACAAAGTCCTGCGGTATTCACAAACTCTTTGACCTCTTTCGTCCCGGAAAGTTTAATTCTGCGTTCGTTCATGTAAAAAACTCCTTTCATACCCCACAGTCCCCAAAACATTCCGTATTCGGTTATATTTTCCACAATATAATCGCAACGATGCATATTATGCCATCAGATTTCTTCTCTGTCAATATTTTTCGCAGAATTCCGTCATAAATGGTCGAAAACGCACAGGAAGAAGTTGATTCTGCAATGCCGGGTTGTTCCGCCCTGCAATGGCAATACTGCTGCAGAATTCCTTCCATAGCTGCCCGAACAGCAGCTCCTCCTCTGACAGTCGTTCCTCCCCCGCAAACACCTCCTTCATCTGTTCCGCCAGCGCGGCATCCCGCAGCAGCACCCAGCTTGTCTGCCGCTGATGCACCGCCAGCTGTCCATGAGCCACATCCACGATCACCCAGTTCTCCCCGGGCAGTCGATCTGCAAAATGCGGTGCCAGCACCGGAAGCAGCTGCGCCTTCGGCTGCATGAAGGCCACCAGCGTTCCCTCCCTCGACTCCGCAAACCGCACAAATCCCATCAGATGATGTGCCTCCTTCCAGACACTTCCGGCCAGCTCCGTCACCCGCTGCACCCCCGGCAGCGTCAGCGCCTCCATCACCCGGCCCGGCTGTGCCATATGAAAACCGCTGACGATCAGCTGATAGATGGCAGTCCCTTTATCTTCCCTGTGCGACATCGCCGCCAGTTCCATCTGCTCGCAGGCTTCCTCCCCCATCACCCGAAAAACTGTCCGATACACCTTCTGCGCAGGTTCCGTCTCCGTTGGCACCTGCACGTAGCGTACAAACAATTCCTGCTGCCCGGGATTCCCCAGCGCAAGTGCCACCGATGCATGTCCGTACTTTCCCGCCCATCCCTCATACACGCCGCACAGGATTCCCTCCAGGCTGTCCTCGCAGCATAAAACCGTCTTCATCGCCATCCCCCTCATCGCTTCTCATCTTCACAGAACCTGCCCTTTCTTTTCACACGGATTTCCGCTTCTTACGGCCCCTTTTCTTCTGGTATTTCCACTCTAGCGAAAGCATTCTCCTCCTGCGCTTTTCCATGCAGATACTGTTTGCTTTCGATTTGTCACAGGATATAAGATCTCACTCTGCCACGCTCCTCCAGTTTGGCTCCTGGGTAAATCCCGGAAATTCAAACAGTGACATCTGATGAAAGCCCGCATTTCCGGATGCATCCATCCCAGCACTTCCCTTCTCCGCCAGACAGTCTGTCAGAAACGTCTCGTCCAGCCGCAGAGGCCGCAGTGTCCGTCCCTGACAGGTCAGAAACCACCCCGCACGTTTCAGCACAACGCCCATCTTCTTCAGATCCTCAAAACGCAGCGTCCCATGCCTTCTCGCCTGCACGATCCGCTGCGCAGACTTCACACCCACGCCCGGCACCCGCAGAAGAAGCTCATACGCCGCCCGGTTCACCTCCAGCGGAAACAGCTCCAGATGCCGCAGGGCCCACCCGCACTTGGGATCCAGCCGCACATCCAGATTGGGCCGGTCCTCCGTCAGCAGTTCTCCGGCTTCAAAGCCGTAAAACCGCATCAGCCAGTCTGCCTGGTACAGACGGTGCTCCCGCAGAAGAGAGCCTCCGCCCGGTGCCATCGGCAGCTGCTCCTCCTGATGCACCGGCATATACGCAGAATAAAACACCCGCTTCAATGCAAATCCCCGGTACAGCGCCTCTGCCACCTTCACAATCTGATAGTCCGTCTCCGTGGTCGCCCCGATGATCATCTGCGTACTCTGGCCTGCCGGCACGAACCGCGGCGCATGCCGGTACAATACGATCTCCTCCCGGTTATTCTCCACACCGTTCTGGATCTGCCGCATGGGTTTTAAGATCATGTCTCTCGTCTTATTGGGCGCCAGTGCCCGCAGACCGCCTGCCGTCGGCAGTTCCAAATTCACACTCATCCTGTCTGCCAGATACCCCAGCCGTTCCACAAGACCGGCGTCCGCCCCCGGTATGGCCTTCACATGGATATAGCCCCGAAAGTGATACTCCTGCCGGAGCCTGCGGATCGCCTCGTAAATCAGTTCCATCGTATAGGTGGGGTTCTTCAGGATCCCGGAGCTCAAAAACAGCCCTTCGATATAATTCCTCCGGTAAAACTCCATCGTCAGGCGGCAGAGCTCCTCGGGGGTAAAGGATGCTCGCGGGATATCATTGTCCGCCCGGTTCTGACAATATCGGCAGTAATAAATACATTCATTCGTAAACAGTACCTTCAGAAGGGAAATGCATCTGCCATCCGCACTGAAGCTGTGACAGATCCCGGCGGCTGTACAGTTCCCCATCCCCTGCCCGTTCCCGCGCCGGGTCACGCCGCTGGAAGTACAGGCCACATCATACTTGGCCGCATCCGCCAGAATGTGCAGCTTCTCATACAGCGAACGTTCTTTTGTGACAGATGTGCAGGCAGAATACCGCTTCCCCGTTGAAGATCCACTTCCCATATCCGCTGACCTCCCTTTCCTTTTCGTTTCTTTCGAACATATGTTTGTTTTCATAATATAACACACGTCCTCCATTTTGACAAGACGAAAAATAAAAAACTGCAAGATGAAATCTGCTTACAAAAGGCGCATAAAAGAAAATATCCTGTAATTCCGTCTTAACCGGCAAAACGCTGTCATATATTGTCGAACGGTAGTACCTTGAAACCCGCCCGGTCCGGTGATAGAATATAAGCAGTCACGAGGAGGAGGTGATAAAATGACGGACCACGATTTACTGTTACAGATCGTACATAAGCTGGATCATATGGCAACAAAGGAGGATATTGTCAATTTCGCCACAAAGGATGACCTCCGGGCATCTATTGATGAAGTGAAGGCAGAATTCAATGACAAGCTTTCGAACTTTGCCACAAAGGATGACTTGAAAGAAGCTATTGAAGATGCGAAGAGCGAACTGTACGATGAGATTGTTCTATGCGAAAAGGATATTGATGAGATCAAGGAGCAGATGTCTTTTTTCAAGGCTGCCAAGCTGGAGTACGACAACCAGATTCTTTTTATCAAAAAATTATCTAATCTGGAAACCCGTGTGGAAAAGCTGGAAGCACAGACCGGTTAATCCTTCCTGTATGTAGCCGACAGCGAATACCGCCGGTGAAGGAAGGAACCGGCAGACACGCCACAAAAAAGAGGCCGGATATTTCTATCTCAGCCTCTGCAGCACATCTCTTCTGATAATATCTGTGCTTTTTCTTGAAATTTCTTTATTTCTTTTTGTCTCCGGGAAATCTTCCCATGCGGTATACGACAGCCATGACTAAACAAGCACTTCTACCGCTCCATGCACGTAACTTGTGTCAGCATCTTCAAAGCGTCCCTCATCTGCCAGCTTCGCAAAGCTCGTATCGATGGGGATCTGACCTAACAGCTTAATGCCATTTTCTTCTGCAGTCTCTTTTACCTGGCTCTTTCCGAAAATTTCGATCTTCTTTCCGCAATCCGGACATTTTACATAGCTATAGTTTTCAAAAATGCCAAGCACCGGAATATTCATCATTTTCGCCATATTCAGAGCCTTATTAACAATCATCTTTACAAGATCCTGCGGCGAAGTTACGACCACGATACCGTCTATCGGCAGGGACTGGAACACCGTCAGCGGTACGTCACCGGTTCCCGGCGGCATATCTACGAACAGATAGTCCAGGTCACCCCAAAGCACCTCAGACCAGAACTGTTTTACCACATTGGCGATGACCGGGCCTCTCCACACGACAGGGGCCTCTTCATCCTCCATCAAAAGGTTAATGGACATCATCCGGATGCCGTTTTTGGTCACTGCAGGAAAAATACCATCCTGGTTGCCTTCTGCCTTCTGATGAATGCCAAACATCTGCGGCATGGACGGCCCTGTGATATCCGCATCCATAATTCCGACCTGAAATCCCTGCTCTGCCATTGTATCTGCAAGAAGCGCTGTCACCAGGGACTTGCCAACGCCTCCCTTCCCGCTGACAACACCGATGACCTTCTTCACAGAAGACAACGGATTGCCAGGCACCAGAAAACTGGTAGGCTGCTGCCCCTGCTGACTGCCGGGACATCCCTCACAGCTTTCTTTGGAACACTCTGTATTACTGCAGCTTCTCTCCATTCTAAACTCCTCCTTTTCCGGCATTTCACCGGATATTATCCGTATTCTACCATACTTTATGAGATTTTCCAATGCTTTCCCTTACGAATTCAACACAAATGAAACACAAAGCGCTTCCTTCCTATATTCATCACCTGGTCACATTCTTCACCCATTTCCGACTCTTGAATCTGGCCAGACAGAACGGCAGCTTCAGCAATTCATCGCTCATGAGTATCATATAGACGATTTTTGTGTCCAGCTTCAGCACAAATGCGCCGATAAAACCAAGCGGAATGGAATAACACCACATACTCAGGGCATCCACCAGCAGCCCATACCGGGTATCACCGCCACCCCGCAGCACACCAACGACCACCAGCGTATTGTGAGACTGCAACATGAGATAGACCGCCATTACGCCGATCATATGATACAGATAATCTGCTGCCAGTGCAGACAGCGTCATCTGGCTGATAACGAAAGGCCGAAGGAGCAACACCAGCCCTGCACCAACCACGCCGCACACCACACTGATCTTCCGCAGTTTTTCCGCATACAGCACCGCACTGGCGGGATCCGCCTCTCCGATCGCCTTTCCCACCATGATCGCAGTCGCCGAGGCCACACCAAAAGAAATCACCATGGCCAGCTGCCGCACCACCTGAGCTACAGAGTTGGCTGCAACCGCCGCACTGCCCAGATGGCCGATGATGGCCGCATTCATGGAGAACGCAACGCCCCACGCCATTTCATTAAACGTGACAGGCAACGCATATTTGAAAAAATCTTCCCGCAGCACAGGATCCATGCGCAGACAGTAGCGTAACCGGATCTTCACCGTATCATTTATCCATACAGCATAAACGATCATGATGACAAACTCCAGAATACGGGCGATCAGCGTTCCTATCGCCGCCCCCTCTACGCCCATAGGGGCAAATCCCAGATAACCGAAAATCAAAATAACGTCAATGATAAAATTCAGTGCCAGGGACAGCGCATATACCACCGTAGAAATAATAACCCGTTCAATACTACGGATCAGATTCAGATACACCATACTGACTGCATTGAAAAGATAAGAAACACCTACAATACGCAGATATTTTATGCCTTCTGCAATGACCGCGGGCTCTGCCGTATAAATCCGCATCAGATACCCCGGGAAAATCAGTGCAGCCGCCGTAAACAGCGTCCCTGTCACCACTGCGATCTTCAATGCAATGCCCATAACCTTCTCAATGGCATCCATATCCTTCTTCCCCCAGTACTGGGCAATGAGCACGGAAGCACCGGATGTTACCCCGAAAAAAATCAGCGTCATAATGAACTGAATCTGGCCGGCCAAAGATGCACCGGACAATACTGTCTCGCCTACTTTTCCCAACAGGATAATATCTGTAGCTGTCACCCCCACATTGATCAGGTTCTGCAATGCCATAGGCAAAATGAGCGATGCCGCCTTTTTATAGAAGGCATTTCGCTCCGTCACACTCGCAAAGCCCCTTGTTTCTGTCAACATTTCCCAACTCTCCATTTTCTCCCCTATTTTCTTTGTAGAAATCTCCTCTTCTATAGATCTTCCTTCGCCCAGCCGTAGGCCTGCCGCACAGCCCGTTCCCAGCCTTTCATCTTCCGCTGTGCCTCTTCCGGCGCCGCCAGCGGTTCAAAGGTTCTGTCGATCTGCCAGTTGGTCCGCACATCCTCTTTGTTTTTCCAGTATCCCACAGCAAGGCCCGCCAGATACGCAGCCCCCATGGCTGTCGTCTCCACGCAGCAGGGCCGCAGCACCGGCGCCTGGATCATATCTGCCTGGGTCTGCATAAGGAAATTGTTGGCACTGGCGCCGCCGTCTACCTTCAGTGCAGACAGGGATATCCCCGCATCCGCCTCCATGGCCCGGATGACATCGCACACCTGGTAGGCAATGGACTCCAGCGTTGCCCGTATGATGTGATACTTGTTTACCCCGCGGGTAATGCCCACAATGGTACCTCTGGCATACTGATCCCAGTGCGGTGCCCCCAGCCCGGTAAAAGCCGGCACCACATAACAGCCGTTGGTATCCGGCACCTTTCCCGCCATATATTCCGAATCTGCTGCCGAATCCAGGAGGCGCATCTCATCCCGCAGCCACTGGATGGCCGCGCCGCCCACAAAAATCGAGCCCTCCAGGGCATAATTGACCTTGCCGTCCAGTCCCCAGGCAATGGTGGTCACCAGTCCGTTATGGGAATACACCGGCTTTTCTCCCGTGTTCATCAGCAGAAAGCAGCCCGTTCCATACGTATTTTTCGCTTCTCCCGGGGTAAAACACGTCTGACCGAAAAGCGCTGCCTGCTGATCCCCGGCAGCACCGCCGATGGGAATCTCACCGCCAAAATAAGCTGCATCCGCCATGCCGTACAATTCACTGGACGGCACCGGCGTAGGCAGCATGGAGGCCGGAATGTCCAGAAGATCCAGAATCTCCTGATCCCAGGTCAGTGTTTTGATATTAAACAGCAGCGTTCGGGATGCATTGGAATAGTCCGTCACATGCACGCGGCCCTTGGTCAGCTTCCAGATAAGCCACGTCTCCACCGTTCCAAACAGCAGTTCCCCGCGGTCGGCCCGCTCTCTGGCCCCTTCCACATGATCTAAGATCCATTTGATCTTCGTTCCCGAAAAATAAGCGTCAATGATCAGCCCTGTCTTCTCCCGGAACCACTCGGTGAGTCCCTGGTCTTTCAGGGAATCGCAGTATTCCGACGTTCTGCGGCACTGCCAGACAATGGCGTTGTACACTGGCTCCCCGGTCTTTTTATCCCACACGACGGCCGTCTCCCGCTGATTTGTGATGCCGATGGCCGCAATGTCCCGGGAGGAAGCCCCGATCTTCGACATGGCCTCCACGGCCACGCCCAGCTGGGTGGACCAGATCTCCCCGGCATCATGCTCTACCCAGCCCGGTTTCGGAAAATACTGGGTAAACTCCTTCTGGGCCACACTGCACATTTCCCCTTTTTCATTAAACAGAATACACCGGTTGCTGGTCGTCCCCGCATCCAGTGCCATAATATATCCAGCCATGAAACATAACCCCTTTCCTTCTCTTTCTTTCCCCATAATTTCCGTCATCTCTGATGATCTGACGAATTACTTTCCCCTTCATCTGCAACATTTCTCAACAGAACTTACTTCATGGTTCCGCAGTATACACTGAAAATGCCGTCCGCAATCTGCAGATAGCCTTCATCATTGGGATGCATCCCTTCCTCCAGCACCGCCTCCGTCCGGGAGCTTCTGGCATTGACCGTCTCGATCCCCGCCCGGAAATTGTAAGCACGGTCAAAGCTCAGCGCTGCCGGGATCAGATACACCTTCTCCATCTCCCCAAATGCTTCCTCCATGGCCTTCGTCCAGAGGAACACCTTCTCATCTTCCCCGGTTTTATAATACCCATTCAGCGCAGAGTTCCCCTTGCCGTCCGTCTCCCTGCCGATGCCGTTCTGATCCCCCATATAAATGGTCTGTACCAGGTAGATCGGCATATCCGGTTCTGTCTCCCGGATATTGTCCACCATCTCTTTCAGCCAGTCGATGCCCGGCTTGCTGTCCAGGCTCATGCCGTTCTTGCCCAGAAAAATCTGCACCACATCCGGGTGCACGCCGGTGGTCTCTTTATAATAAGAAAAATCAAATCCACCTGTGGCCGGATTGTAAAAACCGTGCACTTCCTCCCCGGCGTAAGGATAATCCGTCTCCGTCAGATAATCACAGATAGAAAAACCACTGCGTCCTTCATGCATGGCATTCTTACTACCCCGGGTTCCCACAAAGGTTACCCTTCCATCAGAAAGCCGTGTCACCTCTTCATACCATGGTGTGCTGTCTGAAAGGCTGTCTCCGATATTTAAAATATGTACATTCTCCCGGATCCGATCTTCCACCACTTCCAGTACCGTCTCCCGCTCCCACACCGGTTCCAGCCGATCATTATAAATGGTCAGGGTCAGCGTATGTTCCCCAAGATCTTTGTCCTCGCCGGTCACAGCAAACTTCCGTTCCAGATTCCGTCCAATGTCACATACCCAGTTAAAGGAATATCCCTGCCGGTTTCCGGAAAAAGCCACCTGGGCATTGTACAACTCCAGGGTACGTCCCACCGCCACATACAAACGCCCGGGAAGATAAGCATCGAGATGATCCGCGGTCTGTTCTTTCAGGGCTGCAATCTTTATATCCTTTTCCTGCATCTGTTCTGTCAGCAATGCCACTTCTGCCTCCAGCTGCGCACTGGTTTGAACTGACCGTACCGTTGCGCAGATACCGAGCAGTAAACCAACGGCTGCCATCACTGCAACGACTGCTCTTTTCCCTTTTTCCCTTGTATTCATTCCCTGTTTTCCTCCGGATCCATGGTGTATATTTGCCATTTTACCACATTTCCTGTGGATTTTCGACCTTTTTCTGTAAAGACACAATATGATAGTATATAGAAATTATTTTATTTACTAATTCGCAATCACTGACTGTTTTTAGGTCGTTTTTACTATGTTTATCGTTGTATATAGAAATAATATCATTTACCTTCGAGAAATTTTATAGTTTACAAAAAGGCTCCCGGGAAACCTCTTCGATCTCCCGAAAGCCTCTTTCTCTATCTCGCGCTTACACATGATATCTTCCGATATCGTTATTTCTTCCTGATTAGTTCTTAGCAGCCATGTACTCTTTCAGCTTCTCTGTCAGCAGCGGCACGATCTTATTCAGGTCACCGACTACGCCGTAGTCTGCTACGTCGAAGATCGGAGCGGTCTCGTCCTTGTTGATCGCGATGATCACGTCAGACTCTTCCATACCAGCCAGGTGCTGGATTGCTCCGGAAATACCGATTGCAAAGTACAGGTTCGGGCGTACAGTCTTACCTGTCTGGCCTACCTGCAGATCCTTCGGCTTCCAGCCTGCATCTACGACTGCACGGGAGCAGCTTACGGTTCCGCCGATCACATCTGCCAGATCCTGCAGGATAGCGAAGTTCTCCGGGCTTCCTACGCCACGGCCGCCGGATACCAGGATCTTTGCGTCCATGATATCTACAACATCGCTGACTGCCTTTACGATCTCAAGGATCTCTACGTAGTTGGAGTTCTCCTCGAATCCAGGATTGTACTCTTCTACGATTGCCTTATGAGAAGGATCCTTCGGAAGCTTCTGCATAACACCAGGACGAACCGTTGCCATCTGCGGACGGAAATCCGGGCAAGCGATGGTTGCGATGGTGTTTCCACCGAATGCAGGACGGGTCATCAGCAGCTGGTTGTGCTTCTGCTCTTTGCCCGGTACCGGGTTCAGCGGGAAATCGCCGATGTCAAGCTTTGTGCAGTCTGCTGTCAGTCCGGTATGGATTCTTGCAGCAAGACGGGGACCTAAGTCACGGCCGATTGCGGTTGCACCGATCAGCACGATCTCAGGTTTGTATTTCTTGATCACGGATGCCATTGCATGTGTATAAGGCTCTGTACGGTAATCCTTCAGTGCCGGATCATCTACTACGATGACTCTGTCTGCGCCGTATGCGCCAAGCTCATCTGCCTGTCCCTTGATGTCGGAACCGATCAGAATTGCGGTTACTTCCTCATTCAGGTCTTTTGCAAGCTTCTTTGCCTCGCCGACCAGCTCAAATGCGATGCCCCCTACTACTCCGTCTACCTGCTGGGCAAACACATATACTCCCTTATATTCTTCGATATTCATATTTCTCACCTCGTTTTAAATTAGATAATATGCTTTTCCTGAAGCTTGTTCATGATGTAATCTACAGACTCTGCTACATCAAGATTTACTGTCTCGCCTTTGCCCTTTCTGACTTTGTCAGATGCTTTTGCGATCTGGGTCGGGGATCCCTTCAGTCCAAGGTTGGAATCCTCTACGTCCTTCAGGTCTTTTCTTCCCCAAACAGTGATCTCCTTTGCGCATGCTTCGAAGATTCCGCCCGGTGTCATATAACGAGGCTCGTTTAACTCTGCCAGTGCTGTCAGCAGGCACGGCATTTTTGCTTTCTGCATGTGATATCTGTCATCATACTGTCTCTTTACGATTACGCTGTCTCCCTCTACCTTCAGCTCCTGGGTATAGGAAATTACCGGGATTCCAAGGTGCTCGGAAAGCTGCGGACCTACCTGTGCGGTATCTCCGTCGATTGCCTGACGGCCTGTGATGATCAGATCGTAGTCCAGGTTTCTGATAGCTCCTGCCAGTGTCTGGGAAGTTGCCCATGTATCTGCTCCGCCCAGTACTCTGTCTGTTACAAGGATCGCATTGTCTGCGCCCATTGCCAGTGCCTCACGAAGTACATCCTCTGCCTTCGGAAGTCCCATGGTTACTACGGTAACCTCTGCGCCGTACTGGTCTTTTAATCTCAGTGCTGCCTCAAGGCCGGCTTTGTCATCCGGATTCATGATTGCAAGCATAGCTGCTCTGTTAAGTGTTCCATCGGGATTAAACTCAACCCCGCCCTTTGTGTCGGGTACCTGCTTTATGCAAACAACTACTTTCATTGAACTTATTCTCCTTTTACCTATTATTTCAGAATGCTTCCGCTGATTACCATACGCTGTACTTCAGATGTTCCCTCGTAGATCTCGGTGATCTTCGCGTCTCTCATCATTCTCTCTACATCGTACTCTCTTGTGTAGCCGTATCCACCGTGCAGCTGTACTGCCTTTGTGGTTACTTCCATTGCTACCTCTGCAGCGTACAGTTTAGCCATTGCTGCTTCAAGGGAATATTTCTTCTGGGTGTCTTTTGCTCTTGCAGCCTTGTATACCAGAAGTCTTGCAGCCTCTACCTTTGTGTGCATGTCTGCCAGCTGGAACTGGGTGTTCTGGAATTTAGCCAGTGCACGGCCGAACTGCTTTCTCTCTTTTACGTATGCGATGGTGTTGTCCAGTGCTCCCTGTGCAAGTCCCAGTGCCTGGCTGGCAATTCCGATACGGCCGCCGTCCAGTGTGGTCATTGCTACTACGAAGCCCTGTCCCTCTTTACCGAGAAGGTTCTCCTTCGGCACGATACAATCCTGGAAAATAAGCTCTGTTGTGGACGATCCACGGATACCCATCTTCTTCTCTTTTGTTCCAATGGAGAAGCCCGGGAAATCTTTCTCTACGATAAATGCAGAGATTCCATGGTTGCCCAGAGATTTATCTGTCATTGCGAACACTACATATGTATCTGCTGCTCCACCGTTGGTGATGAAGATCTTGGAGCCGTTCAGTACATAGTGGTCTCCGTCAAGTACTGCCTTTGTCTGCTGGCCGGAAGCATCTGTTCCTGCGCCGGGCTCTGTAAGACCGAATGCACCGATCTTCTCGCCGCTTGCCAGAGGTGTCAGGTATTTCTCTTTCTGCTCCGGTGTGCCCCATTTACGGATAGGCTCGCAGCAGAGGGATGTGTGTGCAGATACGATTACGCCTGTCGTTCCGCAAACCTTGGACAGCTCCTCTACGCACATTGCGTATGTCAGGCTGTCACAGCCCTGTCCGCCGTACTCCTTCGGCATCGGGATTCCCATGAAGCCAAGCTTCTGCATCTTTCTTACGGTATCCCAAGGGAAATGCTCAGTTTCATCAACCTCCTGTGCCAGAGGTTTCACTTCTGCCTGTGCGAAATCTCTGAACAGAGTTCTCGCCATTTCGTGCTCTTTGCTTAATACGAAATCCATTTTTTACTCCTCCATACTTAAAAATATCATCAACAGGAGGGCATGGATGCCCTCTTGCCTGATTCGTTATTTGCCGGACAGCGGCATTACCATACGCATCCAGCGTGCCGCCTCTTCCTGTTCTGCCTTGTCCGCCCGGGCCAGGGATTCCTTCTGAACCTCCCATGCAGCCTTGGCTTCCTCTGTCTGGGTGATGCCCGCCGACAGTGCAGAATCCTCTACTGTCACCTCCTGCCAGTCCGGACAGACAGACCTTAACTTCTGTCTTGCCTTGTCCACATCTGACAGCTGCCACACTGTGATCATCTCATCCTTCGCCTGAAGGCCTGTCCGATCGGCACACGCCGCAAAGCAGCCGCACACAACGAACACGATATCACAGTCCGGATTCCCGGAGGCTGACACGAATTCCACCTGCGGGAACTCCCTTTTCAGCTGGTTTACTGCAGCCACCCGGTCATATCTCGGATTACAGCCGCCGCAATACTTGATTCCCACCTTCATTCGTGTTATACCTCGTGATTTAAAATTTTGTAAGCCATGTCGATCAGATCCTGGCTGACCTCTTCCACAAGGATGACATCCTCCACTTCCGGGAATGCGTCTCTTACCTCTGCGGAAATCAGCTCCTCGTTGGTCGCATGGGCAGAAGGACATCCGGAACATTTTCCGATCATCTTCACCTTCAGTACGCCGTCCTCATAGCTTTTGATGACCACATCGCCGCCATGGGCATGCAGGGAAGGGCGAACCTTCTCATCTAATAATTTTTCAATCTTATCGATCATTTCCATAATTACTCTCACCTCCACATACTCCACTGTAACTAATATAGAGCAAATTTCATGCCATAAACGTCAGTTTTTTCACAAAAAATGCCTGTAAAAATCGTTGCAAACCTGCAAACAATCGTTGTTTTCGAGGCCTAAACATGATAATATAAATATATTATGAATTAAAAGCATCTATATAATAATAGGAGGAAACACCTTTTGAGTACCCCCGCCATTTCTGACAACGACAAACCTACAACGCTGAATATTTTCCATAATCTGCAGGAAGCCAATGACAAGCTGGATGCGGTCATCGAGAACTCTTTTGACGGAATTTATATCACAGACGGTGACGCCAATACAATCAAGGTCAACAAGGCCTACGAGCTGATCACCGGCCTGAAACGTTCAGAGGTCATGGGCTGCAATATGCGAGATCTGATGAAACGGAACATCATTTCCGTGTCCGGTTCCCTGCTGGCCATTCAGAAGCGGCACCCGGTCACCCTGCATCAGCAGTTCAAGACCGGTAAGAAGGCGCTGATCACCAGCTCCCCTGTTTTTGATAAGGAAGATAATATCACCATGGTCGTCACCAACGTTCGTGATCTGACTGAGATTTATAATCTGAAAGAAGAGGTTGCCCGCAGCAAGATGCACTCTCCCCGCAGTCAGAATGAGCTGGAGAACATCCGGGAAAAGCTCATCCATACCACCGATGACCTGGTATGCGTGGACGAGAACTCCCTGTCCGTGCTCAACCTGGCCAATAAGGTAGCGGCACTGGATACCACCGTCATCCTCTTTGGCGAGACCGGTGTTGGCAAGGAGATGTTTGCCAAATATATTTACCAGAACAGTTCCCGCAAAGACAAACCTTTTATTAAGGTAAACTGCGGTGCCATCTCCCCCAGTCTGGTGGAAAGTGAGCTGTTCGGTTACGAGAAGGGTGCCTTCACCGGCGCCAACCGCAACGGTAAGGTCGGTCTGTTCGAGGTGGCCGACAAGGGCACGATCTTCCTGGATGAGATCGGCGAGCTTCCACTGGATATGCAGGTCAAGCTGCTGCGCGTCCTCCAGGAGCAGGAGATCGAGCGCATCGGCGGCACATCCCCCATCAAGGTGGACGTCCGCGTCATCGCCGCCACCAACCGGAATCTGGAAGAGATGGTGGCCGACAAGACGTTCCGAGAGGATCTGTACTACCGCCTCATGGTATTTCCCATCACGATTCCGCCCCTGCGGGAGCGTCCGGACGATATTCTGCCGCTGCTGGATCTTTTTATGACTACATTTAATAAGAAGTACAGCTTCCAGAAAGTGTTCACACCCCTGGCACTGCAGTTCATCCAGAGTTACAACTGGCCCGGCAATATCCGGGAACTGAAAAATATCGTCGAGCGGGCCATGATCATCAGCAACGACGACCATATCACCTCCGAGGATCTGCCGTTTATCCAGCAGGAGAAAAAACCGGTGATCCACACGAAGCTGCCCACGGAGACAACGAACCTGAAGAAAATGATCGAGCAGATCGAGCTGGAGTACATCAGTCTCGCCTATGAGAAGTACGGCAACGTCCGGGATGCCGCGGAAAGCCTGGGAATGGATCCCTCCACCTTTGTGCGGAAACGAAAGAAATATATGATTGATCTGGAAAAATAATGTCGAACGGCCATGTTGCGAATGTGCAATGCATTTTTGCAACATGGCCGTATCTGTTTCATTTATACAAATGTGACAAAATACAAAATCCCTGAATATCACGCTTTTTACAATTCAGACAACTTTGGCACGCGATTTGCTGTATTAAAAGATTAGAAAGAGTACGATATGTACTTTTACTAAACAATCCATAAAAATTCTAAAAGAAAAGGAAGGATGAGAATTATGGCATTAATGACAGGAGAACAGTATGTAGAAAGCATGCGTAAAATGAAACTGAACGTTTACATGTTTGGTGAGAAGGTTGAGAACGTGGTTGACAACCCGATTTTACGTCCCTCTTTGAACTCCGTAAAGGCTACATATGATTTAGCTCAGATGCCCGAGTACGAAGACCTGATGACCGTTACTCTTGATGACGGAAGAAAGGTTAACCGTTTCACAAACATCCACAGAAACGCTACTGACCTGGTAAACAAAGTTAAAATGCAGAGACTTTGCGGTCAGAAGACAGCTGCCTGTTTCCAGAGATGCGTAGGTATGGACGCTTTCAACGCTGAGTGGTCCACAACTTATGAGATCGACAAGAAGTATGGCACACATTATCATGAGAACTTCAAGAAATTCGTTAAATATGTTCAGGACGCTGACTTAACCGTTGACGGCGCTATGACAGACCCTAAGGGCGACAGAGGACTTGCTCCGCACGCTCAGGCTGATCCTGATCTGTATCTGCACATCGTTGAGAGAAGAGCAGACGGTATCGTTGTAAAAGGTGCAAAAGCTCACCAGACCGGTATCATCAACTCTCAGGAAGTTATCGTAATGCCTACCATCGCTATGGGTCCTGATGACAAGGATTACGCAGTATCCTTCGCAGTACCGACAGATGCTGAGGGCATCACAATGATCATCGGCCGTCAGTCCTGCGATACAAGAAAACTTGAGGGTGCTCCGATGGATACAGGTAACTCCGAGTTCGGTGGTGTTGAGGCTCTGGTTGTATTCGATAACGTATTCGTTCCGAACGACAGAATCTTCATGGCTGGCGAGAATGAGTTCGCTGGTATGCTCGTTGAGAGATTCGCTGGTTACCACAGACAGTCCTATGGCGGATGTAAAGTTGGTGTAGGCGATGTCCTGATCGGTGCTGCTGCTCTTTGCGCAGACTACAACGGCGCTCAGAAGGCTTCTCATATTAAAGATAAACTCATCGAGATGACTCACCTGAATGAGACCCTGTACTGCTGTGGTATCGCTTGTTCCGCAGAGGGCAAACCTACCGAGTCCGGCAACTACCTGATCGACCTGTTACTTGCTAACGTTTGTAAGCAGAACGTAACCAGATTCCCTTACGAGATCGCTCGTCTGGCCGAGGATATCGCTGGCGGACTTATGGTTACTGCTCCGTCCGAGAAAGACCTTAAGGGCAAGGTAACCGGACCGCTGGTTGAGAAGTACTTCAAGGGCGTTGCTTCTGTTTCCACAGAGAACAGACTGCGTGCTCTGAGACTGGTTGAGAACTTAACTCTTGGTACTGCTGCTGTTGGTTACAGAACAGAGTCCATGCACGGCGCTGGATCCCCGCAGGCACAGAGAATCATGATCTCCCGTCAGGGCAACATCGCTATGAAGAAAGAGCTTGCTAAAGCAATCGCTAAGATCAGCGAATAATTAACAAGCATATATTGGCTGTTAAGGCAATTTAGGCTTTGTGGGGCAGGCTTCTGTCCCACAAAGTTTTAAATTAGAGAGAATTTTCTCATTAAATCATTTTACATTCTTAAGGAGGATATTTAAAATGGGCTGGAAAGAAACTTACGCTTCTAAACTTACTTCTATGGATGAAGCAGCAAAAGTTGTAAAATCCGGAGATACGGTCATCATCGCACATGCAGTTGGTGAGCCGGTAGCACTGATCGACAAAATGGTTGACTATGCTGTAGCTGCTGATCTTCACGACATCAAGATCCATCAGATGGTAGCTATGGGTCACGGCAAATACGGCGAGCCCGGCATGGAAAAACATTTCGATGTAAATCCTGTCTTTCTTGGTGGAAGCACCAGAGACGTGGTAAACAGCGGACGTGGTAACTTCACTCCCTGCTTCTTCTATCAGGTACCTGAGTTATTTACAACCGACTACGCAGCAGACGTTCTGTTCTGCACCGTATCCAAACCGGATAAGAACGGTTTCTGCAGCTTCGGTACTTCCTGTGACTACACAAAACCGGCAGCAGAGTGCCCGAAGACCAAGGTAGTCGCTGTTGTTAACCCGAATATGCCCCGTGCAATGGGCGACAACTTTATCCACGTAGACAACATCGACGTTATCGTTGAGGATGACGCTCCGATCCCGGCACTCCCGATTGCAAAGATTGGTGACACCGAGAAAGCCATCGGCGAGAAGGTTGCTTCCCTGATCAAAGACGGCGACTGCTTACAGTTAGGTATCGGCTCTATTCCGGATGCTGTCCTTACTTTCCTTGGCGGCAAGAAAGATCTTGGTATCCATTCAGAGATGGTATCCGACGGCGTGGTAGATCTGTATGAGAAAGGCATTATCACCTGTAAGGCAAAGAACTTCCACAAAGACAAGATGGTTATCACCTTCCTGATGGGAACCAAGAAGCTGTATGAGTTTGCAGATGACAACCCGGTTATCGAGATGATGCCTGTAGACTTCGTAAACAACCCGATGGTTATCGGTCAGAACGACAATATGGTATCCATCAACGCTGCCCTGCAGGTTGATTTACAGGGTCAGGTTTGCGCAGAGGCTATGGGCCTGAAGCAGTTCTCCGGTATCGGCGGACAGGTTGACTTCATCCGTGGCGCTGCATACTCCAAGGGTGGCCGTGCAATCCTTGCATTCCCGGCTACTGCAAAAGGCGGCACAATCTCCAAGATCGTTCCGTTCCTGACAGAGGGATCCCCGGTTACCACATCCAGATGTGATGTTGATTACATCATAACCGAGTATGGTATCGCTAAGATGAAAGGCAGAACCTTAAGAGAAAGAGCTCGTCAGCTCATCGGCCTGGCTGCTCCGCAGTTCAGAGATGATCTTGCAGTTGAGTTCGAGAAGAGATTCGCTGAGAAATATTAATATTTTCATCCTTTCAAGAATTTTTGATTGGGGCAGGATTTTCAGGATCCTGCCCCTTTTGCATTGCCTTTTAGATCATCCTCTGTCTTCTGCCATCCCCCGGCATTCTTTTTTATCCTCTCTTTCCTGTGCCCTTCATGCATCTTCTGTGTATCTTTTATACACCTCCTGTACGTCTTATATATATCACCTGTACACCTTCTAATTTCTCTTTATTTCTATTTTATATATCTCCATGTACTCTTCCATGTCTGATACATATTATCTCTGATTTCTTTATATACGCAGTTACAGGCATGTGTCATTTTTAGAATTTCCCATGTCAACAACGTGTCAGATATAACACGATCCTCATTTTTTCATCTATTTCTATCCCCTTCGCCTACAGTTACCATCCATTTTCTCCGCTTCCATCTGCCTCCATCTGCCTTTACCTACCCCCCCCTCATTCCCAGCCAGAGGATATTTTCAACCTCGCTTCCGCTGCATACTCCCCATAACACAGCCTTCCCTACCGCATTATTCTTCCCACCAGGACAACCCTTTTCAGGGCAACACGCTCTCCAGAGCAACGTTCTCTCTGTCGCTGCTGCGCTTTCCATGCACTTTCCATTCTGCCTCACCTATAAAAAGCTCTGCCCTCTTCCGGTTGATTAAGGTGCAAAAAAAGAGCCGCCCCCACACAGGGACGACCCTTTTTCCAGCATTGCCAGTTATTTATAATACATGCATGATTACCTAACTAACAAATTATGTATTTTTTATGGACTGTATCCATACAAATACGGCTCATAAACATTTCAATATTGTGTCCTGAATAATTATTTCTCTTCGCCACCAAGGCAAACCAGAACGTACAGGATGATACCTACTGCAAGGCCCCAAGCAGAACCCTTCAGATAAAGGATAGCAGCAACAACAATACCGATTGCCTTATCCTCAGGTGTCTTCATCTCGTCTACACCGATACGGCCACATACATAACCCTGTACAATCAGTGTAAGGGACAGTGCTGCCGGAAGGATCGGCTGTACGAAGGAAGCTACCGGAACTAATGATACGCAGATGAATGTCATCCAACGGAAAGTACCAACTCCGGAGAAGATGGAATCCATCTCTTCTCTGCCCTTCTTATAACGCTCAGCAACTGCTGCAGTAACTGCTGCCCACAGAGGTCCGCACATTGCAACGTAAGGAGCGATAAAGGACTGAACAATATTTCTCAGTGCACAGATCAGGTTGGAACGGTTTGCATTGAAGTCAATGTACTCGTCCTGACGTACATCATGTGCCTCATCGATCAGAGCCTTGGAAGATACGAAGTCACCGAATGCGATGATGTAAATGGAGATTGCTGTCGGGATACAGGTAAGGAATACACTAACTCCCGGGAAGCCTGTAGGTCCGAGAGGTGACAGTGCATTGATGATTGCACCGAACTCCGGAACCTTGATGATAGAACCAAGCACCAGGTTCGGAGCAGGAAGCTCGCCTGTCACAGGTCCAATGATAACAGCAAGGATGATAGCCGGAAGCATTCCGAAGTTACCAAGCAGCTTTGCCCATTTATACTTGAACATCCATTTCTTGAACAGTGCAGAGAACAGCAGGAAATAAGAAAACAGGGAACCAATACCAACAGTGATGGGATACAGGTTAAATCTTCCGCCCTCTTTGAACTCACCGGCAATAGCAGAGATACCTGCACCTACCAGAATACCGGCTTTCAGAGAAGCAGGAATCCAGTTGATGACTTTCTCAGCCAGACCTGTGATACCCATAACCAGGAAGATAATACCAACCTCTAACTGCAGAGCAATCAGATGCTGATTTCTTTCAGTCCCCATCTCATACATGGTCAGGAACGCAGTTGTCAGTGGGATAGACGGTGTGATCCATCCAGGAACCACCGGGTCACCCAGCAGGGAGTGCATGGAATAGAAGAAACCATTGATGATAACCATGGACCAAGCAACGTTATAGTCAACACCCATAACCTCCTGCAGTGTCGGGATAGCTCCAAGACATGTTGCACACATCAAAATAGCCTGCAAGCACTCGGAAATCTCCCATCTGTAATGTACGAACGGAATACGGATCTTAAATATCCCGGCAGGGATATAGGGCTGCTCCGCACCGTACTCTCTTTTCATAGCCATAAATATTCTCCTCCTTATAAGTTATTGTTTATGAGCTTTGCTAACTATATATATAGCAAAGAGGATGCCAACCGAAAGTTTTTCTCAACTTTCTGCAAATTTTTTTCGATTTGTTAAAAAATGCGCAAATGCGCCATTTCTTAAGCCTTTATAAACTGCGTTTTAGTTTTTGTTTATAATCATAAATTTCCGTTTGCATTTCAGTTGCATAACTGCAACATATTTTTTTATGCTTTTTATACTTTTTTTATTATTTCGATAGATTTCCTTTATTTTATCAGCTATTTCCAGCTGTCTGTATCTGTTGCATTTTTGACTTGTGTTGCATTTTTGCATCTGTTGTTTTTGTTCTTACTTTCTCTGTTTTGCCAAAATACACTCATGTTGGCATATGTTTTGCTAATTAAATAAATCAGGAAAAGCTTTTTAAAGGCAGTCCGCGAATGGTATTCCATTCGATCTAAGCGAAAGAAAGGCGGAGTATAGTATGGCAAAAATAATGAAAGCACCCGGAAAATATATCCAGGCTGCAGGAGAACTGAAAAATATCGGTACACATGTAAAAAACATGGGTACCAAATTTCTGGTGATCATCAGTAAGAGAAACGAGGCAGAGCACGGAGAAATGATCCGGACTTCTCTTGAGGAAGCCGGATATGCATGTGTATTTGAGACCTTTGGCGGTGAGTGTTCCCTGGAGGAGATCGATCGCCTGATGAAGATCGGCAAGGAAGCAGAATGCAACAGCGTCATCGCTGTGGGTGGCGGCAAAGCCATTGATACCGGTAAAGCAGTGGCTGTCCGTCTGGATGTCACCGTCATTGTTGTTCCCACCATTGCATCCAACGATGCACCGTGCAGCGGCTTATCTGTTGTTTACAACGATCAGGGTGTTGTTTGCAAGGTCATTTACGGAAAAAGGAATCCCGATGTCGTACTTGTAGATACCGCGATCATTGCAAGTTCTCCGGTACGTCTCTTCGTATCCGGCATGGGTGACGCACTTTCTACTTATTTTGAAGCGAGAGCCTGCAAAGCATCCGGCGCCCGCAATTACTGCCGCGGCACCGCTCCGAACACAGCCATTGCTATGGCAAAGCTTTGCTTCGACCTTCTGATGAAGAGCGGTGTACAGGCCTTTGAGGATGTGAAAAAAGGAGAAGCGACTGAAGCAGTGGAGGATATTGCAGAGGCAGATATTCTGTTAAGCGGTGTCGGCTTCGAAAGCGGCGGACTGGCTGCCGCACATGCCATCAACGACGGTTTTGCACAGGTTCCCCAGGCGCACGGCATGCTCCACGGCGAGAAGGTTGCTTATGGTACGCTTTGCCAGCTTATTCTGGAGAAAGCACCCGCAGAAGAGTTCGACCAGGTATTCAACTTCTGCAAGACTGTAGGGCTTCCGACCAAGCTTGCTGACCTTGGTATCACCAATGTGATTGATGAAGAGATCAGAGCCGTTGCCGCAGCTGCCTGTGTAAGAACCCAGTCTACCAAGAATCTTCCGTTCTCTGTAACCGAAGAAGATGTCGTTGCTGCCATCTATAAGGCAGACGAAATCGGAAGAGCACGCGCTTAACAAAAAAGAACCGACAGAGACGCAATATTCTCTGTCGGTTCTTTTTTAATGATTATTCACTGTATTTTCTCTCATAGGTCGTACTGATGCACATTTCCTTGCGGTACTTGGCAACTGTCCGCCGGGAAATACAGATATTTCTGGCACTTAAGATCTCCGCGATCTCCTGATCGCTGTACGGCTTCTCATGATCCTCATTGTCGATGAGCTCTTTGATCTTCGTCTTGACCACATCCGGGGTCTCGGCGCCGTCCTGGCTCTGCAGGGCACTGGCGGAGAACAGATCCTTCACCTTCAGCGTTCCTCTGGGGCACTGGACATATTTCCCTTTGATGCCGCGGCTGACCGTAGACACATGCATGTCAATCTTCTCTGCAATATCCGCCATCGTCATCGGTTTCAGCGGTCCATGACCGTTAAAATATTCCATCTGCCAGTCCAGGATCGCCTGGGATATCCGAAGGATCGTCATACGGCGCTGCTCCACACTGCGGATAATAAAGCGGGTGCTCTCCATCTTCCTGCGGAAATATTCCAGCAGCTCCTTATCTGTGGCCGTCTGCATCAGATTCATATAATAGGAACTGAGCTTGTAATCGCCCATCCATTTGTCATTGAGTTCAATGCTCCACTGCTGATCTTTATAGGAAAAAACAATATCCGGCGTGATATATTCCGTTCTGCCCGGGACAATGCCCATGAGCGGACGGGGATTCAGCCGCTTGATCGCAGCAATATATTTGCGAACCTGCGTCGTCGGCAGGTTTAATTTTCTTGAAATAGAACTGATCTTTCCATTCGCCACATCTTCCAGGTGATTCAGAATAATGTCATGAATATACTCATCATCCTCCCCCAGCACTTCCAGCTGGTGAATGAGACAATGGGCAAGATCAGGTGCAAAGATACCGTCCGGTTTCAGATTGGACATGATATCCAGACACTTTTCGACAGTCTCCACCGATGTCTTTGTCATCCGGGCGACATCCTGTGTTGACATGGTAAAAAAACCGCTGGGATCCAAGCAATCGATGAGAAATTCCATGACTTTATTTTCCGCCACGGTATATTTCAGCTGATTGATCTGATCCAGCAAAAAATATTTCAATTCCAACGGGTTTTCAGAAGCAACATCATATTCTTTTTCCTTGGAACCTTCATTCCAGGCTTTGTAAGATTCTGTAGTAATATGATCCGATACCCGGGTTGCCCCTGTACCGCTCATAGACTCCATGCCGGATCTGTCCTCACGTCCCGCCTCCGAAGCGGATACATACTCCAGCAAAGGATTTTCCAGATATTCATTCTGCAGATATTCGTTCAGTTCCATATTGTCCATGGCAAGGATCTGCAGGGACTGTATCTGATTCTGCGACATAATCTGCGACTGTTCCTGTACTGTACTATATCCAATTTCCATCAAAATGCTCCCGTTTCTCAACTAGCATAGTAATGGGGCGTCCTAAAAGAAGAACGCCCCACTCCATCTTTTAAGTGTTTCTCGAATTAGTTCTTAGCAGCCATGTACTCTTTCAGCTTCTCTGTCAGCAGCGGAACGATCTTGTTCAGGTCGCCTACAACGCCGTAGTCTGCTACGTCGAAGATCGGAGCGGTCTCGTCCTTGTTGATCGCGATGATCACGTCAGACTCTTCCATACCAGCCAGGTGCTGGATTGCTCCGGAAATACCGATTGCAAAGTACAGGTTCGGGCGTACAGTCTTACCTGTCTGGCCTACCTGCAGATCCTTCGGCTTCCAGCCTGCATCTACTACTGCACGGGAGCAGCTTACGGTTCCGCCGATCACATCTGCCAGATCCTGCAGGATAGCGAAGTTCTCCGGGCTTCCTACGCCACGGCCGCCGGATACCAGGATCTTTGCGTCCATGATATCTACAACATCGCTGACTGCCTTTACGATCTCAAGGATCTCTACGTAGTTGGAGTTCTCCTCGAATCCAGGATTGTACTCTTCTACGATTGCCTTATGAGAAGGATCCTTCGGAAGCTTCTGCATAACACCAGGACGAACCGTTGCCATCTGCGGACGGAAATCCGGGCAAGCGATGGTTGCGATGGTGTTTCCACCGAATGCAGGACGGGTCATCAGCAGCTGGTTGTGCTTCTGCTCTTTGCCCGGTACCGGGTTCAGCGGGAAATCGCCGATGTCAAGCTTTGTGCAGTCTGCTGTCAGTCCGGTATGGATTCTTGCAGCAAGACGGGGACCTAAGTCACGGCCGATTGCGGTTGCACCGATCAGCACGATCTCAGGTTTGTATTTCTTGATCACGGATGCCATTGCATGTGTATAAGGCTCTGTACGGTAATCCTTCAGTGCCGGATCATCTACTACGATGACTCTGTCTGCGCCGTATGCGCCAAGCTCATCTGCCTGTCCCTTGATGTCGGAACCGATCAGAATTGCGGTTACTTCCTCATTCAGGTCTTTTGCAAGCTTCTTTGCCTCGCCGACCAGCTCAAATGCGATGCCCCCTACTACTCCGTCTACCTGCTGGGCAAACACATATACTCCCTTATATTCTTCGATATTCATATTTCTCACCTCGTTTTAAATTAGATAATATGCTTTTCCTGAAGCTTGTTCATGATGTAATCTACAGACTCTGCTACATCAAGATTTACTGTCTCGCCTTTGCCCTTTCTGACTTTGTCAGATGCTTTTGCGATCTGGGTCGGGGATCCCTTCAGTCCAAGGTTGGAATCCTCTACGTCCTTCAGGTCTTTTCTTCCCCAAACAGTGATCTCCTTTGCGCATGCTTCGAAGATTCCGCCCGGTGTCATATAACGAGGCTCGTTTAACTCTGCCAGTGCTGTCAGCAGGCACGGCATTTTTGCTTTCTGCATGTGATATCTGTCATCATACTGTCTCTTTACGATTACGCTGTCTCCCTCTACCTTCAGCTCCTGGGTATAGGAAATTACCGGGATTCCAAGGTGCTCGGAAAGCTGCGGACCTACCTGTGCGGTATCTCCGTCGATTGCCTGACGGCCTGTGATGATCAGATCGTAGTCCAGGTTTCTGATAGCTCCTGCCAGTGTCTGGGAAGTTGCCCATGTATCTGCTCCGCCCAGTACTCTGTCTGTTACAAGGATCGCATTGTCTGCGCCCATTGCCAGTGCCTCACGAAGTACATCCTCTGCCTTCGGAAGTCCCATGGTTACTACGGTAACCTCTGCGCCGTACTGGTCTTTTAATCTCAGTGCTGCCTCAAGGCCGGCTTTGTCATCCGGATTCATGATTGCAAGCATAGCTGCTCTGTTAAGTGTTCCATCGGGATTAAACTCAACCCCGCCCTTTGTGTCGGGTACCTGCTTTATGCAAACAACTACTTTCATTGAACTTATTCTCCTTTTACCTATTATTTCAGAATGCTTCCGCTGATTACCATACGCTGTACTTCAGATGTTCCCTCGTAGATCTCGGTGATCTTCGCATCTCTCATCATTCTCTCTACATCGTACTCTCTTGTGTAGCCATATCCACCGTGCAGCTGTACTGCCTTTGTGGTTACTTCCATTGCTACCTCTGCTGCGTACAGTTTAGCCATTGCTGCTTCAAGGGAATATTTCTTCTGCGTATCTTTTGCTCTTGCTGCCTTGTAAACCAGCAGTCTTGCAGCCTCTACCTTTGTGTGCATGTCTGCAAGCTGGAACTGGGTGTTCTGGAATTTAGCCAGTGCACGTCCGAACTGCTTTCTCTCTTTTACGTATGCGATGGTATTGTCCAGTGCTCCCTGTGCAAGTCCCAGTGCCTGGCTGGCAATTCCGATACGGCCGCCGTCCAGTGTGGTCATTGCTACTACGAAGCCCTGTCCCTCTTTACCGAGAAGGTTCTCCTTCGGCACGATACAATCCTGGAAAATAAGCTCTGTTGTGGACGATCCACGGATACCCATCTTCTTCTCTTTTGTTCCAATGGAGAAGCCCGGGAAATCTTTCTCTACGATAAATGCAGAGATTCCATGGTTGCCCAGAGATTTATCTGTCATTGCGAACACTACATATGTATCTGCTGCTCCACCGTTGGTGATGAAGATCTTGGAGCCGTTCAGTACATAGTGGTCTCCGTCAAGTACTGCCTTTGTCTGCTGGCCGGAAGCATCTGTTCCTGCGCCGGGCTCTGTAAGACCGAATGCACCGATCTTCTCGCCGCTTGCCAGAGGTGTCAGGTATTTCTCTTTCTGCTCCGGTGTGCCCCATTTACGGATAGGCTCGCAGCAGAGGGATGTGTGTGCAGATACGATTACGCCTGTCGTTCCGCAAACCTTGGACAGCTCCTCTACGCACATTGCGTATGTCAGGCTGTCACAGCCCTGTCCGCCGTACTCCTTCGGCATCGGGATTCCCATGAAGCCAAGCTTCTGCATCTTTCTTACGGTATCCCAAGGGAAATGCTCAGTTTCATCAACCTCCTGTGCCAGAGGTTTCACTTCTGCCTGTGCGAAATCTCTGAACAGAGTTCTCGCCATTTCGTGCTCTTTGCTTAATACGAAATCCATTTTTTACTCCTCCATTTTAAAAAATGTTAAACAGGATGATCTGAATTGATCGCCTGATTAATTACCATGATAGTAGAAATTGCAAATTTTGTCAAGCTTTTGACAATCCATGTGATTAAAAAACACGCCTTTTTTCTTTTTTTCACAGACTGCCTGCAGCAAATTGTCGTAAAATGTTTTGTTTTTTCACCCCAAAGTTCCCGGCACAGCCAAAACCGACCATGCCGGGATTCCGGAATATGTTGTTTTATTCGATTAAAGCGACTGCTTATTTGCTGTAGTCGTAGAAGCCCTTGCCGGTCTTTCTTCCAAGCAGGCCGCCGCGAACCATCTTTCTCAGCAGCGGATGAGGGCGGTACTTCGGATCGCCTGTCTCGGAGTACAGAACCTCCATGATTGCCAGGCAAACATCCAGGCCAATCAGATCGCCCAGTTCCAGCGGTCCCATGGGATGGTTAGCGCCAAGCTTCATAGCGGTATCAATACCCTCTGCGGAAGCAAGTCCGTCAGCGTAGATGCCAACACCCTCATTTACCAGAGGGATCAGGATACGGTTTACAACGAAGCCAGCACCCTCTTTTACCTCAACAGGGGTCTTGCCGATCTCATTTGCGATAGCGATCACCTTGTCAACGGTCTCCTGCGGAGTGTTGATGCCCGGGATTACCTCGATGAGCTTCATCACCGGTGCAGGGTTGAAGAAGTGCATGCCGATAACCGGACGGCCGATGCCCTTGTCGATCTCTGTGATAGAAAGAGAAGAAGTGTTGGTAGCGAAGATTGCTTCCGGTTTGCAGATAGCATCCAGCTCTTTGAAGGTCTTCTTCTTGATCTCCATGTTCTCAACAGCAGCCTCGATGATGAGATCACAGTCAGCAGCGATGTTCTCTTTCAGGCCTGTGGTGATCTTTGCAAGGATCGCGTCAACCTCTTCCTGGGTCTTCTTGCCTTTCTTTACAAGCTTACCAAGAGCAGCCTCGATCTTCTTCTTGCCGCCTGCAGCAAACTCCTCTGTGATATCGCATAATGCTACTTCATAGCCCTCGCACTGTACAAATGCCTGTGCGATTCCGGAACCCATGGTTCCTGCTCCAATAACGCCTACCTTCATGGTAATTCCTCCTTGATTTATTTAAAAAATTATTTGTTCTGGAAGTTCTTTTCTTTTCTCTTCTCCAGAAATGCGCTCATGCCTTCCTTCTGGTCCTCTGTTGCGAAACAGTCACCAAAAGCATGCTCCTCAATGACGATGGCCTTGTCCATATCCACCTGCAGACCCTCATTGATGGCTTTCTTGGAAAGGCGAACGGCTACCGGTGCGTTGGAAGCGATCTTGGAAGCCATCTTCTGTGCGGCTGCCATCAGCTCTTCCTGCGGTACGACCTTGTTCACCAGACCGATCCGGTATGCCTCATCAGCTTTGATGTTGGATGCGGTGTAGATGATCTCCTTTGCGCGTCCCATGCCAACGATACGGGCCAGTCTCTGGGTTCCGCCAAATCCCGGTGTGATGCCCAGGCCAACCTCCGGCTGTCCGAATACTGCATTCTCGGAACAGATACGGATATCGCAGCTCATGGAAATCTCGCAGCCGCCGCCCAGTGCAAAGCCGTTGATGGCTGCAATGGTGGGAACCGGCAGAGTCTCCAGCTTACGGAAGATATCATTGCCGTACTTGCCCCAGGCAACGCCCTCTTCACGGTTCAGTACGCTCATCTCTCCGATATCAGCACCGGCAACGAAGGATTTCTCTCCTGCGCCGGTAACGATCATGCATCTGACGGTATTCACATCTACCTGGTCGAGAACCTCGTTGATCTCTGTCAGCACCTGCTTGTTCAGCGCATTCAATGCCTTCGGGCGGTTGATGGTCATAACCGCAATGTGTCCGGTCTGTTCATATGTTACAAATTCCATGTACAGCACCCTCCTTACTATTCTCTCCGTTACAACTTTCAAATGCCGCACCCGGCGAAGCCGGCTGCGGCACAAAAATATTTAATTGATTATTTCTCTACAACTGTGCAAACGCCCATACCGCCGCCTACGCACAGAGTTGCAAGACCCTTCTTCGCATCAGGTCTCTTCTGCATCTCATGAAGCAGTGTAACAAAGATACGGCATCCGGATGCTCCTACCGGGTGTCCGATTGCAATTGCACCGCCATTTACGTTCAGCTTGCTGCGATCAAAATGTAATTCTCTGTCAACGCCGAGAGACTGCGCTGCAAATGCCTCGTTAGCCTCGATCAGATCGATCTCATCCAGAGTGAAGTTGCCCTTCTTCATAGCCTTGCGGACTGCTGCAACCGGTCCCACACCCATGATGGACGGATCAACACCGGCAGAGGTTCCTACTACAAATGTAGCCATAGGAGTAACACCCAGCTCCTTAGCCTTCTCCTCGCTCATCAGGACAACGGCTGCTGCGCCATCATTGATACCGGATGCGTTAGCTGCTGTAACGGTTCCATCGGGCTTGAATGCCGGTTTCAGTTTGGAGATGCTCTCCTTGGTAACACCAGCACGCGGTCCCTCATCCTTGGTAACCAGTACGGTCTCTTTCTTCATCTTCACCGGTACCGGAACGATCTCGGCATCAAATCTGCCCTCTTCCTGAGCCTTTACAGCCTTGTTCTGAGACCATGCAGCGAACTCATCCTGTTCTTCTCTTGTGATACCATATTTCTCTGCCACATTCTCAGCAGTGATTCCCATATGGTAATTGTTGAATGCATCCCACAGTCCGTCATTCACCATTGTATCAACCATGGTTGCATTGTTCATTCTGTAACCAAAACGGGCTTTCATCAGCGCATACGGTGCCATGGACATGTTCTCCATACCGCCAGCCACAACGACATCCGCATCTCCTGCCATGATCATGTCTGCTGCCATGTTTACACACTTCAGTCCGGATCCGCATACGTTGTTCAGTGTCTCAGCAGGAACCTCGATCGGAACACCGGCCTTCACAGAAGCCTGACGTGCTACATTCTGTCCAAGGCCTGCCTGGATAACGCATCCCATAAGAACCTCATCTACCTGGTCAGCCGGAACACCTGCACGATTCAGAGCCTCTTTGATTACAATTGCACCCAGATCTACTGCCGGTACTGTGCTTAATACTCCGCCCATCTTACCAACTGCTGTACGGCAAGCGCCTGCTAAAACTACTTTCTTTGCCATTTTGAAATCCTCCATTTTTTGTGAATTTATTTTCGCTGAAAATATGACAGGCTTTTTCCTTCTTTTACCATGTTAATAAAATCACAACCCCGGAACTCTCCCAAGAGGTGCAACCTGTCCCCTTTCAACTCACTGTCTTCATTCTACCTTTCCAAACCGCCGATGTCAATAACACTTTTTCACAGTTTTCTGTAAATAAGTGATAAAGAATTCCGGTATTCTTCCAATGTTTTTACCTTTTTTGAACAAAGATTGCCGAAATCCCCAAAATATGGTAAGCTTGAGAAAAGCTTCCGCGGAAATACGGAAAAAAAGTTGTATTTAATATGAAAAATAGTCATGATTTGAAGGAGGTTTTTATGCGTATTACCCCAGAAAACTGCATTACCATCGCTGTTGATTACCAGATCCGGCTCGTTCCGGCCATGGCACATGAACGTGAATTAATTCACAATTCCCGCATTCTTTTGCAGGGTTTGCGGGTGCTGGACGTCCCGGTTCTCGTCTCCCAGCAATACACGAAGGGCCTGGGAGAAACCGTTCCCGAGATCAGGGAGCTGGTGGCAGACTGCCCCGTTTTTGACAAGATCACCTTCAGCTGCTGGCAAAATGACGCCATCAAGGAAGCCGTGATCGCTTCCGGCCGGAAGACCGTCATCATCTGCGGCATCGAGTCCCACGTGTGCGCCCTGCAGACCGTCATCGACCTGTGTGCCGACGGCTATCAGGTACTCTTTGTGGAAGACTGCGTGGATTCCCGCAAGGATTCCGACAAGACCACCGCTCTCAGGCGGGCAGAAAAGGAAGGCGCCATCCTCACCTCCTATGAGGCACTGCTGTTCGAGCTGACGCAGATCGCCGGAAATGAGAGATTCAAGAAAATCTCCGCGCTGGTGAAATAAACCGGCCCAGGACAAAAAGAGCCCTGAGCAAGGGACGTCTGCAACAGACGCCGCCGCTCAGGGCTCTTTTTATATTTTCTATTTCACTAGACCAGTTCTCTTCCCATGAGGACACCCATGACAGACGCCATCATCAGGCCTCTGGTCCATCCGCTGGAATCGCCCAGGCAGTGCAGGTTCTTCACGTTGGTATTGAACTTTTCATCCATTTTTACCCGGTTGCTGTAGAACTTGATCTCCGGCGCATACAGCAGCGTCTCATAGCTGGCAAAGCCCGGTACGACCTGATCTACCATCTCGATAAAACCGATGATGTTCATCATGGTCCGGTAGGACAGGGCGCTGGTGATATCGCCTGCCACCGCATCCGGCAGCGTCGGACGGACGTTGCTTCGATCCAGCTCCTCCTGCCACGTTCTCTTTCCGGCCTTAATGTCGCCGTAACGCTGTACGAGGATATGGCCGTCACCCAGCATGTTGGTCAGCTCGCCGATCCGCTTCGCATACTCGATGGGCTGATCGAAGGGAATCCGGAAATTATGAGAACAGAGAATGGCCAGATTGGTGTTGCTGGACTTCTTTACCTTATAGGAATGGCCGTTGACCAGGGCCAGGTCATTGTTGTAGTTCTCCTGGCTTACAAAACCGCCCGGGTTCTGGCAGAAGGTACGCACCTTGTTGCCCCAGGGCTCCGGATAGCCGATGAGCTTGGACTCGTACAGCACGCTGTTGACCTCTTCCATGATCTCATTGCGCACCTCTACACGGACACCCACATCAACGGTTCCCGGCACGTGCTCAATGTCATGCTGTGCACAGATGGCCTGCAGCCAGTCTGCACCTACCCGGCCTGCCGCAACGACGATCTTCTCGCCTTCATAATAGCTCTTCTCGTGGGTGCGCTCGTTTTCCACTTCCACGCCCACACAGACATTATCCTCGATCCGCAGATCCTGGCAGGACGTCTGGAACAGGATCTCCACACCGTTCTCCTGCAGATAGTCCTGGATCTTTCCATAGATCTCCTGGGCTTTCTCCGTTCCCAGATGACGGATCGGACAGTCCACCAGCTTCAGGCCCGCACGGATGGCATTCTTACGGATGGCCTTGATCTTGTCCTCCTGTCCCACGCCCTCTACCTTGGAGTCTGCGCCGAAATCCAGATAAATACCGTCGGTATAGTGGATCATCTCCTGGGTCTTCTCGGCGCCGATGAGACGGGGCAGCTCGCCGCCCACCTCATAGCTCAGAGAAAGCTTTCCGTCAGAAAATGCACCTGCGCCGGAAAATCCGGTGGTAATATCACAGTTCGGTTTGCAGTTGACGCAGTGATTGGTCTTTGCCTTCGGGCAGCTGCGCTTCTTTACATCTTTACCTTTATCTATCATGAGAATGGATTTCTTCGATCCCTTTTTGATCATTTCCAGAGCAGTAAAAATACCTGCCGGGCCAGCTCCCACAATGATGACATCATATTTCATAAAAAAACCCCTTTCGTATGGCATACAGATTTTATTATACCATCTCTCCCGCCTGTATGTCAATTATTTTCCGCTTTTCATCGCATCGATCTGCTCCTGAAAATACTCGGTAAAGTCAGAAACATTGTCCGCCGTCACCAGCATGCCGAACCAGGATGTCGCCAGATCCTCCGGCACTTTTCCGTAGCACATGGCATCCACCATGGCATACCCCACCTCCGGTTTATAATGGGACGTTTCAAAAAAATACTGGTCCTGGGAGGTGTACTCGTTCAACCCCGTAAAATTATAGTAGTCCGTCACCTGGGCCAGCTTTTCCATAAAAGTAAAAAGCCCGTGCCTTGCAGATTTCGTGTACGTCTTGTAGTGCAGCGGATTGATGAATACGGTCAGTTCGATGCCATTTTCCTCGCACAGCTCCTTGAACTGGCGGATCTCCTCAATGGCCTCGTCCGTCCGATCCGCATAATAGCTGTCCCAGTAGGCCGTCTCATAGACACTTGACGGCATCTGGTAATCATCGTTGTACACCGATTCCCCGTTTTCATAGAAACGCGCCGGATCCAGCGGCATATTGCCCACCTCCACCTTCTCCAGCCCCGTCAGCAGCCGGAAGGACTTGCATGTCACCTCCCAGTTGCTCACATTTTTCGCATAGAAGGGAAGCAGATTGCCGTCCGCCGGGTAAGGCATCCGGATGAGCAGATCCTCGTGGAGCGCCGGATCCACCAGATAGGAAATGTTATCCACGCCCAGGAAAATGTGCTTCGGCTGCACCCCTGCTGCCAGCAGTACCTTCAAGTTGTCCAAGTGCTCCTTGGGCAGTCCCTCCGAGTAGGACATATTATAATAATGTTCATAGGGCGAGGTGTCAAAATAGAGAAAACCCACCCGGGAAGAGCCGAAAATAAACGTATCGTATTTATCTTTATTTTCCAGCACATATTTCATTTTGATAAAATTCTTGTTAGGCTCCACGCCCATGTCCCGGATATGGTCCACATGAAACACATTGTACGGGTCGCCCAGCACATTGATGCCCACAAAAACACTTAACACCGCACCTACGCAGAGCGCCAGCAGGCACAGCTTTCTGATCAGTTTTGCCATTCATACTCCTTCCAAACCGGCCGGAACCGGAAACTAAAACTGGAAATAAATAAATTCCTGGGATACATTTCCATAGGACGCCGCCACCATGCAGATGGTAACGCTGACAAAGGCCACATACAGCAGCCACCGCTGCCACGTCTTCCACTGGCCGATCCGGTCGATCACATCCATTTTCAGTGAAAAATAATCAAATACCGCCAGCAGCGCCACCGGCAGAAGCAGTCCCAGCAGCTTCAGCTTCGTCAGCCCCAGGAAATCATACCCTTCCCGCAGGTAGGGCAGGAAATACTGGCAGTTGCGGAACATATGGGAGATCACATACCAGGCATCCGACAGCGTGTCCGCCCGGAAAAAGATCCAGGCAACGGTCACCAGGATGAAGGTCAGCACGGTTCTGGCGCAGATTCCAAGGATATGGCTCCACTGTTTTTTCTCGTTTTGATCACTGATCTGCGTTTTACTGTTCTTCTTTGATGTTGAACCTCTCGTCAGCAGCGACTCCGCCACCTGCAGCAATCCATGCAGACCGCCCCAGATCACGAATGTCCAGTCCGCGCCGTGCCACAGGCCGCTGACCAGAAAGGTGATCACCAGATTCAGCTGGTGTCGGAACGCCGACACCCGGTTGCCGCCCAGCGGAATGTACACGTAATCCCGGAACCAGGTGGACAGGGAAATATGCCACCGTCCCCAGAATTCCTTGATGCTGGATGCAAAATACGGGCTCCTGAAATTGATCATCAGGTCTTTGCCAAACAGCTTGGCACAGCCGATGGCAATATCCGAATACCCGGAAAAATCACAGTAGATCTGAATGGAATAGAACACTGCCGCCACCAGCAGGGCAAAGCCCGCGTAGGACTGCAGGTCATCATAAATCCTGTCCACATATACCGCCAGGGAAGAGGCGATGACCAGCTTCTTGAAATAGCCCCAGGCCATGAGCTTCAGCCCCTTCGTCACGCCCTCATAGGAAAATTCTGCGTTTTCATGCAGCTGAGGCATCAGGCTTCCCGCCCGGGAGATCGGCCCGGCAATGAGCTGCGGGAAAAAGGTGACAAACAGGGCATAATAGCCCAGATGCCGCTCTGCCTGTATTTTTCCCCGGTAAATATCGATCAGATAGCCCAGCGTCTGGAACGTATAGAAGGAAATGCCCACCGGCATCACCAGCTGCAGCGTCACATCCCCCACCGGCGCCCCGAACAGCCGCGCCGCACCGCTGATGGAATGGGAAAAGAAATTAAAATATTTAAAGAAAAACAAGATGGCAAGACAGACAAACAATGCCAGCAGCAGCCAGCGTTTCTTTTGTCTCTGTCCGTCACTCTCCTCCATGCGGATGGCACAGACGTAGGTCACCAGCGTGGTTCCCACGATCCACACCACCATCTTTGGATTCCAGTACATATAGAAGAAATAGCTGGACGCCAGAAGGATGGCCCAGCGCCAGCTTGCTTTGCCTGCGTAATACAGAAAAAATACAACCGGTAAAAAAATGGCAAACTGCCAGGAATTAAACTGCATAAAATTCTCACTTTCTGTCGGCCCCTGCGGTGGGCCGTATGTGATATTATACCCGATTCTGCTATTTTGTGCAACCGGGCAGCCTCTCTAAGAAAATTCTATCCCGCCGCTAGCAGTCCGCATAATCTCCGATTGATATAACGAATGTCAGTTTCTCAACAGTAAAAAAAGAACTCCGCAGCATTATCGAAACACTGTCGAAGTCCTCCTGTACTTTCTCATTATCGAACTCTTGTATACACTCCAAAGGTCTGTTCTTATTTTTCAGTCAGATCCGGAATCACCGTGTATTCATCCTTGATCGTGGAAAGGACAAACTGGGTCTTGGTGGTGGAAACACCCTGAATGCTCTTGATCTGACGATGCACTGCTTCCAGTCCTTCGGAAGAGTTGGTGATTACCTGTAAAATAAAGTCGAAATCGCCTGTGATATAATGACAGGACAAAATCTGCTTATTCTTCAATACTTCCTCGGTGAAATTGTCATAATACTTCGGATGCTCCAGGCCGACCTCAATATATGCCAGCATGTCATATCCGATCTTCTTGCGATCCAGAACCATCGTATATTTCTTGATAATTCCACTGTTCTCCAGCTTACGAATCCGCTCAAGTACTGCAGATACCGACAGATTAATTTCTTCGCTGATACTGGATGCCTTCTGTCTTGAATTTTCTTTCAGGTAATTAAGAATCTTGATATCTACGTTATCCATTATGTGACTTCCCCTTTTCTAAAATCCCCTCTCTGAAACTGCTGTTCCAACACCATATTACATAAGCCCTTCATTGCTACCCAATGAAAATAGTATACTAAATGGCGATTAAAAATTCAATATCAATTTGGGATTTTTTTACAATTTTTTACTGTCTTCCATATCTTCCATAACTGTCAAAACATACTCTGCACAGCCATTGATCCTTGCGTTTTTCTCCGCATTGATCCACACGTAACCGGAAAGCGCAATCAGCACGAGAAACAGAACGATCACTGCGCCCGGCGCCATTCCCGCCGCCGCATACACGATACCTGCCACACTCAGAATGCCCGCTGCACAGGCCAGACTGGACACGCCGCTGCTTCTGCTTCGCTCCCGGATGGCCCGAAGCTCCGCCCGGATCCCGCTGCACTGCTCCTCATGTTCTTCCAGAAATTTCCGGACAACTCCGTACAATTCTTTCTTACCCTGGGTTTCTACATAACAGGCTGCAATCTGTCCCAGCACTTCCGAATCCAGGAGTTCCCGGTAAAGCCGTCGGTCCAGACTGCCTCTGCGATCCCGTATCTTCTGCAGTTCCTCCTGCATCTTCGCCGATTCCGCCCGCAGCGTCCGAAGCTGTGCCTCCAGCTGTTCATAAAGCTCTGCGGATGCAGGCTGCTCCTGTGTATGTATCTGAGATGATTGCAGCGATTGTTCCTGTGGGTGCATCTGCGATGCCCGCTGGTCCTGTATATGTACCCGAGCTTGCGGCTGCTCCTCTACGTGAGATGCCTCTGTCTGATCCTGTATCACAGGATCCGTATGTACCACTTCTGCTTCCTGTGCAGTACTTTTCTTCTCTTCTTCTGCTTCTTTTTCGTGAAATTTTTTCTTCTTGCCTGACATCTCTGTAAGTTCGCCTTCTCCCTGATTCTCTTTTCTTCATCATAAACTAATCCAAACAAAGATACAAGCATTTCCTTCTTTTTACACTATACAATTTTGCCTCAGTGTCACCCCCCCCCGAGAAATTTTTCTGTTTCGTTCTGATTTTTCAAATAATATCGAAAATATTGCCTATTCAAAAAAAAAGACAAGCCATTGTTCTGTTGACCTGTCTCTTCTCGCAATATTTTCTTTAAATGCAATTTCTTATTTATACAAAAAAAATCTCCGACCGGATCGATCGAAGACTTTTATGTACAGGGGATGAGGGATTCGAACCCCCATTGACGGTTTTGGAGACCGTTGCTCTGCCATTGAACTAATCCCCTATATAAATAAAAATACATGTACCTTCAAAACCACATATTGTATTACATCCGAATTATTGTTTATTACCTGAACCACTGTCAGAAGTTCGAGTTCATGTTCATTCACTCGAACGACCAACGCACTCGGTCGCAGCGGTCACTTCGAATCCGCTCCG
>QFCE01000001.1_pt1:0-145000 | contig 355415 bp, 294 predicted proteins | sample 5346091 | NCBI WGS metagenome assembly QFCE01 (sample SAMN09062252, study PRJNA434731) | Human gut metagenome, whole genome shotgun sequencing project. | isolation source: stool timepoint A chromium assembly | host: Homo sapiens | collected 2015
TCAACTGATCTACCATCTGATCAAATGTATATTCTCCACTGAAATATCCTTGGAAATCTGCTGCAGCTTTTGGTTCATATCCTGAAGGAAATCCTCCCATTACCCATGGAAGTGTCTTTCCTTCATCAATATATCTTTTTACTTCTTTTGACAACGTATCTGTGATTTCAACATCATCATAATTGTTGAATGCCGGAACAAAACCAAAGTCATTTACAACGATCTGTTTACCTTCGTCAGACTGAAACAGCCATTTTAAGAATTCTTTAGATGCTTCTTTTTCTTTATCACCTGACTGGCTGTTTATACACCAATAAATGGAGATTCCTGTAGGAATGCAATCTTCTTTTACCCCTTTCAACGGAATCGGAAGAATTCCCATTTTATTTGCCACCTCTTCATCAATTCCACTCAATTCTGGTCCAATCCAATTTCCCTGCTGTACAACCGCAACTCGTTCGATAGCAAGACCTCCTCCGATTTCACTTGAATAATCCACTGCATTTAGTTTGGAAAGATCATCTTTTGATGTAGTATACTTTGTTTCCAAATCAAGAAGAGCCTTTAATGAATCTGCATATTTCAAACCAAGTTGATCTGAATTTCTTAATTCTGTTGCACTTGAATACTCACATGCCAAAGGCGCATTCAACGTATGAAGTCCTGGAATCCAAGTTTCCTTTGCAGCATATTCTTCAACAGCTTCAAGCTGTGGATACTTGTCCTTTAACTTTCCAGAATCAATCTGATTCTGAAGATCAGCAAACGCCTTATCTATCGCATCATAGCTTGTCAATGTAGAGGCATCGATTCCCGCATCTTTAAAAATTTCTTTATTATAAACTAATCCGTATCCTTCTACACTAACCGGTATGGGATACCAGCAAGGAAGCCATTGAAGCGAGGACAGCGGAAATCAGTAAATACCTTACCAAAGAATTACAGGACTTGAACGCCGATACCATCAGAACAGATATACCAACCAGTGCGACCGTTACAAATGTGCTGGTCTGGAATGTAGAACAGTCTGGAACGGACGATTTTACCGTTGCCTACGAAGTAGATCAGCAGGTAAAAGAGGGAGAACAGACACAGGCAGTCACAGAAAACTATACCGTGACCGTTCATGTAGATAAGGACGGTGCAATGGTCATTACCCAGAATCCTACCCTTGCTCCGTCGGTACAGAAATCAAAGTATGAACCGAAAGTACAGGAAGCCGATGTCAGTGTCAGTTCCGACACAGTTAAGGACGCTACCGCTTTCTTGGAAACATTCTTTAAGCTCTATCCGACAGCTACGGAAAAGGAACTTGCCTATTATGTCAAAGACGGAGTGCTTGCTCCTGTATCCGGCGACTATGTATTTTCGGAACTGGTAAACCCTGTCTTTACCAAAGACGGCGACAACCTCAAAGTCAGCGTGTCCGTAAAGTATCTGGATAACAAGTCGAAAATGACGCAAATCTCACAGTATGAGCTTGTGCTTCATAAGGACGATAACTGGAAGATTGTAGAATAAATGTTACAGCAGAATAGTATGGTAATTGTTTATCCAATCTATACTATTCTGCTTACAATTAGATTGACAAAATAAGAATCCCTCTCATATAATTGGTTGCAATGGTATTGAGGAAATACAACCTTAAATGTATAATGGGAAAGTAGCATTGCAGGAATGAGGTAGGCTAATGAATAAAATATTGATTATTGAAGATGATTTAGAAATAAATGCGTTATTGGCTGATTTTCTAAAAGAAAAAGGATATGCTGTGCATTGCCAATATGATGGACTTCATGTTCTGGATTTTTTGAATAAAGAAAAAATTGATTTGATTATACTTGATATTATGCTTCCTTATCGGAGTGGTGATATTATTTTATCTGATGTACGCAAGAAATTTACGATACCTGTTATTATTATTTCAGCGAAAGAAACTACACAAAATAAAATCGACTTGCTTCGTCTAGGAGCAGACGATTATATCACAAAACCTTTTGATATGGAAGAAGTGCTTGCCAGAATTGAAAGTAATCTGCGAAGAGTACAATTTCAAAATAGCCAGACAGAATGTTTGCAATATAACAATCTGACTTTAGACCTAGAGAAAAATACAGCATTTTTGAATGGAATAGAATTATCCTTAACCGCTAAAGAATTTGGCATTTTAGAATTGTTGATGAAATATCCAGATAAAGTATTTTCAAAATCGAATCTTTTTCAAAGTGTTTGGGATACGGAATATATTGCTGAGGATAATACACTTAATGTTCATATCAGTAATTTACGCAATAAATTAAAAGCGATATGCTCTGATACAGAATTTATTGATACTGTTTGGGGCATTGGCTACCGCCTACATAAAGCTAAGGGTTAACGTTCCTTAGCTTTATTATTTTTTTAACTTTTCTCATTACCATTTAAGAAATTCTTTAAAATTGCCCGTTATACTGGTTTAAGTAAAGGAGGTTTGGGATATGAGTTCAATTATTTTAGAAGCAAAGTCTTTAACCAAAGAATATAAACAAACATTAGCATTAGACCACATAAATTTACAAATAAAAAAAGGAAAAATTTATGGATTTATTGGTCAAAACGGAGCAGGTAAGACTACTTTTTTAAGATTAGTCACAGGGCTTGCGTTTCCAACAAGTGGTACACTTTCTTTATGGGGAAATTCTGGAACAGAAGAATTGCAGAAACAGCGTAAACGAATTGGAAGTATGATTGAAACGCCTGCTCTATTCCCGTCAATGACTGCCTATCAAAATATGGAAGTACAGCGTATTCAACGAGGCATACCAGATAAATCAGTTATTAAAAGGACATTAGATATGGTTGGATTGCAAGATACAGGTAAAAAGAGTGTCCGCAATTTTTCATTAGGTATGCGTCAACGATTGGGGATAGCGATTGCACTTTTAAATACACCAGAACTATTGATTTTAGACGAGCCTATCAATGGTCTTGACCCTGCTGGAATTGTAGAAATCAGAAATTTATTAAAAATTTTGAATAAAGAATATGGTATGACCATTTTGGTTTCAAGCCATATCTTAGAAGAATTGTATCAAACAGCATCAGAATTTATTCTGATTGCCCATGGAAAAATTATAGAAGAGATTTCTGATTATGAATTAAATGAACGTTGTAAACGACATATAGCTATTAAAACAACAGATGTTCAGAAAACGGTTCTGGTTTTGGAAGAGAATCTTCATACAGATAACTTTAAACTAATGCCAGATGGCATAATTCGTTTGTATGATTATTTGAATGATTTAGAGACAGTTGCGTCTGCTTTGGCAGAATCGCACATTCTTGTAACAGGACTTTCTGTATCTGGCGATACTTTGGAGGACTATTTTTTGAGCAAAATAGGAGAAACAAAAGATGTCAAATCTCCTAAAAACTGAGTTATATAAGTTGTTTCACAGTTGGTATTTTTGGGGAATTGGAATATTCAATCTCCTTTTAAGTAGCATATTGCTGTTAGATAGTAAAGAATGCTCTTCAAACTTAATTATGGCATCATTATACAATATTCCGTTACTCTATTTTTTGATTATAGTGTTTATAGCATTGTTCATTGGAACTGATTTTAGTGGAAGAACGGTAAATACTTATATTACTGCCGGACATAAAAGAAGTTCTATATTTAGAGTAAAGTTAATTGTATCTCAAATAGGTTGTATTATCATTCTGGTATTTCCATTATTTGTACATGGAATTATTAGTCAATTTTATATTGGAGAAAAACTTTTTTGGAATGATTGCACATATACTATGGTTTTACTAACTCTGTTTGCCATGATAACACTGTGTGCATTACCGATGTTTTTTGCTTTTATTTTTCGTGATATGGGGAAAACACTGACAGTTTCAATGGTTTTATTTTTTGTTATGATTTTTTTGCTGAACAGTGAATCTGCACAAATAATCAGCAGAATAATACCAATGGGACAACTTAGGTTAATTTCATTGCAAAAGGTCTATTCGACAAACTTTTGCTTGTTTGTAGATTTTTTATGGAATTTTATTTTATATTTCATTGCAGGTAGTGCTTTTTTACATACAGACTTGAAATAACCGGAGGTGTTTTTTATGGATAAATTATTAAAACTGGAAAAATATCAGTTGTTACATAATTCTATTTACTGGTGTGGTATGATTGGAATATTTATTTTAGGATTTTTTACAGCAGATACTTATGTTACAGAGGTCATGGGACCGACAGAAGAAATTGTTTCTTCTCTTGCTGATATTTTTAATGGAATGGTGTATGATTCTACGTTTCTTCTTATCATCATGTCGGCTATACTTGCATTGATTTTAGGACAGGAATTTTCTAAGAGAACAATAAACTTAGAGGTCAGTGCTGGACATTCCAGAAAACAAATTTTTACAAGTAAAATAATATCGTATTTAATTGCTTTTAATCTTATGGCTCTTGTCTATCCAGTTTCAGGGTGCATAAGGGAATTTGGACGCTTTGGTGTTGCAGACGTGGGAATGTTTTTTTACAATATTATAAAAGCAATCATTTATTCTTGTCTGCTTAATAGTGCGATATTTCTAATTGCAATACTTATTTGTTGCTATTTACAGGATGCTGTAAAAGCAACTTCGGTTACAGCAATTATTATTTTTGGTCTTAGCTTATATCTTGGCTATGGAATGATGTTGAGATTACCAGTCGGTTTTTTACCTACTTATCAAATCAGAATCGTTGTCAGCATGAAAACCTTTTTTCAACCGATAGCTATTTTAGTAGGATGTATATGGTCTGGTATATTGGTATTGCTTTCGTGGATAAAATTTTGTAAATGTGATTTTAAATAGGTGGAGAAAATGTCTAACATAGAATGGATTTTAATTATCATAACAATATTTTTAGTAATACTGCTATTTCGATATATTCAATTAAAAAAACAAATCCGTAATCTTGCGGATCAAGTTAATGAATTGAATTCTGGAAATTCACAGCAGATGTTAGACATTTCGTTGATTGATAAAGATTTAGAAAGACTGGCTGGTATATTGAATCAATATAATATCAGACAACGACAGGCTGTTGCAGGCGTATTACGCAATGAAGAGTATTTAAAAGAATCTGTTGCTAATATATCACATGATTTGCGTACACCTCTTACAGTCATTCTTGGTCATTTACAATTATTGCAAAAAGAAAATTTGGAATCCAGTCAAGCACAGCGTGTAAAAGTGATTTTTAGCAAAGCCGAAAAAATGAAAGAATTGGTAGAAACATTCTATGACCTTTCTATTTTGGAGGAACAGCAGACAGTTCCAGAAAAAGAAAAGTTTAATATATCTAATATGTTAATAAATTTAATTACGGAAAATGCCGTTGCATTAGAAAAGGAGAATATTTTACCCGAAATAAATCTCCCAGATTATTCAATATACGTATATTCTGATAAAAATATGGTAGAACGAATTTTACAAAATCTGTTGACAAATGCAATTAAGTATTCTGTTGGAACGATAAAAATAACACTTATGGAGAAAGAAAATAATAATATTATATTTACCATTGAAAATCCAATGAGTGACAGTTCAGAAATTGATTGCAATCGACTTTTTGACCGTTTTTATACAGGCGATAAATCAAGACATAATGGAAGTACAGGATTGGGACTTGCGGTAGTAAAAACACTTGTTGCCATTCTTGGCGGAAATATTGTTGCAAAAGTACATGCCAATAGCCTTATTATTACTCTTGAATTATAAAGTATTGAAGATATATTCGTATGATAATTCATTGAAGAGTGGACATCGGCAGACATCATAAGAAAAGCAAAAAAACTTATGATTGAAAAAGGGCATACTTATTACCAATCCCGTAAATTGGACAGGGTACCCAAAGAAGCCGTGGAAGAATTATTAGGGATTACATTATCAGACACAAACGATTGATTGTACTTCTTGCATATCATGTAAGGAGTGAAATCATGGCAAAAGACCCTATTAAGAAAGCACTTTTCTTAATCGTGCTACTACCATCAAGAAACACTTTTCCTATTTCTACAAAATGGAAACAGACGAAATCGAACCTATCCATGTTCAAAACTGGCAGTTGAAACTTGCAAAAGATTTTAGCCCTAATTACATTCGTATCGTACAGGGAATGCTTTCTATCGCATTTGACAGAGCTATTGTTCTTGGAATTGCGAAGAAAAATCCTTCTCGTATGATAGGCAATATCAAAAGCAAGAAAACCAAAGTTGATTTCTGGACATTAGAAGAATTTCAAAAGGTTATTTCCTTACTCTGTAAGAAAGGCTATTATGAACATTATCTGTTTATATCGTTCTGGTTATTATTTATGACTGGTATGCGAATTGGCGAAGCGTCAGCATTACATTGGTCAGACATAGATTTTGAAACAGGCTTGCTTAGCATTACCAAAACATTATATTACCGAACAGTGACGGACTATAAATTCGTTGAGCCGAAAACACAGGCAAGTATCCGTACTATTTATATTGATTCAGATACACTCAATGAGCTAAAGGCTTGGCAAAGTGTTCAGCAACAGGTTCTTCCCGATTGTCCACTTGTACTAAGTTATAACGGAACTCCAACCAGTAAAACAACGCTTCCCAGAGCTTTGGAAAAGTTGTCAAATTTAGCAGGTGTTCATTGTATTAAAATTCATGCCTTGCGACATTCACACGCTTCATTGCTTATCAGCATGGGCGAAAATCCTTTACTTATCAAGGAACGTTTAGGACATGAAAAAATACAGACAACACTCGGCACTTATGGTCATCTGTATCCAAATACGAATCTTGAAGTTGCTAAAAAGCTGACTGGAATATTACAAGTACAATCTGCTACTGAAAGCATTGCTAATTATACCAGCAATCAACATACAGCAATCTATCACAGAACAGTTGAAGAAAAATAATGCAATGAAAATGCAATCCTATAAAGGAAAAGCTGTAAAACCCTTGTAAACAAAGGCTTTACAGCTCAGCTTCAACTATTCAAACTCGATTTCAGCAACTATATATTGTGTCTAACCAAGTGTTATATTGCTATATTTTGTATAATTATTCTTGATATTCTATGTATTCTTCATTGTTTTGAGGCTTTTTGCAAGCATTTTGCAATCATACATATACTGCGTTTTCATTTATTATCTTACATTACCTTCAACAATTGAACCAATTTATGAATCTCATCCTTATCCCTACATTTCATTTCTCGGACATCAAACTGCTTAAACCCATTCTTATCTTCATAAAAATGCATTAATTTATCATTATCCTCAGCTTCAAGGAAAATTACCATTCCTCCAGCCATATATTGAAGTTCCTTTATAGTATCTACAGCCGCATGAAGTAACTGTTCTCCAGTAATCTTCTCATTAGCTCCATCCTTAAAGTTCTTTCCCAATTGTGCAATAAGATATGCTGAAAGTGTATATGTACCATTTTCTTCATCCAATTCACTTACTCTGGCTATTTTACGTTTCATAGTATTACTAAAATTTTCTGCATTTACAGTAATTGGTTTAATCGTTATTGTAAAATATCCAACTAATGAAGCATCTTCATTAGAAAATACCAGATATGTAACGGACTGATTTTTCTTTGTAAATTCTATTGATTGTTCTTTCAAAAATCTCTCTACATCCGGATTCTTATCACAAAAAAACTCGAAAAGGAGTTGTCGTAACTCATCCTCTCCGAGATCTTTATCGCCTTTGGCAGACAAGTATTCACGAATGTTAAAGACTGTTACATCATTAAGCATTTGTTTTCTTCCTTTTTGCCATAAATTTTCTAACTTCTTCTGCGCCATGCAAATGTGTAATCCTTAAGTCTGGTGTTTGTGCTCTATGAAGAGACTCCTGATAGGATTCCTCGATAGCATTAGCAAACTTTTCTACTTGTCTTTGACCAGAAACGACAAAGTTCTTAGTAATACTTGAAGTTGCCATATCTAACACCTCCTTCTATAGTATGGCTCATACACAATTATTGTATCCCTCACTTATATTATATGGTCGAAAAAAAACTTTTTCAACTATTATTTTTTATTCAGCTTATCAAATTAGTTAATCGATTGATTTCTGGAAATTTTCCTTCTTCAATGTTTCTCGAAGCTAAAATTCTCCCTTTCAAACTATTCAGCTTTCTGATTTCAATATCTGACAGTTCTTTTCCGCCAAGATATTTCAATTCTTGAAAGTCATCATACACTCTCTTTTGTAATCTATTTGGAACTTTCAATTCATGCTGTCCTGTAACAATCGTACCTGTTATCGGAACACTCTTGCCTTTTGAATAATACTTTACTTTTTTATATTTAGGTTTATGTCCATATTTTCTCAAAATACAATCCACTTCATTTTTCATTCGATTTATATCAAATGGCTCTTTTGCTGAAAAAGTCATATCATCAACATATACCGTATATTCGCATCCATACTTACATGCTACACTATATATCTCGTTAAACATACTTTCATATGCATAATATGCAATGATCTGACTGGTAGGACATCCCGTCGGAATTCCTCCATCATAAGTAACTATATCAGTACATAATCCTGCCAAATCACCTGCCATCATCAATCGGTTCTTAAAGAAAAGAAAAACATATTCTCTAGAACAATTATCATAAAACTTCTTGATATCCATCGTCAAAAAATAATTTGAATTTAAATGACTTTTTCCATTATCTATATAGCATTTCCCTTTTTCTCCGGAAATTAGCCATATAGGTCTCTCCACATTCTGTAATAGCTTTAATATTCTGGTTTGTATTTCCTTAATTCTTTTATCTGGAGCTGTAATATTTCTCTTCTCTGTACTATCCTTTTTGTCAATTTGAAAACTATGATAATGTACAATAGATAATATATCTTTATATTCTTCTTCAGTTATACAAAGAACTTTTTTCAATTGTTTGGAACCTTTTATCTTATATAATGCACACTGTGTAATATCATACTTATGGCTTTTTTCCCGCATTACTCCTCCATATCAGGTGTCATTTTTTCAATAAGCTTAATCATCATATTTCTAATAAATTTATCACCTTTATTGCTTTTGCTTGCCTCTTCATAATTTTCCGACAACAATATTAAAGATGATAATTTCATATCATATATCTTTGAATACTTCTCAAGTAATTCCAAAGAAGGTTGTTTTTTATTATTTTCTATTTCGGAAAGGTAGCTTTTTGAAATACCAAGCAATTCACTTAATTCAGATGCTTTATAACCATATATTGTTCTTGTGCGCTTTAAAATATCTCCGATCAAGCCGGTTCCTCCTTCCGAAAATAATTTATATAATATAAAGTCTTACGACGAATAATCAAAATTAGATAGGTTTTCCATAGCCACCTCTTTACTTAAAAATCTGAAGAACATACTGTATTATCTGTACCAGCATCCATATTGCTTCGATTCCTTGAAACAGAAATTTAAAAATTTTGCTTCTTAGTTTCTTACGCTTTTTCTCAGATTTTTTGTTAGGTTTCTGAGGTGTCATTCGGACATTCTGCACGAGCAGCATTTTTTTCATATAATTCACTCCTTTAGAAGTTGGTAATATAGTGTACAACTTCCACCCCGAAAGAAGTGTGGTGCATACAGAACAACCTATCTAACCCTTTGAGCTCTGCCGAGCTCCCCGAGCGAGGCAGAGCGTGCGGTGCTTGCAGCGTGCTACGGGTCTTTGCGTAACATGCCGGCCCCTAACAGTAGAACATCCACATTTAAGAATGTTCCTCAAGCGCTAAGCGCTCCAATTTATGGGATTTGACCTCGATACAAATAGTATCGTTATGCTGTACTTATATAATAGCGAATGATAATTTAATTGTCAATATCTTTTTTCGCTAACAGCGAATTATTTTTACCGATCACACATACACCACCTCCATCACCACAACCTCCTCCGCGCAAGCAATAATATTATTCATCTTCCCTACCCACAGCATCTCATGGCATTATTCAAAAAAAATTTTTTGCATGAAAAATACGACATCAATTTTTTGATATGCGAATTACAAAACATCACGTCTACTGATTATATCAAAGCCCTTTATGATGACACCATCACGAAAATCAACAACTTCATTGAAAAAAAAGATTATAATTCTGCACTTCGTTTTGTCAACTTCAAAGGACGCTTAACCAAAGATTTAGCTCGAAAAATAATAGTTGACAAATACGAAAATAGAATTCTAGATTTAATAAAAAAAGACGTAGACTTACAAAAATACATACTCCAAACTTATTTTTCTGATCTAGATTTTTAGAACACTAAAAAGAGCTGTTTAACCACCTAGTAAAAGCACTATCACACACCAGCGATAGTGCTTTTATTCATGAAGTCAAATTTTACTTTTTAATCTTCTTATCAATGCTTGCAAGACTACTATTCAATGATGCAATATTCTTACTAATTACTTCGACTTGCTTTGCCTGTTTTTCTTCTACTGTTTCCTCTGTTGTCTTTCCTAATGGTGTGTGTGGCATACTCATAACGTAGTCAAAATTCATATCAATTTTCTCCTTTTTATGATTATCGTATTCAATAAAAAAGGATGTTTTATCAAGTTCTTCTTGCTTCAGTACTCCATCAAATACAGATAAATAATTGGGGCCCATCGTCATGTTCAATGAACCAATAGGAACATATTTTGAATTTCCTGGCTGTATAAATCCCAAATTATTACTAAAAATAGAGAATTTCTCAGTTAGCTGAACATTATCCGTCGTTATTTTCAAATTTTTTGCAGCTCCAGTTCCGTTGTTATATATTTCTAAATACAATGGATAGCAACTTTGTCCCCTTTCAAGCCTATCTTTATAATCAATATAAATATGCGAAATAATTTCAGGTTTTGCTTCAACACTTTTTTCATAAGACTTTGCAGCATAATATACCATTGCTCCAGTCAATACAATAAAATAGAACAGTTCTGCAATATTTCTAATATTTGTGTAGGTAATATTATGCGAACACCAATTAATAATACTATCGAGCATAATTATTTCTCCCCCTCGATTATACTTTTCAGCAATTCGCTTGACGATTCTTCCTCTGGATTATTTGTTCCAAGTTCACCACGAAAAGCTTTGGCAAGAATTGATTTTTTCATTAATTCTATCTGAGAAATAACATTTTCAGCAGATTCATAGGCAATTTTTTCTTTCTCTAATGCATCATCTAAAATTCTTACAATTTCCTCTTGTTCCTCTAATGGTGGTATCGGAATTGTAAATTCCTTAATATCCCTTTGGAATAAATGTGGTGTTGCACTTCCTGTAATTCTTTCCTTAACAATACTTTGTAATTCTGGACCTGAAAGAAGATAGAATATATACTTTGATATTGCGGTGTTTCCTGGTCTTATCAACAATAGAGAAGAATTAATAGTTGCCTCTTGCGGTAATTCTTTAACATATCCCAATTTTCCTATTCCAGCGCCGTCCTTTGTAAGCAATACATCTCCTATTTCAACCATAATTTCAGGACTTTCTTCGTATCTCTCAGTTGTAATGTGATATACTCTATTGTAACTTACTTCATCACCATCATTTAAGTTATAAACAGATAACAATAATGGACCTTCTTCAGTGTACTCATCAGCCTTTAAACCTTTCCATCCTATCCTTCCCGCAAAATACAAAAGGTTACCTATTTTGCTTTCAGCCCAAGTTTTAGGCAATTCATTACTCTCCCAAAATTTGAACTCCTTCTTACTAAAGTCTTCTCCACTTTTCTCTATTTTCCTTAAATATTCTATGGCACTTATATCTGAGTGTTCTTTCCTCCATTGCTTAGTTAGATTACCTTGAAATGCTTTATATAGTATTGCTGCTTTTCTGTCGTTAAAAGTGTCTAATATCTCTTGTGCCTTCTCTTTTGCCTCATCCAACTTGGAAAACAAACTCTCAATTTGCTCAACAATTCTTTTCTGTTCTGCTAATGGCGCAAGAGGAATTGTATTTGTCTCCATATTCTTCTTGTTAACAAGCGAAATCGTTGTGGCCGTAGATTTATTCCACAATTCTTCAATAAATACATTAGATTTACTATAATAATACAAATACAATGGATTAATTTTAGGTATCATTGAATTAATTTGTTGGTTAGTAGTGCCTTCTACTCTAATCAATCCAGTTTTTCCAATTGAACCAATACAGCATACTGCTGTTGATAACTTTGGAATAATTCTTGATACATTTTTGCCTTCTTCTGACAAATATTCTGTTGCCTCTACAACATTATCACCAGCCTCTAAATCTGCCGGCTTAAAAAAAGGAAAATCACCACCATAATACTCAGCATGTTTTTTACTTGGTGTACTTCCAGTCACAACATCAGACACATGCTTTATTCTTGTCCAACACCAATTCTCTGGTATCTGATATGGTTGCTCATCTACAGGAACAAGGGCGTCCTCCAACATAATCTTTTTACTCTTCGCTTTTGCCATATCACTCAGCCCCTTCCAGAGACTTAAGCTCCTTAACTACACTCATAAGCAAATCAACGGCCTCTTCCAGCTGGGCAATACACTCTTCCCCAGATTCAATTGGATCTGGTAAATCATCATAATCCAGTACCGAATCATCACGAATCAATCCAAGGTCAAGGCTGTGATTCTTTCCTTCCTCTGATATCTGTTCATATGTATAACAGCTCCATCTCTCATCAGACACATTCTTTCTGTCCTCTGCTGTATATGCAGCCTTGAATCCATCAAAATGCTCTGGCTTTAACGGATTAGTCTTACCAAATGAAGGCATATTGGTTCTTAAATCATAGAACCACACTTCCTTAGTGTTATCCTTATCTGTTGTTCCCCTGGTAAAGAAAAGAACATTTGTCTTTACCCCCTGAGCATAGAATATTCCTGTCGGAAGCCTAAGTACAGTATGGAGACTACACTTATTCATAAGGTCTTCACGGATTCTTTCACCTTCACCATCAGCAAATAATACATTATCAGGTAATACCACAGCAGCTCTTGCCTTACCATCTGCTTTAAGTGAACGATAGATATGCTGCAAGAAATTAAGCTGCTTATTGCTTGTCTGAAATGTAAAATCGTCTCTGTTTGCACGCTCTCCGCCCTTTTTTGTTCCAAAAGGAGGATTTGTAAGAACAACATCAAATCCGTTCATCTGTTTCCCCTGATTTGATAAGGTATCACACAGATATATCTTACCATCAATATCGTGAAGCATTGCATTCATCAGAGCCAGCCTATGAGTCTCATGTACAAGTTCTGCCCCTGTAAATGCCTCATTCTTCTGAAATGCCTGCTGTTCTGAAGTTAAAGAAAATAGGTCATCTGTATGTGCCTTTACATATGCATCCGCCGCTATCATAAACCCAAATGTACCACATGCAGGATCGTTACATCTTTCTCCCGGCTGAGGTGCTATTAATTCTGTCATTATATCAATCAGTACTCTCGGAGTAAAATACTGACCTGCTCCTGACTTCTTCTCATTTGCATTTTTCTCTAATAATCCCTCGTAAAGATTTCCGAGTCCTTCTTCTTTTGCTGAATACCAGTCAAGATCATTGATGTTTGTAATAATTTTCTTTAAGTTTGCCGGCTCTTCAATATTACTTCTTGCCCCTAAATAAATTTCCTGGATACGTCCGGTACAATTTTCACCAAGCTCACGAAGAAGTTCCTCATAAAATTTTTTCAACGCAAGTCCATCTTTTTCTACTAATCTATCCCAGCGGTATTTCTCTGGGATCTTATCCTCGGTTCCTGTTTCCTTTGCCATCTTCAAAAACAAGATGTAAGTAAGTTCTGTAACATACTGGTGATATGTAATACCATCATCTCTAAGGACATTACAGAGATTCCACAACTTTGCTACTATTTCCTGATTTGTCATCTATCATTCTCTCCTTGTAATTTATGCTGAATACATATATCCGTTGATTTCATCAATAAACTCATCTAATTTCTGCCCAAATGCCTTGTTTACCGCATTATAACCACCTTTGTTCTTAAATGCATCCGAATCAAAAGTCTCTCTGTTGAGCACTACCTCCTTAAGAAGCTGGGCTTCAATTCTGTCTAACCATCCTAACTGAATTTTGCTAAGCTCCGGATGATTAGCCTTGGTCTTTACAATGGCGTTATGTATACGGTCATCTTTACTAATCAAAGCATCTCCAATGCTTCGCTGACGAATAAAGCTTATAATATCCGCTGCAATATCTTCATTTGTCATTTCTTTCCATGCTGTCTGCAGCATAGTTTCGTTGAAATGCTTGCCATCAAGAATAATCTTCAATTCTTTTAGTGACTGTCTTGTTAATTCCTTTGGTCGTGTAGCAACTATATTTAAAGCTGCTATCTCGTTCATATTGTTATCAATAAAGTCCCTAAATTCTTTCAGATAGTCCTCTGGTCTTGTAGCATCACCATATCCTCTGGTATGACTACGAAGTTCGTCCGGCTCATCACTTATGAACTTTTCTCTCTCCTTTGGCATCCTGCGTACATATTCCAATGCCGCTCTGTTATTCTTTACAGTCTCAATTGCCTCATCGACTGGCATACTATGAATTTTCTCTATAAATTTCTCTGGTGTCAAACCTCCTGTTATCTGCTCAAATTGTGTTCTGTATTCATCACTCATCTGTGATTTATTCCTACGCATTTTTGCAACGATAAGGTCAATCTGATTCGCTCTTGCTCTGTCGGTATCTAATGAATCAATACCATCAATTAAATCATCAAATGTAGTTGCCGGATTGGCTACTACTGGTTTCATTGTGGAAACAGGTTCTAACGCATTATAGACACCTACCGCATCATATATCTCAAAATGTGTCTTCCCGATTTCGGGGCATAATCTGGTGGCTCTTCCAAGCATCTGTTCAAATAATATTCTTGAACGGATTCTTCTCATAAATACTAGATTTACAATTTCCTCTACATCAATACCAGTTGTCAGCAAATCTACTGTAACAACGATATTAGGGTACGTTTCATTCTTAAATCTCCGAATAGCTTCCTTTATCTTTACCGGATTACCATTCTCGATTGAGCCCGTAATCTTCATGACCGCTTCCTCAGAGATTCCAAGATTCGTGTAATAATCTTTTAATATCTGGGTAATCATATCCGCATGAGCATCATCTACTGCAAAGATAAGAGTTTTCCCTTTTTCGTTAGGATCAATATCCTTTGCAATTTCCTGTAAGACAGTCTCATTAAAGCTTTTGTCAACCACTCGCCTATTAAAATCTTCAACTTCAAATTTCAGGTCATCTTCCAATTCTGAACTGTTTGTAATTTCATTTGTAACAGGGTCATATATCGGTACTGTTGAGCCTTTTTCAAAGCTGATACCTTCCTCTGATAGCTTTGTTTTGATAATATGTGGTGCATCATGGTCAACCAGGAATCCATCAATGACTGCTGTACGATAATCATATGAATATACAGGCTTTCCAAATATCTCTGTGGTATGAAGAGCCGGTGTTGCTGTAAGTGCAATCTTTACTGCATCAAAATAATCAATTACCGCCCTGTACTTACTGCGGAAGTCATTCTGATCACGATACAGTACCTCATCATCTCCCATTTCTTTGTCCAGAATATATCCCCTGTGCGCTTCATCTACGATGATCAGGTCATAATCTGACACACCAAGACTCTTATCTGACTCATTGTACATAATACGTTTTACAAGGCTCTGTACAGTAGCAATATGCACTCTGGTGTCCTTTTCAAATTCTTTATCTTCTAAAGACTTTACATCATACATCTGATTCAAAGTAAGCAGCTCTTTGAGCTTAACCTCTTTGAATGTATCCATAGTCTGGTCGCCCAGTGACGTCCTGTCGACAAGATACAGGATTCTCTTAAATCTTCCGGCATCAAGGAATCTATAAATCATTCCAAGCACAGTCCTCGTCTTACCTGTTCCTGTAGCCATTGCAAGAAGTGCTGTCTGCTTATGTTCTGCTATTGCTTTTTCGGCAGCCTGAATAGCTTCTATCTGATAATAACGAAGATTTAGGCCATCAGGATCCTGCAATACTTCGTATCCAGTAGAAGCTAACTTCTTATCAGCCTCTACAATATCTTTTTCCAGTGCCTGCTCAATACCTTCTGGTGTTGACCATCCAGATAACGCTTTTGGTGCGTTAAATGGTTCTCTGACATCCAGGCACCATATTCCTGACATCTGCTCATACTGCTTAATATATGGTCTGCCATTGGTAGCATAAAGAAACGGAACCATATATGCACCAAATCTATTTATTACATACTTCTGGTGTTCTGCCTTAATCATCTTTGCGTAGTCCTTACACTGACCATCTAATACTGATGAAATATTCGTATGCTTCTTCTTTGCCTCTATGATACCTACAAGCTTTTCACCTATAAACAAGGCGTAATCTGCATAACCATTATTACTCGTTTTTGAATCTGTAGGCCATTCTGCAATAGCAAGATTCTTTCCCTTAGTTGGTCTTGTACCTTTTGAGTATCGAAGTTCTCTTGTATCAGCTTCCCATCCGACCTTTCGGAGCTGCTCATCAATAAGTTCTCTTGTCTGTGCTTCTGACAAATGCACATTAAGTGCCTTCTGGTACGCTACAGTTCTACGTTTACTGTCCGCCCCGCCATTTTTCTGTATTTGCTCAATTTCAATCAATAATTGTTGATTGCGTTCTTCCAGTTCTGCATTTTCTTTTTCAAGGTCAGATAAACTTACAGTCATATCAACTGGTTGCACATACCCTGTTGGTTCATAATTATAATCACCATATGTCTGCATATACCATACACATAATTCATACATTAACTGCAAATTATTAAGAGCTTTTTCACCTTCATCAGCAGCATTGTGAGCGGCATCATTTCTGGCTTTTCTAAGAATATACAAAGTGTTGTCAATCTCTCTTGGTAACAAATCATTATTCTTAAGTATTCTGATTCTGTTGGCATGTGTATTATCATATGCCGGCTCTGCTATGCCGTCATATGCAAGCATATACTTTACCATTACTTCTGATAACATTCCCTGCTTGATAATGGATGTATTAGGATCAGAATATACATACTTTTCTGATAAATCGCCAAGTTTGGCAAGGTCTGTCCAATGTGATTCCAAGAATTGAAAATTACTCATAATCAAGCCTCCTTTACAAATCGACTACGTACTTCATCAAGCTCCTTATCAATATTTCTCAGTCTCTGTAGTAGTTCCTCATAGTTTTCAATAAACTTTCTGTTATCTTCTACAACAATTCCTTCACTTGCTTTAAGTGTAACATACTGCGTTGTACATAAGTTATATCCATTTTCTGCTGCAATTTCTTTCGTGATAGTATTTGATACTCCCTCAATAACTTCACGATTTCGATATATTTCATTAATGCGTTGAACATTTTCGTCTGTTATGGTAACCCCCTTTATTATCTTCATAAAAAAATCTTTGGAATTTATCATTATAATATCGTCATTCACTTTATTTTTCTTCAATATAACCAAAGCTGTTGCAACAGATGCGTATGGGAACAGCATATTTTTAGGAAATTCAATAATAGCTTCAATATAATTATCATCTACCAGTTTTTGTCTGATACTACCTGTACTGCCTGAACTAAATAATGCTCCCATTGGAACAAGTATAGCAGCAATTCCATCATCCTTTAATGAAGCTAATGCATGTCTGATAAAAAGGTATCGTGAATCACTAGTATGTTCATACATGCAATTATCAGATGGTATATTCATTATATACTCTTTACTATATCTTCCACCAAAAGGGGGTTCAAGTATAATTCTATCATACTTATCATTGTGCTCTATTGGATTATATAAGGAATCTGCACATTTGACTGCTCCAATTTTGTTACCACTTAGAATTGTCATAATAGCAGCAATGCCTATAATTGAAACATTAATATCTTGAGCAAAAACCCTTCCTTTACCATTTGCTACAGAATTTACCAAAATACCAGTTCCGCAACATGCATCATATACTGACATATCATCTTCTACCTCAATAATGGCCGCTGCAATCTTAGGTAATGATTCAGCGCTGCAATACTCTCCGCTTGCTCGCCCTCCACCGCTAGTTATCATTCTATCCAATATTATTTTTGCAATATTATAGATTTCAATTTCATCTTCAACATCCAAGTTATTAACTTCTTCAAAAATAATTCTTACATTTTCAGAATCTGCTTTCTCAATCGCTGAATTAAGAGATTCCTTCAACACTCGCTCTTCAATTCTAAACTCTTTTTCAACCGCACTTACATATTCTAATAACCCATTAGAATCTACAAGTTTTCCATAAGTCAACGATAAATATCCAAGAGAAAATTTTTCGTCATAAGAACTGAATATGTCCTTCTTCAACTCCAGATATTTAAACAACACTCCATAAAGCATCACTTTATATAATTCTGTAATCTCAAATGCTCCACGTAATTTATTTGCAGCAACCCATAGATTTTCCATCTTTTTAATCTTCATTATTAATCCCTTCCTTTATGCTTGCTAATACAACATTTTCCATCAATTTTGTTTCATTATCTATCATTTCCTGAAGAGTGGCTTTCTTTAATCCACTAAGTACAAATGCTTTTCCTATATCCTTCATATCCTTCATATTAAGTTCAGGTACTTCCAATGCCCTAATATCAGTAATCTTAATCATTGGTCTTGCTGAACCTACAACCTTTGCAGTAAGCTCGTCTCTTACATATGACGAGTTAAGAAATGCTGTCAAATACATAGCATCCATCTTATCATTATCTGTAATTCTAATCGCTGCGCAAAATGATGGAATGGCAATTCCTGCATTTTCTTCATTAACATATGCTGCATCGTATGGTGTTGAAAGCTTTATTACCACATCCCCTTCATGCGTATATTTTTCTTCATCAATCTGCTTGCCAAGTTCTGCATCTCCTAAATCTTCTTTTACAATCACGCCAGATACAATCGCTTTCGGAACTAATACCTTTACACTTTCTACTACTTGTTCTCCAGCATCTTTGTCCGCTGTTACCCTTGTCATAATCTGTCCTGCAGTTACACTTGCTATATTTTCTAATGTCATACCTGTTTCCTCCAAATCATACTAATTATCTATCCTTTAATAGTTTCAAATCACACAAATTAATCTTTTATTATTATACCTCCTTTATATTCTCTTGTACAGTTCATTTCATTTTCAATATTGAAATATATATGACGTTCCGTTTTTGTAATTATAAAATATCATATCGTACCTATTATGTCAAGCATCGTTTTGAAATATCTTTTACGTTCATTTATTTTTTTGATAATAAAAAAGTCTTGAAAATGAATTTTCATTCACCTTCAAGACCTAATTTCTATAGATATCTTCCTTATTCTACTATCTAATTACATCAAAAAACTGCAAGCATTTTGCGAGCACAGAAAACGGGAAGCCGCATAAATACTGGCTTCCCGCTATTTTTACCTTATTCAAACTCAATCGTTCCCGGTGGCTTACTCGTCAGATCATAGAATATTCTATTCACCCCACGAACTTCATTTATAACTCTGCTCATCACTTTATTCAGAACTTCATACGGAATCTCCGCTGCCTCTGCAGTCATGAAATCAATCGTATTAACGGCTCTAAGAGCTACAGCATAATCATAAGTTCTCTCATCACCCATAACACCAACGCTTCTCATATTCGTAAGTGCTGCAAAATACTGACCAATTGTCTTATCAAGTCCGGCATTTTCAATCTCTTCACGATAAATAGCATCTGCATCCTGAACGATACGAACTTTCTCAGCTGTTACTTCGCCGATGATACGTACTCCAAGTCCCGGTCCTGGGAATGGCTGACGGAATACGAGTCTTTCAGGAAGTCCGAGCTCAAGTCCTGCTTTACGAACTTCATCTTTGAAAAGATCACGAAGCGGCTCAATGATTTCTTTGAAATCTACAAAATCCGGAAGTCCTCCTACATTGTGGTGAGATTTGATCACAGCGGATTCTCCGCCAAGACCACTTTCTACCACATCCGGATAAATTGTTCCCTGTGCAAGGAATTCAACAGTACCGATCTTCTTTGCTTCTTCTTCAAAGATACGGATGAATTCTTCACCGATAATCTTACGTTTTGCTTCTGGCTCTGTAACGCCTGCAAGTTTGTTATAATATCTTTCCTGCGCATTTACGCGGATAAAGTTCAGATCAAACTGGCCTTCTGGTCCGAAGATTGCCTCAACTTCATCTCCTTCATTTTTACGAAGAAGTCCGTGATCTACGAATACACAAGTAAGCTGTTTTCCAATGGCTTTGGAAAGAAGTCCTGCTGCCACTGAAGAGTCAACCCCACCTGACAGTGCGAGCAATACTCTTCCGTTTCCAACCTTCTCGCGGATCTCTGCAATTGTATTCTCAACAAAAGCATCCATCTTCCAGTCGCCCGCACATTCACATACATTTTTTACAAAGTTGTTGATCATCTTTGTTCCTTCTACTGTATGAAGTACTTCTGGATGGAACTGGATTGCATACAGTTTCTCAGCTGCGTTCTCAGCTGCTGCAACCGGACAGTCGGCAGTGTGTGCTGTAATTTCAAATCCCGGAGCAATCTTTGAAATATAATCAAAATGGCTCATCCAACATGTTGTTGTCTCTGAAACACCCTCAAATACTTTGGAGTCTTTTTTATCAATAAGAACTTCTGTCTTACCATATTCTCTTACATCTGCACGCTCAACTTTTCCACCAAGTACATGTGACATCAGCTGTGCACCATAACACAGTCCGAGAACCGGAATACCAAGCTTGAACAGTTCTTCTGAATAAGTCGGTGAATCCGGCTCATAACAGCTGTTCGGTCCGCCTGTGAGAATGATTCCTTTCGGATTCATTGCTTTGATCTTTTCAATATCTGTCTTATAAGAATAAATCTCGCAATATACATTACATTCCCTGACACGTCTGGCAACCAGCTGATTATACTGTCCACCAAAGTCAAGGACAATCACTAATTCTTTCTTCAAATCTTTCCTCCTGTAAAATCCAATCAAAACTATTTGCTTTATCTATATATCTTTTTCTGTTTTTCATTATAGTAGAGGAAGCATTGATTTACAAGTATTTGTTTATGTAAAATAAAATCTTATCCACAATTTCTATTACTATACACGGTAATTATTCCCCTTCTGATCTATCCAGAACAAAGAATGTGCCTCGGCACCCTCTTACGCCTGCGGTGGTCGCTTGCGACACCTACATCGTACACCGCAGTGCGCATTCTATGTATCCACTGTTATGGGTATAATATATCAAAAAAGATGCCGAACAAATGCCCGACATCCCATTTTTATATTCCATTTTATGCTGCAAATCTTTCTAGCTGTCTTTCAAGTTCTGTGCAATCGTCTGCATACATCTGCAGTTCAATCACGTTATTCAATCCCAGATTCATGATTCCAAGTAATGACTTCGCATCTACTACTGCCCGTCCTCTTCTCATGTCCATGTTAAAGTCAAATTTACATACTGTTTTCAAGAAATCAATGATCTCATCCGGGTGTTTGAAAGTAATGTTCATTGTGCTCATTCTTTTCACCTCTTTCTGCCTTAACGGCTATGAAATCCTTTTCACTTTTCACATATATCATAGCACATTTTCTATATTTAAAAGGGTGAAATTTTTTATAAAAGTGTATTTTTTTAATTAAATATGCCTCTTATTCTCTACTTTTTTCTATAAGCAATATGAAATTACTCCTAATTATGAAATCCCATTGGAGTTACGTCTGTATTCCGTCGGTAAAATTCCTTCCTCCTCTTTAAACACCTTACTCATATATTTGGGATCAGAGTAACCGACAAGCCCCGCAATCTGATTCATCTTATATTTTGTTGTCCTGAGAAGCTCCTTTATTTTTTCTATCCTGTATTTCCTCACAGTTTCTGTAAAATTATATCCTGTCTCCTTCTTAAACTGAGAACTCAGGTATTCTTCCGATACATAAAGTTGACTCGCTGCTTCTTCCAATGTAATACCACTGTCATATTCTTTTCTTATAATTTCCATTGCTTTTTGGATAAGCGTACTGTACTGCTCAAATTTATGCTCATATGATATCATCCGTTCCAAGCCTTGAATCGCTTTCTCTATCTGTTTCCAGCTGATGGCATAGGTAATCTGCTGCATAAGACTCAGGATTTTTGTTTCGTCAATCTCCCCGCCATAATTTCTATAATTCAATCCAGCTGCCATGCAAAAACGAATGATACTGTATTTTATTTCTTTTGGAAAATATTTTTCTCTTTTCATTTCCTCACAAACAAGTTGAAATTGTCTGGCAATTCCTTTCTTGTTTTCATCGAAAATCATTTCTCGCATTCGTTGTTCTAATTCTACCGGATAACGCACCGGAACAGCTTCAAATTTCTCAACTGTCTGCTGACAGATTAAGACTCCTCGCGGCTGAAGAAGATTCCATTCCATGAGACTTCCTGCCTGAATCATTGCATCTGCCAGCTTTATCAGCTGTTTTGTCTCTATCCATACACAAATAATTGTCCCCGGAAAATTCCTACATAACCCAGTAACCACATTTTTTTGAAAATATTCTTTCCAGTTCCTTGCTTCACGTACCCGGTAAATGATCAGATACACCTGTTTCCATCGATCCGAACATATAACAGATGCCGAAAATCCACACTCACGTCTACAGATTTCTTCGAGAAATCCACGTATATTTTCCTTCTGCTCCTCGTATTCGTCTGCCATTGAAACCGTAAATAAATATCCCGGATCATCCACTGTAAAACCATATTTCCGGATAGTCATTTCATTTAACTTCTGATTCGATATAATTTCTCCATATCTACAGCTTAACAGAACATTTTCAACAGTAAAAGAAGCCTGCATCCAATATTCATTTCTGATTTTTTCATGAATACGGCTTAATGCCTTCTTAAGCTCCATCGGCCGGAACGGCTGTACTAAATATCCGTCCACCCCCAGATCGATTGCCTGCTTTGCCTGTTGAAAATCTTCATCCTTTGTTATAATAATCACACGGAACTCACGTCCTTCCGTGCGTAATTTTCTCAAAAGATTTAACCCATTCATCCGCGGAAGCCCAATGTCCATAATAACAAGATTTGGCTGCATAACTGTTATCATCTCATATGCAGACTGTCCATTCCCTGCAATCCCCGCCAACTCGTAATTCGGATCTACGCGTTTTAAACCTTTTTTCAGTTCTTCTAATACTTTTTCATCCCTTTCAACGATTGCCACCCGCATTTGAACAGTCTCCTCTCAATGTTCGTGTTTCTGATTGAATATCCACTTTTATTGTAACATTAACTTCAATAATTGGAAGCATGCAAGTGTAAATATTTTTCTCTGGTAGCAAGCCCTCCCCGGATGTGACGTTCTGATTTGTTGGTGTCTAAAACCTTACGCGTTTCATGAGCCAGTGATGGATTGATCTGAAGCAAGCGTTCTGTAACATCCTTATGCACCGTACTCTTACTAATCCGAAACTGTTTTGCTGTCTGTCTCACTGTCGCATTATTTTCTATAATATAATTTGCAATTTCCACTGCACGCTCCTCAATATATTCTCTCATAGAAAAGCCCCTGCATAGTTTGTTTTTTACAATCTATGCAGGGGCAAATTAATGTATGTCTAATTCCTGTTCCATCTATTCGTGGAAAACATTATACTATACAACTTAATACTCAAATACTGCCACACCATATCCCGGAAGAGGATATGCAAAGGAATATTTCTGACCATCACATTCCTGCTTCTCTGGTTTGTAAACCAATGGGCGTTCCTCTCCTGATCCGCCGTATTTTGTCTCATCACTGTTAAGAACAAGCTTAAACTGCTTTCTTCTCGGAACACCAACACGATAATCTGGTCTGTCTACCGGTGTAAAATTGCATACAAAGAGCAGATTTTTCTTACCATCTTTTGAATGTCTTGTGAAACTGAAAATACTCCGGAAGATATCATCCTTATTGATCCAGTCAAATCCCTTCGGATCATTATCCAACTCATACAATGCCTTATTCTTCTTATAAAGATGAAGCAAATCTTTATACCAGTTCTGAATCTGCTGATGTGGTTCTTCTGCAAGAAGGAACCAATCCAGTTCTCTCTCTTCACTCCACTCACGAAGCTGTGCGAACTCCTGTCCCATAAAGAGAAGCTTCTTTCCAGGATGTCCCATCATAAATGCATATGCCACCTTCAAGTTGCGGAACTTATCCCATCCTTCTCCCGGCATCTTATTCAACATGGAGCATTTCAGATGAACAACCTCATCATGAGAAAGTACAAGAATATAGTTCTCTGAATATGCATATTCCATAGAAAATGTCATCATATGATGTGCATTTTTTCTGAAATAAGGATCCAGTTTCATATATTCTGTAAAGTCATGCATCCATCCCATATTCCACTTCAAAGTAAATCCAAGTCCGTCATCCTCAGGAGATCCTGTCACCTTCGGCCATGCTGTAGACTCTTCTGCAATCATCATAACGCCTTTATTTCTTCCGCAAACTACAGAATTCAAATGTTTAAAGAATGCAATCGCCTCAAGATTCTCATTTCCACCAAATTTATTCGGAATCCACTGTCCATCTTCTCTTCCGTAGTCCAGATACAGCATAGATGCCACTGCATCTACACGAAGTCCGTCTACATGATAATGTTCAACCCAGAACAATGCATTCGCCAGAAGGAAGTTAGAAACTTCCGGTTTTTCATAATTGAAAACCTTCGTTCCCCAATCAGGATGCTCACCTTTTCTCGGATCTGGATATTCGAATGTCGGTGTTCCGTCAAAATCTGCCAGACCATGTGCATCTTTCGGGAAATGCGCCGGTACCCAGTCAAGAATAACACCGATATTATTCTTATGAAGATAATTTACCATATATGCAAAATCTTCCGGTGTTCCATAGCGTGAAGTGGGTGCATAATATCCGGTTACCTGATATCCCCAGGAACCGTCAAACGGATGCTCTGCGATTCCCATCAACTCAACATGAGTATATCCCATCTCTTTTACATACTTTGTAATTGCTTCTGCAAACTCACGATATGTATAGAATCCTTCATCTTCTCTTCCAGGATGTCTCATCCAGGAACCCATATGCACTTCGTAAATAGACACTGGTTCTTCTTTGTTATTCCACTTCTCACGAGCTGTCATCCACTTACTGTCTGACCAGTTCAGATTAGAAATGTCTGTAATTCTGGATGCTGTTCCCGGTCGGAGCTCTGCATAATTAGCAAATGGATCTGCTTTATAGATCTTCTCACCCGCCTGTGTCTCTATACAGAACTTATACAAATCCCCTTTCTTCGCCTCCGGAACGAAGCATGTGTATATTCCGAGAGGCTCTCCTCTCTTCATCTTATCTTTCGTCTCATCCCAGTCATTAAACTCTCCGATTACAGAAACGTTTACTGCATGAGGAGCCCATACCGCAAAATATACTCCTCTTTTTCCGTTCTTTGTCACCTCATGGGCACCCATCTTTTTATAAATCTCATAATGATTTCCCTGCCCAAAAAGATAATGGTCAAGTTCTCCGATCTCATAAGGCTGCACTTTCGTCTTCGTGCTGTTTTTCTTAACCATAATAAAGCCACCTCACTGCTCAAATATATTCCTGATTGTAATGATTTAAAAACCATACAATTTCTTATAGATCAAGGCACATTACCGAATCTTTCAATTGGTAACAAAGTTTCATTCTCCCCTTGAACACTATAGTTTTATTATACTTGATACTGTATAAAAAAGAAAGAGAAAATGTATTATTGCACAAAAATAGACAGTCGTTTTACTGACTGTCTATTAATTCTTAACAAATATATGTCATTAAATGTTGAAATCTTTCTCTGAAAGCAGAATTCTGTCGGAAGAATCTGTATTCTTTCCAAATACTCTCTTCACAAGCTTCTTTGCGGAAGCTTTCTGTGAATGAGCGATCGCATCATCCATCACTTCTTTCACTTCTGCTACTGTTACTGCATGATCTTCTCTCTGTAAAGAATCAATCTTACTGTACAGTGCAAGAATTCCCATCTCATCGATTCTGTAACCATTCTCCTGAGCATAAGTCTGTCCAAATGTTACAAGCTCATCATTAATAAAGATCGGCACTTCAAGTCTGGAAGTAAATTTTCTTCTGAATTCTCTGTTGGAAGAAAGAAGTCTGTCCAGTGGTTTTCTCTGCTCTTCAAGAACTACCAAAAGTTCTCCTGTATCCTGCTCCATTGCTTTGTTCAGCTTGGCGAGTGTTTTTTCGTTCATCTGTCCGGCTTTTTCAATGATCAGTGCACCGCCGTACAGTTTACGGAAAATGTCTCCGATTCTCTTCTTATTCAGTGACTCTCCTGTTACAATCGCAACCTTGCCCTGACGGATATCACGCTGCTTCTGAATTGCCTTTACAACATCAACAGCAAGGACTGTCTTTCCATTTCCTTTATTTCCAATAATCAGAAGGTTTCCTGTTCTGGAAGTTCCTTTGCGGTTTGTACAGTTCTTATCCTGCTCAAGTACATCTACCAGCTGCTCACTCATACCACGTACAGGTACGAAATAAGAGAAGAGTTTCTTCTGTTCATCTGTAAGTCCTGCTCTTGTACCGATTCCGCTCTGTGTTTCAAGATCATAACGACCATGCACGATAAATCCTGTATCAGACATTGCATCTGCAATCTCATCTAATGGCAATGGTGATGTCTTACCTGTTGCGATCAATTTTGCAGTCTCTTTACGGCTCAATGGTGTCGTCGCAGACATGATATCAATTCCGTCATCTTCATCCGGAATCTCTCTATCATCCGGTTCCTCACTATGCGCTGGATTCACGCTGAATTCATCTTCAAAATTTGGCACTTCTTCATAAGAATTCAGACCAAGAAGATCATCATCTGAAATCTTATCTTCTGCTGTGAAAAGATCTCTTGGATTAATTACTTCATCATCCTCATCGTCTTCTTCATAACCATAGGCATCCAGATCATCATATCCTTCTTCCTCACCGAACAGATCATCATCAGCGTCTTCATAATCATCCGGCAGATCGTCATCAGACTCTTCATAATCATCCAACAAATCGTCATCAGACTCTTCATAATCATCTAAAATATCGTCTTCGTCAAACTCTTCTGCATCATCCCAGTCATACGCATCATAATCTTCGTACTCATCCTCACCGAGTCTGAGATCATCCGCAAGCTCTCCCATATTTTCATGTGGTTCTTCTTCTACCTCAAGAACTTCTTCTGAACTTACTGTTGCATCTACTTCTTCCTCTTCCGGAATAACACCTTCAATCTCATCAATCAGTTTCTGTATCTCTGGTGATAAAATTGGTTCTTCATTATTTTTATTGTCCATAGTCTCTCTTACTGCTGCTCCTTCTGAATCATCTTCATCATTGACAACTTCAGTTTCTGAGATCAGTTCCTCCACCTCAGACAAATCTTCTGATTCATCTGTCAGATCTTCTGACTCAGCTGCATCTATTTCAAGAATTTCTTCCTCTTCCGGTTCTGCTTCTTCTGCTTCAAGGATTTCTTCCTCTTCCGGTTCTGCTTCTCCTGCTTCAAGGATTTCTTCCTCTTCCGGTTCTGCCTCTTCTACTTCAAGAACTTCTTCCGGTTCTGCTTCTCCTGCTTCTATAGTAACTGCATCTTCTGGGACATCTTCTGAAGTCTCCTCCACTGCCTGTTCTATAAGTTCTTCTTCTGTCTCCGGTTCCGGTATCAGTTCTTTCATCCCTGATGGAACTACTCGTTCTTTATTGGCTTCCTCAGCTTTCTTCTCTTCTGTCAGTTGATTCACGATCTCAAGATCTTCTACATCCTCAATTGCTGCAATATCCTCTTCCAGATCTGTCATATCCGGTTCGACTTCTTCTCCCGGTTCTGCCTGAACTTCCGGTTTCGGATTGAGTAATTGCTGCAGAGCTTCATCTAACCGCATCGTATCTCCAAGTTTCTTCTTGACTGGTTTTACCGGATTCTTACCGACAATCGGTATGGAAGCAGTATCTTTGCTAAGTGTTCTCTTATCTCCACTTGTCTCTACCGTTGCCGGCTGAACTTCTGACTCATCCTCGGAAACTTCTATAACTTCTGCTGTTTCTACTCCTGCTTCTTCCGGATTTTCTACTTCGGCATCCGGCTCTTCTGCCGCTTCCAAAGTAACCGCATCCGTGTCAATCACATCGGAAGTACTGTCGTTCTCCATCACCGGCTGTTCTGTCAGCCCGATTGATCTTGTATCTCCAAGTGCTTCAGCTCCTTCTGACGCAGAATCTTTTTCCTCGTCTTCTCCTAAATAGGAAGCCAGATCCGGTATTTCTTCTGTCTCTGAAGAAAGCTTCTCATATCTGTGATCATATTTCTGCTGCTGCGATGGTGACAATGGCTTATACTGCATCTTCAGTTCCATTGCCTTATAAACATACTTACCCTCGCTGAACCAGAGGATCAGATCATCACACTCTTCCAGACATTCTGTCATCATACCTGCTTCGCGATAAAGCTTCGCCAGTTCATAAGCCCACTCTTCAATATATTCTGCCTTTTTAAATTCCTCCAGAGCCTCAATCTGCTGTTCGATCGGCGCTCTCTGCGCTCTTAAGATCTGATATCTAAGGATATGCCTGTTCGGATCTTTCGGTGCAATCTGGATAAATTCGTCATAATAGTCGATTGCTTCATCTATATTCTTTGTCTTAATTGCAAGAGAACATAACTTATAGATCACCTTGCGGCTTCCTTCAGAACGGCGATATGCAAGATTCATCACATCATAGCTCTTCTGATACTCTTTTGTTTTTTCATAAATATCACTGACATTCATCAGCATCCCTGCGTTACGGACACGCTTCCAGTCAATCAGATCTGCTGCTGCCGCTGCTTTTCTGTATTCTCCATCTTCCATAAGTTCCAGCATCTCTTCTGTCTTTAACTTATATTCATACTTATCCACTGTACTCACCTCATTGTCATTGAAATATTAGTTTTGGTCTGAATGTGTCCATTAGGCACTAGCCGATACTCTTTCATTATTCTACCATATGAGGTCTGTAATGTCAAAAAAATGCACCTTCAATTCCTTTTGAAAGTGCATTTTTAGTGTTATTTAATTGTATTATTATTATAATTTTATATTTTGTATCGGAGATTATTCGCGATTCTACGTTCCTGTGAGACCTTTGTCGTCTGTTATTTTATCACCTGAATGATTTTCATATCCATTCAATACTTTATGTATTAAATCTTCTGTCAAGTCATTCCTGCTTTTATAACAAATCTGAGATTATAACATGTCCTTTCAATGTTTCTTTACACATTTTTCATTCTATGTTATATGCGGTATTTTTATTCAATACATCTATGAGTGATTCATCTTTTTCTCTTTGCTTCCAGTTTCCGTACTCTCCGATCTTTGATCTTCTTTTCTTTCTACTGGACTTTTACGCTTGGCAAAGGTCTCTTTCTTCACAGGAACCTTCACTCATCATACCACTGACATATTGATAAAAATCTGAAACTATACTGTCCATGGGACTGACCTCCTGTTGAACTTGTATTTTTAATCTAATCAGGCATCTGTTACTTTTGCCTTCTTAGTTAAATATCTTTGGGAGATTTCTTTCTCTCTTTGATGGTTATATAATAACATTCGGCGTCTAATTTGTCAATATATTCATTTGATTTTTTTATATTTTTTATTTATTATCTGCTTTGGTTGTAATTGTCTGAATTTTCAAACATTTCAATTAACAGATTTCTGCTCCAGCCGGCATTTCTTTTTCCGGTGTCATCAGTGCAAGGTTACCTTCTGCATCTTCTGCACAAAGCAGCATTCCCTCTGAAAGTACGCCTGCCAGCTTCGCAGGTTTCAGGTTTACAAGAACCATAACTTTCTTACCAACCATTTCTTCCGGTGTGTAATGTGCTTTGATTCCGGATACGATCTGTTTTACCTGGCTTCCAACTTTTACCTGAGAGCAGAGAAGCTTTTTGGATTTCTTTACAGCCTCACATGCAATGATCTCTCCAACCTGGAACTGCATTGCTCCAAACTGCTCAAATGTGATCTCATCTTTCGGCTCAATGTCGATAACAGCTTCTTCCTCTTTCTTTTCTTCTACCTTCGGATGAAGTTCTTTAACTTTCTTCATAACCTCTTCGAGATCCATTCGCTGGAACAGAATCTCCGGTTTCTCTGTTACATGTCCGTTACCAAGCTGCTCAAGGATCTTCTTACTTGTAGAAGGCATAAAAGATTCAAGAAGTCTTGCACCTTCAGAAATGCTCTGGATCAGATTCCAAAGTACTGTAGAAAGGCGATCCTTCTTGGATTCATCTTTTCCAAGTACCCAAGGAGTTGTCTCATCAATGTATTTATTGCAGCGTTTGAACAGATTGAAGATTTCTGTAATCGCATCGGCAACGCGGAGGTCTGCCATCTTAGCATCAACTGCTTTAGAAGCATTCTCTACAACTGCTTTCAGTTCTGCATCTACATCTTCTACAACACCCTTATCTTCTACTGTTCCGCCGAAGTATTTGTTTGTCATAGAAACAGTTCTGTTTACAAGGTTTCCAAGTGTATTGGCAAGGTCGGAATTCAAACGCTCTACCATCAGCTCCCAGGAAATAACACCGTCATTCTCGAATGGCATCTCATGAAGTACGAAGTAGCGAACTGCATCTACGCCAAAGAAATCAACGAGTTCATCTGCATAGAGAACATTTCCCTTGGATTTACTCATCTTACCGTCTCCCTGAAGCAACCACGGATGTCCGAACACCTGTTTCGGAAGTGGAAGATCAAGTGCCATAAGGAAGATTGGCCAGTAAATTGTATGGAAACGGATGATATCTTTTCCAATCAGATGAAGGTCTGCCGGCCACAGTTTGTTAAACTGCTCTGTGCTGTTTCCGTCTGCGTCATATCCGATTCCTGTAATATAGTTTGTAAGAGCATCAAGCCATACATATACAACATGCTTTGGATCGAAATCTACCGGAATTCCCCACTTGAAGGATGTTCTGGATACACACAGATCCTGAAGTCCCGGAAGAAGGAAGTTGTTCATCATCTCGTTCTTACGTGCTACCGGCTGAATAAATTCCGGATGTGTATTGATATACTCGATCAGACGATCTGCATATTTGCTCATTTTGAAGAAATATGCCTCTTCTTTTGCAGGCTGAACCGGGCGTCCACAGTCAGGACATTTTCCATCTACAAGCTGAGACTCTGTGAAGAAAGACTCACATGGTGTACAGTACATTCCTTCATAATGTCCCTTGTAAATATCTCCCTTGTCGTAAAGTTTCTTGAAGATCTTCTTAACCTGTTTCTCATGATCTTCATCTGTTGTACGGATGAATTTGTCATAAGATGTATCCATCAGATCCCAGATTCTTTTGATTTCTGTTGATACATTATCTACGAATTCCTTTGGTGTGATTCCAGCCTCCTCGGCTTTGAGCTCGATCTTCTGTCCGTGCTCATCTGTTCCTGTCTGGAAGAATACATCATATCCCTGGCTTCTCTTGTAACGTGCGATTGCATCTGCAAGCACGATCTCGTATGTGTTTCCGATATGCGGTTTACCTGATGTATAGGCAATCGCTGTTGTTATATAATATTTTGGTTTTTCTGACATTTTTCTGCCTCCTTTTCCCACAATGTGGGATTCTTTTCTCAACTTTCAGTGATTACTAATACGATTTTTTCTGGATTTTTCGGAACAAAGAATGTGCCAAGGCACATTCTTGCACTTGCGGTGGTCGCTTGCAACACCTACTTTGTACGCCGCAGCGCATATCCCTAGCGGAGCGTTTTTAATATATTAGGAAAGAACCTAATATATTAAAAAACGCCCTCCCAGAGACTTGCATCCCTGAGAAGACGAATCCTACTTTCGTGTTACCACTTCTCTTCGTTCCTTCCTCGCGGAAAGAAACCTCTATGAGTATCTGCATTTTCGTTAGTAAAAACTGCTTTGTTAATCAAAACCACTTTGAATACTACGGCATTTCTCACTGTTGATACTCTTCGCTATAAAGGGCGAATCCCTTCACAGACTAACCCGGATCTTTTTATTCAAGATTGCTGCTTAAACAACTCACTTGCTCACTCTGTTCAGGCTCATCTGCGCTGCTCAGAAGCCATCTTCATCTGTCTTCCATCCATCCCTCTCAGCATCCGGCCTGACAGCCTTCAGGACTTTTCTGTAGAATCTGTTACAGACTACTCTCTTCCTCATCGCGTTTCGCTTATCACTGCTTTTCATTCCTTAAAAAGGTTAGCATAACGCGAATAGAATGTCAAGATACACCGCTTGTTGTTTTCTCTTTCGATTCCTCTGTTGTCCCGCCAGCATTTCCTTTCGCTTTCACTCTTGGAAATGTAATATCTACCCGGAACAAATCTCCGTCCAGATACAAGTCAAATGTGCCGCCCTGCATTGTTGTAAGGCTCTTCGCTATAGAAAGTCCTAATCCACTTCCCTCCGTACTTCTGGAAATATCTCCGCGGATAAAACGTTCTGTCAGTTCGTCCGCCTGAATATTCAACTGATGCTCGGAAACATTTTTCAATGAAAATCTTACCTTTGTATCATCTGTTTTCAGAGTCGCGTAAACTCTGGTTCCAGGCATTGCGTACTTGGCTGCATTTCCGTAAATATTTTCCAAGACACGCCACATTCTTCTACCATCAACATGCACAACAGCCGGTTCTGCCGGAAGATCTGTGACGATTGCCAGATTTCTCGCCTCGAATTTTTCTTCGAGTTCACCCTGCGTCTGCTGGATCATTTCTGACAGATCAAGATCCATATATTCCAGGGAAATATTCCCGCTGCTGACTTTCGATGCTTCTACTACATCTTCTGTCAATGTCTTCAGTCTCTGTGCTTTCTCTTCCAGAATATTCAGATAATCCTGAACTTTCGGATCCGCCGGATCTGTTTGTCTTAAGATGCCGACATAGTTCAAAATAGAAGTCAGTGGTGTCTTAATATCATGAGAAACATTTGTGATCAAATCTGTCTTAAGACGTTCGTTTTTCATTGCCTCGGCAACTGCTTTGTTAAGTCCGGTTCCGATCCCGTTGATCATCAATGCAAATTTCTTGTTCTCCCCATGCAGTCCGTCGATTGGAATCTGATAACTCATATTTCCGGCAGCGATCTCCTGAATTCCTTTTCTCAATCGATTCTTCTCCATCACATTTGCAACCATGTAATAGAATAGCACTGCATCAGCAATCAGCAACAGAATCACCAGGAAGAAATCTCCACCCCAGAGCACGAAAAGCTGAAACAGGAAATAAAGAATCAAAAGTCCTGCTGTTTTCTTTGTAAGCTTCATGTCTCGTAATATTTTCCCGATAAATATACCGAAGCTTCGAAGCAGACTGTTCTCCCACAGACTCTTTGCCTTAATTCTTCTTACCAGACTAAGATAGCCGGCAAAAAAGCAGGTAAATGTAAATGTTCCATATGCAAACGCACCTACTGATTCTCCGAGACTTAAAGTCTGCACATATACATTCGGAACATAGGATGATGGAATAAATGTATCACTTTCCACAGCACCGTATGAACTACTCAACCCTGTAATTCCATCAAATAAGATATGAATTCCATCGATTCCTGCTACAAAAAAGAAATAACTTCCAATCACCCAGACAAAAATAACAACTGCAGCAGCAATCTCTGTCTTCCAGGAATCGAACTTTAACAAATGCAGTTCTTCATCCTGCGGTTTTCTTCCGGCACCCAATGTCAGCCACACTACTGTGATCAAAAAGAGTACGCTGCTGAAAATCATAAAATATAATGCCGCTTTCATATGCGGAATGTTATTTTGATATTCGATGCTATTCTGGTAAAACTGATCCTGGATCGGATAGTTTGTGTCCACTGCAACTGCAAAAACATCTTTCCACTTTGTTCCGCCGGAATAGTAACCATAAGAACGTGTATTGAGCCATTGATCCGAATAAGAAACGTTCATATTCGTCTTAAAATCTTTCAATTCAGGATAGATTACCATATATTTCACAGGGTTCTTTGACGCTGATTCTATCATGTCTTCTATGCTTTTCTTTACATCTGCATAATTTGCATATTCTGCTTTATTTGTAGTAACCTTCTTTGTCGATTCATCTGCATACAGATAGGTAAAATTGGTATTCCCTTCTTCCAGATAATTCCAACCGCCTTCATAATCCTGCCAGTCTTCATAGATTGTCTGCAATGCTGTGGCAATATTATCATAAACCAGTGTCAGTCTTCCATTTAACTGCGGATTATTATTTACAACCTGGAGTAGATTATCCGCTCCGACCGGTGCATATTTTTCAATCATTGACTGACCAAAGTTCCAGCAGTCTGTATAAAGCAGCTCACCGTTTTCATCTGTAATCTGAAATGTATAATAACCGGAAGTCGTAAATTCGCCCGCCTGCAATCCTGCCAGAAACTGATCTCTGTCCTGCTCGCCCATCTGAAACTGAAGTTTTCCTGCATTTACAAGAGAAAAGAAATCATTCATATAATAGTAATAATAATTTCCGTCTGGTTTCTGGCAGACGATCACGCCATTCTGTTTGTAAAGATTGTCGTTATCTGTTCCACTGTAAGTCTCGCCCCAGTTCACCAGTTCTTCCATGGTGTACGTGACACCTGACAAATTTGTTTCTGAAATCTTGCCCTTCTTTGACAGTTCCATTACATCCACCAGTTTTTTGGGATTGTAGGCGCCGTCACTTTCAAAAAGATTCTGCAGATAAAGCTTCTCCTGTACATCGTACATGTAACTTTCGACCATCTTGCTGAATTCTTCGGATTCTTCAAAAGACTGTGTATTCATCTTTTGAATCTGTGACAAACTCATTCCATCCGCCAGTGTCAGGAGAGAAAGCAAATTTGTCACAAGCAATGCTCCGCTAAGAATCGCCACAACAAGAACGATTGTCCTTGTCACGGTCTTCCTGTACCATTTCTTCATTGTTAACCCTTCCTTATATGCCTTCTTATGCATTTTTATATGTTCTCTTATATGCTTTTTCTATCCATTTTTACATGTGCTTTTGTTACTGTTCGCACTATGCTTTTTCGATTTTATATCCGACACCCCAGACTACTTTCAGGTAACGTGGATCTTTCGGATTGATCTCTATTTTTTCTCTGATATGACGAATGTGAACTGCAACTGTGTTATCCGCACCAATTGCCTCTTCATTCCAGATGGATTCATAAATCTGATTGATTGAAAATACTTTTCCCTGATTCTTCATCAGAAGCAAAAGGATATTGTATTCAATCGGTGTCAGTTTCACAAATTCTCCGTCTACTGTTACCTGCTTGAGATCATCATTGATCTGAAGGCCACCTACCTTATAAATCGTCTCTTTTGGCTCCTGTGCTGTTCCGCCAAGCTCGTTAAATCTTCTCAGCTGTGATTTCACTCGTGCCACAAGTTCCAGCGGATTGAACGGCTTTGTCACATAATCATCCGCACCGATATTGAGTCCAAGAATCTTATCGGTATCTTCTGACTTCGCAGACAAGATAATGATTGGCAGACTGTTCTTCTCGCGGATCTTCAATGTTGCACGGATTCCGTCAAGTCTTGGCATCATGACATCGATAATTAGAAGATTCACTTCCTCTTTCTCCAAAATCTCCAGTGCTTCGATTCCGTCATATGCTTTTAAAATCTGATATCCCTCCTGAGAAAGATAAATTTCGATTGCTTCTACGATTTCTCTATCGTCATCACATACTAATATTTTATACATTTTACATACCCCTCGATAATTGCTGGCACCGATAACAGCGCAGCAACATAATTATCACATGATCAAGTTCTAACTATAGTATACATGATACTTGATGGTTTTTAAGAGATAGATTGGAAAAATATTAGGAATTTCTTAAATCGACGATTTAACAATTTAAATACTTTCTATTTCTTGCACATCTTTTGCCAACGTTTTATAATAAGAAACCGTGAGCCACTTTAGAGCATAAGTGTAGCTGCACAAAAATGATTGCATTTAGTACTAGAATCTCTTAGTATAGCTGCAATCCATCAATAAAAAGGAGTATAAATTAAGAATGATTGAATTTTTAAAATCCTTCCTCTTTGGAATTGTGGAAGGAATCACAGAATGGCTGCCGATCAGCAGCACCGGACATCTGATCCTTTTGAATCAGTTTGTGAAATTAAATGTTTCCGAAGAATTCTACAGTATGTTCGAAGTTGTGATCCAGCTAGGTGCGATTCTTGCCGTTGTCATCTTATTCTGGAACCAGATCTTCCCGTTTGGTGCACCGGAAGGAAGTCACACGGTCAGACGCCGCCAGGCAAAGCATGCACATAGAAAAAAGAAATCCGGAAACGGAATTTTAAGTTATGTGAAGATGGATATCATTATCCTCTGGCTGAAAGTCCTTGTTGCATGTATCCCTGCAATTGTGATTGGAATGCCGTTCAATGATCTGTTTGAGAAATGGTTTTACAATTACCCTTGCGTTGCGATTGCTCTGATTGTCTTCGGTATCGCATTTATCATTGTTGAGAATAATCACAAGGGCAAACCTGCGAAGATCAACAGTATGGATGAACTTACTTATAAGACTGCATTTTTGATCGGACTTTTCCAGCTGATCGCTGCAATCTTCCCTGGAACATCCAGATCCGGTGCAACAATTGTCGGTGCTTTGATCCTTGGAGTATCCAGAACCGTTGCTGCTGAATTCACTTTCGTACTTGCGATTCCGGTTATGTTCGGTGCAAGTCTTCTGAAGCTTGTGAAGTTTGGCCTGAACTTTACCGGAACAGAAACAATAATTCTTCTGATTGGTATGGTAACAGCATTTGTTTCTTCTATTATCGTTATTCAATTCCTGATGGGATATATTAAGAAACATGATTTCAAAGTATTTGGATATTACAGAATCGTGCTTGGTATTCTTGTGATACTGTATGCGTTGTTTTTAGCATAAGATTTATTGATATTTTAAAAACTCCCAATAGAATTCCATCTCAGATATCTTTTAGAGTATGATTTTCTATTGGGAGTTTTTTATTGGAATTCAATTATGCTTGTTTCCCCTGATAAATTCCTTTCAATGCCGGATACAATTTCTTAAATTCCTGATATCTTTCCTCGTACTTCTGCACCAGTTCCGGATCCGGTTCTTCTGTTCCTGTTACTTTCACAAGTTTCTTCGCAGCCTCTTCCACCGAATCAAATACACCGCATCCAACTGCTGCCAGGATTGCCGCTCCATATCCCGGACCTTCTTCACTTTCAATCAGATCTACTTTCATATTCATCACATTTGCAATGATCTTTCTCCACAGCGGACTCTTTGCTCCACCGCCGCAGATCTTTGTTCTCTCTGGATTCACGCCAATACTTCTTGCAACTTCCAGGGAATCACGCAGTCCGAATGCAACACCTTCCAGCACAGCCTGCGTCATATCCTCTCTTGTGCTGTCCATAGACATTCCGATAAATGCTGCTCTTGCGGAAGGGTCATTATGAGGAGAACGCTCTCCCATCAGATATGGAAGATAGAACACATGGTTCTCGCCGAGCCTTGTGATTCCTGCCTGTTCTGCCGGATAATCTTTTGTCTTAAGGATTTCATCCATCCACCATTTATTACAGGAAGCAGCACTGAGCATGCATCCCATCAGATGATAATTGCCATCTGCATGGTCAAAGGAATGCAGTGCATTGTTCTTATCTACTCCGAATTTCTTACTGGAAATAAAGAGTGTTCCTGATGTTCCGAGAGAAATATTGCAGCCGCCGTCTCCGACCGTTGCTGTTCCAACTGCTGCCGCCGCATTGTCCCCGGCTCCTGCAATTACTTTTACATCCTCTGATACGCCAAGTTCCGCTGCAATCTCTGCTTTCAAAGTTCCAACGACTTCCCAGCTTTCATATAGCTTTGGAAGCTGTGCCTCTGTAATACCACAGATCTCAAGCATTTCCGCAGACCAGCACTTATGCTCCACATCCAGAAGCAGCATTCCGGAAGCATCTGAATACTCTGTGCAAAAAGAACCTGACAGACGGTATGCAAGGTAATCCTTTGGAAGCATGATTTTCGCAATCTTTGCAAAATTCTCCGGTTCATTTTCCTTCATCCAAAGAATCTTCGGTGCTGTAAATCCGGCAAATGCAATATTTGCTGTATACTCTGAAAGCTTCTCTTTTCCAATCATCTGATTCAGGTAATCGGTCTGTTTTGCAGTACGTCCGTCGTTCCACAGAATTGCCGGGCGAATCACCTTGTCTTCCTTATCAAGCGCAACAAGACCGTGCATCTGGCCTCCAAAACTGATTCCCTTTACTTGATCCTTATCAAAGCCTTCAAGAAGCTCTTTCAGCCCTTCCATACTCTGTACAAACCAGTCTTCCGGTTTCTGCTCTGACCATCCCGGATGTGGGAAATATAACGGATATTCTTTTGATACGATATTCTTGATCTTTCCATTCTCATCCATCAGAAGAAGTTTTACTGCGGATGTTCCAAGATCTACTCCTACAAATAACATGTCGTTCCTCCTGTATAAAGACAGAGAGCCTTGCCGTTTCCGGCACGGCTCTCTGCCCGTTTTCTATGCTTATAACTTTCTATGTAATTAACCCCACGGATTCTCTGTTGGATATCTTACACCCTTCGGCTGGTTGTATCCGATCTCTTCAACCGGCACACCAATGTATTTAAATACTTCGAACAATGCTTTTCCAAAGTGTCCGAAAGCAACTGCTCCGTGATGTGGATAATTCTTTTCGATCAGTACGTGACGGTAGAATCTTCCCATCTCCGGAATTGCAAACACTCCGATAGATCCGAAGGATTTTGTAGCAACCGGAAGTACTTCTCCCTGTGCAACATAAGCACGAAGTACATTGTCAGATGTACTCTGCAGTCTGTAGAATGTGATATCTCCAGGTTTGATGTCTCCCTCAAGTGTTCCCTGTGTAACCTCGACTGGAAGAGATCTTGCCATGATCATCTGATATTTCATTTCGCAGAAAGCAAGTTTGCCGGAAGCTGTATTTCCACAATGGAATCCCATAAATGTATCTTTCTGTGTATATGGGAATTTTCCTTCAATGCTCTCTTTATACATATCTGCCGGTACTGTATTATTGATGTCGAGGAGTGTAACTGTATCCTGGCTGACAACAGTTCCGATGAACTCGCTGAGTGCTCCGTAAATATCAACCTCACAGGATACCGGGATTCCCTGAGCTGTCAGACGGCTGTTTACATAACATGGAACAAATCCGAACTGTGTCTGGAATGCCGGCCAGCATTTTCCTGCGATTGCAACGTATTTTCTGTATCCTCTGTGCTCCTCGACCCAGTCTTTCAAAGTAATCTCATACTGAGCCAGTTTCGGAAGGATCTCCGGTTTCTTATTTCCTGCTCCGAGCTCTTCTTCCATCTCTTTTACAACGGCCGGAATTCTCTCATCACCTTCATGTTTGTTATAAGCCTCGAAAAGGTCAAGTTCAGAATTTTCCTCAATCTCAACTCCGATATTGTAAAGCTGCTGGATCGGTGCATTACATGCAAGGAAATTCAGCGGACGTGGTCCAAAGCTGATAATCTTTAAGTCACTTAATCCGACAACTGCTCTCGCGATTGGTTCGAACTCATGGATCATATCAGCACATTCCTCTGCTGTTCCTACCGGATACTCCGGAATGTAAGCTTTTACTCCTCTAAGTTTCAGGTTATAGCTTGCATTAAGCATTCCACAGTAAGCGTCTCCACGTCCCTGTGTCAGATTGTCCTGTGTCTCCTCTGCAGCTGCGACAAACATCTTCGGTCCGTCAAAATGTTTTGCAAGCAGTGTCTCAGAAATCTCCGGTCCGAAGTTTCCAAGATAAACAACCAGTGCGTTACATCCTGCTTTCTTTACATCTTCCAGAGCCTGTATCATGTGGATCTCACTCTCTACAATACAGATCGGACATTCATAAACAGTTCCTTCACCGTATTTCTTTGTGTAGGCATCGATCAATGCTTTTCTTCTGTTCACGGAAAGACTCTCCGGGAAACAATCTCTGCTCACTGCTACAACACCGATTTTCAATTCTGGCATGTTACTCATAATAAAATCCTCGCTTTCTTTATCCTTGTTATTATTTCTATTTTTTCATGTTACGTTATCCACATTTTTCCTGTAATTTCATTTGGTTTTCCACACATCATACAGAAACCTTGTGAATAACACGATCCTGATTCGGGGAAACCCCGGCATCCATTTTCAATCAGACTTCGACGTTCTCGCCTTTTAATCCGCAAAATGCTCCTTCAATCTGTGCATTCTCATGCGCGATCAGCCATTTATTCATCGCTGCAAGAAGTCTGTTTCCTGTTTCGTTTGTTTCTATGGTCATTTTACCAACTTAAAAAGGCATTATCGACCAAATAATTAGCCAAATAATGCCCATTTCTTATCTTTTCTTTCTGAAAGTGAAATATGCCTTAGCATCCTAATTCGGCATACCTCTCGCATTCTATTTCACGCCCAATTATTCCTTCGGTGGCAGGAATCCCTTACTTGTCTTCACGATCACTTTATCAAATACCATGAACATGGACGGCAGTACGAAGATTACAACTACCATACTAATCAGTGCTCCTCTCGCCATCAGGATACACAGGGAACTGATCATATCAATGTTGGAGTAAAGTCCTACACCGATCGTTGCTGCGAAGAAGCTCAACGCACTTACCATGATGGACTGTGCGGATACGCGGTGCGCAGTTGTGATGGAATCGTATTTATTTGCGCCATGGTTACGCTCCCTCTTATAACGAGTTGTCATAAGAATTGCATAGTCTACGGTTGATCCAAGCTGAATGGTTCCGATTACGATGGATGCCACGAATGGCAACTTAGTTCCCATGTAGTACGGGATACCCATATTGACAAAAATCGCGAACTCAATAACGCCTACCAGGATGATCGGCAGTGAGATTGACTTGAACAGAAGCATGATGATCACGAAAATAATTCCGATTGATACTGCACTTACTGTCTTGAAATCTTTATCTGTAATGTCGATCAGGTCTGCTGTCAGAGGACCTTCTCCAATCAGCATTCCACCTTTATCATATTTATGAAGAATCGTATTCAGTTCTTTGATCTGGTCATTCAGTTCATCTGTAGCCACCTTATATTCTGAGTTCGCCAGTACCAGCTGGTACTTATCATTCTTTAATGAACTTGTCACTGAATCCGGGATCATGCTTGCCGGTACGGACGGCCCAATCAGGGAGTCAAGTCCAAGTGCCCATTTGATTCCGTCCACCTTATCCATCTCATTCAGCATCTTGCCTACGTCCGCTGAATCTGTAGAGCTGTCTACAAGAATCATGTGCGTCGTATTCATGTCGTAATCTTCCTTCAATTTCTCATTTGAAATGATGCTCGGAAGATCTTTTGGAAGTGTCTCATCCAGGTTATAGTAAACTCCTGTATGGTTATTTCCGTAGATTGCCGGGAATAACAAAATAATAAAGAGCGCTACATAAATCAGATATCTCTTTGTAACCTTGTCTGAAATTCTTCCGATATCCGGAAGGAATGGTTTATGTTTTGTCTTCTCAATAATCTTGTCACAACACAGGATCATGGATGGAAGGATTGTTACGCAGGCAAGTACACCAAGGATAACACCCTTAACCATAACAACACCGATATCAAGTCCAAGTGTGAATGACATAAAGCACAGTGCAATAAATCCGGCAATTGTTGTGACGGAGCTTCCGATTACAGATGAAAATGTCTGTGAGATTGCATGTGCCATCGCACGGTGTTTATCTCCGTCGTAACGGATCTGCTGTTCTTCGTAACTATGCATCAGGAAGATCGAATAGTCCAGCGTTACCCCCAGCTGCAGAACTGCTGCCAATGCCTTTGTAATATAGGAGATCTCTCCCATAAAGTAGTTACTTCCCAGGTTATAGACAATCGCAATTCCAATACTGAGCATGAAGAGGATCGGTACAAAGAACGATTCCATTGTAAGACCAAGTACGATCATCGCCAGCACAACCGCGATCAATACATACAACGGTGTCTCTTTCTCCGCCAGCTCCTTCGTATCTGTAACAACAGCTGACATACCACTTAAAAAGCACTGCTCGCCCGCCAGAGAACGGATCTCGGAGATTGCTTCCATTGTTCCGTCCGAAGATGTTCCTTCATCAAAGAAGATTGCCATCATCGTTCCGGTCTCGGAGTTAAATGCATCATAGACTTTTGTCGGCAGCATGCTCTTCGGCATACTGATATCTGCGATAGAATCATACCAAATAACATCTTTTACATGATCCACCTTTTCGATCTTCTGCTTTAACTTCGATACATCCTTATCTTCCATTCCATCGACTATAAACATCGAAAATGCACCTGTACCGAAATCATTTACCAAAATATCCTGGCCTTTCATCGTCTCGATGTTATCCGGCAGGTAAGTCAATACATCATAATTAATTCTCGTATGCAGATACCCCAATGCAGACGGAATCAACAATAAGATACTGAGAATCAGAATCGGCACTCTGAATTTTACTATCTTTTTTCCAAACTTTACCATCATATCCCTTTCGCTCCCTTCCTTATATCCTTTTTATGACCATTGGTCATTTTAATCTCTTCTTGCACTATACAATAAAAATGACTAACAGTCAATATGTTTTGTACTGTTAGTCATTTTTTCTTTTTATTTATATTCCATTTTCGTAACTGTTCAGAGCCAACCTCCAAAATGCTACGCATTTTCTTTATATTCACTTGGAAGAATTCCGTATTTTTTCCGAAATGCCCTTGCCATCGCCTTGCTTCCGGAGAAGCCGCTGCGAAGTGCTGTCTCAGTGATATTATATTTTCCGCCCTTCAGGTCTTTCATTGCATATTCCAGACGGATATTCTGCAGATAGCTCTTATATGTGATTTCCGCATACTTCTGAAACATCCTCGACAAGTACGTTGGTGAGTAGCCAAAAATTCTTGCCACTTCTTCCAGACTGAGCTCCTGTGCATAATTCTCTTTCATATAAGATGTGATTGCTGAAAGCTTGTTCAGATTCTTATTCTTCCTTACAAAAGCATCCTCAACTTCCGTCAGACGGTATTCTTTCACAAGAAGATATAGCAGATGATAAAAAATACTGTTCATCTTCATGTCATATCCACACTGCTTTTCGCAATACGTCTTATACAGTTCTTCCAACAATTCCATAAAGCGTGCGTCCTTACGTCCCGGTTCATGCGTAAACCAGATAAACTGCTCACCTGTATAATATTTTTCAAAAACTTTCAACGGAATCTGAAGAACGATCGTCTCGTTTGGCAACGGAGAATCTACTTCATGAACCTCATTCGAATTCACAATCATAAATTCTCCCGCTGTCAGATGCCAGGTCTTCTCATCGATCTTAAATTCCAGTTCTCCGTCGCACACTGCAAAAATCTCAATCGACCTGTGCCAATGTTTTTCTCTATGGTAATGTCCTTCTCTGCCTTCAAATAAGAATAGTTTAAAAGGAAATCCAACTTCCGGAACGATCAATTCATGCGCAAACTGCATCTCTTTTATTCACCACACTTTAGGCTTTCGTCCACTTATGTACCGTATCTGTTCCCGGACTACATAATTCCACTGTAGATCCATCATCTGACAGTGTATAGACATATTCCAGTGTTCCACCGGAGATAACCAGATTCAGCCTCAATGTACCGTCTGCATTCTCTGCAACACAATATGTTCCCTTTGTTTCACCGGAGGAACTCTTGATCACAAGCTTTCCGTCCTTCTTTAATTTATATTCATTTCCGCTGTTGTCTGTCCACTTTCCGATCAGCCCCTTCGCACGGTCATCCGTCAGATTCAGAAGTTCTGTATCCGCCTGGAGTAATTTTATATCCTTACCACCATCCAGGGACTCCAGCACTACGCCATAGCCTGTATCATCTGTCGTAACCGCATACAGTTTACCTTCTTCTTCGCCGTCCATTGTGATCTTGATTGTAATGTTGTTATCCTCATCAAATCCACACTCAAATGTCAGTCCGGCGTCATCCTTAGTTCCTGTTCCATCTTCTTTCAGATCATACACAGTATCTGTTCCAATTACCTTCCACTGCTTTGCCATAACTCTCTTAACAGAATCACTTGGAAGAACCGCGTTGTCTCCCATCTGTTCTTTCATCGTACTGCTTGCTTTGTCCACCTCTTCTGTCGTAGATGCAGCCGGTTCTGTTTTCTTCGTATCGCCGCATCCTGTCATACACAATGTGCTTGCCAGAAGTAATGCTACTACTAATCTTTTCATATTCTCTCTCCAGTCTTGTTACTGTTCACACGATGTGCGACCAGCAACCCAGTCTTTTCTGTCTGATCAGAAAGATAGCATTCCGATCACGACTTACAGTCTTTAGAGTATCACAAACGCACTGTAAATTCCAGTAAAGTTAATACAATTTCACGGTTATTTCATTTTTAGACACACTCGTTTTCGTTTGTTTTCAACAAACTTTAATGCTTTTGCACTGTTTCACTTTACCTCGACAGCTTGTTTATTTTCTTAACATATGATACACTATTCACAATGTAAAATTATAGGTAACTTGGGAGGAAATAGGTTATGATTATCTCTACAAGAGGGCGTTATGCTCTCCGAGTCATGATTGATCTGTCTCAGCAGGATCCGGACTCTTACACACCGCTGAAAGAGATCGCAGCACGTCAGGAGATTTCTGAAAAGTATTTGGAAAATATTTTAAAATCTCTTGTCACACAAGGATTTATCCTTGGACTTCGCGGAAAAGGTGGTGGCTACCGCCTGACAAAATCTCCGGAAGAATACACTCTCGCTTCCATTCTTCATGCGACAGAAGGAAGCCTTGCAGCTGTAGCGTGTCTGGAGGATCATGCACCGGAATGTGCACGTGCGGGTCAGTGTCCGACACGTCCGATTTGGGAAAAACTGGATAACCTTATCGAGGATTATCTTGGAAGTATCACACTTGCTGACTTTCATGAACCGGCCATTCCATGCAAGATTGAGAAATAGCATTATTTCAGGGGGAACGAAATAACAGTTGTTTCAATACAATGGAAAATCAGATCTACATAGAAAAAGATGGATAAGTAATGCTTTTATTGCTTATCCATCTTTTTCTGTTTCTATTTTATCTAATCATCCGTGAACGTTTTCTTTCACTGCTTTTTCAATCCGATCCAACGCTTCCACAAGTGTCGCTCTCTGGCAAGCCACGTTGATCCGCTCAAAACCACTTCCAGGCTCCCCGAAGATCGCTCCTCCATCCAGCCAAACCTCTGCCTTATCTTCTATCAGTTCTTTTAGTTCCTTGTCTGAAAGCCCTAATGCCCGGAAATCCATCCAGACGAGATAGGTTCCTTCTGTCTTTGTCACCTTGATCTGTGGTAAATGTTCTGCCATCCATGTATGAAGGAAATCAATATTCGACTTCACATACTGTTTCATCGCCTGATACCATTCTTCGCCCTGAGTATACGCAGCGATCAGCGCAAAGATTCCGGGTGCGCCGACCTGACTATACCCGGCTGCAGTTACCTGATGCTGAAATTCCTTGCGAAGGCTTGCATTTGGAATGATAATATTGGAAATCTGAAGTCCAGCAAGATTGAATGTCTTCCCCGGGGAAGTACATGTCACTGTAATGTCTTTATACTCGTCCTTAAGATCTACAAGTACCTGATGCTTCCCTTCAAATATGAAGTCTGCATGAATCTCATCACTTACAATGATCACCTGATGCTTTAAGCAAATGTCTCCCAGACGCTCCACTTCTTCCCTTGTCCATACCCGGCTGACTGGGTTGTGTGGGCTGCAAAATAAAAATAATTTCACACCCTTTTCCACGATCTGGCGTTCAAAATCTTCGAAATCAATCGCATAAGATCCATCTTCCTTACGGATAAGGATATTGGCGGCCACTTTACGGTCATTGCTTTCAATCACTTCCCGGAATGGATAATAGACCGGATCCTGGATCAGAATATAATCCCCAGGTTCTGTATAAGCCTTCACCGCCATTGCCAGTGCAAAGACAATTCCCGGAGTCTTTGTGATCCACTCCTTGTCGATCTTCCATCCGTGACGGCGTTCCATCCAGGAGCTGACCGCATCATAATACTCCTGATCTGACTCTGTATATCCATAAATTCCATGCTCTGCCTGACGGATCAATGCTTCCTGGACGAAAGATGACGTCTTAAAATCCATATCAGCGACCCACAACGGAAGAATATCTTTCTTTCTCCCTCTTTCTTCTGCAAAATCATACTTCAGACTGTGGGTTCCTCTTCTCTCTACAGGCTGGTCAAAATTCAAATTCTTCTCACTCATTTTTACTCCTTTTATTGAAATGCCTGTTCCAGATCTTTGATCAGATCTTCAGCATTTTCAATTCCAACAGACATTCTAAGGAAATCTTCTGTGATTCCAAGATGTTCTCTTATCTCCACCGGTACATCACCGTGTGTCTGAAGCATTGGATATGTGATCAATGATTCTACACCGCCAAGGCTCTCCGCATAAGAGATCAATTTCACACTTTCAAGAATCTTTCTTGTACGTTCCACCGTATCTACACGGAAAGAAAGCATACTTCCTGCTCCTGTTGCCTGCTTCCGGTTCACCTCGTAACCCGGATGATCTTCCAGACCCGGATAATAAACTTCTGTCACTTCCGGTCTGTTTTTCAGCCAAAGTGCGATCTTCTTCGCATTCTCCTGCTGGCGCTCCAGACGCACTGATAAAGTTTTGATTCCGCGAAGTACAAGGAAACTGTCAAACGGAGACAGGCTACAGCCAACTGTCTTATATGTATAACGCAATTTTTTCGACAGCTCTTTCCCTTTGACACAAACAAATCCTGCGAGAACATCATTGTGTCCTCCAAGAAATTTTGTTCCGCTATGTACTACAATATCAGCACCCAACTGTAGCGGTTTCTGGAAATAAGGAGAAAGGAATGTATTATCCGCAAGAATCAGTAACCCGAATTCGTCTGCGAGTTTTCTCATCTCTGCAAAATCTGTAATCCTCATCGTTGGATTGCTTGGTGTCTCAATATAAAGTGCCTTTGTCTCTTTCCTGATATTCTTTCTTACAAGATCAATATCTGAAGTATCTACATAAGAAAACTTTAATCCTCGCTTTTCGCCAATGCTTTCAAACATTCGCACAGTTCCGCCGTACAGATCTTCTGTACATAAAATATGATCTCCTTCTCCGAAAAGCTCCAGGCAGATTCCAATTGCCGCCATTCCTGTCGAGCATGCAATACTGTCATCCGCTCCTTCTAAAGAGGATATTACGCTTTCTAATTCATACCGTGTCGGATTGCTCTCGCGGGAATAATCATATCCTGTACTTTTCCCGATTCCCGGGTGTGCGAAGGTTGCTGTCTGAAAAATGGGAACGGAGACTGCTCCGTATGGATGTCCCTCTACAAATCCTCCGTCCCCGTGAATACATCGTGTTTCAAATTGATAATTTTCTGCCATGCTGTCTGTCTCTGCTCCTTACGTTCCACTCTATTAAATATAGTACATTCCCTCAACAGAATCCTGATACCCTTCGTATGCATCCACAAGATCCTTAAGCGTCACATCTTCCAGAATCTCCTGAACACAATCATTGATTCGATCAATGATCAGATGCTGAATTGCTTCCTGATCTCCACGTTCCACGCTGTTTCGATCAACTTCATCTTCCAGATCATAAGTTCCTTCCAATGCCTCTACAATCTGCGCAACCGTAATCTCTTTCGGATCTCTCTCCAGAAAATATCCTCCCTGAGAACCTTTCATACTTTTTACAATATGAGCCTTGCGAAGAGCTGAAAATACATGCTCAAGGTACTGAGCGGAAATGTCATTTCTCTGTGCGATACTTCCTAATGAGACCAGCTCTGTCCGTGAATTCACCGCCAGATCAATAAGAGCACGCAGTCCATATCTACTTTTCTTTGATAATTTCAAACGCTTCTACTCCTTTCTTCTAAACACTATAGGAGCAGCTTTTACTGCTCCTACTTCTTACAGATTTTTCTGTTTTCTCTGATTCTTATTTACTGAATTGCTTTGAATGCCTCATCCAGATCCTGGATGATATCATCAATATTCTCTGTACCGATGGACAGACGGATTGTGTTTGGCTTGATTCCCTGATCGAGAAGCTCTTCCTCCGTGCACTGGCTGTGTGTTGTTGTTGCCGGGTGGATAACAAGTGATTTCACATCCGCTACATTTGCAAGCAATGAGAACAGTTCCAGGTTATCAATGAAATCCTGAGCTTTCTTAGAATCACCTTTGATCTCAAATGTGAAGATAGAACCACCGCCGTTCGGGAAATATTTCTTATAAAGTTCCTGCTGCTTCGGATCCGGATCTACAGATGGATGATGTACTCTCTCAACCTGTGGATGATTGTTCAGATACTCAACAACCTTCAGTGCATTTTCCACATGACGCTCTACACGAAGGGAAAGTGTCTCAAGTCCCTGCAGGAAGATAAAGGAACTGATCGGAGAAATTGTTGCTCCTGTATCTCTCAAAAGGATTGCTCTGATCTTTGTAACAAATGCAGCCGGTCCGCAAGCCTTTGTAAAACTGATGCCGTGATAGCTTGGGTTCGGATCTGTCAGTGACGGGAATTTTCCTGAAGCCTCCCAGTCGAACTTACCGCCCTCGATGATAACTCCACCGATTGTTGTTCCATGTCCACCGATGAACTTTGTAGCAGAGTGAACAACAATGTCAGCACCGTACTCGATTGGTCTTACGAGATAAGGTGTTGCAAATGTATTATCTACAACAAGCGGGATTTTATGCTTATGTGCGATATTTGCGATTGCTTCAATATCAACTACATCTGAGTTCGGGTTACCAAGTGTCTCGATGTAAACAGCTTTCGTGTTCTCCTGGATTGCATTCTCAACTTCTTCCAGATTGAAAATGTCAACAAATGTTGTTGTAATTCCATAATTCGGAAGTGTATGCTCAAGAAGATTGAAAGATCCTCCATAAATATTCTTTGCAGATACGATGTGATCTCCCTGCTGAGCCAAATTCTCAATTGTATATGTGATTGCTGCTGCTCCGGATGCTACTGCAAGTGCTGCTGTACCTCCTTCAAGCGCTGCGATTCTCTTCTCAAACACATCCTCTGTCGGGTTTGTCAGACGTCCGTAAATATTTCCTGCGTCTTTCAGTCCAAAACGGTCTGCTGCATGCTGGCTGTTGCGGAACACATAAGAAGAAGTCTGGTAGATCGGTACTGCTCTTGCATCTGTCACCGGATCCGGCTGCTCCTGGCCTACGTGAAGCTGTAATGTCTCAAATTTAAATTTTCTGTCTTTTCTCTCTAATTTTGCCATGGGTTTATTCTCCTTTTTCTAATTCCTGTTTTGTATTCTTATTCCGCAGCCAGAGCTGCTTGGAAGTTAAAATCTTACTTAATTAATGCCTTGCGGTTGTCTTGATATTCGTGCCTACTCTGTAAAGAGTGGTGTAGAGTAGTATCTGTCTCCGCTGTCCGGAAGAAGTGCTACGATTGTCTTGCCCTTGTTCTCCGGTTTCTTTGCATATGCAATTGCTCCGGAAAGTGCTGCTCCTGAAGAAATACCTACCAGGATTCCTTCTGTCTTTGCAAGAAGCTTCGCGGCTGCGAATCCTTCGTCATTGTCTGCTTTGTATATCTCATCATAGATCTTTGTATTAAGGACATCCGGTACGAATCCTGCTCCGATTCCCTGAATCTTGTGCGGTCCGCCCTTTCCTTCTGAAAGTACCGGGGATGCTGCAGGCTCAAGTGCTACAACCTTCACATCCGGTTTCTGGGACTTCAGATATTCACCAACACCTGTCAGTGTTCCACCTGTACCGACACCGGCGATAAAGATATCAACATTTCCATCTGTGTCTTTCCAGATCTCCGGGCCTGTTGTCTCTCTGTGTGCTTTTGAGTTCGCCGGATTAACGAACTGTCCCGGGATAAAGCTGTTCGGGATTTCCTTTGCAAGCTCTTCAGCTTTTGCAATTGCTCCCTTCATTCCCTTTGTACCTTCTGTAAGTACGATCTCTGCTCCATATGCTTTGAGGATATTTCTTCGCTCAACACTCATGGTCTCTGGCATGGTAAGAATTGCTCTGTACCCCTTCGCTGCTGCGATTGATGCAAGTCCGATTCCTGTGTTTCCGGAAGTAGGTTCGATGATAACAGAACCTTCTTTCAGGATTCCTTTCTCTTCTGCATCTTCGATCATTGCCTTCGCAACACGATCTTTCACACTTCCTGCCGGATTAAGATACTCAAGCTTTACAAGAATCGTTGCTTCAAGTCCAAGCTCTTTTTCCAGATTCACAGGTTCAACAAGTGGTGTGTTTCCAATCAGTCCAAGTGTGCCTTTATAAATTGCCGCCATAGTCTATATCCTCACTTTCTTTATTAACCTACTTAGTTGGTGTGTTTTTGATGGTTTGTATTATATACTTATAAAACCCATCTGTCAACTATGTTTTAATATTTTTCTACATTTTTTATTATACAATATCGATCGGAGATGTAAATGATTAAAAAATGTCAAAAAGAAAAAGCATGAACATTAAATGTCCACGCCCTCTCTAAATCTTATTTTATCCGTGATACTCCCCATTATATTGGATCAATGTAATATCTTCCACATTCGCGATCTTCCGGATCTTCTCTGTGAAATCAAGCTCATTCTGCCGGCAGAACACCTCAACCGCCATCTCTGTTTTCTCCCCACGCATCGTCTTTGACTTTATGAAATATTTCATTTTTCCAAAGCTGCGGATAATTTCATCACCTGCCTCATCTCCCTGGTAATGGATCACGGCGATATAGATTCTGCCTTTCTGCTGCTTATGATAAAACAGATAGATCATAAGGATCATAACCGCTGCTGCAATCAACGCCAACGGATACATTCCTGCTCCGGTCGTGATACCTGTCGTGATCGCCCAGAAAAGATAGAGCAGATCCATCGGATCCTTCACCGCTGTACGGAAACGTACGATAGACAATGCACCGACCATACCAAGGGAAATCACGATATTCGTACTGATCGCCAGAGTAACCATGCAAGTGAGAAGTGTCATGCCGACCAACGTAACCGCAAAGCTCCGAGAGAAGATCACCCCTACATAAAACTTGCTGTAAACCATATAGATCACTGCTCCGAGAAGCAACGCCACGATCAGCGAAATTGCCATCTTCGGTGCATTAAAGCTGTCAAACACGCCGGATTCCAGCACCGACTTTTTAATCATATCTTGTACACTCATAATAGTTTTCTCTCCTGTGTTTCATTCCAATATTCAAATCCATGCAAATACTGCGATTTTTCATAACAGAGTACATATTTTGATACTGCTGTGAATTCTTGTGCATTTGGTGGAAGCAAGTCACGCACGATCTGTGGAAGCATCTCTGTGAATTTCACTTCCATAACCAGTTTCCCCGGTTCAAGCACCGGAAGTGTCGGAAGGGACGGATCAAAGATGTCATAACTTCCGACCGCTGCCCTCACATCACTGTCAAATGTAATCCTGACTGTCCCCTCATCCATGATCCACGGTACACGGTCATAGTCAACGATCGTACGTGGACGCATGAGATTGCTGACACATTCCACATAAAATTCTCTACACAATGGATAGGGACTCTTTAATAAAAATTGATAATCCCCGTCAAGAATCCTGTAGAATTCTTCTTTTGTCAGCGGAGCGCTTTCTTTATAAATATAACTTCCGAATTTCTTCTTCCGCTCCAACTTAATCGAACGGTCACTACAATCATAAATACGGATTCGGTATTTTTTTCGCATCAGGACACCAGATTCCTTTTCCGCATAAGCGTTGTTGAAATAATCTTCAAAATAGAGACTGCGGATCATATAACCATTTCCCTTTGCATTTGGATCTTTTTTCAACAAATGCTTCATCCTCAGCTCCAGCAATTCTTTCTCACTGGTACTGATCAGATATTTCCACTCATTACGGAAGCGTTCTTTTGATAAATCATTCTTCATAAATATCTTCCTCAACATTTTGTCCGCCTGTAATGTAGAAGCATTTCATACCATAGTTTTTCCCATCATCGGTTACATAATAATCAAATGCATCCTGCGTCTTTCCAGATTCGTTTGTCGCACGGACACGGACGAAATACTGTCCGTCTGACGGAACTGTCGTCTCCGCTTCCGGAATCAGAAGACCGTCCTGACGGAATATAATCTCATTAAACTGATAGTCTTTCGCCACTTCAACCGTATACTTAATTGTCTCCGCATCAAAATCATAGGACGCATCCCAATTCAGCTTCAAGATATTCCCCTCGATCACCGGTACTCCAATATAAAATGGCATTGGTTTTTCCAGACTCTCCTTATAGAGCTCATAATTTTGTTCCACCTCGGAAGGGATTGCCGATGCAACTGTATCATATTGAGCTTCGGTCAGCGGTGCATTCATCTGGTCCGGCATCTGATACAAATACTTCTGCGTCACTGTACGATATTTCTCTATCATACTGCTGATCCGCTCTACGCTGAGATAGGATCTCAGATCCTGAATTGCCGCATCAAGTTCCTCACGAAACTCCTCGGACTGCAGACATCTCTGAAAAAGAACATTTCCCCAGTAATTACTGATTCCACATTCCCAGCTTCCCTGATCGGAACGATTTTGAATACTATATTCCGTTCTCATAAATGATCCATCATTGTCCCACGCAATCAAATACCAGGTATTTGAATTCTGTGGACTATATAAATATGTATTACGGTTCTGCGTATCTACATTCCCGGTCAGGATCTGATATGCCATCCAATACGTCAGATTTTCTCTGTCAAAATATTGATCCAGGATATTACCAATCGATTTTGAATTATCATTCAGATCCGTAAGCATCTGGATCAATTTCGTATGGTCAGAATCTCCCTTGATCTCCAGAAGCTTTTCAAATGCTGTCTGATCATAGGTCGGATCGTCTTCTTTTTTTATCACATCTTCATAACGGTAAAACTCAAATGAATTGATCTTATACAACTGCCCATTTGAATCCATTCCATGATTCTTCATTCCCGTCTTGTTGAGCTGCTCCACCTGCGTATACAGTCCATAATCCTGAAATTCCGTGTTGTTCCCTTCGGTGAGATCTCGCACATACAAATGTACGAACTGGGTTCTGAGAGACATCAACTGTGGGATTCCCTTCAAAAGATCATAAGACAGCTTATTGCGGAAACGCATTCCCTCTGTCTGGTGTTTATTCAGGTTGATCGTACGCTGTCCTCGCCAGGTTCCTTTATTCTTTTTCAGTTCTATCTTATAATTTTTCTGTGCATTACTGCTTGAAGTCTGCCCTCTGATCTGCACCGTCGCATTCGGCACACTTTCACCGTAACCAACCTCTCCACTCTGTGGACCAGACTCATCTCCAACCTGGAGGAGCGCCGCTGTCTGGTAACGGTCTACTCCCATTTTGTCATAATCATAAGCCGAATAACTGTTGATTTCCTTCCAGGTATGATTCGTACCCTCCGAAGAATTCCCTTGAGAAACCGTAAGATACATTGTCACAACACTCGTCTCGTCATCATTTTCATAGAGGCTGTCCTTATCTCGAAGATGAACGTCATTGATATCCTGTGTCTTGGCCTTTTCTATTGTTTCTTGTTGCTCTGTCTTTGTTTCTGAAGCATTCCCTGTTTTCCCCAAAGCTGTACATCCCGTCAGGCAACAGGACATTCCTAATAAAAGGGCACATCCCAGTGCAATTGATTTATAATTTTTCAAGCTCGTCTCCCCTTTCTATTTTCTCTTCCAGAAAACATCCTAACCGTGTGAAAAATCCTGTTTTATCTTCCGCCACGATTGGTTGTACACTCAAAATATAATACGGAAGTTTTTTAATAAAATATCCAAGCCGCAGCGTACAGATCAGAAAGAATACTGCACTTCCAAGTAAAAATCCAAAGCCATAGTATACTTGCGGGAAAAATAGAGATATACAGGTAAATCCTGTCGTACACGCCGCAAACATTCCTGTTGCATATAATGCTCCTTTATAATCTGTAAAATACAGCAGGATCAGCATCATTGTATTAGCAACCGCATAAAGTCCATAACCGACACACAGTGTCCTGAAATAGCCTTCCATAAGATCATTAAATCCAAGCGGAAGATAGGTCAGGAGAAGCTGTCCTACAGAAAGCGCCAATGCCGTTGTAAGAAGCTGCTTCAGTGCCGTATACTTCAGCTCCATATTCAAAACTTCTTTCATCTCGTTTCCTGCCTGTAAAATATCTTTAATTTCTCCTCTGTCATTAAACAGACTGTAGTAATTCCTGTATTTCGGATAGAAATTCACTTCCACCGACACAACGAAATTAACTGTCGTTATAAGAATCGTCAGATATGCGATCATTGCAGGGACATCGTGATACGGAGCACCATAGAATAACCCCTGTACATGTACATGGATCGGACTACACCACATAATAACCAAATGTGCAAAAAGTCCGATATTCGTAAACAAGCCTATAAAAGCAAGCGGAAGGAATTGATCCACCCAGCGCAGAAAGAAAAATGCACTGCTCTCACTCTGTGGAAAATAACGGTATAGCAGTGTCACATCCCACAGAAGCATGATCCCATATCCGATCGTTACAGCAATCATCATTGCCTCTACATGTGGAATTCCAATCAAAACCAGTAGAACTCCAATTAAAAGCGACACTGTCACTGCCGACACAAACGATAGAAGTATCCCTTTATAATCCTTTATCGCGGTCAGATAACTCATCGCATTCCATGTGACGATCAGTTCTCCGAAAAACTCCAGACACAAAAACTGGTCAATCAGATTGATTCCGGAAAACAAAAGAAAGATTCCGTACATGATCCCTCCTACAACAAGCAGAATCGTTGTCGATCCCCAGAAGGAAGGAAGCACTGTTTCATGTCGTTCTTCATACAACATATCCGCAATATATCTCGTCACAACCATAGAAAAGAAGCTTGTCACAGTCAGCGAAGCGAGAAGTGTATAAGTAATCATACAGTTTAAAAGCTCCCGGTTATGCCTTGTCGCGCCGGTATGATCACAGATAAAGGTAATCCCAACCAGCAATACAATACCAAGCAACATCGGACCTGTACAGATAATTCCGGCATATCCATAGGCTTTCGCAGTCGATGCAATTCCACTTTTCTGGAATAATTTCTTTAACTCAAATCCGATTCCGGCCATCTGCTTCTTCCACCTCCCGATACATTTTCCGATACTTTTCAATCATTTCTTCTTTTCGATAATACGCCTTTACCCGTTTCTGTGCATTTGCGCCCATACGAAGTCTTCGCGTTCTGGAAGCACACATCTGATCCATTGCCTGCGCAAGTCCCTCACGATACATTGGCGGAACACAATATCCTACGGATCCATAACAGTCCTCCTCGTTCCCGTCCAGAAGTTCCCTGCAACAACCCACATCCGTAGTCACACAAGGACGCCTTGCGGCAAATGATTCCAGGACAGACAACGGCTGTCCTTCTGATATACTCGTCAAAATTGTAAAATCCAGCTTTTTCATATAGGAAATAATATCCACGCGGCCTGTAAAGATCACATTTTCCAAATGTAGCTGATCGACCAGCGCATAGCATTCCTGCGCATATTCCTCATCATCAACGCCTCCCATAATATGGAGTCGCACATGATCTCTTTTCGTACACAGCTCATAAAACGCATAAATCATTGTCTTGATATCCTTGATCGGCGCCAGACGCACAACTGCGCCAATATCAACCCATCCGTCTTCTTCTTTTAACGGAATAGAAGAGAGTCGTTCGTAATTGATTCCATTCTCAACTACACGACATTTTTCCTTGTCACATCCCATCTGAATCTGTGCAAGCATAGCATTGGTAAACAACGCTGAGACAGAAAAGGCTCTCGTATAAATAATATCCGACAACATATAAAAGAAGGCGATCCACTGCTTTTTAAATGCCGGCTGTACCCATTTTGCACGGATGATCTCTTCTTCACGCTCTCTTGTATAAATTCCATGCTCCGTCAAAAGCACTTTCTTCTTATAGACATATCCGCCGAGACACGCAAGAAGTCCTCCGTACCCCGTACAGATCGCGTGATAAACATCTGCCTTAGGCACTTCACTTCCCATCAGATAAAGAACCGGAAGCAGCATAGAGCGCATCGTGTGAAATGCATCCGCAAACGGAGTATATGGATAATCTTTTATACAGCACTCTGTCAATATATTCAAAAACTCTTCACTTTTCAAAAAGGACATCGGGTTCAGTTTCTGGTCATAATAGAGGTGAAACAAAACCTCCCAGTCCGGACGTTTGCACAACATCAGCTCCTTTAAGCTGTTCTTTTCTTCCTTCGTAAAAGCATGAAGCATTTTCCCTGAATCCTTTAGCCTCAGGGCATCATCCAGGAAAACCTCATGGACCTCGACGACATTTTCAGGAAGTTCGTAGACAAATTTCCCTCGATCCTTCGCATTTGCCCCGATCACCCACAGAACAAACTCATGCTCTTTCATTTCATTGATATACTGATGCATCCATGTGGATACACCGCCAAACACATAGGGATAACATCCCTCTAATATAAGACAGATTCTCACAACTAACTCCTTATCTGCCGCATTTTACTGCTTCGTATTTTATTCTGATTTCTCAATGGTTACAGTCGGCTCCTTTGCCTTGAGCAAATAGAGATTTCCGGTCAAATGCGTAAGTTTTCCTCCCGAAACATCTCCCGGTGTTCCTTCGTTGATCCGCACCATAAAATACACTTCATCATAAAAATTGTCGAGTTCCAGTCTGATTTCCTGATCTGTCACTGTCTTTGTAAATGTGACCGCTCCGTAGCGCTGGATCGCGCCGGACAGTTCCGAACCTGTAAGCTGTCTCAAGGACGGTGCTGAATCATCCAGCCAGTCCATATAATCACTTAAGTTCCCTTTCAATTTTTCCCAGCCAAGTGCCGCACCACGATCTTCGTCCAGAAGATCATCCGGATGTATAAAATGGCTGTTCACAAAATGCATGTTCAATTCAGACAATGCTGCCATCTTCATATAGCTATCAATGATCGCACCCGAAATGATACGAGGCTGTTCCACAATACCGTCCTCCGCCACTTCAAATTCCTGCACATAAGCAAACTCACCGGTGAAATAGTTACTGGCGATCGTCCTGATCTGCGGAAAATCCTCTGCAAGCATTCTCCTACCTTCTGCCGACAATACATTGGACGGTGGTACATAAACCGACATCGATGTGCTTGGAAATATTTTATCGCCAAATCGTACCAGTTCCTTTACAGCCTTTTTCATCGCCGACTGATTTTTCCAGGTGTCATATGGAAGCACCTCGCCATAGTCCGTATTTGGGAGGCTTAACGGCTGATGATTGTATCCATGATATCCAAGCTCCCCGCCCTGATGGAGCAACATATTTCCAAAATATTCGAAGCGTTTGGTATCTTTCTGCTTCTCGATCGTCCCGTCTGTCACATCCCCATAGTTCTCAATCATCACACCTGTATAACGGATACCATGATCAGAGGCAAGTTCCAGCATGTCCGGCCACCATACGTTCATATAAAAATTGCTGATGCTCATCTCATAATCACGTTTCACATAAGTACCGTCTCCATTTGGAACCGGTGACGGGAAGTCATCCAGATAAAATGCTGATCCATTGATCACCGGATAGATACCGACATCCGTAAGAAGACTGTAAGACGCTGCATAAAATCCACGGACTGCCTTCTCATACAATCCAAAATTATCTACTACAAACTTTCCTTTTCCATATTGATTTTCCCAGATGACCGGCTGACCGTTTTCATCCTCTACCTGCGCATGAACCTTCGCCTGCTCACTCAACTGCACTGACCAGGCAGAATCATAGGGATCTGTGATTTCATAAGCCTGCCCGCCGCCAAGCATAAAATCCGGTTCAAAATAAATACTGTCTACAACCGTATTTTCATAACCTGAAGAAATAATTCCAAGCTTCTGCTCTATTATCGATGTATATGCCGTTTTCTGAAGAGTCATCGCAAAGAGTGCATTTCCACCTTCCGAAACCCAGTCACACAGTTCCAAAAGTTTCTCTTTCAATGGACTGATATCACTTAATAATACAACCACTGTTTCATACTCATCATAGTCAGGGATCACAGAATCACTCTTCAAATCGACTACGTCCGTCCCAACCTTCATATCTTTAAATATTTGCTGAAACTGTGTCCAGGCCTGTTCACTTGCTTCATCCGCACTGTTACGAAGGACCAGACAGGTCTTCGGCAGCGACTTCACAGCCGTCTGTTCGGTGACTACTTCTTCTCGATCGAGATACGCAACTTTTCTATTCTTTTCTGTATATTGAATACCACTTCGTTCAGCAAAAAGAACAACTGCCATCATCATAAAGACGCACAGGATTACTAACATGCTTTTAAACGGAAATGTTTTCAATGATTTTAATCTAACCAAAAATCCAATGCCTCCTTACTCTTGGAAGACAGATAAATGTGTTCCTCCTGCATCTGTCTTAAACACTTCTGCAACTCAGATGCCATTTTACGTTCCGCCAGATACTGTATCTTCAAAGTCCAGAATTCTTCTCTGTGATGCCATTTCTGATCCATAAGTTCCAGAATTTCTCCCGCCTGAACATAATCTCCGTTTTTCATCAGATTTTTAAACAGGCACACACATGTATGGAGCGTTGCTTTTATCTTCAGCTTTTGATTCAAGAGCCGGATATAACGAACCCGCTGTTCTTTCTCCATCTGTGCTTCCAGAATCCCCTGATTCAGATATTCTTCCATAAAATTACAATACTGATCCAGAACTTCGGGATCATTCGGAGATGCCGCATACAGTTTTTCCAGTTTCTGCAACCGGAAGTCATACTCCTTAGAGAGCTCAACCATAGCTGTGATCGCATAATGAACCACCTCTACATCTTCGTTCATACGAGCCTGTTTCAGAATGTCCATGTATTCTTCCGGATCGTCGTTTAGCACATCCATGATCAGCTCACGTCGTACCCCCGGCTTATTGATCAGAAGTGCTTCCTCCAGCGGAACAATCTTCTCATCCATATCCGAAGCTGCCTGAAAAATATTTTTATAAATCTCTTCATTCACACGAAGCTTTTCCACTCCCGGCTCTATTCTATTGTCTCTTTTCGTCAGCCTCTGCAAATGCAAAAGCAGCACACATATCGTCCCCCAGAAAGGAACAAAAACTACAAGTCCGATCAGATATTTTTTCACTTTCAGAAAATGTGTCTTTATTCCCATCCAGATCAACACACAACAAACAATATGTAATAGGATCAGAAGTATCCCAAGCACTGTTTGAATCATAATATCTCTCCCACAAATATGCCGGTCACAATCTGTTGCGACCGGCAATAATTCTTCGCTTCTCTTTCTTTTCTCACTTAATCCGCACTCTCGACAGCATCGATTTCATGACATATAAATCCACTCTTCTCCAGTCTTGCAAGAATGATCGGCAATACTTTCCTGTCCGTCTGCGAAAGAATGAGAAACAGCTCTTCTTTTTCAGAAATTCCCCAGACATCATTTTCACGGACAGACTTCTGCAGTACTGCATCCGCCTCTGCAAGTGACATCTGCGGATAATCCAGCTTTAGAAGCGTATAGGATGCCAGCTGTTCTTCTCTCATAGCGTGAAATGAATACAATCTCTCTTCAAAATACTCTGGTTTCAATGTACTTGTACCTGCCACATACTGCCTGCTCTTAACCGCTTCCTGGTATTCCAGCGCACGCAAAAGAGCGGTCTCTACCAGACCACTGAGAACCTGGAACAAATTCAGATAATAAAGAGAAAGCTGCTCGCCCTTTACATCCTGAATAAAAATCAGCATCACGAGCTCTCCGTCTTTTTGAATTCCTTTCATACACATTGGATATCCTTCCAGGAACTCCCGGTTTACCCATACATTTCCGGCTTCTACTGCCTCATTTGCCTCCAGATAATCCTTCATACAAATAGAATTAGCAAACACATCTTTCATTCCTTGTGATGCGATCGTAAGTCGTCCGAACTGCTTTTTCTTTCCCACTGAATAGATTGCAATCGTATGATTCTCAAGAACAGATTCCATCACATGAAGCGTTTCGATAAAAAGATCCTGCGGAAGAAAGACATCAAGTTTTTTCGTAATGTCAAAAATCTTACCAAAACTGTCTCGACTTCCCAGAATCTGCTTCTTGTACTGACGCTTATCCCGAAGCGTCTCCTGATACATTTCCCGCGCAAATAAAAATTTATCCAAAATAAGCTTATTTTCCGCTTTCATAAACCGAACATTCTCAGTATTCTTCAATCGTACATATCCACAGATTGCGCTGACAGCGAAATAAAAGATAAATGGAATCCAGTTCGACGGTTCATAAAAAAGTGTTGTCCATCCGATTCCAGTCTTTGCATATGCCACCAACAGCGAAAGGGATTCCAGTCCTGCTGATGCAAGTCCATAATTAATACCGTATAAACTGCTGAACAGCACGATATATACCAGCCGCAGATCGATCATCTCAAACTGCACCTGATTCCCTGCCACTCGGTTCAGTACCTCGAACACAAAAAATGTGAGCAACAGCTCGATAATTCTTACAACTGTCGCATGACTGTTGAGAAAGCTCTTCAAAGCATCTATCTTTCGGATCTTATAATTTGTCTTCTGACAATACTGTGCATATATTTCCGAGAGATCTTCCAAAAGAGAAATCTTCGGAAACCAGCCATATTCATTCCTCAATATCTTGTCAGTGACTATTCTCTCCTGAATCATCGCATCTGCAAGATATGTAATGTGTGCGAATGGAAATATCTGCTTAAGCTTCTCTCCGAGCTGTTCAAAGGTAAAATGAAACACTTGCGGAATCTGAAGATAAGTACTCTCCTCATTCCAGTTATCAAAAATCTTATATAACAGGTCCGCAAGATCACTCAGAGCAAGAAAATACATTTCCTGAGATGGTGCTTCTTCAAAGAGGATCGACTTTTGATTGAGTGCTTTAGAAAATAATTGAAAGAAATAATCCTCCTCGTAAGTGCCGGAATAAAGATACGGCGCACGCAGAATCTTAACAGAAATCTGATGCAGTTCGCAATACTGCCTGCAGAACTCCTCTACGGTACGAACCATCAATGTCTTTCCGGTCGTTTCTTCATACAAACCCTCCGGACCGGTAATATACAGCAATCGTGAATTCGTATTTCCTTTATAATAATGTAATACTTTACGTAAAGTCTCAAGCTCACCGTCTTTCTTCCCATGAAAGGTGAGATAATTAGAAAAATAAATCACACCCTCAAATTCATAAGTCTTAAAGATATCTTCAAATTCCTTCTCTGCGTGTGGCATTGGATGTACCGATATCCCCTTGCGACGATCTGACTTTAATGCAGTCTCTCCAAGCAGGAGAATCTGACACTCCGGGAAGGCCTCCTTAATAAATTCAGTTGTGATATATCCGATGTTTCCAGTTACTAATAATTTCATAAGATGATAGCCTCATATTACTCATTTCCTTTAGTATAACATTTTTCCTTTCAGATTAGAATAGACTAATCTTATACAAATTATAGCTGATTAAGCGCCATTCTATAACAAAATTCACTATGGTAAAACATTGAAGTCACACCGCACCGTCACCCTGTTCTTTCCATCCAACGTACAAGTAAACAAGCTCAGCGCCCACTCTCCGCTTGTCATATCTTCCACACTTTGTGGAGTCAGTGCTTCTACCACCGCCACTTTGTATTCGAACCGGTTTCCGGCCGCATCTGTAAAGATCACCTCGTCACCGGTCTCAAGTTCTTTCAACTTCCCGAAATGTGTTCTGTAATTATGTGCCGCGATCACAAGGTTATCCAGATAAGCACTTCCCGAATAACGGCAAGGTGCTTTCTTCAGAAGCGGGTAGCTCCATTCGCTCAATACCGGAAGCTTCAGATCAATCTTTGGTATCTCAAGCACTCCGATGCACGCTGCGCCGTCCAGCTCTTCCAACATGACCTTCGGCATCTCCATCTCCGGGTTCAGCTGATAATCCGGTATCTGTCCGTCAGATTCTTCTGCCTGCTCTCCCTCATCAGAAATGTTTTGGTTCTTGTCTCTATATTCTTCCAACAGCTTCTCTCTGCTTTGCTCTGCCCGATAACCATCCCAGAGATTGTATACAGAAAGAGCAAGGGCTGCTGCGAAAAGCAGCAACCCTGTGATTGTAAATATCTTTCCTATCCAATTCTTTTTCTTCTTGCTCATCGATTCTTCTCTTCTTTTCTATCCCGTAAAACTCTTCCCACCAGCAGACAGATCACACTTGCAAACAAAAGTACAAGTACCGGCCACCAGAGCTGTCCTGTCTGCGGGAGCTTGTCTGATGTCTTGTCTGTTATTTTATTTACTGTTTTATTTGTTGTTTTATCCGTTGGCTTCTTCGATGGTGGATTCATTTCTCCATCCGACTTTCCAGGCTTCTTTGCTGTATTTGTCAAGACAACTGTATTCCCTTCACGCGTAACAGCAACGGTATACCCATTCGGCACCTCTGCCTCTGACACGCTCCAGCGCATCAGTGTAGAAAGATTCTTCCATGTATAGGACCACTGGTTTTCTTTCGTAAGTGTCTGGCGATCGGCGACTGTTGTATTCCCCTCCACATCTGTCTGCAGCAGCTCTACCACGATAGAATCCGGGCGTTCTTTCTCCTGATCCTGCTTCCACACTTTCAATACATGAATCTTCGTCTCTTCTTCCTCTTCTGGATTCCCCGGCTTCTCCGGCTTTCCCGGTTTGTCGTTCTTCTCGAACTTCAGAACCGCTGTCACCTGATAAGGATCTGTCCCTTCTGAAGTTTCCTTTGAATCCTCCGGCAATGCGATCAATGCTGTCTGAGGTTCATAGATCTGTGTCTTACCGTCTTCCTGCAGCTCTGTTGTCTGTCCCAGCACAAGATAAAGTCCCCGGTTAAGATCTGTAAAACATACTGTCCTGTCCGAACCTGATACAAGCACTGCATCTGCTGTGATTCCATCACGTCTGATATAGTCCGCCAGTGCATCCGCTGCACCCTGCCATCCCTCCTGGCTCTTCTGCTCCAGTGAGACCGGATACTTCCGGAATCGTTCCGTCAATGTAAAACTGCCCGACTCCTCATACTCTGCCACACGGTACAGAGACAATTCCATCCCCTCAACCGGGCAGACAATCGAGATGCTTCCCTTCTGTGTACTCTCTTCTTCCGCTGCCAGAACCGGATTGCCCTTTAAGATTCCGAGTACCCCGGTCAGCGCAATGAGAAATGTCAGTACATATATCATATAATTCCTATCTCTGTGGCGGATTCTTTTCTTTGAACTTCGCATATTCTCCCTCCCACTGATTGATTTATTTCTTATTCTTTTTCTTTGAACGACCAGCGGACCAATCCGCTACAAGGAAACTGATGATTAAAAGAGGAATGGCAATACATACCGCAACCAGTACACTATTTACCTTCGCCGCATCTGATGTAACTCTCACATCACTTCCTGCACGATTCTCAATCCTGTGTCCACGTACCAACAAACGATGCGTATTAATACCATAAGGCGTACAAGTAAATAACGTACACAAATCCTGTCCTTCCTCTATCTGAAGAAGTCCATAATCTTCCGGCTCTACAATCGCAATCTGATCCACTTCATATGTCAGTACCTGATCATATACATGAAGCATGAAAATATCTCCGTTTTTCAAACGATCCAGCTTTGTAAAAAGCTGTGCACTCGGAAGTCCTCTGTGCCCGGACAAGACACAATGCGTTCCACTTCCACCTACCGGTAAGCTTGAGCCTTCCAAATGTCCTATCCCGACCTGCAAAACAGATTCATCCACTGTATGGTAAATAGCAAGCTCACATCGAATCTCAGGAATCTCAATGTACCCCATCATTCCCGTACTATCCGCATTCAATAAACTTTTGTAAGTATCCAGTTCTTCTTCCGTCGGTGTAAAACGCCCGGCATTCGATAAAAGAGCTTCATTATATGCCTTCGCCGCATCAATTGCGTCCTGCTTTTTCTTTCTGCTCATCTTTTCCATCGCATCCGAATAATTCGCAACTGCTTTCGTCTGATGCAATGAATTCCAATAATTACTTACTGTTGGATACAACAGTAAGGACAGGCCTGTAACAAAAACAATCACGGTAATAATCGTTGATATATGTTTTTTCATCTTGCTCTTACAATCCTCTCCTTACTGTTGTAAAGGGAATGCTTCCCATTCCCCTTACAACAAATTTAACCCTGTTACTATTCTCACACGTGCGATTAGCAACTGTTCCTTCTTTATTTAGATTCTGTTCTCTTCTTTGCAATCAGTACAATACCAGAAATGAGTACTAATAAAGCTCCTGCGATGTAGAATACAGTTGTACCCATACCACCTGTAGATGGGAGGAGGGAACCGGATTTGTTTTCTACATTAACCTGATCAATATTTTTTGTATTGTTATCCACGAACATCTGCTTATTTTTTTCCCCGTCTAACTGAACTGTAATTTTAATTGGTTCATTCAATTTGTTATATCCTACTGGTGCTTCAACTTCTTTGAGATAATATGTTCCAGCCTGCAAACCATTAATATTAAACATTCCACTTGTTGGGGATTCTAACAAGACTCCCTCGCTTTCCGAATATCTATAATTATTTTCATCAACTTTCTTTAGCTTAACCTCTGTATTATCCGCACAGTTTTCATTAGTATATAACTTGAATTTTGCTCCTGAAAGCGGTGTATTTGTTCCTGTATATTTAAATACTGGAATTTTAAATGTGTATGTTTTAGTTTCAGAATGTGCCGTCTCCTGTTTAGCACCATATTTTAAGTAAGTATCATTTATCATTGCTGTATCCATAGGAGCATCTTCTTTTACCTTTGCATGATACATTATTGTTATTTTGCTACCAACTCTCTGTTTTTGTATATACGAGTCTGTAAAAGTTAACGTAAATCCATCTTTTCCATTGGGGTTGTTACGCACAACTGTATACTCTTCAGCTTCAGGAACTTCGCTATTTTCATTATTAATTGCCACTATCCTTCCATGTGTTACTACTAATTCTAACCCATCATCCATTTCATCATACAGAACATAGTTTTTCGCACCTTGTTCTACTGTTATTTCTGTTTGAAATGTAAAAGTATCTCCAATATTTACTGTATTGAAATCGCTCGGTCCTTCATTAGTAATTACTTTTTTTGTTACAGTTGGTTCAGTATGCTTAACCGCCATTATCTGTGTTGGATTCGTTGTATCAAGACTGCAAAGTGAGCCTACAGTTGATTCAACCAAATAGTATCCTAATTTCAAATTTGAAAATGTAAGAGTTCCATCATTCTCTGCTTCACTTGTTCCATCAGCAGAAATCTGCTTTTCTTCTGCATACTTTAATGCCTCTCGAGCAATCTCTTCACCTTTGTCTTTTCCTTCATTTGTGACAGTAACATATTTTTTATCAACTATTTCAAAATAGTTTTTTACTGTTGTATTCTCTGTAAAAAATTCCTTCCATTTGTTATCTTCTCTGAATGTATATGAATAATTACCCTCTTGCTTTTGTTGATCCTGTGTGTATTTATAACTATCCAAATTCAACAATCTGTAAATTTTATATGTTTCACCTGCTTTAGCATTACTAATACTAATGCTTCCTGGTACCTCATCAATTCTACCTGAATTAGGCTCACTAGTATCAGCTCCTACCACGCTACACATTCCTAACACCATCATAATTGAGAGCATTATGGCAGTAATCTTCTTAATAACCTTCATTATTCTTCCTCCTTGTTTTTCCGTTACCACGATTTTTTCAGGGCAGGGAAGTATACTCTCTCTTTTATTATTTTTTTGTATATCTTATCAGCATGAACAGTCCCGCACAGAATATCATTAGCGTTCCTGCCACTCTGTAAAGAAGGGTTCCACAACTACCTGTCGAAGGTAGTATTTTGGTTTGGCTCTGATTTGTTACAATCACCGTATCACCACATTTAGCAGCATTTCCAATCGTATTCTCTCCATTTGAATTTCCTTCTGTAGAATACTCTACGGTATACTGCAAGTTGTTTATTGTTGCTTCATGTGAAGCTTTAATCGGTTGTTTATTGTCATCCAACTCGAATACATAATATATTTGATTTATATTTTGATTCTTAAACTTCGCTGTCTTCTCTGCTGTATCACCCGGACTGTACTCGATAGAAACCGTCTCCAGTGGAGCACCTGTTCCGCCTTCATTATTATAAAGACCGAACCAATAGATTCCACTCACCGGTTTTGAATCTGTTCCGGCTGCATTGTTTTTAAATGCTTTTTTAACTATAATTCCTTTCTGTGCATTATAAATCTCGAGATTAAATGACTGCAAATCATATGCCACTTTATATTTCGACAACATATTCTGATTTGTACAATAATCTATATACGCTTGTACAGTATCTGAATACTTTCCATTCTTTTCTTTTTTAACACACATAATATAATGTGGTGTCGTATCACGAATATAGCCTTCAACCGTTTCTGTCTCTTGAACTTCATAGATTGTATTGTAATTCAATGCCGTATTCGGTACGGTATAGACTCCATCTATTGATTCTCCAATCAAAGGATCAACGCCATCTTTATGTAGAATCGACTCATCAACTAATTCACATTCATAAATGTTGAATTTAACTCCCGTCAGTTTATTACTCACATCATCCGGATCTGTCTTTTTAATTGTTAAGACAGGATGTGCTGTACTTTCGGTGCTGCCACCTGCATTCAACGTATAGGAATAATTTTTAATTGTATTGGTTGCTCCTCCGTCAGAAGAATATGATTTCCAATAAACTTCATTCGTAACATTTACTGTCTTACCTGTATCCGGTGCAACATTTACTGTTGCTGAATAAGTAATTTCCACTGGTGTTTTATCCGGGATTTCAATTTCAATGATCTTAGTCTCCGGATTATATTTTGGAGTTATTCTAACTGCACTATTATCTTTCAGATTTTTTGCACTAAAAGAATCGCCAACCAAACTTAAATTGTCCCCAAGCTTATCAACTATAGTTAATTTTTCTCCATCACCTGTTAATAATTGCTGACCACGTGCATTTGCAGTAATAGTGTAAGCCAGACGTTGGCTTGTATTTGGTGCTGACATTGTATAATTACTTTCGTTCGTCAGGTTGTTTTTCTTCGTCAGGTTTTTGTCACTAATCGTTGCAGTCGCTGTAGCTGTGGATATATTCTTTGTTCCGTCTGCATTTTGTAACGTAACTTTATTGGTAAATGTTTTTTGTTCGCCACCAAGTAAAACATTTTTATCCGTTACTCTGCAGACAACCTGTACATCGACGGAGTAATCATCTACAATTTTTCCGGCGGTGAATTCACCAAGCTCAATTAATGCCTGTTTTCCGTTTTTATTCACATAATAAATGGTTTCCTGGTTTGATTCCTGGCGATCCGTAGTTGTAAGATTTCTTTCTCTTTTCCACCCTTCACCAAGTTCTGTAATATCTTTTGATACAATATTCCGTGCTGCATCTCCATGCCATTTTATACGAATATATGCAAGCTCCATACCATCCGGAATTTCTTCCAGCACACGATAAGTGCCTTGCAGTTCACCTGTATAGTTCACTTTAAATGCCCATGCTGCATATACACCGCTTGTCAGCAGATCTTTGCAAATTCTGCTTGTATCACCTTTATCTTTTCCAGGCTCAATAACTTTAACACTGCCATCCGTACCATCAGTACGATCAGTACGATCATATTCAAAAGTCTGCCCCAGCTCTTTTAGGATATCCCCACCGTTGTAAAGACTTTGTTCCGCAGAGCCCATTCCTCTTTGATCATTTTCACTTTTCCCCGAATCAATGATATATAATCTATTCTCATATCTTTTCGGTTCACGGTATGCCTCTGGTAAATCCAACGGTTCTGTTCTGACAATAATATACAGATTTTGATTTTCTCCAAGTTTAATATCTTTCTTTGCCTTAATGAACATATCATTAAATCTGCCATTATGATCACTATTATCAAATCCCTGTTTGTTGCCGTTATAAGATAATTCAAATAACTCATTTATTTCTCTCTTACTACTTGTATTGGCTGATTGAAATTCCGCAAAGTTTTTATATTTTGTTTCTATTCCATCTAAATTACCTTGATAGACTCCGACTATTGATTCTCCATTATTATGTATAAAAGACACTTTATCCCAAGATACCGCATCCTTTATTTGAGTACCTTCTTTTATCACAGATCCTTTGACTTCAATAATCCAATATAGCTGACCATTCTGCCATGTTGTTGCATTCTCTTCCGGCTTTTCATAATACCATGCTTTTTTTTGTGCAGTTAAATTATAATCACCAATAAGTGTCACTGTCTGTGAAGATTTTACAGCATCCCCAAAATTAAAGTCTTTTCCTTTTCTTTTTGCTTTATCTATTTTAAATGTATTGGTTACATTCTCTTTGGTGATTGTACTCAAATCTTTTGGCTTTGCATAATACTCAAATTGATATGAATAATTTTGTGACCTCCAGCCAATATCAGATGGTTTTAAACTAAAAGTTGATTTTCCATCAATATTAACCCACTTTATTCCTACATCTCTATTTGACACTTCATCATGTGCAGTTATTTTTATATAACCAACATATTGCATGTATTCCGGACTTAAAGTGTCTGTCATAGTGGCTTCTGTTACATCCCATTGCCCAAGTGTCTTATTAACAATGACTGTATATTTGTAGCTTCCTGCCGGAACAGTAAAAGGTTCTGAAGTTCCAGAAGACTCTGATGATATTTTGGAAATACCTTCACTTGTATATTGGTACTTTTCTTGATCAGAAGGTATCGGAATATTCACGCTTTCGCTTGTAGGTTCGTTGTCCTTCGTCTTCTGCACCCATTGATAATCGTTTAAAGTGACTGTACGCTCTGTATTTCCTATGTAACCATCTGATTTACATGCATTGCTACAAGATGCAAGATATTTATTCTTTATCTCTACACTGTTTGCTTTCATTGCTGCATATACTTCGGGTTGCACTTTTAATTGATAAGTCACTGAATATGTTTCTCCGGGATTAATATTAACAGGTTTTCCCTCTTTCCCCATTATCTTAAAACGCACCGGATTTCCATCTGTCTTAAAATCCCATTCTTTTTTGTAATCTTTATCCTCTCCTTTGGCCCAATATATATCCATATTCTCAGTAATATTTTCATTTTGGGAATTAATTACTTGAAAAGATTCTGGAATATAAGAAATATATGGATGCATATTACCATCAGTTGAATACCCTGAATAATTCAGATAATCCCAAAAGACAAAATTCTTAAGCGGATAATTACTTGCCTCATTTAACCTGAATCTTAATGTATAATCAATGATATAATTTCCATCTGCATCTTTTGTCGGTGTTGCCGCATCTTTTTGCATTGTATAATCAATCTGCGGTTGAAAGCTCTTTTCCGAACCACCTTTTGTATAGATTTTATCATTTGCACCTTTTGTATATAATTGTGCTTTGTTTTTAATGCTTTGATTATCCTCTATCTTTATGATTCCAGAATCATCTTTTAACTTAACAAAATAAGTCAGTGTCCGGATTTCTCCTGCCTTCATCTCAGCTATTTTCCATACGAAGCTGCCAGGTTCATTAAAAGCAGTTGCATCTGTAATTGGATTCGGAATCTCTTGTTTTGAATTTGCATCTGCTTCATTTGTCAAATAAATCGTTCCTGCTGCCGGACTACCTGTACTTTTGGTAATCGTTTCATAAGGGTTTTGTTGTTCCTCTTTAGATTTAAGGGTTTGTTCAGTCGTTTCAATACCAACATAATTTACCAGATTTTTATTTTCTGTAAACTGATCAACTACATATAGATTCTTGATTCCATCTTCACCTGCAGTAACAGTAACTGTATATTTAATATAATCACCGCTTTTATCTCCTTTACTGCACTGCTTGGTTACTGCAACCGTTCCATAGTGTTCATTATAATCCGTGCCTAAATCGATTGTGATATCACCATTTGGTGTTGTGACAATTGTCTTTCCACTTCCCGCTGTTACTGAATTCAATTTAAATTCAGCAGATACGAAGAAATTTCCACTTATTGTTGAATTCGCATCCAATCCATTTAAATATTTATCGTTATATGCAACAACTACTTTTCCATTTGTATCCACAGTGATTTTTCCAATCACGTTACTACCTTGTGTCATATTTTTTGTAGTTGTCTCTTTAATCTGAAATTCTTTAGGAAGATTATAAACAAATTCTCCATTATGAGCTTTTAAAGTTTCTACCGGAATCGATGTAAATTCAACTTTAATATTCATGCTCAAATCATCTGGAGTTTCGATTGTTTGTCCTTTATTAACTTCTACTTCTTTGCCATTCTTTTTATATGTGAATGTAACTGATGTGATTTGATCAATATGGTCATTCAGCACATACTCCCCTGTTTCCCCAGACGTTTCTGTTGTTCCCGTTCCACCTGACGGCTCTGGTTCCGCCGGTACTACGGATTCCTCTGGTATTACAGGTTCTTCTGACGCTTCTGGAGTATTTTTTCCCTCTTCGTTTCCATTCGCATCATTCCCGGAAGCGTCTGGCACAGTTCCTGCATCTTCCCCCGAGTCAGACAAGTCATTATTTATCGACGTACAATCACTTGTATGGACATGCTCTTCCTTACCACAGATCAGTTCTTGACTCTCTGAGTAGCACTCGGCATTATGCGTATGCTCTTCGATATTACATTTCTTACTTTCCAGTGTGATAGCTGGCAGAATCAGTGCATAAACTGTCCAAAAAACTACAACACAAGAAAGACAGAGCAATACCTTTCTCCATCTTTTCGTTCTGGTCTTATCTTTTATTAAGTTTTTGAAATACTCTGTTCCCAAATTTCTCTGCATTACTCAGCCTTCTTCCGGTTTCGTATCTGCTGTCTTATTCCTTTTCCGTCCTTCCCTTCGATACCATCTTTTATTTTTGTTTCCCAGTTTTTATTGCATACTTCCAAATTCTTTCAATGGCCAGATTCGAAATACAATCTTTCCTTCAATCTGGTCTTTCGAAACATCACCAATCGCAGCACTTCTTGAATCTACGGATACGTCTCGGTTATCTCCCATAAGAAACCAACGTGATTCCTCTACCTGATGTGGAAGATCTACATCACAATTTCCCAGTGCTTTCACATCTAAATAGTCTTCTGTCAGTTCTTTTCCGTCAACCGTCACATTTCCGTCCATATCAATATCAACCCACTGTCCCGGACCTGCGATCACACGCTTCACAAGAAGTTTATTTCCTTGCCAGAATGCAACTACCTCTCCGGTTTTTAACTGATTGGTCTTCACCGATACTACAATCTGCCCGGCTTCCAATGTCGGTGACATGGAAGAACCGTAGATCTGCAGAACCGGCATCCACAGGGTTGCCACAAGAACAGAAATTGCCGCAACTACAAGCAGCACTGCGATCGTACCGCGGAGTGTTCTTTGATATACCGCCCGGTATCTCAGCCTCTTCTGTTCGTTCTCAATTTCTTCTATTGTAGGGATATCAACTGAAAGTTTTTCCTTCTTCTTCACTACTCTAATCTCGCATGTTCTTCTTGGCCTGCTTTGTCAGGTGTGCCAATTCTTTTTCCTTTGCTTTTATTGATTTAAGATAGGTGTCTGCTGCTTCCTGTGCCGCCTGGAATACGCCACTTAGCTCCACTGCCGCATCAGCGATCGATCCTGCTTTCTCCATCGTGATCTCTCTGGCCTGAAGCTTTGCCTCTGCCTCATCCAGCCTGGTCTGAAGCTCTATCTCCCGCTTCTTCATCTCATAGATCAGATCGATCAATTCGCTTCTTCTTAGATGCTTCAAATCGTTCTTCATATTTACATCCTCGACTCCTTTGTCCTGATTTACGATTCTTATAGTAAAACGGTTCGTTCAAAACCAAGACATATGTCATTTTATACTAAATAAATTATAGTATGCACACCTGATCTTGTCAATTAATTTTGTTCATTTTTTATACATTCTTTTTACATAATTTGTTCTTTTTTTTCACAAAATATACATTTTCTTTTTTTATTTCAAAAGCAGCTTATATCCTTTGTGTTATTTCACTTTTTTCTTTTCCTTATTTTCTATTTTTTGTCATTTTTCAACAATATACCGAATAGCTCTGTTTGCTTGCACTTTTTGTCACTTGATTAGTGCGAAACGTTTCGCTTTCAAGCCAAGAAAAAGCCGTCGGAGACAGTTTTTAAGATTTCTCTCAAAGTTCTGTCTCCGGCGGCTTATCATCAACCGTAATTAATCATTAAAATTCAGCGATCACTGTCTCGCCCTGTACTGCGTCCATACCTGTGTGCAGCTTCATATCCGGATAATCGTCTCCGTTTGTAACTACGAGAATACATGTTTTCTCATATCCGTGTTCTTTGATCTTCTCCGGATCAAATGAAAGCAACTTGTCTCCTGCGTTTACCTTATCTCCTTCTTTTACGAAGTACTCGAATCCGTCACCTTCCATGTTCACAGTGTCGATTCCTTCATGGATCAAAATCTCTACTCCGTTCGCAAGTGTAAGTCCAACTGCATGTCTGGAACCTTCCATCAGCACAGATACTGTTGCATCACATGGTGCCACGATCACATTCTCTTCCGGCTCGATTGCAAGTCCATCACCTAATGCTTTAGATGAGAACACCTCGTCTTTTACTTCCTCGATTGGTACTACTTTTCCTGACAGATAAGCCTTTACAACGAATGGCTTATTCTCTTCTGCAGGAGCCTGTTTTTTCTTGAAAAATGAAAACATACCTACTTCTCGCCTCTTTCTTTTAAACATTGTCCATTGGTTTCAATTACGTTCTTATACCAGTCAAATGATTTCTTCTTTGTACGTCTCAGCGTGCCTTTTCCATTATCATCTTTGTCAACATAGATAAAGCCATAACGCTTTTTCATTTCACCGGTTGAAGCACTAACTAAATCAATGCATCCCCATGAAGTATAACCCATAATTTCCACACCGTCAATCTCTACGGCGTCCATCATAGCTAAAATGTGTGCTTTCAAATATTCTATACGATAATCATCTTCTACATAGCCGTTCTCATCCGGCTGGTCTACCGCTCCGAGTCCATTTTCTACGATGAAGAGCGGCTTCTGATATCTGTCATACAATGCATTCATTGTAATACGAAGTCCCAGCGGATCAATCTGCCATCCCCATTCACTTGCTTTCAGATATGGATTTTTTACCGTAGCAAATACATTTCCATCTGTTGTATCAACGCTTGCATCCGCACTTGCGCATCTGGAAGAGTAGTAAGAAAACGAAACAAAATCAACTGTATTTTCTTTCAGGAGCTTTTCATCTTCTTCTGTAATATCGAGCTGGATTCCTTCTCTTTCGAAAAATTTCTTTGCATAAGCCGGATACTCACCTCTTGCCTGTACATCGATGAAGAAGTAGTTTTCGCGATCTTTTTCCATCGCTTTCCATACATCTTCCGGCGCACAGGAGTACGGATACGTCTGTCCTGCTGCCAGCATGCATCCGACTTTATTTTCCGGATCGATCTCATGAGCGATCCTTGTTGCCTCAGCGGAAGCTACCAGCTCATGATGCGCCGCAAGGTATTTCGCCTGTGTCTCATTTTCTCCTTCTTTAAAGACAAGTCCTGCCCCCATAAATGGGATGTGAAGAATCATGTTGATTTCATTAAATGTCAGCCAGTATTTTACAAGTCCTTTATAGCGTGTAAAAAGTACGGTTACGAGTTTCTTATAGAACTCGATCAGTTTTCGGTTCTTCCAGCCTCCGTACTCTTTCGTCAGATGAATCGGGCAATCAAAGTGTGTGATCGTAACAAGCGGCTCAATTCCGTATTTGTGGCATTCTTTAAATACATTTTCATAGAATTGAAGTCCTGCTTCGTTTGGTTCTGCGTCATCACCGTTTGGAAAGATTCTTGACCAGGCAATCGACAGACGGAAGGTCTTGAATCCCATTTCACCAAGAAGTGCGATATCTTCTTTGTAATGATGATAGAAGTCGATTCCTTCCATTGCCGGATAGATATGTTCTGTATCCGGCTCTAGTGTCTCTCCATGTCCAAGCATTACCTTGAATCGGTCTTTTCCTGCCGGACATATATCGACATTTGCCAGTCCTCTTCCATCTACGTTATATGCACCCTCACACTGATTTGCTGCTGTTGCGCCGCCCCACAAAAAATTTTCCGGTAAACTCATCTTACTGCCTCCTGCTGAATTTCTATGATTTTCAAATTTATTCTTCTATATAAAGATGCACCATTCCTTCTACACCAAACGGTTCGATTGGCAGGTAATGGCTAATCGCATCTCTCATCTGTGTACCAAGTGTATTTGTTACTTCGACCGCCAGCTGATTCTCGCCTTCTCTAAGAAGTCCTGTCAGATTGAATTGATATGGCCTGCAAATACGAACTCCTGCGGAATGTCCATTTACAAACACTTCTGCTGTCTCATAAGTATTTCCAAGCTCAAGCTGAATACTTCTTTCTGTATCTATCTTTTCCAGCTGCATTGTTCCTTCATAACGCACGGTTCCGGATTTATTTTCAAATCCTGTAATGCTGCTGATCAGATCCAGCTTTTCTGTCGGAACTGTTTCTATGAATTCTGGATAGGAGCAACTGTCTGCAAATGTTACTTTCCATTTTTTCGGAAGCAGATCTGTTCTGTCTTCCATTCTATCATCTGTACCAAATGATTTCTTGCCACTTCCTCTATCAAATCCTTCAGTGAAAGTGGCCTCCAACTCTTCCGCGATCACCTTCACTTGATTTTCTTCTCCCTGAAGAAATACCACTGATTCATATGGCTGCAGAATGAGCTGTGATTTCTGTGATACTTCTGTCAAAGTATTGGCAAATGCATCGTAACGGTAGACTGCATTTCCGTCTGAAATTGTCATTTCTGTGTCGATTGTATTTCCAATATTTTCATTAAATAACATAAGACAATACACATTATTTTTCATATATTCTCCGACTACAAGCTCCGGATACGCATTAGTAAATTTTACTGCCTGATATTGTCCCAATTCTTTCTGCATATCAAAGTTATAAATCTCTTTTTCAAGATAGAGCACACGAACTCCCGACTGCTCTAATCTTCCAAGAAGTTCTTTGCCCTGCTGTGGCAGGAAGGTGCTGTAAGGAACAAGCATTACCTCGAAGTTCTGTCCATTGATGACATATTGTTGTTCTTTTACCTCTGCTCCTGCAAGATAATCCAGCGAAATGATATCAAAGCTGATCTGATGTTCCGTCAGTGCTCTTGCCGGTTTTTCGATTGGCATATACTCTCCGCCCCATTCCTGCTCAGCCGGATAGAGTACTCCGACCTTCGCCGGGTGTGTTCCGTCTCTGAACAATTCCATCAGACGATTCACATAATTACTGAATGTTGAGAAATACCGAAACTGCGGATTCATTCCATGCGCATAGAAATGCGGCGGACAGTCGAAATCCGGGAATTTCTTCGGGTCAAACGCATGTGGAACGATATGATTGATTCCACGGACGATCAGATGATCTGCAATCCACTTCATCATCTTCAGTCCTTCGTTCCATCCGTAAGCTCCGAAGGCTTCACACATGGAATTACCGTTCTTGAGCGGGTCTAAATGTGCTGCGGATGAAGCCAGTTTTGCGAGTGCATAGTGATAAAATTCTCCATTACTTCCACCTGTATTGAATGCGTCATGATGATAATTCATCCCTGGAACAATCTGACCTCCGATCACATCGATCCCTGCGTAGTCCATCGTCTCCTGGCCGCGGAAATAATGTCCCGTTCCGTAACCGAGTCTTGCATGTGCACCGTTGTCTTCAATTGTATGTCCAAGATACATCACACCATGTGCATGACACCAGTCTGAAAGAACATTTGTAAAATTATCACGATACAGCTTTGTGATCAAGTCCATGTACTGGTAACGGATTTCTGCTTCGGCTCCATTTGCATTTACCCATAAGAGCGGCAGATATTTTGCATCAAATCCCAGTTCTTTTTCAAGTCCTTCTCTCCATGGAAGAACCATGTCAGATCCAATTCGTGCTTCCGTTCCTTTTTCATTTCCAAATCTCGGTTCGTCTGAGAAGAAACCTTCGATCAACGTTCCGAAATCATTTTTATAATGTGCATAGTGCGGTTCATAAACCTCGTCAATGAGAACTTGTGTTGCTTCTTTTATGAGCGGGTTGAGGTAATCTTTTGTCGCCTCTTCACCACCTTTTCTAGTCAGATACAGAATAAAAATACTCCACGCACCATCTTTAACATCCAGTGTCAGAAGGCGTTTTTCCATATCCATACATTCTGTGATATCTGTCAAAGTCTCTGCATTGATCGGATCTCCCGGCTCAGTATAGCGGCTGATTCGTTTTGCCATGTAGACTTTCAGGATCTCCTGTTCCGGATCCGGTTTGTCCCACGGTCTTCCTTTCAAAAGTTTCAGATCGATACGCATCCGACGCATCGGTCCCTGCACATCATAACGGCGCATAGCAAGATATTTTTTCAAATACTGTGGATAGCATTCTTTCACTTTACCATTCGCATATCCTGTTGGGAAATGGGAGTCGTCGAGGATCCAGACTTTCATCTCGTTTTCTTTTGCTTTCGCAAGAATTAGATCCAGATCGCTCCACCACTGATCTCCAACGAAGTCCGGATGCGGGCGTGCCTCTATGCACACCCCTTTCATCCCACTCTCTGCTATCTTGTCCATATATTCACTCAATATCGCATGTTCTTCTCCATGCTGCCAAAAAAATGGATATAATCCGTTCTTCATTTTCTGTCTCCCTTGTATCATTACTAGCTTTTAGTTTTTCTTCTCTTCTTTTCCCTGTACAATGTATGCCAGTACCGCTGACACTATAAATGCGAGTGCTGCACACGCGATAAATCCATAGAAACTGATGTCCAGTCCTGCCGGATTGATCATTCCAGGAATACGGAAGAGTCCGTCTCCTGCAAGTGCATATAATTTAGCTCCGAGCCCTCCGAGAATTGCACCGGAGATTCCTCCACCTACCCATGCGCAGGCAAATAATTTCATATTCGGAACAGCAATGGAATAGATGGCCGGCTCTGTAACTCCGCAAAGCGCAGATGCAAAACTACCTAATCCCGCACTACGTTTATCTGGATCTTTTGTTCTAAGTGAATATCCGAGTGCTACTCCGGCAAGTGCCCATACTGTCAATCCGAGAATTGCGTTGATCGGATCGCTTCCAAGTGTAAACAGGTTGTTCATCAGTACTGGAATAAATGCTGCGTGCAAACCAAGGAGAACAACCAACTGCCAGAATGCTCCAAAGAGCAGACCTCCAAGGATTGGGCTAAAGTTAAAGATGCCACAAACTATTGTAGAAAGTCCATTAGAAACATACTGCATAACCGGTCCGATCACCAGATAGGAAAGCGGTACTGTTATTGCAAGTACAATCGTAGGAACAATCATTAACTGAATCATCTGCGGAATCACTTTTTTTGCCAGCTTTTCTACCTTGCTTGCAAAGAAAGATGCCAGAATGATCGGGAATAATGTGTTCGCATAAGTTGTTGTAGATACCGGAATGTGAAGGAATGTAATTCCACCTTCCGCTGCAATAGCCGCTACCAGATCCGGATATACGAGTGCTGCACCGATTGCAGCTGTCGTATATGGATTACAGTCGAATATCTTTCCGCAGGAAAATCCTACGATGATCGGCATAAAGTACATAATCGCATCTGACGCTGCATAAAGTACAAGGTATGTTCCGTCTGTCTTTGCAAGTACACCTGCTGTTGTAAGAATCACAAGGATTCCTTTCAAGATTCCTCCTGCGATCATTGGCCCGATCATTGGCATGATACATCCTGAGATCACCTTAAAAAAACGATTCCAAAGACTGTCTTTTTTCATCACCTGGTAATCTTCTTTATTTACCGCCTTACTGTTCTCTGTGATTCCAGCTTCTGTCTTTACAAACTTAACTACTTCACTTACATGAGTGCCAATGATCACCTGATACTGGCCACCCTGATTCATAACGCCTTTAACACCCTTAATCTTGCTGACCTCATCCTTATTTGGAATTGTATCATCCTTCAAAACAAAACGTAAACGTGTCATACAATTCGTAACATTAACAATATTTTCTTTACCTCCAACAGCAGCTACTACTTCCTTTGCCAGCTGTCCATAATCTTCTTTTGCCATGATGTACGTTCCTCCCATTCATCACTCACATTTAATCTAATAGTTTCCCGAAATGCATTTCTCTATGCTCTCTATTATATCCATCTGTGTAGCAGAAAAAAATATCAGTTTCCTCACTTTTTATTGACCATTTCCACACAGTCTGATACACTTCATGCAAAGGAGGTGTCCATCTTATGAATCTGAAAGCGTTACATCATTATCTTACCACGTTATCCCCTAGTGAGGAAAAATATCGCAATGGATATATTTACGACGGCTGGAAAGATATGCCGAAGAAACAACATAATGGAGTGGAATATTCTGTATTGGACTTGGATGTTGCATATTTCTCCCTTGATAACAAACCACCCTCTCACGCTCCCGGGCTTAATGCAGAACTCTCTGAGATATCAATTAAGAGAAACTCCCGTTTCAGCGCAGTTCCGGAGCATATCCATACTCACATTGAAATCAACTATGTCTATTCCGGTAGCTGTCCTCAGTTCATTGACGGACATCCGATCACTCTGCAAAAGAACCAGGTTCTCCTGATTGACACAAACTGCCCGCACTCAATCGCTCCGCTTGGAGAGAATGATATCATGATCAGTATTATCCCCAAGACGGACTTCCTGCGTGAGCATATGTTTAATCAGTTTTCTAATGACAGTATACTCTCCCGATTTTTTATCAATGCGATCAACGAAAAGACTGACCATGACCACTACCTGCTTTTCCACTCAGAAAATGACCGTAGAATTCCAATGTTCTTTAATGAACTGTTCTGTGAGTGCTTTGATCCATCCATTAATTCTACGGATATCATCATGCATCTTTTCTACACGATCATGGCGGAATTGATCAATGTCTACGAAGACGATTTGACAAAGGGAGACTCCTACTCACACAACAGTGTTGTGATTCCTATGCTGCGTTATATTGAACGGAATTTCAGAACATGTACGCAGGAATCCGTCGCTGACTTTTTCCATATCAGTCCAAACTATGTCACGCGTCTTCTTAAGAAATATACTGGTATGACTTATATTCAATTAATCCAGGCGCAGAAACTGCAGACTGCTGCCAATCTGCTGAAGCAGACAAATCTTCCGATAACTGAAATTGCCCAGCGAGCCGGATATGAAAATGTCACCTTCTTCTATAAGAAGTTCCAGGAGAAGTATCACTGCCAGCCGGGGGAATATAGGGGATAGGTGAAAAACTTACACCCTTTATTTCATAAGCCCGAAAAAGAAGGAGTCAATATTCCTGGGGGACCTGACAAACTCAACGCGAATATTGGCTCTTCTTTGTTATTATTTATTTGATTTTTGTAACTCCGCTAATTGCTTTCGCAGATACTCAACCTCTGCTTCTGCTGTCTCTGCGCGCTCTTTCTGTATAGCTACATCTGTTTCTAACTTCTCTTTCCTTGCTTTTAGTTTCTCTTTATCTGCTTTCAGTTTCTCTCCGTCTGCTTTCAGTTTCTCTCCGTCTGCTTTCAGTTTCTCTTTCCTTACTTTCAGCTTCTCTTCATCCGCTTTCAGCTTTTCTCCGTCTGCTTTTAGCTTTTCTTCGTCAGCTTTGAGCTTCTCCTGTTTAGCTTCCATCTGTCTGCCTACTTCATCTAACGCTTCCATCTTTTTTGCATGTTCTTCCGTCATTTTAGTATATTCTTCTATCATCTCATCAACCATCAATTTTACTGTGTTTCGATCTAAAATCTCAAGTTCTTTTGAAAACATACTCATCATCCTCTCCATATTCAGGCAGATGGTATAGACTTCCTCGTATATCTTTTTAAATTCCGGATTGCAATTTAACAGATTAATAATCATGTCTGGATCGTCCTGACTTAAAAATACGAGCCACTCTTCCAGTCTGCTCTCTATCTTTCTGCCTTCATTATGAATGGTGTTATTAAAAATGTCAAGGCAAATGAAAGTATATTCCTGTAACAAATCCATCTCCACACCGGTATCGCTTTTTTGTTCAAAGCGATGGATGTATTGTTCTTTTGAAAACTTAGTAAAAGCTGCATTACTTTTCTCAAATAGAACTATTGTATATACTTTTTTAATTTCTTTATAAGTAAATGATTTTCCTAATTCTAATCGGACTCTTTTATACTGCCTGAGCAACAGATCCGAAGAGTAGCAGGCACTTCTCTGTCCTGAAAATAAGTATCCTACCTTCTGAACTTCTACATTTGCAATACTGCCATCCTCAAACTGAACAACAATATCCATAATAAGAAGTGAACTTTCCGCTGCTATTTTAGCTGATTCATTTGGCAGAACTTTTAAAATCTTAATTTTCTTTCCAAGTATTTCCGACAGGAAATCATTTAACCGTTCTGGTCTTGTATCAGGATTCATAATTGCCTTAAAGTAAGTATCATACAGTAATTTCACTCCTTTGACACCTGTACAGATGTCAAGGTATTCTTTCTGATATTTTTCTTCCCATCCGCAAAATGTTTCCCATAGCCGCTTATTTTCCCGAAGTTCTTTCAGCACCTCACCTTCCGTGCGAATCATCGGGAAATATTGTTGTAATTTGTTTTTCATCTTCACATCATCTCTCTTTCGTATTCTTCTAACGATCCACTATCCTTACAGACTTCCCCATAAGTCTGAAAAACAGCTTCTGTTATCCCTGTTACTACTAAAGCGATGTCATAAACAAAGTAAAATCTGCTCCAACTTGTTGCCATCTAAATTCATATTCCATTGGCAACAATATCTCTCGTCCCTTAATAGGAGTAGTTCTAGAATACGTGATGTGATATCAAATTGCAATGTGTTTATTGTTCATAACTCGATTTTTTTGTTTATAAAATGTGGATAACTTCTTACAATCCCGTCAGATTCACCTCATAGATACATTTTTCCGCGTTTTTCATCGGTTCCTGTAACATTTTTCCGCACTTTTTCGCCATGTTTTGTAACATTATTCTCGCGTCCCGATCAGAATTTTCTTTCCTTCAAATGCAAATCCGTAATGTCGAATCTCTTCTTTTTTGAATCCACGTGCAAAAAGTGTCTATATCAGAACCTTTTATCGTTTCTTGATATAGACACTCTTTTTTAACAATCATCCTGTCATCTAATTAATATTTTCACCGTTGGTTGAAATAACTTCTTTATACCACTCGAAAGAATCTTTCTTTCTTCTAGACAAGTCTCCTGTTCCATCATTATGTTTATCCACATAAATGAATCCATATCGCTTATCCATCTCACCGGTTCCTGCACTGACAAGGTCAATGCATCCCCATGGTGTATAACCCATCAAATCTACACCATCTTCCTCTACTGCCTTTTTCATTTCTGAAATGTGGTGCTGCAGATATTCCACACGGTATGGATCGTGAATGCTTCCATCCGCTTCTAACGTATCATATGCTCCAAATCCATTTTCTACAATAAACAGTGGTACTTTGTAGCGATCTGTAAACCAATTCAATGAATAGCGCAGTCCGATCGGATCAATCTGCCATCCCCATTCACTTGCCTTTACGTACTGATTCTTTATGCGATCCTTTTCTCCGCGGTAGTCATATTCCGGATTGTCTGGTTTTGCTTTTGTACAGAAAGACATATAATAACTGAAACCGATATAATCGACACAGCCCTGTTTTAACACTGCAAGATCTTCTTCTGTTACGTCAATCTTAAGGTCTTTTCTTTCCCAGTATTTCAAAATATTTACAGGGTATTCTCCTTTTACATGCACATCTGTATAATAATATCTTTTCTGCATGGCTTTTTCAGCCTGCAGTATATCTTCCGGACGGCAGGTAGCCGGATAGATCGGGCACATTGCGATCATGCAGCCAATCTGAAATTCCGGATTGATCTTATGTCCTGCTTTTATCGCTTCGGCACTGGCAACCAGTTCGTAGTGAGATGCCTGATACATCAATTCTTCTACATTTTCTTCTGGTTTAACCACAACCCCGGAATTAGCGTAAAGCATGAATCCGTCACCGATATCTGCCTGATTATTAATCTCATTAAATGTCATCCAATATTTTACTTTGTCTTTGTATCGCTCAAAGCATGTTACTGCAAATTTCACGAAGAAATCAATCAGTTTTCTGTTTCTCCATCCACCGTACTCTTGTACAAGATGCAGAGGCATCTCAAAGTGACTCAGTGTGATCACTGGTTCGATTCCATATTTCAGACATTCATCAAACATGTCATCATAGAATTTTAATCCGGCTTCATTCGGCTGCTCTTCATCGCCATTTGGGAAGATACGTGTCCATGCAATACTTGTACGGAAACACTTGAATCCCATTTCCGCAAATAAGCGGATATCTTCTTTATAGTAATCATAAAAATCGATTGCTTCATGATTCGGATAATTCTCGCCTTTTAGTATTTCACCTGTTATTCTTCTTCTTGTATTTACATCTCCGCTGGTTACAACGTCCATAATGCTCAAGCCTTTTCCATCTCGATCATAGGCACCCTCCAGCTGATGAGCAGCAACTGCGCCGCCCCAGAGAAAATCTTTTCGAAATCCCATTGTTATTTCCTTCCTGTTGTCTTAATTGCTTTGTATAATAGTGTTGGGGGCTTTTGCCCCCAACTTTTCTGTTTCTATATCCAATTACATCTTGATGATTATTTCTCATCAATTCTCTTATACAGTGCAATGAATTCATCTGCGAGAATACGGAAACTCTCTGCACTCATAAGCTGATCTTCTGCATGCATCAGAAGCATGTATCCATTAGAAATCTCTCCGTTTGCATCCATTGTCAGAAGGTCTGCATGAGCGTTATGCCCAAGTGAAAAGGCTTCATCTCCTTGTTTAATCAGCTCTGCTGCCTCATCATATTTTCCTTCTTTCGCACAATGGATTGCATTGATAAAATGTGTTCTTGCTGTACCTACATATGTAATAATCTGAAAACATGCCAATTCAAATTTTTCGTCCATTTCTGTCTCCTGTCCTGCTTTTATTATTTTTAAATTCTGATTTTACCAGTCTTCATCCTCATCTTCTACCGGCTGATTCTTCTCCTGAACCAGATTCATCTTGTCAATCTTCTTAATGAATGGCAGATAAACAAAGAATGAAACACAAAGGATCACTAACTGAAGTAAAGCACTTTTCCATCCTGCTAAAAGGAATCCTGAGATAATCGGTGGACAAGTCCATGGGATCTGTGTTGCTCCATATAATGGGCAGATTCCTGTATACAGTGCAAAATACTGGATTAAACATGCAATCACAGGCATTCCAATAAACGGAATTGCAAGCATTGGGTTCATAACGATCGGAGTACCAAACAGAACTGGCTCATTGATTCCAAATATTGCCGGAATAATTCCCACTTTACCAAGTGCTTTCAACTGTTTTGATTTTGCAAAGAAGAACATATACATTACAAGTCCGATTGTGATACCTGCACCTGTTATATTGATAAACTGATCATAAAACTGCTGTGTTACAATATGGCCTCCGTTTGCTATTGTAAGTTCTACACCACTGTCAATAATAGCCTGATTTGCAAGGCTGTTTGCCTGTAATAGTCCTGTCATGATTCCACCAACTACTGTTGAACCATGAACTCCGAAGAACCACAGGAATGGTCCTGTAAAGCACATCAGAACTGCTCCACCAAGGGAGTCTGTCATTTTCTGAAGTGGTGTCTGAACAACTTTGTAAATAATTTCCATACCTGTTGTGTTGAATCCAATAGAACAGATACCGTGAATTACTGCAGTCCCTGTCAGGATTACGAATGCCGGGATTAATGCTGAGAATGCATTTGTTACACCTTCCGGAACTCCGGCCGGCATCTTAATACGTATATTTTTCTTCAAGAACCAGCAGTAAACAAGTGGTACGATCAATCCAACAATAATTGCTCCGATCATTCCCTGTCCTGCTGTCCATGTCTTATTAATGATTCCAGTAACAACTTCTCCACTTTCTGTTGTTATGGATGAAGGCATCAGGATCAAGAATGATGCTAATGAAATAATTGCACAGTTGAGTGGTTCCTGATTTTCCAGTTTCGCATAGCTATAGCTGATACCGATAACTGCGATCATCGCACTGATGGAGAATGTTGCACCACATGCCTGATCTAATACTGCTTTGATTCCTGTAGACTCTAATACATCGACAACTGCCTTTACCGGAAAGTTTGACAGGATCAGGAAGATTGATCCGATGATCAGAGGAGACATGGAAGTCACCATACCATTTTTAATTGACTGTATTCCCTTTGTGTTAATAAACTTAAGGATTATAGGGATTACTTTTTCGTTAAATTTCTCTTTCATTTGCTACTACCCTTTGCTCTGTTTTTTTGCTTTAAATTGTGTATCTTTGTTTTCTCTTATTTATTTTTCGCAAGCTTATATGCAAATTTCAAAACATTCATTCCATTGCACATTCCATAATCCTGCATTGGGATCACATCTACCGGAACCCCTTTTGGATCACAAATCTCTTTTGCTCTGGCAAGCTGATATCCTACCTGTGGTCCGAGCAGTGCTACATCCGCGCCTTCAATCATGCGTTCCATATCTGTAAATGGATATGCTGCGATATCAGCATCTTTTCCTTTTTCCTTTGCTGCCTCTTCCATCTTTTTTACCAAAAGACTTGTTGACATTCCTGCTGCACAAAATAATCGAATTACCATGATTGTTTCCTCCTTAATTTTTTCCCATTTGTTTTGATGTTGCTAGTATAACAGGCATTTTCCATTTTGTCAGTACTTTTTCCTGTTTCTGGTTTCCGTTCCATATAGACGGAATTTGTTACATAAAAAAAACAGGACATTCTACTTTATTGTGTAAAATGCACTGTTTTCATTTTCCTTTTTTGTATATTATGACACTTTTTCGTGTATCCTGTTTTTTTTGTTACTTATCTGGTTACTATTCGTACCATTACATTCTACAACCTTAATGAAATAAGTCTTCCATATCATTTTGAAACAGATCATCTGTATCGTTATGGACGCCCTTCAATTCTCTTCCGATTAATTCCAAAATAAAAACGACTGCCATCTGGGATGTCAGATCATAATTTTCGTCTTCTTTATATTTATACTCTGAAACATAATAATTTATATTGCAGTCACTCATCTTCGCCAAAGAACAGTTTGCCTTATTTGTAATAGATATCAGGCTGCTCCCTCTTCTTTTCAACTTTTCTGCCAACATCAGTGTCTGCTCTGTCTCTCCTGATACAGACAATGCAACCGTAGCTGTCCTCTCACCTTTTCCGCGAAATACCGGAGTAAATGGATCATCAATTGCAAAAGAAAACCAACCTACATTATTAAAATATCTTGCCCCATACTTTCCTATAATAGAAGAATTCCCCACACCTACAAATATAATTGACGATGCCTTTGTAAGCAACTTCACAGCTTCCTGGATATTCTCAGCAAATGCCTGTGTCTGCACCCTCTCAAAGAAATCTTTAACCGCAGTAAGATCCATATTGATTTTCTTCTGTTCTTTGCTGTTGACTTCCTGTTTTAATTTCAAACGGAATTCAGAATATCCCTCGCATCCTACCTTTTTACAAAAGCGAAGGATCGTTGTTGTCGAAACATGAACCTCCTCTGCCAGTTCACGTACTTTCATATATACTACTTTCTCTTCATTGCTGATGATGTAATTATATACATCCATCTCTAACTGATTAAAAGACTTTATCATCTCATGCGTAAACATATGAATTCAGTTCCTTTCTATTTTTTCTCTCTATTCCATTCTTCTGATTATTCACTCAACAGCTGACTTGCTTCCTTCCAGCACTGCCGTCCTGCTGCCAGGATGGAACACGGCTGATCCAACGTGATCATTCCGCCCTCTGCTGTTGAGATAAACCCTCCGGCTTCCATCACGATCAGTGATGCTGCCGCATAATCCCACGGATACAGCATCAGTTCAAGATAAACTCCATTTGCGCCGGATGCCACACGGCAGATATCAAGTGCTGCAGAACCACCTGCACGAATTCCAAGGCTGTTCAGATACAGCTTCTTCGCATAGTCAAAGATTCTGTCTGTATCTTCTGTCTGATACCGTGCAGTTCCGAATGCAACCAGATTGTCTGCAAGTCCTTTATCCGAACAGTGAATCTCTTTTCCGTTCAGCTTCGCTCCTTCGCCTTTCACAGCGGAATACATTTCTCTTGTGTAAGGGTTGTAAACACATCCAAACAGCATTCTTCCAAACTTTGTTAATCCGACTGAAATGCAACTATGCTTGTAATCAAAGATAAAGTTCGTCGTTCCGTCAATCGGATCTATAATGAAGCAATATCCATCTCCAAGTTCCTGCTGCATCCCGTCTTCCTCTGCAAGAAATGTCGCTTCCGGTATGAGTTGACGCAGGTTCTGAATCAGATAAAACTGAATCTCCTTGTCATGCTTTGTCACAAAGTTTGCAGTTCCTTCTTTATCAAAAACTGTCAGTTCCTCGTCCTGTGCCTGAAGCATCAGTTCCCCTGCCAGTGTTACTATCTTCATGATTTCATCGTATAACATGTTGGTTGTAGTCCTTTCCTGTTTATTCATCCAATCTTACAGATTCCATTTTTCTATACTGCTGATTCTGCTAATACTTCTTTGTCTTTCTATCTTATCATGATTTTCTACATTAATCTATATAGAACAAAGAATGTGCTCGGCACATTCTTGCGCCTGCGGCGGTCGCTTGCGACGCCTACCTTGTACGCCGCAGTGCGCATCCTAAGCGGAGCGTTTTTTTATATGTTAGGAAAGAACTTTCCTAACATATAAAAAACATCTGCAACCGGCCAATTCAGGCTGTGCAGATGCTTTTTCGTATTTTCATCCTCTATTTCATCGCGTCTTTAATCGCTGTCAGAAGCTCATCATAAGTCTCATATGCCGGAAGTTCCGGATGATCTGCTTTGATCTGCTCTGTGCTGCGGAACAAGAATCCTGCCTTACTTGCCTGGATCATGCCAAGGTCATTGTAGGAATCTCCACTTGCGATCGTGTCGAATCCGATAGACTGCAGTGCTTTCACAGTACTCAGTTTAGACTGCTCTACGCGCATCTTGAATCCTGTGATCTCGCCGTCCTCAGCTACTTCCAGACTGTTGCAGAACAGTGTCGGCCATCCGAGTTTCTCCATCAGCGGTGTCGCAAACTGTGTAAATGTATCACTGATCAGGATTACCTGGCTAAATGTGCGGAGCTCATCTAAGAACTCTCTCGCTCCCGGAAGCGGATCGATCTTTGCGATTGTCTCCTGGATCTCTTTCAGTCCGAGACCATGCTCTTTCAGAATTCCAAGTCTCCAATTCATCAGTTTATCATAGTCAGGTTCGTCTCTTGTTGTCTTCTTGAGTTCCGGAATTCCACTCGCCTCTGCGAATGCAATCCAGATCTCCGGTACAAGTACTCCCTCTACATCAAGACATGTTATATACATCGTAATATTCCTCCATCTGTTTCATTCTCTAATCACTTTATTACTTTACTGTAATGTATTGATTTTAACATATATGCTACATATTTACTACTTATTTTTTGCGACAGTGAAAAAGGAGACCAGATATCTGATCCCCTTTCCCATCTTCTATTACTCCATAATAGGTTTCAGTGCTTCTGCAAGCTTCTCTTTCTCAGCTTCTGCCTCTGCAAGATCTTTACCAAGTGTTGTGTAGTAGATCTTGATCTTCGGCTCTGTTCCGGATGGACGAACGATTACTGTCTCGTTGTTCTCCAGTTTGTAAACAAGTACGTTAGCCTTCGGAAGTCCTGTTTCTTCTGTCTTCTCGTAATCGATCACGCTGGCTACTTTGTATCCTGCGATCTCTTCCAGAGGATTCTTACGAAGATTTTCCATGATTCCTGACATCTTATCCATTCCGCTCAGTCCCGGGAATTCAAAGCTATCGATCTTGTTGAGATAACGTCCGTACTGTGCGTAGATCTCTTCCAGTCTCTGTTTCAGTGAGCTTCCGATGCTTCTGTAGTAAGCGGCCATCTCACAGATCAGCATAGATCCGATGATTGCATCTTTATCACGTACATAAGGTCCTGCAAGGTATCCGTAGCTCTCTTCAAATCCGAAGATAAAACGGTCAACTTCTCCTGCTGCCTCGAGGTTCGCAATCTGATCTCCGATCCATTTGAATCCTGTCAGTACGTTACGAAGCTCTACTCCGTAATGCTCTGCAACTGCATCTGCAAGTGGTGTAGATACGAGAGATTTCACTGCTACCGGTTTCTCAGGCATTGTGCCTTTCTCGATACGTCCTGCTGCAATGTAGTCAAGAAGAAGAACTCCGACTTCATTTCCTGAAACGAGCTCGTAAGATCCGTCCGGGCACTTCATAGCGATTCCTACACGGTCTGCATCTGGGTCTGTTGCAAGCATGAGGTCTGCGCCTGTCTCTTTCGCAAGATTCAGTCCCAGCTCAAGTGCTGCAAAGATCTCTGGGTTCGGGTAGCTGCATGTTGTGAAATATCCATTCGGATACTCCTGCTCCGGTACGATTGTTACATCTGTGATTCCGATGTCTTTAAGTACACGTGTTACCGGTACTAATCCAGATCCATTCAGTGGGCTGTATACAAGCTTAAGTCCTGCACTCTTACACAGACCCGGACGAACCTGACGGGACTCGATTGCCTCATACAGTGCATCCTTACAGTCATCTCCTACGAAACGGATCAGACCTTCTTCAACTCCCTGAGCGAAAGACATATACTTCGCACCTGTAAGTACATCTGTCTTCTGGATCTCTTCGTATACGATTGCTGCTGCATCATCTGTCATCTGGCATCCATCCGGTCCGTATGCCTTATATCCGTTATACTTCGCCGGGTTGTGGGATGCTGTTACCATAACACCTGCGTTACAGTTATAATAACGTGTTGCAAATGAAAGTGCCGGTACCGGCATCAGAGCATCGTAAATTCTTACTTTAATTCCGTTCGCTGCAAGAACTCCTGCTGCTGTCTTCGCAAACACATCACTCTTGAGACGGCTGTCGTAGCTGATTGCTACTGTCTGTGTACCGCCCTGTGTCTTTACCCAGTTGGCAAGTCCTTGTGTAGCCTGACGAACAACGTAGATATTCATTCTGTTTGTTCCTGCTCCAAGAACACCACGAAGTCCGGCTGTTCCAAACTTCAGCGCAACTGCGAAACGCTCCTTGATCTCATCATCATTTCCCTCGATTTTTGCTAATTCAGGCATCAGATCTGCGTCTTCCAGGTCTGCTGTCATCCAGCGCTTATACTCTTCCTGATACATCTTAATCACTCCTATCATTTACTTAAAATGTAAAATTATTGCAATTCAGCCATACAACGTAAGACCGTCAGTTTATGACCACTTCGTTGTATGGCTGAACTGTTTCTAAACTTTACAAGTCTAGTCATATTATACCATGCAGGTAGATTTACAGCAAGATTACTTGTCTATTTTAACAAGCATTTTCCATTACATAGAAATAATTCCCAATACATTTGCAATAGAACTTAATAATATAATAATCAGGCAGATCGGTGCCAGATATTTCATAAAGAACATGTATAATTTCTTTCTCTTAAATGCAGATGACTGCTCAATCTCCCTTGCAATCTTGTCAAATCCAACGGTACGAACGATCAAGAAGCATGTTGCAAGTGCTGCAAGTGGCATCATCACGGAATTTGTCAGGAAGTCGAAGAAATCCAGACATGCCATTCCAAAAATCTGAATAAAACTCAGTACTCCATATCCCATAGAAGATAAGGTTCCGATTATAAGCATAACAGCAGCCATAAGGATACAGCATTTCGGTCTGCTCCAGTGAAGTTCATCCTGGAATGTAGATACGCTTGTCTCCAGAAGTGAGATTGCACTTGTCACTGCTGCAAGAAGTACCAATACGAAGAACAGGATACCAGCCAGCCTTCCAACGCCCATACTTGCGAATACCTTCGGAAGTGTAATGAACATCAGAGACGGTCCTGCCTGCAGGTTATCCGGATTACCACCGGAGAATGCAAACACTGCCGGGATGATCATAAGTCCGGCAAGAAGCGCGATTGCTGTATCGAAAATCTCAACCTGTGTTGTACTCTTCTCAAGATCAACATCTTTACCAATATAAGAACCATATGTATACAAAATTCCCATCGCGATTGACAGGGAGTAGAACATCTGTCCCATTGCCGCAACAACCGTCATTGCTGAGAAGTGCTTTGGATTCGGAATCAGGAAATACTTCACACCTTCAATTGCTCCCGGTCTTGTTACAGAATAAATTGCTACGATAACCGCAAGGATAACAAGGATTGGCATCATAATCTTAGATACTCGCTCTACACCATTCTCAACTCCTGCCAGGATAACGCAGAATACAAGAATAGCAAACACGATGAACCATGCTTCTACCTGAAAAGAATCTGAAATAAATTCTGTAAAATATCCGTCCTGTGCAACAGTCTGCACATTTCCTTTCAAATACTCTGCAAGGTACTTGATAACCCAGCCACCGATCGAACTATAATACGGCACGATCAGCATAGGGATTATTGCATTGAGCCATCCGCCGATCTTAAATGATTTTTTCTTACCAAATGTCTGAAAAGCTCCAACCGGACTTTTTCTTGTCATTCTTCCAAGTGCTGTCTCTGACATGATCAGAACATATCCAAAAGATACGGTCAGAATCAGATAAACGAGAAGGAAGATTCCCCCTCCATATTTCGCAGCCAGATACGGGAATCTCCAGATATTTCCCAGGCCGACTGCTGAACCTGCAACAGCAAGCACATATCCGATTTTACCCGAGAAGCTTGCTCTCTTTGCTGATTGTCCATTGTTACTCATAAATTGCCTCCCATCACATAACAGTCTGTACTGCTATTTTCCCATCTTTTTTATAGCCTATACTGTTCTATTCTACCATTCACAATCATGAATAGCAACAAAAAAGAGCGTTGACAGCGCTTTTTAAAACACATTTAAAATGCTATCTCGGCTCATTTTTATACGTTTTTATAATTTCCCTTCTATTTCTGCTCTTTCAAGCAATCTCTCAATCCCTATATTCCATGTTCCGATCTTTACTCCGGCATTGATCACACGCTTACATTTCCCTATTGTCTCAAATGCTTTCTGAAGCGTTTCTTCCCGAATCTCCTCAAACGGTTCTTCCGTGATCACTTCTGCCGCAAGTAATCTTGCCAGCCGGTAATCCATATCATTTTCATATAAAACACCTGCCGCAAACGGGATGTGCTCCTTCTGAAGTCTTCGATAAACCGGGATTCCAGTTCCGCCGGAAGAGATCACGAACACTTCCGGCTCACCCTCCGGCGCAGGAAGTTCAATGCTTCCAAAAAGCGGGTCAAAATATCCATTATTGATTCCATACAATTCGCGAATGATTTCTTCTGTAAATACTTCTTCCGGACTTCCGTAATGTGAAATCGTCTCGCCTTTGACACAGATGATCTTATCTGAAATCTTCTGTGCCAGATCGATTTCATGAAGAGACATAATCACCGTAATCTTCTTCTGCCTTGCCATCCGCTCAAGGATAGACAACAGCTCCAACTTATATTTTACATCCAGAAACGAAGTCGGCTCATCTAAAACGATCACATCCGGGTCCTGACAGATTGCTCTCGCCAGCAGAACGCGCTGCTTCTGTCCATCACTAATCGCATTAAAATCACGGTTGCCGAGCTCCTGCGCATGCACCGCCTGCATCGCCTCTTCCACCAGACATTCATCTTCCTGCGTCAGAATCCCAAGTCGTCCTGTGTAAGGATAACGTCCAGTCGCCACAATATCATGACAAGTCATCAACTCTGTCTTGATCCGATCCGTCAACACGACCGCCATCTTAGACGCAAGCTCTTTGTACGGCAGTTTCAGAAGAGAAGTATCGTCAAAAAATACATTCCCTCCAACGACTTTCAGCTGTCTTGTAATACTTTTCAAAATCGTTGACTTTCCTGAACCATTCGGCCCGATCAAAGTCACGATCTCCCCCTTGTTGATCCCGATATTAATATCACGGATCAGGGAGTTTCCATTATAACCTACCGACAGGTCTTTCATTTGAAAATAATAATCTGCCATCTTATTTTCTTCCTCCCTTCGGTATCATCATATAGATAACGATCGGTGCACCCAGAATAGAAGTCACCGTACTGATATTCAATTCCACCGGTGCCAGTGCCATTCGTGCGATCAAGTCACAGATCATACAGAACACAGCTCCCATAAAGAACGTTCCCGGTATAACCACGATCGGTTTTGATGTTCCAAATGCCTTCCTTGCAAGAAACGGAACTGCGATTCCCACGAAGGAAATCGGTCCCGCAAATGCTGTCACACACGCTGACAGAATACTGGAAAGCAAGATCAAAATCACGCGAAATGTCTTGATGTTGACTCCCATACTCTGCGCATATGCTTCTCCCAATTGATATGCACTGATTGGTTTGGACAGGAAAAATGTAAACAGCACCGCAAGTCCGACAACCACTGCTGCCACACGAATATTGCTCCAGCTCATTCCGGAAAAACTTCCCTGTGACCACCCGTGCAGATTCACAATATCAGAATCATCCGCAAATGTCACAACAAAATCCGTGATAGCCGAACAGATATATCCGATCATGATCCCCCCGACAAGAAGAGACGCCATATGCTGCACTTTTTTCGACATCAGAAGGATAAATCCCGTCGAGATCAGCGACCCGATAAATGCTGCAAGAATCAGTGTATACGAAGAAAATCTTCCGATATATTTCAAATACACGATCATTGTAAGTGCCACGACCATTTTCGCTCCGGAAGAAATTCCGAGAACGAAAGGTCCGGCAATAGGATTAGAAAAAAATGTCTGCAGCAAAAAGCCTGAAAGAGACAATGCACCACCAAGCAGCGCTGCCATCAGAATTCTCGGAAGACGGATCTTCCATATAATATTGTACTCTGTCGCCGCTCCTTCTTTCAGAAAGAGAATGCGCAGAATCTTAGGCACCGGAATATGAACATTTCCGGTATTGATATTTAGCACTGTCACAACACAAAATACTGCTGCAAGAATCAGAAATACCGCTGTGTATCTTGTACGCCGTCTGAAATTTTCCTGATGAAAACTTGTCTGCTCCATTCTTCTACTCCATCTTTTCAAGAAATGTCATCTGAGATGCATCACCGTCTGTCAGCATCAGATGCATATCTTTGATCAGCTCTCCGACTGTATCTGTTGCCTGATATAAGTTCTTTCCGGTATACCAGACATTTCCGTCTTTCACCGCCTTGAATTCGGAGAACAATTCATTCTTTGCTTCCAACTCACTGATACTATTTACCTGTCCGTCGATCGTCCCGTTGTAGATCAGATAATCTGCATCTACAGCAGTCGCATAGAATTCCTCCATCGTCAGTTTAACAGATGGTGCGTTGCTGTCCGGATTCTTCAGATCTTTGAACGCATATCTTCCACCTGCGATTTCGATCATTGACGGAATATAATCGTCAGATTTTCTCACAACGATTGAACCATCTGTACTCACATAGAAATAAGCAACCGTCTTTTCCGTGTTCTCGAATCCTTTCAGTTCCTCGATTACATGAGCCTGCTGGTCAAAAAATGTATCCGCTTCTTCCTCTTTATTCAAAAGCGCCCCATAAAGCTTGATCCACTCGGTTCTTCCAAGCGGATGTGACTCATAACTGGAGTAGTCTACAAATACCGGAATCCCAAGATCTTCGATCATTTCCTGTACCTTCGGTGTATGAAGGATCATCGTTGATTCGATTGCCAGATCACAGTCTCCGTCAACGAGAGTCTCATAATCCGGTTCGCTGTATTTTCCCGCAAATGTCATCGCTCCGGATTCCATTGCTTCCTTTGCACTCTCTACATACCAGCCAGAGGCCTCAAGTCCGGAGAATTTCACCTTGTCAATTCCGCCGATTGCATCAAACAGAGACATGGATGCTGTCGCCGCCATATAAATGTTCTCTGTCGGCTGCTGGATCACAACAATATCATCCGCCAGATTTTCCGGTTCTTCTTTTCCTTTCGGAACAATCAGATATTGCTTATCTTCATGGACATCGATTAACTTATATCCGTCCTTATAATAGTATACATCGAATTCTGTCGCGTAAGTCAGATCCATTGTAGATTCATAGGTAAGCCCTTCGATCTCCGGTGCTTTTTTTGTCTTGTCAGCTGCATCTTTGGTCTTATCCTTTGTCACATCTGTACCTGCTGAATTATTACCGCTGTTTCCACCGGAGGCTGCGGTAGAACCGCAGCCTCCGAGCAGAAGTGCAGCTGAAAGCATGAACGCTGTGATTCTGCATCTTCTTATCTTCATTCTATTTTTCTCTCCTATTTCTCTGCCGCTGCTACTGCCGCATCAAACTTCTCGTTCGTCAGCTCTTCACATCCGTAGAGAACACCGTAAACCTTGATCCACTCCTGCTTTCCAAGTTCTGTCTTTTCCTCAGAAGAACGATCAACGAGTACCGGAATTCCAAGTGTCGCAAGCTTCTCTGTCAGATTTTCAAACTGTTCTGTCTGCTCTTCTACTGTCAGAGTCTCTTTCGTATCTTTACTGTCTTTATCTGCTTTTTTGTCAGTATCTTTCGCTGCATTTTCCTCAGAATCTTCTCTTGGAAGAATATCGCCGGAGAACAAAGCAAGATTCACTTCACTCTTCACAAAGTTCTTTAACTTCAGTTTATCCGCTGTTCCTGCATATGCAACTTCAGCATTCTTCTCTCCGTCTTTTGCTTTCATCTTATCAGCAATCTCGGATACTGTACAGTCTTTGCTCTTCATTCCAACTGCCGCAATATTATCAAGAAGATCTAGATCTTTCATCATATTCAGAATCTCATCAGACTCTGCATAAGTATGATCCACAGGTTTCTTCACAATGATCATATCCTGCTCAAGACCAACCGGAACTTCCACATCCTCCGGAACGATCAGATATTTCACAACATTTCCCTTGTAAAGCTCTGCTGCCAGTTCCTGTTCGCTTGTGCCGTTGTTATCCGAAGCTGCGGATTCCTCGACAGAAGCATCTACTTTGCTTTCTGCATCTGAGTTCTTAGAATCTTCTGATCTATTGATCGTAACAGAAGCTACTTTCTTCTTGGAAGACTTCTCTTTATCTTCTGCAGACTTCTCATTTTCAGACTTTGTTTCCTCTGCTTTTTCAGGGTCTCTTGCTGTGTCCTTCGTCATATCGATTTCAAGAAGTACAATCCCCTGATCATAATGATAAATCTTGAAATATTCTGCATAGTCAAGCTTTGTTTCTGACTGATATTCCAAACCTATAATTTCAGGTGCTTGTTCATCCAGCTTCTGATTACTGCTTGTTGAAGCATCTGTTCCGTTTGCAGATGTTCCTCCATTCGCCGCTGCAAGATAAATGAAAATCGTATATTCTATCTCATGTGCAACAGACATTTTATCTGTCATTCCAATAATCTTATTGTTCTGATTCAATGCAACTGGGATAACAGCTGTCGCTGATCCGCCGCCCTTTGTTGTGTAATACTTATTTCCGTTCGCTTTCACATACTGATAATGATCACTGCTGAACACGAGTGTTGCATAAGCCTGTCCATTCTGGATCGTCACTTTATTACAAGTAATCTGAACCTTACCTGTTCCACCGGACCAGGTAAAACGGTCCGGAGTATATACACCGTCTTTCAGTGTTGTTCCACTGTCTACATGAGAAGTAGAACCACTTGTATCGGATTCGTATTTTGATACATTATCTGCTTTTCCGTCATTTCCATCTGTTTTTCCTGAATTAGTTCCAGATACAGAACCGCCTGGGAAAGCAGAATTGTTTGTTCCTGTATTACCTGTATTGTTGGAACCACCAGTAGTTCCGGAATTTCCTGTGTTTCCGGAATCACCTTTATTCTCAGAATCTGTAGAATTAAGATCGGCAATCTTCTTCATTGTCTCTGACTGGAAAGTCAGCATTCTGTCATACCAGATTCCTTTTTTAATGGAATATGCTGCTACTGCGATTTCCTTATCCAACGCTTCTACCGGAACAGTATAAGTATATTTTCCTTCTTCATTCACCTGATATGGAATCCAGGATGACTGATCTGCGCTTGCAGCCTCTTCCTTTGTTCCCATATACAGATAGCCGTAACCGGTTCCGCTTAATGTAAGCACGGCGCTCATTTTTCCGTCTTTTGCTGTCAGAATACAATCCACTACTTTAAACATGGAAGAACTGGAAGTTACGTCCATACTGTAGATTCCGTTTGCTACTGTTGCTTCCGGTGCTGGATTCGGATTTGGAACCGGATCCGGTGTCGGTGTTGGCGTTGGTGCTGGATCCGGTGTTGAGGTTTCTCCCGGATTCGGAATGTACATCCATAAGTACTGTTTGTCATACCAGGTCTGATCTTTTGACTTTCTCAAAGATACCGGAATTGTCTGACCTGCTTTTTCTTTCGGCACATTGAAATGAAATGTCCATGCACCTTCTTCATCCTTTGTTCCTTCTATAACAGATGCTTTCAACAAGTCATCTTTTGAACCAAGATAGAGCGCATCAAATCCTGTGTTGTTTGTCTTGATCGTAATATCAAGTTCGCCATCCTTTTCAACAACTGTTGATTCACTGACCTTGAACATCTTGAACTCTTCAGCGTCTTCTTTTACTACTTTCACAGATTCTCCTGTTACAGAAGGCGCCTCCTGCAGTGGCGGAAGTTCCGGTTCCGGAGTATTCATAGAATCGTTAGAATCTGTAGAAGGTTCTGACTTGCCTGTTTCATCTTTTATCTGTGTATCCTTGTTATCAGTTTTTTTGTCCGCAACCTGATCTGAGACAGTTATGCCTGGATTTTTCCCGGTGGTTTCTGTATCTTTCTCTTCTGAGTTATTTTCTGAATTATTTTCTGAGTTATTCTCTAAATTTGGTTTTGTTTCTGCTTCGATTGAATTCTGATTATCTGATTTATCCGAAGAATTATCAACTTTATCAGATTCCTCTGTCTGATCTTCTTTTGTTAAATCGTCATTCCCTTTATCTTCTTTAACATTTCCTGCGTCTTCTGTCTGACTCTCATCTTGTTTCTTATCTAGATCAGCTTCTTCCACCTCATCAGTTTCCTGTAAATTTGTCTCATACTGCTGCTCATTTTCTGCCGCATATGTTCTTGTATAAGACAATGGTGAAATCATCATAGAACCCGTCAGCATAAGCGCAAGCCATCTGCTCTTATTTTTCATTTCTTTTTTGTCTCCTATTAAGTTGTGAATTATAAAATACGGAAAATGGATAGAATTATCTTGAATCAAATGAATGATTGCTGGTCACACGTAATGCGAACAGTAAGAATGGTTCTTTCGGTACAATCAATTACTCGTGATCTGGAATTCGTATATTCCCCGCACCAACGGCCGGCAGGTTTCCTGACTTACAGATCTTCTATACAGAACACCTTCCCGGTCTCCCAGTGGATGTGCGGACTCTCCACACTTGTCTGTATAAGAGCGGTCTTCTGAAATCTAATTTCTAAGAAGACCGCATCTCTGCTCACAGTGACGAGTTCGTACAGGTCTTGCACCTGTTTCCCTTTTACCTGTTTCGATCAGGATATGGAAATATATTCCCTGATCAAACAGCACCGAACGCTATTATTTCTGACTAACTATAACATTTCATTATATTGAAGTCAACTATTCCGCCTTCACGGCCCAGCGCATCTTCGTAGATCTTGCTCTTCCGTTCTGTGCACATTCCTGCGCTGACGGGCGTACAACGTCCCTTGCATATTCGGAATAAATTCCTTCTTTATATCCTGCTTTGAGTGCTTTCTTTACAAGCTTGTCCTCTCCGGAATGGAATGTAAGAATTGCTACTCTTCCGCCCGGTTTCAATGCTCCCGGAAGTTTCTCCATGAATTCATACAGCACTTCGAACTCATTATTGACATCAATACGAAGTGCCTGGAATGTTCTCTGGCAAGTCTTTTTGATAATGTCCTTCTTTTCTTTATTATTTGGAAGGAAATCTAAAGTCTTCTCGATGACATTTCTAAGCTTTGTTGTTGTATCGATACGATTGCCTCTGCGAATCTCATCCGTGATTGCTTTCGCCAGCTCTTCGCAGTATGGCTCATCTGAATTCTCGTAAAGCATTCCGGCAAGCTCTTCCTCGGAAATGTTATCAAGGCGCTCTGCTGCGCTGATTCCCTTCTCCTGGTTCAATCGCAGATCCAGCGGTCCGTCGACTTTGAAGGAAAATCCTCTCTTCGGATTGTCGATCTGCATAGAGGAAACTCCAAGGTCCGCAAGGATAAAATCAAATCCTCCAACTTCTTTTGCAATCTCATCGATCGTGCAGAAGTTCTGCAGACGGATACTTAAAATGTCTTCTCCGAATCCCTGATCTGCCAGACGTTTTCTTGTCTTCGCAGACTCTTCCGGGTCAACATCTGTTGCATAGATGTGCCCCTCACCTTTCAGACATTCCAGCATTGCTTTCGTATGTCCACCGTATCCGAGTGTCGCATCGAATCCAGTCTCACCCGGCTGGATTTTCAGAAAATCAAGGATCTCATTTACCATGATGGAAATGTGCATTCCGGCAGGAGTATTTCCCTTCTGGATTACATGCGCGATTGTATCCTTGTATTTCTCCGGCTGTAACTCTTTATATTTCTCCTCGAATTTCTTCGGGTATTTTCCTTTATATCTCACACGACGCTTGTGCGGTGTCTGTGATTCCTGTGTGTTCTGATTGTTCTGTTCGCTCATTTCGCTCTCCTGTTCTTATCTTTACAACGTATGTACAGTATACCATGAAAGTTATTCACAATATACCATGAACTTTGAAATGTTTTCCACATAAGTCTTCATATTTTTCACCTATTCACATTTCTTTACCGGAACCTGCATGGATTCACTGTTTTATCCGGCTGCATATCTTACTGCCACGTTCATCACTCCGGCAAGCATCATCACAACCACCGGATTCAGTTTTGTCTTACGAAGCAATAACAAACAGATTCCAAAGATCACCACCATAGACCATTTTGTCGCCGCAAACTGCACAATTCCATCTGTCCAGAATGCAGTGTGCAGAATTGCGATTCCTGCGGATGCGATCAATGCGACAACTGCCGGTCTTAAGGATTCCAGCACGCTCTGGAACATTTTCATTTTCTTATATCTTAAATAAAACCATGCGATCAAAGTTACGATAATACAAGACGGCAGAATGCACCCACAAGTCGCCACAACAGATCCTAACACTCCTGCAATTTTGCTGCCGACAAATGTTGCCGCATTGATCGCAATCGGCCCAGGTGTCATCTGGGAAATCGTGATCAAATCTGTAAATTCTGTCATCGTAAGCCAACCATGCTGTGTCACAACCTGTTCTTGGATCAGAGGCATCGCCGCATAACCGCCGCCAAAGCTGAACATTCCAATCTGAAGAAAGCTTAAAAACAATTTCAAATAAATCATTTCTCTTCACTTCCTTTCTTCGTGATCTTTTTCTCAATTAATGCGCGGAGTACTCCGACAATTCCACAGATCAGAATCACATAGACTACATTTACCTCAAATATGCAGGAAGCTATAAATGCCCCGACCATAAGTACGTATGACAAAGCATCTTTCTTCTTCACGATTCCGGCACCCATGTCATATGTCACAGATGCGATCACGGCGCCCACTCCGGCCTGCATTCCTTCGAGCATTAAGCTGATGATCTGGTTATTTCGAAATGCCTGATAACCGGCAGAAAGTATCGATATAATAAGAAATGGTGGGATTACTGTCCCGGCAATTGCTGTCAGAATCCCCGCAATTCCAGCCAGTTTATATCCGATCACGATTGCTCCGTTCACTGCGATTGCTCCCGGTGCCGACTGCGCGATCGCCACAAGATCCAACATTTCTTCTTCCTCAATCCAATGATATTCATCTACGAACTTTTTCTTCATCAGGCTGACGATCACATAACCTCCACCAAATGTGAACGCGCTTAAGTAAAAGGTTGACCAGAAAATCTTCCACAATTTTTTATCTTGCGTTTTTTCTTGTTGTTCTTCCATATATATTGTCCTCGTATATTATGATTATGCGAATTGCGTAGCACTAGAACTCCCGCCACACTATATGCTATTGGCAGGCAAAATTCCCTAACTATGGTATTCTTTCTCTTGTAGTCTATCGCAATCAAAATGATTATGCAATCGCCTTGAATTTTTTACATTATATTTTCCTTTTTGAAACCTTAATTTTATCTGAATTTTCCCTATTTGGAAAATGATTATGATACAATGAGAACAGTAATATTTATCATAAAGGAGATTGAAATTGAAAAACCCATTTTTTCGATTCTCTTGTGCCGTTCTCCTGTGTTGCTGCCTGACCGGATGCGGTAGCATACAGCACAAATCCAGTACGGACACGGCGCAGGCGCAGGGTACTAAGGCACCACCCAAGACAGCGGATGATTTTTCTATCTCATCAGATTCTGAAAATGAAACTGTAGATGAAACTTCTTCTGCTGATGCCGCCATCCCATCTGCTTCTGAATCTGAATCCGTAACTCAGCAGGAACTGCTGACCGGCGCAGCGGCTCTTTACAGCAATGGACAGGAGATCAGCTTTGACCCTTCCTGGCAATACGCAGACTTTTCTGCAATCAATTCTGGAACAGCTACTATTTATCTTGCAGATTCTGATCGCAAGGATATCGTCGTCGGCGTGAATGCCGGACATGGAACTTCCGGTGGTGCTTCTGTAAAGACACAGTGTCACCCGGATGGTTCTCCAAAGACAACCGGCGGAAGCACTGCTCAGGGTGCAACTTATGCGACTGCAGTTTCCGGGGGAATGACATTTAACGATGGAACTGCTGAAAGCACTGTTACACTTCAGATGGCTCAGATTCTGAAAGATAAGCTGCTTGCTCAAGGATATGATGTCCTTATGGTGAGAACTGGCGACGATGTCCAGCTTGATAACGTTGCCCGCACCGTACTCTGTAACAATGTAGCTGACTGTCACATCTCACTCCACTGGGATGGAGATGGATTGGGATATGACAAAGGCTGTTTCTACATTTCTGTGCCGGATGGTCTGAAAAGTATGGAACCTGTCGCTTCCCACTGGCAGGAACATGATGCACTTGGGGCCTCTCTTGTAGAAGGACTTCGTACAGAAGGAATGACCATTTACCAAAATGGTTCTATGAATATCGATCTGACGCAGACTTCTTATAGTACAATTCCGTCTGTTGATATGGAACTTGGAAATGCAAGCTCTGACCACAGTGATTCCACACTAAACAGTCTGGCTGATGGTCTAGTTCTTGGACTCAATGCTTATTTTGGAAATTAGAATTTTTATTGAGTTATTTATTTTATTTTTTAAGGAGGTTATTATGGAGCCACTCATTCGTGTTAAAAATATGTACAAGATCTACAATCCTGGAGAAAATGAAGTCCGCGCGCTGGATGATGTTTCTCTTGAGATCAACCAGGGAGAATTTATTGCCATTGTCGGACATTCCGGTTCTGGTAAATCTACATTTATGAATATGCTCGGCTGTCTTGACACACCTGATTCCGGGGAATATTTTCTGGACGGAAAAGATGTTGCCAATCTCTCAGACAATGAACTGTCTGATATCCGCAATCACAAGATCGGCTTCATCTTTCAGGGATTTAATCTGATTCCAAACTTGGATGCACTTGGAAATGTAGAACTTCCACTGATCTATCGCGGACTTGGAAAGCAACAAAGAAAAGAGATTGCCGGGGAAGCTCTATCGAAAGTTGGACTGGAAAATCGTATGGACCACAGACCGAACCAGCTTTCCGGTGGACAGCAGCAGCGTGTCGCTGTAGCCAGAGCAATTGCCGCACAGCCGCCGATCATCCTTGCCGATGAACCGACCGGTAACCTGGACAGTAAATCAACTATCGAGATCATGAATATTCTGAAAGACCTTCATAAGTCTGGAAGAACAGTTATTATCATTACACATGATGATGAAATTGCTAATCAGGTTGATCGTGTTGTCCGCATTATGGATGGAAAGATTGTGAGTGATAGTGTAAATCCGTAGCAATTTAAATCTTTACCTGCAATTACAGAGAGAGGGCAGTACTTCACGATTTCTCAATCGTTGAAGCACCGCCCTCTTTCTATGTTTCTTATTAGATATTTCTTACTGGAATTTCTAATTACTTCTATTTACTTTTTATTCTACTGATACAAGCTCAATCTTGAAGTTCAGTTCTTTTCCTGCCATCTCATGGTTTGCATCGAAAGTGATTGTTGTCTCTTCCTTAGCTGTTACCTTTACCGGAAATGGCTGTCCATACTGATTGGACAGATAAACCTGCTGTCCCACTTCAAGGTCTTCAGATCCCGGGAGTTCTGCAATCTCTACTGTGAAGATAGCTTCCGGATTCGGCATTCCATAAGCTTCTTCCGGCATCAGATGGATGTCCACTACCTGACCAACTTCCATATCAGCTACTGCTGCATCAAATCCTTTGATCATCTGTCCTGCACCACATACGAACTCAAGCGGCTCTCCACGATCATAAGAAGAATCAAACTGAGTTCCGTCATTGAATGTTCCTTTGTAATGTGTACGGCATTTCTTTCCAACATTCTTTCCTTCCATTGTAGTGTGTGATCCGCATCCGCCACCGCAACTGCTTCCACAAGAATGTCCCTCTTCATGATCTCCACAGGAATGTCCTTCCTCATGATGATGATGATCACATGTAGCTCCTCTGGATACAAGCTCGCCTTTCAGGTATTCCTCTACTGCCTGATCTGCATCTCCCTGAGCGCCTGAACACAATTCAACGCCGGCCTCTGCAAGTGCTGTCTGAGCTCCGCCACCGATTCCACCACAGATCAGAACATCTACATTCTGTCCTGCAAGCAGTCCTGCCAGTGCTCCGTGTCCTTCCCCATTAGAACCGATCACTTCACTGGAAACCACCTTATTATCTTCCACTTCATACACTTTGAAAGTCTCTGTCTTTCCAAAATGCTGGAAAATATTTCCGTTGTCATAAGTTACTGCAATTTTCATTGTAAAATCCTCCGTTTCAAAATTCCCTGTCAGACTAGTATAATCCATTACGCAGGTAAAAGCAACCTTTGTGTGGATGCGAAGTTGCTCCTTGTAGCAGTTACTGTTCACACGGTGTGCGGCCAGCAACGCAAACAGTATCATTGACACAATCTCCTCAAGACACTATACTTGTTATAAAACTTACTCCAAACCATCAGAAAGTGAGCACAACCATGGAATATGAACACATTACCCATTCCTTTGAACCAATATATAATGAAGACTCCGAGATTCTGATTCTTGGAACTCTTCCTTCTGTAAAATCACGGGAAAATAATTTCTACTACGGACATAAACAAAATCGATTCTGGAAATTGTTAGCGAAACTTTGTGAGGAGGAAACTCCGCAGACAGTTGAAGAGAAAACGGCCATGTTACTCCGCCACCATATCGCCATCTGGGATGTTATTCAAAGCTGTGACATCAAAGGCTCCAGTGACAGCAGTATCAAGAATGTGACACCAACTGATTTGAAACAAATCTTAGATCATTGTCAGATTCGACAAATCTATGCAAATGGAAATAAAGCCGGAGCTCTTTATAAGAAATATCAGCAGCCGCTGACCGAAAGAGAGATCCTTGTGCTTCCTTCCACCAGCCCGGCCAATGCCGCCTGGTCACTGGATCGTTTGTATGAAAAATGGAGTGAGATACTGAGGTGAATTATATTGCCTCAGTTCTCACTCCATTTTTATTCGAATAAATTACTATTTCAAACAACTTAGATTATTCACTAACCTGTTCTCTTCTCTGCTCAAACACTGCTGCCAGTCTCGGCAGAATCTTATTGCATGCCATCGTGTATGCCGCGCCAAATACATTTGCCCCAATACGAAGCGCTACCGCATACGGCATTCCGAACAAGCCGGATGCAATCGACAATGCACCAAATGTATTAAATGCTGTCTGCCATGCATACCCTGCAGAATATCCGACTCCGATTCCTCCGATCATTCCGATGTATGGATACATTGACTCCGGAAGCACCAAATACAGGATAACAAATAACAGACATCCTACTATATTAAATGCAGCTCTCTTTCCTGCTCGTTCTTTACAGTCATCCGGGAATGGAAGACAAACAGACATGCTTGCGATCCCCGCCCACATTGCTCTCGGAAGTCCAAGCAATGACATGAATAACATTGCACTGGAAACAACAAATGAAAGACGAATGTACCATCTGTTTCTTGCAGAGCTGATATTGAACTCGCGGAACAAATCAAGAAATGATCTTCTATACGGTCTGTTCTTCTGATTCTTATAGAAGATTGCCATACACAATACCATTCCAACCAAAAGGCCAGCCACGCGATACAAGTACTCCTGTCCGGTCACATCATATCCCTGGAGAAGAAGATATCCAAGAACAAATGTAGAATGATTGTACATGATCACATTGTGACATCCCAGAATCATAAGAAGCAAAATACATACTATATTAATAAAGAATGCCGGAATCGGTGACACCATATTCGAAAGCTTCGGTCCTGCAATCAATATTCCAAAGATTCCGACAATCGAAGCCAATCCGTGCGTTGTACGAATTCCAAAATCTGCCTGTCGAAGAACAAGCACCGCAAGAAGCACTGTAACGCCTACTACACTGTTGTTATTCCCTGTGAAATGACTGAATAAAGAAACTACCGCCACACAAAATGCCATTACAAGATAGACTTTAAAATTATAAATAAGAATGTGGCGATACCTTTCCTTCTTGTCTTCTGTCGCTTTGATCAGCTGCTTAGATGCAACTGAACTGAGCTGTAACTCCTGATAAAATGTCATATATCTCTTCCTCCCACTGTTATTTTTCTTCAAAATATCAACGAGAAACTATAATACAAATCCATCTCGGAGTCAATAAAAATTTTATTAAAGTTTTCTGATAAATTTGAATTATTCGAACAATATATAGAATTTAATTTTTAGACTTTACAAAACGCAGGCTCTATGATAAGATAGTTTGTGTCGAGCGGAAGTGGCGGAATGGCAGACGCGCTAGATTCAGGTTCTAGTGGGAGTTTTATCCTGTGGGAGTTCAAGTCTCCTCTTCCGCATTGATAGAATGTAAGAGAAATCCTTAGTTCAAGGATTTCTCTTATTTTTTTGTTATCTGAAATTTTCCTATTTTTCGTTTTCTCAACTAGCTTTATGGCAGAATCTCAAGCCAGTATCCATCTGGATCTTTGATAAAATCATCAGTAGTCTTTCTTCTCACTTCGTGCAGATCAAGGGCCTCGTTGTAAAATTTAATAGATCGCTCCAGGTCTGATCGTGAATCATCTTAAACTTCATAATTCTTCTCCTTTTGTACATTCTGTGTCTTTAATACGTGACTTATATTGCGGATATTCAGTAATAAACCGCTTAATTACATTGGCATCATTCCAGTAATGCATTGGAAAAATGACATTGCAATCTACATTTTTAAGGAAATACAGAATTCCGTCGGCATAGTGATCTCCCTGCCTCGGATCTAAAGGAACAAATGCAGCATCAAAATGCATACCCTTAATTTTCCTGATTTCTGCACGATATGCTGAAGTAAGTCTCTGGTTGTCAGCTTTCGGTTCACCATCCCAATACCAGTCATTTAAGTCGCCGGCATGATAAATGGTACCTTCCTTTGTTTTGACAATAAATGCTACACCACTATCGTTAGACAGCAATGTATCAACTTTGGTATCATTATCCAGATTATAAGTCTGATCATGATAAACATATGTAATCTTCATATCTGTCAAATGATTTCTTTTTCGTATATCATTCGCCAGGACTGCCTGATAAGTCATCCCCATATCATCAAGAATCTCAAAAATTTGAGGGTTAAAATGATCCTTATGGAAGTGACTACAAAAAACGATTACTTCTTTTTCCTTATCAAGGTGCGGTAATTCACCCTTATAATAATCAAAAATATAGTAGCAATCTTTGGTTTCAAGTAAAAATCCACTGTGGTTAATGTAAGTAATTTTCATAATATCTCCTGTATAAATTAATATTGGAAACTTCATAAGAAATTTCTGATTTCTATGTTGTTTAAATTCCTAATAAAGAATCAATCTATGATTGATTTATAATAATTCCCAAAATCGGCCAGTGCATCTATAATTGGCAGCATTTCTTTTCCAAGTTCCGTTAATCCATATTCTACTTTTGGCGGCATCTCCTGATAATCGTGCCGATAAGCAAGCCCGTCATCAATCATTTGCCTGAGACTATCTGTCAGTACCTTCTGCGAAATGCCTTCAATATCTCTCTGCAGTTCATTAAAACGCCAGGGACGTTCTTTTAAATTACGTATGATCAAAACCTATAAGGGACACGGCCGTTGCTACCGGACAAACAGGAAGTTCATCTTTTGTCTTCATTTCACATTCACCTCCAATTTTATAATAACACATACATTTTAAATAGTGATCTCACTGTGTGCGACTTTTTATAGTCTTAGTTACGTGCGTGGAAAGCATGATTCCAAGACGCAAAAATAACCGCCCGGTAGCACCTTTCTATTTATTAGACTAGCATTTCTTTTTTTCTTATGTCAAATAAATCTTTTAAGATACTCTGTCACCCCAACGCCACATCCAGAACCATCATCAAACTGAACCCAACCGCAAAGAAAACTGTACCGATATTAGAGTGCTCCCCCTGCGACATTTCCGGAATCAGTTCTTCAACCACAACATAAAGCATTGCTCCTGCTGCAAAGCTCAGTAAATATGGTAATGCCGGGATTATCAACTGCGCAGCAATGATTGTAAGTACTGCTCCAACTGGTTCAACCACACCTGAAAGCACACCTCCAAGAAATGCCTTCCCTTTGCTTTCTCCTTCGGCTCTAAGCGGCAGAGATATAATTGCTCCTTCTGGAAAATTCTGAATTGCAATTCCAAGTGATAAAGCAAGCGCACTCGCTGCTGTAATCTTTGTATTTCCTGCAAGAAGACCTGCATACATTACACCAACTGCCATCCCCTCAGGAATATTATGCAGTGTAACCGCCAGTACCATCATCGTTGTACGCCCAAGCTTACTTTTAGGTCCTTCTGACTGTTCACTTCCTACATGAAGGTGTGGAATCAAATGATCCAACGTAAGCAAAAACAACACGCCAATCCAAAAACCGACTACCGCCGGGAAAAATGATAAAGCCTTCATATTTTCAGATTGTTCAATTGCCGGAATCAAAAGACTCCAGATGGATGCTGCAACCATTACCCCTGCGGCAAATCCTGCAAGTGCACGCTGCACCTGTTTTCTAAGTGTTTTTTTCATAAAAAGCACGCATGCTGCACCGAGCGTTGTTCCAATGAACGGAATCAGTATCCCAAGAAAAATTTCCATTTACGCATCTCCTTTCTTGGTTAGTTTTAACTAACTACTCATTTTCTAAAAATCCGTGTAAAACCGAAACTGTAATTCCACACGGATTATTTTTTCTCTAGTTCAGTATATCACTTAAGGAATTGTGTAGCAAGAAGCAACTTTTCTGCCTGATCACTTCCCCATCCAATTTTCCTGTTTTTTTCACAGTTTTCACTCAACCTTTCGATTTCTGTGCTATAATATGGCATTGCGAAAATATACGATGCTTAAACAGAGGTGAATTACTTGAAGAAGAAAACGCTTGTGCCTCTTATCGTTTTTTTACTGGGCATGTGCCTTGTTGGTTTGATTGTATACAAAACAGATGCCATTGAAAAAGAACAGAAACGCACGACCGCACAATTAAATGCAACAACTTACGGTGAACGTATAAAGAATGAGATTACTAATGGGATTGAGATCACTGATACGTTACAACAAATCTTGATCAGTGAAAATGGAGAGATCAATTATTTTGATACCATTTCCAAAAATATTATGTCCGACTCTATAGAAAGTATACAGCTCGCCCCAAATGGTGTTGTGACAGATATTTATCCTGCTGAAGGAAATGAAGCGGGCAAGATTGATCTGCTCCATGATAAAGATCGTGGAGAAATTTCCTGTTATGCGAGGGATAACCATACTTTGATCACACAAGGTCCCTTTGAATTAAAGCAAGGAGGCTATGGAATTGCAGTTCGCAATCCGGTCTACTTAAAGGATGAAAATGGGCAGGAATATTTCTGGGGATTTACGATTGTTATTTTGCGTGTTCCTGATATTTTTTCAGACTCAATCAACGCACTTTCGGATTTTAGTTATAAATATAAGCTTTCGAAAACATCCTCTCCCTGGAGTGATACATATGAAGTTGTTTATCAGTCAGATGGAACTTTAACAAATCCGGTTTCTTATGATTTTACAATAGGTGAAGAGAACTGGAAATTTGAGGTAATGCCTGTAAGTGGGTGGAGAAATGCGAAACTTATAGCTATAGTTATCGGATTTTTTACTTCTATCGTATTTGTTCTGTCAGTTCTTATCTGGGTCTGGCTAACATCAAAAGAAAATAAAAACAAATTCCAGAAACTGGCACATATGGATTCACTTACCAATATTTATAATCGTTACGGATTTGATGAATTAGTAGAAGAAATGATTGCTAAAAATCCGAACGCTCATTATGTAGTTGCACTCTTCGATATAGATGATTTTAAGTTTATTAATGATATCTATGGACATGTTTACGGTGACAGAGCTTTAAAGAATCTTGCTGACAGTATGAAAAAATCTTTTCCATCGGATGCATTATTGGGGCGAAACGGCGGTGACGAATTCTGTATTCTTCTCCCTAATCGCACATATGATGATGCGAAAGAACAGTTACAACAATTCACTATGCTTCCAAAGATATTCTCATACAAGGGAAATGACTACCCATTTTATATTTCTCTTGGATATGCTGAATACCCTACCGCTGCATCAAACCGTGCGCAGCTCATGCGCTGTGCAGATGCCGCACTTTATGAAGTAAAACTACATGGAAAGAATGGATGTATGGCTTACAAGGAAGGACTTCAATCCGGTGTCCGCAAACAACTTGGATTTGCACTCAAGGATATCTCTGAACATCTTCCTGGTGCGTTTATTATCTACAGAGCGGATAAGGGAAATGACGAACTCTTTTATGCAAACCATGAGTTTCTCCAGATGGCCGGATATAAAGATATAGATGAGCTGTTTAAGCTTACAAAGAAGAGCTTTCGAAACCTTATCCGGGAAGATGAGCAACAGCAGATTGAGGCAAGTATCTGGCAGCAAATCGACAGCGGCAATGAAAATGACTATATTTATTTTCATCTTCAAAAAGCTGATGGAACTTACCTTTCTGTACTTGACCATGGAAGAATTGTAGAAAACCAGCAATATGGAAGAGTATTTTATGTGTTGTTTATGGACTGGGCTGATATGCATATCCGTTACAGTGATAAGTTCTCTGAATAAATAACAGATGGTGTGGGATCATATCAAAATCCCACACCATCTGTTATTTCTTTCAAGAATGCCTTTTTATAAATCTTCCTGTATTTTGACGTCACTGTTATCTGCCAGACATTGTTTTAACACAGTGATCATTTTTTCCCCATCCAATGGTTTTGCAATATGACCGTTCATTCCTGCATTTTTTGCCATCTGTATATCTTCCGCAAAAGCATTCGCAGTCATGGCAATAATCGGTATGGCGGCTTTTTTCCGGTTTTCCATCTGCCGTATCTTTGCAGTCGCTTCATATCCATTTAACCTCGGCATCTGAATATCCATGAGAATCAACGCATAATATCCATCCTCTGCTTGTCCCAGCATATCACAGCATTCCTGACCATCTTTTGCCCAGTCAGTCAAAATCCCCTCTTCTTTCAACAGTTCTATCGCAATTTCAGCATTTAATTCATTATCTTCCGCAAGAAGAATTCGCTTTCCAATACTCTTATCAGATATAACAGACTGTTCCGACTCTTTCTTTTTGTATACATCCTCTTCTGATGCAATCTCCAGTGGAATTTCCACTGTGAATTTTGTTCCTTTCCCCTGTTCGCTTTCTACATAAATCTTTCCGCCCATCAGTTCAACAAAAGATTTCACAATAGAAAGTCCAAGACCAGTACCGACCACTTTATTCTCTGTCGCTGTATGTTCTCTTGAAAATTCATCAAAAATATGTGGAAGGTATTCCTGCTTCATCCCTATTCCGGTATCTTCACAGATGAATACATACCATGCTTTTTTATCATCTGATGCTGTTTCCGTAATATTTACATGAATCGCCTGACCGTTTGGAGTATATTTGATTGCATTACTCACTATATTTAAATATATTTCCTGAAGTTTTGTCTTATCACAGACTGCATATTTATGCTGTATATTTGTATCTATCGAATATTGAATTTCCTTCGATTGGATATCAGCTTCAAATACTGTATTTACAGAATAAAACATTTCGCTCAAATTCTCTGCCTGCATTTTTAACACAGCTGTTCCACTTTCAATGCGAGCCTTTTCCAGCACCTGATCAATAATCGTCATCAGAAAATTGCCCGAGGACTTGATCTTTCCTAAATACTCCCTTGCTTTTTCCTCGTTCTTAAGATTCTTTCCTAGAAGATCTGAAAATCCAATAATTGCATTCATCGGGGTTCGGATGTCATGACTCATATTAAACAGAAATCGTGTTTTTGCCTCACTTGCTTCTTTTGCCTGTTCTGCCGATTTTTTCAATTCAGCTGCATACTGCTTCTCTCGACGTTTTTTGCTGCAGATCTGATCAAAAATAGTAGCACCCATCATGGCAATTATGAGGGCTGATACAATAACAGCAATCCATTGATAAATTGAAATCCATCCCTCCTTTGGTACGATATCCACATACCATGTGTAATTAGGAATCTCACACTCTACCGTAAGGCTATTCTCAGGCATATGTTCCTGATTTTGAGTCAGAACAATCCGATCATCGGCATTCTCATCATTCGTCCATATCTCATAACAATAGGATGCTTCACTTAGCCGTTCCATGCCAATTTCATCTATAAATTTATCCCAGTCGATAACTATGATCACAAACCCCCAAAAGGTGTCATTTCCTGTAATATTATTCTGATAAACCGGATGGAACAGCAAAGCTCCTGTTCCTCCCTGTTTTAATTGATATGGACCTCCAAGAGTATATTTTCCTGTTTCTTTGGCACGCTTTGCGTCTCCACTGCGTTCATGCTCTGTCAGCATATTCATTCCAAAAGCCTGATCATTTCCCTGCTTTGGGAAAATATCAGTAATAACCCCATTCGGTGCGAGTTCGAATGCTTTTACAACACCTGCTTCATTCGGAAGCATTTCTGCCAATTCTGAGAATGTAGTCTGATTCAGATCATATCCTGCAAGAATCACGTTTTCAAGAAATTCTGAAAGTTCAACATACTGATCTAATTGTGCATTGATCCGCTTTACTGTACTTTGTGCAGTATAAGCAGCTGCTGTCTTTTTTTCTTTCTCTATGTTCTTTACAATAATACAGCCCAAAAGAAGTGCTGTTATAAAAATAAACAAGCCAATGATCCAACTGTATCTTTTTGTCTGTTTAGAACCGGTACTTCCCTTTTCCATTTACTGTTGCCTCTTCATCTTCAATGTTTTCTGTTGTTTTTAATTATATCATGTCATGTTTTTTCATGTCTATTTTTTTCTACAGTAAACGGATAACAAGTTCTTTCTTTGTCTGCTGCTTTCCTTCGCATTATCCTTAAGCTATTTCCTTTTTCATTGCCCTGTAACCGATCAGCACTGTCCATACATATGCACATGTTTTCGGAATCATCAGCATTCCGATCATCGGAACAACATCAGCCCACAGTACAACCGGGATATAGAATGCAAAGCTTAAGACGATCGTCAGCCACATCCAGCAGAAAGACTGATCATTGCTTTCTTTTGCACTTTTGTAGAACAAAACGATGATAAGTAATCCCATCAGTGCAAACGGAATATTACGGTAAATGCCCCAGGAAAGCGGTGCTTCTGCACTGAGCCATTCATTCTGTGGCATCATACACAGAACAATTCTTAATCCTGCGAGTAGATAGATCGCTGCTGTAGTTGCATTGTGTCCTTTGATCTGATAACGTTCACGCCAAATATAGTAAAGAATAACATAAAAAATTGTCATTGTAACGGATGTGATCCATTTACCTAATCCTAACTGTACAGTGAAATTCTCAAGACCTGTTGTACAAAGTGCAAATGCACGTGGAACCAGGTGGAATGCATCTCCACTTCCTAAAAGAACTGCCATGATTCCAAACATGGTGAACTGACGGTTTCCTTTGCTCTTACGGATCATCAAGATTCCGATTGTAATTACCGAGATTAAATACACGGCGTCAAATAAAGTTTCTACAATTGCCTGCATAATAAATATCCCTCTTTCTTTTGAATTTATATTGAATTATGTTGTTCTGATAAAACAGACCTGCACAATTACAATCACACATAACTATGCGTACATGAACATTGTTCATTTTCAATCAAAAATTTTCCCACAGCTACTGTGGGAGAATTTTAATACAACGTTTTCTTTACAAGCATCAATACAGATGATGGATCATAATCCTGCCGGATCATCGACACCAGAATCAGGGAAAACAGTATGTCTGCAAACTTTTTCTCTGTAAATTCCTGGTCAAATACATCTGCACGGACCTTCGGATCATTTCCTAAGACCTCACATAATCCATTCAGAATATGTCCCCATGTCTTCATCATTCTTTTCTTCCCACTTGTTTTTTCATCTCTCATAAAACCAAATGAATGTAATGAGAAGAACCCAGGAAACTGACGATTACCGTATTCTAATCGTTCATAGATCCATGAGATACAAGATTCGACATCGTGAAATATCTGTTCATCTTCCGGGTGAAAAAAGATTTCATGCCAAATACTCTCTATTGTATCACTGAGCAAATCTGCCTTGGATTCATAATAATTATAAATAGTACCTGCTGATACAGAACATCGGGACGCAACAGCCCGTATACTTACGGCAGCCCATCCATTCTCCTTTATCAGATCTCTGCTGGCAGCTAATATGTCTTCTTTTGAAGTAGCAAGATGATTCACGATCTCACCTCCGATATCTCATTTCTGTATTCTAAATTTATAATGAACACTGTTCATTTTGATAATATACAGCACTTAGGTAGGTTTGTCAAGACTGTTTTAACCTATTTCTTTTTTCTTATGTCAAATAGATCTTTTCAGCATTACCAGCATTGTAATAAAGCACAAACTTCCACCAATCACATTAGATATAGGCTCTGCTAAGAACACCCCTCTCGTCCCCATGTGAAATGCATATGGGAACAAATACGTCAGTGGCACAACGATAAATACTTTTCTAAGTAATGAAAAGAAAATTGCCTGCTTCTTCTTGTTCAATGATTTGAAAACCGTCTGCCCAACATACTGCAGATCCATAAATATAAATGCTGCGAAATAAAGTTTCAGTGCATCTACGCAATCAGCAAGCAGTTCTCTATCTGTGCTGAAAATTCCGATTAGAAATTCCGGTTCGAAAATAATCACGCTCCACGTAATTGCTGTATAGATCAATATCATGCAAGTCAGTACGCGGATGGCTTTCTTCACTTTCATTGGGCGCCGGGCTCCATAATTATAGCTCAAGATCGGAGAAGTTCCTTCATTGATAGCATAGATCGGAGTTTCCACCATCTGACGAACACTTGATACGATCGTCATAACAGAGATATATACATCACCGCCAATTCCTGATAAGACGCTGTTACAACATATTGTTACCAGACTATTGGTCAGCTGCATGATAAACCCTGCACTTCCAAGGCTCACAATATTCTTCGCATCATCTCTACATGCTTTCCATTCTCCTTTTGACAGCACCCGCACTTTCAATTCCGCTTTCTTTCTCAAGAAATAAAATACATATGCTGCCGATAAAGTCTGGGAAATGATTGTTGCGATCGCCGCTCCTTTTATGCCTAAATTCAATCCAAATATAAACAATGGATCCAGAATCAGATTAGCAACGGCTCCAATTGTAACCGATAACATTCCTGAAGTTGCATATCCCTGCGCATTAATAAATGGGTTCATCCCTGTTGCAATCATAGATGGGACTGTTCCGATCAAATAAATCATCATGTATGGATATGCGTAAGACAGCCCTTCTTCCGACGCCCCGAACAACACCAGAATCGAACTTGCGAACAGCATTCCGATCACCATCAATGCCACTCCACAAATGCACAGCATTGAAAATGATGTATTCATGATCACTTCTGCTTTTTTTATGTTTCCTTTGCCTCGGTTAATTGAAAATAACGGGGCACCGCCACTTCCAAATAAATTGCTAAATGCAGTGATGATCACAATAATCGGAAAGCACAAGCCCACTGCTCCAAGCGCTGTTGTTCCTACTGATGGGATCCTGGCAATATAAATCCGATCCACAATGTTGTACAAAAGACTCAGTATCTGAGCCACAAGCATCGGTAACGCTGCTCCCAAAATATTTCCTGTAACTGTTCCGTGGTCGAAATCAATCTGTTTCATCTTTATAATATTATCTTAAACCAATCTTTCTCTTCAAATTCAACAACCGTACAATCATTTGCATAAGTACATTCCGGAAGTACGATCATTGCATGAAGTACCTCATTATTCGCCGGAAGTGGACACAGATGCCAGATCGCTGCATTGATCTTTACCATGCATCCCTTTGGTACAAGGAAAGCCTTCGCAAGTTCCGGAACCGGTGTTCCGCCGGAAGCAGGTGCAACATGGATAAGCATGTCGTCATCAAGAGCAACAATCCCTTCCCATGTAGTTGTATGATATTCCGCCATCTTGACAATTCTTTCGTCCTTGCGAACTTCAATCGGTGAAAATGCCATTGTTCCAACACAGGTTCCTGAGATACGGTCCGGATAGAATTTATGAATCTCTCCCTCCAGTGGATATCCCTCTGGTTCTGTCATACTGCAAAATGTTCCGTACGGTGCAAAATCTGCTGCATTAATCTTTACTGCTTTTACTTCTCTCATCGAGTAAGTCCTCCTTTGTTTTAATATAATCGTATCGCTGATGGAAAGCAGATCAGCTTGCTCCACTCTCACTACCAACTCATCACGTCTAGTATATCATAATTAATTCCGACCAGCAAAATCTCACCGCAAAACTCTTTGATTGCCGCCGGGTAGTTCCGTTTCTTAATCTGTGCTGCTACTGCATCCACATTCATATTTGCCCAGCAACATCTATCTTTTCACATATCTCTGATTTCTGCTGCGTGGCTTGTCAGGAACTGTCATCTGTATCAATTGAAGTTCTATTGCCGGATTCAGATAATTCTTGCGAAATGATTCCTTTGACTTTAGACCCAACAACTCCATCAAAGTAACTGCGGTGTACGGAACTTCGTATTCCATAACATCTAATAATCGTTTTACATATTCTGATATATTTTCCCTTTGTCCTTCCGACTGTAACAGAACTTCTTTTAAAATCTGATCAATCTGGCGCAACATAAATTCGATAAATAGATTTGAATCACCATTTACATGGCATTGTGCGATCACATTGTAATATTCTTCCTGGAATCTTTCAATCTGACTTTCTATTGGAATGTATTGAAAGAATGGCTTCCAATTTGCTAAAAGACAAGTATGCCACAACCTTGCCATGCGTCCATTCCCATCTGCGAATGGATGAATAAATACGAATTCATAATGAAATACGCAGGACAGGATCAATGGATGAACTTCTTCTTTTTCTCGTTCCATCCAATCAAACAGTTCTTCCATAAGATGTGGGACGAATCTTGCCGGCGGTGCCATGAAGATGCATTCCTCTCCATTGAAAACACCCTCTTCGCCATGTCTGAAACATCCTGATTCATCTATCAGATACTTCGTCATAATCCCATGTATGTGCTTTAATTCTTCAATATCATAAGGATCGATCTCATTTATTTTCTCATATGCTTCGTATGCGTTCTTTACTTCTTGTATTTCCTTTTGTTCTCCAAGCACAAGCTTTCCATCTATGACATCTCTTACCTGTCCGATCGTCAATGAATTTGCCTCGATTTTCAAAGAAGAATAGATTGATTTAACTCTGTTATTTTTTCTCAAATGTGGCTTTGACTCCAGATTTTTTCCAGTAGTGATTCTTCCTACTTTTTCAGAAATTGATGCGACTAAATCCAGCATTGTATTTGTAAGTTTGAATGGTGGTGCATAAGTATTCATATCATTTCCCCTCGTATAACTTACTTATTATCTTGTACGTTTTCTTACTATATTATACTAGTTTTTTATTTATTTTACTATAACTTGCTTGTTATCTTATACGTTTTCTTGTCTTTTATTAATTTGCGAACATATCAAGACTTCTCTCCACATTTTCCTCAAATTATCATCACAATCAACATTTTCTCTTGACAATTCCTCAAACCTCCATATAATTATCTATAGTAATTAACCTTGGTAACTATATAGGAGTTTTATTATGACAAATGAAAAAATCAAACGCATGCTCGATGCATGTTATCAGGCAAAGCGAATTCGTGAGATGCTCCCTCCGCTTCCGGAAGGTATCATGTCATCTCACATCCGCTATATGGATATGATCCAGGAGCTTCAGAAACAGAAAGTCCATGTAAGAGTTTCTGATTTAAGTGACGTTCTGAATATCCCGCGACCGGGTGTCACAAGGACAATAAAAGAAATGGAGAAGAAAGGATTGGTACAAAAGACAGCCTCCCCAGATGATGGACGTGTCACATACTTGTCTTTGACAGAACATGGGACGGAAATCTCTGAAAAATATAATGAGAATTATTTTAATGAGCTGACGCCTTATCTTGATGATATCTCCGATGCGGACGCTGACTGCATGGTTCAAACAATCCAGAAATTTTACGACATCATGTGTGAAAGGAGCATTCAAAATGACAGATAAAACTGCTGATTTTACGCAAGGAAGCATTCTAAAGAAACTGGTAGCATTTATGATGCCTGTGCTTGGCGCACTAATCCTTCAGGCAGCGTATGGAGCGGTTGACCTTCTGGTCGTTGGAAGATTTGGTTCTACCTCCGGACTTTCTGCAGTTTCTACCGGAAGTCAGGTTCTGAATCTGGTCACTTTCGTAGTCGTCCAGTTTGCTATGGGTATCACGGTTCTGATCGCGCGTTATCTCGGCGAAAAGAAACCGGAACAGATTGGCTCCGTCATTGGCGGTGCTGCAATTGTATTTACAGCGATTTCAGTTGGATTGTTCATCGTTATGGTTTGTTTTGCACACCCGATCGCAATCCTGATGCAGGCACCTGCTGAAGCTGTCGAATTGACTACTGTTTACATCCGTATCTGCGGTGGCGGAATCTTCTTCATCGTCGCCTACAACCTGCTTTCTGCGATTTTCCGTGGACTCGGAGACAGCAAGTCTCCTCTGCTTTTTGTACTTGTCGCATGCATCATAAATGTTTTCGGTGACTTGATACTTGTTGCAGGTTTCCACATGAACGCAGTCGGTGCCGCAATTGCAACTGTTTTCGCCCAGGCAGTCAGTGTTGTCTTCGCAGTAGTTCTTCTTATCAAAAAGAATTTGCCGTTTAAGATTATGAAAAAAGACTTCTGCCTGAATCCACAGTGCAAGAAATTCCTCATTATTGGACTCCCTCTTGCGCTCCAGGAATTCCTGACACAGATGTCATTCCTCGCACTCTGCGCTTTTGTAAACCGGCTCGGACTGGAGGCTTCTTCTGGTTACGGCGTTGCCTGTAAAATCGTAAACTTTGCAATGCTGGTACCTAGCGCACTCATGCAATCTATGGCTTCTTTCGTCTCTCAGAATGTCGGTGCCGGAAAATCAAAGCGTGCAAAGAAATCTATGTTCACCGGAATCGAAGTCGGCCTGGTTGTCGGATGTTTCGTCTTCGCTCTTGTATTTCTTAAGGGAGATGTCCTGTCCGGATTCTTCTCTACGGATGCCGACGTTATTCAGAATGGCTTTGCTTACTTGAAAGGATTCGCACCGGAAACGATTTTAACAGCCGTCCTCTTCAGCATGATCGGTTATTTTAATGGAAATGATAAGACGCTCTGGGTTATGACACAGGGACTCATCCAGACACTTCTGGTCCGTCTGCCAATGGCATACATCATGAGTATCCAGCCGAATGCCAGCCTGACAAAGATCGGTCTTGCTGCACCGGTTTCTACAGCAGTTGGAATTATGTTAAACGTTGGATTTTATGTTTATTTAAATCGGAAAAAATAGCCCCCTGCAACCGCTGCCACCGGCATTACAACCACGCAGGCGATTGCTCCGAAGATCATTGAGGCGCAATTTTCAAACATGATTTTAGAATTCAACAGTAGTTCAAACGAATATCCCTGCATCCGCAGATAGGAAAAAAGCAGAAGTGATTCTCCTAAATATGCAAACAGAAGTGTATTCACCGTTGTTCCGGTCACTTCTTTTCCTATCTGCATTCCGCTGTGAATCAGTTCTTTAAAAGTCATATCTTCTTTATGGCTTTTCACTTCATAAACAGATGTGGTAACTGTCAGTGCCATATCAAGAACAGCTCCAAGAGTACTGAGAAGTATAACAGAGACAGCAACATTTCTCATACTGATATTCAGGTTCATATTATAATAAAATACATCTTCTCCAACCTGTTGTATCTCGTTAAGACCTCCCGCCTCACTTCTCCATACAACGATATATATGAAGAAAAACAGCAACAGCATTGTGATCATAGTTGCCAGAAATGCACTCCATGTCTTTCCATTTCTACCATTTTGATAGAACAACGTAATACAGGAAATGACAACGCCGACACAAACCGTAACGAGAAGAACAGGAACTCCTGATGCCATAAGCCAGATTGCAAGACTTAAGATCAACAGATTTCCACACAAAGCAATAAGCGAAACGACACCTCTGTCTCCACCGACGACCATAATTAAAATCAGTAAAATCAATCCAAGTGTTATCAGCATTTTCCTTCTCCCTGCACCTTTCTTGCTTTCTTCTGTCTATGAAACATTCCTGGGACCTTTATCATCACAGAAGTAACCAAAATAGAAATCGGTATTGCCAGAACAATTCCTATACTTTCCACCAGAAATCTGCACAATTCACATGGAATGTGCAATTTTATAATAGTAATTAAACTCACATCATTATTCATTCGAATCAGACACATTGGGATCAGTCCACAGCCAAAGACAAACAACAGCACATTTATCATCGTTCCCATAATGTCATATCCAATTTCTCTTCCTGATTTAAATAATTCCAAAAATGTCACTTCCGGCTTCTTTTCAACGATTTCGCTTAAGGATGCAGCGATGGCGACCGCCACATCCATGATTGCTCCCAGTCCTGAGATCAGGATTTCTGCATGGAAAATTTCATCCGGATTTTCAATACTTCCAAGATACTCCATGGTCGAATAATCAAGATCTTCTGCATGATGGATTACAACATCAAAGATTCCCATGATCATTACAAGAACAATCAATGTTGTAAAAACTGCTGCCCATGTCTTTTTATGAACCCCATTCAATCCAACCAATGTAATAACCGCAAAAAGAATCACCAGCCTGCTGCACATTTCCAGCACATTTGATGTATCTCCCGCTTTCCAAAAACCAATTGCAAAAACAGCAACATTGAAAATAACGGTCACTATCGTAAGCGCACCCTGTCTTCCTGCAATGGTAATTAATATAAACATCAGAAATCCTATGAGTATCATAAGCTCTGTATCTCGTTTCAGTCCACGAATTCCAGAACCCATTCTCTTGCTTGTTCCATTGAGCAGTACCTTATCTCCCTTATGATATGGCTGTTTCATCATTCCGGTATACGTGTACTCATTCGTAAAACTTATTGTCTTTCCCTTGTTTTCTCCATTTAGGATTACTCCCTGAATATTCTGCTTATATTTTTTCTCCTTCGTCCCTCTGGTTCCTGTCTCTTCTCCTGAGACACTGGTTTCGATCTTTGTCAGTTTTGCAATGGGTGTGCTATACAACCATGCATCATTTGCAACAAAGATAATACACAGCAGATACAATATGCCAAGGATATAATATAACTTTCTTTTCTTGCTCTGTTTTACAAATTCCAACATTACTTTACTTCCATCTCGAATCTATCAAAAATCATTTTTTTATTTTAACGCAAAAAATTTTATTGTCAAGATGAATTTGAAACTGATTTTCATGTTAAAAGAACAGGACAGCACGCTAACGCGCACTGCCCTGTTCTTCTATTCTTCTTTTCTCTATTCTACTTTGCTTCTCCCTCCGGGAAAATAATCTTATTCACGAAGAAGAATACCACCATCGACACTCCTCCGTTCAGCACGGTTGTTCCGATATTGTAAAGCCATCCCGGTACAAACATTCCGGCAACTGCAACCCAGATACAATTGATTGAGTTTACAATACATGTAACAATAAACAATACAGAATGCGATCAGATACCAGAACGCCTGATACCAGATCTTTCCTTTGCTGCGGAACACAAAGCTTCTCTGGATTGGGAAGTTGATACACTCACCAACGAGCATTGCGATCATGTATGCACAGAAATACGGAAGACCTCCATGTGCCGCATCATATCCGATAATATTCCACTTAAATGTCTCACCGAATAATGTAATGTCGATTCCCGGGAAACCGAAATCAATATTCGGAAGTCCTGCGAATGCCAGTGGCAAAAACAGCAACATTACATATTTAAGTACAGTGATCAGATTACTTACGATTACGAACAATCCGCCTTCTTTGCAAGTTCTACTGCTGCCTTTGTCAACTTTTGATTCGGTTTTCTGTTACGGATATATCCCTGCTCATATGCAACAACATCCAGATCTGTTGATCCAATCACATCAAGGATTGCTTCCGGCTGTTTTGTCAGGTTATGATGCGCTTCCACATCAAATGTTTTTCCCTTTGAGTCTTCTGTTGCCTGATGTGTTGAGAAGATTACATTTAAAAGCTCATCCAGTCTCTGATCCAATACCGCTTCATCAAGATCACCATTCTCAACTGCATGAATAATATCATACATACCTGATTTTCCTGTTCCCGGCATTTCCAAATGGCTTCCGTTCTTCACACCAAGTGCATGATCATTACTTCCGCCCCAGTCAGATACAACAAAACCATCAAAGCCCCACTCATCTACCAGGATTTCCTGCAGCATATGACTGTTTTCATTTGCATAGACTCCATTTACTTCATTATAGGAAGACATGATGGACTTTGATTTACCTTCCTTAATTGCAATCTCGAATCCGGTTGTATAAATCTCACGGAACGTTCTTTCATCCACAACGGAATCATTTGCCATGCGGCGCAGCTCCTGACTGTTTGCTGCAAAATGCTTTGGACAAGCTGCAATACCCTTGCTCTGGATTCCACGAACATATGCCGCCGCCATTTTTCCTGCATGATATGGATCCTCTGAAAAATACTCGAAGTTTCTTCCGCACAGAGGACTTCTCTTAATATTAAGTCCCGGTCCAAGGATCACATTGACACCCATCGTCACTGCTTCCTCTGCAAGTGCTTCTCCAATTTCTTCTCCAAGTGCTTCGTCCCAGCTGTTTGCCACTCCTGCTGCTGTCGGAAAACAAGTTGCCGGAAGACTGGCATTCAATCCCAAATGGTCTCCTGCTCCTGCCTGTCTTCTCAGCCCATGCGGTCCATCGGACATTACCATAGACGGAATCCCATATTTTTCTAAATCAACTGTCTCCCATGTGTTCTTTCCTGACATCATAATTGCTTTCTCTGCCAGTGTCATTTTTCTGATCAACTTTTCATATTTCAGACTCATTTTGAAACCTACCTTTTATTGTGTACTATGTTACTTTGTTACCCTTCGCAGTACCTGTGATCAGTTTTCTTGCATTTTCCATATCACAAGTGTCTTTTTTACTGAACTTATCATAACACAAAAAGCAGACCGTTAAGGTCTGCTTTCATAAATGGTCGTTTTTTCTACATGAACTGTTTTAATAACATTTTTTATTTTGATTTTTTCAATAATTTCTTATACGAGAAATCGATCGCAAATGCGCCCAGCGGAGCTGTCAACACAATCGCTAAAACAGCCACGGTAAGAACGGTATCTCCGCATGCAAATCCCATCGCAAGAGGGATTCCACCGATTGCGGCTTGAACTGTTGCTTTCGGTGTATAAGCCATCATGGCAAATAATCGTTCTGTCTTCTTGAGACTTGTTCCAAGAAGACAGACGGATACACCAAGCATACGAAACACCAGTGCACCTACGATAACAACTAACGCTTTCACACCGATTTTTCCAAGATATCCGACATTCACTGTTGCTCCTACAAGCACAAACAGAAATACTTCTGCTGCCACCCACAGCTTTCCATATTTCACAGAAATCCTCTTCGCAACAACTTCTCTCTTCTTCTGCAAACCGATCCCAATGAACATGATCGCGATCAATGCTGAAAATGTAATCGCCGTATTCAAACTGTCTTCCATAACAACAAGCAACAGAGAAATACTCAAAATGATCAACACTTTCGAGGTATCTCTTATATGCACTTTCTTAAAGTAATACGCAAGACATGTCCCTATTAATAATCCAATCCCAATTCCAAGGAAAATAGAAACCGGAATATTGATAAAACTGAGTATAGATGTACTTTGTCCCTGCATCATTCCTGTAAATGTTGAAAACAGCACGATGACATAGACGTCATCCACAGATGCGCCCGCAAGAATCAGCTGCGGAATCCCCTGTTTCACGCCATAGCCTTCCTCCATCAGCTTCACCATTCTCGGTACTACAACAGCCGGTGAAACTGCTGCAAGCACAGCTCCCATGATTGCAGCTTCAAGTATAGATAATCCCATCAGCTTCGGAGCCAACAGTACAATTCCAACAATCTCAAACGTTGCCGGAACAAAACACATCATCACAGCCGGTCTTCCGATCTTTTTAAGTCCTGAAAGATCCAGACCAAGACCGGCTCTTGTAAGGATGATAATCAGCGCGATCTTTCGAAGCTCGGCTGAGATTCCAAGAATACTGTCATCCAACAGATTCAGTACATATGGGCCGAGTATCATCCCCGTGATCATCATTCCAAGCAAGCTTGGCAGTTTGATTTTCTTACAGATCCAGCCCATAGACATTCCTACAAGCAAGATCAAAGCAATACTTAGTAACATCTATTAAATTGCAAGCAAGTTCTTAATTGCTTCCATGTAAATCTGTACTGCTTCTTCAACTTCAGATACGAGTGTGTACTCGTCTGCACCATGGATGCGGTAATCTACGCCCGGTTTCTCCGGTCCGAATGCGATGATATTTTTTAAGGACTTCGCATATGTTCCACCACCGATTACTAACGGTTTGTTCTCTGTATCTCCTGTTACATCTGTATAAGCTTTGTACAGTGCCTCTACAAGTGGAGACTCTTTCGGGAAGAACAATGGTTTTGTAGTTGTGTGGATCTCAATGCGTCCGTTCTCGTCTTCGAGCTTTCCTTCGCACATCTTGAGCATATCTTCTACAGAATATGTTACCGGGAATCTGATATCGATTGTAGCGGAGATCACACCGTCTTCTTTCTTAACGATTCCGTTACAGAATGTAAGCTCTCCAAACTCATCTGCGCATTTCAGTCCGATTCCTGATCCGTCACATGCTGTACCAATGTGTGAGTTATAGAATTCTACGAAATCATCTTCAAATCCGGCTTTTGCAAGACAGTCAAAGATAACACCTGCAGCATTAACTCCAAATGCCGGTGTACTTGCATGTGCAGATACTCCCTTTGCATAAATAGTGATCTTTCCATCTTCCTCTGTTACTTTGTATTCCTGAAGTTTTGTCCCTGCGAAAGCAGCTTCCAGTCTGTCTTTCAGTCCTTCTTCTGCCGGAATCTCTGCTGTACATGCATCACATACGGCATTGAATACAAATCCACCATTGATAGAAATAATCTTTGTATTCTTAGAAGTTGCCAGCATGCCAAGCATACCTTTCTCTCCGTGAATACATGGGTAATTTGCATCCGGTGTAAATCCACAAGATAACTCTTCTGCCACTTCATTATAATGCTCCATACATCTGGAACCATTTTCCTCATTACATCCCATGATCAGACGAACTCTCTTGTTGAGCTTCACACCTGAATCACGAAGAAGCTTCATTGCATAAAGCGCTTCCATAACAGGTCCTTTATCATCTGTTGTTCCACGTCCGTAAACGTAATCTCCTTCTCTTGTCAGCTTGAATGGATCATATGTCCAGTCACCGCCCGCCGGTACGATATCCAGATGTCCTGCGATACCAACGATCTCTTCGCCTTCTCCCATCTCTGCATATCCACAGTAGTTATCCAGGTTCACTGTCTTGAATCCGAGCTCATCTGCAATCTGCAGTGCTTCGTGAAGAACCTTTGCCGGTCCCTCTCCAAATGGCATTCCTTCTGCCGGTGTTCCAAGCTGTGAATCTATCGCTACAAGTCTTTCCATATTGCTTAACAATTCTTCTGTTGTTGCATGAATCTTTTCTTTGATATCCATTATTTTCATCCTTCCTTTTTTACGTTACTGTTCACACGACGTGCGACCAGCAACGCATCTCGCCATTTTAAATCGCCTTTGGCGATGGGGCGAGATGCATTCAAGCCAAAACATGCATCCTCCGTGTCAATCAGCGGAGTGATTGACACGGGAGTGAACAGTAACTTTTTTACTGGCTTCTATCATATGATGCGAGTGTCAAAAGTAAATTTTGACACTTACATCATCATATCATGTATCGTGAAAAATTTCCAGTCTTCCCTTAACAAAATTATCGACATTTCGTCTATAATCTGGATTAAACAATTCTTCCGTTTTAGATTATATACTCTTAATAAATTTTACTTTTCTTTAGCTTTCGTGACACGAGGTGTTCACAATTCTTCCGTATAATAACATCATCAAGTTGATACAAATGAATTACAAAAGTATCATACATAGAAAAGAAGACGGTGATTGTATTAGCGACAGATCTTTTATGATTGCCGGACTTCGACCAAAAATTACGAATAGTTTATATAGATAATGGCCCGGTGCAGTGCACCGGGCCACGTTTTTGTTATTATATTTTCTTAACCTCTTTTTCCATTTTTCAGATCTTCCACGATTTCATTGTAACGTTTTTTATTCAAACGATAGAAGAACAGAACAACTGCTGTGACAATCCACAAAATTCCCGGAATTGTTGAAAATGAATGTTTCATAACTGCAATTACTTCCGGATTCTGTACCTGATTTGCCACATATCCGTATTTACCAAGCAGAGCTGCAAGGAGTGCAGTTCCTATAGCCATTCCGATTTTATTTCCAAGAGAAACAAATGCATACTGGAATCCATCATTTCTAAGTCCTGTTTTCCACTCGCCGTATTCCACACAATCCGGAATGATCGCATAGATTGCAGTGTTAAATCCTGAAAAGAAAAACTGTGTAATACCTGCCAATGCATAGAATACAATTGGAGATTCTTTTACATTAAAGAAGAACATTGCAAGCATAGCGATTCCTGTAAGTAATGCAAAAACAGATGCTGTTCTTCCTTTATTATTCAACTTGCGGAATACCGGCTGGAAGCAAGCTGCACCGATAATTGAAGGAATAATAATACACATGGAATATGTTGTATAATAGGAAGCATCTCCTTCTACATAAGTGAAATAATATAAAATATCTGCATTTCTTCCATATAATGTGAATCCAAACAACACCTGTCCAACTAATGCAAGCAGATATGGTCTATTCTGCATAACGGCCTTCAGCTGTACTTTAATGGAGATTTTTTCTTTCTCCGGAATTGTCACCTGCTCTTTTGTCTTTGCAAAACAGAAGAAATGACATGCAGCAAAGATGCATCCGTAAATAATTGCAACAAACAGATAACCGTTCTTTACACTGTTGCTTCCAAGCCTGCTGATCAGTGGCACTGTTACGATATTGATGATTCCGATTGCGATCATTGCTGCTACGGAACGAGATGTATTGATCTTGGCACGCTCATCAATATCCTGTGTCATAGCACCGCAAAGTGTTCCATATGGAATGTTTACACAGGTGTATCCTAAGACGAGAAGACAGTATGTAATTACCATGTAAACTATTTTCGATGTATTTGACCAATCTGGGTGTGCCCAGAAAGAAAGGATCAAAAGCACTGATGTGATCGGTGCTGCCACCAACAGCCATGGACGGTATCTTCCCCATCTTGTGTTTGTTTTATCTGTTAATCCACCTACGATCGGATCATTGACCGCATCCCAGAATCTTGAAAAAAGCATTAATGCTGATACTGCCGCCATACTGATTCCAAATACATCTGTATAGAAAATCATTAAAAAGTTACTGACAAACATCCAGCTAAAGTTACATCCTACATCTCCGAAACCATATGCAATCTTGCTGATCAGAGGCACTTTTCCATTATTACTCTCGTTTTCCATTAATTACCTCCTAGTCAGAGTTTCTGATAAAACTCTGTCCTCTCTTGATTCGATCACCTATTTCTCCTGCACATTGATGATTACTTTCATCGTTGTCTCGCGGTTATCATCAATATACTGATATGCTTTCAGATAATCTTTGAATGCAAATGTCTTAGAAATCAATGGTCTTAAATGAACCTTTCCTTCATTTACAAGTTCTATACCATCTACATAATCATCATGACGATACATCATTGTGCTCTTGATATCCAGTTCGTGATCATTTGCAACTGCAAGGTCTACTGTTGCCATTCCCGCAAATACGGCAACAAGAACGATGATACTTCCTTTTCTTGCGTATTTAATTGCCTGTCCCATTGTGATATTATTTCCTGCGCAATCATAGATCACATCTGCCTTGTCAGGACCAAAAGCTTCAACCATTGCCTCTCCAAAGTCCTTCTCCATAGTATTAACGCATACATCAATACCACATTCTTTTGCCTTATCCAGACGAAGGTCGCTGACATCTGTGATCATTACCTTTGCGGCACCCATTCCTTTTGCTGCCTGTGCAACCAGGTTACCGATCGGTCCTGCACCAAGAACTGCAATATTCAATCCCTTTACATCTCCTACCTGCTTCACTCCATGCACTGCAACTGCCAGAGGCTCGATCATGGCACCTTCTTCATAAGACATATCTTCCGGAATCGGTGTTACTTTAGAGGCATCTACTGCAAAATATTCTGAAGCTGTTCCTGTTGTCTGGAATCCCATAACCTTAAGTTCCTCACAAAGGTTATATTTTCCATGGCGGCACGGATAACACTGTCCGCAGTAAACCTGTGGCTCGATCGTAACTTTCTGTCCTTCATGAAATTCTGTAACATCTTTTCCGACCTTGGCAATCTCACCGGATACCTCATGTCCCTGAGTCACCGGGTATTTTGTAAATGGATGCTTTCCATGATATACGTGAATATCAGATCCACAGATTCCAATATTCATAATCTTAACTAGTACCTGATCATCTTTCACTTCCGGAACCGGTACCTCTCTGAAAATAATTTCTCCCGGGTTTGTCATTACCTGCTGTAACATAATGTTTTCCTCCTTTATTGAATATCTTTTATTAAATGTTTTATTAAAGTAATTACATTATTGTTCAGGAAATGTATTTTGTCAATATGTTATTGTTCAGTTCTGCCTATTGCACAAGATTTCGCTATAATTTTTATGCAGTTTGCGCAAAAAAAGTCCAGGGAAGAAACATGTGTTAAAAATGTTTCTTCTCTGGATTTTCTAACTTTCTATCATTCTGATCGTTATAATGTTTTAATAAAAGCCTGCAAATAATGTTTTGCCACACCAACTGCCGAGGCTTCTCTCTTATATGAACAAACTTTCAGGTATCTCGCATCATGCTCAAATCCATTATATTCCATTACTTTTTTCCCTAAGGTTATCATATGATCTGCAAGATATCCCCCTACTTCTCCTCCAAGAATAATATCCATATCATATGCCATTCTCAGATTTGAAATAAGGATTGCCAGATTATTAAGATACTCTTTCCAAACCTTCACAGCCTGTCCGTCCTGCTCTTCCACCTTCTTCATAAACTGTTCCAGTGTCTCTTTGGTATCATCTGTCAGCACGCTCGCCGCACAGTAAGCATCCGCACAGCCTTGTTTTCCGCAATAACATTTCTTTCCGCCCGGAACAAGGATCATATGTCCAAATTCTCCGGCTTTCTGATTCGCTCCCGGAATCAATTTCCCGTCAATGCAAAATGCTCCTCCAAGTGTGTTATTCAATGAAAGATACAATGCATTTCTATAGTTATTTAAATCCTCTGCCATCATTGCCGCATTGGCATCATTTTCAAAATAAACCGGAAGTGAAAAGATCTGTTCCAAAAAGCTTAAACTATAATTCTCCAATTGGAGCGCATGAGATTTGATCAGCATTCGTTCTTTCGAATTAACAATTCCCGGAATTGAAATTCCGATTCCCAAGATTCGTTCTCTGTTTTCTACATCTGAAAGAAATCTTTCCAATGCTTCGCTCAATTGTAAGTAGTAAGCGGCCTCTGTTGAAAATTCTAAGCGGATCCTTTCATATTTCTCTATCTCATAGCTCAAATTCACAAGTACAAATCCTGCATGCTTAGCAGTGATCCTTATCCCAACCGCATAACGGTACGCTGGATTAATACTGATTCGTTTTGCTTTTCGCCCACCTGTAGATTCATATTCTCCGGTTTCAACCGCAATTCCATTAGCCAAGAGCTCATTCACATTCGACAATACAGTCGGCATACTAAGATTGAGATCCTTCGACAATTCCACTTTAGACGTTGCTTCGTGATTTATAATATAATTTACTATTTTTGATTTTGTAATATTTCTCTTTTCCGCTCCAACCATATCCAAGGCTCCTTTTATAAATCGTTTTATAAAAGTATCTTATCCCTTCTTTGCCGGTTTGTAAAGGTTACAAATGCATTTTATTCTTCTACTTTCACCGGATTTGTCACACTGACCTTGTGATCATACCATGTTCCCTTTTTTCCGATCAATGCAAGATCAAATTCTTTGTCCAGTGCCGGAACCGGAACGTCGAATCCATAGACCTCATCAGATGTTCCATCGCTGTAATTAATAGTATCTGTTGTAGGCTGAAGCAATTCTGCGCCGTCCTTCTGTGCATCCTCGGCAGTTCCTTCGAACAGATTGACAATATTTTTAGACACCAGACTGATATGAATTGTCATTTTCCCATCCTCTACTGTCAGTGTTCCTTTTCCATCCATTGCTTCATTCACATGGAACATAGAGCTGTCTGTTTGGAACTCTGCTGTATATGTTCCGTCTTCCAGTGCTGCCTGCTCCTCATCTGCCTTATCTGCAGAATCCTCTTTTGTATCCGCCTGTTCTGTCTGTGCTTTTCCACTGTCTTTAGCCTCTGTGCTATTTCCACATCCTGTAAATACAGATGCGATCATAGAAACAGAAATTAATACCATTAATAACTTCTTTTTCATCTAAATCCTTCCTTTCATTAATTCAAAAAAGGTCATGCCATTCCCTTTTCTCTGAACAAGCATGACCTTCTCAATATCTTCTTACAAATTACTCTGCATCAATTGCAGCCTGTGTATGTGCTACATACAGCTGCTGGATTGCCTGGATCTCTCCTAAACCTGCAATCTGAGTATCAATGCTGTCAAATGCTCCTGATGCCTCAAACTGGCTCTTCCAGGAATCATCGTCATCTCCGGCCATATCGTTGTTCGCATGGTCTCCTGCAACAACCATCAGCGGACGAAGGATTACTTTCTTATATCCTGCTTCTTTCAGTTTCTCAATCACTGCCTCGCAGGATGTATCTTCCGGCTCACCCTCTACAGTTCCGATAAATACATTGTCATATCCAAGCTGTTCCATCTGTGTCTGCATCTGAGAATAACTTACCTTTGCAGTATGAGATGTACCATGTCCCATGAATACAAATGCTGTTCCGTCTTCTTTCACTGCATCTAAACTATCAAATCCGGCGTCTTTCACTGCCTCTGCTGTGATTGCTTCCGCTACTGCTGCCTTGTCTGCATTGATAACAGTTGCATCAGCTCCAACTTCTCCAAGGAGCGGCTCTGCGATCTTAACAGATTCAAATTTATCTTTATATCCCTCTACTGCTGCTGTAAGTTCATCATACTCTGCACCATGCATCAGATGTGTTGGCTGTACAACGAGGTTCTTTACGCCATTGTCAACCGCTCTCTGCAATGCCTGATCCACATTGTCGATCTTCTCACCATCACGAGCCTGTACATGATTGATAATGATCTGTGCTGTAAATGCTCTTCTTACAGACCAGTCCGGATTTGCTGCCTGGATTGCTTTCTCAATACCACCGATATCTGTCGCACGGCTGTCATTGAAGGATGTTCCAAAACTTACTACAAGGATTTCATTTTCACCAATCTCATCAGCATTGAGCGGATCATCCTTGGATGCATCTCCTGTATCTCTTCCGAAATAATCCGGATCCGCATTCTCTCCCTCAACAAGTTCTTTCTGTGCATCTGTCAGTGCATCCCATGCTTCTTTCGCTGCTGTACACTGCTCATCTGTCTTGTCTGTTCTTTCCTGGACATAAATGTCATCGATCAGCTTCGCAACTTTATCTGCTGCTTCCTGATCACTGTCCTGTTTAGACTCTGTCTTTGTTGTGTCAGTGTTGTTGTCGCCCTTTGATCCACATCCTGCAATCATGGACACACTAAGTGTTGCTGCCAGTAAAACCATTAATACTTTCTTTTTCATTGTCATCCTCCTGATTTCTTATTCTCAGAAATGAAAACACCCTCGAATCAAACGAGGGTACGCAAAGAAAAACCGGTGATCATTTACAATCTATCTGTAAATAATTACTGCAGTCTAAATCATTTTCTTTCGTACGGCCAATTCCTCGTGGCATGAATTCTTCATTCCTGTACTGCGAAAGGCAGGTCTCCCGGCTGATCGTTCAAATGCTTCTGCTTCACCTTCCCGGTCTCCCAGTGGTCTCAAAACACAAGCTCACGAAATACGGTGACGAGTTCGTACAGGATTCTCACCTGTTTCCCTTTTCACCAGTCCAGATTTCCCACGTCGTTCCTCTGATCATTCATAATCAGGACGCCATCATCCATCTGACTGACACCTCACGCATCTGTATTAAATTATATGTTACAACGGGGTCATTCTATCACACTTACACAAATGCGTCAAGAAATGTTATAAATTGGAGGATTTGGCCTCATTTCCGACTTTGATTTCCTCAGCAAAAATGATACAATATCCCTCAGAGACAAAATTTGTAACTAAGGTGGTTTATTATTATGAAAGAATCTAATAGCCAGGCATTTCGTCGTGGTTTTCGCGATGGAATTCCGATCGGACTTGGATATCTTGCGGTCTCCTTTTCAATCGGTATTGCCGCAAGAAATATCGGCCTGAATGCATTTCAGGGATTCCTTATGAGTCTGTTAAATAATGCATCTGCCGGAGAGTATGCCGGACTGACTGTAATTGCTGCAAACTCTCCTTATATTGAGGTCGCAATTGTCACATTGATCACGAATGCACGTTATCTTCTGATGAGCTGTGCCATGAGTCAGCGTTTGAGTCCCGACCTTTCGTTAGGACACCGTCTGCTGATGAGTTATGATATCACAGACGAACTTTTTGGAATTGCGATCAGCAGACCCGGTACTTTAAACCCTTATTATACCTATGGCGCGATGGTAACTCCGCTTCCGGGCTGGGCTTTTGGAACTATGCTCGGTGTCATTGCCGGAAATATCATGTCACCGCGTATGGTCAGTGCATTTAGTGTTGCCCTCTTTGGAATGTTTATCGCTATCATCATTCCTCCTTCGAAGCAGAATAAAGTTGTTGCGGGACTGGTTACTCTTGCATTTATCTCAAGCTTCGCAGCAACTTGCCTGCCTTGGATCTCCACTCTGTCGGATGGTACCAGAACAATTATACTGACCGTCATACTTTCAGCCGGAGCAGCATTCTTCTTCCCTATACCGACAGAAGATGAAACTTCAGCTTCAACTAAGCAATAATAAAAACGTAACTGTTCAGTTACTCAGAAGGAATAAAAATTATGACACACAATATTTATATTTATATTCTTATCATGGGCGGTATCTCTTATTTAATCCGCGTACTGCCGATGACCTTGATTCGAAAACCTTTGAAGAACCAGTTTCTTCAGTCCTTTCTATACTATGTACCTTATGTCACACTAGCAGTGATGACATTCCCGGCGATCCTTCATGCCACACAGTCTCCAATCTCCGGAGTTCTCGCTCTCGTTGTTGGAGTTGTAGCCGCATGGTGTGGTGCCGGACTGCTGCCGGTCGCAGTTCTTTGCTGCGCAGTTGTATTTATTGCAGAGCTTTTCTTGTAGAGTGATCTTATAGATTTTAGTAACTGTCGATGCCCTTTTTTCTGCCATTGATGCTTTTTTCGCTACCGTCGATACCCTTTTTCGTTTGGCGAAATGAATTATCTTAATTTTCTGACATTTAAGACAATTTCTTTAAAAAGTCTAACGCAAAAATATCAAAAAAGGGGTTGCATTTTTCTGTAGCTTTGATATAATAACCATGTTGTTTGAAACGAGCAACAAACAAAACTCAAGTAATGCGGAATGGTGTAATTGGCAGCACAGCAGACTCTGACTCTGTTAGTAGGGGTTCAAGTCCCTTTTCCGTAGCTGGGAATTTGCTTCGGCAAGTTCCCTATTTTATCGGAGTGTGGCTCAGTTTGGTAGAGCGCTACGTTCGGGACGTAGAGGTCGCAAGTTCGAATCTTGTCACTCCGATGTTTTAAGAGATTACAATTTGTAATCTCTTTTTTGTTATTAAGTCAATATGTAACTGTTCAGAGCCAAGCAAAATTTCAAAAACAGGTATAAAATGCTTGTATTTTTAAGACTGTTTTTGAAATTTTATTTGGCGGATACGCCACACCGACGAAATGCGTAGCATTTTGGAGGTTGGCTCTGAACAGTTACATCAATATTATAAACAAAATGCGTTGACCTCAAATTCACAAAAATGAAAATCAGTCAACGCACCATTCTCTATTCATCAAATCTTTATTTCAGCTCCCCATCAAATACAACGGTTGCCGGTCCTGTCATATAAACTGTGTTCTTCTCCTGATCCCACTGAATCTCCAAATCTCCGCCAAGAAGCTTTACAGTTACTTCATCTTCTGTCAATCCATTCAGGATACAGGAAACAGCTACAGCACATGCTCCTGTTCCGCAGGCAAGTGTCTCCGCAGATCCTCTCTCCCAAACACGCATCTGTACAGTATGTCTATCCAGTACTTTTACAAACTCTGTGTTCACACGTCTTGGAAATCTCTCATGGCTTTCGAATTTTGGTCCGATTTCTTCAATCGGAAGATTATCAACATCATCTACATAAACAACTGCGTGCGGATTTCCCATAGATACGCAAGTCATATGATATTCTTTTCCATCCACAAGAATCGGTTCATCTACAGCTTTATCTCCCTCAGCCACAACCGGAATTTCTGCCGGTGTCAAGATTGGGCTTCCCATATCAACTCGAACCTTCGCAACTTTTCCATTTTCTACGAAAAGCTGAAGTGTTTTGATTCCTGCTAAAGTCTCAACTGTAATCTCTGTTTTGTCAGTCAGGCCGTAATCATACATATATTTTCCAACACAGCGAACTCCATTTCCACACATTTCTCCTCTAGAGCCATCCGCATTATACATGGCCATCTCACAGTCTGCCACTTCCGACGGACAGATCAGGATCAATCCATCGGATCCTATTCCAAAATGTCTGTCACTCACCTGGATTGCCAACGCTGATGGATCTTCTACCTTCTCTTCAAAACAGTTTACATACACATAATCATTTCCAATTCCCTGCATTTTTGTAAATTTCATTCTCTTCTCCGTTCCACTGTCATCACTGACAGTCCTCTCATTTGTTATTGTTTACAGCACTTCTTATTCGTTACTGTTAACAGCATCCTCTTATTCATTCATAATTGTCAGCACCATCTGTGCTGTTTCGAGCATATTGGTCCCACTTTCCATACTGCTCTTCTGTAAATATCGATGTGCTTCCTCTTCTGACATGTTATTTCGTTCTATCAGAAGCGCTTTCGCCTGATCGATTATCTTTCTCTGAGAATCGTCTCTCTTTCGTATCGTTTCTCTGCGCTTTCTTCTCTTCCTGCTCTGTGTCTGCTGAATCATTTCAACGGTATTTACCAAATCATAAACTTTGATTGGGAGTGGAAGTCCTACAACCCCATCCGGCAGTCCATCCATCCACTTATCTGCTGAAGCCACCAAAAGCATGTCAAACGTATCCGGAAGAGATTCTCGTAAATCTGTATACTGCATATCTTGAAACCGATAACCACACACGACAATTCCATTGTTCCAGTTATCAGCATACTGCAAAACCTTAGCTCCTGTCAAACATACCGCAGATACTTCAATACCCGCACGAACCAAACTATTACGGATATTTACTGCATTTTCCCTCTTTGGGAAAACGACAATAATGTTGCTCATATCTGCTCACCTCTTCCGCTAACTACTCTTCTATCAATCCGTTCTCTCTAAATGCCAAATGCCAGGATACCTGAACTACAGCCTGTAAAGATAATGATCGATCTCCCAGTCTGTCACCTGCATACAATATTCTTTATATTCTTTCTTATTTGCTTTTATGATCTTCTCGGCAAGCTCTTTCCCTAATACGCTGATCAGCAGTTCATCTTTCTCAAGCTCTGCTGTAGCAGCCCCAAGCGTTCTCGGCAGTTCTTCCACTTGAAGTTCATCTCTTCTTTCCTGCGTCATCTTCTGAATATTTTCATCAATATTCTTCGGAGGCATGATCTGATTCTTAATTCCATCCAGTCCCGCTTTCAGAAGTACTGCAAGTGCCAGATATGGATTCGCCGTAGCATCCGGACTGCGAAGTTCCAGTCTTGAATTGTCTTCTTTCTCCATAGACACACGGATCAAAGGTCCTCTTGTCTTAGCTGACCATCCCATATAAACGGGTGCTTCATACCCCGGCACAAAACGTTTATAAGAATTGATCGTTGGATTTGTAATACAGGTGATTGCCTTCATATGTTTCATCAAGCCACCAATAAAATAATATCCTTCCTGGCTGAGTCCGTTCTCATCCTCTGCGTTATAAAGTGCATTTGTTCCATCGTTTTTATATAAAGACAAATTAATGTGCATTCCTGACCCATAAGTCTCACTCTTCGGCTTTGGCATAAATGTCGCGTGCAGACCGTGTCGTTTTGCGATTGTCTTAACAACCATCTTAAATGTCATCAGATTATCTGCTGTAATCATCGCCTCATCGTAGTGAAAGTCGATTTCATGTTGCGCCGGCGCAATCTCATGATGTGAGGAAATAATCTCAAACCCCATATCTTCTAATGTTAAGATCATATCTCTTCTCGCATTTTCTCCAAGATCCAATGGCCCTACATCAAAATATCCTCCCTGCTCGTGAGTTACTGTTGTCGGTCTACCGTCATCATCTGTATGGAAAAGAAAGAACTCGCATTCCGGGCCGACATTCATCGTATATCCCATCTCTTTCGCCTCCGCAACAGCCTTTCTGAGTACATAACGCGGATCGCCTTCATACGGTGTTCCATCTTTTTTATACACATCACAGATCAGTCTTGCAACTTTTCCCTGCTGTGGTCTCCATGGAAAGATTTCAAATGTACTCAAATCCGGATATAAATACATATCTGATTCTTCCTCATCTGCAACCCCTTCCAAGGAAGAAACATCAAACATACAGCGGTTATCCAATGCTTTTTCAAGCTGTCCTACTGTTACCGCCATATTTTTCATCGTTCCAAAAATATCTGTAAACTGCAATCTGATGAAAGCGACATCTTCTTCCTCTACTATGTGAAAAATATCATCTCTTGTATAGTTATGCATTATTTTTCGACCTCCTTTATCATAAACTGATACGATAAAAGGGCGTTCTCCACCTAAGTTGGAAACGCCCTTGTTTCTGTGTTACATTATATCGACTGACTGTTTTCTTGTCAATTATTTCTGAATCAGTTCAAGAACTTCTTCTTTTACAGGCATTGCTTTGATCGCACCCTTCTTTGTTGTTACAAGTGCTGCTGCCGCATTCGCAAATGTCAGCATCTCTCCTAACTGTTCCTCTGTCAGATTCTCAAAATCATGATCAACCAGATAATTCAAAGAACTTCCACAGAAAGTATCTCCTGCACCGGTTGTCTCAATTGCTTTCACTGAAAATCCCGGTCTCTCTACGCGCATGCCTTTGTAATAAGCTCTACTTCCGTCTTTTCCCATAGTCAGAAGAATCAGCGGAATATTGTATGTCTCCTGCAGATATGCGATTCCCTCATCATAGTCTTCCTTACCGGATACAAACTGAATTTCATTATCAGAGATCTTCAGGATATCACATTTTCCAAATCCATACTCCATCTGCTCTTTTGCAAGATCAAGAGAGCTCCACAGCGGCGGTCTCAGATTTGGATCAAAGGATACAAGGCAACCATTTGCTTTTGCTGTTTCTACCGCTTTCTTTGTCGCTTCACGCACACCTTCATGTGTCATAGAAAGTGTTCCAAAATGAAAGACTTTTGTATCTTTTACTACTTCTGGATTCACTTCATCTGCAGTAAGCATCATATCCGCTCCCGGATTACGGTAAAATGAGAATTCTCTGTCTCCATCTGGGAATGTATGTACAAATGCGAGTGTTGTATTCACATTTTCGTCAACCATCAGATTGGAGGCATCGATTCCGGCTTCCGTAATCGTATCTCTTAATAACGCTCCGAACTGATCTTTTCCAACTTTTCCTATAAATGCTGTCTTCTTTCCCATCTTGTTCAGAAGTGCCAGCACATTACACGGTGCACCTCCCGGGCAAGCCTCAAACATATTGTTTCCCTGCTCGCTTTGTCCATTCATTGTAAAATCAATCAGAAGCTCTCCTAATGCGATTACATCATATTTCTTTGCCATGAAGTTCTCCTCCCATTTCTTGTTTTATTACTTTGTCTTATTGCTTGTCTTAATTAAAATATACTAACTCTTCAATTGGTTCTGCAGGCTCAATATTCTCTGCCTCAAGCACCGGTCCTTCTCCGCCGTATACGGACAGATTCGCATAACGCACTTTTGCACGAATTTTTACCCAGTCTCCCGCATTCAGTTTCGGCGCATAAGCGCTTCTGCAAACATATCCAAGGAAAGATGTATCATCTGCGCAGCAAGTCATTGCCATACGCCCCGGATAGAATACCTTAGATGGAAATGATTTTGGTTTCATAACCTTTGCAACAAATTCTACAGCTTTTCCTTTATAGCGCTCCGGATGCTCCTGCATATCAATATACCAGATACCATAATCTTCTCTTGGAATCTCAATCACAGGTGCTTTGAGATCATATGGTACTTCGTCTTCAAAGATATTGTCTACCTCACCGTTCTCATCCTCAAAGATTACTTCTGCCTGAGGGCTTACAACCTTAACACTTCTGCGGTATCCTGCCAACGGTTTCTTATCCTCGCAACGGTTGAACAGAACAAGCTCTGCGCCCTTTACCATCTCTACAAACAGTGGTTTTAAGTTTGTCAGATACATCTGAAAAGTACTTGCATCTACCGTTGTGATCTTCTGCTCAATAGCCCATCCTGCCGGAAGCTTCATCTTCTCAAATTCACTCACCTGCCACATACCGTTATACTCGATAACCACACGTTCCGGCTTGTGCTTCTTATTCATCTCTTCCAGCCATTCTTCTGTCAGATCTTCTTTATCTTCTACAGTCTCAATAACGACACCATACTTCAGCAATTCTCTCGGATCATACTCTTCTTCTCCCTCTTCACAAAGAATCAGAAGTGTCTTGCCGTCGATCTGGAAGTAGTCCTGTGACAATGTAAAATTCAGAAACTGTGTCTTTCCACTATCAAGAAAACCTGTCATCAGATAAACCATAACATCTGGCTCTTTCATCATATCTATCTCCATTCCGTCTCCCTTTCGCAGAAGACATCTGTTATTACATAATGTTACGTAGCCCCCTATGGGGTACTGCTTTGCTTATCCTTTTTATTTCAGCTTAAATAATTCTGCAAGCTTGTCTTCGTTAAGCTCTGCTCCGATCACACAGATTCTTCCTGTGTATTCCGGTGCTCCTGTTCTTACTTCATGTTCCTCCGGAACCATATCAAAGTAAATCCACTCACCATCTGCACCTGCAACCATTCCTTTTGCACGAAGTACATTTCCGTAAGAGCCGTCCTCTTCAAGAGTCTTCAGAATTGCACTGACCTCATCCTTTGTATAAGTATGAATTGTCTCTTTACCCCAGCTTGTGAATACCTCATCTGCATGATGATGACCCTCATGATCGTGGTGATGATGGTGTCCACAGCCGCAGCTGCACTCTCCATCATGATGATGGTGCTCATGCTCATGTTCTTCATGATCGTGGTGGTGATGCTCATGTTCATGTTCTTCATGATCATGGTGGTGATGCTCGTGTTCACACTCTTCATGGTCATGGTGATGATGCTCGTGTTCATGCTCATGTGCCTCTTCAGCTACTTCTGCAAGCAATTCCTCTTCCAGAGATTTGCTTGATTCCATTGTCTCAAGAATCTTCTCACCCGGAAGCTGCTCGATTGGTGTTGTAATGATTGGAGCTTTTTCATTCAGTTCTCTTAACAGTGCAACGCTTTCCTGAATCTTCTCCGGTTTCGCTTTATCTGTACGGCTTAAAATAACTGCACCTGCATATTCAATCTGATTGCTGAAAAATTCGCCAAAGTTCTTACGGTAAATCTTGCACTTTGTTACATCTACAACTGTTGTAAAGCTATTGAGCTCTGCATCAATCTCACCCTGAACATCCTGTACAGCCTTGATTACATCAGAAAGCTTTCCAACTCCTGATGGCTCAATCAGAATACGATCCGGATGATAAGTATCTACGACCTCATGAAGAGATTTTCCAAAATCTCCAACCAGTGAACAACAGATACATCCTGAATTCATCTCACGAATCTCAATTCCTGCTTCCTTCAAAAATCCACCATCAATACCGATCTCTCCAAATTCATTCTCGATCAATACAACCTGCTCTCCCTTGTATGCGTCAGAAAGAAGCTTCTTAATTAAAGTTGTCTTTCCTGCTCCAAGAAATCCTGAAATAATGTCAATCTTTGTCATTGTTCTCTTCTCCTCTTTCTATTATTTCAAATCCAATTCAACCGGGCAATGATCTGATCCCATAATATCTGTAAGTATCTTCGCATCGTCCAGTCTGTCCTTTAAACTTTCCGAGACACAGAAGTAGTCTATACGCCAGCCTGCATTCTTCGCCCTGGCACTGAAACGATAAGACCACCAGGAATAGATTCCTGTCTGCTCCGGATAAAAGTACCGGAATGTATCAATAAATCCGGCATCCAGAAGTTCAGTAAACTTCTGTCTTTCCTCATCCGTAAAACCTGCATTCTTACGGTTGGTCTTCGGATTCTTAAGATCAATCTCTTTGTGCGCTACATTCATATCTCCAGTCACAATCACCGGTTTTGTCTCTTCTAACTTCTTCAGATAAGTACGGAAGTCATCCTCCCACTTCATTCTGTAATCTAACCTTGCCAGCCCATTCTGAGAATTCGGTGTGTATACTGTGACGAAATAAAACTCTTCAAATTCACACGTAATCACACGTCCTTCCTGGTCATGCTCCTCAATACCGATTCCATAACTCACCGACAATGGTTCTTTCTTTGTAAACACAGCTGTTCCGGAATATCCCTTCTTCACAGCATAATTCCAATACTGATAATAGCCTTCTAATTCCAGATTTAGCTGTCCTTCCTGCATCTTCGTCTCTTGAATACAGAAGATATCCGCATCTGCCTCATGAAAGAAATCAAGAAATCCTTTCTGTACACAGGCACGAATACCATTTACATTCCATGATATTAATTTCAATACGCTGCATCCTCCCTTTCAAGAGTGTTGCTGTTCACCGTCCATTCGCCAACTCTTCCGTGAATAATCAGCAACTTTCCATAACCGAATCAATAATACACCTCATCAAGGAATAACCCTCTTGCAGGTGCTAAAAATCCAGCCTGACTTCTATCTTTTGATTTCAAAGGTTCCTTCACACTCTCTATGCTTCGTGCTCCGGTTCCAACTTCCAGCAAAGTTCCTGTCAAAATCCTTACCATATGGTAAAGAAATCCTGTTCCTTCATATTGAATATTGACTTTGCTTCCTTGTCCGCAAATCATTATAGCATAAATTGTTCTTTTTGTGGACTTTTCATCCTTTTTATCTGTATATCCGGCAAACTCATACGTGCCAATCAACAATTGTGCTGCCTTTCTCATCGCATCTAAATCCAATCTCTGCGGAAAATGATATGTATATCGTCTTGTGAATACATCTGGTTTCTCCGCCAAATCCAGCTGATAAATGTATCTTTTTCCAACTGCACTTTTTCTCGCATGAAATCCATTCCTCACAAGCTCTGCATCTAAAATCCGAATATCTTCAGGTAATCTTGAATTTATCTTTTCTGTAAAAAATCCATCCTCCACCCGACCAGAAAGAACTACTGTTGCAGTCTGTCCATTCGCATGAACACCTGCATCTGTTCGTCCTGAACCATCAATCTCCACTGGATATCCTGCCACTGACGAAATTGTTCGCTCCAGAGTTCCCTGCAAAGTGTTCTCTGTGTTTGCCTGTCTCTGCCATCCCTGATATGCAGTTCCGTCATAAGCAATTGTTAATTTATAAGTTCTCATTCTCGCCTCCCGTGTAACATACTAACATTCTCCGAAAGATTGAAATCGGTTATACTCACGAACAGAGTATAACCGATTTTTATTATCTTAGAAATTTCTTCAATTCATCCATAAATGTATTCGCATCTTTGAACTCTCTGTAGACAGATGCAAATCTGACATATGCAACCGGATCCAATGTCTTCAGATTCTCCATAACAATTTCACCAATCTCACTGCTTGGGATTTCTTTCTCTTCACGATTAAAAATTGACAGTTCAATCGCATCAATTGTCTTTTGAATCTCTTCAGCCGGAACCGGACGCTTGTAGCATGCATTCAGAACTCCATTCTCTATCTTCGCTCTTTCATACTGTTCACGGTTATTATCTTTCTTAATTACAATCAGTGGAATTGTCTCTACCTTTTCATAAGTTGTAAAACGCTTACCACATTCATCACAGGAACGTCTTCTTCTGATAGAACTATTATCCTCTGCTGGTCTGGAATCAATCACTCTTGTATCTGGATTGCCACAATATGGACACTTCATATAATCCACTCCGCCTTTCCACGTATCTTATTGCCTTCATTATACACAATGTCTAATATTTTTGCAAAAACTTTTCTTCTTTAATTTCCACAAGAATAATATCCGGTCCAATCTTCTTTATACATGCAAATGGTATCACATATTCGCTATCCGTTCCAAAGAATCCACAGAACTTTGCCGGTCCCGGAACAATCAATGCTTCTATCGCACCGGAGCATACATTTATCTGCAGATCTACTACACCTCCAAGGCACTTGCCATTGCAGATATTCACAACTTCCTTTTCCTTCAATTCGCAAAATCTCATAGGCATTATTCCATGATTGCCGATATTTTCTCTTAACTATTCTATGCATGAAATCAGAATCTGTTGTATAATAAAAGAAGTCTCCTTTCTGTCTGATCGTAAGACTTCTTTTTCCCTTAAAAGCTTGTCCGATAAATCGGCAATGCATTGATTACCGGTTCCTCATATGGATGTACCTCTTTAATTACCTGAATTGTTTCATCCACTTTTTCTGTAAATACAGTCACTTCAACTTTCACTTCCGGCTCACAACTAATCTCTCCTACATTTCCAATGTAAGGAGAAGTTCCATCTAATGGTCTCCAGTAACTGGTGACCTTGGAGCAGGACATACAGGAATCATAATTTCCTATATGACCGGCATCTACTGACTGCAATGCTTTCTGTAGCTGCGAAATATGTGTTTCTGGAATAAAGATTTCTAATTTGCAATACTTGAAATCCATGCGACACACCTCCTCAATGCACAAACAAAATTTATATCAAAATCCCATCGCAATGATCTATTTCATGCTGAATGATCTGAGCCGTCCATCCACTGTATTTTTCTCTTTTCTTTTTGAAATTCATATCCTGATATTCAACTTCTATTTCCTGATAACGTCTGCAGCTTCGCACTCCATCCAATGACAGACAACCTTCTTCCGTCTCATAAGCGCCTGTGCGTTTCACGATTTTCGGATTAAACATAGCAATATTAAACAACCCCATATTCACTGCAATGATTCTCTTTTTTACTCCGATCATATTCGCAGCCATTCCTACACAGCCTGCTTCATTTGCTTTCAGTGTATCCAGCAGATCTATTGCCACCTGCTTATCCGCTTCTGTTGCCAATTCTGATTTCTGATTTAAGAAAAATATGTCTCTCATAATAGGCTTAATCATACTATTTTACTTCCTTTCCATTCCCTGCAAACCATTCTGTTTCTATAGAAATTTTTTCTTCTGTCGCTAAGCTTACATAATATTCATCTATACATCTTGTCTCAATAAAATATTCCTTTGCTTTTTCATTTTCCCATTCTTTGCTAAATCCAATGCCTTTTACTTTCAGCTTCGCTTCTAGTTCTGTCCATAATTGAGTAAATATCCGGTCTTTTTCCTCCCCACAAAGTTCAGACATTGCATTTTGTATTTCATTCGAAAATATCTTCTTCGCTGTAGCTTCATGATACGGACGCACACGTTCAATATCAATGCCTACTTCCTGATCAGCAATCGCTAGAACTACATATTTACCGCTATGTGACAGGTTAAAATGTTTTCTCGCATCCACAAGCATCGGCTTCCCATTTTTATTCATTACAAGCTGAGCATCATTTTCTACACCTAAATACTCCTTTAAAAGATATCCCGCTATCAGCTCCTGTTTTTTATCCGTTTCTCTCTTATGCTTCTGATACTTTTCAACATATCTTTGTGCTATCTGTGAGAGAATCCACTCTTCCTTACATGATATTTTTTCTATATCAGCTATTATGATTCTTCCCTTGGTCATTTATTGTCCCATCTTTTCTATATACTTTTTTCAAGAATGCCACCAGCATTTTTGCCGTGAGACACACTATCCTCATCTGATATATACATATAGCAAAATCTTTTCTTTGTCAAGAAACTTGATTTTTTTGCAAGAAAAAAACAGCGCTTTCGCACTGCTTCTCATTCCTGTCTATATATCATGTACCTTCAAAACTACATACAGTCAAAACCAACATCATCATCCAAACCTATCACTGCTTTGGTTATGCCCTCGACCTATTAGTAACAGTCAGCTCCATGTGTTACCACACTTCCACCTCTGCCCTATCTACCTCGTCGTCTTCAAGGGGTCTTACTAACTTGACGTTATGAGATATCTCATCTTGAGGGGGGCTTCACGCTTAGATGCCTTCAGCGTTTATCCCTTCCCGGCTTGGCTACTCTGCTATGCCTTTGGTAAGACAACAGATACACCAGCGGCCAGTCCATCCCGGTCCTCTCGTACTAAGGACAGCTCCTCTCAAATATCTTACGCCCACGCCGGATAGGGACCGAACTGTCTCACGACGTTCTGAACCCAGCTCGCGTACCGCTTTAATGGGCGAACAGCCCAACCCTTGGGACCTACTTCAGCCCCAGGATGCGATGAGCCGACATCGAGGTGCCAAACCACTCCGTCGATGTGAACTCTTGGGAGTGATAAGCCTGTTATCCCCAGGGTAGCTTTTATCCGTTGAGCGATGGCAATCCCACTTTATACCACCGGATCACTAAGTCCTACTTTCGTACCTGCTCCACCCGTCGGTGTCGCAGTCAAGCTCCCTTCTGCCTTTGCACTCTTCGAATGGTTTCCAACCATTCTGAGGGAACCTTTGAGCGCCTCCGATACCCTTTCGGAGGCGACCGCCCCAGTCAAACTCCCCACCTGACATTGTCCCCCAG